>Ga0193753_10000009_pt1 | contig 578991 bp, 523 predicted proteins | sample H1c2metaG_FD_144925 | JGI IMG/M metagenome (GOLD analysis project Ga0193753, IMG submission 144925) | Soil microbial communities from a riparian zone of the East river system, Colorado, United States - H1c2 | ecosystem: Environmental > Terrestrial > Soil > Riparian zone | place: USA: East... | reverse complement strand
ATTTTGAATTTTAAAAATGTTTTGTTTTGGTTTCATAAATTGGTTTTAAGTGCCAGGTAAAGAACAGCAATTAAAACCAATAGATCATTAAGTGTAAATACGCAATTCGTTACGTATAAATACGTAATCCTCGCCTGAATAACTACACAATGACATAAACATCCAAATAAATTTACACTTACCTAAATTATCAATTCTCAATTCTCAATTTTCAATTAATTTAATTTTATCTTTGTAGTCCGTACAAATTCAAAACACTCCGATTTATGGAATATTTAGATTTTGAGCTTCCCATTAAAGAGCTTGAAGACCAGTTGGATAAATGCCAGATCATTGGCCAGGAATCAAATGTCGATGTGACCAACACCTGCAAACAGATTGAGAAAAAACTGGAAGAAACCAAGAAAAACATATACAAAAACCTGACTGCCTGGCAACGCGTCCAATTGTCGCGTCATCCGAACAGGCCATATACGATGGATTATATCCATGCACTTTGCGGCGATACATTCCTCGAGCTTTTCGGCGACCGGAATTTTAAGGATGATAAAGCCATGATTGGCGGCCTCGGAAAAATTGGCGACCAGTCGTTCATGATTATCGGCCAGCAGAAAGGGCACAATACCAAAACAAGGCAGTTTCGCAATTTCGGGATGGCCAATCCCGAAGGCTATAGAAAGGCACTTCGTTTGATGAAAATGGCTGAGAAATTCGGCATTCCCGTAGTTTCATTTATCGATACGCCAGGCGCTTATCCCGGATTGGAAGCCGAAGAACGCGGACAAGGCGAGGCGATTGCGCGCAACATATTTGAAATGATCCGCTTGAAAGTCCCGGTAATTGTCGTGATTGTCGGTGAAGGTGCATCCGGTGGTGCATTGGGGATAGGCGTGGGCGACCGCGTTTATATGCTGGAAAACACTTGGTATTCGGTGATTTCACCCGAATCGTGTTCCTCAATCCTTTGGAAAAGCTGGGAATATAAGGAACAGGCAGCCGAAGCATTGAAGCTGACATCAGCCGATATGAAAAAGCAAAACCTTGTCGATGACATTGTGCCTGAGCCGTTAGGCGGTGCCCATTACGACCGCGATACGACTTTTAAAACTACTGGGCAATATATTTTAAAAGCCTACAACGAACTCAAAGACTTATCAACAGAAGCTTTGGTTTCACAAAGGATGGACAAATACAGTAAGATGGGTGAGTTTAAAGAGTAATTTCTTACAAAAGAAATCAAATCCGAAGCCCTTTAGTTTCGGATTTTTTTTTGCTTATCAACAATATTATTTAGTTATAAACAGTTTGGATTTATAACTCTTTGCGCAATTTTTTTACAATTTAGTTACTTTCGCTTCATGGAGAATTTCAGAAATATCAATCCCGTCAAAGTGGATAAAACCACGATCATCAACCTCGAAAAAGGGAAGTTGCCGCCACAGGTGCTCGACCTTGAAGAGGCTGTGCTCGGTGCCATGATGATTGATAAAAAAGGGGTTGATGAGGTCATCGATATCCTGCAGCCCGATGCCTTTTACAAAGATGGGCACAAGCATATTTTTGAAGCTATTTTCCAGTTGTTCACAGATTCGCAACCGATTGACTTGTTAACAGTTTCGGCGCAGTTGAAGAAAAGCGGCAAACTCGAATTGGCTGGTGGTGATTTCTACCTGATCCAGCTCACGCAAAAAATATCATCGTCGGCACATATCGAATTCCATTCACGGATTATTTTACAGAAATACATCCAGCGAAGCCTGATTAAAATCTCTTCGGAAATCATCGAGGAATCGTATGACGAATCGACCGATGTGTTCGATTTGCTCGACAAAGCCGAATCCAAATTATACGAAGTCACCCAGGGAAATATCAAAAGGAGTTCTGAAACCGCGCAGAGTTTGGTTATCCAAGCCAAAAAACGCATCGAGGAAATCGCGAATAAAGAAGGTTTATCAGGAATTGCGACTGGTTTTGAAAAACTCGACAAAATTACCTCAGGCTGGCAGCCCAGCGATTTGATCATTATCGCGGCACGTCCGGGTATGGGTAAAACCGCGTTCGTCTTGTCGATGGCAAGAAATATTGCGATTGATTTCGGACATCCGGTCGCTTTGTTCTCTTTGGAGATGTCATCGGTACAATTAATCACGCGTCTGATTTCTTCGGAAACAGGCTTGTCTTCAGAAAAACTGCGTACCGGGAAACTCGAAAAACACGAATGGGAACAGTTGAGCATCAAAGTCAAAGACCTTGAAAAAGCGCCTTTGTTCATCGATGATACGCCGTCGCTTTCGATATTCGATTTGCGTGCGAAATCACGCCGCCTCGCTTCACAGCATGGCATCAAACTCATCATTGTCGATTACCTACAATTGATGACGGCAGGCGGAAGCAGTGGTAAAGGCATGGGAAATCGCGAACAGGAAATCTCGACCATTTCAAGAAACTTAAAAGCATTGGCAAAGGAATTGGCCGTACCGGTCATTGCCTTGTCACAATTGTCGCGTGCCGTTGAAACCCGCGGTTCGAGCAAAAGACCATTGCTTTCGGATCTTCGTGAATCTGGAGCGATTGAGCAGGATGCGGATATCGTGTCGTTCATTTACCGCCCGGAATATTACAAGCTCGACGAATGGGATGACGACGAACACTCCCCGACGGAAGGCCAGGCCGAATTCATCATCGCCAAGCACCGTAACGGTAGCTTGGAAAACATCAGGCTGAAATTTATCGGAAACCTCGGTAAATTTGACAATTTGGAAGATTATGGCGGAAGCTACGATGACCTGCCGTCAAAAATGAACCACGACGACAATCCGTTTATGACCAAAAACCTGCCTTCGGCAAATGAGGCTTTTGGAAGCAACATCAATAGGAATGACGACGACAGTGATGTGCCTTTTTAACCTTTAAGATATAAAAAATGCCGGCTTTTGACCGGCATTTTTTTTGGAGTGCTGTTATTTTTGGGAAGCCAGGAGTTCGTCGAGATTTCCCAATCCCATTGTGAATCCTTCCTTGAAGCCCATTTTGATGATTCCTTCAAGGTCTTCCAGTTTGTCATATTTGATGGCGATATTCACCATCGTCGAATCGCCATTGCTACTGAAAGTATTGGTCCAGTTTGAACGCGGCATATCATTATTGACGGTGCCATTTTCATCTGTAAAGGCATCGCGTGCAGAGAAGCTTTTCTGTGGATCCACACTTTTGAAATCGGCACTTGACCAATGTTTTTCGCCATTTGGTCCGACCATCGCATAAAGCCAATAGCCGCCGGTTTTGAAATCCATGGTTTTGGTTTCTGCCTTCCAAGGTTTTGGCGCCCACCATTGGTCCAAAAGCTCACTTTGTGTCCATGCGGCCCACACTTTTTGCAAAGGTGCCGCGAATTCCCTTTTTACTGTGATTGTTTTATTTTCCTTGTCTACGGAAAAATCGAATACTAAATTGCTGTTCATAATTTATTTATTTAATGGTTGATAATAGATTGTCGAGTTCATCAAAACGGCTTTCCCAGATTTGTCGGAATTGTTCCAGCCATTGGTCAATTTCTTTCATTTTGGTTATGTTGAGTTCATAATGTATTTCTCTTCCGGATTGCTGTTGTTTGACCAGTTCACATTCGGTAAGGATCTTTAAATGTTTTGATACCGCCTGTCTTGTTGTGTCAAAATGGGCAGCCAACGCATTAGGCGTCATGGCTTGAGTAACTATAAGCGCCAAGATTGCCCTTCTTGTCGGATCTGCAATGGCTTGGAATATATCTCTTCTCATAATTCATGTATAATTTAAGCAACCAATCAGTTGCAAATATACATGCAACTTTTTGGTTGCGCAAATTTTTTAGGGATTTTTTTAATTTTTTTTTATTCAGTCAATAGTGAACTTTTTTTTTCACCCAATGGAATCGTTTTCTTGTCCATTTCCCTTTCGGTCTGTTCCACATACACGGCATAGTCGGCCGGTTCGATTTTGCGCCCGATAAAGTCGGCATAGACGCGCGTGAATTCTGCACCGAAATACAAAATCGCCGCCGTATAATACACCCAAACGAGAATAATGATCAGCGACCCAGCCGCGCCATAAGTCGACGCCGTTCCTGCAGTTTCAATATACAACCCGATTAAAAATCGTCCCAGCATAAATAAGCAGGCCGTAAAAAAGGCGCCCATCCTGACGTCTTTCCAATGGATTTTCACATCGGGCAGCACTTTAAAAATGACACCAAACAAAAGGGTAATGACAGCAAAACTGATAATGATGTTCAGGACATTGAAAATGATGACCGTTACATCGGGAAAATAATCCCGCAACATGTCATTCAACGCCTGCAGCGCACCATTGACAATCAGCGATACAATCAGCAGGAATCCCAATCCGACAATCAACGAGGACGAAAGCAAACGATCTTTGATGAGTTTCAGCCAGCCTCTTTTTGGCTTTGCCTTGACACGCCAGATGATATTGATCGAATCCTGGATTTCGCTAAAAACCGAAGTCGCGCCAATAATTAAAGTCACGACTCCAATAATAACGGCAGTTGTGGTTTTTCCGGACAGCTCCAGGTTTTTAATCATATCCTGGATTTGCGCAGCAGCCTGGTTGCCAACCAAACCATTGATTTCAGAGAACAATTGCCCCTGGATGGCCTCTTTTCCGAGAAAAAAACCGACTAACGAAATCAGCAAAAGCAATAATGGCCCAAGCGAAAATACGGTATAATAAGAAAGCGATGCGCTCAATTTGAGTGCTTTATCATCAGTGAATCCCGTAAAGGTATCTTTGAGGATTTTCCAGTTGTTCTTCCACGCCTGCTTGTTGAAATAGCTTTTGCCCATGATTTCCCCTTTCTAATTCGTAACAATTCCGATTTTAACATAAATATAAAAAGATACATTTGAAAATCATACGACATTAACAAATTCGATTTTTATGATTTGTTGGCAATTTTGCCGCAATGAATTTGATAGATTTCCGTTATCTTTGGCACAGCCAGTGGATTGGCTAAAAAATAAAAATTGACAATGCGCTTTAAAAAGTTACTATTCCTGCTGCTCATCCTGGTGTCATTTTCGGTGAAAGCGTCGTTTATTTTGCTGCCAATGGATGAAACCTCACAGCAAAACCACCTCAAGGCATACGGCATTACCTATTGGGTTTTGTCAAAACAATATAAGGCAAGCTGGCTGTTGAATTATCGCGGCGGTTCGTTCCTTTTGCCCGATGCGCCCGAAATCCGCAAGGAATGCCAGATTCGCGGCGTGAGTTTCGAAATATTGTCCGACAGCGAAGAGCAGGCAATTCTCGATGAAATCTCAAGCCCGTCGCAAAATATGGAAACGGTGGTTTTGGAAAAAGCGCCAAAGATTGCGGTCTATACGCCGAAAGGCAAACAGCCATGGGACGATGCGGTGACTTTGGTGTTGACCTATGCCGAAATCCCATTTACACCGATTTATGACGAAGAAGTGCTCAGTGACCAATTATTATTATACGATTGGCTGCATTTGCACCACGAGGATTTTACCGGCCAATACGGGAAGTTTTTCGGGATATACAGGAATGCGCCGTGGTATATCCAACAGAAGAATGATGCCGAAGCGTTGGCCAAAAAACTAGGCTATAGCAAAGTCTCAGAGGAGAAGTTGGCTGTGGCCAAAAAGATACGCGACTTCGTGATTGGCGGCGGATTTATGTTTGCGATGTGCTCGGCAACAGACAGTTTCGACATTGCACTGTCTGCGGAAGGCGTCGACATTTGTGAACCGATGTTTGACGGCGATGCCAGCGATGCAAACTACCAGACAAAAATTGATTATTCCAAAACGTTTGCCTTCAAGGATTTTACCTTGGAAAGACGTCCGGAACGCTACGAATTTTCAGATATCGATATGACCGAAAAGCGCCAGATTCCAATGGAAAAGGATTATTTCACGTTGATGGAATTCTCGGCCAAATGGGATGTGATTCCGAGTATGCTCTGCCAAAACCATACACAATTGGTCAAAGGTTTTATGGGTCAGTCGACCGCGTTCGACCGCGAACTGATCAAATCAAACGTACTCGTTTTGGGCGAAAACCAACTCAATGGCGAAGCCAGATACATCCACGGCCAGAAAGGAAAAGGCTTTTTTACTTTTTACGGCGGCCACGATCCCGAGGATTTCCAGCATCGGGTGGGCGATGCGCCGACGGTTTTAGATTTGCACCCGAATTCCCCAGGCTATCGGTTAATTTTGAATAATGTGTTGTTTCCTGCTGCAAGAAAGAAAAAACAGAAAACTTAATGGAAAGCCAGTCGTAATGATTGGCTTTTTTATTGGGAGCTATTCCCGCTTTCCGCTATATCTTTTTTTGCTTCACTGCGTTACTCAAAAAAAGGATGCCGCTTTAATCGGGGCTAATTCCGTTCATTCTTGATTGGCATAGCCCAGATTGCAGTGGAAATCCTTTTATGGCTTTTTCAGCCAGAAAAGATTGCAACGAAAAGCGGGAATAGCTCCCAATAAAAAAACGCCTCAGTTTCCCAAGGCGTTCATTTATGTTTTATGGAATTATTAATTATCCATTTTCCATTATCAATTATTTATTGTTGTCCATCACATAATCCAAAACCTTGCGCATCAAATGCACGCGGTCTTTGCCGGTGACGTTGTGCAAGTGCATCGGATAAGCGAAGAAATCGACCTGCTTTTCTGCTTCGACAAATTTCTTGATCAGCATCAGGTTGTTCTGCATGACAACGACATCGTCGCTGGTGCCATGGATCAGCAGCAGTTTCCCTTTGAGGTTTTTGACATAATTCAGCGTGCTGGCTTCATCAAATCCTTTTTGGTTCTCAGCAGGCGTATCCATGTAGCGCTCGCCGTACATGACTTCGTAATACTTCCAGTCGGTTACCGGCCCGCCCGCAACGGCGACTTTAAACACATCCGGTTTTCTCAACATTGTCGATACTGTCATGAATCCGCCAAAACTCCAGCCGTGTAAAGCCAATCGGTTGCCATCGACATAAGGCAATGATTTTAAGTAATCGACGCCTTTCATCTGGTCGTCGATCTCGTTGACGCCAAGCCTTCCGTGGATGACGCTTTCGAAGGCAACGCCGCGATTTTCGGAACCGCGATTGTCGACCGTAAACACTAAATAACCTTGTTCGGCCATCCAATACATCCATAAACTGGCTGCATCGAGGTAGGAATTGTTGATGAGCTGGGCATGCGGTCCGCCGTAAACATAGACCAAAACCGGGTACTTTTTGGTTGGGTCGAAATTGCTCGGCTTGATCAATCTGGTCCAAAGGCCGGTTTTGCCGTCGGCGGCTTTGATGGTTTTGATTTCGGCAGTACCCATCTGGTAATCCGCATATTTGTTCGCACTTTCGAGCAACGTTGTCGCTTTCAGATTCTTGTCGAGCATCAGCGATTTTGATGGTGTCGAATGGTTCGAATACTCGTCGAAAATCCAGTTTCCATCGGTGCTGACGGCTACGAAATGCTGGCCGCTGTCTTTTGTGATTTGTGTCTGCTTTCCTTTCAAATCGACTTTGTACACCAATAAATCCAACGGGCTTGGGCCTGTTGCGTTGAAATACACCTCGGTTCCGGCAGGATTGCTTCCGATGATGTCTTTGGCGACAAATTTATTTTGCGTCAGTTGTTTGATCAGTTTCCCGTCGATAGAGTAGTAGTACAGGTTGTCGAAACCGTCTTTTTCGCTGATCCAGATGAAGTTGTTCGATTTGGCACTGGGGAAAAACGCAGGATGTTCCGGCTCGACCCAGGCATTTGATTTTTCCTCGACAATCGTACGAACGAAAGTGCCTGTATTGGCATCATATACATTTAAATGCATATCGTTTTGTCCACGATTTAATTCGGCAATGACGACGAATTTCTCATCGGGCGTCCAGGAAAGATTGGTCAGGTAATCGTCGGTATTTCCACTTGGCGCAATGAAAACCGTTTTTTTGGTGGCGAGGTTGTAGATGCCGATTTTTGGTTTTTCACTTTTCTGGCCGATCATCGGGTATTTGATGTTGTGTAAAGAACCTGGCGTTGTCGTGATGTCTAAAATCGGGTAATCGGCGACTTCACTTTGGTCTTTTTGGTAAAAAGCCAATGCCGTTGCGTTTGGCGACCAGAAAATCCCTTGTGTAATCCCGAATTCATTCCGTGCGAAAAACTGCCCTGAAACGATCGCTTCGTTGGTTTCGTTGGTCACGGCTACTTTTTCCTTATTCTTATTTAAGATAAAAAGATTGTTTTTTTCGGTGTATGCGATGTTTTCCCTGGCTTGGTCGTATGTCGCGTTTTCAGCGGTTTCAGACAATTCGGAAACTTTCTTCCCAGCTTTGGTCGCGATGTTGTATTCATAGAATTTGGTGCCGTTATTGAGCAGGAAAGTATTGGCATCTTTCCATTCAATCCCAAAAAAAGATTTGAAATCGGCGCCCAATGCTTTGTTCAAATCTGCCAATGAAATGAGTTCTGTTCCTTTAGCATTCACAGTGCTCGCGGTCATCAGCTTTTTCCCTGAATCGCCAAAATAAATATATTTATTCGTGTTTGGTATCCATTCGAAATTCAGCAGTTTATCGGCCCTGAAATTTCTTCCCTGCTGCATCACTGCATCTTCAAGGGTTAATTTTTTGGTTTGCCCAAAAGTTGCCACTGTAATAAATAAGCTCAGGGCAAGGATTAAATTTTTATTCATGATTGTGTTTTTGGTTTAAACAAATGTATTAAAAAAGGATAATGCAACAGATTCGTTTGTCTGCCAACATTACCCTTTGTTACAATTGGGAATGATTATTTAGATGTTGCCTTCTTCATTTTCCTTATCCAAATATTCCTGGACAATATCGATGGCATTGGTCACAACGTCGCTGAGGGCGGTGATGAACGTGCCTTCTTCGGCCGAGTTGATGGCGTGTCTGATGGCTTCGACTTCTTTAGAAATGATTTCATGGGTAACTTCTTGGCCCGATTCGGCGATTCCTTCGAGAATCAGGTCGATGATTTCCTGTTCGGTTCTGCCCCTAAGGTATTTTTCCTGGCGGATGATAATGTGGTCGAACATCCTTCCTGCGATTTTGGCGCATTCGCGGATGTCTTCGTCACGGCGGTCGCCAACACCGGCGATAATACCGATTTTTTTAACCGCATCGACACTACTCAGATAATCTTCGACTCCGAGGTAACCCGATGGATTGTGGGCAAAGTCAATCAGTACCTTAAATCTTTTGAATTCAAAAATGTTCATGCGGCCCGGCGTCTGTGCTACACTTGGGATGAATGTCTGCAATGACAGGCTGATGTCTTCCGTCTTGAACCCCCATAAATAACTCGCAAGCGTCGCGGCAAGTGCATTGGCAATCATGAATTTGGCTTTTCCGCCAAGCGTTAATGGCACATGTGTCGCCCTTTCTACACGAATTTTCCATTCGCCTTTTTTGATGGTGATATAACCGTTTTCATAAACGCAGACGATTTTACCTTCTTTCGAGCATTTTTTTATCAGTTCATTTTCCTCGTCCATACTAAACCAGGCAATATTGCAGCTGAGTTCTGATGCTATTTTGACACACTGCACATCTTCGGCGTTGAGAATTGCCCAACCGTCTTTCTTGACACTTTTGACAACCGTGCTTTTCACGCGTGCCAAATCGTCAAGCGTATGGATGTCACTGAGTCCCAAATGGTCTTCCTGGATGTTCGTTACCACCGCAATATCACAGCGGCTGAAACCCAATCCCGAGCGCAAAATTCCGCCGCGGGCGGTTTCGAGTACGGCAAATTCGACTGTTGGATCTTTTAGGATGTATTCGGCACTGACCGGTCCGGTCGTATCGCCTTTTTCCATCATATGGTTTTGGATGTAAATCCCGTCGGAAGTCGTGAATCCAACTTTGTATCCGTTGTTTTTTACAATATGCGCCAACAATCGGGTGGTGGTTGTTTTTCCATTGGTTCCGGTCACGGCAATAATCGGAATGCGTGATGCTTTTCCCGGTGGATATAACATGTCGATTACGGGCGAAGCGACGTTTCTCGGCAAACCTTCAGAAGGTGCCAAATGCATCCGGAAACCCGGTGCTGCGTTGACTTCGAGGATACAACCGCCATTTTCTTTTAACGGTTGTGTTAAATTTTCCGCCATGATATCGACACCGCAGATGTCCAATCCGATGACTCTTGAAATCCTTTCGCAAAGGAAAATATTTTCCGGGTGCATCATATCGGTCACATCCACGGAAGTACCACCTGTACTGAGGTTGGCAGTCGATTTCAGGTAAACGATTTCACCGCCTTTTGGGATGGATTCCAATGTATAATCTAGTTTTTCAAGCAGATCCAATGTGTCACGATCAACCGTAATTTCAGTCAATACATTTTCATGTCCGTAACCACGGCGCGGATCGAGATTGACCGTATCAATCAATTGCTGGACATTGTCTTTTCCATTTCCGACGACATGTGCAGGAACACGTTTCGCGGCTGCGACCAATTTGTTATTGATGACCAATACGCGGAAATCAAACCCTGTAATGAATTTCTCAACGATTACACGACGGCCGTATGTTTGGGCATATTTCAGTCCTGCTTTGGCATCTTCCATCGTTTTGACGTTAATCGAAGCGCCTTTGCCATGGTTTCCATCCAAAGGTTTCAATACGATGGGGAAACCAATTTTCCTGATGCATGCTTCCAAATCCTCATCATCCACACAAATGCTTCCGCTGGCAACCGGAATTGAAGCGGCATCAAGCATGCGTTTGGTTTCTTCTTTATTACAGGCGATGTCTACGGCGATGTTACTCGTATTACAGGTCATTGTGGCCTGAAAACGCATCTGGTTGACACCATAGCCCAACTGGACGAGTGAATTGGTGCCAAGGCGAATCCATGGAATATCACGTGCCACAGCTTCTTCGACAATACTTCCTGTACTTGGCCCAAGCCTTACGCGTTCGCGTATTCTTCTCATTTCCTGAATATCGGCGTCGAGGTCGTATTCAGTTCCGGCAATTAATGCTTCGGCAATCCTTACGGCGCTTTCGGCAGCAAATTCCCCGACATTTTCTTCCATATAGCTGAAAACGACATTGTAGATTCCGGGTGTTTTGGTTTCACGTGTACGCCCAAAACCGGTGTCCATCCCGGCGAGCGTCTGGATTTCAAGCGCAATGTGTTCGATGACATGTCCCATCCAGGTGCCTCTTTCAATACGCTGGAAAAAACCGCCCGGTACGCCTTCAGAACAGCGATGGTCATACAATGTCGGCAGTAATTTTTCAATCCTTTCCCTAAAACCGTCTATTTTATTGGTTGGAAATTGTTCCATTTCTTCCAGATCAAGACGCATCTGGATTAATTTTTTTCTTTGTACGCTCCAGAGATTTGGCCCTTTAAGCACCTGTATTTTGAGTATTTTCATAAAATGGAAAAAAAATGATTTGTATAAATTTTGTAATGGTCTGGAATTTAACTCGTTGGAATGGCTGTATTGTGATAATTGAAACAATTACCGAAATCGGAATAATATCATCAGCGAAATAGTTAAAAATATTACATATAATTCAACTAAAATATATTTTTTAAACCAGTTGACAAAATTTAACGCCCCATAAATGCAAACTTTATTTTTACGTATATAAATTGGAAAAAAATGGTTACTAAAATTGTCCTTTTTATCTTTTTGGTTATTTTTACGGCATGGATATAAAAGGAAAATTAATCATCATAGGCGGTGCAGTCGACAAAGGAAGTTTTAGTGAAACCGATCTCGACAAGAATGTAGCCAACAACCTGAATTTTTTTGAAACCGGAATCCTGAAGCGTATCCTGATGGAGGCCAGGCACAAGGAAAAATCGCGCATTGAAGTCGTCACGACCGCTTCAAAAATCCCAAAAGAAATCGGTCCTGAATATATAAAAGCACTGGCTTATCTCGGTGCTAAAAATGTCGACGTCATGAACCTTGACAAAAGGGAAATGGCTTCCACGCCTGAGATTATCGAAAGGCTGAAAGCTGCGGATGTCGTCATGTTTACGGGCGGCGACCAATTGCGCCTGACTTCCATCCTTGGCGGAACGGCATTCCACGATATTTTGCTCGACAAATACCACAATGAGGAATTCATTTATGCCGGAACTTCTGCAGGTGCTGCGGCGGCTTCCAACAATATGATTTATCAGGGAAGCAGTTCTGAGGCGCTTTTGAAAGGCGAAGTGAAAATCACCAGCGGACTTGGATTGATTGATGGTGTCGTCATCGATACACATTTCGTGCAACGCGGCAGAATCGGAAGGTTGTTCCAGGCAGTGGTCGGAAATCCACGAACTTTGGGCATCGGGCTTGGAGAAGACACCGGACTTTTAATAAAAAATAATACCGAAATGGAAGCGATCGGCTCCGGACTTGTCATTTTGGTTGACGGCCGCGAAATCAAGGATACCAATTTGACGCAGGTCGAAATGGGCCAGCCGATTTCAATCAACCATCTCGTCACGCATGTCATGAGCATTTATGACACTTTTGACCTGAAAACTTTCAAAATGACCATCAAATCGTCGCAGTATGCCGACAATCTGACTTTGACCAATGAAGACATCAATTCTGAAAAAACGGTCTAATGAAAGTCATTATTCACGGCGGATTTTTTTCTGAATCATCTACAAACCACGAAACCAAAGTCGCCAAACAGCAGGCTTTGCTTCGCATTGCCAAAGCGTCGTATGACTTTTTAAAATCACATTCCGCACTTGAAACGGTTGTTTATGCAGTGTCATTACTGGAAGATGACGAATTGTTCAATGCCGGAATTGGTTCACAGATCCAGTCCGACGGCAAAATCAGGATGAGCGCTTCACTCATGGATGGCGAAACCCAAAAATTCAGCGGTGTGATCAATATTGAAGACGTGAAAAACCCGATTCTTGTCGCAGAAAAACTGCTTTCGTATGACGACAAAGTCCTTGGCGGAAGCGGTGCAACAAATTTCGCCCGCAAAAACGGCTTTCCACAATTTTCTACCGAAATTCCACAACGCCGTGCCGAATATGAAGCCAGGTTGCAATCTGCCGGAACTGGAACCGTAGGTTGTGTTGCCTTGGACAAAAATGGAAAATTGGCCGCGGCGACTTCAACGGGCGGAAAAGGTTTTGAAATGCCGGGACGCATTTCAGATTCGGCGACCGTTGCCGGGAATTATGTCAATGAATTTTGCGGCGTCAGCCTAACCGGTGTTGGTGAAGACATCGTCAGCGGTGCGGTTGCGGCAAAAATTGTAACGCGCGTGACCGATGGATTTACCCTAAAAGATGCTTTTGCAAAAACTTTTGACGAATTAAAACCTTATGACGGTTTTGCCGGTGCGATTGCCATCGACAAAAACGGAAATATATTCCACCAGGATTCGCACCCAAGTATGGTGTTTGCGAGTTTTGATGGTGAGAATGAGGAAGTTTTCGGGTAAATATTTTATAAGATATAGGCCACAGGTTCACAGATTTTAAGAGAAACTGTGAACCTGTGGCTTTTTAATGTTTAAGAAACGCGCAATTGCGACGTTATTCCAAACCTATTCCAGGCATTGATCGTGCTGATCATCACGATGATGTCTGCGAGGTATTTCTCGTCAAACAAACGGGCAGCATTTTGGTACGTTTCATCCGAAACATGGCTGGCAATCAAAGTCACTTCTTCGGTCAAGGCAAGGATTGCCTGTTCTTCTTCGGTAAACAAATCCGTTTCGCGCCATGCGTTTAAAAGGTAGATTCTTTGTTCGGTTTCGCCGATTTTCCTGGCATCTGCAGTATGCATATTGATACAAAATGCACATCCGTTGATTTGCGAGGCACGGATTTTAATCAAATCCCTGTGCACTGGTTTTAGGGCTGTTGTTTCAATGTAATTTTCCAATCCCATTAATGCCTTGTACGCTTGAGGTGCTACTTTTAGCACGTTGATTCTTGTATTCATTTGGTATGTTTTTTAATGTTGGGACAAAGTTCGGACATAACATTTTTAAAAAACTTGAAGTAGTTCAAGAAATCATTTTCAGACTTTGCCGGCGCGAATTTTACTCATGAATTCCGGACTGAAATCGAGGTATGAAGCCAACATATATTGTGGCACGCGCTGTACGAATTCGGGGAATGACGTGCTGAAATGGCGGTAACGTTCTTCTGCGCTTTGCGTAAATAAATACTTGATGCGTATTTGTGAAGCGCCAAAGGCTTTCTGCAGCACCAGCCGGAAATAACGCTCGAGTTTGGGCACTTTTGCCAACAGCGTTTCCATGGCTTTTTTTTCAATGGCAATCAGTTCTGAGTTTTCTACGGCCTGGATGTAAAAACCTGACGGCCTGTCGTTGTGGAAACTCAGGTAATCGCTGAGCCACCAATTTTCGATGCCGAATTGTGTGGTTTGCTCGTTGCCTTTTTCATTGATGATGAAATTGCGGCAAAGGCCTTTCACGATGAAATATTGGTAGTGGCAAGTCTGTCCGGCTTCGAGCAGGTTTTCTTTCTTTTTAACTGAAAGGAACACGAGGTTTTCACGAAGGATTTCGGTTTCGGTTTCGTCGAGTGAGACAAATTTGGCGATATGGGTTGTAAGTGCCGAATACATTTGGCAAAGATAAAACAAAAAAGGTGTTCCAGCCTGCGTTAGGGATTGGAGTGAAAATCCTTTTGTGAGGTACGAACAAAAGATTGTAACGGAAAGCCGGGCGCTTGCGCAACGCCCGCCCGAACTTGCTAACTGGCGAAGCAAAAAAAAAGCCCGAACTTTCGAACGGGCTTCATTTATAAGTAAGAGTAAATTGTTTGACGTAAATTATTTTACTTTATTAAGTATCGCTTTGAAAGCTTCCGGGTGATTCATCGCCAAATCGGCAAGAACCTTGCGGTTCAATTCGATTCCGTTTTTCTTGACTTTGCCCATGAATTGCGAATAAGACATTCCTTCGAGACGTGCTCCTGCGTTGATACGCTGGATCCACAATGCACGGAAGTTTCTCTTGTTCTGCTTTCTGTCACGGTATGCATAAACCATGGCTTTTTCAACCGCGTTTTTAGCAACCGTCCAAACGTTTTTACGTCTGCCAAAGAAACCTTTGGCTTGCTTCATTATCTTTTTCCTGCGTGCCCTTTTGGCAACCGAGTTTACTGATCTTGGCATAATTTAATGTGTTTTTTGTAGCAGGCGTCCCGAATTTAATCAAGGGAACTTAGGGCCATGCTCCAAGGTTATTTAAAAATTTTGTAACCTAAAGGTCTCATTTTCAATACTAATTTCTCGGTACTGATTAGATAATCCTTAATTGTTGTTTGATGCTTTTCTCATCCGTTTTGTGGACAAGCGTTGCATGCGTTAAAGCGAGCTTGCGCTTTTTCGACTTTTTCGTCAGGATGTGGCTTTTGAAAGCGTGTTTCCTTTTAATTTTTCCTGAGCCAGTCACTTTGAAACGTTTCTTGGCGCTGGATTTGGTTTTCATTTTAGGCATTTTTCCTAGTTGTATTTAATTTATTCTTACTTACTATTTTGAGTTGCTGAGTTTTCTTTCTCAGGAACTATTTTTTCTTCTTCGGTGCGATGAAAATAATCATCCTTTTCCCTTCGAGAACCGGCATCGCTTCGACTTTTCCGAATTCTTCGAGATCAGTCGCAAGCCTCAATAAAAGGATTTGCCCCTGGTCTTTGTATATGATTGAACGTCCTTTGAAGAATACGAAAGCTTTTAGTTTCGCGCCTTCTTTTAGGAATTTCTCGGCATTCTTGCGTTTGAATTCGTAATCGTGCTCATCTGTCTGCGGCCCGAAACGGATTTCCTTCACCACAACCTGGGTTGATTTAGCCTTAAGTGCCTTGTCGCGTTTCTTCTGCTCGTACACGAATTTTTTATAATCCATGATCTTGCATACAGGCGGGTCGGCGTTCGGTGAAATCTCAACAAGGTCGAGTTCCTGTTCGTCTGCCAATCTAAGGGCGTCGGCAATTTTAAAAACTCCCGGTTCGATATTCTCGCCCACAAGCCTTACTTCCGGTGTATTGCGGATAAGGCCGTTGATTCTGTGTGCATCTTTCTTTTCTACGCGAGGCTGGTAACCTCTGTTACTTCTTATTGCTATGGCTTTGTTATTTTAAATTAAACGTTGAATGTTTTTAATGTTTTATTGATTTCCTCGGTGATGATTTTTGCAAATTCGTCGATGGAAACGCTGATATTGCCTTTTCCTTCCTGCCCATGACGGCGGACGGAAATGGTGTTGTTTTTTTCTTCTTCCTCACCGACAATCAGCATATACGGGTACTTTTGGCCTTCCGCATCACGGATTTTCCTGCCAATCGTCTCGTTTCTGTTGTCAATTAGGGCGCGAATTTCGTGATTTTCCAGCAATTCTAAAACTTTTTTGGCATAATTTTCATATTTCTCGCTCAAAGACAATATTATAGCCTGTTCCGGCATCAGCCAAAGTGGGAAGTTTCCTGCGGTATGTTCCAGAAGGATAGCGATAAAGCGTTCCATTGAGCCGAAAGGCGCACGGTGAATCATGACCGGCCGGTGCAATTCGTTATCAGAGCCTTTATAAGTCAAATCAAAACGCTCCGGCAAATTGTAATCGACTTGAATCGTTCCGAGTTGCCATTGTCTGCCAAGCGCATCTTTGACCATGAAATCTAACTTTGGTCCGTAGAAAGCGGCTTCGCCATATTCTACAACCGTATTCAATTCTTTATCTCTTGCTGCGTTGATGATCGCGTTTTCGGCTTTCTCCCAATTTTCATCGGAACCGATGTATTTTTCGCGGTTGACTTGGTCGCGTAATGAAATCTGTGCAGTAAAGTTTTCAAATCCCAATGAACCGAAAACATACAATACCAGGTCAATTACTTTTTTAAATTCCGAATCCAATTGGTCTGGCGTACAAAAAATATGCGCGTCATCCTGCGTAAATCCGCGAACACGAGTCAATCCATGCAATTCGCCTGATTGCTCATACCGGTAAACCGTCCCGAATTCTGCATAACGTTTCGGCAAATCCTTATATGACCACGGACGAACATTATAAATCTCGCAATGATGCGGACAATTCATCGGTTTCAATAAAAATTCCTCGCCTTCGGCTGGCGTGTGGATCGGCTGGAAACTGTCGGCGCCATATTTTTCATAATGGCCTGAAGTCACATACAATTCTTTCTGCCCGATATGCGGCGTCACGACCTGTTCATATCCGGCTTTCTTTTGGGCGCGTTTTAAAAACTGCTCCAAACGATCGCGCAATGCAGCGCCTTTCGGCAACCACAAAGGCAATCCTTGCCCGACTTTTTGCGAAAAGGCAAACAATTCGAGTTCTTTCCCAAGTTTCCTGTGATCGCGGCGTTTTGCTTCTTCGAGCAATTCGAGGTAATCTGTTAAGTCTTTTTGTTTTGGGAATGAGATGCCGTAAACGCGTGTTAACTGTTTGTTTTTTTCATCACCGCGCCAGTATGCTCCGGCCACGCTCATGATTTTCATCGCTTTGATGATACCGGTATTCGGAATGTGTCCGCCGCGGCATAAATCGGTGAATGTTGCATGGTCGCAAAAAGTGATCGTTCCGTCTTCAAGGTTTGAGATCAGTTCCGTTTTATATTCGTTGTTTTCTTTCGCGTAATAGGCGAGTGCTTCGGCTTTTGTCGCGAAACGCATTTTAAACTCGTGCTTTTCACGTGCAATTTCCAAAACCCGGTCTTCAATTTTCTTGAAATCCGCATCCGAGATTTTATGGTCGCCGAAATCCACATCATAATAAAACCCGTTTTCAATCGCAGGCCCAATCGTTAATTTGATTCCTGGATACAATTCCTGCAATGCCTGCGCCAATACGTGCGAAGTCGAATGCCAGAACGCTTTCTTGCCTTCAGGATTGGCCCATGTATATAATATGAGTGCGCCATCGGTTGTCAAAGGCGTCGTCGTTTCCACGGTCGTGCCGTTAAAGGAAGCGGAAATCACATTTCTCGCCAATCCTTCACTGATACTGAGCGCAACATCCATCGGGGTTGTGCCACTTGAAAATTCCTTAACCGAGCCATCTGGCAGCGTAATCTTGATCATCATTGTAAATTTGTGAGGCGCAAATATAGTCGATTAGCGAAATACATACAATATTTGTCAGCTATAATTGAAAGGGTATTTTGTAAATTAAAATTATACAATCATATTTGCAATGTAAACAGCTAATTAAATGGTATTCAGATGAGAAAATATTACATTGTCCTATTTGTATTGATGTTTTGCGCGAACGCGAACGCAGCCATTTTTCATACGAATGAAAATACCTTCACAATTTCTGAATCCATTACCCCAGATTTCCCGCAATCACTATCGATTTGCAGCGGTAGTGTCGCGCCAGTATTGCCAACAGTTTCGCCTAACGGCGTTACAGGAACGTGGACACCGGCAGTCATTAATACAGCTGCTTCAGCGATTTATACTTTCACACCAACGCCGGGACAGGATGCGACTATAGCTATAATGTCGGTAACGATTGCTCAAATTATAACGCCAACTTTCAATCAAGTCGCTCCAATAGCCGCATGCAGTACTGCGCCTTCCTTACCTGGGACATCCACAAATGGTATTTCGGGAACTTGGTCGCCGACAATGATTTCGACAAATGCCAGTGACACTTATATGTTTACGCCCAATGCAGGACAATGTGCCGCGAGTGCAACGATGAATATAACTGTTACACCTTATCCATTCACGTTCGTTTTATTTTGTGACACGGCGAATTCGACACCAACTTCACTGGCTTTTGATTTTAATAACGTTGGCCAGACCAGTTTTGATTTTTCCTATACGGTCGATGGCGGACAGCCTGTTACGGGAAATATAGTTTCACCGTCGAATTATAGCGTGCCGATAACGGCGGGACAATCGGTGACTTTTACGGTTACTGCGGTTGGTGTTCCTTGCGTTCCTTCACTGACAACGACTTGCCAATCACTGGCGATTCCGGATTTTAATGAGGATAAATTTTCCGTTTATCCAAACCCGGTTCATGATGTGCTGACGATTGATGCTGGCGATCAGATACAAAACATTACCATCTATAATATTTTGGGACAAAAGATGTTGGAAAAACTCACATTCGAAAGCAAGTCGTATATAGATTTTACCAAATTCGAGAAAGGCCTGTATTTTCTACGGATGGCTTCTGCCAGTGGGACAAAAACAATCAGGATTATCAAGGATTAATTTTGGGCGTGCCACCGGCTCCGTTGCACTCCGCCGGTGTCGCGCTGTCCGCTACAATCTTTTATGCTGAACTGGTTTCAAGATAGTGAAACCAGTTCAGCATAAAAGGATTTCCACTGCCATCGCTCACGCAGTCAGGCAAAACACAACAGCGATTGTTTTCTATTTCAACGATTTGCCATTTTGTTGAAAAATTCCTTTTAAAAAGTTTTGTTCAAATCCCCAAACCTTTATATCTTTGCCATCCTGTTTTCGAACAAAAAATGGGAATTAAATAAAAGTTCATTTCTTTTTTTGCTGATAATCAAGGGTTAGAAAATTTTATGATTTTTTTTTGAAATTTTTCCTTGGATGGTAATTAAACTTGTGTACTTTTGCACCCGCTTTGGGAGGCAAATGCCGAATAAAGCATAAAGTTAGGAAGACACGTTCATAGACATATTGGATTGACAGCATTCTGGAAGAGATTCCAGAAAAGCAGAGAGTAAGAGAAAATAAGTTAGGATTGAATTTTGGGCTTGGGGACTTTCGCCGTACAATATTACAACATACGATGAAGAGTTTGATCCTGGCTCAGGATGAACGCTAGCGGCAGGCTTAACACATGCAAGTCGAGGGGTAGATGGGGCTTGCTCCATTGAGACCGGCGCACGGGTGCGTAACGCGTATGCAACCTACCTTTCACAGGGGGATAGCCCAGAGAAATTTGGATTAATACCCCATGGCATAGCATGACCGCATGGTCGGGCTATTAAAGTCACAACGGTGAAAGATGGGCATGCGTCCCATTAGCTGGTTGGTAAGGTAACGGCTTACCAAGGCGACGATGGGTAGGGGTCCTGAGAGGGAGATCCCCCACACTGGTACTGAGACACGGACCAGACTCCTACGGGAGGCAGCAGTGAGGAATATTGGACAATGGGCGCAAGCCTGATCCAGCCATGCCGCGTGCAGGATGACGGTCCTATGGATTGTAAACTGCTTTTGTACGGGAAGAAACCTCCCTTCGTGAAGGGAATTGACGGTACCGTAAGAATAAGGATCGGCTAACTCCGTGCCAGCAGCCGCGGTAATACGGAGGATCCAAGCGTTATCCGGAATCATTGGGTTTAAAGGGTCCGTAGGCGGACCGGTAAGTCAGTGGTGAAATCTCCCCGCTCAACGGGGAAACGGCCATTGATACTGCCGGTCTTGAATTATTAGGAAGTAACTAGAATATGTAGTGTAGCGGTGAAATGCTTAGATATTACATGGAATACCGATTGCGAAGGCAGGTTACTACTAATTGATTGACGCTGATGGACGAAAGCGTGGGTAGCGAACAGGATTAGATACCCTGGTAGTCCACGCCGTAAACGATGGATACTAGCTGTTGGGAGCAATCTCAGTGGCTAAGCGAAAGTGATAAGTATCCCACCTGGGGAGTACGTTCGCAAGAATGAAACTCAAAGGAATTGACGGGGGCCCGCACAAGCGGTGGAGCATGTGGTTTAATTCGATGATACGCGAGGAACCTTACCAAGGCTTAAATGTAGATTGACAGGACTGGAAACAGTTTTTCCTTCGGGCAATTTACAAGGTGCTGCATGGTTGTCGTCAGCTCGTGCCGTGAGGTGTCAGGTTAAGTCCTATAACGAGCGCAACCCCTGTCGTTAGTTGCCAGCGAGTCATGTCGGGAACTCTAACGAGACTGCCAGTGCAAACTGTGAGGAAGGTGGGGATGACGTCAAATCATCACGGCCCTTACGCCTTGGGCTACACACGTGCTACAATGGCCGGTACAGAGAGCAGCCACTGGGCGACCAGGAGCGAATCTACAAAACCGGTCACAGTTCGGATCGGAGTCTGCAACTCGACTCCGTGAAGCTGGAATCGCTAGTAATCGGATATCAGCCATGATCCGGTGAATACGTTCCCGGGCCTTGTACACACCGCCCGTCAAGCCATGGAAGCTGGGGGTGCCTGAAGTCGGTGACCGCAAGGAGCTGCCTAGGGTAAAACTGGTAACTAGGGCTAAGTCGTAACAAGGTAGCCGTACCGGAAGGTGCGGCTGGAACACCTCCTTTCTAGAGAAATGGCAAATAACCGAGCTTTTTCGATTTTTCCGTATGATTTTTTACTCTCGCTGTTGGTTCAACATATTACAAAAGCAAAAAACAGAGTCTCGTAGCTCAGCTGGTTAGAGTACTACACTGATAATGTAGGGGTCGGCAGTTCGAGTCTGCCCGGGACTACTATTTTGATGCTTGAAGGAAATTCTGGAAGCTGGAAATTCAATCTGGGATTCTTGCAAAAGGAATCATTCGGGGGATTAGCTCAGCTGGCTAGAGCGCCTGCCTTGCACGCAGGAGGTCATCGGTTCGACTCCGATATTCTCCACTAGCACACAAAGCTATGCCGCATTACATTAATCGGTGTGGCCGTGCGACCGTTCATTGACATATTGGGATAAGAAAATATTTAAAAAGTAGAAAGAACACGGTTGTGCACTTGTTGCATGACCAAAAAGTACAATAAGCAAAATAAGGGCGTATGGGGGATGCCTAGGCTCTCAGAGGCGATGAAAGGCGTGATAAGCTGCGAAAAGCACCGGGGATCGGCACACACGAATTGATCCGGTGATACCTGAATGGGGCAACCCGGCATGTTGAAGACATGTCACTCCGATAGGAGGGCAAACCCGCTGAACTGAAACATCTAAGTAGGCGGAGGAGAAGAAAACAAAAGTGATTCCGTAAGTAGTGGCGAGCGAACGCGGATTAGCCCAAACCAGTGATGTTACGGCATTGCTGGGGTTGTAGGACCACGATATTCCCTGCACAAGGAACCGGAAGGACCTGGAAAGGTCCGCCATAGAGGGTGATAGCCCCGTATGGGTAACGAGTGTAAAGGATAGTGGTATCCTGAGTAGGGCGGGGCACGTGAAACCCTGTCTGAATTTGGCGGGACCATCCGCTAAGGCTAAATACTCCTGAGAGACCGATAGTGAACCAGTACCGTGAGGGAAAGGTGAAAAGAACCGTGAATAACGGAGTGAAACAGATCCTGAAACCATACGCCTACAAGCGGTCGGAGCCCTTTCGTGGGGTGACGGCGTGCCTTTTGCATAATGAGCCTACGAGTTAACGTTGCTGGCAAGGATAAGTGGTTAAGCCATGGATCCGTAGCGAAAGCGAGTCTGAATAGGGCGCTTTAGTCAGTAGTGTTAGACGCGAAACCGTGTGATCTACCCATGGGCAGGATGAAGCTGTGGTAACACACAGTGGAGGTCCGAACCGGTTGACGTTGAAAAGTCTTCGGATGACCTGTGGGTAGGGGTGAAAGGCCAATCAAACTCGGAAATAGCTCGTACTCCCCGAAATGCATTTAGGTGCAGCGCTATGCGTAAAGTTATACAGAGGTAGAGCTACTGATTGGATGCGGGGGCTTCACCGCCTACCAATTCCTGACAAACTCCGAATGCTGTATAATGTTTCATAGCAGTGAGGGCATGGGTGCTAAGGTCCATGTCCGAGAGGGAAAGAACCCAGACCATCAGCTAAGGTCCCCAAATATATGCTAAGTTGAAAGAACGAGGTTTGTCTGCCCAGACAGCTAGGATGTTGGCTTGGAAGCAGCCATTCATTTAAAGAGTGCGTAACAGCTCACTAGTCGAGCGGACGAGCATGGATAATAATCGGGCATAAGCATATTACCGAAGCTATGGATTTACAATTTATTGTAAGTGGTAGGGGAGCATTCTGGTTGCGCAGAAGGTGAATCGTAAGGTTTGCTGGAGCGGCCAGAAAAGAAAATGTAGGCATAAGTAACGATAATGCGGGCGAGAAACCCGCACACCGAAAGACTAAGGTTTCCTCAGCTATGCTAATCAGCTGAGGGTTAGTCGGGACCTAAGGCGAACCCGAAAGGGACAGTCGATGGCCAACGGGTTAATATTCCCGTACTACTGATAACTGTGATGGGGTGACGGAGTGATGAAAGCGCCGCGAACTGACGGAATAGTTCGTTGAAGGCTGTAGCTATATTCTTTACAGGCAAATCCGTTTAGAATGGCAAAGGCCGATAGTACTCTGAGTCTTCGGACAATGAGATAGTGCGCCTAAGGGCTTCCAAGAAAAACCTCTAAACTTCAGGTTATTAGTACCCGTACCGTAAACCGACACAGGTAGTCGAGGAGAGAATCCTAAGGTGCTCGAGAGATTCATGGCTAAGGAATTAGGCAAAATAGACCTGTAACTTCGGGAGAAAGGTCGCCAGCAGCAATGCTGGCCGCAGTGAAGAGGTCCAGGCGACTGTTTATCAAAAACACAGGGCTCTGCAAAATCGTAAGATGAAGTATAGGGCCTGACACCTGCCCGGTGCTGGAAGGTTAAGAGGAGATGTTATCTTCGGAGAAGCATTGAATTGAAGCCCCAGTAAACGGCGGCCGTAACTATAACGGTCCTAAGGTAGCGAAATTCCTTGTCGGGTAAGTTCCGACCTGCACGAATGGTGTAACGATCTGGACACTGTCTCAGCCATGAGCTCGGTGAAATTGTAGTAGCGGTGAAGATGCCGCTTACCCGCAGTGGGACGAAAAGACCCTGTGCACCTTTACTATAGCTTAGTATTGACTTTGGACAAGTGATGTGTAGGATAGGTGGGAGACTTCGATCCTGCGTCGCCAGGCGTAGGTTAGTCATTGTTGAAATACCACCCTTTGCTTGTCTGAAGCCTAACCCCATATTGTGGGGGACATTGCTTGGTGGGTAGTTTGACTGGGGTGGTCGCCTCCAAAAGAGTAACGGAGGCTTCTAAAGGTTCCCTCAGCACGCTTGGTAACCGTGCGTAGAGTGCAATGGCATAAGGGAGCTTGACTGAGAGACATACAGGTCGATCAGGTACGAAAGTAGAGCATAGTGATCCGGTGGTTCCGCATGGAAGGGCCATCGCTCAAAGGATAAAAGGTACGCCGGGGATAACAGGCTGATCTCCCCCAAGAGCTCATATCGACGGGGGGGTTTGGCACCTCGATGTCGGCTCGTCACATCCTGGGGCTGGAGAAGGTCCCAAGGGTTGGGCTGTTCGCCCATTAAAGTGGCACGCGAGCTGGGTTCAGAACGTCGTGAGACAGTTCGGTCTCTATCTACTGCGGGCGCAAGAAATTTGAGTGGATCTGATTCTAGTACGAGAGGACCGAATTGGACCAACCGCTGGTGTATCTGTTGTTCCGCCAGGAGCACCGCAGAGTAGCTACGTTGGGAAGGGATAAGCGCTGAAAGCATATAAGCGCGAAACCCACCACAAGATGAGATTTCTTTTAAGGGTCCTGGGAGATGACCAGGTCGATAGGCTATAGGTGTAAAGGCAGTAATGTCATAGCCGAGTAGTACTAATAACCCGTAAGCTTATGTACGTCTTTTCCCCCGACTTTACGTCGGGGGAGAAATCTTTCTGTAGATATTTATATTTCTTTATCCCAGTGTGTCAAGATATTATGTATTGTTGGCTGATACTTAAATCAGCCACCCTTGCAAAACGACTTAAGGTGGTTATTGCGGCGGGGCTCACCTCTTCCCATCCCGAACAGAGAAGTTAAGCCCGCCTGCGCAGATGGTACTGCAGTTATGTGGGAGAGTATGTCGTCGCCTTTCTTTGGGAAGCCTGTCTGAAAAGACAGGCTTTTTGTTTTTGGGTGCGACGCGATTCGCCCTTCGGGCTCGGGTCGGCGCCTTTGCTTCGCCAGTTCGGCTAAAGCCTCGGGTCTTTTGGAAATCCCCATCATTCATTTGATGGGGATTTTTTGTTTTTACATAATTGAAGATATTGAACTGAAATTCAATGAAATTTTTTATATTTGAATCTCAAAATTTCCGCATTATGAAAAAACTGTCACTAATGATTGCCCTTTTGCTATCCGGAGCTGGTTATTGTAAAGAGATTCCAAGCCCATTCTGGTACAGTCTTTCAGAAAAAATACTTGCAGGAACAAACCAACTCATTTCTACAGAGCACAATTCGGCAAAATCAGTCATCACGATAAAAGTGAAACCTGTGAAGACGGCTAAGCCAGCAACCACAACTTTGAAATGCCAACCTAAAAAAGAAAACATCCAATTGAATCCTTTCATTACGATCAGTACTGAAGGAATGTGGATCCATGCGGAATAATCCTTTTTACGAATTCATGATTGTTGCGTGAAGGATAGAAGCGGTGTCCTTTTATGGAGCAAAGCGCAATAAAAGATATAGCGGATAGCCCGACGGCGTTGTAAAAACGCGATTGATGCCAAAAGCGGATAACGCCGGCACGCCCAAACCCCCAGACTTTTTATTTAATGGCAAACCCCCAGGCGGTTTTGATTATTGGCTTTGTATGGCCTGAACCGGATTCTTCGGCAGCGGGTAGCCGCATGATACAAATCCTATCCTTATTCTTGGAACAAGGTTGGAAAGTGACATTTGCAAGTGCTGCTTCCGACACCGATTACATGTCCAATCTTGAGCAATTTGGCATCATAAGGAAGTCCATAAACCTGAATTCTGACGATTTTGATGTCTTTATTTCTGAACTCAATCCTTCCATTGTTTTATTTGACCGGTTTATGACCGAAGAACAGTTTGGCTGGCGTGTCGCAAAACATTGCCCGGATGCACTCCGCCTGCTTGACACTGAAGATTTGCATTGCCTGAGATTGGCGAGGCAAAAAGCAGTGAAGGAAAATCGCGAATTCGTCGTTTTTGATTTGTTCGCTGAAGACGTGGCCAAACGGGAAATCGCCAGCATATTTAGATCAGATATTTCGCTGATGATTTCTGAATTCGAAATGAGGCTGCTGCAGGAAATCTTTGGCATTGACCGATCACTGTTGCATTATATGCCGTTATTTTCAGGACAAATAGAAGTGTCCGGACTTCCGTCTTTTGAAAATCGGAACGACTTTGCATTCATCGGTAATTTCCTTCATGAGCCTAATAAAGATGCGGTGTTTTATTTGAAGCAGAGGATTTGGCCAGCCATCCACCAGCAATTACCTGAAGTCTCACTGCATATTTATGGCGCCTATCCGCCGCAATCCATCTTGCAACTGAACAATCCAAAGGAACGGTTTTATGTACACGGAAGAGCCAAAAGCGCCAGTGACATTGTAAAAAATGCCCGTGCCGTACTCGCACCTTTGCGTTTTGGCGCCGGCATCAAAGGAAAACTGTTCGAAGCGATGCAATGCGGAACGCCAAGCATAACGTCGACAATCGGCGCTGAAGCCATGCACGGTGATTTGCCTTGGAACGGTTTTGTTTCAGACGATCCAGAAGAATTTGCGAATGCAGCAGTTGCTTTATACCAGGATAAAAGCCTTTGGCAAAAGGTACAAAACTATGGTTTCGAGATTATCAATAACCGGTATTTGGAAACCCTTTTCCAAGCGGATTTTATCAATAAGATTCTGGATGTCCAGAAAAATTTACAGATACACCGCACGAACAATTTCACCGGGGCCATGCTGCTGCACCATTCCATGAGAAGCACAGAATACCTTTCCCGTTGGATTGAAGCGAAGAATAAGGGATAAATTACTTCAGCAAATTTTGTACGGCTTCAACCGTTGTCAGATGATAACCAGGTTTTGCTTTTTCAAAAATTTTTTTCGCCCAAGCTTTTCCTTCCGGAGTTTTGATCATTTCTTTATAGAGCGTCATCAATGAGCCTGTCCGGCTGGTCGCAATCATGAAATTTTCTATTGCCGGAAATGCCGTTTTGTATTGTTGGCGAATCGCAATCACAAACCATTGGCGTTTGATGACAAAGTTGCCGCCATTGGTAAAATTGAATTCCGCATCAATGTCGGTCATTTCTTTTTGCGTAATATCGTTTGGCAGATGGTCAATAAAATGCTGTTTTTCATTGGTCGATTTTATTTTCTGTGACAATCCTTTGACGCCAGTTTTTCTCCAGGCTTTCTGGATGCTGTCGATAGCATTGAAATCAGGCGATATTGGTGTGATGATATTGGATGGAATTCCGGGTTTGTAAATCCATTCCTCCGCCTTGATTTTATCTGCCAATACCTTGTCGCCCTTAATCAGTTCTTTATTGAAATACGCGACGAAATCTTCTGTCGTAACCGATTGGAACGCATGGCTGTTGAAATAATTTTTCAGGAAATTGTCAAACTTCCCCCTGCCGACCGCCTGTTCCACAACCTGCAAAAAAGCATAGCCTTTTTCATACGGAATGTCACTCAGTCCATCATCGGGATTCCTGCCCTTTGTTGTGACTTTCAATCTCGTATCAGCACTGTCATTTCCATATTCGGACATATTGTCTGCAAGTACTTTCCGGCTGATGACATCCTGCATTTTCGCTTCATCCTTACCAAAAATTTCCTCGCCAATGCGGTGTTCGACATAAGTCGTAAATCCTTCGTTGAGCCAAATGTCATCCCAAGTCGCATTCGTCACCAAATTGCCGCTCCAGCTGTGCCCGAGTTCATGCGCCAAAAGACTCGTCAACGAACGGTCGCCCGCAATTACACCCGGAGTAAGGAAAGTCAGGTTTGGATTTTCCATCCCGCCATATGGAAAACTCGGCGGCAATACCAAAACGTCATACCTGCCCCAACGATACGGACCATATAATTTTTCGGCGGCATGGACCATATTCCCGAGTTCGGCAAATTCCCATGCGGCTTTGTCAATTAAAGTATGCTCTGCATAAACCCCGGTGCGGCTGTCGATGGACTTGAAAGCCAAATCACCCACGGCAATCGCCATCAGGTAAGCCGGAATCGCCTTATCCTGTTTGAAGGTATAAATTCCGGTATCATTTTTTTGCTGTGGATTGACCGCGCTCATCACTGCCATCAGTTCTTTCGGAACCGTGACTTTGGCGTCATAAGTAAAGCGGACACCCGGCGAATCCTGGCACGGAATCCATGTCCGTGTCCAAATGCTTTCACCTTGTGAAAACAGGAACGGATACTTCTTATCGGCTGTTTGCTGCGGATTCAGCCATTGCAATGCAATCGCATCTTTCGTCGTTTTGTAATAAATATTGACCTTTTTTGTGTCTTTTTCGATTTTCACGCGCAACGGTTTTCCATGAAATTCCACGGAATCGCCCAATGTAAATGACGTTTCTTTTTCGTCGTCACCCAGCGTGACTTTCGAAATTTCCAACGTGTTTTCATCAAAAATGATTTCATCGCCTTGTGCAATATTGTCAATAACCCAACTCGCTTTTCCCGAAATGGACTGAATCGCAAAATCGACATTGATGTCCAAATCCAAATGTTTGACAACCGCTTTTGACGGTTCTGAAAACGAATGGTCGTCTTTTATAACGGCCGCTTGCTCAACAGTTTCTTTTTTGTTGCAACTAATGAAAGCCAAAAGCGATAAGATAATCAGTTTCTTCATGTTTTTTGTTTTGGGCGTGCCGGCGTTATCGGCATCGCGGTAATTCTTATTTGTTCAACGCCGTCAGGCTGTACGCGGTGCACAGCACCTAGCTTCCATCCTTCACGCGGGCAATCGTTTTCATTTCAGCTTTAAACTAAAAATCCCGCTCTGAAATTCAAAACGGGATTTTTTATATTCGATTGGACTTAGGCCAACATCGTTACAGGACTTTCCAAATACAATCTCAGTGTTTGCAGGAACTGGGCGCCGGTAGCACCGTCAACTGTCCTGTGGTCACAGGCCAAAGTCACTTTCATCGTATTCCCGACAACAATCTGTCCGTCCCTGACAACCGGCTTTTCAACAATCGCCCCAACAGAAAGAATCGCTGAGTTCGGCTGGTTGATGATCGACGTAAATTCGGTGATGCCAAACATGCCAAGGTTGGAAACCGTAAACGTGCTTCCTTCCATTTCTGCCGGCTGTAATTTTTTGTTTTTTGCACGCCCGGCAACGTCTTTGACATTACCTCCGATTTGCGTCAGGCTCAACTGGTCGGCAAATTTCAATACCGGGACAACCAATCCGTCTTCAACCGCAACCGCCACACCGATATGAATGTGATGGTGGATCAAAGTCACATCCTCTTTCCAGGACGAATTGACTTTCGGGTGTTTTTTCAACGCCATTGCACATGCCTTGATCACCATATCGTTAAAGGAAACTTTGGTGTCAGGCAACGCATTGATGATATTTCTCGAAGCCATCGCATTGTCCATCACGACTTCAATCGTCAGGTAGAAAACCGGAGCGGTCTGCGCCGATTCCGACAAACGTTTCGCAATGATTTTGCGCATCTGCGAATTTTTGATCTCCTCAGTGTAAGTTTCGCCGGCAGGCACAAATGGTTTTACAGCCGCAACTTGTTGCGCAGGTGCTTCAGCTTGTGCCGCAGGGGCAGTTTGCTGTGCGGAAGGCGTAAAGTTTTCAATATCCGATTTTACGATACGGCCATTTTCACCCGAACCTTTGACCTGTGAAATGTTGATTCCCTTTTCCTCGGCGATTTTCTTTGCCAATGGGGAAATAAAAATTCTTTTTCCGTCGGAAACGACATCGACTGTCTGTTCTTCTTTGGCATCAGATTTTGCTTCACTCTGTTCTTCGGCTTTCGGTGCGTCAGTTTTGGCCGCTTCAGGTTTATTTTCTGTGCTTGCCGGAGCCGCACTGCCTTTCTTATAGTTTTCAGCAATACCGGTAACATCTGTTCCCGAAGGCCCGATAATAGCCAACACACTGTCGACCGGAGCCGATTCGCCATCTTTGATTCCGATGAACAACAACGTCCCTGAATTGAAAGATTCAAATTCCATCGTCGCCTTATCAGTTTCAATCTCAGCAAGAATGTCGCCTTCACTGATTTTGTCGCCAACTTTTTTCAGCCATTTTGCAACGGTTCCTTCGGTCATTGTGTCGCTCAAACGCGGCATCGTAACGACGACTACGCCTGCTGGCAAAGCTGCTGCGGCAGTTGGCTCTTCTTTTTTATCTTCGGTTTTTGCTTCTGCTTTAGGGGTTTGCTTCGCCTGTTCGCTGTCGCTCGAGCCCGTAGTTGCTTCTGCAGCTTTGTCTTCTGTTTTTGGAGTATCGGCCTTGGCTTCAGTTGCTGGCGCATCGCCTTTGATCAATTCCGTAATGTTTTCGCCAGCTTCGCCAATAATAGCCAGCAGCGAATCAATAGGAGCAGTTTGCCCTTCCGGAATTCCGATATATAAAAGCGTCCCGGAATTGAAGGATTCGAATTCCATCGTTGCTTTGTCTGTTTCAATTTCTGCGAGGATATCGCCTTCGTTGATTTTATCCCCAACTTTTTTCAGCCATTTGGCTACCGTTCCTTCCGTCATCGTATCACTCAGACGGGGCATTGTTACGCGTGTTGCCATATATTATAATCTATGAGGAATGAATGGATAATTTTCTTGTTCGTACACGACATCGTACAGTTGCTGGACTTCAGGAAATGGCGATTCTTCGGCAAATTTAACACATTCTTCTACGAGGTTTTTCACCCTTTCGTCAATCGCTTCAATTTCTGCGTCAGTCGCATAATTGTTTTCTTTGATGACATCGAGCACCTGTGTAATCGGGTCAATTTTTTTATACTCTTCGACTTCGTCTTTTGAACGGTACAATTGCGCATCCGACATCGAATGGCCCCTGTAACGGTACGTTTTCATTTCAAGGAATGTCGGTCCGTCGCCGCGTCTCGCGCGGTCAATTGCTTCAGTCATCGCTTCGGCTACTTTTACGGGATTCATGCCGTCAACCGGCCCGCAAGGCATTTCGTAGCCAAGACCCAATTTCCATATGTCTGTGTGGTTTGCCGTTCTTTCAACGGAAGTTCCCATTGCATAACCGTTGTTTTCAACGATGAATACCACAGGCAATTTCCACAGCATCGCCATGTTGAAAGCTTCGTGCAATGAACCTTGTCTTGCCGCTCCGTCACCAAAATAGGTCAGTGTCACACCATCGCGTCCGAAATATTTATCTGCGAATGCGATTCCGGCACCGACAGGAATTTGAGCTCCTACGATTCCATGACCACCATAAAATCCTTTTTCTTTCGAAAAAATGTGCATCGATCCACCCATTCCTTTGGATGTTCCCGTGACTTTTCCAAGCAACTCAGCCATGACCGCTTTTGGGTCAACGCCCATTCCGATTGGCTGTACGTGGTTTCGGTAGGCGGTAATCATTTTGTCTTTGCCAAGTTCCATAGCGTGCAAAGCGCCCGCTAACACGGCTTCCTGGCCATTGTATAAGTGGAGAAATCCTCTTACTTTTTGTTGTATGTAAAGTGCTGCGAGTTTGTCTTCAAATTTTCTCCAAAGCAGCATGTCTTCATACCACTTTAAATAAACTTCTTTTGTTACTTCTTTCATCGATAAATGCTTTGCTAAATTGTCTTAAAATACTACAGGTAACGCAAAATAAGTTCACTCACACACAAATTTGCGAAAAGCAAAAATAACACATTACCGCGTAGAAGTAAAATATAAATTGCCCTTTTTACAGGAAGTTTTTGTCAAACATAAATGGCAGCAGATTTTTAAGAGAATCTGATTTGTAAACGCCTCCGGTTTCGCCCATAAAATAAATTTCGATTGGACTTTTTTGTTTGATTTCGTACTCGGAAATCGATTGCCTGCACGCGCCGCAAGGCGGAATCGGCGCTTCTGTCGGATTGACGTCGGACGCTGCAGAAATGGCAATCTTCAGGATTTTTGCCTCAGGATATACGGCGCCGGCCTGGAAGATCGCAACACGTTCGGCACAAAGCCCGGAAGGATAAGCGGCACTTTCCTGGTTGGAACCCAAAACCACTTTCCCATTGTCTAAAAAAATGGCGGCGCCAACGCGAAATTTAGAATAAGGCGCATACGCTTTTTTCCTAATATTAATAGCCTGTTCCATCAAATCCTGTACATCTGAAGGAAGTTCGGCAATGGAGTCAAAAACAGTAAATGAGGACGTAATGGTAATTTCTTTCATGTACCTGAAAATTTAGACAAAATGGTTGTTTTCCAATCTTTTATGCGGAAAAAAAATCCAAATCTCGTAATGAAATTTGGATTCTTATATTGTTGTTCGTAACTATTAAAAGTCGTCATATTTCTCTCCGAAATTAAACGTGAGCGAAAACCTGAGCGTATTTTCCAATGGATTTTTTACAGCCGATGCGGAGAATAAATAAGACAAATCTATTTTGACGACATTGTATTTAAATCCGGCTCCCAAAGAGAAGAATTTCCTGGCGCCTTTTTCAGGGCTTTCATTGAAATATCCCAAACGGAAGGCAAATGAATCCTGGTAAACATATTCCGCTCCGACAGAATAAGTGAATTCCTTCAACTCTTCGCTGAATCCGTCAGGCGCATCATTAAAAGATTTGAAGATTCCGGAAACCCAGTTTATTTTCCTGTAATCTTCGTTGTTTTGGTCGCGCTCATCTTGAGTGACAACACCATCGCCGTCTAAATCCGGATCTTGTGGCGTTGGAACCAATAGCTTATTCAACTCAATACCAACGGACACTTTATTGTATTCGTCAAAGGCAAAATCATATCCGCCCCCAAGTTTCATATTGGCTGGAAGGAAGTTTGCATTGTCATCACTTCCGGCAGCGTCATACTTAATTTTCGGACCAAGATTCTGGAAATTGAAACCAAGTCTGTAACGGCCATTGAAATCGGAGAAAGCCTGTTCTTCAGATTGATAATAACCGGCTACGTCGACCGCAAACGAACTTGCTGGTTTCGCATCATTGGTCGCATCCGGAATTCGCAAGTTAGAACGGATGTACCTTCCCGCAACTGCCATCGCAAAATGGTCACCGAGGTGCAGGGAATACGAACCGTCCAATGCCAATTCATTCGGCTTTACGATATTCGGTTCGTCATCAAAATTCTGGCGCAATTCAATTTCACCAAGTCCAAAATAACGCAGACTTCCCGCAAAGGCGCTACGGTCGTTAATCCTGTTGAAATAAGTGACCTGTCCCAATGAGATGTCGTTTACCAAATCGGTCAGATAAGGCGTATAACTGACGGAAAACCCTTGTTTGTCAAGTGAAAATGCATACTTCGCAGGATTGTATTGTTGGGAATAAGCATCGGGAGTAGTCGCAACACCTTGGTCGGCCATACCCGCAGAACGTGCATCGGCAGCGACAAGTAAGAACGGAACTCCTGTGGTAATTACCCTATCCTGGGCCTTTGAAATTTGCAAAAAGAACAAGCAGAGAACTAATATTGAAAACTTTTTCATGAATTTTTTTAAAACAAATAATTAAACAAATATAGTATTTTATTAAAGGATTACAAGTTTCTCATACTTTTCGGTCTTGGTGTTCGTGACCGACGATTTTACCGTGAGCTTATAAATATAAACGCCTTTCCCGATTCTGTCCCCAAAATCATCTTTTCCGTCCCATGTAATCTCGCGGGAAAGGAAGCCATCCGTGGTGACTGTCTGGTTTTTTGTCCACACTACTTTCCCCGTAATCGTAATGACCTGAACCTGTACCTCAAGCGGCTCAAACGGCCTGTTGTGCGTAAACCAGAATTGCGTATAATTGACAAACGGGTTTGGATAATTCAACACGTTTGTCAGTGTGATGCCTTCATCGCCGACGACAATAAACTGTATTTCAGCCGTAATCGGATTGTTGTACACATCCCACGCTTTAAAGGTAATAGTGTGTAATCCTTTTGCGAGATTCCTGAAAGGAAAACGCACATGTCCTTTCGTATAATCATCGAGTTCGGTTTCGTAATAGTCATTTAGAATATATGGGCTGCTTTCATTCCCATCTAAAATCGCGACAATGTCGTGCCCAATTCCGCTTGCGGTATTGATTCCATGCTCGTCTTCAAGATAGGCTAAAAATATAGGCGACTCATTTGTAATTCCCCCAGAAATGAACGTTTGGTCATTCATATATAACTTCACAGTCGGCCCGATATTGTCTGCTACAGCATTTTCGTTGATGCCGCCAATCTTGATTGTCGTGTCATATCCGGTTTTGTCAAGCAGGATTTCATCCCTTTTTGAATAAAAGCTGATGCGTCCATTTCCGAGCGGAATCCGGATATCCCTTGGCACCACAAAACCAAATTCAAACTGCCCGTTCGTAATCGATGCATTTCCGCGGAATATGGTTTCGCCCAAAATAGTGAATGGTATCGGCGGTGCGAATCCGTCATTATTTAAAGTCGATCGCGGAATCGATTTATCAAAAATATTTACGGAAAGTTCTCCTTTATAGGTTGTAAGCGGTGTGTTAAATTCGTCTGTCACTTCGCCGGTCAGCTTTACATAAGCCAAAGACTGGAAATCATCAATCGGACCGGTTACCGGCATGTCGTTGACTTTCGTCAGGCGGATTTTCGGTTTTGGAATGGCCAGCATCATTGCCGGGTCGCCAAGGTAAAAAACGATGTTGGTCGATGGATTCGGGCTGCTGTTTTTCGCAAGGCGAAGCGCTTCTGCAATTGACGTCTGCACAGTGCCGCCAGTTCCATAATTGAAAAGGTATTCTGACAACCTGTCGTTAAAAGTTTCTGCCGGTGTTTGCCCGATGGAACGAACTGTGGTAATCATCGATATTGCGCCGCCTTTCGGATTCCAATAAGTGTATTCGCCTGCTGTCGGCCTGTATGGATTGTCAAAACGTGAAAATTCACAAGTAATGGTAATGAATAACGGATACTTATAACGGTTCTGTAAATTCTGCCCATCAGATTTCTCCCAGATGCGTTCCGCAGAAAGCCCGTCTTCACCGCCATGCCCGAGGTAATTGAAAACCAATGCGCCTTTTTCAAAAGCATTGAACAATTCTTCACGCGCTTTTGGGTAGCGGTCGCCGCCGGCAGCGGTTTCCTGCGCATAGGAATCGAGCAATATTTTCTTGATATTGAAGAAAGGTTTTTGTGTACTGATCACATCGGCCAGGTTATTTTGCCTTGACTGGAGTTCTGCATCCGAGCTTTTATCGGAATCATCAGAAATCAATACGATGTTATTCCGCCAGCTGCCATAAGATTTAAGGTCGTGGTAATCGATGACTTTGGTTACGATTTCGTCCGCTTGTTTGGCGTCGTTGACAATCATCCTGCCGACGGCAATGTCAATTCCACTTGCATAATTGATGACATTTCCTTCCGTTGGATCCATAAGCCCAAAAAAATCATCTGTTGAAAAAGACGATTCTCCGGTCGTATAGCCATACAAAGAATGATAAATAGGGACAATATTGGAATTGTCAGGAATGCGGTTCAGAAAATCGAATGACGCATCGCCAAACAGATTGAGGTATTTTATTTTTTCGGTAGGCATTGATGCATTTTCATAGACATATCTTACGAAATTCCTGATGGCGGCTACATCCTGCTTTCCCGAACTGAATTCCTGGTATATGTTTTCAAGCGTCACGACTTTGACATTCAACTGGGAATAATTCCGGTGGAAATTGGCTAACTTTTCAGCCTGTGACTTTAAATTATTTGGAGTTACAATAATATAATCGATATCCTGGAATTGTCCTTGGGCATTGTTGAATATGGTTCCTTTCAAATCCTGGTTGGCCACACGCGGCTGCGATTCTTTCGAAGGCGAATAATAATCGGACGGATCGATGGCGATATATTTCCTGACTTCACCAAGATAAGCCCTGAATGAAAAGTTTGCCTGGTTGCTGTTTTCCGCTTTTGTTGCATTGTAAATATCGGTGATGTCCCAAACCTGGCTGATTCCTGAGGCGGTTGAAATCTGATAATCCCCAATTCCCGTCAGTATTGCAGCATCATTATACTGGAAACGAAACTGTTTCCCATAACCTTTAAGATTGCTTTTGGCTTTCAGGATGATGTAATCGAGGTATCCTTTTGAGCTTGGAACGCCATTGTTGTTGTAGGTGAGTTTTATGGTCGTATTCTGGTTTGCGGGAAAAACCGTGTTAATCGTGCCGAAAGAGGCTTCAATCCCGGAATTAGACGACAATGCCGCAAAATTGATCGTTCCTACGGCTTGCGCATTGGCTTCAGCAGTCATGTATGTATTGGTGAATGAAGCTGCTGCTGCATAGATGCTCAACTGGATTTCAGAAGCCGGAACAATGTTTGGGAAATTAAAATCGAATTCCTGCTCATCGTCGATATTGAATTGCTCGCCAAACCAACGTCTTCCGAGCCGCGCGATATTGATCAAATCCTTTTCATGGTATTGGTAATCGTCAAAAACAGTAACGGGAGTTACGGGTTGCGGACTGTCGAGCAGCGGATCCATATTGGCAATCCTTTTGCCGTCGCCGCCTTTCACAGTGACATAGTAATAGGATTTTGTTGCATAGAGATTATTGTGTGTCTGGCTTTCGTCATTCCAGTTGTCGACGCCTTCGGCATAAAAAAGGATGTAATCCTGCGAATCAAATGTGCCGTCGCTTTCCCCAACCACAGTGATGGCATTTTCGGCCATATCAAACGGATAGGACGTGCTATTGAGCAATGGAAGCATGCGTCCGCCATTGCCATAGATTTTCAATTTTCTCGGGTCAACCGAAGTGTTCATGCCAAGCGATTGCAGGAAACTTTTGGAGATTTTATAGACGCCGGACTTTTCAACATAAAAACGATACCACTCGCCTGAAGCCAATACAGAATTGGAAACGGCAGCCACATTGTTGAAAACAGCCGCAGGCCTGCCCGAAATTGCATTTATATTATAGGTAAAAGATTTTATCCGTTTGAAACCATTTCCGTCCTTAACAATCGGCGAAAGCGAAACCATAGCGGAAATATTTTCCCTTGCAATCAGCGTCTTAATGTTGGCATTGATTGCGTTGGGAATAGATGAAAGCTTCAAATCGCCAAGCTGCGATTGCAGGATGGATTCGTATACAACATTGGTAATTTGAAGTGAATTATCATTGACAGCTGACGATATGGGTATTTTTAAAGTGAAAAAAACCGCCTTTTTTGCCTCGTCATAATAAAAGCTTTCCGATTTGAATTGGGGGATTTTTATGGTGTATGTTCCAAATGAATATTCCGGGTTTTCAGCCCACTCCAAGGTCACATCGCCTTTTTGCTGGCCATAACTGATAAAGGTAAACAGAAGTATAAAAAAGGATAGAATTTTTTTCATTAGGATTAGTAACGCAATAAGGTATGAATTATTACGACGGTAAAAATAATTTATTTAGCCAAATAGTATATAATATTTGATTTAAATTTGCGTTGTAGCAAGACTGTGTGCTAGAATCAAAACGAAATTTAATAATATATTTTTAAAAAAAGATGTTGCAGTTTAACGGTTAATTGTTATATTGCGCCTCGAAATTTATTACCTACTAAGTATGAAAGTAAACAAATTTATGGCTATCAGACTATTGCTCTCATTAGTGATAGTGGTTGGTTTTGCAAGCTGCGGAAAAAAATCCAGTTCGAAGGGCGCTTCCCAGGCAACTGGCTGGAAAATCAACGACAGCAAAGGCGGTTTCCAATACGCTTCAAACTTCAAGAAGCAGGCAACATCGCCCGGACTTGTAATGGTTGAAGGCGGTACATTTACCATGGGTAAAGTACAGGATGATGTCATGCACGACTGGAACAATACTCCAAACCAACAGCACGTACAATCATTCTACATGGATGAAACCGAGGTGACGAACCTCATGTACATGGAATACCTTGACTGGCTGAAAAGGGTTTTCCCGCCAGACCAGGAAAATTACAAAAACATTTATGAAGGTGCTTCTCCCGATACTTTGGTATGGAGAAACAGGTTGGGTTATAATGAAACTATGACCAACAACTACCTCAGGCATCCTGCTTATGCAGAATATCCTGTTGTCGGGGTTAACTGGATCCAGGCTGTTGAATTCAGCAAATGGAGAACGGACCGTGTGAATGAAAAAACACTTGAAGATCAGAAATACCTGAAAAAAGACGCAAAATTAGGCGCCACTGCCGAAAGTACTTTCAGCACTGAAACATATCTTAATGCACCAACAAAAACTTTTGGCGGAAACGAGGAAATCGTTCTGAAAAGAGGCGCAAGAGGCGGAAAACCTAAAGCGACTAAAGGCGCTGACGGCACAGAAACTGAAGCTAAAAACGTTTATGCACAAAGGACTTCCGGACTAATCCAGCCGGAATACAGGCTTCCAACCGAAGCAGAGTGGGAATATGCTGCTGCTGCTGATGTCGGACAAAGAGAATACAATTCCTATAAAGGACAGAAAAAATATCCATGGTCAGGAAGCTATACCCGTTCTGGAAAAAGACAGGTACGCGGAGACCAATTGGCTAACTTCAAACAAGGAAAAGGAGATTACGGTGGAATCGCAGGATGGTCTGATGACGGTGCTGATATTACCAACAAAGTAAAATCGTATCCTGCCAATGATTTCGGTTTGTATGATATGGCCGGTAACGTAGCGGAATGGGTTTCCGATGTTTACAGACCTATTGTTGATGATGAGGCAAGTGACTTCAACTATTACAGGGGTAACGTTTATACCAAAAACAAAATTGGTGATGACGGTAAAGTCGAAATCGTAACTGCTGAAACCCAGCAATTTGATACTTTGCCAAACGGTAAAGTCATGGCGAGAAATTTCCCTGGCCAGATTGCACAAGTTCCTGTTGACGAAAATGAGACATACCTGAGACAAAATTTCAGCCAGTCTGACAACAGAAATTACCGTGATGGTGACAAACAATCTACAAGATATTTTGATTTCGGTACTGCAGAACAGGAAGAAACTGCCAAAACCAAAGAAGCACACAGGATGTATGATTCTCCTGAGCACAACGTGACTACTGACAGTTTGGGTAATATGGTAAGAAAGTATGACCACTCAAACAAAAGAACAACCTTAATAAACGACGACGTAAGAGTTTATAAAGGTGGTTCATGGAGAGATAGGGCTTACTGGCTGGATCCTGCACAAAGAAGATACTTCCCGCAAGATATGGCAACCGACTATATCGGTTTCAGATGTGCCATGTCAAGAGTTGGACCTAAATCCGACAAGAAAAAAAGACCAAGAAATTAATTTTCTACTATAGATATAAAAGCCCTTTAATTAGGGCTTTTATTTTTTAACTTTGTTTGATATGGACATCCAAAGCATCCACGGCCGATTCTTACAATGCAGTTCCCTTTCTATTGACACCAGGAAAATAGAGCCCAATTCCCTATTTGTCGCCATCAAAGGCGAAAGGTTTGATGCCAATACTTTTGCGGCGGAAGCGTTCGAAAAAGGCGCATCATTCGTTATTATCGACAACAAGGATTTCTTTATTGATGAAAGAACAATCCTGGTCAATGACAGCCTCGGGACTTTACAGGAATTGTCCAGTTTCCACAGGCAATATCTCGGAATTCCGATTGTCGCATTGACGGGAAGCAACGGCAAAACCACGACGAAAGAACTGATTCACGTCGTACTGCAGAAAAAATTCAATACCAAAGCTACTGTTGGGAATCTCAACAACCATATTGGCGTACCGCTGACGTTGCTGTCATTTTCAAAAGAAACTGAGATTGGCATCGTGGAAATGGGTGCCAACCACCAAAAGGAAATTGAATTCCTTTGCACCATCGCGCAGCCGGATTATGGCTATGTCACCAATTTTGGAAAAGCGCACCTCGAAGGTTTTGGCGGTGTCGAAGGTGTCATTAAAGGCAAAAGCGAAATGTATGATTTCTTGTCTGCCAATGATAAAATGGCATTTGTCAATCTCAATGATCCGATACAATCTGAAAAAAGCCGGCATATCAAATCTTTTACATTTGGCGTAAACCAAATCTCCGCCGACGTCAATTTTGAATCGGTGACAGCCAATCCGTTTGTGACTGTCGTTTACAATGAAAATAGCGTATCTTCAAAATTGATCGGGCTTTACAATGCCAACAATATCAATGCGGCAATTGCCATCGGCAAATATTTCGGGATTGAAGACGATAAGATTAAGGAAGCGATTGAAACCTATACGCCCGAAAACAACCGTTCGCAGTTGCTGAACAAGAATACCAACGAAATTATCCTTGATGCCTATAATGCGAATCCAAGCAGCATGGCCGGCGCCATTGAAAATTTCCTGCAACTCGACAAGCCAAATAAAATTGCGATTTTGGGCGACATGTTTGAACTCGGCGGCGAAAGCCTTGCGGAGCACAAAAGCCTCATTGCATCTTTGGAAAAAGAAAACAAAACCAACTTCTTCTTCATCGGAAAGGACTTTTATGCCAATAAGACAGAAAGAAAGAACTTCGGGTTTTATGAAACGTTTGAAGCGCTGACAGCCTATCTCAAATCACACCAAATCACGAACGCTACAATCCTAATCAAAGGGTCGCGCGGCATGGCTTTGGAACGCGTGCTCGAATTTTTACCATAAAAAAACGCCTCACTTTGGAGGCGTTTTCTTTTAGTTACCAGAATATCGTGTAAAAAGCGGCGAGTATCGAAAGAATGACCAATGTGCCGACAATGAATCCCGGCGACATCTTAAACATTGATTTATCAACTTCCAGTCCGTGCGGCGTTACGCCATTTCTGTTGTCATATCTGCTGATGAAATACATTCCAATCACACAAACCAGGAATACGAATCCCATGCGGTCAATAAACGGGATTTCATAAACGCCATCGGCATTTGGGACTGCAAATCCCATTGGATTGAGGAAAGATAAGTTGACAATGCTCGGCAGGAATTTGAAAATAAGCGAAAGAACAAATCCGCCAACAGTCGCAAACAAAGCTGCATTCGATGTCGTTTTTTTCCAGAAAAACCCAAGAATGAACATAGCGAAAATTCCCGGGCTGACAAATCCGGTATATTCCTGAATGTACTGGAAGCCACCTTTTTTATCAATTCCCAAAAATGGCGCAATCAATACCGCAATCAATACCGCCATGACAATGGCCAGTTTTCCAATCTTGACCAATTTTTTCTCGTCGGCATCAGTGTTTATTTTTTTCTTATAGATGTCCAAAGTAAAAATCGTAGCGATACTGTTTGCTTTTCCCGCAAGCGACGCGACAATCGCAGCTGTCAAAGCGGCAAATGACAATCCTTTCAATCCGACCGGCAGCAAATTCAGCAAAGTCGGATAGGCGCGATCCGGATTCAGTGAACCATCCTGCAGCATTTCCGTCTGGAAATTCCCATGTTGGTATAAAACATAAGCCGCAATTCCAGGCAAAACGACAATCACAGGCATCAGCAATTTCAAAAAGGCAGCGAACAGGATTCCGCTTCTTGCCGTTTTTAAATCGGCACCCAAAGCCCGTTGCGTGATATATTGGTTGCAACCCCAATAATTGAGGTTGATAATCAGCATTCCGCCAATCAGCACTGACAATCCCGGCAAATCCATATAGTTTGGATTGCTCTTGTCAAAAATCATATGAAAATGGTCGCCGGCATGTTTTGTCATGAGGTTAAAACCATTGAAGACACCGGTTGTCCCAAACTCTGCAGAAACGAGATTTAATGCCAAATAGGTCGTTACCAATCCGCCAAGAATCAAAAAGAACACTTGGATAACATCTGTATATCCAATGACTTTCATGCCGCCAAGCGTAATCATAATCGCAAAAACCGCAAGGAAAATCATGCAAAACGTAATATTCAGTCCCGAGATACTACTGACTGCCAACGCGCCAAGATATAAGATCGACGTTAAGTTCACCAACACATACAGCAACAGCCAAAAAACCGCCATAATCATTGCGACATTACTGTTATATCGTTTGTTCAGATATTGCGGCATCGTCGAAATATTATTCTTTAAGTACACAGGAATAAAGAAAATAGCGACAATAATCAATGTCAATGCCGCCATCCATTCGTAGGTCGCAATCGCCAATCCCATTTTGAATCCGCTGCCGCTCATCCCGATAAATTGTTCCGCACTGATGTTGCTCGCAATCAAAGACGCACCAATTGCCCACCAGGTCAGCGAACCTTCGGCAAGGAAATAATCCTTACTTGTGGTTTGCGCTTTCTTTTTCCGGTTGTAAATCCAGATGCCGTAGCCCACGATAATTACGAAATATAAGAAGAAGACAATGTAATCTTTGGTTGCCAATGTTTGCATAATAGGATATTAAAGGAGTTTTTTATAATGGATTTCCGATTGGTTTCTTAGGATTTCGGCACTTTGCTCAGGTGAAATGTCGCGTTGTGCCTCGCCCAGCATTTCGTAGCCAACCATGAATTTACGCACGGTTGCCGAACGCAGCAAAGGCGGATAAAAATGCATGTGGAAATGCCATTCCGGATGTGCAATCCTATCGGTTGGCGCTTGATGGATTCCGGATGAATAAGGGAAAGACGTCTCGAAAAGATTGTCATAACGCACGGTGACCGCTTTCATGATTTCGGCAAAGGCGCGCTTTTCATCTTTGGTCATCGCGATGATATTGCCAAAATGCCTTTTGCTGATGATGATGATTTCATACGGCCAGATTGCCCAAAAAGGCACGAGTGCGACAAAATGGTCGTTCTCGACAACGACGCGTTCGCGGGTTTTCAATTCTGCGTCGAGATAATCTTTTAAAAGGCTGGTATTGTTTTTCTCGTAGTATTTCCGGAGGTTTTTCTGTGTCTTTTCGACCTGTGTCGGCAACGACGATTGCGCCCAGATTTGCCCATGCGGATGCGGATTGCTGCAACCCATGACAGCGCCTTTATTCTCAAAAACCTGGACGTAATTGATGAAGTCTTTATTGCCGAGTTCGAGGTATTCGTCTGCCCAGGTCTGTACGACTTTTTCAATGGCTGTGATCTCCATTTCGGGAATCGTCAGGTTGTGTTTTGGGGTAAAGCAAACGACTTTATTGATGCCGCGTTCTGGTTTGAGTTGCAGCAATGGCGAACTGTTGGCCGTTTCGGGTGAAATCTCTTCCTGCAACAGCGCCGGAAAATCATTTTCAAAAGTATAGCAATCGGTGTACTCCGGATTTTGTTCGCCGTTTGACCGCTTGCTTCCGGGGCAGAGGTAACAGGTCGGGTCATATTCCGGGCGTTCGTCAGTATGTACTGCTTCTTTTTGCCCTTGCCATGGCCGTTTATTGCGGTGCGGCGATACGAGAATCCATTCGTCCAGTAACGGATTGTAGCGTCGGTGCGGATGTTCGTTGGTATGGAAAGTCTTCATGTTTATTTTTTATTTTTTGGGCGTTGCCTTCGGCCGGGCTTTCCGCTGCAATTCCCGATAACAAAAACTACGGCTGAAAGCCTTGTTTTTCTAAATCGGGAGATTTCCACTCTAATCCCTAACGCGCGTAGCCGGAACTTCTGTAGTTCCATTTGCAATCTTGACTTTATAAGGTTTGAGCTCAATGCCAAATGCGTCGCGGTATTGCTCGGTCACTGTGGCAATCAACGCGTCTTCCCTGCCTTTTTCGACGAGATTGATTGAACAGCCGCCAAAACCGCCGCCCATCATGCGCGAACCGAGTACTGAATTTTCCTTTAGCGCAGCAAACACCAGAAAATCGATTTCCGGGCAACTGACTTCATATTCGCGTGACAGGCCGTCATGAGTCAATGACATCAGGTTGCCCAATGTTTTTATATCGGATTGCTCCAATGCGTCGACCGCATCGAGCACGCGCTGGATTTCCTTGACCACAAAATGGCAGCGTTTAAAAATGGTTTCACCCAACGTATCGCGCAACTGCAATACCTGAATTTCAGTGCAATCGCGGAACGTTTTTATCTCAGGAAAATGTTTTTTCAATATTGCCAATCCTTGTTCGACTTCCTGGCGACGTACATTATAGCCCGAAGTCAGGTGCGTATGCTTGACATTGCTATCCAATAAAAGTAGCGAATATTTCTTGAAATCGGCTTTGTGGTATTCATATTCCAAAGTGTCGCAGTCGAGTTTGATGACTTGGCTCTTTTTGCCGAAAACACTCGCAAACTGGTCCATGATGCCGCAATTGACACCGGCAAAAATGTGTTCCGCTTTTTGTCCGGTAAGCGCGATTTCTTCTTTGGTCAGGCCGAGGTTGTACATTTTGTTCATCGCATATCCGATGCCGCATTCGAGTGCTGCCGATGAGGAGAGTCCGGCGCCCATCGGAATCGTACTGCTGAAAACAAGATTGAAACCTTTTAATTTGAGTCCTTTTTCCTTTAGCAGATGCAATATGCCGAGAATGTAATTCGCCCACATTTTATCGATGGGTTTCAAATCGTCCTCCAAATCGAATTTATAGCCGTCGTTCAAATCCTTTGCGATAATCGAACATTGGTTGTCGGCATTTTCAGAAATCGCAAAGCAGATGTATTTGTTGATGGCCGCCGGAAGTACGAATCCGTCATTGTAATCAACATGTTCGCCGATGATATTGATGCGCCCGGGCGACAGGAAAATATGCTGCGGCGCGGCATCGAACATCTTTTCAAAATGTAAGCCCGTGTCGCGGATGAGTTTCTTCTTCATTAATTCAATTTGTAATTTTTCGGATTAAAGAAATCGAATGCCGGCAATGACTCATTTTGGTTCTGGCTGTCAAAAAAGGTCGCATTGTCCCAGTGCGAGCCTTCGCCCCAAAGGGTTTTGCAGGAAGATGTTACCCATGCCGGTTCCCAATAAACGACACCGCTTCCGCCGCCTTGCAGGACGAGCTTCGTCAGTTCGACCATGTAGTTTTTCTGGCCTTCGGGTGTTGCAGGATAACCTTCGAGCAGCGCTTTTTCGGTCAGGATATTGTTGGCTTTGTCGACATTTTGCATCGAATAAGGATAAGCGGTTTCAACGACCATCAATTGTTTTTTATATGTTGCTGTCAATGTATGAATTGCGTTTGGCAATCCGTCGAATTTGACTTTCGACCAAATCGGGTAATACGAAATGCCGATCCAATCGTAATCGGTAATCCCATTTTTTGTCGCTTCGTCAAACCATTTCAACGCATTTTCCGGTTGGGCGATGTGCAGCATAATCGCGATTTTGGCTCCTTTTTTTGAGAAATCGCGCACGGCCTGGATGCCCTTATTGAAGAGAAAGCTGTTCCGTTTCCAATCGATATCATCTTTGGGTTTGCCTTCGGGTTGCAGGATTTCGCTGTTGGTTTCATTGCCAACCTGTACCATTTCAGGCAACAGGTTTTCCTTTTTGAGTTTCGCTAAAGTATTGTAGGTGTAATTGTAAATGCTGTCGCCGAGGATTTTTAGATCAGTGATTGTCGCCCATGCTTTTGGGATAAATTGTTTTCCGGGATCGGCCCAGGTATCGGAATAATGAAAATCCAACAATACTTCCATATGGTTTTCTTTTGCGCGTCGGATGGTTTTTTTGACATCCGCAAAGTTGGAATGCGTATTGGGCTGCGGATTGTGCCAAAGACGAACGCGCACGAGGTTGCAGCCTTTGTCCCTGAACAACGTAAAAGGGTCTTTTTTGATGCCTTTATCTTTGAAAAACGCGCCGCATTCCTCGATTTCATTTACATACGACAAATCGCCGCCAAGGTAGATTTTGCTTTGTGCGTTTCCTTTCAAAACAAAAAGAATAAACAATATGAATGGGATTTTTTTCATCTTTAATTTTGGTTAAAAGCCGACATCACCGGCAGTGCATTATTGTCGAAATCCCATAAAGCCTGGTTTTCCCATGACGATCCGTTTGTCGCTTCCGGGCCGTGGAAGGCAATCCATTCGCCACCCCAGTATGAGAATCCGAAGCCGACAGTGGTTTGCTGCAGCATCGTTTTAAGGGCGATAAGGAAATTTTTCTGTCCGTCGGCAGTCGCAGGATAAGCCGGAATCAGTTGTTCGTCAAGCCCGACAATATTGTTCGTAAAATCGTTATAGCCTAAAGTAAATGGATAGGCAGTTTCGGCGACAACGACTTTTTTGCCGTATGTTGTTCCCAAAGTATTGATGGTATTCTGCAAATCGGCCAGCACTTTTCCGTGATAAATCGGATAATAGGAAAGCCCGATGTAATCGTAATCCATCGTGGCGACTTTACTAAAAAACCAGTCTGAGCCTGAAATTCCCGCAAAGTGCAACATGATTTTTGTCGATGACGAAGCATTCCTGACAGCAGTTGTCGCTGCCTCAACCAATTGCAAATATTGTGCTTCATTCGTCGATAATTTGCCTTCGGGAAACAAGAATCCGTCGTTGGTTTCATTGCCAATCTGGATGATATCCGGATGGATCTCAGTCATAACCTGCGTAGTATAAGCAGCAACAACCGTTTTTAAATCTGCCAACGCCAAGATATTCCACGCTGCCGGCTTGGCCTGATGTCCGGGATCGGCCCAGGTATCTGAATAATGTACCGTAATCCAGACTTTCATACTGGCCGCTTTGACGCGTTGGGCCAGGGCTTTGACTTCGGCCAGACCCGAATGCCCATTTGCGGGATTTTTCCAAAGGCGAATCCGTATGGTATTGCAGCCTGCATTTTTTAACGTTGTCAAGGCGTTTTCTGTCGCGCCATTGTTTTTAAAAATGGCTCCCGAGCTTTCAATTTCCGGCAGGAATGACAAATCGGCTGCGCGGATAAAAAGGTCTTCGGGTGCATTGTTGTCACTACTGCCCGAACAGGAAAACAGCACCAGTATTAATGTCGCGATAAGGCTTTTGGCAAATATTTTTTTCATAACATGGAATTAAAAAGTTCAAATTTAAAAGTCGTTTCATGGATGTACAGTTCGCCTTTTTTCAATACTGCACTTGGAAAGTTGTCGTGGTTTGGCGCGTCGGGGAAATTCTGGGTTTCAAAACAAATGCCGCTCAAAGAGTGATAATCGGCGTTTTCTTTTCCTTTTATTTTGCCGAAACAGTTGCCGCCAACATAAACATGTACCGCGGGCTGATTGGTATAAACGGACATTTTTAGGTTAGTCGATTCACTGCAAAGCGTTGCCGCTGGTTTGTCGTCGGGTTTTAAAACAAATGTATTGTCAATCGAATGCGGGCATTTCTTTGGTGTTGAAAAATCAAAAGGCGTGTTTTGAACGTCAATCAGATTTCCCGTCGGCACATTATCGGCCGCCGTTTCGAGCATTTTTCCTGAATGAATATAAAGCCGCTGATCGCCGATATTTTCCAAATGGCCATCCAAATTGAAATAGCTGTGCTGTGTCAAGTTGACAATCGTATCTTCATCCGATTTGGCGTGAAAAGCAACGTTTAATTCATTGGCATCGGTTAATTGATAAGTGACTTCAACCGACAAATTACCGGGATAATTCTCCTCATTTCCTGCACTTCCATAAGCCAAAGTAATCGAGGGATTTTCACCCGTATTGATGTTTTTAATATCCCAAAAACCTTGGCTAAAACCAATTGTTCCGCCATGAAGATGGTTGTCTCCGTGGTTTTGGTTCAGTTGGATTGGCGCGCCGTTTAATGAAAACGTCCCATTTTTAATACGTCCTGCATACCTTCCGATGACGGCTCCGAGATACGGTGCGCTTGGCAAATCAAAGGAGTTCATATAATTTTCAACATTGTCAAATCCCAGGACAACATCAATTTTTTGGAAATCCGAAAGTGGAAATTTCAACGATGTGATGGTCGCGCCATAATTCATCACCGACAATTCGACACCATTTTTATTGATCAACACAATAGAAAATACTTTTTGGCCATTGGGAAGCGTTCCGAATGATTTCGTAATATAAGTTTCCTCAAAATGCGAAATACGATTTTTTTCCATTGTTATTTTATCGATATGGTATCAAAAGTAAAAATTTTGACCTATTGCACAGAGCAGTACCTACCGGTTTTTTGTATATTGCCACCAGTTTTACGGCCTATGAAAATCATCAATGTTGAAAACGGCTCAGGGACGCCAAAATACAAACAGATTATTCTATCCGTTGAAATCGCTATTGCAGAAAAACGGCTCAAAAAAGGCGATAGGCTGCCATCAGTGAATAAAGTCTGTCTCGAATTTTCCATTTCGCGGGATACCGTTTTGCAAGCATACGACGAACTGAAAAAACGCGGGGTCATTTTTGCTATTTTGGGCAAAGGCTATTATGTCAAAAGTGTCGAATTCACTTTCGAGCAGCGCATTTTCCTATTGTTCGACGAATTGAATTCTTTTAAGGAAGATATTTATAACGCGTTCCAGGAAACGATGAACAACAAGGCGCAGATCGATATTTTTTTCCACCATTTCAATATCGACATGTTCCGCAAACTCATCAACGAAAGCAACGGCGATTATTCCAAATACATCATTATGCCAACGAACCTTGTTGGCGCTGCGCCGATCATCAAGACATTGCCCAAAGGTGACGTCGTGATTCTCGACCAAACCAATCCGGAATTGAAAGATTATCCTGCGGTGTACCAGAATTTTGTCAAAGACATCTATTGCGCGTTGGAAACGGGAAAGGAAAAGTTCGAGAAATACAACAAACTGATCCTGATCTTCCCGGGTTTTCGCGAACCGGTCGGAATGGTTGAAGGCTTCCGGAAATTCTGCGCCGATTTCTCGATGGCATCTGAAATCATTACCGATTTTGACCAACGCACCATCCAAAAAGGCGACGTGTTTATCATCCCAAACGACCGGCATCTTGTGGATGTCATCGAACAGTCGAAGAAGCAGGAATATAAGATTGGAAACGATTTTGGCGTGATTTCCTATAACGATACGCCATTGAAGAAAATTGTCGAGAATGGGATTACGACCATTTCCACTGATTTTGGGAAAATGGGAAATACTTTGGCGCATATGATTTTAGGGAATATTCGGGAGCAGATTGAGAATGAAAGCGCTTTGATAGTGCGGAAATCGTTGTGATTTTTTGGGAATGTTCGAATTGAAGCAAAAAAAAACCTGATCGTATGACCAGGCTTCAATCGTTGAATTATGAGACTTATTGTTTGACTACTTTAACAACCTTTGTCGCATCTGTAGTATTGACCCTTACCATATAAGTTCCTTGTGAAAGTCCTGATAAATCCAATTGTGTATTGGTGGCATTGATTGATTTTGCCATTACTTGCTGACCAAGCATATTGGTAACTGTAACATCTGTTATATCCTTGTCATTTGATAAATTCAGGAAATTGGTTACAGGATTTGGATAATAAGTCAATTTATTCAGGTTGAAATTTCCTGTGGATAAAGAGGCATTGTAAGCCGAAAGCCTGAAAGGACCTGTCAGCAAAGGCTCACCAAATATTGCAAGGGAATATTGCCAAACCGCAACATAAATCGTACTTCCCGGCGTGAGGCCCGTAAGGTCTAATTTTGAAAAATATATGTCATTGTCGGGATCTTTATCGTCATTACAGCCAATTTCTGTCAGAGCACCACATGTTCCGGTAAATGCGGCTACAATCGTGTCTTCGTTATCCGACCCAACTTGCTGGTCTGTTTCTAAAGTCAGGTTTCCATCTGCAGGCACAACTACTGTAAACCATACGTCATTGTCATAAAAAAGGTCTTGACAACTCGGCACGACATCCAGATCCGTAGTAGCTCCGGCATCTGTAAAGACTGTAGCGCCACCTTCGAACGTAGACGCAACAGTTAACGGAACTGCCGTTGCACAGGTATCGTTTGCCGCTAAAGTACCAAATTGAACATCGAGATAGGCACTATAATCGCCGCCTCCGCAATTTGTCCTGATATAGGCATCGTATGCAGTTCCAGGTGTCAGGCTTGTCAGGACGAGTGGCGAAGCAGTTGCATTCACAATTGTTCCTGTACCTTGTACGAAACCAGCCGGACCATATTCAATTTCAAACGAAGTTCCTGTCGAAACCCAGGTTAGTTCAGCTGTAGTAGCTGTTTCGGAACCTACTGTAAAAGCACTAGGCTCAAAGCAGGAAGGCAACGCAGTGCTTGCCACATCATCAACCTCAAAAATGTCCTGATTGACAGTAGATGAATAAAAGGCAATATGGATGGTTTGTCCTACATAAGCGCTCAAATCATAAGCAAACTTATAATAATCCTCACCGCTTTCCGGAGCAACGTTTGCCTGCAGCGTCACCGTAAAGTCTGTTGCGGCCACGCCTGTAGTTGACAATTTAACATCGATGACTTCCGGGTAATCAATATCGAGGCTTCTGCCCCAGAAAGAAAAATAATCATTCACGCCTGCAACAACTGTTATGGCGGGAGTAATTAAATAATCATCATGTGCAACCTCCGCATCATAAAAAATTGTTGCTGCGTTTGTTCCGGAATGTGGATCAACGCCAATTTCATCAGAGATATCAATCACTCCCCAGGTATTATCCTCATCACCGCCATCAATCACTGTCCATCCTGACGGAAGAGTAGTACCGGAGTCAAAATTTTCCGAAAACTGGGCAAATCCAGCGTTCGATAAAATAAAGGTAAATAGCAACAAAGTAATTTTTTTCATATATATGGTTTTTTTGTGTTAAACTAAAGTAAAACTACTATAAGTGTTAATATTAGCCAATAATATTAATAAATCTTTGTGATAAATTTAAGAGTATTGTGCAAATTAGAGATGTTGTAAGACGATATTTAATACCTTGGTAAATTAATTTATTATTTTATTTAACGCCTCTTGGTAACCCGATGGCGCTGACTTGCAGTGCTCATTTCACTGAATTTCAATATCTCAATCCAGAGGTGATTTCCACTACGGCAAAAAGACTTTTATTTGTATGTTTGTGCCAAATGAACTTCTGCAACGATTAGGAAAGGATTAGGCAGCTGTACAGATTATAAACCCGATAGCGCGGATTTGCAGTCCGTGCCAATGAGAAGTTTCAAAATGTACTTTCATTTTCCTAACAACCTGATTAATAGTTTTAATTCCATTTTTATTCATTAGTTTTATGGCTGAAGATTTCCTCACCAAACAAATCAGCATATGAAAAGACTGCTACTCCTGTTGTTATTTTGCACAAGCCTTATTAAAGCACAAACAGTATTCATTCCCGATACCGCTTTTAAGAATTTTTGAAGACAAATACCTGTGCGAATACCACAGGGCTGGCTGCCACCAATGCCGATGTGGACACCAATGATAACGGGGAAATAGAGTTGCGGAAGCCCTGGCGGTAAAAACACTGATAGTGGGCGCCTTCCCGGAAACGACCATTACCAATCTGCAGGGATTGGAGGCGTTTACGAATCTGGAACGCATCACATTGCAGACCTCCAATGCATTATGGGCGGATTATAATCTTTTCCCCAACCTGGTCTATTTAAAGCACAATGCCAAGCCGTTTAACACCAGCCTTGTCACTACGTTATACGTTACAGGGCTTAGTAACCTGAAGTATATCATTGTAGGCACCGGCAGGAATGTTTCGGAATTCTATAATATAACATCCCTGACCAGCCTGGAAGAACTGGATATATCCCAAAACAGGCTTAACAGCAACACCTTTAATAACCTGCCCCCGTCGCTGAAAAAATTAAAAATCCAAAACAATTGCAATACCTGCGCTTCGGGGGCCAATTCGCTTGAAGGCATTATGGATTTTTCCTATCTCGTGAATTTGGTCGAACTGGATATTGCGCAGAATGATGTCACGGGCCTGATCTTGAAAGACAACCTGGTTGTTGGCGATACGTTCACCAATCAGGCTTCCATTTATTTTGACTATAATTTGCCTATTGTTACCAATAACGAATCGACGATCATCTCGGCGTTGGGCATTCCTGATTTTACCATTGATAACGCGGTTGCGGTGTATCCGAATCCTGCAAAAAACGATGTGACTATCAATACCGCCAGCACTATCAGAACGGTACAATTTTTTGATGTGCAGGGACGGGTTTTAGAAACTGATCTGGTGGGTGAATCCCAATTTAATATGGATATTTCGAAGTATTCCAATGGCATTTACTTTCTGAAGGTCACTACCGGCAAAGGCATCAAAACACAGCGGATCATAAAGGAATAATTGTGCGTCTTTTTTTGTTTTTATGTTTGCTTAATGACTGTAATTTACTTTAGAAATAATTATTAATCCGCTACCGGCATCGGCATCGCACGTGGGCCAATTATAAGCAACATCTAAAAAAAGCAATATGCCTAAAGCTACTTATTTAATGGTGTTATTTTTATGCCTGTTTTTCAAAAGCCATTGCCAAAGCATTTCAGCCGGTGCGAATAATTGTTATGTAATTTGTGCAGGCGGCATCGCTTATGCCTATGGCAATAATCTGATGGGGCAATTGGGAAATGGCATCAACAATGGCCCCGTCTCCAATGGGGTACAAGTGGGCAATTTGACCAATATAACTGCGGTTTCCAGCGGTACATTGCACGTCATTTATTTAAAAGCCGATGGTACGGTCTGGGCTTGTGGGTTCAATGCCTCCGGACAGCTTGGGGATGGTACATTTGTAAAAAAAAGTATCCCCGTACAAATTCCAACACTTCAGGGGATTACGGGTATTTCATCTTCCAACTCATCCTCCCTTTTCCTAAAAAATGACGGCACTGTCTGGGCTTGTGGGCTAAATACCGATGGACAGCTGGGGATTAATACGCTCACGAATACAGCAACGCCAACCTTAGTCAATATAGATAATGTAGGTAGCATTGCAACAGCCGCCAACTACACCTTATTCTTGAAAAATGACGGGACGGTATGGGCAACGGGGAATAATGCCAATGGGGTTTTTGGGAATGGCACCACAGTGTCAAGTGCAGTGCCTGTTCAGTTGCCTATCAGCGGGGTATCAAAAATTGCTGCCGGAACCACGTTTTCCATGTTTTTAAAAAATGACGGGACGGTATGGGTTTCCGGTTGGAACTTTCCTACCGGGAATGGCCTTTCGTCTGGGACTTCTTTAGTATTCAATCCCGTTGCGATTGAAGGCGTTACAGCGATTTCAGCAGGATCTTTACATTCTGCGTATTTAAAAAATGATGGGACGGTATGGACGGCCGGGCAAAACGACATGGGCCAGCTCGGGATAGGTACTTTTGTATCCAGCTATGTTCTAACCCAAATTCCTGGTGCCAGTAATGTAAACGAAATTTCGGCCAATGCCGATAGTACTTTATTTAAAGATGCTGGCGCCTCAGTTTGGGTATCTGGGTTTCATACTGGCGGTATGCTTTACCAAAACACCAACCTGCCAGTAGCATTAATTAACTTTTGCACTGCAATGGGTATTGCCGATCATCAGGCAAATAGCGTCAAAGTGTATCCAAACCCCAATACAGGCAGCTTTTACATCGAACAGCAATGGGCAAACGCCGATTCAATTGCTATATATAATGCCATAGGGCAGTTGGTTGTTTCACAAATCCTCAAAGACGCATCCTCAAAAATTGAGCTGTCCAATGCGTCTAAGGGATTCTATTTTTATGTCACGCAAAAAAATGGTCGTGCGGTCAGCTGTGGAAAAATCTTAGTGGAGTGATGACAATCCCCGATGGCACGGATTTGCAGTCCGTGCCTGAATGTCCTACCAGATTTCGTGTCGGCGAGCGCGAATCACAAATTCATGACGCCTGAGCATCAGCAATACAGATTATTTCTGACCCTTTTTACCGTTAAAGCTGGTAATGGTATTTCCATCATAACGATGCACCCCATCGAAATCGCCAAACCAAATACTTCCATCAAAAGCTTCTAAAATCCCGAAGATCATTGGTTTATTTGTTATTTCGGTTACTGTTGGCTTTATATTGGACAAGGTCTTTTCATCATAGCGGGAAAGTACCCAACCCGGGGCATTAGCACTTTCTGAACTAGTCCAAATATTGCCCTTTTTGTCTTCATAGATATAACCAACAAACTTGTGGGTAAAATTGGTAAATGTTTTGCCGTCATAGCGCCAAAGGCCATCATAACCACCCAGCCAGATATAGCCTTTTTTATCTTTGATTATCGAACGAACGTTTGTAAAAGGTTTGCCATCCTTATTGGTTATCGTGGTAAATATCTTTCCGTCATAAACGGTGGCATTGCCCCTTGTGCCAAACCAAAATTTTCCTGTTTTGTCTTCAATGATAGCATTAACATCATTATGCATCCAACTCACTTCAGGAATTGGTTTTTGGTAAGCTGAAACATGGACAGAATCTGCCTCAGTATGGATAGAAACAGGGCCAGTATAGACAGAATCAGCCTCCGTAACGGGTGGGGCTTCTTTCATTTTAAAATTCTGAAAGGACTTTCCATCGTAACGGCTTGCTCCGCTTCCAGTGCCAAACCAAATATTACCGGTTTTATCTTCATAAATTTCCCCAACCCGATCATTCGCAAGTCCATCCTTGGTTGTAAAATTTCGAAAGGATTTCCCATCGTAGTAATAAACCCCGGAACCAATAGAAGCGAACCAAAAATTTCCTTTGCTGTCTTCTAAAACAGAAAAGAAGCGTGCCGAACTCACTTTACTGGTGATATTGGCAAAAGATTTTCCATCATATTTAAAAACACCCTCCCATGAAGTAATCCAAATATTGCCCTTTCTATCTTGTTTGATTGTACGAACGATGCCTTTGGGTCCTTGAGAAGTGGATGCGTTTTTGGTTTCAACGGCATCGGGAGCGCCATTTTTTTGTTGGGCCTGTATGGCAAAATTGACTACTCCTGCCAGCATGATAATCAGGCTGTACAAAACATTTCTTTTATTTTTCATATATGTAGAATTTATTTGTTAGCGGTCATATATGGTATGCTTCGCCTGTTCGCAAGCTCGGGTCGCCTTTTATTTATTGGTGTTTGTTTGCACAAACTTTTTGTTAGTGGCGATTTCATATCTTATCTAATTGATTCAACGAAATTACTTTGATATTTTTCGGCTTGAGAGATTTGGATTGTAAATAAAAATGTAAACTTTGTAAATAAAAACTTGACACTATGCATCTTAGGCGAAATCTCCTCTCAGGAAAACGCAAATACCTATTCGCATTGATACTACTCTCGTTTATCTCTGTGATCTGCGCGGCTTTCAGCATGACCGGCAATGACGACTTTGTTACCGCCAGAAGGGAAGTTTTACTCCGCAGAATCGGAGATGAACTACTCTTACAATCGGGCGACAGTATATCAAGGGTGCTCCCGGTAAAAAAGATCGCAGAAAATGAATACCGGATCGCGTTTGAGAATAATCTTACTTTTCGGCCGGACTCGCTGGTCAATACTACCCGGCGTTTGTTGGCCAAAGACCCGCTCGCAAGTGATTATATTGTTAACGTTCTGAACTGTGGCAACTCCAGTGTAGCCTATGGATATGCTATATCCAAAAATAAAAAAGATGACATTGTAGCATGCATAGGAAGAGAGCAACCCGTCGCCTGTTACATGATCAACGTTAAATTCAAACCAACAGGTATTATTACAGCTAAGAATGGATATCTTCTGAGTCTGCCATTTTTAGCATTTGTCGGTTTTATTTTTTTGAGATCTGTTAAGCCGCGCAGCGCTTTGCCTGACAGTCAGCATACTAATATGTTCACTTTGGGCTCGGTGTTGTTCGATGCGAAAAATAGAAATCTCATCATAAATGAACAGACCATAGACCTGACCGGAACGGAAACCCGTGTATTGCTGATTTTCGCATTGTCTCCCAACGAGACCATAGCGAGAAGCCGACTGCAAAAAGAGATCTGGGAAGATGACGGTGTTATTGTCGGGCGCAGTCTGGATATGTTCATATCAAAACTTAGAAAAAAACTGGAATTTGACCCGAATATCAAAATTGTTGTTATACGCGGCAAAGGATATAGGCTTGAAATCAGCTCTTAAGAACACAAGGAATACTTTGAAGCCAACAAAGATTCTAACGCCAACCACAATCAATTTTTCTTGGAGCTATTTCCCGCTATCCGTTTCAATCTTTTATGTTTGCTACGCCAGTTCGCTATCGCTCGTGCCGTGCCTCACATAAAAGGATTTCCACTTCTATCGGGGCTAGGCTTTGAAGTACTACTCAACATTTGATGGAATTGGGATTAGCTGCACTGGTCCCGTTTTGGGAAAGCCTTCACAGAAAACCAAAGCCGACGAAAATGCCGGCTTGTTTTTTTATTCCTGAAATCGCTTACGAAAGTGAAAAACTTTCGACATAATTTTGGGAATAAAAAAAAACCGAAACGAAAGTTTCGGTTTTTTTGTGGGCGATGAGGGATTCGAACCCCCGACCCTCTGGGTGTAAACCAGATGCTCTGAACCAACTGAGCTAATCGCCCTTATTGCGAGTGCAAATATAAGTTACTTTTCTGTAACACCAAACATTTTCAATAAAAATTACAAAATTTCTGCGACAACAAAAGTACTGCCGCCAACATAAATGAAATCCGATTTTGAGGCATTGGCCAAAGCGTCCGCATAAGCTTCTGAAACCGAATCGTATACTTTTCCATGAAGATTGTATTTTGCTGCGTTTTTCTGTAAGGTTTCGGCGTCAAGGCCGCGCGGCATATCGGGTTTGCAGAAATAATAAATCGCATTTTTCGGGAATAAAGGCAGGATTTCGTCCAAATCCTTGTCGTTTACAACACCCAAAACCATATGCAAACAATCAAATTTGGAATCCAAAACCTGTTTCATCACCATTTCAAGCCCATGCTTGTTATGCGCCGTATCACAAATCACTGTCGGAAACTCCTGCAATTGCTGCCATCTTCCCAAAAGCCCCGTGTTTTTGACAACATTCAATAATCCGGTTTTGATATCGTCTTCGGAAATTTCAAAACCGCTTGTTGCCTGCAAAACTTTAATCGCCTGCAATACCGTTTTCTTATTATGGACTTGGTAATTTCCCAATAAATCGGAAGGTAAATCTGCAGTCACGAAATCGGAAGCAAAATAAATATCAGAATGACATGCTTTGGCCTTTGCCAAAAAAACGGATTTCGTTTCCGGAATGTATTCCCCAATAACGACCGGTACATCCGGCTTGATGATTCCGGCTTTTTCATTCGCAATCGATTCCAATGTGTTTCCGAGAAATTGCGTGTGGTCCAATCCGATATTGGTAATGACCGACAATAATGGCGTAATGATATTCGTCGAATCCAGCCTGCCGCCAAGCCCGGTTTCAATAATCGCAATATCGACGTTTTCCTTTTTAAAATAATCAAACGCAAGCCCAACCGACATTTCAAAAAAACTTAAGTTGTGGCTTTCAAAAAACGTTTTGTGCGATGCAATGAAATTGGTGACAAAATCCTCAGTGATCTCAATGCCGTTTATTTTGATACGCTCGCGGAAGTCCTTTAGATGAGGTGAAGTATACAATCCGGTTTTGTATCCTGCTTCCTCAAAAATCGACGCCAGCATATGTGAAGTCGAACCTTTTCCATTGGTTCCGGCAACATGGATATATTGAAGATTTTTCTCAGGATGGCCGAGATATTCCGAAAGGAGCAAGGTGTTTGTCAGGTCTTTCCTGTAGGCAGACGCGCCCTGTTGCTGGTACATCGGGAGCTGGTTGAACATCCAGTGGACCGTTTCCTGGTACGTCATAAGAAGAAAACTTATTGCGTGAGCTTGAAGCTGTAAATGATTTTTCCGACCTGGGTTTCAGGGCTGTCCGGATTGGCTTGCCATTTGGTTTCTTTGGCCGCAATGACCGCTTGGCTGGCCAAACAGGCAGCAGAGTTTGTTGTACCTCTGTCCCCAGCTTCCGCGCGAACGACATTCCCGTTGCGGTCGACCCAGATTTTGACAGCGACTTGTCCTTGTTCATTGCAATTGTAGTCTGGTTGAGGCTTGTTTAATGCTTTTCTTCCCGCGAGTTGATAACTTCCAACACCAGTACCACGGCCACTGCCGGAACCGCCGCCAGAACCGCTTCCGCTTCCCGGTCCTTGGCCGGAACCATTTCCGCCACCATTTCCTGTGCCTGATCCGCCGCCGCCATTATAGCCGGTTGCATTTGGATCGCCATAGGATTTGCCTTTGTTGCCACCAACTTTATCAGTTCCGTCGCCGGATTTGTCGCTGCCGTTCATCAACGCATCCAAAGCAGCATTTGTTGATTTTGAAGGCTGTGGTTTTACGACTGGTTTTACAACCGGTTTCACGACTTCAGTCTTTTTTGGTTTTTCGGCAATCTTTTTTATTTCTGCGATAACCGGTGCATCGTCATTATCGCTTGTGATGATTTCTTCTTTGGAAGCCACTTCGGCCTGAACTTGTTTCGGTGCGGAACGTACGGTTTCCATCGATGTGAAATCGTCGCCCATGCCCGTATCGCTATCCCCAAAATTGACCGCGATTTCACCACCGCCACCGCCGCCTTCCAATTCGAGAATGCTCGGTTCATTGCTGAATTTAAGTAGGAAGAACAACAGGAACAGCACTATAAAACTAAGCGCAGTATATAAAGCGGATTGTTTTTCCTGATCGGTTTCCAAGACTTTCATAGGTGATTTTCTTTTGTGCTACTGACAAATATAACGCGTTTCGGCTAAAATAATTATACTAACCTCTATTTTACCAATTGATTCAATGCGATTTCAAATGCGGTCGCACTGATATTGGTTTTTGAAGGATTCAACGCATGCGCTTTTTCAATGGCTTTCCTGATCGTATCTGAAGTGTCGGAAAAAATCGCCTCATCGGTCATCTGCACTTTCCTTTCCATGAAATAGGCAAAGACGCGTGCCATACCACAATTCGAAATAAAATCTGGAATCAGGCTGACTTTGTGGTCGATGTGCTCCATAATCGAACCGAAGAAAATCTCCTTATCTGCAAAAGGCACATTCGCGCCACACGAAATCACTTCCAATCCCGACGTGATCATGTTGTCGGCCTGGCTTTGCGTGACCAATCTCGAAGCCGCGCAAGGTGTAAAAATTTCAGCGCCGATTGTCCATATTTTCTGGTTGATTTCGGCAAACGGAATGACATTATCCGCGACGAGTTTGTTGCCGTCTTTGTTTAGGAATAATGTTCGTATTTCTTCAAATGTAAATCCGTTTTCATTGATGAGTCCACCGTCACGGTCGATAATGCCAATAACTTTTGCGCCCATTTCGGCCAAATAAAAAGCCGCAGCCGAGCCCACATTTCCAAATCCCTGTACAATCGCTTTTTTTCCTTTTACCGAACCGCCATAGGTATTGTAATAATGGCGCACCGCTTCGGCGACACCAAAACCGGTAATCATGTCGGCAACCGTATATTTTTTAGAAACGTCAGGAGAAAATGAAGGATTTTCGATGACTTTTACGACACCTTGGCGCAATTGCCCGATGCGGTTGATTTTGTCGGCTTCCGTCGGGCGGAAATGGCCGTTGAAAACGCCTTCCTGTGGATGCCAGACGCCACATTCCTCGGTCATTGGGATGACTTCGTGGATTTCGTCGACGTTTAAATCGCCGCCGGTTCCGTAATAACTTTTCAATAATGGCGAAACTGCCCTGTACCAACGCTGCAAAACGCCTTTTTTTCTTGGGTCGTTCGGATCGAAATTGATTCCGGATTTCGCACCACCAATGGCCGGACCGGAAACCGAAAATTTGACTTCCATCGTTTTTGCGAGCGACAAAACCTCATTCATGTCAAGCCCTTTCCGCATCCTTGTTCCGCCGCCGGCAGCGCCGCCGCGAAGCGAATTGATGACCGTCCAGCCTTCAGCTTCGGTTTCCTGGTCTTTCCAGTTGAAGATGATTTCGGGTTCTTTATTTTCGAATTTTTTGAGTAAGTCTTTCATCATTGTATTGATTTTTTTAAGGCAGGGCAAAGATAGGTTTTAGTTGCAGAGTGGCAAAGTTGCGAAGCATAAAGTTCCGGGTTGTTGCGCAAGGGATTAAAGCAAAGTGCCGCGCACTGCGGAAAGCCCGGTCGCTTGCGATGCGCCCAATTATTTCAAATATATTTTGCCTGAAGAATGGTCGTGTTTCGCGCCCGTAACACTCGACAATACATTCACTTCATTGCGCAATTTCAACACGCCGAGCAAAGCAAAAATGAGCGCTTCCTTAAACTCAAGGATTTTTTTATCGGGGATGACGATTTGGATTTCGGGCAAATGGAATTGTAAGCGGGCAATCAGGAAATCGTTGTATGCGCCGCCGCCGGTAACCAATAGTTTGCCGGTTTTTGTCGGCAATGCCGAGGCAATTTGGATCGCGATATGCTCGGTAAACGTCTTCATTTTGTCTTCGATGGAAATGCTGAAATTTTCGATCATCGGCAAAACGGTTTCCCTGACGAATTCAAATCCGAGCGATTTCGGGAATGGTTTTTCGTAGAAATCCAATGCGTTCAATTGATTGAGCAAACCGGTATTGATGTGTCCGGATTTTGAAATCCTGCCTTTGTCATCATAATCCAAACCCAATTTATTGGCATAAAAATTCAGGACGGTATTTACGGGCGAAATATCGAAAGCGATTCTTGTATGATTTTGTTCAAACGACACATTGGAAAATCCGCCGAGGTTCAGGCAATAATCATAATCTGAAAACAACAATCGGTCGCCAATCGGTACCAATGGCGCGCCTTGTCCGCCCAATTCGACATCTCCAATTCGGAAATCACAAACGACTTTTTCGCCAATCAATGCTGCGATTTCAGGTAAATTCCCGATTTGTAATGTGATGCCATTTTGCGGCTGGTGCAAAATCGTATGGCCGTGCGAGCAAATGGCGTCGAGGTTTTTGAGTTGGTGTTTTTGGATGAAATCGGAAATAATTCCACCTAATAATAAGGTGTAATCGCAATCCAGTTTGTCGAGTTCGCCTTTTGAAAAACCGACTGCGATTTTGAGTAAGCCGACCCAATTTTGGCTGTAGCCGATGGTCTCACAGGCACCGATTTCAAAATGCCATTTTCCATCGGAAAAATGAAAACGGATGTGCGCCAAATCAACGCCGTCGAGCGAAGTTCCCGACATTACTCCTACAACGTTATAGTTTTCTTGTGGCATCGCTCCAAAATTACAAATCAAAATGGTATATTTGACCGCAATTTTAAACAAATTATCAATTTTCATTTTACCGAAATATGGATTTTAACCTTACCGAAGAGCATTTAATGATTCAGCAGGCCGCAAGGGATTTTGCCCAGAACGAACTCCTTCCGGGTGTGATTGAAAGAGACGAATTTTCCAGATTTCCAACCGAGCAGGTAAAAAAAATGGCCGAGTTGGGTTTTCTTGGAATGATGGTGGATCCTAAATATGGCGGATCGGGATTGGACAGCATTTCGTATGTGGTTGCTATGACCGAAATTGCAAAAGTCGACGCTTCTGCAGCGGTAGTGATGTCGGTTAACAATTCGCTGGTTTGTGCCGGGATGGAAAAATACTGCAGCGAAGAACAAAAACAAAAATATTTGGTGCCGTTGGCCAAAGGCGATGTGATTGGCGCTTTCTGCCTTTCAGAACCCGAAGCCGGCTCTGATGCGACTTCACAAAAAACAACCGCAATCGATAAAGGCGATTATTATTTATTGAACGGAACCAAAAACTGGATTACCAACGGGGCTACGGCATCGACTTATCTCGTGATGGCACAGACCGATATAGATAAAGGCCATAAAGGCATCAATGCGTTTATCGTTGAAAAAGGCTGGGCAGGTTTTGACATTGGCCCAAAAGAGAAAAAAATGGGAATCCGCGGTTCGGATACGCATTCATTGATGTTCAACGATGTGAAAGTGCCAAAAGAAAACCGCATCGGCGCTGATGGTTTCGGATTTAACTTTGCGATGGCTGTCTTGAACGGCGGAAGAATCGGAATTGCATCCCAGGCTTTGGGAATTGCAACCGGCGCTTATGAATTGGCATTGAAATATTCAAAAGAAAGAAAAGCTTTCGGAAAAGAAATCTCAAAGCACCAGGCAATCGCATTCAAATTGGCCGATATGGCCGTCCAAATAACAGCGGCGCGTTTGCTTTGTTTTAAAGCGGCATCCGAAAAAGACCAGGGATTGGATATTGGCGAATCGGGCGCAATGGCGAAATTGTATGCGTCGCAAGTTGCAATGGATACGACCATCGAAGCAGTGCAAATACACGGCGGCAATGGTTATGTAGCCGAATACCATGTGGAAAGGATGATGCGCGACGCGAAAATCACCCAGATTTATGAAGGTACATCTGAAATCCAGAGGATTGTAATTTCAAGAAGCATTTTGAAAGATTAAACGGGTGCTTTCGGATTGGCCATTCCATAATACAGTAACCTATGTGCACAGTAACTTTTGTCCGCTCCGGAACCAAAACCATTATTACTTCCAACCGCGATGAGCAGGTTTTGCGGCAGGCGATTGAGCCGCGCCATTACGTGGTTGAAGGCAAGAATGTCGTTTTTCCAAAAGACCCGCAAGCCGGAGGTACTTGGTATGCGATAGACGAGCATGCAAACGTGCTTGTTTTGCTGAATGGTGCGGCGGAAAAACACACCTGGAATCCTCCATATAGAAAAAGCAGAGGCCTTATCGTTTTGGATATCATAAGTGCAGCATCGCCTTATGTTCAATGGACGGAAATCGACCTCGAGAATATCGAGCCGTTCACTTCGGTGCTGTTTCAGGAAAAAAGACTGTATCAGTTGCGTTGGAATGGAAAGGAAAAAAACACACTCGAACTCGACCCCAAAGAAAGCCATATTTGGTCCTCAACGATGCTGTATCCCAAAACAGTGCGGGAAAAACGCGAGAAATGGTTTGCGAAATTCCTGCGTTTCAATTCGACGCCTTCCGGAAAAGAAATGGTCCATTTTCACCAGTACACCGAGTCAGGCGATACCCAGAACGGATTGGTCATCAACAGGAACAATTTTCTTAAAACGCTCAGCATTACACAAACTATTATAGGCGATAACACTGTACAGATGAATTACCACGATTTGGCGGAACACCGCAATTTTGTCCATTCTTTTGCCATCATATGAAGCTTTTTCTCCACAAACTCAGGCATTGGGAATATTGGCCATACCAGATTTCGTATGTGCCGGTCTATTTTTTATGGGGATTTTACGCGCTAAAATCAAGGACGATATTCTTCTTCAACGCTTCCAATCCTACCATAAAAAATGGCGGATTTATCGGTGAAAGCAAAATCGATATTTACAACCTGATCCCACCCCAATATTTCCCGGAAACCCTTTTTGTCAAAGCCGGGACTTCCTTTCAATCGATGTTGGAAACCGTCGTTAACAGCGACATTCGTTATCCGCTATATGCAAAACCAGACATGGGATTGCGGGGCATGGGCGTAAAAAAAATCACTTCTGAAACTGCGTTGGAGCATTATCATGCGAAAGCCGATTTTGATTACCTGATCCAGGAATTGATTCCGTTTCCCCATGAAACCGGTATTTTTTACGTGCGCTATCCAAACGAGAAAACGGGACGAATTACAGGCATAGCAGCCAAAGAATTTGCTATTGTCACGGGCGACGGCGTTTCTACAGTCGAAGAATTGGCCTTGCAAAATCCGAGATACGCGCTACAGTTGAAATCGCTGAGGCGCGAACATGGTGAAAAACTCCAGGACGTGTTGCCTGTTGGCGAACAGCGCAACATCATTCCATATGGAAACCACGCGCGCGGCACGAGATTTTCGGATGTCGCATACCGGATTACGCCTGAAATGACGGCCATGATTAATGACATCTGCCTCCAAATCCCGGGGTTTTATTACGGGCGGCTTGACATTATGTACCGTACATTTGAGGAACTGGAGCGCGGCGAGAATTTTGCGCTCGTTGAAATCAATGGCGCCGGAAGCGAACCGATACACATGTACGATCCGAAACATTCGATTGTTTACGGCTGGAAGGAAATGCTGCGGCATATCCGATATATGTATGAGATCAGCGTTGAAAATCACAAGAACGGAGCGCCTTACTTGTCTCATAAAGAAGGCATGCGCCAATACAAGATTCATTTGGAGCAAAGCAAAAAAATCGTAAATTTCTAGATGCTGAAATTCCTAAAGTATATTTTCGTCGGGTTTGTGGTTAGTTTCCTGGGCTCGATTCCATTGGGATATTTGAATATTGTCGGTTTTCAGGTATACCAAAAACTCGGCCTTACCCAAGTGATTTTGTATTTGCTGGGCATAATATCAGTTGAGATTTTCGTGATTTACTTTACACTGATTTTTGCAGGAAAATTATCGGCAAACAAAAAGCTATTCAAAATCATCAGCTTCATATCGATTTTCTTTTTGCTTGGATTGGCTTATGTTTTTTGGGCACAGTCAAAAACCCATATTGACAATCACGATTATCTTTCAAAGTATGTCGGCTACGCGCCGTATTGGATTGGCGTCATCTTCAATCTCGCGAATTTTGTCCAACTGCCGTTTTGGGTCGGCTGGAACCTGTATGTGGTCAATGCGGGTTATATTTCCGTACAAAGCAGGTTGAAATACGTTTATATTTTAGGAACAATGTGTGGAACGTTTTCGGGGATGCTGTTGTTCATCTTATTTCTCAATTTTGTCATCAACAAATCCGACAGCCTTTCGGGATACCTGATGTCGCATATCATCCCGTTGTTCTTTGTCGGTTTTGCGATTTTCCAAGCCTGGAAATTCTATAAAAAATATTATGGCGGCGGCGCCAAAAAGTAAAATCTCGTTTGCTTTCTTTATATTTACGTTCCAAATCATTTGGAGGAAAAAATCAGCATGAAAAATATTATCATTACAGGAACGGGCAGAGGCATTGGGTATGAACTCGCTTTGAAGTTTGCCAATGACGGGCATTATGTCCTGGCCATTTCGAGAAAAATTCCGAAAGCGCTTGCCGAACATCCAAAAATCACATGCCTTTCCATCGATTTGTCGGTGGCAGAAGACTTGCGGAAAGTCAGGGATTTCCTTTCCACATCCTGGCCTATTGTCGATGCAATTGTACACAATGCCGGGAATTTGGTCTTTAAGCCTTTTTCCGAAACCACGCTCGAAGATTTTGAAAATGTATATAAGGTCAATGTTTTTGCCATGGCTTCATTGACAAAATTGGCATTGCCCTATTTGAAAAAAGGCAGCCATGTCGTGAGCATCAGCAGTATGGGTGGGATTCAGGGCAGCCTGAAATTTGCCGGACTTTCGGCCTACAGTTCGAGTAAAGGCGCGTTGATTACCTTGTCGGAATTGCTCGCGGAAGAATACAAGGAACAAGGCATTGCGTTTAATGTTTTGGCTTTAGGCTCGGTGCAGACAGAAATGCTGGCGGAAGCTTTTCCTGGTTACCAGGCGCCGCTGTCGGCTTCGCAAATGGCGGATTATATTTTTAATTTCACGCTGACAGGACATGAATTTTACAATGGCAAAATCCTCCAGGTTTCATCTACGACTCCGTAATTTATGAATGATGTGCTGTCGAAATATTTACCGGAACATGCAGTCAAGCCTGTGTTTGAATTGATTGTTGTCAATAATGTGCATCTGAAAATCGTCAATGAACGGGTCACGCGCCATGGCGATTATCGTTCATTAGCCGGCAAACATGAAATCACGGTCAATGCCAATTTGAACAGATACCGTTTCCTGATTACGTTGATGCACGAGATTTCGCATCTGGTCGCATTTGAGAAATTCGGCCGAAAAATCAAGCCGCATGGCAATGAATGGAAATTTACTTTCCAACAGTTGATGGTGCCGTTTATCCGGCCCGAGATATTTCCGAATCATTTGCTGCCATTGCTTGCGAGGCATTTCCGGAATCCGTCGGCAAGCAGCGATACCGATGCGACTTTGGCATTGGCATTGAAACAGTTTGACGACAAAAGCGATAAAAACTATATCTTTGAGATTCCCTATGGCAGTTTTTTCAGGATCCACAATGGGAAAATTTTCAAAAAAGGGGCACAGCGCACGAAGCGTTTCGAATGTGAGGAAATGGGATCGGGAAGATTATTTCTTTTCAACCCGAATGCGGAAGTCGAATTATTACCAAATCAGAATTAAGCTAGATGAATAAGAATTATTATGCCATATTGATGGCCGGCGGCGTGGGTTCGCGCTTTTGGCCGGTCAGCACCACAGAATTCCCAAAACAGTTTCACGATATGCTCGGTTCGGGTGAAACCCTGATCCAGAAAACATTCAGCCGGTTGTCAAAACTGATTCCGGTCGAAAATATCCTGATCCTGACCAATGAAAAATACAACAGTATTGTATTGGAACAATTGCCGATGATCAAGCAAGAGCAGGTGTTGCTCGAGCCGGCGATGAGAAATACGGCGCCCTGTATTTTGTATGCGTCGCTGAAAATACAAAAGGAAAATCCCGATGCCGTGATGGTTGTCGCACCAAGCGATCACTGGATTGAGGATGAAGACGCTTTTTCGGCAAACCTGCAGCAGTGTTTTGATTTCTGCTCGAAGGAAAATGCACTGATGACTCTGGGCATCCAGCCGACTTTCCCGAATACTGGTTTTGGTTATATCGAATTTGACAAATCGGACGCTAATGCGATTAAGAAAGTCAGCCAATTCAGGGAAAAACCAGATTATGAAACGGCAAAGGAATTTTTGGAAAGCGGGAATTTCCTATGGAACGGCGGGATATTCATTTGGAGCGTCAAATCGATTACCGAAGCCTTCGAAAGATTCCAGCCGCAGATGAATGCGTTGTTTATGAAAGGCTATGACAGTTATAATACGCCATCTGAAAACCAATTCATCAATGAAAATTATGCATCGGCTGAAAACATCTCCATTGATTATGCCGTGATGGAAAACGCGAAAAATGTGTATGTGTTGCCCGCGACTTTTGACTGGAATGATCTTGGCACCTGGGGTTCGCTCCATGAAAAGCTAGACAAGGACGACCATAACAATGCGGTGGTGAATGCGACTGTGATTTTGGAGAACGCCTCGAATAATATCATCAGGACCGATTCGAAAAAATTGATTATCATTGACGGGCTCGACGATTTCATCATTGTCGACAAGGATAATATCCTGCTGATTTATCCTAAGAATAAGGAACAGGACATCAAACGCATTACGGCGTTGGCGAATAAACTGTAATTTTTTAACTTTAGCAGGAAATTATAATTAAAATAGTCTGGTTTCAGACGCAACGCATTCGTTTTTATTGTATCTCGATAATACCAAAACAGCAATTTATGAATGATATAAAATATAACAGTTTTAAGGTTAATTTTTTAATTGTCATTTGTATGCTTTTTGCGCAGGTGTCGTATAGCCAGCTATCCAATTTTAATCTTGCGGTTGTACCAACGAACGAAACCTGTTCAGGAAATGGCAGCCTTACTTTTACTACGACAAATACGACCGCCGGAGCATCGATGGTGTATGCCATTTTCAAACTTCCCAATACTACAAACCCGATTTCGACACAAAGTACAAACACACTCGGCGGATTGGTCGCCGCAACCTATCGTGTCATTGCCACACAAACATTGGGCAATGACAGCGGTGTACAGCAACAGGATGTGACCATTACCAGCAGCATTGTACCACTTACGTTCCAGTTGGTCGGAACATCCGGGATTTGCCAGAACGGCAGCATTACCGTCCAGATACTGACAGGAACAGCTGCAACATACCAAATCCTTTCAGGCCCGGTAATTGTCGGTCCGCAGGCGTCCAATGTTTTTAATTTGTTGCCGCCTGGCGCATACCAGATTCGTGTCAATGACATTTGCGGCGAAGGTGTCGTACAGAATTATACCGTGACCGGCTCGACGCCCGGCATGACGATTGGTGCTGGACAATTTCCCAATGCAAAGCTTCCGACCTGTGACAGTATCACGATACAACACCAGTTGTCTGCACCAACAGGAACGGTGTTGGCCTATCCCTTATCAGTAGAATATACTATTTTTCCACCTTCAGGTTCGCCGATTGTAATGACACAAACAATCCCTACTGGCTCTCCGATAGCAAACCCTTTGGGAAATGTGATTCCTTTTTATGCGGCACAGCCCTACAGCTATAACATCAGGATTACGGATGGCTGCGGAAATATTTACATCAGGAACAATAATATCGTCGACAGGACTTTGACCGTTACGCTCACCAGTGTGCCGAAACAATGTACAAAAGCCCTGAACATCACGCCAAACAATTATTTCGATACGTTTACAGTGACCTTTCTCAGTGCGCCTGCGGGATTTAATCCAATGGCATTCAATGGCGCTCATCCAGGGCCTTTTAGCCAACCTGCTCAATATTTCAGCAACACTGTTCCGTTGCCCGAAGGATTGTATGTGGTCCAGATTACCGACCAATGCGGAAGGACAGCCACTTCACAATTGCAGTTTACACAAGACATTACCGTTTTTCCATTGTCATCCACCAACCGAAAAGGTTGCGACGGCGGTTCGGGGTCGGTATTATTGTCGAGCTTTAATGGTTCCTTAGTTTCGGTAATCATTACAGCAGCGCCAGCAGGTTATCCGGCGGCTTTGCCCCAAGATGTGAGTTTTAATATTGCGACGAATGGTAATTTTTTCATGAATTCGCTTCCAGCCGGCAATTATACATTCCATACCGTAGATTCGTGTACGAACCAATTGAACGCCATAGTCACGATCCAGGGTGAACAAACCACGGTCAATGATGTGACCATCACGCCCAATTGTTCCACATTCGACCTGGCATTGCACCATGTGAGCAATGTCGCAACGCAATCGGAGCAATTCTGGCTTCAGAAACTCAATCCGGCAACCGGCGAATGGGGCAATCCGGCAACCGGATATTCAGACGGACTGACGCCTTCTAATGCCAATGCGTTGATTTTGGCTAACAATACGACAAACGCAAGTCTGGCTTATGCAGGAACTTTCAGGATAATGAAGACTTTTGATATCTATAACAATGGTCAGGTATTCGTATCAACGTGTTCAAAGGAAATTTACACTTTTGAATTTACGGGCGTTCCGAAAATTGACGCAGTCTATAGTTTTTCATGCTCCAATAATACAACGGATGTTGTAGTAGTGGCTTCAGGATTGGCGCCATTAATCTATAGGATTATTTCAAAGGATGGCGCTCCATTTTCGGTGGAAAACGGAACGAGCAATCTTTTTGAAGGATTGGCCCCGGGAATTTACGGCTTCCAGGTTGAGGACAGTTGCGGGAATATCCTAAATAGGTTGTACGATGTTACTGTGCCATTGATTCTGGCCATAACACCGTCAAATTTATGCGATGGGCAGAACGGCACGCTTTCGGTTCCGGCATTTTCTTTTTTAAATTTCCAATGGTGGGAAGGAAACAATACCGCTAATATTCTCAGCACGTCCAATTCATTGACTTTTGCGCCTTTCAATGCCGTGAATGACAGTGGTGTTTATCATGTTAGATTGTCTTATCCAAACAGCAATTCGTGTATTGATGTCGTATTGGATTTTACGATTTCAACAGGATTAAGTACACCGAATGCCGGAAACGGAACCGATGTTTCTTATTGTGGAAACCAAGGCAATATTGATTTGTTTACGCTTTTGTCTGCACCGCATGATACTTTCGGGACATGGCAGGAAATTACGACAAGTGGTAATCTGTCCGGTAATATATGGGATTCTTCAGATGTTGCGCCCGGCGTTTACCAATTTAAATATACTGTAAATGGTTTGTGTAACGCCGTTGATGATGCGACAGTAAACATTACGATCAAGACACTTCCCGAAACGCCGACAGCGTTCATCGAACAATCGGTTTGCTCTACCCAGGATCTGCATTTGCTGGCGACCACAATTGACAATGTCACCTATCAATGGACCGGGCCGAACGGGTTTACATCCAATGAGCAAAATCCTGTCATCTCAAATGTTTCTGCAGCCGACAACGGAACATATTCTGTAAGTGTATTGCCTCCTGGCGCGAATGCATGTCCGTCAGGAACATCATCTGTCGAAGTTGCCGTGAATGTGTCGCCGAATTTCAGCCTCCTGGCCAATTGCGACAATAATGTTTATACCATAACTGCAACCCCTGAAAGCAACTCGTTTGATCCAACGGCAGTCACTTATTCGTGGACCGGACCTGAAGGTTTTACCAGCAACGGGAACCCAATCCTGATTACCGGTTTGCCAGCAGGGAATTATGAATTGACAGTCACAAATGCGGATTGCTTTTTTACCCTGGGCATTGACATCACCACAACAATTTGCACGATTCCGCTTGGTGTTTCACCAAATGACGATGGTGATAACGATAATTTTGACCTATCAGGTTTTGATGTGAACAACTTGAAGATTTACAACCGCTACGGCATGGTCGTTTACGAAAAGAAAGGCTATACCGACCAATGGCACGGACAGGATGAATCGGGACATGAACTGCCAAGTTCCACTTATTATTACCTGATGCGCATGGAAACCGGCGAAGCAAAAACGGGCTGGGTTTACCTGATCAGGAAGAACTAATCATTAAACGAAAGTATGAGCGGATTACCAATAGGAAATTTTAGGCTGAAGATTCTCTTTTTGGTATACATTTTTTTACCGGTCGTTTCTTATGCACAGCTATCGGATTTTACGTTGCAGGTTACTCCAACACCTGAAACGTGCCCCGGAAACGGAAGTTTGACTTTTGCGGTTTCAAACACGACAGCCGGAGCTTCAATAGTTTATAAAGTATATCATTTGCCCGATGTTACAACGCCAATTGCAACCTTGTCAGGGAATACTGTGAACGGCCTTACAGCCGGTACTTATCGGGTAATAGCAACGCAGACTTTGGGAACCTTAAGCAATTCCCAATCTCAGGATGCCATCATAACCAGTAGTGTCGTTCCATTGACTTACCAACTCGTCGGGCAAAATGTCATTTGCGGTACCGATGGAAACATTATCGTTCAGGTCACCCAAGGCAGCGCCGTTTCTTATGAAATCTTTTCGGGGCCGGTTATCGTGCCGCTGCAATCCTCGAATGTACTTGCCGGTTTGGTGGCAGGAACTTACCAGGTCAGGGTTTTTGACAGTTGTGGAGAAGGCGTGGTCCAAACCTTTACACTGGGCACATCGACAGCCGGGATGAATGTGAATGTCAATGCACCAGTCGCGATTGATTGTGATACCATCCGGATTGGGCTGACATTAAATGCCGGCGGTCCCGTCGTTGCTTATCCTATTACTGTCCAGGTCACTGTTAATCCGCCGACCGGACCGCCTTTGGTTTTTAACCAAACCATCGCCGGCGCAACATCCCAAGTGTTGTTCAGCCAGGAAGTGCCATTGTATCCGAACCAAAATTACACGTATAGTTATATCATTACAGACCATTGCGGGAATGTTTATAATGGCATTGGAACCATTAGCGCCAGCGCAGTTGTGCCTACCGCTTCATTGACCAATCAAAATTGCCAGACTTCCGGAGTGGTTATCAACCATGTGACTGGGCTTGTGCTGACCAATGCGCCGCCGGCATACCCGAATGCGCTTCCTTATGATTATACCGGATCGATTACGGATAACAATTCCATTTTAATTACAAGCCTGCCCTTAGGAACCTATATTTTTTCAGCAACCGATGTCTGTGGCAATGTGAGCACGTTAACAGTAATAGTCGTTCCGCCAACGAGCCAGTCGCCGGCGCCAAGTATAAAGGAAGGATGTGATATTGGATTGGGTTCATTTGGCATGTTTGGCAATTTCCTGTCTGTTGTGGTTACTGCCGCGCCAGCAGGATTTCCACATCCATTGCCTTATGATGTATCGATGAATATCGACTCCAGCCATAACAATAGTTTTGCAATGAACGGCATGCCGCCCGGCGTTTATTCCGTCCATACGACTGATGCCTGTGGTGCTGAATATGATGTTCCATTTACCATTCAGGGTTATCAGGACCAAACCGACATCACCGTGACCGAAAATTGTGCATCTTTCAACCTTGGATTATACCACACAAGCAACAATGCCGGCACACTTTGGCTGCAAAAATACAATGCAGCGACTGGCCAATGGATGAATCCCGCCAATGGTACGCCTTATATGGAAGGCACACAACTCAATGCTTCCAATGCCGTCTCACTGACTAATAACAGCGTGACGCTTAATCTGGCTTTTACCGGAAATTTCAGGATCATCAAAATGTTTACGTCTTTTGACAACGGCGTCTTCGCGCTCCTTTTTTGTTACAGGGTAGTCAAGGAATTTGAATTTACAGGTACACCAAAAATCAATAACCTTTACAGTTTCAATTGCAACAACAGCACTTTTGATGTCATTGTAGATGCCGTTGGATTGCCGCCTTTAATTTACCGGATTACGACTAAAAACAGTTTGCCTTTTACGGTTGAAAATGGCAATTCAAATGTCTTCTTAGGATTGGAACCCGCAGTATACAACTTTCAGGTCGAAGATGCGTGCGGGAATATCCTCAATAGGCCATACACGATTCCAACGCCTTTCGTATTTTCTATAACGCCTTCGGGTTTGTGTGCCGGACAAAGCGGTTCTTTGTCGGTGCCGTATTTCCCTTTTTTGCATTATGAATGGTGGAAAGACAGCGATACATCTGTCATATTGAGTACCAACGGAACGCTGACATTCACGCCATTCACGCAGCCCAATGATTTTGGCGTATACCATGTCAGGATTACGAATCCGGCAACTCCATCATCCTGCATCAACTATTTATTGGATTATGACATTTCACAAAGCCTGAACAATCCGGAAGCGGGGCAAGGCAGCACGGTTTCTTATTGCGGAACACAAGGCGACATCAACCTGTTTGCCCTTTTATCCGGCACATATAACGCCAACGGAATCTGGCAGGAAATTTCTTCAAGCGGCAATCTGACTGGCAACATTTGGGATTCGGCAGTGCCTTCCGGTGCTTACCAATTTAAATATACCGTAAGCGGGTTGTGCGGCACTTCCGACGAAGCCATTGTCAATATCAATATCGGAACGGTACCCGAAACGCCTGTGGCATCTGTCGAGCAGCTTCCGTGCGAGACACAGGATTTGCACTTGTTGTCTACAACTGTTGACGATGTCATTTATGAATGGACCGGGCCGAACGGATTTACTTCCGATGAACAAAATCCAATCATTGCCAATGTTTCTACAGCCAATAGTGGCATATATACCGTGCGTGTCGTATCTGCCGTCGGCGACTGTCCTTCCGGAACTGCCTCTGTTGAAGTTGGCATCAATGCCATTCCGAAATTTTTACTTGAAAGCGCCTGCAACGACAACATCTTTACAGTAATGGCTGTTCCTGTCAACAATGCTTTTGACCCAGCTGAGGTGACTTATTCCTGGACCGGACCGGAAAGTTTTACAAGCAGCATCAACCCGATAGTATTAACCGGATTGCCAGCCGGGAATTATGCATTGACAGTCGATGCGGCCGGCGGCTGTTCATTCACCGCCAACATCGACATTGCCACTACAAACTGCACAATTCCGCAAGGCGTATCGCCAAATGATGACGGCGACAACGACAGCTTCGATTTATCAGGATTTGATGTCGAACACCTGAAGATTTTTAACCGCTATGGCATGATGGTTTACGAGCGCGACAATTATATTGACCAATGGAACGGCCAGGATTATCTCGGGCATACATTGCCAAGTGCGACATATTTTTATTTGGTGAGATTGGCTTCGGGTGAAGCGAAAACGGGTTGGGTATATCTGATCAGGAAAAACTAACGCTTTGCTGCGTTTTCTTTACGGACCGCATCACGCACTTTTTTGAATAAATCCGACGAATAGACAAAATCTACAATCGCTTCATTGTCGGTTTTAAAAATCTCCTCTTTTGTACCTTCCCAAGCCTTGAGCCCGTTTTTGAGGAATACGATTTTATCGCCGATTTCCATCACCGAGTTCATGTCATGTGTATTGATGACGGTCGTAATATTATATTCTTCGGTAATTTCCTTAATCAGGTTGTCGATCAGCATCGAGGTTTTTGGATCAAGCCCGGAATTCGGTTCGTCACAAAACAAATATTTCGGGTTGTTGACGATCGCACGCGCAATCGCGACCCGTTTCTGCATTCCGCCCGAAATTTCAGACGGCAGCTTGTGGTCGGCGTCGATCAGGTTCACGCGTTTCAAGACAAAATCAACACGTTCCTTGATTTGCGCTTTCGTATTGTTGGTAAACATTTTCAACGGGAAACCGACATTCTCAGCCACAGTCATCGAATCAAACAAAGCACTCCCTTGGAATACCATCCCGATTTCGGTGCGCAATTCGCGTTTTTCGTCCGGCGTCAGCTCAGAATAAATCCTGCCGTCAAAAGCAATCGTCCCCGAATCCGGCGTATGGATTCCCAACAGGCTTTTCAGCAACACCGTTTTTCCCGAGCCGCTTTGCCCAATGATGAGGTTCGTTTTCCCGGCTTCAAAAACCGTGGAAACGCCTTTCAGCACTTTGCTGTCGCCAAAAGATTTCTCTAAATTCTTTACTTCTATCATGAGCTTAATAGCAATTGTGTCAGGATGTAATTCAATAGGATAATGGTCACCGATGTCCATACAAACGACACCGTACTGGCTTTTCCGACCTCAAGCGCGCCGCCTTTCATATAGTAACCGTGGAATGACGGAATCGTTGCCAGCAGCAAAGCAAACACGAACGTCTTGATGAATGCATACGCAATGTGGAACGGGATAAATTCCATCTGGATACCGGCAATGAAGTCCGAACTCGCGCCAAATCCGCCGTAAACAGCCGCAATCCAACCGCCAAGAACGCCAAGAAACATCGCAATCCCAATCACAAATGGATATAAGAGCAACGCAATCAGTTTTGGGAATACGAGATAATTCAATGAATTCACGCCCATGACCTCCAAAGCGTCAATCTGCTCGGTCACGCGCATCGTCCCAATACTCGAGGTGATGAACGAACCCATTTTTCCGGCCATAATGATCGAAATGAAGGTCGGTGCAAATTCCAAAATCACCGATTGCCGTGTCGCAAACCCGATCAGGTATTTCGGAATCAAAGGATTGGTTAAATTCAACGCTGTCTGAATCGCGACAACACCGCCGACAAAAAAGGAGATGAACGCGACAATCCCCAATGAGTCAATGATCAGATCGTCAATTTCCTTAAAGATCAGGCCTCGCATCACGGACCATTTTGTGGGCTTATTGAAAATCTCTTTCCACATGAGAAAGTACTTTCCGATTTGCGATAAATAGCGAACAAGCATCATAGATTGATAATATCAGCTAAAATAGGAAGAAGTTACGAGTTTGGCGTAATGCGTTAGAAGTTATTTAAGAAGAATTTTGGCGTTGCCTTCGGCCGCGCTTTTCGCTATATCTTTTTTGTTCGTTCCTCTCAAAAAAGGATGCCACTGCAATCGCTAACGCAGCCATAAATTACCCGAAAATCTTTTCCTTCATTTTCCGCCAGCGGTAATTCCGGATGAATTTTGCCTGTTCTTTATCAACAAGCATTTCTTTTTTTGCGGCTTTGGCTTTCATAAACCCGCGGATATAATCAAAGAAAAGTATTGGCTTGTTTTTTTTCAGCGCGAGTTTTGCCGCCGCAATTGCCGAAATCACAAACCCATAACCCAAAGTATAAAACGCTTCGCCTTGTTTGTATCGCGCCGTTTTGTCGTAATTGGCGCCCGTCGGTTTCAGATGTTTGACTTTCAGATCCGGAACCGTAATAATTTTCCACTCGTAGAATTTCGCGAGCAATTCGTCCACCGTGTCCCAGCCCATTGCCGGTTTGAGTCCGCCAATCTGGTAAAAGCATCGCCTGCGATACGCTTTAAACGCGCCGCGGATATGGTCTTTATCGGTCAGGTTTTCAAGAATCCATTCGCCGTTTTTTTCGATATAGGCAAATCCGCCAACCATTCCGATCGCTGCGTCTTTCCTGAAAATGTTCATGATGGTTTCAAAATAATTGTCGGGCAGGATCAAATCGGCGTCGAGTTTTACGATGACATCATATTCATCGTCGATGCTGTCAAGTCCGGCCTGGAATGCCCTTACGACTTTACTTCCCGGCAAATGCACCGCTTCCGAAGGATTGTTGACCAAAGTGATGAAAGGGTATTTTTCAGCAAACCCCGACACGATTTCCGCTGTTCTGTCTGTGGAATTGTCATTGGCCACGACCAATTTTTCCGGCAATACCGTTTGTGAAACGATGGATTGCAAAGTCAGCGCGATAAATGCTTCTTCGTTATAAGCCGGAATGACAATGTAATATTTCATGGAAAAATATGAACCGCAAAATTATGATTTTTTTTGCCTTAAAATTTAAAAACGACCAAGTTACTCCTGAAATTTATCGATAAAAGGGAAAGGAATAAATAAATTCTTGATATATTTGGAAACAAGCTAAATTAATGGAATGAAACAGATAATTACCCTTATGCTTCTGGCGATCAGTTTTGGTGCCCAATCACAAATCGCGCCGGACTTGTTGTCGTATTATACTTTTGAGGGAAACGTAAATGATGTTTCCGGCAATGGTTATGACGCTACGCCATTTGGGGTGACTTATGTGACCGACAGAAATGGCAATCCAAATAGCGCCGTTCATTTTGATGGAATCGATGATTATGTCAACTTTCCAAACCTTGAAGCCTTAAAAACCCCGTTGCCAGTTTCGTTTACCTTCTGGGTGAAATATGAAAGTGCTGATTATCAACATCAAGTCCTTTTCAATACGTCATTTGAAAACGACAGAAGTACGGGAGTATGGTTTAATTCTACAAGCGAAACAGGGCATTATGCTGTTAATTTCGGTGACGGACAATACAATTATACGCCCGATACGAGGCGTACTTTTGTCAGTGATGCAGTCATAAGTATCAATACCTGGCACCATCTTGCCGTTGTGGTTACATCGGCCACGGACATGAAGATATATGTTGATAAAGTCCTTGTTCCAGGAACCTATTCCGGAAACGGAGGCGCGCTCCAATATTCCGATACCCCGGGATGTCTCGGAAGACATGACAGGAATATGTCGGGACCTGAAGATTATTTTCAGGGCGCTTTGGACGATGCATTTTATTTCAGCCGGGCATTGAGCCAGGAAGATATTAATACTTTGTATAATGCAAATTCAGAACTATCTGTTTCCCAGCCACAGCAAGTTTCTGAAACTTTTTACATTTATCCCAACCCAGCCTCAGGCGAGCTGTTTTTTGAATCGGCTTCTGATGCTGTTAAATTGCTATCCATTTACAATTCGTTTGGGCAGCAGGTGTATTCAGGTGTATTTCGGCCAAGGCTTGACATCAGCAATTATGCATCGGGATTGTATTATGCAAAAATGTCTTCAGGAGCCACAGTACAAACAAAGAAATTTATCGTAAAATAGTTTTTGTCGACAGGCAGGCTGAATTTTTGAATAAAATCAATAAATTTGCAATCTAAAGAACTCTGGCTTTCACAAGTCGGGGTTTAATTTTATTATGGGCATCATCAAGGACAATCTTTATCGTTTCTCCAGCAAAAGGTTTTTACCCGTTTTTAGGAAAGGGTCGATTTTTCCATATTACCACATTGTCAGGGATGAAAGTGTAAAACATATTGAAAACCTGTATGAGTTCAAGAATGTGGCCCAATTCAAAAGTGATTTGGATTTCCTGCTCCGGCACTACCAACCCATTGATCCGAAAGATCTTTTGATGGGTGAAAGGCCCGAAAATGGATTCTTGCTGACCTTTGATGACGGACTTGAGGAGGTATATTCAGTGATTTTTCCAATTTTAAAAGAAAAGAATCTCAAGGCTGTTTTTTTTATCAATCCTGATTTTGTAGATAACGGACAAAGCCTGTACAAACACGACATCAGCCTAATCATTCAGCACCTAAAAGAATTGGATTTCCCTTCAGGTAAGATGGAAATTGTGGCTGGGAATCTGTCTTTCGACTATTCTTCCGAAATTGATTTTGCGGCAAAATTCAAAAACGCCAAGTTTACTGACAGGCATAAAATCAGGGCCATAGCCAATGCACTTGGCGTCGATATCGACAATTATCTAATGACACAAAAGCCATATGTCTCAAAAGCCCAGATACAGGAAATGATCAATGGCGGGTTTTATTTTGGCGGGCATACGATGTCACATCCACCATTAGACCAGCTTGCTTTTGAAGCGCAAAAAGCTGAAATTATTGATTCGGTCAATTGGCTGAAAACAAATTTTGGCATTTCCTATTCGATGTTTGCCTTTCCTTTTTCGGATAAAAGTGCCTCTAAGACACTTATCAGAGAATTGTTTGAATATGATAAAGACCTGTTGCTGTTTGGCAATTCAGGGATGAAAAAAGATATTGACAAAAGAATCATCCAACGGTTTTCATTAGAGCATCCGAAAAAAGAAACGCAAAAACAAATCGTGACCGAGAACTTATATAAAATTTTTAATAAGCTTATCGGGAAATACCAAATCCGGAGAAATGATTGAGATAAAGAAAATATATAAAAAGGACATTCCGGGTTTGCTTAGCAATGTGGAATTCTGGAAAAATTCTTTTCTTGCAATCAGCAGGCACCGATTGCATGCCCATTTAAAAAACCCAACCAGCGATGACACGGATGTGGTCTTGTTATTGGCTTATCTCAACCAGGAGCTCGTTGGCTATATGGGCGTTTATATTGATAAAATTATCCTGGATGGCGCGGAAACCAAAATCGGCTGGCTGTCTACCTGGTGGGTTCATCCCAAAACAAAAGGGAGCGGCATCGGGCGGGAAATCCTAAATACGATGTATGAAGCCAATAATGGGAAAATAGGCATCTCACAATTTACGCCAAGCGCCAAAAGAGTATATGATAAATCGGGGTATTTCGCAACATTAAAAAAAAGCGTTGGCATCAAAGGCATTTTGAAAAGCCATACGGCCTATTTGATTCCCCAATTGTATCCAAAGATGAATTTCCTAAAACCTGGTTTTGCACTTTTGGATTTTTTAATCAATGCATTGGTTTCGGTAAAGCTTCTTTTTTTGGAACAGGTTATAAAAAAGAGGCTTCAAAATATTAAAGTTGATTACCTCACAACGCCCGATGCTGAAACCATTGAGATCATCAAGGCACACAATTCACATCATATTTCCGAGAAAAGCCCTGATTTTTTTGAATGGCTTAAAGCCTGTCATTGGGTTGAAGAAGCACCATTACTGGAGTTTACCGATAAAAGCAAATATGAGTTTTCGATGTACGACAAGAGCTTTGCCATATATCTGGTTAAAGTAACTGAAAACAACCGGTGCATAGGATTCTTTGTGTTGCAAAAAAGAAACGTGATGGTAAAGCTGCTGTTTGCTTATTACGATGGTAAAGATTCCGAAAAGATCACAGATATTATCAAACTGCAATGCCTTGCCCAAAACACCAGGGAAATAATCTGCTATGATCCAAAAATTTGTGCTGTACTGAAAAAATCGCATATCTTCCTTTATAGAAGAAAGAAGGTAAAAGAGTCCATTATCTCAAAAGCCTTTGGCAAGATTGACTTTGAAGATGTCATTGTGAATTTTGGAGATGGTGATTGCAGTTTCGCGTGATTATTTTATTTTCTCGGCATATACGATGTAATACCTATTTGTGAATAGCCGCATTAATGGGCGAATTCCAACTTGTTTTACCGGATTGGTCCATTTTTGCCTGTCTATGATTTTCCAGCCTGTCTTTTCCAGAAGCCAATCGAGCTGCCAGTCTTCAAATTCGTGGTAATGCCGGTCCCAAATATCTTTTTTGTTCCGGTAAGCCGGACTGAACCAAAGGCGCATTGGGATGGAGATGAACAATTTGTCGGCTGTTATATTTTTCAGGAGCGTGTATGGGTTGAGCAGGTGTTCGAAGATTTCAAAAGCCGTAACCGCATCGTATGCCGCATTGTGCAAGGCTTCCTGATCATTATCAAGGTCTTCGCCTGAAGTGTTTATTACTGAAAACCCTTCTTTTTTCATAATTTCAGACAGTGGATTTTCAATCCCGAGGTCAAGAATTTTTTCTGAAACCGCAAGGTGCTTTTTCACGAATTGCATTGTAAGCCGGAATCTTTTGTCTGGATAAACTTCTTCGTACATTTTTTGTTTGTTTTGCGAAGGCAAAGATAGGAGATAATATCGTTTATGTTATGCTGATCAGGGTTCGTATTCCTGTTTCAATAAAGAAAAAATAAAGGAATCCTGTATCTCACCATTCCGGATAAAATGCTGCCTTAAATGGCCTTCCTGGGTAAATCCGAACTTTCTGATTAGGCTTTGGGAGGCAATATTTGTTGGGCCGATGAATGCTTCGATCCGGTTTAAATTCATATTTCCGAAGCCATACCTGAGGATTGCTTTTAAGGCTTCGTCCATATAGCCTTTCCTTTTGTTTTCGTCTTTATGAATCATGTATCCCAATTCTGCCCTGAGATGGTCGTTATACCAATTGTGGTAGCCACATCTTCCGATGGTTTCACCGGTTCCTTTTGACACCAGCAGGAAGGCCAATATGGTTTTGTTATAAGTCGTATAACCGCCTTCGGATTTTGCCTTTTCTTTGAGGAATTCTTCGTCGGTGGTCAGTCCGAGCAGTTTTTTGATTTCGGTGTCGGAATAATTTTTAAATAGGAATTTAAATATTTCCGGCGTGAGCTTTTTTAAAAGTAGGCGTTGGGTTTGGAGGGTTTCGAATTCCATTATCTTTCAATTTGATTTTAACCGTTGTTAGCGGACGTCGCGCGATTTTAGCATAATTTCTCTAAGTTGTTCAACAAGTAAATACTTCCCATCAGTATATTTTCGATGAAGCATTCTATGACAATTGGCGCAAACCAATGCTAAGTCTTCAATTTTTGTTTTCCTAATTCCTCCGATAGAAATGGGGTTTCGATGGTGACATTCAATAAAACCATTTCCAAGTATTGGATAAATAACTTCAAAATTAAAATCGCATGCCTCACAGAATAAACGATTTTCTTGAATTGCGAGTAATTTTGCTTTTATAATCAATTCAGGTTTACGCTCTTTGAATTTATGGAGTTTGAACATTGTTCTTTCGGCACCTTCATCAAGTCCTTCCTCATCTTCTTCAGCTTTATCTTCGTTTTTTATTTCAATGATTAAGTCGCTATCCATTTTAAACAAATCAAATAAAAATTCCTGTTTTTGTTGAATTGTCTTATCTCCTCGTTTACTTTCTAGTGTGTCAACATAACATATTTGTCCTCGATTAGCTTTAAATAAAGACCAATTTTTATCAAGTGAAGAGTTTTCTTTAGGTATACCGACTACGCCGACCAACCTTGTATGTGGATGATTTGGATTTGAAGAATCTTTCCCAAAATCATTATCCAAAGGAGTAACTAAATGTGTAACAAATGTACCTCCAGCAAAATCTTTCGTAGCTTGCAATGTTTGAAATAAAACTAATAAATCACCAGGTTTTGCATTTTTATAATTTGTTGGAAACCATTTTGGATTTTTGGAAAAGTTTAAATTAAATGTATCTCCCAGTTGATATTTCATATAAGCCCAAGAAGTTCCTTTTTCCCTTGTAACACTCTTAATCCATTTTAAATCGGAAGGATTAAACATAAGCTAATTTTTAGTTGATAGTTGAATGCGATGTCCGCCAACACAAAATATACACGAAAGCCCTAGCCCTGATTGCAGCGAAAATCCTTTTTTGCAAAAAAAGATTGCAGCGAAAAGCAGGAAATAGCTCCTAATAAAAATTGATGAAAGTCCTAATTAATACCGATAAACAAAAGCATTAATGTTCATCCCAGCGCCAACCGAAGCGAAAATAAGCACTTCACCTTTGTTGACTTGCTGGTTTTCGAGTTTTCCCTTAACCAATAAATCGTATAATGTTGGCACGGTCGCGACGCTGCTGTTGCCGAGCGTGTGGATGCTCATCGGCATGACGGCTTCAGGCGTTGGCTGGTCGTATAGTTTGTAGAAACGGTGGATGATGGCTTCGTCCATTTTCTCGTTGGCCTGGTGGATCAGGATTTTTTTGACATCGGAAATCGGGATGCCGCTTTTTTCAAGGCAGCTTTTCATTGCAAGCGGCACCTGGTTCAGCGCAAATTCGTAAATTTTCCTGCCAAACATCTTGATGTAACGCACATCGGGGTCGAGGTCTTTGTTGTATGAATTGCCAAAGAAAAGAAATCCGGCTTCGTCGTAGGCAAATGTCGCGCTTTCGTATGCGAGCATGCCTTCGTTGCTATCAGTGCCTTCAATGATCGTTGCACCTGCGCCGTCGGAATAAATCATCGAATCCCGGTCATGCAGGTCGACTACGCGGGAAAGCGTTTCGGCCCCGATGACAAGGCAACGTTTTGCCATGCCCGATTTGATGAACGCATTGGCCTGCAATACGCCTTCAATCCAGCCCGGGCAACCGAACAGGATGTCGTAGGCGACGCATTTTGGGTTTTTGATGCGGAGTTTGTTTTTGACGCGTGTGGCTAAACTGGGCACAGTATCCGATTGGATGGCACCTTGCCTGAGGTCGCCAAAATTGTGTGCGAGGATAATATAATCAATGGTTTCGGCATCGATACCGGCATCTTCAATGGCTTTTTCGGCAGCAAAGAATGCAATGTCTGAAGTCATTAAATGGCTTTCGGCATAACGGCGTTCCTCAATTCCGGTGATGTCCCTGAATTTGCTGATGATGATATCATTGGTATGGTGCAAAGGCTCTCCTTCTTCACTGAGAAATGTGTGCGCCTTAAAATCTTCGTTGGCCACGATTTTCAGTGGAATGTAACTGCCCGAACCTGTAATTTTGATATTCATTGGTGTATGATATTAAGCTAATGTATTAAAAATTTGCTTTTGAAATAACAGCCGGAAGGAGAATTATTATATTCCTATGTTATTAATTTAAAAATGCGGATAATTTAATATTTATGAATGATTTTGCATTTTTATTTTCATGACCGTAGCGATTGACAGGGCGCGGGTTTTCATTTTTTCAGCATTTTCACCCAGGAAATAAGCATCGATTGCCGCGTATAGATGGGAAAGCCAAATGTCGAAATGGGCTTCCGTCAGCCTGATTTTATCATTCAAAGCCAAGTGGATTTTCATTACGTTGTTGGTATAATTTCCGGAATTCAGGATATTCTGTTCCCAGAAATCGACAATGTGCGGCAAGTGTTCGTCGAGATTTATTTGGGCGATATCCGTGAAAATATAATTGATCGAATCGTCGTTGAGCAGCATTTCGTAAAAATGCGCCATGAGGAATTCGAGGTCAGACCTGTTGGTGATGTCGCGCATTGCATTTGGATTTTCGGTAAGTTGCCTGTAAGAAAAAAGCCCTGTGCCGGATTTGGGACAGGGCTTTTGACAATTTATTTTATATTGATTTTTTCGAGTCTCACCATGACTTGTTTGGCTTCTTTGTCAAAATCAACCAGTGCAACGTAACCGACTTTTGCCGGCATCATGTGCAATGTGTTTTCGGTTTTTCCTTCTGAAGACAACATGATTTTGTCTTCGCTGAGTTCTCCGTCGTCATAAATAATGGTTTTGCAAGCATATTTGACATTCTTGCTTTTTACGCCAGCCCTGTCGGCATCGAGAAACATCGAATAAAAGCGGTCGTTCTTTGGATCGATTTGCGTAAATCCGTAATCGAACCAGCCGAAGGCTTTCGCGATATAAGCATTGATTTGTGGCGAACCGAACGGTGAAATATTCGGCAATGTCGACTTTCCTTTCTCGAATTTTTTGATGTCTTTGAGTTTCATGGCCTTATCGAATTTGAAAACCAATGCATCGGTCACAAGCATCGTTCCTGATGAAAGCCCAACCACTGCGCCTAAAGCGCCGGCGCCTTTGCTGTTCTTTTTATACCTTTCGCCAATTGCATAAAAATCGCCGTTTCCTGTCCTGACAATTTTATGGAACATCACATAACCGACTTCAGAATTGCCGGTTTCTTTTAGCAACGGGTCAACATCCTTATCCCAGCTCACTAAACTTTCATTGATGGTTTGGCCTGTCATATCGATTTCTTCTCCGAAAATGCCAATACCTTTATCTTTAAATGTGTTATCGTCCGGTTTGAAGTATTCGCCCATAAAAATGATGCTTTTTCCTGTAAACATCGCATTGGTAATAGTACGCGGATTGGTTTTCTTAACATATTCTTTCCTGAAAAGCAACTTCCCTGTATTGGCATCGAGTACGAGCGCAATAAGATTCGCTTTTTGCGACATCATGCCGGGTTTGGCATATTCCAGCACCAGCACAAAATCCTTATTCGCTTCAACCAGGTTGGCCATGAGCCATTCTTTCGACTTTGGATCTGACGTATATTGCCAGCCTTTGCCGCCATCAGTCGGATAATAATTTATAATATAGCCAAGTTTTTTGTTGTCGGTAATCGTATTAAACAGAAAACCCTTATCCTCATTGGCCAGCAGGAAATTGAAATCGCTTGACGTGGTCATGATGTCATACCACTTGACTACGCTGCTTTCCAAAGGAATTTCAACAGTTTCTTTTTGATTTGCCTGTTTGTCATACGACAAAAGTTTGATGAACTTTTTGTCGTAATTGGCCATCGCGAACATCATTCCCTGATTGTTGTAGGCACTGCTCATAAGTATCGTACTCCTATCGTCAACATATGTTTTTTTTGCCACCGAGGTCAGGCTGTTGTCAAGAATCTCAATATTGTATTCGAGTTGTCCTTTCTTAAGTTTGTCAACGGCATAAAAAAAGTAATAGCCATCCACATTATAATTTTTGTCTTTGATTGCGCCCGAGTTGCGTATCGAGAAGTTGTTTACCGCATCGATTGTCTTGCTTTGTGCAAACGACAAACCGGTCACGAGTAATACCAGTAATAAACATTTGATTTTTGTCATGTTAATTTTTATTTTGGTTAGGAGGGTTTAAATTTTTAAAAAAAGTGAAGGCATCCGCAAATGCAGCATCGTCTTTTGCTGAAGATTCGTTTTTCTGACAGAAGTAGTACCCGATTTTCCGGATGTTTTTCAGTTCGAGGTTGTGCAGGAACAGCAACACCTGGTTGTAATTTTTTTCTTCCACAAATGTGGTCAGGTAAGGGACACATTTCATGAAAGTATGATTGGCTTTCAGTTCGTAAGTACGCTTCAGGATATAGGCGACCGTGCTGCAATAAGTTTGCGGGTCAATGCTGTTTTTTTCTGAAAGGGCCAAAACCTGATACAATGCAAGATCGTAGCGGTCATTGTCTAAAGAAATGGTTATTTCTTCTCTGGCAACCCATTTTTTGATGTCAGACAATTGCGAAGAAGTAACTGCCGTATTTTTCCCGGCATAAAGTTTCCTCAGCGTTTCTACACGAAGCGGAATATCCGGGTGTGATTTCAACGAATCGCGATCCCAGGTATTATCAACTGCGGCTTCTTTTAGGTCAAAAAGGGTTTCGTTGGGGCTGAGCCAGGCTTCCCTGAACGGATAGTCATCAAAATTAAAATGTTTTTGCAGTTGTGGATCGGTAAGATAAAAATCCGTGTCCGATTTGGCTAAGCTCTCCAGCGATGATGCGGCCGCTGCCTTATTGTATTTGGTTTTATTAAAAAACACAAAGCCCAACGAGTCGGCTTGTGCTTCTACAGCGCGGCTCTTGTTTTGAAGATTATAAACATACCCTTTTACGACATCCGTAACTGCACGTGCTTTGCCGTATCTTGACCTTAAGGCATGATTTATTTTTTTCCTGGTTTCTCCTGAATTGGCCATGGCGACATGTGAACGGATCGATTTATTACTGTGGTCGAGCATTTGGTGTGCCATTTCGTGACAAATGGTAAAAGCGACTTCATCGTCGCTATTTTGCCATTCAAACAAACCAAGGTTCACAACAAAAATCCCATTTCCATGACTCGCAGCATTTGGGTATGGCGTTTTGTCAAAAAAGAAATAAAAATCAGCAGGGTTAATTACGGGATTGGCCCTATAGATTTCCCGAAGAATGGATTTCAGGTAATTATTGATGTGTTTGTCAAAAACATAGCTGCTGTCCTTAATTTCCTCAATAAAGTATTTTTTATTATTTTCAATGATTGTCTGGATGTCCTTGAAATGCTTATCGTTAGCAAAAACCTTATTCCTTTTTACGGTAATCGCACTGAGAAAATTCTTTAATGAGTCGATATTGTCAGGCTGGTATTGCGGTTTGCTGCTCTTTTGTGAAAAGCAGAAAGTGCCGCTCAATAAAAGCAGCAGAAGTAAGATTTTTGAACGGATCAAAATTATTTCAGTGTGTTTTGGAACTGCAATGATATAAAAAAAAGTCCTGAATACTCAGGACTTTCTTTATTTAACACTTTTACATATAGGCTTCAATCGGAGCGCAGGAGCAAACCAGGTTTCGGTCGCCATACGCATCATCGACGCGTCGGACGGATGGCCAGAATTTGTTCTCAGCAATATAATCCAATGGAAATGCCGCCGATTCCCTTGAATATGGAAAATCCCAATGGTCAGCGGTCAGCATCGCTAAAGTATGTGGAGAATTTTTAAGTACGTTGTTTTTATCGTCCGATGATGCAGCTTCAATCTCTTTCCTGATCGAAATCATCGCATCGCAAAAACGATCAAGTTCTTCAAGGTTTTCGCTTTCCGTCGGTTCCACCATTAACGTTCCTGCAACTGGAAAAGAAACCGTTGGCGCATGGAAACCATAATCCATCAATCGTTTGGCGATATCGGTGACTTCAATTCCTTTTTCCTTAAACGGACGGCATTCGAGAATCATTTCGTGTGCCGCGCGACCCATTTCACCCGAATACAAAGTCGCATAATGACCGCTTAACCTTTCCTTGATATAATTCGCATTCAATATCGCAAATTTAGTCGAATCGGTCAGGCCGTCAGCACCAAGCATCGTTATGTATCCATAGGAAATCAGGCAGACCAAAGCCGAACCCCAAGGCGCAGCAGAAATAGCGGTAATCGCATGTTCGCCGCCAGTCGGAATCACCGGATTCGTCGGTAAAAACGGAACCAAGTGCTTCGCTACGCAAATTGGTCCAACGCCCGGTCCGCCGCCGCCATGCGGAATGGCAAAAGTCTTGTGTAAGTTCAGATGACAAACATCAGCGCCGATTGTAGCAGGGTTTGTCAGGCCAACCTGTGCGTTCATATTGGCACCGTCCATATAAACCTGGCCGCCATTTTCGTGGATAATTTTCGTGATTTCTATAATCGCCGATTCAAAAACGCCATGTGTCGACGGATAAGTCACCATCAGACACGCTAGATTGTCTTTGTGCTCAATCGCTTTGGCGCGCAAATCCTCAATGTCGATATTTCCGTTTTCTGAAGTTTTGGTCACAATCACATGCATCCCGGCCATAGTCGCGGTTGCAGGATTCGTTCCATGAGCCGAAGCCGGAATCAAGGCAATATTTCTGTGTGAATCGCCTTTGGATTCATGGTAAGCTCGAATGACCATCAATCCGGCATATTCGCCTTGCGCACCTGAATTGGGTTGTAAAGTCGTTCCTGCAAAACCGGTCACGACATTCAATTGCTGTTCTAATTTTTTCAACATCGTTTGATAACCTTCAGCCTGTTCAATAGGAGCGAATGGGTGAATGCTGTTCCAATTGGCCATACTCAAAGGAAGCATTTCTGCAGCAGCATTGAGTTTCATCGTACAAGAACCAAGCGAAATCATCGAATGGTTCAACGCCAAATCTTTTCTTTCGAGCATTTTGATGTAACGCATCAAAGCCGTTTCAGAATGGTGTTTGTTGAACACTTCATGTTTCAGGAACTCGCTGGTTCTTTTTACAGAAGCAGGAATATTGGTTTGTGAAACCAGTTCAGAAACCTTGATTGCATCTTTTCCAACCGCTTCCGCGAAGATGGAAATGATCGTATTGATATCAGTTATTGAAGTCGTTTCGTTGAATGCGATGGCAATCGTTTCGTTGTCCGGATAAAAGAAATTCACTTCATTTCTTTCGGCAATCGCGCGTACTTTTTTTGCATCGGCTTTTACTGAAATTGTGTCGAAGAAAGCGGAATTGGTTTGGTAAACACCTAATTTGTTCAACGCATCCGCTGTGGTCACTGCCGAAGCGTGGACTTTATCCGCGATGTATTCCAATCCTTTCGGGCCATGGTAAACGGCATACATTCCGGCCATAACCGCCAATAAAACCTGTGCCGTACAAATGTTGGAAGTCGCTTTTTCGCGTTTGATATGCTGCTCACGTGTCTGCAAAGCCATACGCAAAGCACGGTTTCCGTTCGTGTCGACAGTTACGCCGATGATTCTTCCCGGCATCGAGCGTTTGTATTCTTCTTTGGTCGCAAAATAAGCCGCATGCGGTCCGCCGTAACCCATCGGGATTCCGAAACGCTGCGTGGTTCCAACGACAACGTCGGCGCCCATTTCCCCAGGAGACGTTAATTTTACCAATGATAAAATATCAGCAGCAACGGCAGTCTTGATTTCTTTGGCTTTCGCCGAAGCGATGAATTTCGCATAATCATGAACTTGTCCGTATTTGCCGGGATATTGCAGCATCGCCCCGAAAAAATCATCGCCAAAAGCAAATGTCTCATGGTTTCCAACGACGAGTTCCACGCCAATCGGGTTCGAACGCGTTTGTAAAACCGATAAGGTTTGTGGCAAAATCTCTTCCGAAACGAAAAATTTATTGGTATTGTTTTTCTTCTGGTCGCGCGTGCGCACATCAAACAAAAGTGCCATGGCTTCTGCAGCGGCAGTGCCTTCATCCAATAAAGAAGCGTTCGCGATTTCCATTCCGGTCAGTTCGATGACAGTGGTTTGGTAATTCAACAATGCTTCCAAACGGCCTTGTGCAATTTCTGCCTGATATGGCGTGTAAGCCGTATACCAACCCGGATTTTCAAACACATTCCTTTGGATGGCAGCCGGTACAATCGCGGAATGATAACCCAACCCGATATAAGATTTGAAGACTTTATTTTTGCTGCCCAACTGCTGGATATGGTTCAAATATTCATATTCCGTCATGGCCGGTTCGAGATTCAACGGCGCTTTCAGGCGAATGTCGTCCGGAAGCGTCTCATAAACCAACTGTTCAATCGAATCGACGCCAATGGTTTTGAGCATGTGTTTCACGTCGTTTTCTCTCGGGCCAATGTGTCTTAAGGCAAAAGCATCTGTTTTCATATATTGTGGAGCGTGTTGTTTTTAGCGGTACAAAAATACTTATTTAATCCCGAAAAATAAATCCTATTTAACGTCGTTTTTTGGGATTTTTTATTCATCTTCTTATAGTCTTTTGCCTATGGTATTCATGAACCCATTTTATTGTTATAATTTTGATAAATGAAAATTTGTTAAAATGGGTTTCAACTTAAAAGCGTTCTTGTTAACAGTTTGATTAATTTTGCAACATGTGGGTTTTGAAACGACTTTTCGATTTCTATATCAGTGGCAGCATTCATGTCGCTGTTGCCGTGCTGTCATTGGTTTTGATGACAAACCATATGTTTGCGATACCTTTCGATTTTAACATGGCAGGTTTTGCATTCTTCGGAACCGTTTTCGGATACAACTTCATCAAGTATGAATATTTGTTCCGGTTGAGAAAACCCATCCGCGAATTGGTTGAAGCCATCGCCATTTTCAGCGGCATTGCCTTTTTGGTCACCGTTTATTTTTTCCTGCGGTTGGAAAGGAATACACAAATCACTTCAGCAGCCTTATTCGCACTGACTTTTTTATATACGGTACCGATATTTTCAGATACCAAAAACATCCGAAACCTCAGTGGCATCAAGATTTATATTGTGGCGCTTTGCTGGGCTGGCGTTACGGTTGTATTGCCATTGGTCAATGCCGGCGTGGAATTGTCTTCGGATGTTTTCCTGAAATTCACCCAGCGGTTTTTATTGGTCATCATCCTGATATTGGTTTTCGAGATCATCGACCTCAAAAAAGACGATCCGTCGCTCGAAACCGTGCCGCAGAAAATAGGCGTGAAACGGACCAAAATACTTGGATTGTTTTTATTGCTGCCGCTTTATTGCCTCGAGTTTTTAAGAATCACGATAGACAACACGCAATTGCTGATCAATCTTGCCCTGGTTTTCGTCACCGCATTATTCACCATTTTCGCTACTCCTGAAAAGTCAAAATACTACACGGCATTCTGGGTCGAAAGCATCCCAATCTTTTGGTTGGGTTTGGTACTGTATTTCGGTTGATTTTTACTTCGTACAGTTCGCTTTGCTCGGGTGGGCGTTGCCTTCGGCCACGCTGTCCGCTCTATCTTGCTTCACTGCGTGTCGCAAGGATGCCGCTTCCATCGTTAACGCGGTTACAACAATCCCGCGCGCCTCAGCAATGCATCAGCTTTCGGTTCCTGCCCGCGAAAACGTTTGTACAACACCATCGGCTGTTCCGTTCCGCCTTTTGACAACACATTGTCCTTGAATTTTGCTGCGACTTCTTTGTTGAAAATCCCTTTTTCCCTGAAGTATTCAAAAGCATCCGCATCTAAAACTTCAGCCCATTTATAACTGTAATATCCCGAAGAATAACCACCCTGGAAAATATGAGAAAACGAGACGCTCATGCAGTTTTCGGCAACATCAGGATAAAGCGCCGTCGGTTCAAAAGCGGCTTTTTCAAATGCTTTCACGTTTTTTATCTGTTCAGGATTCTGCGCATGGAAAGCCATGTCGAGCAACCCGAAACTCAGTTGGCGCATCGTCGCAATGCCTTCCTGGAAACTCGCACTTTCCTTGATTTTAGTGATGAATTCCTGCGGGATGATTTCGCCAGTTTCATAATGCCTCGCAAAAATTGCGAGTGCTTCGGGTTCATAGCACCAGTTTTCCATAACCTGGCTTGGCAGTTCGACAAAATCCCAATAGACTGACGTCCCAGACAGACTCGGATAAACGGTATTCGCCAGCATGCCATGCAAAGCATGCCCAAATTCATGGAATAATGTCGTTACTTCATTAAAAGTCAGCAGTGAAGGTTTTGTTTTAGTCGGCTTGGTGAAGTTGCACACAATTGAAACATGCGGCCTTTCATTTTGTCCGTCTTTAATGTATTGCGGCTTGAACGATGTCATCCAGGCGCCGTTACGCTTGCCTTTTCTCGGGAAGAAATCGGAATAGAAAATCGAAACCAGGTTTCCGTCAGCACCCAAAACCTCAAAAGTCTGTACGTCTTCATGGTATTTGTCTATGTCAAACACTTCCCTGAATGTCAAACCGAATAATTTTTCCGCGACCGTAAAAGCACCATTTTGTACATTCTCGAGTTTGAAGTATGGCTTCAATTGCTCATCGTCAAAGTCGAATAATTGCTGCTTGAGTTTTTCCGAATAATAACCGCCATCCCATTTTTCCAGGGTCGAAATCCCGTCCAATTCCTTGGCAAATTTTGAAAGTTCGGCAAATTCACGTTCGGCCGCGGGTTTTGCTTTCGCCAGCAAATCATTGAGAAATGCCTTGACCGTCGCAGGATTTTGCGCCATGCGTTCCTCAAGGACAAAATGCGCATGCGTTTCATAGCCCAATAAATTCGCGCGCTCGTGACGCAGGTTTGCAATTTTCAAGACATTTTCCCGGTTGTCGAATTCGTTGTTCTGAAATGCTTTTTTTCCGGCGGCAATGGCAAGTTCCTTCCGCAGTTCGCGGTTGCTCGAGTAGGTCACAAACGGGATGTAGCTCGGATGGTCCAAGGTAAAAATCCAGCCATCTTTGCCTTCGCTTTTCGCCAGGGTATGCGCGGCTTCAATCGTGCCTTCGGGCAAGCCTTTAAGGTCGCCTTCGTTCGTGAGGTGCAGTTGGTAATTGTTGGTTTCCGCCAGTACATTTTCACCGAATGTCAGTTTGTATTTGGCAAGATCCGCGTCGATTTCGCGCAAACGGGCTTTCTTTTCCTCCGACAACAACGCGCCATTCCGTGCAAAACCTTTGTATTTTTTATCAAGCAACATCGATTGTTCCGGCGTCAGATTAAAGCTGTCTTTTTGTTCGTATACCGACTTTACCTTCTTGAACAAATCCTCATTCAGCGTAATGTCATTGCTGAAAGCCGTCAGCAATGGCGAAACTTCCTGCGCGATTTTCTGGATTTCGTCATTGGTTTCCGCCGAGTTGAGGTTGAAGAAAATGCTCGACAAACGATCCAATGTCTCGCCTGAGAAATCAAGCGCTTCTATGGTGTTTTCAAATGTTGCAGTGGCCGTATTCGCTATAATCGCGTCGATGTCTTTACGTGCCATTTCAATCGCTGTTTCAAATGCGGGCTTGAAATCGGCGTTGCTGATTTTGGAAAAAGGCGCGGTGTTGTGTTTGGTATTGAAATGTTCGGTAAGTATACTCATGATATGTTGCTAAAGCCCTAGCCCTGATGGAAGCGGCATCCTTTTTTGAGGTTTTTTAACCGAAAAAAAGATACAGCAAACAGCAGGAAACAGCTCCTGATTCAATTATTTATTTTTCAGATTTTCAGATGCCTGGTTCACGGTATCCTTCAGGGTTTCTTTGTACGCCAGGATTTTTTGCTGCACGTTTTTATCATGGCTTCCGATGATCTGCGCCGCCAGAATTCCGGCGTTTTTCGCACCGTTCAAAGCCACTGTCGCGACAGGAACGCCGCCCGGCATTTGTAAAATCGACAAAACGCTGTCCCAACCGTCGATCGAATTGCTCGATTTGACCGGAACGCCAATGACCGGCAATGGCGACATCGAGGCGATCATCCCGGGCAAGTGTGCTGCACCGCCGGCTCCGGCAATGATGACCGAAATCCCGCGCAAATGCGCATTTTTGCCGTAATCAAATAGTTTGTCCGGCGTGCGGTGCGCCGAAACGATGTCGGTTTCGGTTTCAATCCCAAATGCCGCGAGGATGTCGATTGCGTCCTGCATGACCGGCATGTCGGAAATGCTTCCCATAATGATGGCTACTTTCATAGTTTTGGTTTTTTGGCCACAGATTCACAGATTTCTTGTTTTAATCTGTGAATCTGTGGCATTTATTTATTGGGCGTTGCCTGCGGCCCGCGCTATCGGCTGCACGCGGTGCTTGCCTCTATCGCTAACGCAATCAACCTGCGATGACACGTATCGTATTCTTTACTTCCTCAGCGATTTTCCGCGCTTTGGAAATGTCTGCATTGACAATCGTGACATGGCCCATTTTCCGGAAAGGTCGCGTTTGCTTTTTGCCATAAATGTGCGGCGTCACGCCGTCGATGGCTAATATTTTTTCGATGTTCTCATAAACTGCATCGCCTGAAAATCCTTCGGCGCCGACAAGGTTGACCATGATTCCGGCGACTTTACTGTCGGTGTTTCCCAGCGGCAAATCCAATATCGCACGCAAGTGCTGCTCAAATTGTGACGTATAACTCGCCTCAATAGAATAATGCCCGGAATTGTGTGGCCGCGGTGCGACTTCATTGATGAGGATGTCGTCGTTTTCAGTCTGGAACATTTCAACAGCGAGCAAACCGACATGGTTGAACTTTTCGGAAACATTCAATGCGATTTCCCGCGCTTTTTCGGCAACGTTGTCGCCAATCCTCGCGGGACAGATGACATATTCGACCTGGTTGGCTTCGGGATGGAATTCCATTTCAACAACCGGATACGTCCTGATTTCGCCTGACGGGTTTCTCGCGACAATAACGGCAAGCTCATTTTTGAACGGAACCATATCTTCGGCAATACATTCGGTATCGGGCAAATCCTGCAGATCGGAAATTTTCCGGATGGCTTTCACGCCATTCCCATCGTAACCGAACTGCGTGCTTTTCCAGATAAAGGGCAGTTGAACGTCGTTATTTTTGACCGCATTTTCCAACGTAAACAAACCGTCAAATCTTTTATAATCCGCTGTCGGAATATTGTTCCGGATATAAAAATCTTTTTGTGTGCCTTTGTTTTGGATCAGTTTTAAGGTCTGCGCCGACGGATAGACCTTGATGCCTTCGGCTTCGAGTTTTTCCAAAGCCCTGATGTTGACGTGCTCGATTTCAAAGGTCAGCACATCGACTTTCTTCCCAAATTCATAGACGGTTTTGAAATCCATCAAATCGCCCTGGTAGAACTTGTTGCAGGCGATTGCGCAAGGCGCTTCGTCACTCGGGTCGAGCACATGCGTATGGATGTCGAATTTCCTGGTTTCGGAAAGCAGCATTTTGCCAAGCTGGCCGCCGCCTAAAATGCCCAGTTTAAACCCCGAGGAGAAATAATTCATTGTGTTGTTCTTTGCGCAAAGATAAGCAAGAATTTGGGATTGTGTAAAATGGAAAAGAACAGATTATGAACGATTATTGGAAAGGGCTTTTGTATTATACCACCTGTATGTTTTTAAGGATTGACATTGTCCTTCAGAAAATTTAACATGCTGATACTGAAAATCGTTTTTCATTTAAATGGAAATTTCTTACATTGCATCACCAAATTAACTACTAAACTTTATGAAACTAACTTTACTTCACTCTGTTTTATTATTAGGGATTACAGCTTCGGCGCAAAATTTTACACTAAAACCGGACTTGACGGTCACTGCGATGCAATACAGCAGCATTGATTTTGCAGATATCGACGGTGACGGTGACGACGATTTGTTTACTTGCGGCGCAGACGGCGGATATGAACTTACATCAAAACTTTACAAAAATGACGGGGATGGAAACTTTACGTTGGCCGATGACAACACATTTATCAAAATACGCGAAGGCGATGCTGAATTTGGAGATGTCAATGGTGATGGCTTTCCTGACCTGATTATTTCGGGGAATGTGCCGCAACCGATGACCAAGCTTTATATCAATGATGGCGCTGGAAACTTCAGCCTTTCGACTTCGGCGGCACTTTCGCAGTCTACGTATGGCGCGATGGCTTTTGCCGATGTGGACAACGATAATGACAATGACCTGGTAATTACCGGTTTTACGTCGAGTGGACAAAGATTGGCAGAATTATATATCAACGACGGAACAGGCGCCTTTACACTTTCTGATTCTAATCTCAATGGGCTGGCCGGTTTTGGCGTTAGTAATAGCTCCGTGGCTTTTGCGGATGTCAATGGCGACGATTTCCAGGATTTGTTCATCACCGGGAGTAACAATTTTAATACACCCGCATGTGCGCTTTATATCAATAACGGCAATGGGACATTTACCATAAAAAGCACACCTGTATTGCCCATCATCACTGGCACAGCTACGTTTGGAGATATAGACAACGACGGCGATCCGGATTTGCTGATGGTTGGCGCCGGCCCTACAAGTTCAAAAATCGCTAATGTATATGTGAATGACGGAATGGCAAATTTTACGGTGATGCCCGACACGCCTTTCATTGGCGCACAATATGGTTCGAGCCACTTTGCCGATGTGAATAATGACGGTTATCTCGATATATTGATTACAGGCTATAGGGTTCCTGATCCGCGTGCGGATTTATACATGAATAATGGCGCTTCGGGTGGTTTTACAATGACAGCCGAGCCAATATTTGACGGGTTGACAAATGCTTCAGTGGCATTTGACGATGTAGATAATGATGGCGACCAGGATTTAATGGCGACCGGCCTCAGCGCAACAGCAGTAGTAGCGCAACTGTATCTCAATAATGCTATATTGGGATTAAACAGCATTACGGCCAACGCTGTCGGTTTTTTTCCGAATCCCGTGGAAGATGTATTGCGATTGAATATTCCTTTTGGTGTTTCAGTATTAGAGGCTGACGTATATTCGCTTACCGGACAACTGGTATTGTCAAAATATTTTCATGAAAATATTGGAGATGACAGCATTGACCTGAGTTCGTTGCATTCGGGTATTTACATGGTCAGTCTGGAAATGCCGTCGGCTACGCAAAAATACAAGATAATAAAGCTGTAAATATTGAAAGGGCTTCTTTGATGGTGGTTTTCCCTGACGTATTTGTAAGGTGGCTTTTCGTTTTTGTTAAAACCCCGAAATTTTAAAATAAATCATAAACCCATTTCATTATCCAAAAAAAAGGGCTTAATTTTGTGCTCCTGAATGCCCCAGTGGCGAAATTGGTAGACGCACTGTGTTCAGGTCGCAGCGCTTTCGGGTGTGCTGGTTCGAGTCCAGTCTGGGGCACAAAAAAAGACAGCTAAACGGCTGTCTTTTTTTATTTATTATGGCTTGTCCGGCTTTTTTCGGCGTTCCATTCTTCGGTGCTGTCGCCGTTATCGCGCTCATCGACGCGGTTGAAATCATCGGTGTCAAATTCCTTTTTGAGCGTTTGTTCCATGCTTTCTATATGTTCGTCTGCCGGCGTTTGCCCTTGTTCACGCCCGAATCCACTTTCCTTGATTTCAGGTTTGTGGTGTGTCGTCAGGTTTTTTGCTATGTCTTTGCGGTCAAATTCGTTTGGGTCAATATTTCCGGGATTGCCTTCGCCCATGCCATTTCTGCTGTATTGTTCCGGGATTTCCATACTATTTGGATTAAAGGGTTGCTACCAAATTTAAGCATTTGATTTCTGGAAGTGTATTAAAGTTTTTATAAAAAAGTACTGTTTTATTTGAGCTTTGGAAGCAGTTTTTTTGCCGCTGATTTATAAGCGGCGGAATGGATTGGAAAATCTTTTGAGATAATCGCTTTCAATTCAGGGTAAATCCAGGATTCGAACTTGCCCAATTCATAAAGCGCATACATCGAATACGCTTTGACTGCGACTTTCTGGTCGGTGATCAGCCAATGGAAACACGCCCCGGCCATTTTTTGCAGTTGGCTTTGGGTCAGGAGTTTGTTTTCTTTCAGATGCTGTCGGGCACAGAACATAACCATTTTTGCCATTGGCCGAATGGCGCTGTCATGTGAAAATTGCAGGAGTTTATCGCAGAATTCGACCAGGAACGGTTGAAGCCAATTTATTTTTTTCTCCAATACCAATTCGAGAATCCAACACGCTTTGTAATGGTTTTTGTTGGAAACGTCCAAAGCAATCTGAAGCAAATCACCAAACAGCTCCGGATTTTGCAAAACCTGATTGGCATTGGATTCACGGCTAATTTTGTGCGCGGAACTGTTGGCTATATTGTTATAAAAATATCATTCATCTGCAAAATATCAATCGGTTTCCATCGGATGTCCCGGATCCACAAACTCATTTTCATTTTTTGAAATCACGATCGCCGCGACGCCATTGCCGATAAAGTTCGTAATCGCACGTGCTTCACTCATGAATTTATCCACGCCCAATAAAAAAGCCAAGCCTTCCAATGGAATTCTGTGAATCGCCGTCAGCGTCGACGCCAATACGATAAATCCGCTTCCTGTCACGCCGGCTGCGCCTTTCGACGTAATCATCAGCAATCCGATGACGGTCAGTATTTCGCCAAAACTCAAATCCACATTGTACAATTGTGCGAGGAAAATGATTGCCATCGACAAATAAATCGATGTGCCGTCAAGATTAAACGAATAGCCCGTTGGCACAACCAACCCGACGACCGATTTGCTGCAGCCCATTTTTTCGAGTTTTTCCATCAGGTTCGGCAATGCGGCTTCCGACGAAGAAGTGCCAAGGACAATCAAAAGTTCCGCCTTGATATATCCCAGAAAATCCAGAATCCTGATTTTGTAATACTTGAGAATGCTTCCGAGAATCACGAAAATGAACAATGCCATCGTGATGTAAACCGTCAGCATCAATTTGCCGAGCGGAATCAAAGTATGCAGCCCGAATTTTCCGACTGTAAACGCCATTCCGCCAAAAGCGCCAATCGGAGCGAGATACATGACCAGTTTCAAAGCGCGGAATACGACTTTGGAAAATTTGTACAAAACCGCAGTGACTTCTTCCTGTTTTTTGTAATAATTCAACGCAATCCCGACAATGATGGCGACCATCAAAACCTGTAAGGTGAAGTTGTCCAGGAAGAACTGCCACCAACTGAAATCTTTTGCGGCGCCGGCATATTTGCTTGCGTCTTCAATGTCCAATCCCGTTTTGTCGATTTTTCCAGGTTGGATGATATAGGCGACAGCAATTCCAATGGCCAATGCGAATGTCGTGACGACTTCAAAATAAATCAAAGATTTGATACCGATGCGGCCGACTTTTTTCAAGTCGCCCATGCCGCTGATGCCTAAAACGATGGTCAGGAAAATGATCGGCGCGATGAACAATTTGATGACGCTGATGAATGCTTTTCCGACGATTTCCATCTTCACGGCAGTTGCAGGATCGTAATGTCCCAAAAGAATGCCGGCAACAATCGCAATCAAAACCCAGAAAGTGAGGTTTGTCGTAATCCTGAATAAAAGCCCGGGCTTATTTTGCATGCTGGTTCAAATAAAGCAGCAAGTTAGAAATCTTTATTTAAAATGTGTAGCTGAAAGCCATATTCATATAATAATTCACGCGCAGACCCGGATAATAAAACCGCGGCGCATTGCCACCAACCCCAGCAGCATTGACCAAAATCATCGAGGCATAGTGTTCGTCAGTGGCATTGTTGATTCCGGCGGAAACATGCGAAGTGAAATTTGGAAGGATTCCAAAGCGATAGCCGGCTTTTAAGTTCACAATCCTGTACGCATCGCTGTAAACGGAATTCGCATCATCCATCGGCAGTTTGTCGATAAATTGGAAATCGCCGGAAAGATAAAACCCGGAACGGCTCAAAATGATTCCCGCATTGGCTTTTGAATCGGGCACGCCAGTGAGTTTATTGCCTGAAAAATCATTGCCGTTGTCATTGAATTCCTCGAATTTATATTCGCCAAAAGATGCGGAAACAAAAGTGCTGACCGACATGATTTCTCCAATTTTAGTATTGTAATTCATTGAGAACTCAATGCCTTGGTGCAGCGTTTCGCCTGCATTGACGCCAATATATTGGTCGTCGTCAATGCGTCGTGCGACCAGCAAATCGGTAATCTGCATCCTGTACATTGCGATTTCTGTGTACAACTGTTTTTTGAGGAAATAAAATTTGCCGCCAGCTTCAAAATTGTAACCGCTTTCAGGTCGAATGTCGGAATTGATTGTGCCATTTGCGGTCAATGTTTCCTCGACGCTCGGCAATGAAAATCCGCGGCTGGCGGAAATGTAAATGGTTTGCATCGCGTTGGGTTTGAAAAGCAGCGAAATTTGTGGCGACCAAATCGCATCATAGCTGTAATCTTCCGAGGAAACGTTTGCAGTTGGAAAAGTATTGTCGAGTTCAAAAGCGGTTTTGTTGATATTCAGGCCGGCTTGCATTTCGATTTTTTTGGACAGGATCAAGCGTAATTGTGCAAACGCATTATAGAAATGGCGATTTTGTTTGGTTCCTGCCAATCGATTGCCCTGTAAACTTCCTTCGCCATCATTGTCTTCGTAAAGATTTTCAAAAGTGCTGCCTTTGAATCCGTCGCGGAAATATTCGGCGCCAATGATAAAATCGGATTTGATTTTGAACAGCTCAAAATCGCCTGAAAACTGTGTCCTCGCGCCATAGGCATTCGTGTTTTGCTTTAGGATATCAAAAGGGCGCGGTTCATCGCTGATTTTAGAATTGAGGAAAACCGAAGTCGAATTCCGAATTTTTCCCAATCTGAAATCGTAATTCAATCCTACCAGATACGAATCATATTGCTCAAAGCCTTTTGACGCGAGCCATGTTGCGGCGGCAGCTTTTGGATTGTTGTCAAATGCTTCTTTGTCGATGGAACTTGGGATGAACGCTTTGAGATATGTGTAATTCGCGAGGTAAATGAGTTTGCTGTTTGCTTTGCGAAACAACTCGCCCGAAACCGTAATACCTTCGCGTCTGTACGAACTGTTTTGGCGCCAGCCGTCGCTTTCGAGCTTGTGGTAATTGATGTTGATTCCGTCGGTTTTTGAATTTGCGCTGACATCCGCATTGCTTTTTGCCAATCCAAATGAACCATAAGTCGTTGTGATTCCGGCTTTGCTGTTGAAGTTTTCGAATTTTGGCGTCAATAAAATCGCACCGCCCAAACCAGCGCCATACAAACTCGAAAGCGGTCCTTTGATGATTTCGACCTGTTCGATATTTTCAATGTTGAGGTCTTCAATCGTCGTTTCGCTGTCGCCGGAAGTCAGCGGAATATTGCCGTAAAAAGCACGGATTTTATTGGTGCCGTATGGCGTTCTCGCACCGATGCCGCGAATGGAAATCCGATTGGTATTCAAAGCGTCAGATTGCATCAAAATTCCCGAAACCATATTAATGGCGGTTGAAATATCAGTTCCGTTGTTGCGTTTCAAATCCTTTTCAGACAAAATTCCAATGGAAGCCGGCGCATTCATCAGGCTGTCATTGATATGAAATGGACTGATGATGACTTCTTTCAATTGGTTCGACGGAATCGAATCGGTTTGCGAAAAGACGGTGTGGCAAATTAGGATGAATAAAACGGCGTAAATGTGCTTCATACAATTAAAATAAAATCCCGGCACGTTCCTGCGCCAGGATTTATTATTATTTCCATAAATTATTTATTGGCAGAAACCCTCCAGACATTGCCAGAACCATCATCACAAACCAACAGTGAGCCGTCATTCATGACCGTGACGCCAACAGGCCTTCCGTAAACGTCGAAATTATTGGCATTCGCAATAAATCCTGTCAGGAAATCTTCGGGTTTGCCACTTGGTTTCCCATTGCTGAAAGGCACAAAAATGACTTTGTATCCCGTAATTACTGAGCGGTTCCATGAACCATGCTGTCCCGCAAAAACACCATTTTTATATTTCGCAGGAAACGCATCCTTGTTGTAAAAAGCCAATCCCAAAGTCGCGGTATGCGATCCGACAGGAACATCCGGGACAATCGCTTTTTCAGAGAGGTCTTTTCCTTCACCGTTCAATCTCGGGTCGAGGTTTTTGCCAAAATAGGAGTAAGGCCAGCCATAAAATCCACCGGGTTTCACGCTGGTGATGTAATCGGGAACAAGATCGTCGCCCAACTCATCGCGTTCATTTACGGCGGTCCAGAGCTCGTTATTGACAGGATTCCAGTCCATTCCGACAGGATTGCGCAATCCACTTCCGTAAATGCGCTCGGCAGTTCCATCGGGATTGATTTCGAGGATATTGGCACGGCGCATTTCATGGTCAATGCCATCTTCGGCCACGTTTGAGGAAGAACCAACGGCGACATAGATTTTGGAACCATTGGCATTCGCAAGCAAATTTCGTGTCCAATGCCTTCCGCCATGGGGAAGATCAAGGATTTTCTCGCCTTTGACGGTCAGTTTTAATGGCGCTCCGTTGTATGGAAACCGATAAACACCGTCAGTATTGGCAACATAAAAATAATTTTTAAGGATCAGCATCCCGAAAGGCTTGTCGAGATTGCTCAGGAAAATGTTGCGGGTTTCAAAAGTGCCATCGTTATTTTTATCGCGAAAAACCGTAATCTGGTTGGCTTCGCTTTCACAGACAAAAACATCGTTGTTTGGACCGACATACGCGTTTCGTGGCCCTTTCATGCTGTCGGCAAATTTTGTGACCGTAAATCCTGCCGGTGCTGTGGGCATTTGACCCGCAGGCCAGTCAATGATATTGTTTCGTTTGGAAACGGATTTTGTCGCATATGGCGCGGGAAGCGTAATGTCGCCAATCGCAGTTTTTACGATATTGCCTGGTTGTTGGGCAAGGATTTCTTTTTCCTCTTGTTTGACCGTATCCTTGCAGGACGCGAATGATATTGTGGCGAGTAATAATATAGCCGGGAATATTTTTTTCATGGGTATTTTTTTTAAATTGGTACAACGGTTTATTCTACAACAAGTTAGGTATTTTAAAACTCCCGCTGGAAAATCGCCGTGAATATTAAAAATAATTTAACAGTCAAAAAAACAGCGTGAATTAGTGGATTTAGCCTCAGGCTACTCAACACTAATTCAGTATATTTGCAAATTATTCCAAAACCCAAAACAGTGATGCAGCTTCACGATAAAGAATTTGTCCCGTTTATTTCCGCAGAAGAAATAGACTTCGCCATCAAACAAATGGCAGCGCAGGTTGAAGATGATTTTGGCGATGAAACACCCGTATTTGTTGGCGTCTTGAATGGCGCTTTCATGGTCGTTTCAGATTTCATGAAACATTACAAAAGTCCTTGTGAAGTGAGCTTTGTCAAATTGGCTTCATATGAAGGCATGGAAACGACAAACGAGCTGAAACAGCTTATTGGGCTGAACCAGGATTTGTCCGGACGAACAGTAATTGTCATTGAAGACATCGTCGACACCGGACACACGGTTGAAGGCCTGAAAGAAATGTTCAAGAGGCAAAACGTAAAGCACTTCAAAATTGCGACGCTTTTTTTCAAGCATGAAGCCTACAAAAAAGACATCAAGATTGATTACATCGGCATTCGCATCCCCAATAAATTTATCGTTGGCTTTGGCCTCGATTATGACGGGCTTGGGCGGAATTTACCCGAAGTATACCAACTGAAAGACTAACACAACCCATAATTCACAACTCATAATTCATAATGATTAATATTGTTTTATTCGGAAAGCCGGGCGCAGGGAAAGGAACGCAGGCAGAATTTTTAAAAGAGAAATACAACTTAATACATTTATCGACAGGAGATATTTTCAGGTTCAATATCAAAAACGAGACGGAACTTGGCAAGCTTGCAAAAAGTTATATCGACAAAGGCGATTTGGTTCCGGATGAAATCACGACCAACATGCTCCAGGACGCAGTCAACAGCAATGCGGACGCGAAAGGGTTTTTGTTTGACGGTTATCCAAGAACCATTGCCCAAGCCGAAGCGCTCGATGCTTTTTTAGAATCTAAAGATTCAGAAGTGACCGCGACAGTCGCTTTGGAAGCCGATGACAATATCCTCGTCGAAAGATTGCTTGAACGCGGAAAAACCAGCGGCAGGCCGGACGACCAGGACGAAGATAAAATCCGCAACCGCTACCAGGAATACAACGAAAAGACAGCACCGCTGATTGATTACTATACTAACCGAAATAAATTTTACCCTGTAAACGGGATTGGCTCCATTGCTGAGATTACGACGCGACTAAGCAGCGTAATCGACCAGCTGTAGCCGGACGAACTATGGAAATAGCAATCATATTTTTTCTTATCATACTCAACGGCGTATTCGCGATGTCTGAGATTTCGCTGATTTCAGCGCGAAAGAACCGACTCGAAAATGCCGCCAAAAAAGGAAATGCAGGCGCAAAAGCCGCGTTGGATTTATCCAATACGCCAACCAAATTCCTTTCGACCACACAAATTGGAATTACGCTGATTGGTATTTTAACCGGTATTTTTTCAGGCGATACCATTACGGCATCGGTCAAAGTGTTCATCGAAACTTTTGAAGTGCTGAAACCGTATTCACAATCCATCGCTGTCGGCATCGTTGTCGTGGTACTGACTTATTTTTCCTTGGTTTTAGGAGAACTGCTTCCGAAAAGAATCGGGCTCAATTATCCTGAGAAAATAGCAAAATCGGTCGCGATTCCTATGAAATTCATGTCGGTTGTCACTGCGCCATTCATCTGGTTATTGACGGTTTCGACAGAATTTTTATTGAAGATATTGATGATCAAACCCTCAGCCGACGGCAAAGTCACCGAGGAAGAAATCAAGGCGATCATCAAAGAAGGCACTGAAGGCGGCGAAGTCCAGGAAATCGAGCAGGATATTGTCGAGCGCGTGTTCCACATTGGCGACCGCAAAGTCAACTCGCTGATGACGCACAGGAAGTCTGTGGTTTTCCTCCCGTTGAATGCCGACAAAGCCCATGTCAAGGAACATATGCTAAAGGAATTGCACTCGGTTTATCCGGTTTATGGCGATAATTATGATGACATCGTCGGTGTCGTGAACCTGAAAAGCATCTTTTCACATTTTGAAAATGACAATTTCAATCTGGCCGAAATCATGACCGAAGCGCCGTTCATCATGGAACAAACCACTGCCTATAAAGCGTTGGAAAACTTCAAGAAAAGCGGCATCCATTACGCATTTGTGTCGGATGAATACGGCGTCTTCCAAGGCATCATCACATTAAATGACATCCTCGAAGCGCTCGTTGGCGATGCGTCCGAATTTTATAAGGAAGATTTCAAACTCGTCGCGCGCGAAGACGGAACGTGGCTCGTCGACGGGCATTATTCGCTGCACGATTTTCTGACCTATTTCGAAATGGACGAACACATCAACGATTATGAAGTCACAACCGTCAGCGGATTGATCATGACCGAATTGTCGTTCATCCCGAAAGAAGGCCAAAAGCTGATCTGGAACCATTTCGAGCTCGAAGTCATCGATATGGACGGCGTCAAAATCGATAAAGTCATGGTGCGTTCATTGGATAAGGACGAACGCGAATAAAATTTTTTAGGAGCTGTTTCCTGCTTTCCGCTATATCTTTTGTTCCATTGCATTACACAAAAGGATGTCGCTGCAATCAGGGCTAACTCCATAAAATCAACATAATAACACGAATGCTGTCTTGAGACATTAAGACAAAAAGGAAAATGACTGAAGGAAATTTCGTAGACTACACCAAAATATTCGTCGCTTCCGGAAAAGGAGGCAAAGGTTCCACGCACTTACACCGCGAGAAATTCATTGAAAAAGGCGGTCCAGACGGTGGCGACGGCGGCCGTGGCGGCCACGTTTATCTCGTCGGCAACCAGGAATTGTGGACATTGTTCCACCTCAAATTTGCACGTCACGTCAAAGCCGGACACGGCGGCGATGGCGGCGGCGATAGAAGTACCGGCGCTGACGGCGAAGACAAATATATTGAAGTGCCGCTCGGAACGGTCGTACGCGACAAGGAAACCAACGAAATCCTGTTTGAAATTACCGAACACGGTGAAAAGAAAATCGTTGCCAAAGGCGGGAAAGGCGGACTCGGGAACTGGCATTTCCGCAGCTCGACCAACCAAACGCCGCGATATGCGCAACCCGGATTGCCTTCGGAGGAAATGGACATGATTCTGGAACTGAAAGTACTGGCGGATGTCGGGCTTGTAGGTTTCCCTAACGCTGGAAAATCGACATTGCTTTCGGTATTGACATCGGCAAAACCAAAAATTGCGGATTACCCGTTTACGACCTTAAAGCCAAATCTTGGCATTGTCAATTACCGCGATTACCGGTCCTTTGTGATTGCCGATATTCCTGGGATCATCGAAGGCGCAGCCGAAGGAAAAGGGCTTGGGCATTATTTCTTACGCCATATCGAAAGGAATTCAACGCTTTTGTTTCTGGTTCCGGCAGACGCCGCAGATATCAAAAAAGAATACGACATCCTGATCAATGAGCTTGAGAAATACAATCCTGAAATGCTCGACAAGGAGCGCATTTTGGTCATTTCCAAATGCGACATGCTCGACGAAGAACTTCAGGTAGAAATGAGGGCAGCATTGGACAAATCTTTAAAAGGCGTTCCGTATATGTTTATTTCATCATTGGCAAACCAGGGTTTGACGGAATTGAAAGACAAGTTGTGGCAGATGCTGAACGACTAATAAAATATTTAGAAATATAAGCCATCCATCCGGGTGGCTTTTTTGTTCCAATGTGCGACAGCGATAAAAGCGGCATCCTTTTGCAAAGCGCAGCGGCGCAAAAGATAAAGCGGATAGCGCGGCCGTTCGCCAAAAGTTAAAATTCACTACAACGTTTGAGTTTTACATTTCCCAATCCAAAGGAAATCGCCAAAATGACTTATATTCGCACTGCTAAAAATGGTTTTAGTTTCGAACAGCGTGTAACAAATGCGTTTTGCGGCAGACTACTAACCCGTAACTAACTTTAAATTATAATGATGAAAAAATTTATCTTATTCATTGCCATGTGTTTTGTCGCTTTTCCGATGAAAGCCGACGAAGGCATGTGGTTCCTGATGTTTATTGAAAGGCTGAACCACCGCGACATGGAAAAAATGGGTCTTCAGCTGACTGCTGACGAAATCTACAGCATCAACCACCACAGTTTGAAAGATGCCGTGGTGCAATTCAACGGCGGCTGTACTGCTGAAATCATTTCAAAAGACGGATTGGTTTTGACAAACCACCATTGCGGATATGATGCCGTAGCGGAAATGTCGACAGCACAAGACAATCTGTTGAAAAACGGCTATTGGGCTCCGGATAAAAAAGCCGAGAAGAAACCTTCGAGCCTTTATGTGCGTTTCTTTGTCAGGATGGACGACGTTTCCAAAAGGATTTTGTCGAAAGTCAATGATCAGATGAGCGAAGCCGACCGTGAAAAAGCCATCAACCAGGAAATTGCGCTGATTGAAAAAGAGAACAACGAAGGTGGAAAATATACCGTTTCGGTACGCCCATTTTTCCAAGGGAATGAATATTACTATTTTGTTTATCAGGATTATAAAGATGTCCGTTTGGTAGGCGTTCCGCCTGAAAGCCTGGGCAAATTCGGTGGCGACACAGACAACTGGGAATGGCCGCGCCACACTGCGGATTTCTCTATGTTCCGTATTTATGCCGACAAAGATGGCAATCCTGCAGATTATTCTGAAGCCAATGTGCCTTTGCAGCCGAAGCATTACCTTCCGGTGAATATTGGCGGTGTCAAAGAAAACGATTTTGCGATGATTTTGGGCTATCCCGGAAGAACCAACCGTTGGATGCCGGCGGGCGGTATTGAGCAAAACGTAAAATTTGCTTATCCTGCTTGGGTTGAAGGCTCAAAAGTGGGCATGGACAACATGAAAAAATACATGGACAAAAGCGATGCCTTGAACTTGGTGTATGCTTCTAAATATGCCGGTGTTGCGAATTACTGGAAAAACCGCCAGGGAATGATCGATGCCTTGACGAAACATGGCACTGCCAAATCAAAGGCGACGCAGGAAGCGAAATTCGACAAATGGGCTAATGAACCTGCGAATAAGGCGAAATATGGCAACGTGATGACCAATATCAATAAGTTCTATGCCATGACCAATGAAAAAGCACGACATGACAATTACCTGAATATGGTCTTCAGGTCGAGCGCTTATGCGGCAATTTCGAGAACGCTGGGCAAACAATTGGATACGTATGCCAAAGCTGACGAAGCCAAACGCAAGGAAATGAATCCGATGTTGCTTGAAAAAGTCGCTGATTTTTTCAAGGATGTCCATATTCCTGCTGAAAAAGACATTTTGGCTGCAGAGCTGAAAACATATGCGACGAAATCTACCGGTTATCCTATTGCGCCGCTCGTGGAAAAAATCGGGAAGGAAAGCAACAATGATTTTACAGGTTATGTAAACAATGCTTTTGATACGAGCTTATTGTCTTCACCTGAAAAGGTAAAAGCATTTATTGATGCGCCGGATGCGACGAAATTGGCTGACGATCCGTTGATGCAGTTGTCTTCGGATATGATTGCAAAACTGGGCGCCAAATCAGACGAGATTGCAAAAGCACAAAATGATTTCAGTGCTGCTTTCCGTTTATTGGTTGAAGGTTTGCGTGAGTCCAAAATTGGAGAGATCAAATATCCGGACGCAAATTCGACTTTGAGATTGACATATGGTAAAGTCCGTGCCTTGCCGGCTGACAAGCGCAACGATGCCAAAGTCAATAACTATACGACCATGGATGGCATGGTGAAAAAATACAAAAAAGGCGATGCCGAATTTGATTTGCCTGTGAAACTAATTGACATGAACAAAGCCAAACAATATGGCCGTTATGTTGACAAAGACGGATCGATGCACGTGAATTTCCTAACGGACAACGATATCACTGGTGGAAATTCCGGCTCACCGGTACTGAATGGAAAAGGAGAATTGATCGGGCTTGCTTTTGATGGCAACATTGAGGCGATGGCAGGCGATGTGATTTTCGACAAAGACTTGCAAAGAACCATCAATGTAGACATCCGTTATGTGTTATGGGTAATTGAGAATTTCTCAAACGCCAAGCACATTGTTGACGAGATGACTGTTGTAAAATAATTAGTTTTTTTAGTTCAATGAATCCGTTCCGGTTTTTTCGGGACGGATTTTTTATTGAGTTAACAAACTAGCTGAAAGTAGCCCGAAGCAATTAGGCGCATATAAACTGAGGGCGCTCGTTTTTGATGAGGGTTTTATTCAACCAAATATTTAATATCTATTTCGTAACTAAAAAAATTCCAACATTTTTTATTAATTCCCTTTTCGGAACCTTTACAATTATAATCTTTGACGTTAATGTTTTCTTTTTTTTCCATAATCATATCACGGACAATACTTCCAATATGTAATCCGCCATTTATGCATGCAAGATTACTACATTCTATTTTTTCCCGGTAATAGTTTTTGCTAAATATAGCAGGCTGTAAAGGGCTAACGCTTCGTCCTGTTTCATAAACCCTAACATTCAAATCCTCAATTTCTGGAAAAGCATTTTGAAAAGAGGTGATTTTGCCAAAAATTAAATTTTTATTTTGCGAATCATTCTTGTTATCCATGATGTTGTTTTTAATGAGTGCTAATTCTGCGATTATAAAAAAAATCCCCCCGAATAAACGAAAGGATTTTATAAGCAAAGTGTATAAGTTAATTCATCAGTTTTCGGCTGGCTGTCACGCCGCTTGCCAATTTTATTTTGGCAAGGTAGACGCCTTGGGCAAAAATGAAGTCGTCTTCAAATGTCATGTCCTGGCTGGGTTTGTAGGTTTTTATTAATTTCCCCGTGACATCATATACCTGGATGGATTCGATGTTTTCTGAAGCCTGGGCAAATATTTTTTTGTTTTTGATGAAGACAATCATGCCAACTATGGCATCCGGGTTTTGTGTCCCAAGCGCCGCATCGGTATAGCGCAACACGAAACGATCATCGAAAATTCCGGTCTGCGTCGTAAACGCATATGGATTTTGTTTCAGGTTGTGGATGACATTCAGCAATTTGTCTTCAATATAAATATTCTGGTTTCCGAACAATCCGTCGAAATGGTCAATCCTGATGGAAAAATTGCCGGCAATCGTCGTGCTGTATCCTAATGGGACTTTGTCTTCGACATTAAAAGGCAATGGCCTTCCCTGGATCACGAGTTTTTTCTCTGTAATCAGCGAATAGAAATTAATGGCACTTCCGGTCATGATTAGGCCGTCAAATCCGCGATCCCATTCCATAGTCGCATTTTGTACATAACCAACAAGCAATTGGTTGAAAGCATTGATGTTATTGGTGAGGTTTAGCCATATGCGATGTCTTTCCAAAGACTCTTCGCCATTGTTGTTAAAGGTACTTTTTTCCGGTCCGCCAGGGCGGAAAAATTGGCTGTTGTTATTTCCGACACGCATCGTATTCTTAAAAATTGCACTTCCGCTGATGGCTTTACTTTGGACAAAGAAAGACTGTCCGGCGGCGATATATCCTGTTGGCGTCACGCCGCCTGAAGTCGCTGCTACTCCACCGGTATTATTCCATGAGGCATAATCAGAAGCGGTGTAATTCAAAACATAATCCCCATAGAACGGATCCGCGAATCCGGCATTTATGGCACTGTTGTGCGTCCAGAAATAAATAGTGCCATCAACTACCAAGGCATTGTTGGAATCACTTAAGAACGACAAGGCACTCACTGCTGAAGGATAAGGGTTGCCTATCAGGTTCCATTTGTCATCCAATGATGAAGCGCCTAAAGTGCCAAATGTGATTGGGCAGGCAATGTCGCCATTATTCGGTGTGCCAATGAAATTGGCGGTATATGGCGTAAATGCGGTAGGAGTAAACGAAAAACTATTCGGCGCCCTGACGATGTACCCTTTTGTCGGATTCATAATGGTAGCGGCGCTTTCCTGTGCCCAAATACCAGTATTACTCCCTTGGGAAGGCGTCCAACTGTAATATTTATCAGGCTGTGTCAGGTTTTGCGACAGCATGCCCAAAGTATAGTTTGATGCCAGTGTGACCGGGGAATTCCAATATGTATAATCAAAACGATATACAGGGGCGGTGATGCGTTCCATATTGATTGATCCAAAATCGGGGACATTGTCTATCTGGACCAGGCTGCCACTGTTTTTGATATTGAAATTGGCTCCAGGATTAACAGTTACGACATTGGTTACAGTAAGATTGTTACCCGAATTCAATGTCAGCAAACCGCCAGGCAACACCCTGAGGGAATACCCAAAAGCATCATAACCGGTTCCGGAAATAATTGGGTCGTTTGTCACATTCGGAATGACGACGCAATCCGCTGATGTCGGCACCAATGGCGGCGTCCAGTTGGCGTCGGCATTCCAATTTGTCCCTGCGCTTCCATTCCATACTTTATTTCCATCGACTGTAACAGTTGTGGTTTCTGATTCCTTAAGCGTAGCGCCGCCGCATAGTGCGTAAGTCACTTCGGCAGTATAAGTTGTTGTGGTTGTTGGGCAAACATTGACCGTATCGGTAGTTCCGACAACTGGGCCTGTAGTGCCAACACCTTCATACCATTTTATAGATGTAATTGACGGTCCGTTAGGGATAAATCGCCATGCTTCATTTGTGACGGCCCAATCGGCATCCAGGCCATTTCTGCCCGGTGCGACTGTTGCTGTTGTGGCAGTACCATCCTGTATCCCTACAATCGCATTTCCGCCATTCCAATCCGAACATACTTTCTTCTCTTCAATATAAACATCAATGATATTGGTGTTTTCATATAAGACAATCATACCGGTATATGGAAGTGTGTTGCAATCATATGTCGTAAAGATATCATCATACATTGGGATGCCCTGCCAAGAGGCAACTAATGCCCTACAGCCTGTGTTAAGGGTTATCAATTCCCATCCGACTTTTCCGCCAATGCTCGGATCAATATCGTGATATACGCCAAAAATAGAATTTTTAAACAGGGCAGTATTTGGCAGGTTGTTTAAGATTTGCCATGTCGATCCGCCTCCCGCTGTGTAGGTTGTCGTGTCAAAAGTGATGACGCCATTAGAACTCATCAGGCATTTGTTGTATGAATTGCCATAAAAACAGAAATTAAAAGGCAGATTGATTGTTGGCGACCATACGTCATCAATATTCACGCTGACCGGATTGGTCAGGCAGCCGAATTGATAAGGCGGAGCAAAAGGAATTGACTCTACGGCATAGCTCGTTGTTTGTCCCAGCTGAAGATAAGTGGCTTCCAGGTTCACGCATCCTGAAGATAGGCAATCTATAGGTGAAGGATCGGCGCCACTTAAGCCAAGCCCTCCGGATGTTACCGATGGGCATCCCAATGAAGTTGTGCCTGTTCCCGGTCCGGTGGTACATGGTGTGGTAATGCAAATGGTAAAAGTACCCGCTTGCGCCGCCGCCCCATTGCTGTAAATCCTGACATAATAAAGCGCACCAGTCGACAATCCGGTCAGTGTGGTGGTTTCTGTACTTGCTCCAGTTGTCGCATTGATGCACGCCATACTGACTAATGTGCCGCCACAAGTGCCGCTAAACACCTCAAAAACCGCATTGTTCATTGTCCCCGGCGTAACGGTAATAGTATGTGAAGCGCCCAGCGCTGTAAATGTATACCAAACGTCATCATCTGCATTTCCGACACATCCAACCTGTGATTGTGTCGCGCCGATGGTAGTTCCTGATGTACTTGTACTGCATGAAGTAGAAGGATTTACGGTTAAAGCAGCGGCGGTGCCGCAATTATCACTTGTTGGCGTTGGTGTGGTCACACATACCGCAAATGTTCCCTGGTCGGTGGTAACGCCATAATAGCTATAAATCCTGATATAATATGTGACGCCAATGGTCAAACCCGTTAGTGTGGAGGTTTCTATATTTGCACCTACAGTATTATCGACACAACTTAAGCTTGCCAATGTTCCGCAGCTACCGCTAAACACCTGGAATACGGCGTCGTAAAGCGTTCCCGGTGTAACGGTTATTGTTTGTGTGGCACTTGCGGCCGTAAAACTATACCAGACATCATCATCTGCCGTTCCCGCGCATCCTGCCTGGGATTGTGTAGCCCCAGAAGTTGTGCCAGAAGTTGGCGAACAGGAACTCGCAGGCGTTAAAGCCACTGCGCCCGAACAATTGTCATTTAATGGAACGACTGGTGTGGTGACACAAATGCTAAAGGCGCCTTGGTATCCGACGCCGTTATAGTAGCTGTAAACCCTTACATAATAAACGACTCCAACGGTCAATCCCGTCAGTGTGGTCGTTTCAGTACCTGTCCCTATTGTATTGTCGATACAGCCCAGGCTTGTCAATGTTCCACCGCATGTTCCGCTAAATACTTGCATAACACCATCGAAAACGCTTGAATTCATAGTAACGGTGTGTGTAGTCGAAGTGGCCGTAAATGTATACCATACATCGTCATCTGCTGTTCCTGCACAACCTGCCTGGGATTGTGAAGCGCCAACTGTAGTTCCAGATGTACTGATCGTACAAGCTGTCGTTGAGTTGACGGTCAAATCTACAGCGCCAGGACAATTGTCATTTACCGGAGGCACGACCGTAGTGGCGCAAATCGTGAATGTGCCTTGTCCCGAGCCACTAGCGTTGCTATATACCCTGATATAATAGGTTGTTCCAGCTACTAAGCCTGTGAGTGTCGCCGCCTCAGCAGCAGCTCCTGAAGTGGAATTGATACAGCCGAAACTGGTCAGTGAGCCACAACTTCCATAAAACAATTCGAAAACGACGTTGGTCATGGTTCCGGGAGTGACTGTAATGATATGTGAAGCGGCGGTTGCTGTTATTGAATACCAAACATCATCATCGGCTGTTCCTGAGCATCCTGACAATGATTGTGTTGCGCTGGTACTGGTGCCTGCCGTACTGGTAGTACAGGTTAATGTAGGATTAACGGTCAAGGCAACAACACCTCCGCAATTGTCATTTATAGGGCCTGCTGCAGGTGTAGTAATACAGACAGTGAATGTGCCTTCCGTTCCTGCTGCGCCATATCCGTAAATCCTGACGTAATATACCAAGCCAGTAGTAAGACCACCAACAGTAACCGTTTCCGTACCCGCCGAAAGCGTCGCATCGGCACAACCGATGGTCGTGCCATTACAAGCTCCTGACCGTACATCTACAACAGCATCGAATCCAGTTCCTCCAACAACAGTAACCGTATGTGTTGTACTTGTGGCAGTAAAACTATACCAGACATCATCGTTTGCATTTCCTGTAAATGCATTGCATAATAAGGCGGTTATGGATTGTGTAGCGCCAACAGTGGTTCCTGAAGTCGAAGTGCTACACGTTGTTGACGGGTTGACAGTCAAGCCGATTGCACTGGCGCAATTGTCATTTGCGGGCGCGACAGGCGTTTTATAAACGCAAATTGAGCCAACCATTGAATTGGCGTTGGCATTATTAGTACGCATAATCCTGAGATAATACGTTGTGCTGGGTGAAACGGTTGCGGTTAAAGTGGCTCCAGCTGCTCCCGGAACTATACATGCGACTTGTGTAAAGGCATTACATGCGCCGGAATACACGCCCAATCCCAAAACCCTGTCACTTGTACCGGTGACGGTCACATTTGTTGTTGCAGCATCAGTTGTAAAAGTATACCATCCGTCACGATAGGAAGTTCCTGTGCAAGGCGCTGGTGCTTCGGTAGCACTATTCGTAAAAGTTTGTGGAACTGTATAAGATGTTGTTACGCATGAAGACCCGGGAGTGCCTAATGATGTTGCGCCTGAACATGCATCAGATTGTGCATGGGAGAAATTACCAATCAATAAAAATATAAGAAAAAGCCAAGTGGCTTTAATAGCAGCGTAAATTTTTTTCATAAAAACAGCAATTTTGTAGGGAACTTTCAAAAGTAATAAAGTGTTTTCAAACTATTACTTTATTTTGTGAATAAACGACAATATTGTTGATAATTTATTGAATCTTTATCAAAAGGAAAGCTGCAAAAATAAATGCGCGACAAATCCTGCCTAAATTTCTTGAAATTGAGAATATTGCAATAAAAAAAGCGCTTTTCTGTTACCGGAAAAGCGCTTTGCAAAATCGTTGAGATTTGTAATTATTCATTGGCATTTGACAGTTTGGAAGTAATCACAATGCCGCTTTGAAGTTTTATTTTTGACAGGTAAATGCCTTCAGCAAATGGAAATTCACCTTCAAATTCCCTATCGCTATTTTCCGGGATATACGTTTTTATCAATTTGCCGCTGATGTCATAAATGCTGATGCGTTCAATGGTTTCGCCAGCTTCAACAAACAGTTTGCTGTTTTTGATGAAAGCGGTTAACCCGACGATATTTTCAGGATGATTGGTTCCCAATGCTGTACTGGTAAAACGCAGCACAAAACGATCATCAAAAGTTCCGGACGCAGTCGCAAAACTATAAGGCGCCTGTTTCAGGTCGTGGATGACATTGAACAACTTGTCTTCAAGATAGATGTTTTTATCAGGGAAAAACCCGTCGACCTGATCAATACCAATCGTTAAGGTATTGGCAATCGATGAAGAATAGCCCATCGGAATCTGGTCGTTTTCATCAAAAGGCAAGGCACGCCCTTGGATTCCAAGCATTTTTCCGGAATTGAGCGAATATAACGATACCGCATTCGAACTCAGTGCGTCACCATCAAAACTACGGTCGATGCCGTTTGTTGCGCCTTCAATATAACCCACAAGTGCCTGGCTAAACGAACCTTGATTGTCGGCAAGGTTCAGCCAAATGCGATTCCTTTCCGGTTCTGATGACAAAAAGTCATTTGCCGACCTGAAGAAAATATCATTGGCGCCATTTACACGCATGGCATTATTGAAAATGGCAGTGCCGTTTGCTTTTCCGGTGACAAAAAACGATTGTCCCGCAGCGATATATCCGTTTGGCGGTGCACTTCCATAACCGAGCGGCACCGTATTGGTTCCACCTGAAGCGTTGTAAGAAGCATAACCGTCAGGGCTGTAATTCAATACGAAAGTGCCATAAAACGGATTGGCGAAAGCGGCACTCGGTGGCGCATGATGCGTCCAGAAATAAATCGTTCCGTCCATCAGCGTCGCATTTGTAGCATTGTTCAGGAAGGCATTGGCGCTCACTGCTGATGGATATGGATTTCCAATGAGGTTCATTTTATCATCCGTTGTTCCAGCGCCAAGTGTTCCAATGGCAATTGGGATATTGATGTCGCCATTGTTTGGCGTACCAATAAAAACCGCCGTATAGGTTTGTGTGATTGCCGGATTGTTTGAGAATGTCTGCGGTGCCCTGACAATGTATCCTTTGGAAGGATTCATGATTGTGGCGTTGCTTTCCTGTATCCAGTTTCCATAGCTGCCGCCAATCGTAGGATTCCAGCTGTAGTATTTATCTGGCTGTGTCAAATTTTGTGAGAGCATACCCAGCGTATAATTTGATAATAGCGTAACTGGTGAATTCCAATAGGTATAATCAAAGCGATACATTGGTTGGGTAATCCGGGCCATGACTATATTTCCGGTATTGGCCACATTGTTGGTTTGTACAAGGCTCGCCGTATTCTGGATAAAGAAATTGCCTAATGGATTAACATTGACATAATCCGTAATACTGATTGTGTTGCCAGAATTCACGTCAAGCCTTCCGTCACTCAGGATGTTTAGGCTATATCCATAAGCGATGTAACCAGTTCCTGATATGATTGGATCGGTGATGACATTCGGAATAACAATACAATTGCTTGCAGTTGGCACACCATTAGGCGTCCAATTGAGCGCGTTGTTCCAATTGGCATTCACCGAGCCATTCCATGTTTTTGCAAAACTGGTTACCGTGATGCAATTGCTGGTTGCCGTACACAATACACTGTTTAATGTCGATGTCACGACTACGTGATAATAAGTTGTCAGGGCAAGCACCGAAGGATCATAAGTAGCAGAGTTAGCACCCACAATATTGCTCCATGAACCGCCGCAACCGGTAGTGTTGGATTGCCATTGGTAGCTGAGCACGCCATTTCCTGTCGCAGCAGAAGTTACTGTAAACGCGATCGGATCTTGGCTGCAAACCGTTTGGTCGCCCGCAATTACCGATGGTGAAACATCATTGACGAATACGGTCACAAAATTGGATGCGGCCTGGCAAGTCGTGGCACCAATAGTTGCAAAAGCCACACGTTGGTAGTACGTCGTTTGGGTTACCGGCCCGGGAACATCATATGTGATTCCGGTCGCGCCCAAAATATCTGTCCATGGTCCTACACCAGTCAGGCTGCTTTGCCATTGATACGTGAGTCCGGTTCCTGTTGCCGCGGTAGTTTCGGTAAAAGCTGCCGGATCGCCGCCACTGCAGACAGTCCTGTTTCCGTTAATGATACCGCCTGTAATCGTATTTGCGGTTACCGTGATGCAATTGCTGCTGGCAGTACATGATACGCCGTTTAATGTTAATGTGGTTATCCTATGGTAATAAGTTGTTACGAGCAATCCTGATGGTGCATCATATACGGCACTTGTGGCACCTGAAATATTGCTCCATGTACCGCCGCAGCCGGTGGTATTGGATTGCCATTGGTATGTAAGCACACCTGAACCTGTTGATGCTGTAATTTCAGTAAAGGCTGCCGGATTGTTTCCGCATAATACCTGGTCGGTTCCAACAGTTCCGCCGGTGACATTATTAACTGTAATAGTCACGCAATTGCTGTAATCCGAACATGGTGTGCCAAGTAAGGTTGAAATGGCAATTCGCCTGTAATAGGTGGTTACGGTAAGTCCAGAAACATTTAAGGTGGCACTTGTCGCTCCAGAAACATCAGACCAGACGCCGCCACATCCCGTGGTGTTGTATTGCCATTGATAAGTTATTACTCCGGCGCCGGTAGCAGCAACACTGGAAAGCGCGGCTGAACCCGGATTACAGACAGTCAAATCGCCGGAAATACTTCCAGGATTGATGGTGTTTACTGATACTTTTACAGGTGTTGTTGTTGCAATAGAACAAGGCACACCATTTAAAATGGAGGTCACAACCCTGACATACCAAGTCGGTGTTAAAAGCCCTGATGGCGGATCATATGTTGTGCCTGTTGCGCCCAAAATATCTGTAAACGGACCAACTGCACTTGGGCCGCTTTGCCATTGGTATGATAATGTACCCAATCCGGTTGCAGCGGTCAATTGTGTTAATGCAGCAGGATCGCCGCCACTGCAAATGGCTTGGTCAGTTCCGATTGTTCCTGGAGTTAATGCCGGAGCAACTGTGATGGTGACGGTTATTGGTGTGCCAGAACATCCGTTAGATGTTGGTGTGATGGTATAAACGGTCGTTTGTGATGCGCCCGAATTGTTCGTGAGCACGTTTGGTATTGTATAATTACCACCGGCCGGTACAGAAATACTGCCCGTATTTCCGCTGCCGCTTGTTGGCCCGCCGGTATTGGTTCTTGTCCAATTAAAAGAAGTCGCCGCATCGGTAATGTTGGAACTGAGCACAATGCCCGCACTAAAGCCGCTGCAAATGGTTGTGTTTGGAACAGTGGCAGTGGCTACCGGTTTAGGGCGTATGGTTACATTGATGACTTCCGGGGTTACACTGCAAAGGAAAGTGCCGGAAGAATAGTTATAAACGCTAGGGGTTACTGTTATTGATGTCGTTACAGAAGCATTGGTATTATTTTGTGTTGTTAAAGGCCCAATATTCCCTGTAGAGGTACGGAAGATAAATAAAAATACGCCGCTGGTTGTTCCAGTCGGACCGCCAGTTGCCGGAGTAATAAAATTCGAATCTGCTGTCCATGAATATTTCACAGCTGAAGTGCTGAAATGCACCGAAGAAATCTGTGGTGTAAAAGCAGTTCCCGGACAAATCGCGCCTGAAGGAACATTGTTTACATCAAAGGTGAATCCGACATTATTGACAGGCTCAATAATAACAAAGCCACTGGTCACGACGCCACAAATATTGGTCACCACAACATGGTAATAAACGACATCCGATCCGAAAGCGATGGTTCCCGGCTGGTAGGTAGCGCCAGTCGCACCCCCAATATTGGTCCATGTTATTCCGTCATCACTTCTTTGCCATTGGTAAGTATATGCACCAGAACCGCCAGTCGGAGGTGTTGTCATAGTCAGTGCTCCAGGTTGTGATAAGGCACAGACTGTCTGTGAAGCGCCAATTATCGGGGCCACAAGCGTCGGATAAACGGTAATCGATACCGTCTTGGTTTTTATACAGCCATTCAAGGTCGCCGTCACTGTAAAAGTAGTTGTCTGGCTTGTTGTTGTATGATTGGTGAATGTGCCGCTGATTGAAGTGGCGCTCGCAACACTATCAGGAAGGCCGCTGAGATTCCCCAAGCCAAGTGTATTGGTTCGTGCCCAGCTGTATGTCACGCCTGCAACAACAGGGAAATTGATGGTTGTGAATGCCGATCCGCTACAAACATTTTGCGATGCAGGTGTCAGTGTAAAAGCAGGATTTGGTTTTACAGTCACAGTTGCAGTTGTTGTCGACAGGCAACCGCCGACTGTGCCGGTAATCGTAAATGTAACGATGCGATTTGTTGCCGAGTTATTTTCAAGCGAACCGGTAATGGTATTGCCTGTGATGCTAACCGAATCGCCGGCTACCGAACTGTCTTTAGTAAAACTGTAAACTACACCTGAAACACTATTCGCATCCGTCGCTGTAATGCTGAAAGATTCGCCACCGCAAACTGTCTGTGATAACGGTGTCGCCGATACTGAAGGTGCCGGATTGACAATGATATTAAATGTAGTAGCACCAGCTGGGCTGCTACAGCCATTGGCTGTAGGTGTTACCGTAAAAGTCGTGGTTTGCGGGGCATTGGTATTATTGGTCAAGATTCCTGAAATAGAACTTGTCGTGTCATTGGCAGCAATTCCGGTGATATTAACGGTATTGGTCCTGATCCAGCCAAATGTGCTTCCTGTTACCGAAGCGCCAAAGTTGACTGTAGTGATGGCAGTGCCCGAACAAATGATTTGTTGGGATATAGGCGTCATTATCGGATTTGGATTGACGGTCACACTTGTTGTTCCCTGAAGTGAAATACAGCCTTCTTCAGAAGTGGCATAAATAGAGAAAATGGTCGTTTGTGCCGTAGCAGTCGCATTTGTCAGTATGCCACTGATGTCACCGCTTCCGGTAGCAGTCATGCCGCCTACATTTCCAGTATTATCCCTAGTCCAGCTGTAAGTGGTGACACCCGGAACATTATTCGGGTTGGTCAATGTTACTGTTGTAATGGCAACTCCCGAACAAACCAGCTGGCTGGCAAGGCTTACGCCGAGCGCTGGTTTCGGGTTAACGTTCACGGTCACCGTAAATGTACTGCCGGTGCAGCTTCCTGAAGTTGCAGTAATATTATAAGTCGCAGTTTGTACTGCATTCGTCGGATTGATTAATGTCTGCACAAATGAAAATCCACTTCCACTGGTTCCGCCTGCCATGCCACCGGTTACCGATGGAACGCCCCAAATATAAACCGTTCCCAATGGGACAATATTTCCACCGCCGTTGGCAGGCGTAATATTTAATATTTCTCCAGTACAAACAGAGCTGCTGAAATTGACAATGTAAGGCACTGGGTTAACTGTCACGGTCAATGTAAATGGCAAGCCAACACATGCGCCGGCAGTGCCCGAAATGGGTGTAATGGTATAAGTAGCCGTCTGCGCCACATTGGTGGGATTTGAAAGCAAGTCACTGATCAATGGTTCGCCGCCTTGTGCTGTTCCGCCTGTAAGTCCGCCTGTGACAACCGGAGCGGGCCATGAATAAGTCGTTCCCGGAGGCACGATTGTAGCCGCGGTCGGAACGCCATCAACAGGCATAAAAGTAAAGGTATTGTCGCTGCAAACTGCAATAGCTTGCACAGGAATTTTCGGTTTTAAATTTACGATGACTTCCGCGTTGATAGAAACAGCATTGGTTACGCAGGAATTGCTTACTACACAATGGTAATCTGAAGCTGTATTGCCAACATGTATCGGTGTAAAATTAAGCGTGTTTGTCGTCGCGCCAGAAATATTTCCGCCATCTGCTAATGGTGTTGCGCCTTGGTACCATTGATAGGTCAGACTTCCTCCTGTCGCAGCGATTGAAAGGCTCACCGGATCATCATCGCAAACGGTTTGTGTAGCGACCGGCTGGCTGGCAATTGCAGGAGCGTTATTGACAATTAAAATGGCATTGGACGAAGTGACAGGCAAACATGGTCCCGTTCCAGTCACAACGCAGTAATAATTTGCCGAAGCATCAGAAGCGGCAAGCGGATTCAGGGTCAGTGTATTGGTCATACTTCCTGAAATATTGCCAATATCGGATAATGGTGTCGCTCCGTTAAACCATTGGTATGTTAACCCCGCGCCAGTGGCATTTACCACGAAAGTCGCTGAATCGCCGGTACATAAAGTTTGCGTCGCGGCAGGTTGTCCGGTAATGATGACTTTTTCAGTTACTGTAAGAATTGCGTTTGCAGAAGTAACTGGGGAAGGGCAGGTTCCGCTGACTTCACAATGATAATCAGATGTGTCGTCATCGGTGACCAAAACAGAAGTGATGGTCAATATTGGCCCGGTTGCTCCAGTAATGTGTGGCGGATTATTGACTAATGGCGTTCCGCCGTTATACCATTGGTAGGTGATCCCTGTTCCGGTTGCACCCACCGCAAAACTCACATTACTTCCTGAACAGACTGATTGTGAAACCGGGTCGGATGTTATGGCTGGCGAAGATTGCACCGTAAATGCGGATGTTGTGGCCGAACAGCCGGTGCTTATTCTTGTATAGGTGAAAGTCACAGTTCCAGGTGCGACCGTTGTGATCAATCCGGAATTGTCGATTGTTGCGACTGAAGGATTATTGCTGACCCAGGTTCCGAGCGTTGTTGGTGAAAGTTGCGCGGTATTGTTTCCCATGCAGACCGATGATGGTCCTGAAAGAATTGGCGTAGTGTTAACGGTTACAGTTGCGGTAGAAGTGTTGGTACAGCCGCCAATTGTAATACTATAAGTGATTACAGATGTTCCGGCTGTGACCCCGGTGACCAACCCAGTACCACTGATGGTTGCTACAGAAGGAGTTGCACTGCTCCACGAACCGCCAGATGTTGCATCTGCCAATTGTGTTGTGCCTAACGGGCATACCGACAATGTTCCTGTAATTGCCGCTACAGTGGGTTGTGCAGTAACTGTAAAAGAGCTTGTATTGGCTGTGCCGCCTGGAGTCGTAACAGTGATGACACCTGTTGAAGCGCCTGTTGGCAAAGTGGTGGTGATTTGTGTGCAAGCGCCATTTACTGATGCAGAGGCACTGATGTTATTAAAAAATTTAACACTCGCGCCAGCAAAGTTGATTCCGTTTATAGTGACAGTTCCCGCTGAATTGGCGCAAAGGCTTCCAGGTGAAAAACTCGAGATTACAGGCCTTGGTGTCCATGTATAAGTCAGCCCGTTTGCAGGCAATTCCCCTGCGCCGTTTCCGGTATTACAGGTGGCATTATTTGCTACTCCCGCTGTTGAGGCTGGCCAGTTATTGGTTGTTGCCCTGTTATTAAAGTCGGCATTGTTAGCGCCGCGCAAGCCAACCTGCACGGGAATATCAGTCGCATACGATGACGCACAGCTGCCATAAACGACTTCAATAATATTACTCGATTCATTTAATCTGATCTGGAAGTCAAAATCGCTTGCACGACTCGCCCCTGAAAAAAACCGACGGGCATTAATCCACTGCACAACAAAAGTTCTGTTGGGAGAAACGCCGACAGTAGTATAAACGGGCCTGACGCTATTGTTCACCAAATCCATCCCCAAAGCAGAAATGGCTCCGGCATATGCAGTATTTGATGAAATTGGCGTATAGTTGGTTACGGCAGGTGTAGTAGCGCCAAAGGTAATAAAGCCATTTGAACTTACATTGCAAGTGGTATATCCTGTTCCATTAAAATTGAAGGTAAACGGAATGGTTACATTCGAAACACTATTGTCCCAGCCAGTGGTAAAGAGATTCGTTCCGGTAATGGCATTATACGTTCCAGAGGTTTGCGAAAAAGCATAATTCGCAACTTGAGCCTTAGCCTGATTTCCTGACAGCAATAATACAATCAGCAATAAAACGTATGATATTTTTTTTCGCAGTGAAAATAAATTTAATGAAGTGGTAAAGTAATTTTTATCCATGGCATGGTCCTTTTTAAGCAACTACAAATTTATTTCGGAATTGGAGAAATTATCCCATTTAATGGATGACTAACATCAAAACTCGACAAATTGCACTTTTGACCATGTAAAATCAAAAAAAATAAACGAACCCTTATGCAATAAGCATTTGTCTCAAAAAAACAACGCCTTTTAATCGGTTTTTTTTGCCGTTTACAGATGTTTTTTTTGCCATTTTTCGGCCTTCGGCTGAATTCTGATGTTATTTTTCTACTTTTGGATTTCAATACCAAAAAATGACTCATTTTTTTCGGATACTGCTGCTTTTTCCGCTGGTTGCTTTTTCGCAATCGGACTTCAGCAACGCCGAGAAATTATTCCGGCAAGGCAATTACGCACAATCGCAAACCGCGTTTGAAAATTTCCTGAAAGACAACCCAACCAATCTAAAAACCATCGAATACCTCGGCGACCTTCGCGGCATCTCTAAAGACTGGCCGGCGGCAATGGCATACTACCAAAAACTAAAAAAACTAAAACCATCCGAAGCCGACTATCACTACAAATACGGCGGTGCGCTGGGCATGTTGGCCAAGGAAAGCAACAAGTTTCGCGCACTCGGTATGATCGACGGCATCAGGGAATCCTTCGAAAAGGCCATCGAACTCGACCCAAAACACATCGAGGCGCGCTGGGCGCTGATTGAGCTTTATCTCGAGCTTCCGGGAATCGTAGGCGGCAGCGAACACAAAGCGACCAATTATGCCAATGAACTGCTCAAAATTTCACCCGTCGACGGCTGGCTCGCCAATGGCAGGATTTCCGAATATTTCAACAGGTTTGCAAAAGCGGAAGGGTATTACAAAAAGGCGGTTGAAGTCGGCGGCTCCAAAATAAGCTACCAAAAACTGGCCGATTTGTATAAAAATAAAATGAACCAACCCGAAAAGGCAAAATCGGTTCTTGAAACCTACGCCAAAACGAAAGGACAGATTTAATAAACGAACAAAATTACCAAACGAAATCCTCATGCGGACACATTTCATAGCCATTGGCGGCAGCGCGATGCACAACCTGGCACTGGCATTACACAACAAAGGATACCAAGTCACCGGAAGTGACGATGCGATTTTTGAACCTTCTAAAACCAGGCTCGAAAAGAAAGGTTTGCTGCCTGCGGAAATGGGTTGGTTTCCCGAAAAAATAACATCGGATATTGAAGCGGTCATTCTCGGTATGCACGCTAAAGCCGACAATCCTGAACTGTTGAAAGCGCAGGAACTCGGACTCAAAATCTACTCTTACCCCGAATTTCTGTACGAACAATCCAAAAACAAAACCCGTGTCGTCATTGGCGGTTCGCACGGAAAAACGACGATCACTTCGATGATTCTGCACGTCATGCATTTCTACAATATCAATGTCGATTATATGGTTGGCGCACAGCTTGAAGGGTTTGACACAATGGTAAAACTGACCGAGGAAAATGATTTTATCGTCCTTGAAGGCGATGAGTATTTGTCGTCTCCAATGGACCGCCGCCCGAAATTCCACCTTTACCACCCAAATATCGCACTCATTTCGGGCATCGCCTGGGATCATATCAACGTGTTTCCAACCTATGAGAATTACGTCGAACAGTTTGAAATCTTCATCAGAAAAATCACCAACGGCGGCATTCTCGTCTACAACGAAAATGACCCTGAAGTCAAGCGCGTGGCCGAAGCGGCGACCAATCCAATCCGAAAACTCGCCTATTCGACACCGCAATATTCGGTCGAAAATGGCATAACGCTGCTCGAAACGCCCGAAGGCCCAATGCCAATTGAAGTCTTTGGCGAACACAACTTAAACAACCTCGCCGGCGCAAAATGGATTTGTCAGAATATGGGCGTCGATGAAGCCGATTTCTACGAAGCCATCGCAAGTTTCAAAGGTGCATCGAAGCGTTTGGAAAAAATTGCCGAAGGGAAAAACAAAGTCGCCTACAAGGATTTTGCACATTCGCCAAGCAAGGTTTCGGCGACGACAAAAGCAGTGAAAGAACAATATCCGGACAGGAAATTAATCGCTTGTTTGGAACTTCATACGTATTCAAGCCTCAATCCAGAATTCCTCAAGGAATACGAAGGCGCACTCGGCAAAGCCGATGTGGCAGTCGTTTTCTATTCGCCCGATGCGGTCAAAATCAAGAAACTCGACGACATTTCATACGAGCAGATTGCCGAATCTTTCAAACGTGACGACCTGATTATTTACACGAACCCTGAAGATTTCAAGAATTACCTTTTCAACGCCGACCTTGAAAATAGCGCGTTATTGCTGATGAGTTCAGGGAATTACGGCGGATTGAATTTCGATGATGTGAAAAAGTTGATGTAATTTTAGAAGCAGTGCATTTTCGCTTTATTCGTGTTTGGTCCCGCTATCCATTTCAATCTTTATTGCCAGTCACATCGAGCGCTGTCTAGGTGCTTTTCGATGGCAATAAAGGATTTCCATTTCTATCGGGGCTAAAATTCAAATTCCGTTTTACTTTAAGCATTATTGCGGGAAACCCATAACAACCTTAAGAAATCATTCGCGAGATTCGAGGCATTTAAATATGTCTGAAAACACACCTTTTCCAATCCGCAGCTGGCACGAAGACGACCGTCCGCGCGAGAAACTGATGGCCAAAGGCAAAGCCGCTCTAAGCGACGCCGAACTCATCGCGATTCTCATCGGTTCGGGAAGCCGCAATGAAACGGCTGTCGATCTGAGCAAACGCATCCTTTCCGCAACCGAAAACAACCTGAACGCTTTGGGCAAGATGTCGATCCGGCAGCTGATGGTTTTTAAAGGAATCGGCGAAGCCAAAGCCATTTCAATCGTAGCTGCAATGGAACTCGGAAGGCGCAGAAGAGGCGAAGGCACGATCGAACTCACGAAAATTGCCTCAAGCCAAACGGTTTTCAAAATCATGCAGCCCATCATTGGCGAATTGCCGCATGAGGAATTCTGGATTCTATACCTCAATAATTCCAATAAAGTCATTTCAAAAACGCAGTTGAGTAAAGGCGGCATTACAGGAACCGTTGTCGATGTCAGGCTCGCATTCAAAATGGCATTTGAGTACAATGCCACCGGAATTATTTTATGCCACAACCATCCGTCAGGAACGTTGGTCGCCAGCGATGCCGACAAGCAGATTACGCGAAAACTCAAACTGGCAGGGGAAAATCTCGACATCAAAGTGCTTGACCATTTGATCGTGACCGAGAAAGATTATTTCAGTTTTGCCGATGAGGGAATATTGTAAGCCGTTTTAATGGAAAGACATCAATTATTGGACTTTGCCTCAACCACGGCTTTTTCCGTTGGCCTGCTGATGTGTATGGTAACGGTATCGTTGTTGTTGCTTGTCACATAATTGATATCAGCATTGCCCACAAAATGGCCTTTAGAAGTGACTACAAAATCTTTTGGAAATTCTTTCAGCCTGACAATTAATTCTTCTACCGTATAACTCATTTTGGAGGATTTTAGCCGCTGTCATTTCTTCCTTAAAACAGGAAGGATAAGCATTTGGTGAATGTATGCCTTAAATTCCCTAATTCACGTAAAAAGCGTTTTATTTTTCATTGCAGGATAAACTTTGCAAACATAAATGGCACAAAATGAAAAAGCCGCCATAAGGACTGCCTTTTCGGATATATAGAGCGGTTAGTTTAATTTAATCCCAAGCTGAAAAAAGAATGTGTCAGCCTGTTCCAGAACATCCTGTACGGCACGGCACTCATCCCGAATTTGATAAATCCCGGAATGACGGATTTACAGGTTTTTGTGGCCAATTTGTTTTCAAGAATCGCCAGGTAATCATTGGCCGAATGGTTTCCGCTGAGGTTGATCAATTCGCCTTTGCGTGAAATGTATCGGCACAATATATCCAGGTCATTTTCATTTTTGCAGATGAACTGTTTGATTATTTTGGTCGTATCGTTTTCGACCACTTCAGACAGCCATGCCTCATTGAGGTAATCGGCATAAAATATAATGTATTTCCTGGTTTTGTTGTTCTTCTTTATGGATAGCTTTGTATAGCACATGATTTCTTTAATTATAGCCTTACAAAGGTATTTTAGCGCCGGAGCTATTCTTTATACAATATCCGGTATTCATTATACGATTCCTGGAGCAGAAAGTTCTTGCCAAAACGACTTAAAGTTGTGTTAGTTTATCATGTCGGCAGGAAATTTATAGTAGCTTTGCACGAAGAATTATGTAAAAAAATGAACGGTAATAAGATTACGGATGTGTTTTTTGACTTGGACCATACGCTGTGGGATTTTGAAAAAAATTCGGCGCTGGCTTTTGAAACCGTCCTCGCCAAGCATAACATAACGGTTGACCTTTCCGCATTTTTGGAACATTACATTCCGCTGAACGTGAAGTATTGGGAATTGTACCGCAATGATGAAATTTCACAGGATGATTTGCGTTATGGCCGCCTCAAAGATGCTTTTGATTTGCTTGGCTACGACATTGACGACGACACCATTTTTCTGCTGTCAGACGAATATGTCCATTACCTGCCCGAAAACAACCACCTGTTTGATGGCACGCTCGAATTATTGGATTACCTCAGTGAAAAGTACCAATTGCATATCATTACCAACGGTTTCCATGACATCCAGAACCGGAAACTCGATAACTCCAATATCGGGCATTATTTCCAAACCATTACCAATTCGGAAAACGCGGGTGTCAAGAAACCAAACCCGCTGATTTTTGAGCACGCCCTCAAATTGGCCGACGCCAAAAAAGAAAACAGCATCATGATTGGCGATTGCATTGACGCCGATGTCCGCGGTGCATTGAATTTCGGCATCGACGCCATTTTATTTAACGAAAAACCATGCGATATCGAAGGCATCACGCAGGTTGCCCATTTGTCGGAATTAAAAAAATACCTCTAAAATGAAAAAATCCTTTTTGCTTTTGCTGCTCGTTTCGACTTTTGGATTTTCCCAATCGGGAAATGTTCTGGAATCAATAAACGATTATAAATACGCGATTGTTCCCGCAAAATTCGATTTTTTCAAGGAAGCGGATAAATTCAGGCTGAATACCAACACCAAGTTGTTTATGGAAAAATACGGTTTTACGACCTATTTTGACAGTGAGAATCTCCCGGATGAAATAGCCAACCAAAACTGCAATAAAGTGTTTTTGAGCATCGTTGATGACAAATCGATGTTCGAGACCAAGCTCACTGTCGTGCTCAAAGATTGCAGGAATAATGTGTTGTTCACTTCGGCAACAGGCAGCAGCCGCGAAAAAGATTATAAGGTTGCATACAATCAGGCATTGCGCGAGGCATTCAATTCCTTTGACGCGCTGAACCACCAATACAACGGCAAGGCAACCGGCGGAAAAATAACGCCTAAAAAGGAGGAAACCGTAGTGTTGACAGAAAGTTTTGAGAGCCCTGTCGCAACCGATTCGGGAACCGCTGCAGTAAATGCCCAGCCGATTCTGAATGGATTCCAGTTGGTAGATACGACGCCAAAAATCGTCCTTAAAATTTACCCAACTACCAATCCCGATGTTTACATTGCTTCAAATGATACCAAAAAAGGCGTGCTCGTCAAAAATAATGGGCAATGGTTTTTTGAATATTACGAAAACAACAAACTGTTTTCACAACAGATGAACATCAAGTTCTAATATCCGTATTTATTCTTCCAGCGGTTTTTTAAGAATTCCCGCGTTCCGTTTTCCCTCGAATTGTTGCCCGGAACATACAAAGGCGTATTGGCAACCGCGTCAGGAAGGAATTCCTGTTCGGCAAAATTGTTGTCGTAACTGTGTGCATATTTGTAATCGTCGCCATAACCGAGCTCTTTCATGAGTTTCGTCGGTGCGTTGCGCAAATGCAACGGAACCGGCAAATCACCGGTTTGCTTGACCAAGGATTGCGCTTTTCCAATCGCTTCATAACTCGCATTGCTTTTTGGTGACGTTGCCAGATAAACTGCGCATTGGCTCAAGATAATGCGGCTTTCCGGATAACCGATAATGGTCACCGCCTGGAAAGTCGAATTCGCAATGACCAATGCAGTCGGGTTTGCCAAACCGATATCTTCACTGGCCAAAATCAGCATTCTTCTTGCGATGAATTTTACATCTTCGCCGCCTTCGATCATTCGTGCCAGCCAATAGACCGCGCCGTTCGGGTCGCTGCCGCGCATCGATTTGATGAACGCCGAAATGATGTCGTAATGCTGCTCGCCGGTTTTGTCGTACAGCACAGTATTCTGTTGTGCCAATTGCATAACACGCTTGTTCGTGATTTCAATCTTGTCGCCCTCGGACGCGTTTACGACCAGTTCAAAAATATTCAATAGCCTGCGTCCATCGCCGCCCGAAAGCCGTAACAACGCTTCTGTTTCCTTTAATTTGATTTTTTTGGTTTTCAGGAGCGCGTCGGTTTTGATGGCGCGGTCCAAAAGCGCTTCGAGATCTTCCCTTGTAAAGGCATTTAAGATATAAACCTGACAACGCGACAGTAATGCGGGAATGACTTCAAAGCTTGGATTTTCAGTCGTCGCGCCTATTAAGGTAATGATGCCTTTTTCGACGGCTGCCAACAAAGAATCCTGCTGCGATTTGCTGAAGCGATGGATCTCATCAATAAATAAGATCGGATTTTTAGCGGTGAATAAACCGCCGGCCGACTTGGCTTTGTCGATGACGTCGCGGATGTCCTTCACGCCCGAATTGATTGCGCTCAGAATATAAAACGGCCGCTTCGATTCCTGTGCGATGATTTGCGCAAGCGTCGTTTTGCCCGTTCCCGGCGGACCCCAAAAAATCAGCGACGGAATAATGCCGTTCTTGATTTGGCGTGTCAGCGAGCCTTCAGGCCCAACAAGGTGTTGCTGGCTGATGTAATCTTCGAGGTTTTGGGGGCGGATTCTTTCCGCTAAAGGTGCGTCCATACCACAAAAATACCGTTTTAAGTTTTAAAATTATTATAAAGTTTTTGAAGCTGTTCCGGCTATCCATTACAATCTTGTCATTGCGAGCGGAGTAAAGCAACCTGCCGAGGCTGACGAAGTCGCAATGACAAGGATTTCCATTTCTATCCGGGCTAGGGCTTTTGCCCCATCTGACAAAATAGCATACAAATAATATTGGTTGTATTTTTGACAGCGCCGTTTGACCAAGAACCACATCATGAACGACAATCATTTTAAATTTACACCGCAGGTTTTGCTTTTGCCGTTTTTTTCGGTGCTGGCGATCTGGACGGTTTTCTGGGCTGAAATCCGGTTTGGTTTTGATTTCGGCCACTATGGAATTTTGCCACGCACATTCGAAGGTTTGCGCGGCATTGTCCTGAGCCCATTTCTGCACGGCAACATCGACCATTTGTACAGCAATACGATTCCACTGCTGATTTTACTCGCGGCGTTGTCTTATTTCTACCGTGAACTGGCGCTAAAAGTTTTGGTGTTCGGGATTTTGCTTTCGGGTTTGCTGACGTGGATTATCGGGCGGGAAAATTACCACATTGGTGCAAGCGGACTGATTTATGTCCTGGTCGGCTTTATCTTTTTCAAAGGCATCATGACCAAATATTACCGTTTGGTCGCTTTATCGCTGACGGTCATTTTATTGTATGGCAGTACGGCCTGGTATATTTTTCCGCACATAGACGACTCGATTTCGTGGGAAGGCCATTTGGCGGGATTGATTGCGGGTTTTGTTTTTGCGGTCTATCTAAAAACGCCCGAATACAAAAAACTCATCCGTTACGAATGGGAAAAACCCGATTACAATCCTGAGAACGACAAGTTCATGCAACGTTTTGATGCCGATGGAAATTTTGTCAATTTGCCACCGCCGGAACCTGAAATTGTACCAGAAAATGATTTGCCTTTTTACACTTATACTTTCATTCCAAAGGAAAAACAGGAAGAATAGTCAATTGCCCTAGCCCTGATGGAAGCGGCATCCTTTTTTTGCAAAAAAAAGATATAGCGTACAGCAGGAAATTGCTCCTCAAAAAATCTAAAATTTACTGGCGTTGCCTTACGGCTTCATATAAAAATGCGCCGCAAGCCACGGAAACGTTAAGTGAGCCGATGGTTCCAAACATCGGTAATTTTGCTTTCTCATCCACAATTTTTAAGACAGACGGATTGATGCCGCGGTCTTCGGAACCCATAATGATGGCGACCGGTTCGTTGAGCGCAATGTCGTAGATATTGACATCGGTTTTTTCAGTAGCCGCAACGGTTTTGATGCCGCTGCCCTGAAGGAAGAAAATCGCGTCCTTGATGTGTTCGACTTTTGAAATCGGCACATTAAAAACCGCGCCGGCAGATGTTTTTACGGTATCGCCGTTGACTGGCGCTGAACCTGCTTTCTGGACGATAATGCCGTTGACACCAGTGCATTCTGCTGTACGGATAATCGCACCGAAATTGCGCGCGTCTGAAATCTGGTCGAGGATTAGGAACAAAGGCATTTTTCCGGATTCTACTACACTGGTAATCATAGTTTCCAAATCGTGAAATCCGATTGGCGAAACTGTTGCGACTGCGCCCTGGTGGTTTGCGGGAGTCAGTCTGTTGAGTTTTTCGACAGGCACATAAGAGAAATTCACGCCGGCGCGTTTCATGACTTTCATGAGGTCTTTCATGAGTTCGCCCGATGTTTCCTGTTGTATAAAAACCTTGTCGACTGCCGTTCCCGATTGGATGGCTTCAATGATGGCGCGTATGCCGAAAATCTGGTGTTCTTTTTCCATGGCGCAAAGATAGACAATGGACAGTTAATAATGGATAATTGACAATGAAAATACGACGTTAGAAAACCGCCTTGAAACTGATATGTACGATGGAATTTGACAACTTAATCGCTTGTTCATCGGTGCTTCCGTTGGCGTATACGATGTTGAATAATCCGTTTTTTGTCAGCAGTCCGAAACCGAAGCCCAATCCCAATAAACTACCGCTATTTGCGCCGGAAATGTTGGTTGATTCGTCGCGGTAATAACCATAATCGGTAATGGTGTGAACGTAAATTCCAGGCGCGAGAACATAACGATATTCTGCCAGGAATGATGTGAATAGATTGGCCTGCAGTGAATTTTCGTTAAACCCGCGAATCGAATTAATGCCACCAAATCGGTACAATTCACTGATGATGTATTTGTCGCTTTGCAGGTAGAAATTCTGGCTCTTCAAATTAAAGCTGTTTTTCTCGTTGAGATAGACATTCTGCATGAAATTGACTTCACCAAAAACCTGTGAATTCTTGTCGAGTTTGGATGTCCGAGAACCTAAACCAGAGCGAAGAATAACGCGTGTTTTTTCAGGGAAGAGGAAATCGTTGTCCTTGAAATCGGTGAATTCAAACGTCGTCGTGACGAACTTATTTTTATAATCGCTGATGGAAGTACTGTTTTGGTTTTGGATGTCGCTCGATTCGGTCGCTTCATAGCCGAGATACAGTCGCGTGTTGTAATTGAAAAAATAGCCTAATGCCAAAGCGGTTTTCGTATTCTGGTAGGTCGAATCCTGCTTGAAAATATTGAGGCTGGCCTTTAGTCCGATGCGGCTTTTGAAAATGTACGGCAGTTCGATTCCTGCGTTGAAGGTTTTTTGGTCTTTGCCATCGCTTTTCCAGTACAGCGTGAATTCTTCGCCGGTGTTCAGGAAATTGACGAGCATCAAATCGACATAACCGTTGAAGCTGACTTTGCTTTTGCCGTTTTCATCATCGTCGTTTGAAAACCCGATGAATCCGTCGAAGCGGTTGGGTTTGGCTTTTTCGAGATAAACGTAGACTTTGGTCGTATCGGTCTTGAACAGGATTTCGGGATATTTCGTTTGGTTGACAAAGCGGAACTTCTGGAAATCGGCATTGATGTTCTTGAGTGTTTCCTGGTTGAAGGTTTTGTTGCGATACAAGCGTTTGATGTTCTTTTTGTGGCCTTCTGGAAATTTGTCATATCCGACGATGACAATGTCGTTGACCTGGCGTTGCTTTCCGGATTCCATTTCAAGTTCGGCAAAAAGGGAATTCCCGATTGGATTGAGGTTGCTCAGCTTGAGCTTTGCCAACGAATAGCCTTTGCGTTCGAGCACGTTTAATGTCTGGTTCAGAAAGGCTTCCGTTTCTGAAAAGGGCATTGTCAAAGTGTCGCTTTTTGCATCGGGAAAAGCCAGTGATTTGACATCGGGATCCTTACCTATATATATATGTATGTATTTTGTCTTTTTTCCTAGGGCGAAAGTAAAGGTGAATGTGCTGTCGTTTGATTTTTTGTTTTCGAGGATTTCGGTGGAAAGGTAGCCGGATTTTTTGAGTTTTTCGGAAAGCACGTTGGCTTCGGTGACGATGGACTTCGCATTTGGATGAATATTGGCATATCCAATGGAATCAATGGCAGCCGTTTCCTTTTCCGATGCAGCCGTGACTTTCAGATACAGATTCCTTTGTGCGGAAGCTGTAAGTCCGGAACACATCAAAAAAAACAAAAAGGCAAATCTTTTCAACAATGTAAAAATGGTTTTGATAAAAGTAACGCAAATATCGGGCGTTTCATATAAAATCCGAATGGTTAAATAATATGTTTGAAATCGCCATTGCGTATGGTGTGGATTTGAGTATAAAAATTCAATAATGGCTGATTCTGTATTCCTTTCAAAGACAAATATTTACTTGTTACAAAAATTAATGAAATAGGATTTGTTTAAAAAAAAATATTTACTACATTTGCAACCCCGTAAAAAGCGGGAATTTATAATCATAATATATTTTTAGTATTTAATTATGCCAACAATTCAACAATTAGTAAGAACCGGAAGAACTCAGATAACTAAGAAGAGTAAATCGGTTGCTTTAGATTCTTGTCCTCAAAGAAGAGGGGTTTGTACGCGTGTTTACACTACTACACCAAAGAAACCAAACTCTGCAATGCGTAAAGTTGCGCGTGTGCGTTTGACCAATGGTAATGAAGTAAATGCCTACATCCCTGGAGAAGGACACAATCTGCAAGAGCACTCGATAGTATTAGTTAGGGGTGGAAGGGTAAAAGATTTGCCGGGAGTTAGGTATCACATCGTTCGTGGTGCACTTGATACATCAGGTGTAGCAGGAAGAACACAAAGAAGATCTAAGTACGGAGCAAAACGCCCTAAAGAAGCAAAAAAGTAATTTAAACTTTTAAGAAAAAGACATGAGAAAAAGAGCGGCAAAGAAAAGACCACTTTTACCAGATCCAAGGTTCAATGACCAACTGGTGACACGTTTCGTAAACAACTTAATGTGGGACGGTAAGAAATCAACTGCTTTCAAAGTATTCTATGATGCAATCGATATCGTAGAAGCTAAGAAACAAGACGCAGAAAAATCATCATTGGAAATTTGGAAAGATGCCTTAACGAATGTGATGCCTCACGTAGAAGTACGTAGCCGTCGTGTTGGTGGAGCGACCTTTCAGATCCCAATGCAAATCAGACCAGATCGTAAAATCTCTATGGCAATGAAGTGGATGATACTTTATGCACGCAGGAGAAATGAGAAATCTATGGCTCAAAAACTAGCCTCTGAAGTTTTAGCTGCGGCTAAAGAAGAAGGTGCTGCTGTTAAAAAGAGAATGGATTCTCACAAGATGGCTGAAGCAAACAAAGCATTCTCTCACTTTAGATTTTAATCATAAGAAATGGCTAGAGATTTAAAATATACAAGAAACATTGGAATTGCTGCTCACATTGATGCCGGTAAAACGACAACAACTGAGCGTATCCTTTTTTATACTGGAAAATCACACAAAATTGGTGAAGTGCACGATGGTGCTGCAACAATGGACTGGATGGCGCAGGAGCAGGAGCGTGGTATTACCATTACTTCGGCTGCTACGACTTGTGAGTGGAATTATCCTACTCAACAAGGTAAAGTCATTCCTGAAACATTGCCTTACCACTTTAACATTATCGATACCCCGGGACACGTTGACTTTACAGTTGAGGTGAACCGTTCGCTTCGTGTATTGGATGGTCTTGTTTTCTTGTTCAGTGCTGTTGATGGTGTTGAGCCACAATCAGAAACGAACTGGAGACTTGCCGATCAATACCGTGTGCCACGTATCGGTTTCGTAAACAAAATGGACCGTCAGGGTTCAAACTTCCTGATGGTATGTCAGCAAGTGAAGGACATGTTGAAATCAAACTCGGTAGCGATTACATTGCCTATCGGGGATGAAGCCGACTTTAAAGGAATAGTTGACTTGGTTAAAAATCAGGCTATCGTATGGCATGATGAGACTTTAGGCGCTACTTTCGATATCGTTCCGATTCCTGAGGATATGGTTGCTGAAGTGAAAGAATACAGGTCGATCCTTATTGAGGCAGTTGCTGATTATGATGAGAACCTGTTGGAAAAATTCATGGAAGATGAAAACTCTATCACAGAGGACGAAATCAACATTGCGCTTAGGGCTGCAACCATGGATATGGCCATCATCCCGATGATTGCCGGATCTTCATTTAAAAATAAAGGTGTTCAGTTCATGCTGGATGCTGTTTGTAAATATTTGCCTTCTCCAATGGACAAAGAAGGTATCGAAGGAATTCATCCTGATGATGCTGATTTGTTGGAAGAAGACCAAGTTAAAATCTTACGTCGTCCAGATGTTAAAGAGCCTTTCGCGGCTTTGGCATTTAAGATTGCAACCGACCCATTCGTAGGTCGTCTGGCTTTCTTCCGCGTTTATTCAGGACGTTTGGATGCAGGTTCTTACGTATTGAACACACGTTCAGACAACAAAGAAAGGATTTCACGTATCTACCAGATGCACGCGAACAAGCAAAACCCAATCGATTATATCGAAGCTGGGGATATTGGAGCGGCAGTTGGATTTAAGGATATCAAGACCGGAGATACATTGTGTGATGAAAAACACCCGATTATTCTTGAGTCAATGAAATTCCCGGCACCGGTAATTGGAATCGCTATCGAGCCAAAAACCAAAGCCGACGTAGACAAAATGGGTATGGCTTTGGCAAAATTGTCAGAAGAAGATCCAACATTTACAGTACGTACTGACGAAGCTTCGGGACAAACGATCATTTCTGGAATGGGTGAGTTGCACTTAGACATTCTTGTGGATCGTATGAAACGTGAGTTTAAAGTAGAAGTAAACCAAGGCGAGCCTCAGGTTGAATATAAAGAAGCATTTACAAAATCTGCACAACACAGGGAAACTTACAAGAAACAATCAGGTGGTCGTGGTAAATTCGGTGATATCGTATTTATCTTGGAGCCAGCTGACGAAGTTGACGGTAAAGTGCCTAAAGGATTGCAGTTTGTAAACGCTGTAAAAGGTGGTAACGTTCCTAAAGAATATATCCCATCTGTAGAGAAAGGTTTCAGGGAAGCTATGAAAACTGGTCCATTGGCCGGTTATCAAGTAGACAGTTTAAAAGTGACTTTGTTGGATGGATCTTTCCACCCTGTGGATTCTGATGCGCTTTCTTTCGAGCTGGCTGCAAAAATGGGTTACAAAGAAGTCGCTAAAGCTGCCGGAGCTATCATTCTTGAGCCAATCATGAAAATGGAAGTGATTACACCGGAAGAGAACATGGGAGATATCGTTGGTGATATCAACCGTCGTCGCGGACAGGTGAATGACATGGGCGACAGGGCTGGTGCTAAAACCATCAAAGCTGATGTGCCATTGTCTGAGATGTTCGGATATGTTACAACATTGAGAACATTGTCTTCAGGCCGTGCAACTTCAACAATGGAGTTTTCACACTACGCTGAAACGCCTGCTAACATTTCGGAAGCAGTAATCAAAAAAGCAAAAGGAACCGCTTAATTTAAACAAGATGAGTCAAAAAATCAGAATAAAACTGAAATCTTACGATCACATGCTCGTTGACAAATCGTCAGAGAAGATTGTAAAAACTGTAAAGAGTACAGGTGCAGTAGTTACGGGTCCAATTCCGTTGCCAACACACAAAAAGATTTTTACCGTACTGCGTTCACCGCACGTCAACAAAAAATCAAGAGAGCAATTTGAAGTAATGTCATACAAGCGATTGATCGACATTTACTCTTCATCTTCAAAAACCATTGACGCCCTAATGAAATTAGAGTTGCCAAGCGGTGTTGAAGTAGAGATCAAAGTGTAATTACAGCTTAAGTTTTAGGTGTAAAGTATCGGAATTTTTGTTCCGATACTTTATTCTTATGTCCAAAAGCAAACAAAAAAGAATTTTTTTTAATAATCAATAATTAATAATTATGTCTGGGTTAATTGGTAGAAAAATCGGCATGACCAGCATCTTCGACGAGAACGGGAAAAATATTCCTTGTACCGTAATCGAAGCTGGACCATGCGTTGTTACCCAAGTCAGAACCACAGCGGTCGACGGGTATGAAGCGTTGCAACTGGGTTTCGATGACAAAAACGAGAAACATTCCACGCAAGCGGCCACTGGTCACTTTAAGAAAGCTGGAACTGTAGCTAAGAAAAAAGTCGTTGAATTCCAATTTGAGAACGAGTACAAATTAGGTGAAGTGTTAACAGTTGATGTTTTCACAGAAGGCGAATTTGTAGATGTGCAAGGTGTATCAAAAGGAAAAGGTTTCCAGGGTGTAGTTAAACGTCACGGTTTTGGTGGTGTTGGACAAGCAACTCACGGACAACACAACCGTTTGAGAGCGCCAGGATCAGTAGGAGCGTCATCTTATCCATCACGTGTATTCAAAGGAATGCGCATGGCAGGAAGAATGGGCGGCGACAATGTAAAAGTGCAAAATTTAAGAGTGTTGAAAGTGGTGGCTGAAAAGAACCTGCTTGTGATTAAAGGATGCGTTCCGGGACACAATAACTCTTATGTAATCATTCAGAAGTAATGGAAGTAAAAGTTATCAATATCCAAGGAAAAGAAACTGGCAGAACGATCACTCTTTCTGACGCAGTATTTGCAATCGAGCCAAATAACCACGCTGTTTACCTAGATGTAAAACAGTATTTGGCCAATCAAAGACAAGGTACGCACAAAGCTAAAGAAAGAGCTGAAGTAGCGGGAAGTACACGTAAAATCAAAAAACAAAAAGGTACAGGAACTGCCCGTGCGGGTAGTGCTAAAAATCCTTTGTTTAAAGGTGGTGGTACTGTATTCGGACCAAGACCAAGAAGCTATTCATTCAAATTGAACAAAAATTTGAAGCGTCTTGCAAGAAAATCTGCATTCTCAATTAAGGCCGCAGAATCTAATTTGACAGTGATCGAAGACTTCAGTTTTGAAACACCAAACACAAAGAATTTTATTAATGTTTTGAAAGCTTTAGGGTTAGAAAACAAAAAATCCGTATTTGTGTTGGGAGAGTCAAATAAAAATGTATATTTGTCGTCACGTAATTTAAAGGCGTCTAACGCCGTAAGTAGTTCAGAATTAAGCACTTACGCGATATTAAACGCTAATAATTTAGTAATCTCTGAAGGCGCTTTAGAAGCAATTGAAGAAAATTTAAGCAAATAATAACGCGATGAGTATTATAATTAAACCTATCATTACTGAAAAAGTAACCAAAGAAGGTGAAGTTTTTAACCGCTTCGGATTCGTTGTTGATAAAAAAGCAAACAAGGTACAAATTAAGAAAGCTGTTGAGGCTGCTTATGGTATCACGGTTGTCAATGTCAACACCATGAATGTTAGACCGGACAGGACTACAAAATTCACTAAAAGTGGAATGATCAGTGGAAAGACGAGCGCTTACAAAAAAGCAATCGTACAAGTACAAGAAGGAGAAACTATCGATTTTTATAATAATATCTAATACCGAGGCAGCTTTATGTCAGTTAGAAAATTAAAACCTATTACCCCGGGTCAGCGATTTAGAGTTGTAAATAGTTTTGACGCTATTACAACTGATAAGCCGGAACGCTCTTTGTTAGCGCCGATAAAAAACTCTGGAGGTAGAAATAGTCAAGGAAAGATGACCATGCGTTATACGGGTGGTGGTCACAAGCAGCGTTATCGTATGATTGATTTCAAAAGAACTAAAGACGGAATTCCGGCTACAGTGAAATCGATTGAATATGATCCAAATCGTACTGCGTTCATCGCCTTATTGGCTTACGCCGATGGTGAGAAAACTTATGTTATTGCCCAAAACGGATTGAAAGTCGGACAGAAATTAGTTTCTGGCGCCGATTCGGCTCCGGAAATTGGAAATACCATGCCATTGAGCAAAATTCCACTTGGAACCGTAATCTCATGTATTGAGTTGCGCCCAGGGCAAGGAGCGGTTATCGCTCGTTCTGCGGGAACATTTGCACAATTGATGGCAAGGGACGGAAAGTATGCCACAATCAAAATGCCATCAGGTGAAACAAGATTGATCTTGTTGACTTGCTCGGCTACGATTGGAGCAGTATCAAATTCTGACCACCAATTGGTTGTATCTGGTAAAGCAGGTAGAACAAGATGGTTGGGCAGAAGACCTAGAACAAGGCCGGTAGCGATGAACCCTGTCGATCACCCAATGGGTGGTGGTGAAGGACGTTCTTCTGGTGGTCACCCACGTTCAAGAAAAGGTATTCCTGCTAAAGGATACAGAACACGTTCTAAGGTCAACCCGAGCAACAAGTATATAGTAGAACGCAGAAAGAAATAATAAGATATGGCACGTTCATTAAAAAAAGGACCTTTTGTTCACTATAAATTGGATAAAAAAGTTCAGGAAAATATCGAAAAAGGAAACAAAGGAGTAGTAAAGACTTGGTCTAGAGCTTCAATGATTACCCCGGATTTCGTAGGTCAGACTATCGCAGTACACAACGGACGTCAATTCGTTCCTGTTTATGTAACTGAAAACATGGTAGGTCACAAATTAGGAGAGTTTTCGCCAACAAGATCATTCCGTGGTCACGCTGGAGCAAAAAATAAAGGTAAAAAATAAGAAGCAATGGGAGTTCGTAAAAGAGAAAGAGCAGAAGGCATCAAAGAAGCTAACAAGCAAGTTGCTTTCGCAAAGTTGAATAACTGCCCTACTTCACCTAGAAAAATGCGCTTAGTAGCAGACTTGGTAAGAGGTCAGAAGGTAGAAAGAGCGTTGAACATCTTAAGGTTCAGCACTAAAGAAGCTTCAAGGAAGTTAGAGAAATTATTGTTATCTGCAATCAATAACTGGGAGCAGAAAAACGCTGATGGTAACGTCACTGAAGCAGGCTTAATCATTAAAGAAATCCGCGTTGACGGTGGAATGATGTTGAAAAGACTTCGTCCGGCGCCACAAGGAAGAGCACACAGAATTAGAAAACGTTCTAACCACGTGACAATCGTATTGGGACAATTAGATAACACACAAGCAAATTAATTAAGATGGGACAAAAGACAAATCCAATTGGAAACAGACTTGGGATCATCAGAGGTTGGGATTCTAACTGGTATGGTGGAAATGATTACGGTGACAAACTTGCCGAAGACCACAAAATCAGAAAGTATATCCACGCTCGTTTATCAAAAGCTAGTGTATCAAAAGTAATCATTGAGAGAACTTTGAAACTTGTAACCGTTACTATCACCACAGCACGTCCGGGTATCATTATCGGGAAAGGCGGCCAGGAGGTAGACAAGTTGAAAGAGGAATTGAAAAAGATTACCGACAAAGAGGTGCAGATCAACATCTTTGAAATCAAAAGACCTGAACTTGATGCTTATCTAGTTGCGACTAGCATTGCCCGTCAGATCGAAAGCCGTATTTCTTACAGAAGAGCAATCAAAATGGCAATCGCCGCTTCTATGCGTATGAACGCTGAAGGTGTGAAAGTCTTGATTTCCGGACGTTTGAATGGTGCTGAGATGGCGCGTTCAGAAGGATTCAAAGAAGGTCGTATTCCTTTGTCAACTTTCAGGGCCGATATTGATTATGCGCTTGCAGAAGCTCACACTACTTATGGTAGAATGGGTATCAAAGTGTGGATCATGAAAGGTGAAGTGTATGGAAAGAGAGATCTTTCCCCACTTGTTGGAATGGACAAACAAAAGTCTGGAACCGGCGGTGGTGGTGACAAGCGCAACGATGGCCCAAGAGGTGATCGCAAGCCTTTCAACAAAGACAGGAAACCGGCAGGAGACGCTCGTAAAAGAAAGTAAAATTTTTAAATTAAAGAAAAATGTTACAGCCTAAAAGGACAAAATACCGCAAGGTACAAAAAGGTAAAATGAAGGGGAATTCCCAAAGAGGGCATGAACTTTCTAACGGAATGTTCGGAATCAAATCTGTACACGAAGACGGAATGTTTTTAACTTCTCGCCAAATCGAGGCTGCGCGTATCGCTGCAACCCGTTTTATGAAGAGAGAAGGTCAGCTTTGGATCAAAATTTTTCCGGACAAACCGATCACTAAGAAGCCTCTTGAGGTACGTATGGGTAAAGGTAAAGGTGCCGTTGAATATTGGGCTGCCGTTGTTAAACCAGGAAGAATCATGTTTGAAGTTGGTGGTGTGCCATTGTCGGTAGCGAAGGAAGCTTTGCGTCTGGCAGCACAAAAACTACCGGTAAAAACCAAATTCGTCGTAGCTAGAGATTTCGAAGCATAATCTAATATTATTATGAAACAATCTGAAATAAAAGATCTTTCTGCAGCAGAGTTGCAAGAAAAACTGAGCCAGACCCAGAAGACTTATTCCGATTTGAAAATGGCGCATGCTATTTCCCCAATCGCGAATCCGCTTCAAATCAGGACCGTGAGAAGAACAGTTGCAAGACTGGCTACTGAGTTAACCAAAAGAGCGCAACAATAATTCTGCTAAAATGGAAGATAAAAGAAATTTAAGAAAAGAGAGAATTGGTGTTGTTACTTCTAACAAAATGGAGAAATCCATCGTTGTTGCCGAAGTAAGAAAAGTAAAACACCCTTTGTATGGTAAATTCGTATTGAAAACGAAAAAATATCATGCACACGACGAAACAAACGACTGTAACATTGGGGATACTGTAAGGATCAGCGAAACACGTCCTTTAAGCAAAACCAAATGTTGGAGATTAGTTGAAATCATTGAAAGAGCTAAATAATTATGGTACAACAGGAATCAAGACTAAAAGTAGCAGACAACACCGGAGCTAAGGAAGTTTTAACTATCCGTGTTCTGGGAGGTACCAAAAGAAGGTATGCCTCTGTTGGTGACAAAATTGTAGTTTCTATCAAAGACGCCACTCCAAACGGAAACGTGAAAAAAGGAGCGGTATCAACTGCAGTGGTTGTACGTACCAAAAAAGAAGTGAGAAGAGCCGATGGTTCTTATATCCGTTTCGACGACAATGCTTGTGTTCTTTTGAACGCGGCCGGCGAAATGAGAGGAACACGTGTTTTTGGTCCGGTAGCAAGGGAATTGCGTGAAAAACAATTCATGAAAATTGTATCATTAGCACCAGAAGTGCTTTAATTTATTTTAAGATGATAAAGCTAAAAGTAAAATCTGGAGATACTGTGAAAGTAATTGCTGGTGACCACAAAGGAACAACAGGAACTATTACACGTGTCTACAAAGAGAAAAATAAAGCGATCGTTGAAGGGGTTAACATGGTATCGAAACATACGAAACCAAGTGCAAAAAACCCACAAGGCGGCATCGTGAAGAAAGAAGCGCCAATCCACATCTCAAACCTTGCAAAGGTTGAAGGTACAGCCAAACCGGCTGCGAAAAGCGCTAAAAAAGAAACAAAGAAAGCTAAATAATCATGGCATATACTCCAAGACTTAAACAAGAGTACAGAGACCGCGTTGTGTCCGCTCTTAAAGAAGAATTCGGTTATAAAAACGTAATGCAGGTTCCAAAACTTGAGAAAATCGTTTTGAGCCGTGGCGTTGGCGCTGCAGTTTCCGATAAAAAACTGATTGATTACGCAGTTGATGAGTTGACTAAAATCACCGGTCAAAAAGCAGTTTCCACGATCTCCAAGAAAGACGTTGCGTCATTCAAATTGAGAAAAGGAATGCCGATTGGTGCTAAAGTGACTTTGAGAGGCGAGAGAATGTATGAGTTCCTTGACAGATTGGTGACTTCGGCCTTGCCACGTGTTCGTGACTTCAGCGGAATCAAAGCTACTGGCTTTGACGGACGTGGAAATTACAACCTTGGTGTAACTGAGCAAATCATCTTCCCTGAAATCGACATTGACAAAGTCAACAAAATTTCTGGAATGGACATCACTTTTGTGACGACCGCTCAGACAGATAAAGAAGCACAATCACTGTTGGCTGAATTAGGTTTACCTTTTAAAAAGAATTAAGACATGGCTAAAGAATCAATGAAAGCCCGTGAGGTGAAAAGAGAAAAAACGGTAGCAAAGTATGCTGAGAAAAGAAAAGCTTTATTAGAAGCTGGAGATTTCGTAGGTTTGCAAAAATTACCGAAAAATGCTTCACCGGTCAGAATGCACAACCGTTGCAAACTAACAGGCAGACCAAGAGGTTATATGCGTCAGTTCGGAATTTCACGTGTTACTTTCCGTGAAATGGCAAACAACGGGTTAATCCCGGGCGTTAAGAAAGCCAGTTGGTAATAACAAGTATAAACTGGTTTCAGGTTCGGCTTAAGGTAAGTCGAAAACCGTTACCGCAAATCAATAAATATGTATACAGATCCAATTGCGGATTATTTGACAAGGGTTAGAAATGCTGTGGCTGCAAACCACAAAGTAGTCGAGATTCCTGCTTCTAATCTTAAAAAAGAAATCACAAAAATCTTATTTGATCAGGGTTATATCCTGAGTTACAAGTTTGAGGACAACGCCGTTCAGGGTTCAATCAAAATCGCTTTGAAGTATGATAAAGATACCAAAGAGTCAGTAATCAAAGATTTACAGAGAATTAGCAAACCAGGTTTACGTAAGTACGCAGGTTCTTCAAAAATCCCAAGAATCCTTAACGGATTAGGAATTGCAATCGTTTCGACTTCTAAAGGTCTGATGACCGGAAAACAAGCGAAACAATTGAATGTCGGTGGTGAAGTAATTTGTTACGTATACTAATAATTAAAGTCTAAAACTATGTCAAGAATAGGTAAAAATCCAGTAACAGTTCCAGCAGGCGTAACAGTTGATGTTGCCGATGGAATCATTACTGTAAAAGGAAAATTAGGCCAGCTTACCCAGGAGTTTTCAGATGTAACTGTTACAGTTGAAGGCGATCAGGTATTGGTTGAAAGGTCTTCGGATCTTAAAGACCAAAGAGCAAAACACGGTTTGTACAGATCTTTGATCAACAATATGATTCAAGGTGTTGCAACGGGTTGGACAAAAGAATTGGAATTGGTTGGTGTAGGTTACAGGGCTTCAAACCAGGGTCAAAAACTGGATATCGCTCTTGGATTTTCACACAACATCGTTTTGGAAGTGGCCAACGAGGTAAAAGTCGAAACCATTTCTGAAAAAGGAAAGAATCCAATCATCAAATTAACGTCTTTCGACAAACAACTTGTAGGCCAGGTAGCTGCGAAAATCAGAGGTTTCCGCAAACCAGAACCATACAAAGGAAAAGGTGTCAAATTCGTAGGAGAAGTATTAAGAAGAAAAGCAGGTAAATCAGCTTAAAAATAAAAGATTATGTCATTAACAAAATCTGATAGAAGACAGAGAATTAAATTCAGAATCAGGAAAATTGTAAGCGGTACTGCTGCTAAACCAAGACTTTCTGTATTCAGAAGTAATAAAGAAATCTACGCACAACTCATCGATGATGTGAACGGAGTGACTTTATTAGCTGCATCTTCAAGAGAAAAAGAAGTAAGTTCAAAAGGTACTAATGTAGAAGTTGCCACCGCAGTTGGAAAACTCGTAGCAGAAAAAGCATTGAAAGCCGGAATTGAAAACGTTACTTTCGATAGAGGCGGATACTTGTATCACGGCCGTATTCAATCACTAGCAGAAGGCGCAAGAACAGCCGGACTAAAATTCTAAGATATTATGTATCATAAGTACAAAAACGTAGAAATGGTAAAACCAAGTGGACTTGAATTGAAGGATCGCCTGGTAAGTGTCAATCGTGTGACCAAAGTTACAAAAGGAGGAAGGGCTTTCGGCTTTTCAGCTATTGTAGTGGTAGGTGACGAGAATGGTGTGGTTGGCCACGGTTTGGGAAAATCGAAAGATGTTTCTGAAGCAATTGCTAAAGCAGTGGAAGATGCAAAGAAAAACCTTGTGAAAATTCCTTTGAGCGGACAATCTGTGCCGCACGAACAAAAAGGAAAATTCGGTGGTGCTCGTGTATTTTTAATGCCGGCATCACATGGTACTGGGGTAATCGCGGGTGGAGCTGTTCGTTCGGTTCTTGAGTCTGTTGGAATTCACGACGTATTGTCGAAATCCCAAGGATCTTCAAACCCTCACAACGTGGTAAAAGCAACTTTTGATGCTTTACTTCAAATGAGAAGCGCATACTCTGTAGCAAAACAAAGAGGAATCTCCCTAGAGAAAGTATTTAAAGGTTAATCCCAGGAAATTATGGCTAAGTTATTAGTAAAACAAGTTAGGAGCAAAATCAACTGTCCACTTACTCAAAAAAGAGGTTTGGAAGCTTTAGGGCTTCGCAAAATGGGACAAGTTGTTGAGCACGAGTCAAATCCTGCTATCCTTGGAATGATAAACAAAGTAAAACACTTAGTTTCCGTAGAGGAAGCTAAATAACAACACTGTTATGAATTTAAGTAATCTACAACCTGCTGAAGGTTCTACGCATAATCAGAATAAAAGATTAGGCCGTGGAGAAGGTTCCGGTAAAGGTGGTACTTCTGCAAGAGGTCACAAAGGAGCAAAATCGCGTTCCGGTTATTCTAAAAAGATTGGTTTTGAAGGTGGACAAATGCCACTTCAAAGACGTGTGCCTAAGTTTGGTTTCACAAACATCAATCGTAAAGAATACGAAGGTGTGAACCTTGATACGCTTCAGTTGCTGGTTGATAATGGAATCGTTACAGATGGTACTGTTGACATGACAGTATTTGTAGCAAACCGTTTGGCTACCAAAAATGAAATCGTTAAGATTTTAGGCAGAGGCGAACTGAAAGCAAAATTAAAGGTAACTGCTCACAAATTTACTGCTACCGCTAAAGCTGCTATCGAAGCTGCTGGCGGTGAAGCTGTAACAATATAATTTTTCTCCAAAATGAAGAAATTTTTTGAAGGATTAGTTAATGTCTGGAAAATTGAAGAACTGAAAAACAGGATTCTCATTACTTTGGGATTGCTGTTGGTTTATAGATTTGGTGCACATGTAACATTACCGGGTATCGACGCCACACAATTGCATAACTTATCTGGGCAAACAAAAGAAGGGATTGGATCAATCCTCGACATGTTTACCGGAGGTGCTTTTTCGAAAGCTTCTGTTTTTGCTTTGGGTATCATGCCTTACATTTCTGCTTCGATTGTAGTACAGCTGATGGGAATTGCGATTCCTTACCTGCAAAAACTGCAAAAAGAAGGCGAAAGCGGCAGAAAGAGAATCAATCAGATTACACGCTGGCTGACCATCGTCATTTGTTTGGTACAAGCTCCGGGTTATATCTATAACCTACACAGGACTTTGCCACAAGGGGCATTTTTATTGGGAGTTGATTCATTTGCATTCTTATTTTCTTCAGTGATTATCCTGGTAACGGGAACTATTTTCGCCATGTGGCTTGGAGAAAAAATTACAGATAAAGGTATCGGGAACGGTATTTCTTTATTGATTATGGTGGGTATCCTTGCAAGACTTCCTCAGGCATTCATCCAGGAATTTGCAGCAAGGGTTACAAATAATAACGGTGGGCCAATGTTATTGGTTATCGAAATTATTGTCTGGTTGCTTGTGATTGTCGCATGTGTATTGCTTGTTATGGCTGTCAGGAAAATTCCTGTGCAGTACGCAAGAAGGACAGTATCGGGTGATTTCGAGCAGGATTTGGCTGGAAACAGGCAATGGATTCCCTTAAAGCTTAACGCTGCGGGAGTAATGCCGATCATCTTTGCTCAGGCCATCATGTTTATTCCGGCTGCGCTGGCAGGTTTGTCAAAATCAGACGCGTCGCAGACAATAGCAGGTACGTTTAGCAATATGTTCGGGTTCTGGTATAATTTTGTGTTTGCACTTTTAATTATTGTGTTTACCTATTTCTATACCGCCATCACGGTTCCAACCAATAAAATGGCTGATGACTTAAAAAGAAGCAGCGGTTTCATCCCAGGCGTCAAGCCCGGAATTGATACCTCAGAATTTTTAGACCATATCATGTCATTGATCACTTTTCCGGGAGCTGTGTTCCTGGCATTGATTGCGGTTTTTCCGGCTATCATTATAAGTGTATTGAGCGTACAGCAATCATGGGCAATGTTTTTTGGCGGAACGTCATTAATCATTATGGTCGGTGTTGCGATAGACACCATTCAGCAAATCAACTCATACCTGTTGAATAAACATTATGACGGTTTGATGAAAACGGGTAAAAACAGAAAAGCAGTCGCTTAAGTTTATATGGCAAAACAATCAGCAATAGAACAGGACGGATCCATCATTGAAGCATTATCCAATGCGATGTTCCGTGTTGAATTAGAAAATGGACATATCGTAATCGCTCACATCTCCGGAAAAATGCGGATGCACTACATCAAGCTGCTTCCTGGGGACAAGGTCAAACTGGAAATGAGCCCTTATGATTTGTCAAAAGCAAGAATTACTTATAGATATTAAAGGCATCCAACAATGAAAGTAAGAGCATCAGTTAAAAAGAGAAGCGCCGAATGCGTCATCGTTCGCAGAAAAGGCAGATTATACGTAATCAACAAAAAGAATCCTAGATTTAAACAAAGACAAGGATAAGTTATGGCAAGAATAGCAGGGGTAGACATCCCGAAAAACAAAAGAGGCGTTATCGCTCTGACCTATATCTTCGGAATAGGCAGCAGTCGTGCAAGCGAAATATTGGCTAAAGCCAACGTAAGCGAAGATATCAAAGTTCAAGATTGGAATGACGAGCAGATCGGTGCTATCCGTGATGCAGTTGGCTATTACAAGATTGAAGGAGAATTGCGTTCAGAAGTGTCTTTGAACATCAAACGTTTGATGGACATCGGTTGCTACAGGGGAATTCGTCACAGATCTGGTCTTCCATTGCGCGGACAAAGAACTAAGAACAACTCGAGAACGAGAAAAGGTAAAAGGAAAACTGTTGCTAACAAGAAAAAAGCAACTAAATAATAAGTAGTATGGCTAAAGCAACAGCAAAAAAACGTAAAGTTATCGTTGAGTCTACAGGTGAAGCTCATATTAGCGCCACTTTCAACAACATCATCATTTCTTTGACAAACAAAAAAGGTGAAGTTGTATCTTGGTCTTCAGCAGGTAAAATGGGTTTCAGGGGTTCTAAAAAGAACACTCCGTACGCAGCCCAAATGGCAGCAGAAGATGCGAGTAAAGTAGCAATTGAAGCAGGAATGAAAAAAGTGAAGGTGTATGTAAAAGGACCAGGAAACGGACGTGAGTCTGCAATCCGTTCTTTGCATAACGGTGGAATCGAAGTAACAGAAATCATTGACGTTACTCCAATGCCACACAACGGATGTCGTCCTCCTAAAAGACGTAGAGTTTAATTTTATTTAATATTTAAGTATAACCCGGGACAGACCCAGACTATCGGAGGATTTACTGACCTGAATTCATAGTCTCTGACCCAATAATTTTTAGAAATGGCAAGATATACTGGTCCAAAAACTAGAATCGCTCGTAAATTTGGCGAAGCGATCTTCGGAGAGGATAAATCCTTCGAAAAAAGAAATTACCCACCCGGACAACACGGGATGGCTAAAAAAAGAGGTAAGAAATCGGAATATGCTGTCCAGTTGATGGAAAAGCAAAAAGCGAAATACTCTTACGGAATCCTTGAAAAACAATTCCGCGGATTGTTCGAGAAAGCATCTGCTGCACGTGGTGTAACAGGTGAAGTGTTATTGCAACTTTGCGAAGCACGTCTTGACAATGTCGTCTTCAGAATGGGTATCGCGCCTTCACGTCGTGGTGCACGTCAAATCGTTTCTCACCGTCATGTAACTGTAAACGGGGAATTGGTAAACATTCCTTCTTACCACCTGAAACCAGGCGATAAGGTTGCAGTTCGTGAAAAATCTAAATCTGTTGAAGCTATCGAACGTTCATTGGCAAACTCTTCTCATGTATATGAGTGGATTACCTGGAACAACGATACAAAAGAAGGTACTTTTGTTTCCGTACCTGCAAGACTGCAAATTCCTGAAAACATTAAGGAGCAGTTAATCGTCGAATTGTACAACAAATAATAATTGACTTTAGTCGAAATTTATGGCAATATTTAATTTTCAGAAACCCGATAAAGTTATCATGATCGATTCAACCGATTTTGAAGGCAAATTTGAATTTCGTCCTTTGGAACCTGGTTACGGATTGACTGTTGGTAATGCACTTAGAAGAGTTTTGCTTTCTGCTTTGGAAGGATACGCAATCACATCTGTCCGCATTGAAGGTGTTGATCATGAGTTTTCTACTATCTCAGGAGTTGTTGAAGACGTTACTGAAATCATCCTTAACTTAAAACAGGTTCGTTTTAAGCGCCAGATCGAAGATGTGGATAACGAATCCGTTACCATTTCAGTTTCAGGAAAAGACCAGCTTACTGCAGGCGACTTCCAAAAATTCATCTCTGGTTTCCAGGTGTTGAACCCGGAACTCGTAATCTGTAACCTTGACTCAAAAATCAATTTGAACTTCGAATTGACTATCGAAAAAGGACGCGGTTACGTGCCGGCAGAAGAAAACAAAAAACAAAACGCTGCAATCGGTACAATCTTTACAGACTCTATTTTTACCCCGGTAAAAAATGTAAAATATACTATTGAAAACTTCCGTGTAGAGCAGAAAACAGATTACGAAAAATTGGTTTTCGAAATCAAGACTGATGGTTCTATCAACCCTAAAGATGCTTTGACTGAAGCAGCCAAAACGTTGATTCACCACTTCATGTTATTCTCTGACGAAAGGATTACACTTGAAGCTGACGAAATTGCACAAACTGAGTCTTATGACGAAGAGTCATTGCACATGCGCCAGTTGCTAAAAACCAAACTCGTAGATATGGATCTGTCTGTTCGCGCACTAAACTGCCTGAAAGCTGCTGAAGTTGATACACTTGGCGACTTGGTGTCTTTCAATAAAAATGACCTGATGAAATTCCGCAACTTCGGAAAGAAATCTTTAACTGAATTGGACGAATTGGTCGCAGTGAAGAATCTGACTTTCGGAATGGACTTGGCAAAATACAAATTAGATAAAGAGTAAATTACTTCATATTTTGCGCTCCAAAGAGGATTGATGCAAGATGAAGTTAAAATAAACACGTCATGAGACACGGAAAAAAATTCAATCACTTAAGCAGACAAACCGGACATAGAAAAGCTATGCTCGCGAATATGGCTTGTTCTCTAATCGAGCACAAACGTATCAACACCACTGTCGCTAAAGCAAAAGCGCTTAAACAATTTGTTGAGCCGCTGATCACTAAATCAAAAGAAGATACAACCCACAACCGTCGTATCGTTTTCGCTTACCTTAGAAGCAAATATGCAGTAACGGACTTGTTCCGCGATGTAGCAGCTAAAGTGGGTGACCGTCCGGGTGGTTACACACGTATCATCAAAGTTGGAAACCGTTTGGGAGATAACGCCGATATGGCGATGATCGAACTCGTAGATTTCAACGAACTGTACAACGGTGGTAAAAAAGAAGTCAAAAAAGCAAAAAGCCGTCGTGGTGGAAAAGCGAAAGGAACAGCAGAAGCTGCGCCTGTTGAAGCTGCTCCGGAAGCCAAAGCGCCTGAAGCTCCGGAGACTGAAACAGAAACTACTGAGACAGCTGAATAATGAAATTCAACTTTCAATAAAAATCAAGGATAAACTTTTGCTAGTTTGTTCTTTTTTTTTGATTTTTTGTCAAGGATTTCAGGAGCATAGCTTTACGTTCTTATTCAACTTTTGTCCCGCTATCCGCTACAATCTTTTTTTAGATTTCCCTTTCGCGATTGCTACAGGGCAATCAAAAAAAGGATTTTCGCTTCTATCGGGGCTAATTTTCAAGAGTTGATTTTATTTCAGCTTTAACTGCTCAAAACTCTTAATAACTTAATGGGTTAAATTTTTTTCAGAATAACTAAATTTGCAGCACACAATCTAACTACTCAATTCTCATTACTCAATACTAATGAAATACAACACACGACAACCAGCAATCCTACTTCTTTCAGACGGCACCATTTTCCACGGCAAATCCATCGGAATCTCCGGCACCACCTTCGGCGAAGTCTGCTTCAACACCGGAATGACCGGCTACCAGGAAATCTTTACCGATCCGTCGTACTTCGGCCAAATCATGGTTGCGACCAACGCACACATCGGCAATTATGGCGTCAACGCTGAAGACATCGAAGCCGACCGCATCATGATTTCGGGGTTGGTCTGCAAGAATTTTTCATTCAACAATTCGCGCCCGAATTCGACCGGAACGCTTGAGGATTATTTCAAAGCGCAAAACCTCGTCGTCATTTCCGATGTCGATACGCGCGCTTTGGTCAGTTACATCCGTGACAATGGCGCGATGAACGCAGTAATCTCGACAGACGGAACACCAATAGAAGAATTGAAAAAGCAACTCGAGAATATCCCCGACATGAAAGGCCTGGAATTGTCCTCAAAAGTGTCGACAAAAGAACCATACTTCGTTGGTGACGAAAATGCGAAATATAAAATCGCGGCGCTCGATCTCGGCATCAAGAAAAACATCTTACGCAATCTCGCCAAACGCGACTGCTATATCAAAGTGTTTCCATACAACGCGACGTTTTCAGAAATGAGCCAGTTCAATCCCGACGGTTATTTCCTGTCAAACGGCCCGGGCGATCCGGAACCATTGTTCGACGCACAGGAAGCCGCAAAGGAAATCCTCGACAACGACAAACCGCTATTCGGGATTTGCCTTGGCCACCAGGTCATTGGTTTGGCAAACGGCATTTCGACCTATAAAATGTTCAACGGACACCGCGGCATCAACCATCCGATAGAAAATATCCTGACCGGAAAAGGCGAAATCACTTCACAAAACCACGGTTTCGCAGTCAACAAAGAAGAACTCGAGGCGCATCCCGATTTTGAAATCACGCATTTGCACATCAATGACCAAACGGTTGCCGGCATGCGCATGAAAAACAAAAACTGTTTCTCGGTGCAATACCATCCCGAAGCCAGTCCAGGCCCGCATGATGCGAGTTATTTGTTTGACGAGTTTATTGCGAACATTGAGAAATTGAAATCGGCTGCAACGGTTTAATCAAAAGCCCTAGCCCTGATGGAAGCGGCATCCTTTTTTGCAAAAAAAAGATATAGCATTTGAAATTAAAAGGAGCACAGCCACTGGCTGTGAGGTATTTTTTAAACATCAATTGAAAATTGTTGCTGTAATCTAGCCCCGATTGCAATGGAAATCCTTTTTGCGAGGCACGAAATAAAAAGATTTTAATGAAAAGCGGGACTCAACACGAATAAAATGCTAAACATCGGCTCCTAAAAATTTACAACGTTATCGTTAATAACATTCCAAAACCCGAATTGCGGATATCATTATATTTGTAATATAAAATTTATAATTCATCATTTAAAACAGAAATTATGAGCATCATCATTAAAATTCATGCAAGACAGATATTTGATTCACGCGGAAATCCTACGATTGAAGTCGACGTGGTTACCGAAAACGGCGTTCTGGGTCGCGCTGCCGTTCCTTCAGGAGCATCAACCGGCGAACACGAAGCGGTCGAATTGCGCGACGGCGGAAAGGCATTTCTTGGAAAAGGCGTCCTCAAAGCCGTCAAAAATGTCAATACGCTGATTGCTGAGGAATTGCTTGGGACTTCTGTTTTCGAACAAAACAAAATCGACCAAATGATGATCGAACTTGACGGCACGCACAACAAAGGAAACTTGGGTGCGAATGCGATTTTGGGAGTTTCATTGGCTGCTGCCAAAGCCGCTGCAAATGAACTTAATATGCCATTATACCGCTACGTTGGCGGTGTTTCAGGAAACACGCTTCCGTTGCCGATGATGAACATCATCAATGGCGGTTCGCACTCCGATGCGCCGATTGCATTCCAGGAATTCATGATTATGCCGGTCAAAGCAAAGACTTTTTCGGAAGCGATGCAAATGGGCACGGAGATTTTCCACAACCTGAAAAAAGTATTGCATGACCGTGGATTGTCGACTGCTGTGGGCGATGAAGGCGGATTTGCGCCAAACCTTGCGGGCGGAACCGAAGATGCTTTGGACACGATTAAAAAAGCCGTCGAAATGGCAGGTTATAAATTCGGCGATGAAATCATGATCGCTTTGGATTGTGCGGCTTCTGAATTTTACGTCAACGGCCAATATGATTATAAAAAATTCGAAGGCGAAGGCGGAAAAATCCGTACGTCAAGGGAACAGGCGGAATATTTGGCAGACCTGACCAAAAAATATCCGATCATTTCTGTTGAAGACGGCATGCAGGAAAACGATTGGGATGGCTGGAAATATTTGACTGAACTGATTGGCGACAAAGTACAATTGGTAGGCGACGATTTATTCGTGACCAATGTTGAAAGACTGGCAACGGGAATTGAAAAAGGCATTGCCAATTCAATCTTGGTAAAAGTCAACCAAATCGGAACATTGACAGAAACGATTGCGGCGGTCAACATGGCGCACAACGCAGGTTATACTTCCGTGATGTCACACCGTTCGGGAGAAACCGAAGACAATACGATTGCCGATTTGGCTGTCGCGTTGAATTGCGGCCAAATCAAAACCGGTTCTGCTTCGCGTTCCGACCGTATGGCAAAATACAACCAATTGCTCCGCATTGAGGAAGAATTGGGAAGTACGGCTTATTTCCCGGGGAAGAAAGCATTTAAAATAAAGTAGATTTACCATAAATCTTGACTGAAAAACCTGGCAAAGAAATTTGCCGGGTTTTTTATTTCGAATTCTCATTCGAAACCGTCGAATTCTAATTGGATGACAATTGCATGAAAGGAAATGCTATTTTTGTTTGGCAATCCACCAGCAATTTTTCTTATGAGAAAAGCGACCTACATCATCCTGTGTTTTCTTTGCCTTTATTCGGTGCCGGATATTGCCCAAAACAAACCTGTTGACAGCCTGATCCAAATATTGACCCACGCGAAAAACGACATCGATCGTGCGCGTGCACTCAATGCGCTTGCCGATGAACACAAAACGATCGATCCTGTCCAAATGCAGCAGTATGCGAACCAGGCATTGCAGTTGGCACAAAAAATAAAATACAGGCTTGCCGAAGGAAACGCGCAGATCAATGTTTGGAATGCGAATTTGATTTTAGGAAAATATACTGTCGCACTCCAGCATTTTTCTGATGCGCAGGCCATTTTTGAGGCCGCGGCAGATTCGGGTTCAGCCGATGACAAGGAAGTCAAAAACGGATTGGCGCGCGCTTATGGCAGCATCGGGATTGTATTTTCTGAGCAGAGCAATTACGCCAAGGCATTGCAATACCATTTGAAAGCTGTCAGAATTTATGAAGAGATCAATGACCTCAATAAATGTGCACGGCTTTACAATAACATCGGGATTGTTTACCAGTCGGAAGGCGATTACTTCAAGGCACTGGATTACTTCATCAAATGCCTGAAAATCCAGGAGAAAATTGGTGATAATACTGTCGGAATCACGACAACCAATATCGGGAATATTTATCTCGCACAGAAAAATTACCCAAAAGCATTTGAATATTACACCAAAGCGCGGCAGCTTTTTGTAAAATATCCGGACAGTCGGGGTTTGGGCGAACTTTACAACAACCTTGGCCTGTATTATAAAAAAACCGGCGACGCCACTAAAGCTTTGGAAAATTATCAGGCTGCATTGTCGGCGTTTAATTCCATTGCAGACAAATTCGGCGCTTCCGATACCTATGCTTTTATTGGTGAAGTCTACTTTGACAAACAAGATTATGTCCAGGCATTATCGAATATCAATAAATCGCTGGCATTGGCTAAAGAATTAAACATTCTCGAACGCATCCAGGATTCGGAAAAGAAGCTCAGCGAAATTTATGTAAAACTCAACAAACCGAACGAAGCCCTGCTGCATTACCAACTTTACAGTGTAGCGAAAGACAGCGTCAGCAATTATGAAAACATCAGGAACAGTGTTCGTGCCGAGATGAATTTTGAGTTTGACAAGAAACAAGCACTCCAAAAAAAGGAACTCGAAAAAAAGGAACTGATTTTCAGCGAACAAAATAAAAGGCACCAACAGCAGATATTTTTTGTGATCCTTTTTATATTATTGCTGTTCGGAATCATTTTCCTGATTTACAACAGGCTGCAGCTGAAAAAAACATTGACGTTGCAGAAAGAGCTCGCGGAATACGAGCAGAAAGCGCTGCATTTGCAGATGAATCCGCATTTTGTTTTCAATTGCCTGGGTTCGATTTCGAGTTTCATCGTACAGAACGGAACCGATTCGGCAATCAAATATTTGTCGAAATTCTCGAAACTGATGCGCCTGACACTTGAATATTCGAAGGAATCCTTAATCCCGATTGACAAGGAAATCGAAAGCCTGCAAAATTACCTCGAGCTCGAACAGCTGCGTTTCAACCAGAAGTTTGATTTCAGCATTACCAAAAGCAAAGACATTGATGACGATACCGCATTGCCGCCTTTACTATTGCAGCCTTTTGTAGAAAATGCGATCATCCACGGGTTGATTCCAAGAAAAGAGACGGGAAAAATCGATATTGATTTCTCCATTTCCGGCGACAGCCTGATTTGCACGATTACGGATAATGGCATCGGTTTCAACAAATCGCAGGAACTGAAAGAAAACCTGGTTAGTGTACACAAATCGATGGCGCTGGACATTACGAAGAAAAGGCTCGAAATGATGGAATCGGTGACATCCAAAAAATCGCAGGTTGAAATCAATGAAATCAAGAATGAAAGCGGTGAAACCACAGGAACGAAAGTGATTTTGAGCCTTCCGATACAATATATCAAAGCATAGAATGATTACAGCATTACTGATTGACGACGATTCGAATTTGCGCAACGGCATGAAAAGCATGCTCGAACGGTATGCGCCCGAAATCAGGATTATCGGCGAGGCCGACAGCGTGGAAACCGGCATTAAGTCGATGGACGCGCTTTCGCCGCAGGTTGTTTTCCTCGACATACAGTTGGGCGACGGAACCGGATTTGACATTTTGGAACAGTTGGCGCTTAAAAACGGGAAATCGTCTTCGCATATCGTTTTCATTACGGCTCATGAGCAATACGCGATTAAGGCGTTCCGGTTTAGTGCTTTGGATTTCCTGTTGAAACCGGTCGATCCTGATGAATTGCAGAAAGTGATTCTGAAGATCAAAAATGTGCTCGACAAGAATATGGATTATGCACATATCGATTTGCTGCTCGAGAATATCAGGAAGAAAGTCGATAATTTCAAAAGGATTGCGCTGTCGACATCCGATGGCATCCATCTTTTTGAGATCAGTGACATTATCCGATGTGAGAGTGAAGACAATTATACGAAATTTTACATCAAGAATAATAAGCCAGTGCTGATTTCGAAAACGCTGAAGGAATATGAGGATTTGTTGACTGAACACGGATTTGAAAGAATCCACCAATCGCACCTGATCAACCTGTCGTATCTGAAATCATATATCAAGAAAGACGGCGGATATGTCGTGATGGCCGACAATAGCCATCTTCCGATTTCACAGCGAAAAAAGGAGCGATTGCAGGAATTCCTAAAGACCATATGACAAATTCTAATCGAAAGACACCGAATACTCAATTGCCCGAATAATTTATATTTTACCGTATACCTTTAACAAAAACAAAGTCGTCAAATAATTAAAACCAGGATTATGAAGAAATTATACTTTTTATTGTCGTTGTTACTCACTGGAATAACCAACGCACAGAACATTGCCATTCCCGATGCAAATTTCAAGACTGCCGTACTCGCTTCAGGAGCCGATTCGGACCTGGATGGCGAGATTAGTGTGACCGAAGCCCAGAACGTAATAGAAATTAGCGCCCCTGATTCGAACATCGCGAACGTTTTCGGCATTGAGAATTTCACCAATCTCATGCACTTGGACATTTCCGGAAACCCTATTACAGAAATGTACTTGGGTATGAACACGCAACTTGAAGACATCGAGATCAGCGACACACAGTTACAGCAACTGGACCTTACAGGCTTGTCGCTTTTGCAGCAGATTTACGGCAATAATATTCCGTCATTGGGCACGTTGACCTTGACCGGCTGTACGTCACTTTACCTGATCCAGGTTACGGGCTGCTCGCTGGGTGCGATAGACCTGAGCACTTGCCCGGCTTTGAGCAGTATTACGCTGTGGGACGATCAACTGTTTTCGATCAATTTCGGACCCAATACAGCGTCGTCCGTAATACTGTTACTTGACAACAATCACCTGCTTTCGCTAGACTTATCGCCATTGACCAATCTTCATCAACTTTTATGCAGCGATAATCTGCTTCAGTCGCTCGACACATCAAACAATCCGAGCCTGACCTGGCTGGGCTGTGCCTTCAATTCCATTACTACGCTGGACCTTTCCAACAATTCGAATCTTTCCGTTTTGACCGCCGATAATAATGCACTCCAGACCATTTATATGAAGAACGGCGCACTTGAAAATGCGACTTTTGCCAACAACCCGGCATTGTATTTTATTTGCGCCGATGAGGGCCAGGTGACTGCCGTGCAAACGACGGCCGGCGCGTCGGTCGTGGTAAATTCTTACTGCACGTTTACGCCCGGTGGCGATTACAACACGATTACCGGTGCGGTGCGTTTCGACGGGAACAACAATGGATGCGACATCAATGATGTGACTGCACCATTCATTAAAGTCAATATTACAGAAGGCGTTAATACGGGCGCAACTTTTACCACCGCCAATTCGCTTTACAGTTTTTATACCGGTGCCGGAAACTTTACTGTGACGCCAAACTTAGAAAACCCAACCTTCTTTACAGTTTCACCTGCAAGTGCAGCCGTGAATTTCCCGAATGTCAATAATAACGTTTCGACGCAAAATTTCTGCCTTTCAGCCAATGGCGTACACAGGGATGTAGAAGTTGCGATAGCCCCGATTACGCTGGCGCGCCCCGGTTTTGATGCCCAATATGAAATCGTCTACAAAAACAAGGGAAACCAAACCCAAAACGGGTCGGTGACATTTAATTATAATGACAATGTGTTGAATTTCGTTTCTGCAACGCCTGTGCCAAGCAGCCAGGCGACAGGATTGCTGACGTTCAATTATACCAATTTGCTGCCTTTTGAAAACCGTATAGCCAAGGTAACTGTGCATGTCAATGCGCCAACCGATACGCCGGCGGTGAATGCCGGATATGTGTTGGATTTTACAACAGCTATCACTTTAAACGGCACCGATGAAACGCCGGCCGATAATACAATGAATTATCATCAGACGGTCGTGAGTTCGCTTGACCCGAATGTGAAAACCTGTGTGGAAGGTAATGTTGTTTCACCTTCCGAAATTGGGAAATACCTGCATTATGTAATAAATTTTGAAAACACGGGCACTCAGGCAGCACAGAACATTGTAGTCGTAGACATGATTGATATCTCCAAATTTGATATCAATTCACTACGTGTCATGAACAGTTCGCATCCGGTCGACATTCGTGTGACAGGAAATAAAGCAGAATTCATTTTCAGAGACATCAACCTCGCCATAGGCGGACACGGTAACATCTTGTTGAAAATCAAAACGCTCAACAGTTTAACGACGGGCGCAGTGGTTTCAAACAAAGCTGATATCTTCTTCGATTACAATTTTCCGGTTGCGACTAATATTGCCAATACGACCTTCCAGGCTTTGGGCGTGAATGAGCATGAATTTGACAATTCCATTACCGTATATCCGAATCCTGCGCATGACATCCTGAATGTAAAAGGGCAAAACAATATCAAATCCATTCAGCTATTTGACGTTCAAGGCAGGATTTTGCAAACCAACCTGGTAAACGAGAATACGGCAACGATTGACATTTCAGGTAAACAAAGCGGGATTTACTTCCTGAAAATCACTTCCGATAAAGGCATCAAAGTCGAAAAAATAGTCAAGAATTAAGTTAATTATGTTGAGTTTCCCTAAAGTCCGCAAATCTTTTTTTGCGGACTTTTTCTTTGTTATCCAAATAATTACGATTGAATAACAGTCCTTTTACAGATTTTATTACATTTGGAAAAGCAAAGCAAAAACAAATGAAAAAACTTTACCTATTGTTATTTTTTACCGCAATTTCCCAAGCCCAGATTGTCAGTATTCCCGATGCGAATTTTAAGGCAAAACTTTTGGCCGCTGATACCAATAATCAGATTGGCGGCGGACTTAAAATTGATCAGAATGGCGATGGGCAAATACAGAATACAGAGGCAGAATTGATTGGACATCTGGATGTTTCCGCTTCCAGCATTGCTGACCTGACCGGAATTGAAGCTTTCATCAACATTGGCGTAATTGAATGCCAGGACAACCAGCTGACGACATTAAACTTAATCGCCGCGCCATATTTATATGCCTTGGATTGCCACAACAACCTGTTGGTAACATTGGTTACTAGTGGTTTGACTAATCTCAATTCTTTGGATTGCAGTAATAATCCCGCATTGGCTGCACTGGATGTTACGAATATGAACGATTTGAATTTCCTAACCGTAAACCAGACACAAATTGCTGCGTTTTCTTTAAGCGGTACGCCAAATATCGGTGTGCTGCACATTGAAGATACGCCGATTACAGCATTGGATGTCGCCAACCTGCAATTGGTCTATTACATTTATGGCAGCCATACACAAATTACGTCATTAGACATCAGCGGCATGATTAATTTGGAATGGATGCAGTTCGACCATACGCCAATCACCAACTTTACTGCCAATGCGCAAAACCATTTATGGAACCTTGATTTGAACAATTGCGGATCATTGGTTTCGGTGTCTATCACGAATTGTACTATGCTGACCAGTGTTAATTTATTGGATTGTCCACTTTTGGCGTCGGCCGACTTTTCTAACTGTACCCATTTGACAGATTTGACCTCTTTACAAATGAATGCTGCCCTGGAAACGCTGAATGTGTCAAATTGTCCTCAACTAGGCTCGGTAGCGCTCTTTGCTGCCGACAACCAATTGAATTCTTTAAATCTCGCTGGCTGCACGAACATGGACGTGCTTTATCTCGATAATTGTAAGCTGACCTCACTCGATGCTTCGGATTGTGCTGCACTGACAGAGCTGATGGTTAAGAACAACCAACTCACATCCCTGAATATTTCAGATCTCCAGAACCTGAAAGTAATAGAATGTTCTGATAACCAGCTGACTTCAATTGATTTGACAGGCTTGGTGGAAGTCATACAGTTTGAATGCGACAACAACCAGATTGCAGCGATGGACTTGACCGACATGGTGAGTTTGGAAACCATGTATTGCAACAATAATCCATTGACTACATTGGACGCGAGCCATTGCATCAACCTGGAGCAATTGTCCTGTGATACGCCTACAATGACTTCGCTGTATGTCAAAAACGGGATGGACGAGGCACTTGTTTTTAACCCTGAGCCGATGCAATATATCTGTGCCGACGATTCGCAAATACCTACAATCCTGACTTCTATCGACCCGACGGATATTGTGGTCAATTCGTTCTGTACATTTGTTCCGGGTGGAAATTACAATACGATTAGCGGTACGATGCTTTTTGATGCTGACGACAACGGATGCGATGCCGGTGACACGATGCTGCCAAACCTCAAAATCAGGATGACCGACGGCACGCACAACCGGGCAACGTTTACAGATACTGCCGCCGCATATTCCTTTTACGCACAAACAGGTACATTTACCCTGACACCAGATTTGGAATTCCCTTCGTTATTTACGGTTACGCCAAATAATGCGACGGTCAATTTTGCGACGATTAACAACCTTTCGTCTGTAAACGATTTCTGCATTGCCGCAAATGGCGTGCATCCTGATTTGGAAGTGATGATTGCCCCAAGCCAACTTATGCCGGGCTTCAATTCTTATTGCGACGTCATTTACAGGAATCGCGGAAACCAGATCATTTCTTCAGGAACAGTTACTTTGGCTTATGACGATGCCGTATTGGACGTTGTTTCAACCAGTGCTATACCGGATACTCAAAGCAGTGGAAATTTGAGTTGGAATTATACGAACCTGATGCCGTTTGAAACCCGCAGGGTAAGCGTCAACCTGCATCTCAATGCGCCAACTGACACGCCGCCAGCGAATATTGGCGATATTATTACCTATACTTCGACCATTACGCCAAATTGGCCGGATGACACGCCGTTGAATAATACGTGTGTCAGCAAGCCGATTGTTGGCGGCAGTTTTGATCCGAATAACAAATTGTGTCTTGAAGGCACATCGGTTTCCCCAACTAAAATCGGGGATTACCTGCATTATGTCATCAATTTTGAAAATACGGGAACCGCAGCAGCGCAAAACATTGTGGTGCAGGACAACATTGATGCAACGATGTTCGACATCAATTCACTACAGGTTTTAAATACTTCTCACCCGGTTGTGGCCAGGATTATTGATGACAAGGTCGAATTTGTATTCCAAAACATCAACCTCGCCCCGGATGCAGATGGCAATGTTGTATTTGAAGTCAAGACCAAAAACACTTTGTCTGAAGGCGATTTCGTAATCAATACCGCCAATATTTATTTTGATTACAACTTCCCTGTTGCGACGAATGATGCTTTTACGGTATTTGAATCCCTTGGCGTGAACAATCCTGATTTTGACAATTCCATTGCGGTTTATCCAAATCCAACGCGTGATATATTAAATGTCAAAACTTTGGGAATCATCAAATCAATACAGCTTTATGACATCCAGGGAAGAGTATTGCAAACCAACCTGTTTGGTGAGAATTCAGCAATTGTGGATATTTCCGGAAAACAAAAAGGGATTTACTTCCTGAAAATCACGTCGGAAAACGGAATCAAAATCGAAAAAATCATAAAGAACTAAGCCAATATACTTTGTCTTTCCAAAAACCTGCAACTCATTTGCAGGTTTTTTTTATGCGTTGAACCGCCAATATTTTAATTGTTTTCAAAAACCTGCACATTTATAAAATAATTTTACTTTTCCATGCGATATTCGTTTTTAAATTCATCCGAAATTCCTTAGTTTTGTTAAATTATTATTTCAATAAATAAATTTCCAATTTTATCATGTCTAAAACAGCAATATTAGAAATTGATGGCAAGAAGTATGAATTTCCGATAATCGTCGGAAGCGAAAATGAAGTCGCCATCGATATCAACAAATTACGTGACGTTTCAGGAATCATCACCATGGATCCGGGTTATAAAAATTCCGGTTCCTGCAAAAGTGACATCACCTTTCTTGACGGTGAAGAAGGAATCCTGCGTTACAGGGGTTATTCGATTGAAGATTTGGCTGCAAAAGCCAACTTCCTTGAAGTGTCTTTTCTTTTGATTTTTGGAGAATTGCCAACAGCCGCAGCCCTCGAGCAATTCGAAAACGACATCAGGAAATACACATTGGTCAATGAAGAGATGAAAAACATCATTGACGGTTTCCCGAAAACAGCACATCCGATGGGCGTGTTGTCGGCATTGACAAGTGCGTTGACCGCATTCAATCCAAAATCGGTAAATGTTGAGAATGAAAAGGAATTGTACGAAGGCGTTTGTAAAACGATGGGTAAATTCCTCGTCATCGCGACATGGACGTACAGGAAATCAATGGGCTATCCGTTGAATTATTACGACAATACGAAAGGCTATGTCGAGAATTTCATGCGCCTGATGTTTGAATTGCCAACCGGACCATACAAACCAAGCCCCGCAGTTATTGATGCGCTTGACAAATTGTTCATCCTTCATGGCGACCACGAGCAAAACTGTTCGACGTCGACAGTGAGAATGGTCGGTTCATCGCACGCCGGATTATTCGCTTCGATTTCTGCCGGTGTTTCCGCACTTTGGGGTCCGCTTCACGGTGGCGCCAACCAGGCTGTTCTCGAAATGCTTGAGGAAATCCAGAAAAATGGCGGTGATGCAGACAAATATATGGCTAAAGCCAAAGACAAGGACGATCCATTTAGATTGATGGGCTTCGGGCACAGGGTTTACAAAAACTTCGACCCGCGCGCTAAAATCATCAAGAAAGCGGCCGATGAGGTATTGTCGACTTTGGGCGTAGACGACCCGATTTTGCAGATTGCCAAAAAACTCGAAGAAGCTGCGCTTGTAGACGAATATTTCGTATCCAGGAAATTATACCCGAACGTCGATTTCTATTCAGGAATCATTTATCGCGCTTTGGGAATCCCAACCGATATGTTTACCGTATTGTTCGCGATCGGAAGGCTTCCGGGATGGATTGCGCAATGGAAAGAAATGCGGGTCAACAAAGAGCCGATCGGTAGGCCAAGGCAGATTTACACTGGCCATCCGTTAAGGGATTTTAAGCCGATGGACAAAAGATAAATTTTGAAAAGCTTCTTGAAAAAGGAGCTTTTTTTATTTTCTGATTGATGAAAAGAAATCGTAATATTATACCTTTAATATAGTTGTGGATGAAAAAGCAGGTAAAGAAATTCTTAAGTCGATTGATGCCAAAAGGGATGTTGAAGGAAAAAATAAAACTGACTTATTATAATTTATTGTCAGGAAAAAATGCGTCATTTTCCCTTATACAATTGGATAGACTGCTCTTTAAAACAAAATATGAAGGATTAGAATTCACCACCAAAGATGCCCTTTATAATATCGTTGAAGATTTCGATTTTTACCAGCATTTCCACAAAGTGAAACACGGGGATGTCATTATGGATGCAGGTGCCAATAACGGCTATATTGCTTTGTTGTTTGCGAAACTTGCCGGTGAAAACGGAAAAGTCTATGCTTTTGAGCCAGATGCCATCAATATCAAATACATTGAGGAAAATATCGGCCTCAATGAAGATGTCAAAAATATAATTATAGAAGATTTGCTGTTGTGGAATGAAAACACTTTCGTGGATTTCTACGAAGCGGGAACAGTCGGCTCGTCGGCGGTATGGATGCCCGGAAGTGACAAAGTCGTTAAAAAAGAAGCCGTTCGGATTGATGATTGGGTTGCTAAAAACAACATCCAAAAACTCGATTTCATTAAAATGGATATCGAAGGCGCCGAAATCGAAGCGATGGACGGTTGTGTAGAAACCATAAAAAACCTGAAGCCTGATTTTGCCATTGCTTCTTATCATGTTGTGAACGGTGAACAGACTTACATTAAAATGGAAGCGTTTTTCAGGAAGATGGATTATCCTTTTAAAACGGTGAAGTTTAATAAAAATGAAATCATCACTTTTGCGGGGGTGAACGTCAAATAGCGAGCACATGATCAAATCCATTTCATTAATAACCCAATCAGGAAGCTCAAACTGTAAACATACAGTTGTCAAAGACTTTAAGACGGTTTTGGATTTATCAGCAGTAGCAAATGAAAAGTCCTTCGATCTTATCATTACTTTTGAAAATAAAATTTCCGAATTCCGCAACCACGATTACACTTGGATAAAATGCAGCCGCAACTTGGTTTCGGCGCCATTTTCACCAAAAATCGTTAGGCTTTCAAATGGTTTTTTGGTACAGGCCAATATCAATTTTGGTATCTGGGAAGTCAAAAAAAACAATTCGAAAGTATTGATTTGGCGTTTCAACCCCGAAAATGCCGCGCCACTTTCCGCTTACACGGGCAACAAAAACGAAAGAATTGTCCATTCCGCAAATACGGTTTTCGACTTTCCTGAAAACCCTGCGCTGCTGTTTTCCAATGCCAATGCGGTAGAATTCAGCCGTTCTGCCCATCCGTTTTCTGCAATTGCCTGCTTTACCGACCATTGCGATTTCGATACGCCCGAAAGCCTGCCTTTGCAAAGGGAATTTTTCAACGAACATTCCATAAAGGTGACAAAGGGTTTTTTCCTGAACCAATATTCCAAAAGACACGACAATGCTTCTTTTGAAAATAGCGCCTCCGAATTGGCAAAATGGCGCTCCGACGGGCACGAACTGGCCTATCATTCCTTGTCGCAATCCATTAAGAATGATGCCGAAAGTTTTGATGATTTCTTTGGGGTTACGCCGCCATTTCCGGACATCCCGACATGGATTGACCATGGCTACCAACCATATAATCTATCGCTATATCGAGAGAATAATATTGACCCTGTGGTTTATGAAAATACGCTGAAAGCAAAAAATATTGCGACATTGTGGAATTACATCGATTCGGCAACGGCGACTTCCGGCGTTATCAACCAGCTCAATCCAGACCATTTTACACTCGATAAGTTTTACAAAGGCAATCCCGGAAAAACTTTTACCCAAAGACTGACGCATAATGTAAAAAATACCATGGCGCACCATTATGCCGACCCGAAAAACAATTGGGGTTTCATGATTGCCAATGGAAAAAGGCTATTTAAAAAGCGGAATGTCAAAAGTTTTTTTCCGTTTTTGTGGAATGTCATAGTGCTTTCATTTTCATTGCTGCGCGTATTCCTTTTTTGGAATTGGCTGAAAAATAAACCTTATAAGTTGGCCAAATACACGCCGGTTATTTTCGGACATACGATTTCCAAAGAAAAATTTTACATATTCCAGACGATGGAAATGGTCGATTTCAAGAAAGCGCTTTCAAAAGAGAACATTTCCACATTGGTAAAAGAGAGTGGGCTATTTATCGCGCACACTTATTTTTCCGTACCGATGCGGCACCATCATGGCAGGATTTTCAAGACGCCAGAGCAAATTGACTCGGAAGTGGCTGAAAATTTCAGGGTTCTTGGCGGCAAAATCAAAACTGGCGAAATCTGGAATCCAACGCTGAACGAACTCGTCGTTTTTTTGGCTAATTTTGAAAAAGCAGTTTCAGATGTCGATGGCGATGGAAACATTTTCGCAACCAGCGCTTCGGGGCTGCATTACAGAACGGTGAACTAATGGAAATACTCTATACAAAAGACCTGGAATGGCTCAAAAAATGGGATGCGTATGTCCTAAGGGAAAACAAAGCCAGCCATTTGTTGCTTTCCGAATGGAATAAATCCTTCCAGTCATACGGTTTTGATTATGAGATTTGCATTTGCCATGAAAATGGTGTCATTCATGGCGGATTTTCAGGCGTGATTGCCAAGGCGCTGTTCTTCAAATTTTATATCGTTCCTTATGGGCCAATCGTTTCCGGAGGATTTGAGAACTGCCTCGATATATTGGTTACAACTGTCGTGGAAAGAGCCAAATGCCACAATTGCTGTTATTGCCATATTACTTTGCCGGTTTCTGAAACCAAAAACGCGCATGTTTTTAATGCATTGCCCGAACTTCCGGCTTTAATCAATGCGAAAGAAGGGCATTTGTTCAAATATGTTTATTCTTCAAATGGGCTGAATTGGGTCGATTTGTCCGATCATAATAATGAGGAAGAATTATTGGAAAGTTTCCGTCCTTCGGTGCGGCGTTACATTCGGAGTTCGCAGCGCAAAGAATTGGAAGCCCGGTTTCTTGAGTCTGAAACCGATATCAAAATGGGTTATGAATTGTGCCTTGAAAATGCGCGGAACCATCATTATACATTGCGTGACTGGGATTCGTTTAAGGACACTTTAATCAATATGGTTTCCGATAAAAGCGCGGTTTTCCTCGGGGCGTTTAAAGATGAAAATCTCAAAGGCGCCGCGCTTGTAATAAAATCGGGCAATTACAACACTTATATTTTAGGTGGAACCAAAAAGGAAAAACCGGATCTATTAGTTGGTCATTTCCTGCATTGGGAAGCGATAAAAATATCTTTCCGTCAAAAATTAAGCGGGTATAACATATCTTTAGGCGGCTCAAAAGGAGTTGTGGATTTGAAGAACAGCTATGCGGATGTGCAGGTGATGTTCATCAATTCCAAATACCATTGGATTTTGAAGCCTGCATTTTTTAAAACCTACCTGTTTGTTGAAAAGCAATTGAAACCGCATAAAAAAACGCTTTCAAAAATATTGTCAATGCTGAAAAGGAAATGATAAAGAAACTCCGGAAATACCTGAAAGTAGCCGATATCGACGTGCTGATTTACAGCATGGCCGCAGCTGATCTGGTTGCTTTGCCCGACATTGGATATGAAATCCAAAAGCAAACGCTTCCGGATTCAAGGGTGCAATATTTTATCATGGATCATGGGATTTCAATACATCAAAGTTATTTGTTTGTCAAATTGTACCTGTTGCGGCTGATTGGGAAAAAAGGTCCGGCGATTGGCGATTGTGTCACGATTCCGGAATATAAGGGGAAATCGATTTATCCATTTGTGATCAACCATATTGCACACGAAATGCTGGTGGAAAAAAAATATCCGGAAGTGTTCATTATCGTCAATACCGACAATGCAAACTCCATCCGCGGAATTGAAAAAGCAGGTTTTAAACTGTACGCCAAAATCAAGGCCAATCGGTTTTTGCTTTTTTACTACAATCTAGAAAAGCACTATTCCAAAGCGATTTAACGAAATTGTGCCGATTTATAAATGGCAAAAGCACCTGAAAATCGGGAAGCTTTTTTATCTTTGCCACTCGAGGCCGCAAGGCCGAACTGTATGGAGTAAGAAGCCAAAAGCCATTTTATGCTGGAATTGAATATTAAGAATGAAACGTCAAGATTACGGGCTGTTGTCCTCGGAACCGCAGTCAGCAATGGCCCGACTCCGACTGCCGAACAGGCATACGACCCAAAATCCCTCGAACACATATTAGCAGGAACGTATCCGGTGGAAGCCGATATGGTCGACGAAATGGAAGCGTTTAACAAAGTGTTCGAGAAATACGATGTGAAAGTATTCCGTCCGGAAATCGTAACCGACGAAAACCAGATTTTCACGCGCGACATTGCGTTTGTGATTGACGATATTTTTGTCAAAGCCAACATCTTGCCCGAAAGGGACAAGGAATTGCCGGCCATCCAATATGTCATGGGCCAGATTGATTCTGAGAAAATTGTGCAGCCGCCGGACGACGTCCATATTGAAGGCGGTGACGTGATGTTATGGAACGATTATATTTTCATCGGCGCTTATAAAGGCAGCGATTACTCGGATATCAAGACCGCGCGCACCAATTGGCAAGGCGTGAAATTTATCAGGGATTTGTTCCCAAACAAGATTGTAAGGGAATTCGATTTGGTGAAATCGACGACGGAAGCGCGTGACAACGCGTTGCATTTGGATTGTTGTTTCCAACCGGTCGGAAGGAACAAAGGCATCATTTATAAAGGCGGCTTCCGCGATCAGAACGATTACCAGTTTCTGGTGGATTTGTTTGGAGAAGTCAACCTGTTCCATATTACCAGGGATGAAATGTATGATATGAATTCGAATATTTTTTCGATTGCGCCCGATGTGGTCGTTTCGGAAAGGAATTTCACGAGGTTGAATGCATGGCTTCGCGAAAACGGATTTACGGTTGAAGAAATCCCGTATGCGGAAATTGCGAAGCAGGAAGGCTTACTGCGTTGTTCGACATTGCCATTAATTAGAGAATAATTTAATGTGAATCCAAAGCCGCGTTAAGGATTGAAGCGAAATCTTTTATTTGCCTGTAGCGCAGCGAAAGGAAATAAAAATTGAAGCGAAAAGCCTGACCCGCAGTGACACGAGGCTGCAAGCCGACTGCCCGAAGGGAAACGCCAAAAAAATAAAAACATGAAACAAACTACCAACTCCATTTTGATGATCCGCCCGGTCGCATTCCGTATGAATGAGCAGACCGCAGTCAATAATTATTACCAGAAAGTGCTGAACGATTTGCTTCCTGCAACCGTAAACGCCCGGGCGCAGCAGGAATTTGACATTTTTGTCGACAAGCTTCGCGAAATCGGCGTTGATGTGACTGTCATTGACGACATTGCCGAACGCGATACGCCGGACAGTATTTTCCCGAACAACTGGATTTCTTTCCACGAAAATGCCGATGTCGCGTTGTACCCGATGTTTGCCGAAAACAGGCGCAAGGAACGCCGCGAGGAAATCCTGGATACGTTGGAGGAAAAAGGGTTTAAGATTGAGAATATCGTTGATTATACTTCGGCTGAGGACGACGGTTTTTTCCTTGAAGGCACCGGAAGTTTACTTTTGGACAGGCAGCACAGCAAAGCCTATTGCGCGTTATCGCCAAGGGCTGATGAGGAATTGTGCATTGAATTTTGTGAGGATTTCGAGTTCACGCCCGTGATTTTTGAGGCATTCCAAACGGTCAACGGCGAACGCAAACTGATTTACCATACGAATGTGATGATGTGCTTGGGCGAGACATTTGCCGTGATCTGTGCCGATTGCATTGACGACAAAAAAGAGCGCAAGCATGTGTTGGACAACCTGAAAGAAGACAAGAAAGAAATCATTCTGATTACGGAAGAACAGGTTGACAGTTTTGCAGGGAATATGCTTGAAGTCCGTGGTGCGAACGACAAACGTTACATTGTGATGAGCGCTGCGGCGCACGACAGCCTGACGGAGAAACAAATCAAGCAGCTGGGCAAGCACGGCGATATCATTTCGTCGAGCCTCGATACGATTGAAGCTTGTGGCGGCGGAAGCGCGCGTTGCATGATGGCGGAAATTTTTCTTCCGAAAGTAAAATAAAAAAAGTTGGCCACAGATTCACAGATTTTTTCTAAGCAATGCTCGGGATAATCTGTGAATCTGTGGCCTTTTTATTTTGGCTGAAAATTACTTCACGAAACTGTCGATGATCTTATCGCTTTCGGCTTTTGTTGCGGTTGGTTTCAAATCAAACAGAAATTCATAGAGCGGTTTGTTTTCAACCGTAGTCTGCAGGTTCAGGTCTTTGTCGCGGGCGTAAACCGTTTGCCATTTGTCGCGGACATTTTTCCAGACATTTTTGTTTTCTGCCCAGTAATCCTGTGCTTTTTTGCATCTTGAATCGGCGACTTTCGTATAGACATCATAGCCTTTTTCATTGGCAAGTACCACATCTTTGCCATCATCGCCTCGAACCATTTTCACATTGTCCTGATTGTGGATCCAGCCGAATTTGGTGATTTCCTGCGTATTGGTTCTTTTAAGGACATTGTAGTCTTTCCGTACCGTATATTCCCTTCTTGGAAGTGGCGCATCGGTCGTGTTGGTCCAGTAATCGCGGCCATCGGCATGCATCCAGGTCGCAGTTCCGGCGTATCTCGGACTGTCGTCTACGTTAAATACTTTCTGCGACCATTGTCCTTTCACTGCACTCTTTGGAAGATTTTGGAATTTCCAGGTTTTGTCTTTATAAAATTGATACAGGTCGGTATTTTCAAATTCCCATTCCTGACGCCAATGCTTGACAATCATCGTATCGACAATCAGCAAATGTTGCAAGACGATCTTGTTTGGCGTGTCTTCGACCAATTCGGCCCATTCGAGACCGTAAAGCCTTTCCGTTTTTGATGGTTTGTAATTTTCGTCACGCGTCGCGCGGAAAGTTTCGGCGAAATTGTATTCGACTTCATAACAGCCGCACATTGATTTGATTGATTTGATGTCTTGTTGTTTCTTGTCCTGGGCCAAAGCGCTGATTGATAAGAGTAAAATAAATGCTCCCAAAATTGCTTTTTTGCTCATAGATAATTTTAAATTTTTGTTTTCGCGAATCTTCGATTTCATGTGATTAAGTTGTTAAAATTTCTTTTGCAAAAATAGTATTTTTATTTAGAATAATTAAAAATAGTTCCTACTTTTGTCAAAAAAATTATCAAGAATGTTTCTAAATAGAGTGTTTTTTGTCTGTTTTTTCCTAACTGCTTCATTTTCAAATGCGCAGCAAAAACAAACCGTTGATTCATTAAAAATGGAAAATCTCGACGAAGTCATGGTCACCGCAACGCGCACAGTCAGGCAACTTTCGTCATTGCCACTTCCGGTGCAGCTGATTTCAAAAGAGCAGATAAAATTGTCCGGTTCTTTAAGGTTAAATGACATTCTCGACGAGCAGACAGGCTTGATTATCGTCCCGGATTTCGGTGGCGTTTTAGGAATACAAATGCAAGGCCTGGACGCACAATACACTTTGATTTTGATTGATGGCGTTCCATTGGTCGGCCGTTCCGCCGGTACTTTTGACCTGAGTCGCGTGGCCGTCAATAATGTAAAGCAGATTGAAATCGTAAAAGGGCCATCATCGGGATTATATGGTTCTGAAGCGATTGGTGGCGTCATCAATATCATTACGGAAACGCCAAAAGAAACACCGCTAAAAGGCGATGTGAGTTATAGGTTAGGCAGCTATTTGACGCAAGATGCCAATGTTGGTGTTACGTTCGGAAAAGGGAAAACAAGTTTCAATGCGTATGTTGATGCATTTTCTTCCGAAGGTTACGACTTGGATAAATCCGATGCCTACAGAACCCTTCTGCCCTATAAAAATGTGACGTCGCAGTTGCAGTTCCAATACAAAGCGTCCGAGAAATGGCGTGCATTGGTTTCGGCAAGGTATTTTGGGCAGGACGGCGACCTCGAAAGCGTGATTGACGACGAATCGGCCTCGGGAAATACGATCACGAACGAATTCAACATCCATACGCGCGTGTTCCACAACCCGAATAAGAATTTGAGTTTGACATACGAAGTCTACGGTACGCAATACCATACCAATGATGAAACGCGTTTTGACGATTCCAATGAGCTGGCTGAATCCGGATTCTACAAGGAAAACCTGCTGCGCCCGGAAACCAGGGCAACATACAGGCATGGAAATGTCGTTTACACCGCCGGTTTCGGTTACAGTTTCAACAACCTTGACCGTACGTTTTTTGCCGAAAAAATCAATTACAATTCCTATTACGGTTACGGACAATACGACTTCACATATAAAAAATGGAACGTACTCGCCGGTGCGCGCTACGACAAAAATGACGCATATGCCTCAGCTTTCAGCCCGAAGCTCGCAGTCAATTTCAAGGCAAATGAGTCTGTGTCATTTAAAGCATCTGTCGGATATGGGTTCAAGGCGCCGGATTTAAGGCAATTGTACTTCGATTTTAACAACCCGGCTGTCGGATATATCGTTTTGGGCTACAATGTTGCGGCCAATCGCTTGGTGGAATTGCAAAGCCAAGGGCAAATCGAAAACATACTTGTTCCGGGTAATTTTTTTGACAGTCCGCTGAAAACGGAAAACAGCATCGGCTATAATTTTGGCATTGACCACCGTTATAAAAAAGTAAAATCGTCTGTGAATGTTTTCTACAACAATGTCGAGAACCTGATTGACACCAAAGTTGTAGCTACATTGGCAAATGGACAGAATGTGTTCAGTTATACGAATGTCGGGTCGGTTTTTACGGCAGGATTGGAAGTCAATTCACAAGTCCAGGTTACCGATAATCTCCAGATTTCCGGCGGTTACCAATACCTGATTGCCAAAGACAATGATGTCATCGATGCGATTGAAAACGGCGAAATCTATGCCCGCGATCCGGAAACGCAGCAGTCTTTCCAATTGGGGAAAAGTGATTATTTCGGGCTGTTCAACCGTTCGAAGCATACGGCCAACCTGAAAACGACATGGAAGATTCCGGCATGGAAAGCCAGTCATACGTTGCGCGCGACTTATCGCAGCAAATACGGTTTGTTTGACACCAACAACAACCAGATTCTCGACAATTACGACACGTTCGCCAAGGAATATGTCACACTCGATACGTCATTCACCAAAGAAATTAGCGACAATATTGAATTGCAACTGGGCATGGACAACATCCTCAATTTTACCGATACCCAAAATGCATCCAATATCGCAGGAAGATTAATCTACTGGAAAGTCCGGTACCAATTTTAATTCTAATTTATTTTTTAACTCAATTTTTTTATCATGAAAAACCTTAAATCAAGTTTATTTTTTATTGCAATCGCATTAGTTGCCGCTTCATGCAGCAGTGATGACAACCACACTACGGCAGCGGTTGATACCAAAACCGTCAGCAACCTACATGCGCCAACGACTTCTAATCCGGGCGAACCGCCAGCAGGGGATTTTGTGAAATTCAGTTTTGCAACAGGTGAAGTCGTGACTTCAGGTGACGATTGGGATATCGCTTTCCGCGCGACCGCCATATTGGTCAACGGTGGAACAGCTGCAACTGGCCAGCCGGAAAGAACCGGATTGGGCGCTGCATCGGTCGTAACCGGAACTTTTGCAGAAGTAGCCACTGCACCGGATGACAACTTATTTGCGCAAGATGCCGCAACTACTGCGATTCCAACAGGAAGCGGAAACGGTTGGTATTCCTACAATGCCGAAACGCATGTCATCAGCCCGATTGCAGGCCGTGTCATCGTCATCAAAACACACGATGGGAAATATGCCAAAATGGAAATCCTGAATTATTACCAGGATGCGCCGGCAGTGCCAACAGGTTTGGAGCCATCGGCATACTATAAATTCAATTACAGCTATCAGCCAAGCGGGACAAAGAGTTTTGAGTAGATTAGTTAGTTTTTTTGTTGAAAAGCCTCTTTTTAAGGGGCTTTTTTATTTGAGGAAGTTTCCGCGAATGATGTTTAACACCGCGCTGACAATATATTGGATGCCAATCGCAATGACGATAAAGCCGACAATCCTCGAAATCGCGACAATGCCGGCGGCGCCAAGTATTTTTGCGAGGTAATGCGCGCTTCTCAAAATAATGAAAATGACAAATGCAACCGCCAAAATAGCCACTACGGCAATCATGATTTCGTCTGTTTTGTGGTGCTCCTGATAAAAAGCAATCAGCAGCGAAATCGAGCCCGGACCGGCAAGCATCGGCATCGCCAATGGCGTCAGCGCAATGTCGTTCCGTGCCTGGATGTCGTTTTGGACTTGTTTGTTCAGCCCGCGTTTTTTGGTGATTTGCCCGCTCAATAATGAAAATCCGGAACTCACGATCACCAATCCGCCCGCAATCCGCAATGCATCAAGGCTGATTCCGAAAAAAGTCAGTACATATTGCCCTAAGAAATAAGAAATCATAAGGATGATACACACGTCAATTCCTGTCCACAACGAGATGCGCTGGCGCTCTTTTTTGTCATCGTCCTGTGTCAGTCCGACAAATATCGGAACCGTCCCAATCGGATTCAAAACCGAAAAAAGTGCAGCAAAAAGATAAATGAATAGTTCCATGTTTTTTGTGTAAAATTAGGTGGCGAAAGGGCTGAGAACGTCAAGGCAAAGTCAAATCGGGATTAAGTTTCCCAATATTTTATCATGAAATTAAGAAACTTTGACCTTAAAGATAGTATTTTTAATACAATTTGATAACCGTTATTTTAAACTACTTTTGCAAACCCGAAGCCGCAAGGCCGAACGGAATCTAAATTAAATTCCTGATGAAAAATAAAAAAACACTCGTACTCGGCGCTTCCGCAAATCCTGCGCGCTATTCATACATGGCCGTCAACAAGCTGGTCGAGGCAGGGCATTCGGTTATTGGAATCGGCCTCAAGGCTGAAGAAGTCGCCGGCGTCAAAATCCATACAAAACAAATCCCACTCAAAGGCATTGATACGGTCACATTGTACCTCAATCCGGCGCGCCAAAGGGAATATTACAACTATATCATTGAGATTGCGCCCAAACGCGTCATCTTCAATCCCGGAACCGAAAACCCGGAATTTTATCAATTGCTGCGCTCGAACAATATCCAGGTCGAAGTCGCGTGTACGTTGGTTTTGTTGTCGATTAAGCAGTATTAGAAGCTATTCCCGCTATCCATTGCAATCTTGTCATTGCGAGCGCAGCGTGGCAATCTTATCAGGTTTTCCGTTCGCAATGTCAAGGATTTCCACTGCTATCGGGGCTAAAACCTTGTCTCCGAAGTCGCGGGTTTGCTAATCAACAGCAACCCTAAAAACGTCAGCGCGCCATTAAGAATAATCAACTCCTCGGCAAACTCATAATTCCCAAACAATTCCTTTGAATACAGGCTGATGATAAACGTCACAGTCGGCGCGGCCAAACAAACCAGCGGCACCAATCTGTCCTTGACGGTTTTCGTCTTCATAAATAATCCAAAGGTATACAAACCCAAAAGCGGCCCGTATGTATATGCCGCAATTTTAAAAATCAGGCTCACGACAGAATCGCTGTTCAACAGGTAAATCACCAAAATCACCAGAAACATCAGCATTGAAAACCCGATATGGACCGTATGGCGGGTTTTGACCATGCCTGTATTCCCCGAGTTTTCGGCTTTGTCCATTCCTAAAAAGTCAACGCAAAATGACGTCGTCAAAGCCGTCAACGCCGAATCGGTTGTCGCAAATGTCGCTGCCGTCAATCCAAGCAAAAACACGATTGCCGGAACCAGCGTCAGGTAATGGAAGGCGATTTCGGGAAACAATAAATCGGTGCGCGGTTTCCCGGCAAGTGTCGGGATATCGATGCCATTTTTCGCTGCATACATATAAAGCAAAGCGCCAACGCTCAGGAAGAAAATATTGATGACGACAAAAATGGCGGTAAACGTAAACATGTTTTTCTGTGCTTCGCCAATGTTTTTGCAGCTGAGGTTTTTCTGCATCAAATCCTGGTCGAGCCCAACCATCGCGATCGTGACGAAAATCCCGCCGAGAATCTGCTTGACGACAAAATTGCTTTTGAGCCAGTCTTCATAAAAGAATATCTTCGAATAATTGCTGTTTTTGACCGCTTCAAAAGCCTGCGGAAGGCTGTAATCAAGGCTGTCGCAAATGAAGTAAATCGTAAAAATCACGGATGAGACCAAAAACACGGTCTGTAAAGTATCGGTAATGATGATCGTTTTGAGTCCGCCGCGATACGTATAAGCGAAAATCAATCCCAACGAAATCAAAACCGTCAGCCAAAATGGTACGCCAAACGCATCAAAAACATAACGCTGCAAAACAATCACGACGAGATACAACCGCGCTGCCGAACCAATCGTACGGCTGATCAAAAAGATCGAAGCCGCAGTCTTATAGGAAACATGGCCGAGCCGCTGCTCGATATAGCCATAAATCGAAGTCAGGTTCATGCGGTAATACAACGGCAGCAAAACCTTCGCGATCAATATAAACCCGATTGCATTTCCCAAAACAAACTGGAAATACTTGAACTGCACATCGGGCGAACCCACTTGTCCCGGAACCGAAATGAACGTCACGCCCGAAAGCGCGGTGCCAATCATCCCAAAAGCGACCAAATACCATTTCGAATTCTTGTTGGCTTTAAAGAAAGCATCATTTCCGCCGTCTTTTTTGCTGACGACATGCGAGATGAAAAACAGGATTCCGAAGTAAACGATGATCAGCGATAAGATGGCGATGGGTGTCATTTGCGAATATTTATCCGTGCAAAATACGAAAAAGGTTTTATTATTTTACGCCGCCGATTATCTGAAAATGTAACGCCCTAACTGTCAAAAAGTACTATTTTTGCACCATGGAATTTTCTTCAAAACTTTTGGAAAAAGCGGTCAATGAAATGTCGCGGCTGCCGGGCATTGGCAAGCGCACCGCATTGCGTCTCGTGCTTCATTTGCTCAAGCAGCCCAAAGAACAGACCGGCTTTTTGTCGGAAGCACTGATGTCCATGCGCGAAGACATTCGTTTTTGTGAAAGCTGCCACAATATATCTGACACAGCGGTTTGTGAAATCTGTTCCAACAGGTCGCGCAACCATAACATTATCTGTGTTGTCGAAGACATCCGCGATGTTATGGCGATAGAAAATACAGGGCAGTTTCGCGGTATTTACCATGTGCTGTCGGGGAAAATTTCGCCGATTGACGGCATTGGTCCAGGCCAGCTGAACATCGGTTCACTTGTCGAGAAAGTCAAACAGGGAAATGTCACCGAACTGATTTTTGCGCTCAGCCCAACAATGGAAGGCGATACGACGAATTTTTACATTTACAAACAGATAAAAGATTGTGATATTATTACATCTGCGATTGCACGCGGAATTGCCGTTGGCGACGACCTCGAATATGCCGATGAAGTCACGCTCGGAAGAAGTATATTGCAAAGGGTTCCGTTTGAAAACTCCTTTAAAAACAATTAATGTTAATAAGGTCGTTCTTTTTTGTATTTATAAATGAAAAACTATCTTTGTTTGCTAAAATTTTCGAAAAAAATGAATAAACCGTTTATATATATCTTACTTTTTGCGGGCCTTTTCTTTACTTCCTGTGTCCCGACAAAAGATTTGGTATACCTCCAGAATAAAGAAAACAAGGATTCCGTACAGGCCGTAAATCCGGTGGCTTCCAAACCATACAGACTCCAGACCAACGACATCATCAACGTCAGCATTAAAGCCATCGACCCGAAACTGGTGGAAATGTTCAGTATTTTTTCTGAGGCACAACAAATGGGACAAAGCGAACAGACCTTGTATTTCAATGGATATACCGTTGATGATCATGGCAATATCAGGATTCCGGTTTTGAAGGAAATCAATGTGCTTGGGTTTACGCTTGAAGAAGTCAGGGCTAAAGTGGAAAGCCAATTGCTGGCCGATTATTTTAAGCAGGAAGCCAATATTTTCGTGACGGTCAAATTGGCCGGATTCCGTTATACCATTAATGGTGAAGTTGGAAGTCCGGGCTCAAAAATACTATTCCAGGAAAAGGCGAATATTATGGAAGCCATTGCCAATGCCGGCGATATTACGACAACAGGCGACCGAAAAAAAGTCGCTGTCATCAGGCAGTTTCCACAAGGCACAGAAATCCATACCATCGATTTGACCGATATCAAAGCCATGCAGTCGTCTTATTATTACCTTCAGCCCAACGATTATATTTATGTCAAGCCGCTTCCGCAGAAAGCATGGGGAACCGGCACGACCGGCCTTCAGTCTTTTACGACGATTATTTCGGTATTGACTTTGGTGACCACGACAATCCTCCTATTAACACAAAATTAAGCAGCACATGCTCGATACAAAAGACTTTGCTTTTTTTGAAAACCAGAACAACTTTGATTTTAAAGGGTTTTTAATCAAGACAGCAAGCTATTGGAAATGGTTTCTTGCGAGCCTTGCCATAGCATTTACCATAGCGCACCAGGTCAATATCCGTAAGGAAAAAATCTATGCGATGGAAACGACCATTGCGATAAAGGAGGAAAGCAACCCGTTTTTCACGTCAAATACAAGCCTTGTTTTCAATTGGGGCGGAAGTTCTGACCAGGTGCAGAATATCGCTTCGACCGTCAAATCCAGGTCGCATAACGAAATGGTGGTTGCCAAGCTGGCCTATTATATCGATTACCTGAAACAGGGGAAATATTATACACAGGATGTTTATGGTGAAGTGCCTTTTTATATTGTTCCCGACAAGAAGAATGGGCAGCTGCTTGATAAGCTTGTTACCATAAAATTTGTCAGTCCCAATGAATATGTGCTGAAAACGTCTTTTGAAGGCGAAAGTGCCGCAATTATCCATTATTCCGACAATACGGTCAGTACAGTTCCTGTCGTCAAAGGCGATGTCGCAAAAAGATACAAGATCGGGCAGCAGGTGAAACTTCCGTTTTTAAACTTTACGCTGGAATTGAAAGAGAATCCGGGGCTTTACATTAATAGCGAATACCTGATCCGATTCAGGAATTTTGACGATGTGGTTTCGAGATACCAAGGTGTTGCCACCGAAATCAATGAAAAAGCGCCATCCATTATAAAATTGTCGCTTACGGGAACCAACAAAGCCCGAATGGTCGATTACCTGAATGAAACGGTCAACACGCTTATCAAGACACAACTCGACAGGAAAAATCAATTCGCGACCAATACGATTGGGTTTATCGACAGCACACTCGCTGCGATGAACAACCAGCTGAAATTGTCTGAAGGCGAGATAAAAAACTTTACCAAAGACAAGAACATTTATGATATTGAAGGCGGTGGCGGAAAATTTTCGACCCAACTGACAGAATATGATGTCGCTAAAGATGCCATTACCAGGAAAATCGTTTATCTGAATTCATTGAAATCCTACCTCGAGCGCAGTGTTGATTACTCCAAATTGCCGGCGCCGTCGGTGGCAGGAATTGACGACCCGAATATTATGGTGAATGTCTCGAAGATTGTCGAGTTGTCAACCAGGCGTTCGGAAATGGCCTATGCCGTTAAAAGCGAGAAAATCTTTAATGATTTTGACAACCAGATCAATGCGCTGAAAAAAGTATTGCTCAGCAATATCGTTACGGCCAGGGCATCGCTCGATTATGACCTGAATATGGCGAATGCCAAAATCGCGCAGATTGAAGGGAACATCAGCAAGCTTCCCGAAGATCAGCAGCAATACATGAAAATCAAGCGGAAATACGACCTGAACGAAAGCATCATCAATTCATTCCTGGCCAAACGCAACGAAGCCGATATCGTAAAAGCAGCAAACCTTTCCGATATTCATTTTATCGACCCGGCAAAAGATACCGGAAAAGGGTTGGTCGGGCCGAACACGAGCGTCAATTATATCATGGCTTTTTTCCTTGGATTCCTGATTCCGCTATTCTTTGTTTTCGGGATTTTCTTTATTGAAAATGCAATCCTGAACACGGATGATATCATGAAACTGACGAAAATTCCGATCATCGGTGTCGTTGGCGTCAAACATACGCCTTCAAACCTCTCCGTTTTTGAGAAACCGAAATCGGCATTGGCGGAATCATTCCGCGCCATCAGGTCTTCCCTGCAGTTTTTGTATAAGAAACAGGAGTTTGTAGGCGCCAAGACTTTAATGCTGACATCTTCCATCAGTGGTGAAGGAAAGACATTCTCTACCATCAATATCGCTACGGTTTTTGCCATGAGCGAAAAGAAAAGCGTCATTGTCGGGATGGATTTAAGGAAGCCGAAAATCTTTGACGATTTTAATATCCGGAATGATATCGGTGTCGTAAATTACCTGATCGGGCAAAAATCGCTTGACGAAATCATCCAGCAAACGCACATTCCATATCTTGATGTCATTACTTCCGGGCCGATTCCACCGAACCCTTCCGAATTGCTCATCGGCGACAGCATGAAGGAATTTATGGAAGAACTGAAGACGAAATACGATTACGTGATTCTCGATACGCCGCCGGTCGGACTGGTTTCAGATGCGATTGAACTCGCGCAGTATGCCGATGTGACGCTGTATATCATGAGGCAGAATTACACCAAAAAAGACATGATCACGCTGCTGAACAACCGAAATAAAAGGGGCGAACTCAAAAATATCAGCATCATTTTCAACGGGTATGAAAACAAAGCCAAATATGGTTCCGGCTATGGTTACAACTATGGTTACGGTTACGGTTATGGCTATGGAAATTATTCGCAAGGTTACCATGAAGAAGATGAACCGCGCAATATTTTTGTAAAGATTTACAGGAAATTCATAAGGAACAACAAGGGGAAATAACGCGTTCACATAACTTTCCATGCCAGAAAACAAGAAAAATACCATTTTAATTACGGGCGGTGCCGGCTTTATCGGTTCCAACCTGTGTGGCTATTTTTTGTCTGAAGGGCATCGTGTGGTTTGCCTTGACAATTTTTCGACCGGACATAGACACAACCTCACTGAGTTTGCCGCAAACCCGAATTTTACGCTTATTGAAGGCGATATCCGAAATCTTGACGATTGTAAAAAAGCAGTTTCGGGGGCGGATTATGTCCTGCACCAGGCGGCTTTGGGTTCGGTGCCACGTTCCATAAACGACCCGATTACGAGCAATGACGTCAACGTTTCCGGTTTTTTGAATATGCTTGTCGCATCGAAAGAAGCTGATGTAAAACGTTTTATATATGCGGCCAGTTCGTCGGTTTATGGAGATTCCGCAGCATTGCCAAAAATCGAAGAAACCATCGGCAAACCGTTGTCACCTTATGCAATCACGAAATACGTCAACGAATTATACGCCGAGATTTTCAGCAAGACTTACGGACTCGAAACCATAGGATTGCGGTATTTCAATGTCTTCGGACGAAAACAGGATCCGAACGGCGCTTATGCAGCGGTGATTCCAAAATTTGTCATGCAATTGATGCAGCACAAAAGCCCAATCATCAACGGCGACGGGAATCATTCGCGCGATTTTACTTATATCGATAATGTCATCCAGATGAACAATTTGGCAATGACGACACAAAATCCCGAAGCGCTGGATACGGTTTACAACACGGCTTTTGGCGACAGGAATACATTGAATGAATTGGTCAGTTACCTGAAGGAATTCCTTTCTGAATATGATTCAACCATTGCAGGAATTGAAGTCATTCACGGCCCGGATCGAATTGGAGATGTCGCGCACTCATTGGCCAGCATTGACAAAGCGAAAGCACTTTTGGGATATTCGCCCAAATTCACATTTAAGGAAGGATTGAAGGAAGCGGTGGATTGGTACTGGAAAAACCTAAAAAAGAATCCCGAAAACGAAAGTTTATAAAAGCACTATATTTGCACATTAGAAATAATTGATAGATGAAAATAACAAAAATTTGTTGCATTGGAGCCGGATATGTTGGTGGCCCGACAATGGCCGTTATCGCACAAAAATGCCCGGATATCCAAGTAACAGTAGTCGATTTGAACGAAAAAAGGATTGCTTCATGGAACGATCCGAATGTCGATAATATCCCGATTTATGAACCGGGACTCAGCGAAATCGTAGCCGAATCGAGAGGAAGAAACCTGTTTTTCTCGACTGATGTCGACAAAGCCATTGACGAAGCTCAGATTATTTTCATTTCCGTCAATACGCCAACAAAGACTTATGGTTCCGGAAAAGGAATGGCGGCAGATTTAAAGCACATCGAGCTTTGCGCGAGACAGATTGCCAAAATTGCAAAAGATGATAAGATTGTCGTCGAGAAATCAACTTTGCCCGTACGCACAGCCGAAGCGATAAAAAGCATCCTCGACCATACCGGAAATGGCGTGCAATTCCAGATTCTTTCCAATCCTGAATTCCTTGCAGAAGGAACAGCCGTACAGGATTTATTACACCCGGATCGCGTCCTGATTGGCGGCGATACAACTGTAGAAGGACAAAATGCCATCAAAGCATTGGCCAATGTCTACGCCAACTGGGTCAGCTCTGAAAGGATTTTAACGACCAATGTCTGGTCGTCCGAACTGTCAAAACTGACTGCAAACGCCTTCCTTGCACAGCGCGTTTCTTCGATCAATGCGCTTTCTGAGCTTTGTGAAAAAACTGGCGCCGACGTCAATGAAGTCGCAAAAGCCATCGGAATGGACAGCCGTATCGGGCCGAAATTCCTGAAAGCATCCGTCGGGTTTGGCGGCTCATGCTTCCAGAAAGACATTTTGAACCTCGTTTATATTTCAAAATCGTTTGGGTTGAATGCCGTTGCCGATTATTGGGAACAGGTCATCATCATGAATGATCACCAGAAAAGACGTTTTTCAAAGAACATCGTACAAACGCTTTACAATACCGTAGCCGACAAGAAAATTGCGTTCCTCGGTTGGGCATTTAAAAAAGACACCAATGATACCAGGGAATCGGCCGCGATTTATGTCGCCAATGACCTAATTAACGAGCAGGCGAAAATTGCCGTTTACGACCCAAAAGTATCCGAAGAACAAGTATTGTCCGATTTGGATTACCTCGATTCAAGGGCTTCTGATGAAAACAGGAAAGGCATCATTTCATTTGACGATCCATATGAAGCTTGCAAAAACGCCCATGCGATTGCCATTCTCACCGAATGGGATGTGTTCAAAGGCTATGATTGGCAAAGGATTTATGACAATATGCAGAAACCGGCTTTCATATTTGACGGCAGGAATTTGCTCGACGATAAAAAATTGACCGACATCGGATTCGTATATCAATCTATTGGTTCCTGATTCCCGAATAATAATAATTTTTAATTTATACAAATGAGCATCAGGATTGGAATCATAGGATTGGGATATGTAGGCCTGCCGCTGGCAAGGCTTTTTGCTACCAAATATCCGGTCGTGGGATTTGACATCAACCAAGGCAGGATTGCCGAGCTGAATGTCGGAAAAGACACAACGCTCGAAATTGACGAAGCCACACTCAAATCCGTTCTGGTCGACAATCCTTCCGAAAAATCCGGATTGTATTGCAGCTCCGATTTAAACGACATTGCCAATTGCAATTATTATATCGTGACGGTTCCTACACCAGTCGACAAAAACAACAGGCCTGATTTGACGCCATTGTACAAATCCAGTGAAACCGTCGGGAAAGTCCTGAAGAAAGGCGACATTGTCATTTATGAGTCGACTGTTTATCCGGGCGTGACCGAAGAGGAATGTGTGCCGGTTTTGGAACGTATCAGCGGATTGACATTCAATGAAGATTTTCACGCAGGCTATTCCCCTGAAAGGATCAATCCGGGCGACAAGGAACATACGGTCGAAAAAATATTAAAAGTCACCGCTGGCTCAACCCCTGAAATCGGAATAAAAGTCAACGATTTATACAAATCGGTCATCATTGCCGGAACGCATCTCGCGCCATCAATAAAAGTCGCAGAAGCGGCAAAAGTCATCGAAAATTCCCAACGCGACATCAACATTGCCTTTGTCAATGAGCTCGCTAAAATATTCAATCTTTTAGAAATCGATACGCATGCAGTTTTGGAAGCAGCTGGCACAAAATGGAATTTCCTTCCTTTTAAACCGGGATTGGTTGGCGGGCATTGCATTGGCGTCGACCCATATTACCTCGCGCAAAAAGCACAGGAATCGGGTTACCATCCCGAAATTATCCTTGCCGGAAGAAGATTAAACGACTCCATGGGCGAATATGTCGCTTCACAAGTCGTAAAGCTGATGATCAAGAAAGGCATTTCAATCAGCGGTGCCGAATTGCTGATGCTCGGCATTACCTTTAAGGAAAATTGCCCGGATGTTCGCAATACGAAAATTGTTGATGTTGTCCGTGCATTTAAGGATTATGGCATTAAAGTCACGATATTCGATCCGTGGGTTACACCCGCCGAAGTCATGCACGAATACAAACTGAAAACCACCGATACGGTTCCGGAAAAAACATTTGACGCGATTGTTTTGGGCGTCGCGCATAAGGAATTCCTATCGCTCGACCTCGACAAATTGAAAAATCCCAACAGCATTGTGTTTGACGTTAAAGGGGTTTTAGGCAAAAAAGCAGACGGACATTTATAATACAACTATGAAATCGAAGATTCACGAACTCCAAAAAAAAATATAAAACTGTGAGTAAAAAAATTCTGATAACAGGCGGCGCCGGATTTATTGGTTCACATGTGGTTAGACGCTTCGTGACGCGTTATCCGCAGTATCATATTTTTAATCTGGATGCGCTGACTTATGCCGGAAATCTCGAGAATATTGCCGATATCGAAAAGGCATCCAACTATACTTTTGTCAAAGGCGACATCGTCGATGAAAGTTTTATCAATGATTTATTTGAGCAACACCAATTCGATGGCGTTGTCCATTTGGCAGCCGAATCGCATGTTGACCGATCGATTGCCGATCCGTTGGCGTTTGTCAAAACGAATGTCATCGGCACGATGAATTTATTGAATGCCGCCAAAAAACAATGGGCGGGAAATTTCGACGGGAAACGTTTTTACCACGTTAGCACTGATGAGGTTTACGGAAGCCTTGGCGAAACCGGATTGTTTACCGAAACGACGGCTTACGACCCGAATTCACCGTATTCTGCATCCAAAGCGAGTTCCGACCATTTCGTGCGCGCTTATGGCGAAACCTACGGATTGCCGTATGTGATTACGAATTGCTCGAACAATTACGGGCCGAACCATTTTCCCGAGAAACTGATCCCACTGTTTATCCACAATATCATCACCAATAAATCGCTGCCGGTTTATGGCGACGGGAAATATACCCGTGACTGGCTTTATGTCGAAGATCATGCACGCGCGATCGATTTGGTTTTCCACGAAGGTAGAAACCATGAAACCTATAACATCGGTGGATTCAACGAATGGCAGAACATCGATTTGGTGAAATTGCTTTGTTCTATCATGGACAAAAAACTCGGCAGGAGTGAAGGCCAATCATCAGAATTGATTACTTACGTTAAAGATCGTCCAGGTCACGATTTGCGCTATGCCATCGATGCATCGAAAATCAATACAGAATTGGGCTGGAAACCATCGGTGACTTTTGAGGAAGGATTGGAGAAAACCATCGATTGGTATTTGGCCAATGAAGAATGGCTAAAACACGTAACTTCCGGAGAATATCAGCAATATTACCAGAAACAATACAACTAATATGGATTCCAAACACACATGGACCGAAGAAATCAAATCCCAGGATTCCTTATTCTCGATTAACCTCAGGGAATTATGGCATTACCGGGATTTGCTGTTGATGTTGCTGAAACGGGATTTCATTACGTTTTACAAACAGACGATTTTAGGCCCGATTTGGTTTGTCGTCCAGCCTTTGCTGACTACTGCGGTCTATTTGATCCTGTTTGCGCAGGTTGCCAAAATTGCACCGGCTGGAGTTCCGCCAATCGCATTTTATCTTTCGGGCGTCACGATTTGGAATTACTTTTCGGATTCACTCTCCAAAACGTCGACCGTTTTTAAAGACAATGCTGCGGTATTCGGGAAAGTGTATTTCCCAAGGCTGATCATGCCATTGTCGATTGTATTTTCGGGATTGCTGAAATTCCTGGTGCAGTTCTGCCTGTTCATAGTCGTCGTACTATATTATACATTTGTCACCAACGAAATCCATCCAAATATCTGGATGCTTGCGACGCCAATTTTACTATTATTGATGGCTGCGTTTGCGCTCGGATTGGGAATGATTTTCTCATCGATGACCACCAAATACAAAGACCTCGTGTTTTTGCTGACCTTCGGAATCCAATTGTTTATGTATGCGACGCCGGTCGTTTATACGATTGACAAACTGCCTGAAAAATACCGCTGGATTGTTGAATACAACCCGTTGACTGGGATTTTTGACTGTTTTCGTTATGCGTATCTGGGCATGGGGAATTTTAATCCGTCGAGCCTGATTTACAGCACCGGAATTATCGCTGTGCTTTTGTTTCTGGGTATTGTCATCTTCAATAAAGTCCAAAAAAGTTTCATGGATACCGTCTGATATATGAAAGATTTAGCCATTATAGCCGAAAATATCTCCAAGCAATACCGCCTGGGTGAAGTTGGTACCGGAACTTTAACCCACGATTTAAACCGTTTCTGGAGCAAAATCCGCGGGAAAGAAGATCCATACCTGAAAATCGGCGAAAGCAATGACCGCAGTGCAAAAGGCGGAAGCGATTATGTCTGGTCGCTAAAAGACATCAATTTCGAAATCGAGCAGGGCGATGCCGTCGGGATTATCGGAAGGAATGGCGCGGGGAAAAGTACATTATTAAAATTGCTGAGTAAAGTCACCAAACCAACCACCGGCAGCTTTAAAGTCAACGGCAGGATTGCGTCATTGCTTGAAGTCGGAACCGGTTTCAACCCCGAAATGACCGGCCGCGAAAACATCTACCTCAATGGCGCGATTCTCGGAATGAGAAGACAGGAAATCACGCGCAAGTTTGACGAAATCGTAGAGTTTTCAGGTGTTGAAAGATACATCGATACTCCGGTAAAAAGATATTCTTCGGGTATGTACGTGCGATTGGCGTTTGCTGTTGCCGCGCATCTCGAAAGTGAAATCCTGATTGTCGATGAGGTTTTGGCCGTTGGAGATGCAGAGTTCCAAAAGAAATGTTTGGGTAAAATGGGCGATGTGACGAATAAAGAAGGCCGTACGGTTTTGTTTGTCAGCCACAATATGGCAGCGGTCAAAAACCTTTGCAGTCGTGGCATCGTACTCAAAAATGGCGGATTGATTTACGACGGTTCGTCCGACAGCGCAATTGATTTTTACCTGAGCAGCAACAATTACACGGATTTGTCACTTGGCGAAAGGAAAGACCGGCTTGGAAAACAACAATTGAAATTCACTTCGCTTGAAATATTGAATTCCAAGAATGACGTCGTCAATGAAGTGTTTGTCAATGAATCGATAAAATTGCGATTGACATATACCCAAAACGAAAAGATAGATTTCGGCAAACTCATCATCAGCATTGTCTTTTTTGACGGTTTTGAAAATGTGGTCTGCGCTTTTCCGTCGGATGAAATGGGCGTTAATTTTGGCGATTCAAAGCAAAGCGAGAATGAGATTGAACTCGTGATTCCGTCATTTTCGATCAGGCCGGGCAATTATTCGGCGTCGATTTATTCCTTTTTGGATGCGACTAAAGAAGACAGTTATGTCGATACGATTTCAAATGCCCTGTCATTGGAAGTCATGCCGGAAGACATTTACAATTCGGGCAAATTGATTCGCAGTATGAATTGCGCTTTTATCAAAGGAAGCTATAAATACTAAATTATGGGTGTAAGGCAAGTGCTCAGCAGAATATTCAGGACTTTTTTTCCGGCGCCAAAAGCCGTGCAGAATCCTGTTGCCCGCCGCGAACCCGAATACAAAATCGGGAATGTCAAATACCACAATACTGAAGTCGACGGATTGATTCCGCAAATGGTTGAAATCGGGGATGATTTTATTTCCGCGCCCGGATCATTGATTTTGGCACACGACGCTTCATTATACAACCACGTCCGCAAACACAGGATTGAGAAAACGATTATTGGGAATAAAGTATTTTTAGGCGCGTATGCCGTGGTTTTGCCCGGCGTAAAAATCGGCGACGGCGCGATTGTCGGCGCTGGCGCAATTGTCACTAAAGAAGTCAGACCCTATACGGTTGTTGCCGGAAATCCTGCGCGTTATATTTGTGACGTGAAAGATTACATCGAAAAATGCGAAACCAAAGGCGTTTTATTCCAAACGCCGGCGACTTTCGAAAAAATTTATGATGGCGAAAGTTACACGCCCGAAGACAAAAGATTGTTTCAGGAACATTACCTGAAATCGATTAAACCAGAATGAAAAAAACAAAAAAGATATTGGTTCTCGGCATCAGCCAGTCTAATTTTCTGAATCAGCTTTACGGCGATTTGATCAGGAAGGACGATAGTTTGTCTGTCCATATCGACGGTTTTTTTGACATTTCAAAAAGTGGTGCCAACGAAAATTCCATTTACCGGCAGCATCTCAATTTTAAAACCACAAAGGTCAGCGGTTTACAGCTTTACAAATCGTTGTTTGCTTTTATGCGTACGGCTTTCTTCTGGCAGATTTTTTATTTTGAACGCAGTCAGGGCAAGACATTCCGTGAGGCGAAAAGCATTCTTTTTAGTTATGCATGGTCGAAATTCATCGTTGAAAATGTCATCACCAAAAGCAATTACGACATCTTTCATTTCCATTACTGCAATCCTGAAAACCTGAAATTTGCGCACTTTTTGCCAAAGGAAAGCAAGATTATCTGTAGTTTTTGGGGCTCGGATTTGATGCGCGAAACCGGAACTTCAAATGTGTTTTACGTCAGGAAAGCGTTGGCAAAAGCCAATCTCATTACGATACAATCACAGGAACTGGCTGAAATGCTGTATTGCAAATACGGTCGTGAATTCACTGCAAAAACCAAGATTGTCCAATTTACGATCCATACCGGGATTTATGAAAAAATGGATGTTTATAAATCGGAATTGTCGAAAGTTTCCGAATTCAAAAAAGAGAAAAATATCCCGGCAGATAAAACCATTATTGCCATTTCACACAATGCGTATGCCGCGAACAACCATATTCCGGTGATTGAATCGCTGTTGAAATTATCATCGGAAGAAAAAAATAAAATCGCTGTCGTTTTGCCTTTGGGTTACGGGCGACATGACGATTATTTAAAGAAACTCGAAGATTTTGTGTCGGCAATTTCAGATTTTCCAATCATTCCATTGCACAATTACCTGAATCCTGAAGAAACAGCCTTGTTGCGAATTGCAACCGATTTGATGATCCAAATGCCAATCAGCGATGCGCTAAGCGGTGCGATGACCGAAGTGCTGTATGCCGGAAACCATGTCATCGCAGGAAGCTGGCTGCCGTACGGAATACTGAGAAGAAACGGGCTGGCGTTTGGCGAAGCGGAAACTTTTGATATTGCGGCCCAATTGGTTTCTGATTATTTATCAGCACCGGAAAAATACAAAACAGCCAACGAAACCAACGACCAGAAAATACGATCATTCTTATTTCCGCAGACGACAACGGCCAATTGGCTTGCGATTTTCAATGCGGTATAAAATTTCGATTTAAATACAAAATGCCTGTGCTTTTTTCAATTCTCATAGCGAATTATAACAATGAGGCTTTCTTCGAAGATTGCTTCAACAGCATTATGGCACAGACTTACCAGGATTTTGAAGTCGTCATTGTTGATGATGCGTCGACCGACAATTCGTTTGATGTCATCGCAAAAATGGTCGCAAACGACAAACGGTTCCGTGTGTTTTCAAACGAGAAAAATGAAGGCTGCGGTTTTACCAAACGGCGTTGTGCACAATTGGCGACCGGTGATATTTGTGCGTATCTCGATCCCGACGATACGATTACGGACAATGCGTTGGAAGTCATGGCCAATGCGCACAAGGAAAATCCGGAAGCCTGTATTGTTTCCGCAAAATATACGTTAACCGACCTGAATTTGAACATTACAGGATATGGAACCCACGGCCAGCAAATCCCCGAAGGCGAATCCTACCTGACTTTTGGCAATGGCGCGATTACGGCTTTTGCATCGTTCAAGAAAGCGTGTTACGACCAATCTTCTGGCATTGACACAAAGTTCAAGCGCGCGGTCGACCAGGATTTGTATTTGAAATTGGAGGAATTTGGTCCGCAAATCTTCGTCGATCAATTTTTATATTTTTATCGGATCAATGACAACAGCATTTCGGCCAACAAGAATTTGTTTAAGGCGGAATATTGGCATTTCCTCGCAAAAAAAGATGCGTATTATCGCAGGAAAAACCGAAAAACGCTTGCAAAGAATCTGACGCCAAAGCAATTCAAGGCGTTGCAAAACAACTATTACATTTCGAGATTCCAACGCGAGGCAAAGGAAAGCCACATTGCGAAAAAATATTATTTCCTGTTCAAATCTTTTGGATTTTTCGCAGATTGGAAGTACAAAATTTTATGTTTGATCAAACCGAAATATTATTAAGATGAAGCCATTTTTTTCGATCGTCGTTTCGGTTTTTAATGTTGAAAATTACATTGTCCAATGTGTCGAAAGCATTTTGGGGCAAAGTTTCGACAATTTCGAATTGATTCTTGTCGATGATGGCTCGACTGACAATTCCGGGCAGCTTTGCGATGATTTGGCTGCAAAAAATGCAAAAGCGATTGTCATCCATCAAAAAAACGGTGGGCTTTCCGAAGCGCGAAACAGCGGACTGAAAGTCGCGAAAGGCAATTTTGTCTGGTTTGTCGACGGCGACGACTGGATTGAAAAAGATGCGCTGTTGACCATAGAAAAATACATTACCGAAAACGACCTCGAGGTTTTTGCCTTTTCACATGTCAATTTTTTTGAAGATACCGGGAAATATTCACATGTCAGCAATCCGCAGGATATTCCGGTTATGACAGGACTGAAATATATCGAAATTTCGGAAAGGTTTTTCACGAGCGCATGCCTGCACATTTACAAACGCCAATGGCTTTCAGACAACGATTGTGCTTTCAAACCCAACCAGATTCACGAAGACGATTATTTCAACCTGAGTTATTTCGGAAAGATTCAACGAATCATGAAAATCTCGCAGCCGTTGTATTTTTACACGCGAAGAAATGAAAGCCTGACGACAAACAGGAGTAAAAATGTGCTCGAAAAAAGAATGGCTTCCTACATCAACTTAATCAATCTCACCAATGCGGTAAACGATTTGAATGTTGATTTCCTAAAACGGAAAAATGCGGAATACAAGCAAATCTTGTTCGGTATTTTACTGGATTATTTCCATACAGACATTTCCAATTCGGAAAAAAAATCCGCCATCCAATCGATAAAAAAAGCAAAAATCCACTTTCCGTTGTCCAAATCCGATTTGCAGCAATCCAAAAAAATGTCCTTCAACAAATGGCTGTTCAATTTCAGCGGACATTTATTTCATAAATTGGCATAATGAAAAAAATCAGCATCATCGTTCCGGTCTATAAAGTCGAGGCATACATTGAAAAATGCCTTAAAAGTTTGCTGGAGCAGGATTTGCCAAAGGACGAATATGAAATCATTTTCATCAATGACGGCTCGCCCGACAATTCGAATGCAATCATTGAAAAATACCAAAAAGAAAATTCCAATATCATACTGGTCAACCAGGAAAACCAAGGTGTTTCCGTTGCGAGGAATGAAGGAATTGAAATGGCACTGGGCGAATATATTTTCTTTGTCGATTCTGATGATTCGCTGTATCCGAATGTGCTGAAGACGCTTTATGAGCAATGCAAACGGGACAATCTCGATTTGCTATATGTACGCATGATTTATTTTGACGATAACGGCAACAACACAGGCGAATTTGTCATGGAAGATCCGGAAATCAAAATTGCGGACGGATTCAACCATTACCGCCGTGGGTTTATTTTTTCGCTTTACAAAAGAGAGATGATAAAAAATATCAGGTTTACGCCAGGCATCCCGATTGGTGAAGACGCGCTTTTCAATCTTTGGGTGCATGTGATTGCCAGGCGCGTGACATATTCGGAATTGCCGGTTTATAAATACCTGATTCGCGAAGGCTCGGCATTGAAATCAGATTTGCGCTTTTCCGATAAGGCGTTTTACGGTTATCTTAAAATGATCCAATTGGTGAAAGACTATTTTGAAACGCATAAACCGCAATATACCGCCGAACAAATCAAATATTTCGACAGGCCGTTTATGCGCGTCATCGAATTGCCGATCATGTCGAGCATTATTCCAACACGTTCGGTCACAAGGCTCAGGCAACTGAAAGCATTGGTCAAAAAGAACAACCTTGATTACCTGAACGCGGAAATCAGCAAGAAGTTTAAGTATTTCGACCGCCATTGGACAATTTTCATCGCCTATCACGCATTGCAGGCGTTGCTAAACAAAAGAAAATGATACACATATCTGTAGTCATACCGGTTTTCAATGCGGAAAAACACCTTTCGGGCTGCATCGAGTCACTGCTCGAACAAACATTGGCGTCGTCAGAATTTATCTTCATCAATGACGGTTCAACGGATGAAAGCCAAAAGATTATTGAAGGATTTCAGCAAAAAGACAACCGGATAATCCTTTTTAACCAGGAAAATGCAGGTGTCAGCGCGGCCCGGAATAAAGGAATCGAATTGGCGAAAGGCGATTATATAGGGTTTGTCGATGCCGACGATGCCGTGGCAAATGATATGTATGCGACACTTTTTGCCCTTGCTGAAGCTCATAAAACCGATATTGTGGTTTCCAATTTCATTGCCGAACAAGATGGTGTTGTTGTACATTCAAAATCGTTTTTCGAAACCAATAAAGTCTTTGCACAGATTGAGATCCAACAACAAATATTGCCTTTTTTCATATCAGCTGACGGATTGAACTCTTGCTGCACCAAAATATACAAGCGCGATTTGCTGCAAAAAAACCAGATCATATTTCCACAGGGGTTGGCGCTTGGTGAAGATGCATTGTTCAATATGCAGGCCTTCGCCAAGGCATCAAATGTGATTTTCGCCGATTACAATGGCTATTTTTACAAAGAAGTGGCAGGAAGTGCGACACGTGATATTTTGAAAAGGGATTATTTTGGCAGTACGCTTTCGGCTTATCATATGGATTACACACAGTTTTTAAGCCTCGATATCGGCCCTGAAAAAATGGCTGAGCTCAAAGCCATCCGATTAATGGAATCGGTCGTGTCATTGATCCACATTTACCTCAAACCAAATAAAACCATTCCTTTCTCAACGCGTTATGGCTATGTCAAAAAAATGCTGGCGAATGCCATTGTGAATCAAAACATCCATAAATATTGGCAAATACTCACACGCAGCACTTCGCGGTACCAACTATTTATTTTAAATTGCATCAAAAGCAAATCAGCCCTATCTTTGCTGCCAGCTGTGTTTTACAGCAACCTAAGAAATAAAAAATAGATGAAGATTTTAATGTTTTTCCATGGTGGAAGCCTGAACCGCGGCTGTGAGGCTATTGTGCGTTCCGGCGTGTCGCTGATTAAAGAAGAAGATGCATCCGTGATTATTGACCTTGCTTCCTGGAATCCGGAATCGGATGCGGGAATCCCAATGATCAATACCATCAAACTCGACCAAATCCGTACGATAAAAAGGTTTTCAACGGATTGGTTCATCAGCGCATTGAATGTCAAATTATTCAAAGATGAAAACTATTCTTTCCGCAGAATCCACCGCGATATCATTGATAAAATTCCGGATTACGATGTTTTTTTGTCCATTGGCGGCGACAATTATTGCTATGGGGAACAACCGGGCATTTACGAAATTGACCGTTGCATCAAAAAAGCGGGGAAAAAACTCATTCTTTGGGGTGCATCGATTGGACAAGAAGATTTGTCACCTGCAAAAATCGAAGACCTGAAACTTTTCGACCTGATTCTTGCCCGCGAAAGCCTGACATTGGATATCCTGAAAAAAAATGATGTCCAGAACGTCAAACTTTGTGCTGACGGCGCATTCACGATGGCGAAGGAAGAATTGCCATTACCCGAAGGTTGGCAGGAAGGGAATACGATTGGGTTTAATTTTAGTCCGCTCGTCTGGAAAAAGAATAAAAATTCAAAAGATGCCGCTATCAAACTGGTCGAGCACATCTTAAAAACCACCGACATGACAATCGCGTTTACGCCGCATGTCATCATGAAAGACAATGACGATTACGAATGCCTGCTCGATTTTTTGAACCAATTCAAAGATTCCGGAAGGGTTTTATTGCTTCCGGGAAACCTGAATGCCATCCAATACAAAGGATATATTGCCCGGATGCGTTTCTTTATCGGCGCGCGGACGCATGCGACAATTGCGGCGTATTCCAATTTTGTCCCGACGATGGTTTTGGGTTACAGTGTCAAATCGAAAGGTATTGCAAAAGATATTTTTGGAGAAGAAAAACTTGTGCTGAATCTCGACGAAATTTCGGATGCCCAAAAGCTGATCGCACGATTCGATGAAATGATTAGGGATGAAAAGGAAATAAAAACCATCTTGCAGCAACGAATTCCGGAAATCAAAAAGATGTCGCATAAAGCAGCGGAATATTTATTTGAGGCAGCACAGTAGCCTCCGCAAATAAAAACCACATGAAAAAAAAACTGGTGTTTGTCATTCCAAGCCTGGCGGCCGGCGGCGGCGAAAAAAGCCTGGTCAATTTGCTGAATACCATTGATTATGGGCGGTTTGAAGTCGATTTGGTTTTGCTGCACCGCACTGGAATTTTCCTGAAAATGTTGTCCAAAGCCGTTCATTTGGTTGACTTAAATGATGAATTTGCCATTTTTTCCAAACCATTACCGCAATCGCTTGTGACTTTTTTGAAGCTCGGAAAAGTAACATTGGCCATCCATAGATTGCTGTTTTTCCTGAAAAACTCGGGGATTAAAAATAAGGCAGTCGCCGAACAATCTTCGTGGGAAGATATCCGCGAATCCATCAAAACGTTGCCGAAACATTACGATGTGGCGATTGGCTTTCTTGAAAAAAGTTCCATTTATTTTGCTGTCGACTGCATTACTGCGGATAAGAAAATCGGCTGGATCCATACCAAATATTCAAGTTCGGGCATGAATGCGGATTTTGACGAACTTTATTTCGAAAAATTATCCAATATTGTGACCGTTTCCCCGGAATGCCTGGAAGATTTGCAGCAGAATTTTCCAAAGCAAAAAGACAAAATTTCCATCCTTTACAATATTGTTTCCCCGAAAATCATCCATGATTTGGCAGGCCAACAACCGGAGCCTTTTGATTTTTCAAAAAATACATTGGTTACCGTTGCACGACTAAGCCCTGAAAAAGGAATCGACATCGCATTGGAAACGGCCAAAATCCTCTTAGACTCAAAAGTCGATTTCCAATGGCTCATCATTGGCGACGGCCTGGAAAAAACCATGTTGGAGAAAAAGATTGCAGATTGCAAACTTGAAAAACATTTCATTTTGCTGGGATTAAAAGAAAACCCGTATTTCTTTATAAAGCGGGCAGCGATTTATGTGCAACCTTCGCGATATGAAGGAAAATCCATTGCGATTGACGAAGCCAAAATATTGAACAAACCCATTATAGTCACCGATTTTACGACCGCTGCTGACCAGATTGATCACTTAAAAAACGGCATCATTTCGGGAATGAACCCTGACAATCTTGCAAAAGACATCCAAATGCTGTTGGCCGATAAAAGCCTGCAAAACCAATTATCGCTACATTTGTCGCAGGAAACTTTCGGTACGGAATCGGAAATAAACAAACTTTACGACCTCGTGAATGGCTAAAGAGAAGAAAAAAATACTTTTCATCATGAATAACCTCCATTGCGGCGGCGCAGAAAAAGCGCTGATTTCGATGTTCGAGATTATGGATTATTCGCTTTATGAAGTTGATTTATATTTGTTTAAGCATGAAGGTCTATTCATGAGTCAAATTCCGGCGGAAGTCACTTTGCTTCCAGAGCCAAAGGAATATCGCTACTTCGACATGTCGTTCAAAACGGCTGTTCTTGAAAACCTGAAAAAGGCAAGGCTTGATATTATTTTCAACCGGATTGCTGTCGGAATTATTTATAAGACGGAGAAAAGCGAGCAGAAACGAGAGCAGAAGGCCTGGCCGTATTTGGCTTCTTCATTGCCGCGCGTCCGCAAAAAATACGATGTTTCGATTGGGTTTATGGAAAAAACGCCAAATTATTTCTGCGTCGATAAAACCAATGCGGATAAGAAAATCGGGTACATCCATAACGATTATGACAGATTGGGAATGGACGCGAAAATCGACTTTCCATATTTTAAAAAGCTGGATAAGATCATCACGGTTTCGGAGGAATGTGAAGTTGTTCTAAAAGCGCGGTTTCCGGAAATGCAGGAAAAATTCACGGTTGTCGCCAATATCATTTCGTCGGCTTTGACCCGAAAAATGGCCGCAGAAAAGGTCGAACGGCTTGACGGCGAAATCAAATTTGTAACAGTCGGCAGGTTGGTGTACCAAAAAGGATATGATATTGCGATTGAAACCGCGGCGATTTTAAAAGCACGTGGAATCGCCAATTTCAAATGGTATATCCTCGGACTTGGAGAATTGGAAGAATCACTAAAAAACCTAATCGCAGAAAAAGGTGTTGAAGAACATTTCGTGTTTTTAGGCATAAGAGAAAATCCATATCCGTATGTAAAACAGGCTGATATTTATGTCCAATCTTCGCGTTTTGAAGGGTTTGGCATTGCGATTACGGAGGCCAAGATTCTGTCAAGGCCGATTGTGCTGACCAATTTTAACGTAGCGGAATTCCAGGTAATGCACGGCCAAAATGGATTGATTTCAGAAATGGACGCGAAATCTTTGGCAGACCAACTCGAGATTTTAATCCGTGATGAAAGCCTGAGAACGAAATTTTCGCGTAATTTGTCACAAGCCGATTATGGCACCGAAAGCGAGATTGACAAGATTTATAAGCTGATTGAAGCATAAAACCATGAAGATATTTAATTTCTTACGGGCGAGATTCAGGAAATTCCTCAATGAAGAAGAATGGCTGGAAGACCATATCAAAGCCGGAATGAAAGTCGGCGTGGGCTGCGACATCAATCCAGGCCTGATGATCGACCATTCGCATTGCTGGCTAATCGAAATCGGCGACTATGTCACGATTGCGCCGCAAGTGTATTTATTGGCGCACGACGCAAGCATCCACAGGCAATTGGGTTATTCCAAAATCGGGAAAGTCAAAATTGGCGATTATAGTTTTATCGGTGCACGCGCTTTGATTATGCCAGGCGTAACTATTGGGAAAAATGCGATTGTTGCCGCAGGAAGTGTAGTCGTGAAATCGGTCGATGACAATACGGTCGTGGGCGGAAATCCGGCAAAATTCATTATGAAAACGGATGAATTGCTCGAAAAACATAAGAAAGCTATGCAAAGCGCAACCAAATACGATAAAAATTGGCTCCTCCAAAACGGGATTACCGACGCGATGAAAAAACAAATGGCCGACGAACTGGAAAACAACAATGGCTATGTCGTGTAACATTTATTTCATCCTTTTCCTTGTAGTTTCGGCCATTGTCGCAATCATATTTCTATTTGATTTTATTCCGCAGTTCCATACATGGCAAGGCCGAATCCATATCGGACGTTACGCCGACAGGGAAACTTGGGCGAAAAAAATACTTGCAAAATCCAAATCCTGGCTTGCCAAAACACCAACAATCAAGCTGACCGATAATGAAAGGCTAATTGTTTTCGATATCATCCTCGGAAATTACAGCAGAAACGCGATCCAGCATTGGCAACAGGCTTCCTTGGTTTTAGGATTGACGGAATGTGTTTATAAAACGAATGATGAAAGTCAAAAATCCCAAATCACGAATTTTGTCCAATCCAAACTTGACGACTCCGGAAATTGGAAAAACACGCCGAAGGAAATCGATGGTGTCATTCTCGCCTATTCTTTTTTGAATGTCGATTGGCTTGACCACAAAAAATACAAACCGGCATACGATGCAATGTGGAAAATGGTGCGGGAAATGGTTGGCGATGACGGCACAATCCAGTACCGGACGAATATGAAAAGCTACCGTTATGTCGACACTATCGGGTTTGTATGCCCGTTTTTGATGGCTTACGGCATACGGTTCAACAATAATGAAGCGATTGATTTGTGCGTGAAACAAATTGCCGAATTCAACAAATACGGCATGCTCAACGGCGAATTTATTCCTTGCCATACGTATCATACCGAAACGAAACTTCCGGTAGGGCTTTTTGGCTGGGGCAGGGGTTTGGGCTGGTATGCGATCGGATTGATTGATGCATGGAAAATACTTCCTGACAATCATCCGCAAAAAAACCAATTGACGGAATCGGTTGTTTCATTTGCAAAAACGGCCATCAAATGGCAGCAGGAATATGGCGCATGGACGTGGATTGTGACAAGAAAGGAATCGCGCGCCGATTCATCAGCGACGGCAACATTGGCTTGGTGTTTAGGCCAGGCATCATCCATAAAGGACATTTCGAAATCTTGTTTGGAAGCCAAAGAAAAAGCCCTGAAATACTTAATGACTGTCACCAGACGCGATGGTATTGTCGATTTTTCGCAAGGCGATACCAAAGACATCGGCGTCCATTCACAGCATTTCGATATTTTACCATTCACACAGGGCTTTGTCCTGCGAACCGTTTACGACCATAATTTATGAAGCTTTTATACATTACCAATGGCATCAAAGGCGCGGCCGGACTGGAACGCGTGCTGTCGATTAAGGCGAGCTACCTGGCCGATGTCATGGGTTATGAGGTGCATATTTTGATGTTGAACAATGGCAATGACCCATTTTTTTACGATTTCAGCCCAAAGATAAAAATGCACGATATTGTGGTTGGCGGTAATCCAATAAAGTATGTACGTCAGTATCTGCGCGGTATTGAAGCCGTCGTAAAAGCGATTCGCCCCGATGTGATTTCAGTTTGCGACGACGGACTGAAAGGTTTTTTCCTGCCATTGGCATTACAGAAACCCTGTCCGATGATTTATGAAAGGCATGTGTCGAAAGTCATCGAACTTGGAGAAAATCCGGATTTCAAAAAACGGGCCTACGTCAATTTTAAGTTCAAGATGATGAATTTGTTGGGTAGGCAGTTTGACAAATTCGTGGTGCTGACGCATGACAATATCCCGGAATGGACCATGCGCAATGTCATCGTAATTTCGAATCCATTGTCGTTTTATCCCGAACAATCATCGACTTTACAAAATAAGAAAGTCATCGCCGTTGGCAAGCAATCGTATCAGAAAGGTTTTGATTTGTTGCTCCGATCCTGGAAAATCGTCAATGAAAACCATCCGGATTGGGAATTGGATATTTATGGCAAATTTGACCCTTTACAGCAATTGTCTGAATTGGCATCTAAATTAAACATTGAAAACTGCGTCCATTTTTTTGAGCCTGTAAAAAAGATTGAGGAGAAATTTCTCGAATCGTCCATATTTGCGTTTTCGTCGCGTTTTGAAGGTTTCGGGATGGTATTGATTGAAGCCATGGCCTGCGGCGTTCCGTGCGTTTCGTTTGATTGTCCATGCGGCCCGAGCGACATTGTCAGCGAGCGTGAAGATGGTTTCTTGATCGAGTCCGGCAACATTCCCGCATTTGCAGAAAAAATCACTGTGTTGATCGAAAATGAAAACATGCGCACCAAAATGGGCAAAACCGCTAAGGAAAATGCCAAAAGATATCTGCCGGAAGCCATTATGCCGCAATGGGACAAATTGTTTAAATCGCTTGTGAAATGAGAATCCTTTTCACCACAGACCAGATTTACCTGCATGGCGGAATCGAAAAAGTGATGGCGGAAAAGGCAAATTATTTTGCCGATGTTTTTGATTATGATGTCCACATTCTAACGACCGAGCAAAACGGAAATGCGCCCTGTTACCGATTGTCGGAAAAAATAAAAAAAACAGATATTAGTGTCAATTACCACCGGAAAAAGAGCTATTTTCATCCGGCGAACCTGTTAAAATTGCCGCAACATTTCAGGCAATGGCGCAAAGCGATCAGGACAATCGATCCGGATGTGGTCATCGTTTGCAATTACGCATTTGATTTTTACTGGAGCCCGTTTTTTTTCACGCGAATCTCGAAATTGAAGGAATTTCATTCTTCCGGGTTTTTGGAAATGGAAGCGAGAAAAAATGCCGGTTTTTTTGGAAAGATCAGGTTTGGGCTGCAAGATTTCATCGAATCGAAATATGACAGGATCGTGGTGCTGAATCCGAGCGAAGCACAATTTTGCAAAAGCAAAAACACGGTCGTTATTCCAAACCCAATTGGGAAGACTGATAAAGTCGCGGCTTTAAAAAATAAAAAGGCAATTGCCGCCGGAAGGATTGCGCCCGTAAAAGGGTTTACAAAGGCGATTGACGCATGGGCATTGGCTATGGAATACCAATCGGATTGGGAATTGTATATTTACGGCCAGGGCGAACCCGATTATATCCAAATGCTGAAAGCGAAAATTGTGAATCAAGGCTTGCAAAATAATATATTTATTAAACCGGCTACTGAAAATTTGGACGATGAAATGGCTGGTGCTTCCATGTATGTGATGAGTTCGGTGTCAGAATGTTTCCCGATGGTTTTATTGGAAGCGTTGTCGGCGGGCTTGCCAATTGCTTCATTTGATTGTCCGACCGGACCAGGAAATATCATCACCGATGGCGAAGACGGTTTCTTGGCCGAAGACCAGAATATAGCATCATTGGCCGAAAAAATCGTAATCCTGATGACCGATGAAGATCTGCGCAAAGAGATGGGCAAATGCGGGCGCAGCAATGCCCAACGGTTTTCCAATGAGGCAGTCATGAATCTATGGCAATCGCTATTTAACGAATTGAAAAACAAAAGCAATTGAATATCATACCAATACAATATTATGCGACGGTTTACTATAACATTTTGTTGTTTATAGTAGTCGTGGTGTATTTTCAGTCTTTTGCTTCCAATCTGGAAAGTTCGTCCAATTTAAAAAGCAAGCAGACTTTGGGTGCCATGCTGCTCGCCTTTATCATCATTTACATGGGAATTCGCGACATTGACATCATTTTTGTCGATATGTATACGTATTCTGTGAATTTCCAGGCTTATGCGGATGGAGCGCCATTCAACGCCGATAAAGATTTGCTTTTCGAAATATTCACGATGTTTTCGTCAAAAGTCATGACGGTGGGCACTTTCTTTCTGCTCTGTACCTTTTTGTATGTTTATCCGCTGTATCTCGCTACTAAAAAAATGTTCAAAGAATACTGGTTTTATGGGTTTCTGATGCTGGTGATTTCTTTTTCATTCTGGGCGTATGGAACAAACGGAATCAGGAACGGGATTGCCACATCGGTGTTCATTTACGGCATTTCACTACAGAAGAAAATCCCTAAAATCATCTGGGTGATTTTGGCGGTGATGATTCACAAAGCATTGATTTTGCCGGCATTGGCCTTTGCGATGACCTATTATTATTCTGATTCTAAAATGTACCTGCGGTGTTGGTTTTTAGCCATCCCGCTATCGTTGGCTTTGGGCAGTTTTTGGGAAGGCTTCTTTTTGAGTTTCGGTTTTGGCGAAGAAGAGAGGCTCGCCGGATATTTGTCGGGAAGTCAGGATGCGCTCGACCAGATTGTGGAAGTCAAGACTGGCTTTCGCTGGGATTTCCTGCTATACAGCGCGACAGGCGTTTTTGCCGGCTGGTATTATATCGTCAGGAAAAAATTCACTGACAAATTTTATAACCGTTTATATTCGACATACCTCATTGCCAATGGCTTTTGGGTATTGGTCATCCGGGCGAACTTTTCGAACCGTTTTGCCTATTTGTCGTGGTTTATATTGGGATTGGTCATCATTTATCCGCTGCTGAAAAACAAGATTGCCGACAAGCAGCACCAACTTATTGGACGAATTGTCCTGATTTACTTTTTATTTACTTTTGTTTTGGATGTCGTTCTCAAATAGCCAGTATAAAAAAAATGATAAGAAAAGACATAAAAATACTGATGGATGCCCGATGTCAGATGCATTATGCCGCGTTTTACATCGAAGGCATTTTAAAAGTATTTGGCGATAATGCGGTCTTTTCCACTGAAGGTTTTGCGGGATTGGAATCCCATGCGCGCTGTTTTTTGTTCAGGGTAATCGAAAATGGAAAAAGCCATAACATCGCCATCGATTTTCACGATCCGCGCGGTATCGACAAAACGGTTTTACTGTGGAGCGATTTATATGCAAAAATCAATTTTCATTCTCAAATCAGCATGGATTTATTACTGGATAATTTTGGCGGAAACACTTCCGAAATGGAACAGCATAAACATAAAATCCAGTCCATTCCGCCAAGTTTCGGAATCCGTGTATTTGGATTGTTCCGAACCATAAGCCATATTTTTTTTATCCTCAGGAAGCAAAGTATAAAAACCAACAAAAAAGTCATCCTCGATAATTTGAGGATGTACCTCAAACGGCAACCGATTTCGAAATATTTCCACGCGCCGTTCCGCCAGGATTATATTTTTATAATGGCTTCGATATGGCATAAAAGCACAGCATTCGTGAATCTGTCCAGGGCATTTTTTATCCGCGCATGCAAGGCAAATCCAAAAATTACTTTTGAAGGCGGATTGGTTGACATCGGTTATGAATGTGATTATATTCCGGACTTGAATCAATTAAAAGCTGGCAACAAAAAGATAAAACTTGCGCAATACATTAAAAAGACACAGCAGTCCAATTTTGTTTTCAATACGCCATCGGTCGAGCATTGCCATGGCTGGAAACTCGGCGAATATTTGTGCATGGGCAAAGCGATTGTTTCGACGCCGTTGTCAAATGATTTGCCTTATCCGCTCGAGCACGGAAAGCACATCCATTTTGTGGAAGACAATCCTGAATCCATAAAACAGGCAGTCGATTTCCTGGTTGAAAATCCCAAGTATGTCAAAATGCTTGAAAAAGGTGCATTGGCTTATTGGAAAAATTACGCCACGCCTGAAAAAATCATCGAAATGCTGGTATCCAAATTAATCCCAATACAATGAAATTAACCGTCATCATCCCGGTTTATAACGTCGAAAAATACATCGAGAAATGTATATTTTCGGTATTGGACAACAATCTCGGAACCACAGATTATGAAATTATTGTCGTGGATGACGAATCGCCTGACAACAGCCTTGAGATTGTCAATAAAATCGCAGCAAACCACAATAACATCAAGGTCATTTCCCAAAAGAACAAAGGACTCGGCGGCGCCAGGAATACCGGAATCGAAAATGCTTCGGGGGATTTTTTGCTTTTCCTCGATTCAGACGACTGGATTTTGCCCGATGCATTAAAAAATATTGTGGCGATCGCTGAAGACAACAATCCTGACATCCTCGAGTTTTCTGCACAAGGAATCGACGAGCAAGGGAAAATGACATATCATGCCACAAATGATACCGCAGGAAAACAATATGAAGGCGTTTATTATTACAACCATTTCCGCTACCTGAATTCGGCCTGTAATAAATTATACAAACGCAAATTCCTTGTGGACAACCAGTTGCTGTTCCATGAAAAAATATTCATTGAGGATTTTGAATTCAACACACGCGCTTTCTTTGTAGCAAAATCGGTGCTGGCAATTCCGTTTTTGGCCGCGCAATTCCTGCAATCTGGAGATTCGATTACGCGCAACAGAGATTTGTCGAGGAAAGACAAAATGTACCGGGATTTTATCAATATCATTGAAATCACTGACGCCGAATTCAAAAAACATCCTATAATTCCTGGTTCTGAAGCGCATGCATTTTTTATGGAACGGCTGTCATTTCTTGTCGCGACGCTTTTTTACCAGTTTTTAAAATACAAATTGCCATTCGGCGCCATTGCCGTTTATAAAAAGGAACTTTCGGAAAAGGGAATATACCATGTGAATTTTCCAATCCATGACAAAAAGAAGGATTTATTCCGGAAAATCATGCTGAAAAATCTCTGGCTTTTCAGGTTTACGCAACTATTATTAAGATTGGTATCATGAAAAAAGTCATCCGCACATCGACAGTCGCATTGTCATTGGATATCCTGCTCAAAGGCCAATTGAAATTCCTAAGCGGATATTACGAAATCGTAGCCGTTTCCGGCAATGACAACCATCTGCAGGCGGTTGAAAATAGGGAAGGCGTCAGGACGATCGATGTGCCGATCCAAAGGAAAATTTCGCCGTGGAATGATTTGGTTTCGCTTTATAAACTCTACAAAGTATTCAAAAAAGAACGGCCGTTTATTGTGCATTCTATAACGCCAAAAGCCGGATTGTTGAGTATGGTGGCTGCTTATTTTGCAAAAGTGCCTGTCAGGATCCACACGTTTACAGGACTGATTTTTCCCAACAAAACCGGGCTGATGCAAAAAACCCTGATCCTGATGGACAAGATGCTTTGTGCGTTCGCGACCGATATTTATCCAGAAGGACAAGGCGTGAAAGCCGATTTGATCCGGTATAAAATCACAAGCAAGCCATTGCATATCATTGCAAACGGGAATGTGAATGGGATTGATGTCGATTATTTTGATCCATCGCTTTTTACTGATACTGAAAATGCTTCTCTCAGGCAGTCATTGGGGATTTCGGCAAATGAATTTGTCTTTATTTTCGTCGGAAGATTGGTCAAAGACAAAGGCATCAATGAGCTCGTGGCTGCTTTTTCAAAACTCCATTCCAATTGCAAACTGCTGCTTGTCGGCCCGATAGAACCCGAACTCGATCCGTTGCTTCCGGAAACGCTACGCGAAATCGACAGCAATAAAAATATCCTTACAACCGGCTACCAAACCGATGTCAGGCCATATTTCGCGATAGCCGACAGCCTGGTTTTTCCAAGCCATCGCGAAGGTTTCCCAAATGTGGTGCTGCAAGCCGGAGCGATGGAATTGCCATGCATTGTCACCGATATCAATGGCTCTAATGAAATCATTGAAAATGGGAAAAACGGTTTGATTATTCCTGTGAAAAACGAAAATGCCATTCTCGAAGCCATGAAAAAACTGATGGCAAACAGTGAAATGCAAGCTGAAATGCGTCAAAATGCCAGGCCGAAAATCGTTTCCCGTTTCCGCCAAAATGTCGTCTGGGATGGAATTCTGGCGGAATATCGTAAATTTGAATCGCATGTATAAAAACATCATCAAGCCGACATTGGATACGATTGCCGCATTGGTCGGCCTGATTGTGCTGTTGCCGGTTTTTATCGTGATTACCGCGTTTCTTTTTTATGCCAATCAGGGAAAGCCATTTTTCTTCCAGCTGCGGCCGGGGAAAAACGGGAAAATTTTCAGGATTGTGAAATTCAAGACCATGAATGACAAAAAAGATGCAGCCGGAAATTTGCTTTCGGATGAATTGCGGCTGACGAAGATTGGCGCTTTTGTGCGCAAAACCTCACTTGATGAAATTCCGCAGCTGATCAATGTCGTCACAGGTGATATGAGCATCATAGGGCCGAGGCCGTTGTTGGACCATTACCTGCATTTGTACAATGACTTCCAAAGCCGCAGGCATGAAGTCAAACCCGGGATTACCGGCTGGGCGCAAGTCAATGGCAGGAATGCGATTTCGTGGGATAAAAAGTTTGAATATGATGTTTACTACGTCGACCATATTTCTTTTTGGCTCGACCTCAAAATCGTTTTCAAAACCATTCAGAAAGTCATAAAAAGTGAAGGAATTAACGCGGCGGATGCTGCAACAATAGAACCATTTGATGGAAAATAACATGTATTTATATGGTGCAAGCGGCCATTGCAAAGTGATTGTCGATATTTTGAAACTGAACGGCATTTCGGTAAAAGCGATCATTGATGACAATCCGAGAGTGGAAATGCTTTCGGGAATTCCGGTCGTCAAATCCGCTGATTTTTTACAATCGGATTGCCTGATTATTTCGATTGGCAACAACAATATCAGAAAAAAACTGAGCACAAAAATATCTGTCAATCACATTACTGCCATTCATCCTAGAGCTATTATTTCTCAGGGAACACAAATCGGAAATGGAACCGTCATTATGGGCGGTGTCATTATCAATCCCGATTCGGTTATTGGCGAACATTGCATCATCAACACCGGTGCAATTATCGAACACGATTGTAAAATTGCAGATTTTGTCCATATTTCGCCGGGTGTTTCACTGGCAGGAAATGTCTCAGTTGGCGAAGGAAGTCACGTTGGCATTGGCGCGACAATCATCCAAGGGGTAAAAATAGGGAAATGGGTCACGATTGGCGCCGGCGCTGTGATTCTTCGGGATGTGCCGGATTATGCCGTAATTGTAGGCAATCCGGGTAAAATTATCAAATACAATCCTGCACAATAGGGACATTAGTGCTGAAAACTCGCGGCGGAAATAAGATTGCCCCTTATAAATGGTGGTCTTTTGAAACGAAATTGCTTACATTTGTGCGTATTGGTTTTTAAACAAAAGTTAAGAAATATAACAATGAATGCTAAGATATGGCTTTCCTCGCCGCACATGGGAGGAAATGAACAAAAATTTGTGAATGAGGCTTTTGACACGAATTGGGTTGCACCTCTCGGCCCGAATGTTACAGGATTTGAACAGGATTTAGAGCAATACATCGGCAATGATTCCCATATTGCAGCATTGAGTTCCGGAACTGCAGCCATTCATTTGGGGCTTGTTTTATTGGGAGTTTCGGCTGGCGATGAAGTCATTTGCCAGAGTTTTACGTTTTCGGCCTCGGCAAATCCAATTGCTTATCAAGGCGCGATTCCCGTTTTTATCGACAGTGAATCTGATACCTGGAACATGTCGCCCGAAGCTTTGGAAGAAGCGATAAAAGACAGGATTGCAAAAGGCAAAAAGCCAAAAGCCATTATCGCCGTACATCTTTACGGAATGCCTTTCAAAACTGCCGAAATTCGTGCAGTGGCCGACAAATACGGAATTCCGATCGTAGAAGACAGTGCCGAGGCTTTAGGAAGCACATATAAAGGGCAAAGATGCGGGACTTTTGGCGATATCGGCGTGTTGTCATTCAATGGAAATAAAATCATTACGACTTCAGGCGGCGGCGCTATCGTAACAAAAAATAAAGGGTTGAAAGACAAGGCTGTTTTTCTTGCCACGCAGGCGAGGGACAACGCGCCACATTACCAGCACAGTGAAATCGGGTTCAATTACAGGCTGAGCAATATTTGTGCGGGCATTGGCCGCGGCCAAATGGAAGTCCTTGACAAGCATATCGGATTGAGAAGAAAAATGCATGATTTCTATGCGGATTATTTTTCGACAATTGAAGGCGTGACCGTTTTAAATGAGCCGAATGCCGATTATTTTTCGAACCATTGGCTGAGCGCTATCACAATCGATCCGTCAAAAACGAACGGAAAAACAAGGGAAGATTTAAGGCTGATGCTCGATGCTGAAAGTATAGAAAGCCGTCCGTTGTGGAAACCGATGCACTTGCAGCCTGTGTTTGAGAAACATCCTTATTATGGCGAAAATGTAGCGGAAAAGCTGTTTGAAAACGGATTGTGCCTGCCTTCAGGTTCCAATTTGGCAGCCGACGACAGGAATCGAATTCAACAGGTATTTGACAGGTTTTTCAAATAAAAATGATATTGAATGATAAAAAAATACTAAATACAAATGAGCAATTCCATATTTAACGCGCTCATGAATATTATTGGTGAAAAAAGATTCCGGAACATCGGCTATTTGCCGCGCTGGATCATCTTTGTCATCGATGTGTTTATTGTCCTCATCGCAAACATCATTACCTTTTTCGTTATTTACAACCTGACGAGCGAGGATTTCTACAAGCATTTAAATATCCCGATAAGATACAGTTTGATTATTTCGGTCAACGCCGTATTCTTTTTGTTATACCGGACTTATTCGGGCATTATCAGGCATTCGACGTTTATCGATGGTGTAAAATTATTGGTATCCACATCGACTTCCTTTTTATGTCTGATGCTCATCAATTATTCCTGGAATTTTATTTTTGGGCAAAAATTATACGTAACCACAGGCCTTTTCATCAGTTATGTGATTTCGTTTTTGCTCCTGTTCCTGTTCCGGATTATGGTGAAGCACTTTTTTGAGAAATTCATCAATGTCAATGACCATAAGGAACTGATGCATACTGTCATTTATGGTGCCGATGCCAATGCAATTTCGATTGCCAATGCATTGCGGACAGAAGTGCCGAGCCGTTTTAACCTGCGCGGATTCATTGATAAATTCCATCATTCGAAAACATCCAAGCGCATCCTGAACCTTCCGATTGTCAACCAGAACAAGAAAATCCATGTCATCATGCGCGCCATGAAAGCCGAAGCGCTTATCATTGCTGAGAAAAGTCTGACAAAAGAAGAGACCATTGCCCTGGTGGAAGAATGCCTCGAATACAATTTCAAAGTCTTTACGGTGCCGTTGATTACCGATTGGGAAGACCAACAGCAGATTTCAAACAAAGTCAAGAATTTTGAGATTGAGGATTTGCTCGACCGAAAACCGATCAAGCTCCACATGGATTCCATCTCTGCGGAACTTAATGGGAAAACCGTCCTGATCACAGGTGCCGCCGGGTCTATCGGAAGTGAAATTACAAGACAGGTTTTGGGTTTCAACCCACATAAAATCATCATGCTTGACCAGGCTGAAACGCCATTGCACAACCTCGCGTTGGAAGTGGACAGCGTCAATTCGAAAACAAAAATCCGCACCGTATTGGCCGATATCAGGAATATTGGCGCACTCGAAAGGGTATTTTCGACATTCAAGCCGCAGGTCGTTTACCATGCCGCAGCCTACAAACACGTGCCATTGATGGAAGGAAATCCGTCACAGGCGGTTTATACCAATATCGTCGGGACAAAAAACCTTGCCGATTTATCACTTAAATATAATGTTGGGCGTTTTGTCATGGTTTCCACCGATAAGGCCGTCAATCCGAGCAACGTCATGGGCGCGAGCAAACGGATCGCAGAAAAATACGTACAGTCGCTGCAAAGCACAAAAAAATCGGGTACCAAATTCATTACGACGCGCTTTGGGAATGTATTGGGATCGAATGGCTCTATCGTTCCACTATTCACCAAACAGATTGATGCGGGCGGGCCAATAACCATTACGCACCCTGAAATCATCCGCTATTTCATGACCATTCCCGAAGCATGCCAGTTGGTTCTTGAAGCCGGGACAATGGGCAATGGTGGCGAAATCTACATCTTCGATATGGGCGAGCCGGTAAAAATCATCGACCTTGCCAAAAAAATGATCCGCCTTGCCGGTTTTACACCGGATAAGGAAATTGAAATCAAGATCATCGGCCTGCGGCCTGGCGAAAAATTGTATGAGGAATTGCTCAATGATACTTCTAAAACGCTGCCGACGCACAACAGTCAAATCATGATTGCGGAAGACAGTTGTGATGATTATGAAACCATCAGCTTGGCGATACAGGATTTGTCCGACCATTCAAAATCCATTACCAATGAGGAAATCGTTTATAAAATGAAAAAGATCGTACCCGAATTCAAGAGCATGAATTCGGTTTTTGAAACCCTTGACAATTAAATAACAAGCGGCCAAAAAAGCATTAATCAGAATTATCATATATTTGCTCGCTCTTGGGCTTTTAACTTACCCAAAACCTATTTATGAGAACTAAATTTTTGATTTTATATATTTTATTCGCACTTAGTTTTGCATCTTGCAGGTCTAAGAAGGAAGTCATTTACCTTCAAGGTTCAGACCAGGTGAAAACCCCTGAAGCGCTCGCTAACTATGAAACGATTATCCAGCCGGATGACGTGCTGCACATCAACATCATGTCGCAGAATTCTGAGGCTGCATCGCCTTTTAACCTCGAAGCCAGGGCCGCGGCAGAATCGAGTGCCGGCGCATTGAGCGTACAAAAACAGACTTATTTGGTGGATAAAGAAGGAATGATTCAGTTCCCGGTATTGGGCTCGATTAAAGTCGCCGGATATACCCGGACTGCTTTTGCCGAAATGCTGAAAGAAAAGCTAAGGCCTTACGTATCCGATGCCGTCGTGAATTTAAGGGTATTGAATTTTAAAATATCGGTTTTGGGTGAAGTCGTCAAACCGGGTGTCGTCAATGTCACAGGTGACAGGATTACACTATTGGAAGTTATTGCGCAATGCGGCGACCTGACTTTGCAAGGCATACGAAAAAACATCCTGATTGTCAGGGACAACCAAGGTGTGAAAACCTTTAATCGGGTTGATATCACACAAGCCGAGTTTGTCAATTCCCCGTTCTATTACATGAAACAGAATGATGTCGTTTATGTGGAACCGAGAAGGACCAAAATCGACGCGACAGCCATCGGAGGCAATGTGACCACAACCATATCGATACTTGGGTTTCTAATTACCACGACAATCCTTTTAACCAGATTATGATGCAGCCCTTAAATAGTTTATCCGGCCAGGCCGAACAGAATATCAATATTGAAGAACAGCTTTTTAAGTTCCTCAAACATTGGAAATGGATTGCATTGTCATTGATCATTTCACTGGTTGCAGCCTGGTTTTTTATTAGGTATTCGGTGCCGCAGTACGGCATGTCGACGACCATCCTGATTAAGGACGACAAAAAGGCATCAACACTTGACGCCTTGAGCGACCTGGGGATTTTTACCGGAGGGAAAAGCAACATCGAAAATGAAATCGCAATCCTGCAATCGCGGACGTTATCTCAGAATGTCGTAAAAGAACTCGATTTCAACATCACTTATTTCGTTGCAGGAAGGATCATCAGTTCGGAATCTTATAAAAATCCGCCTGTTAAGATTTTGTTTACGGATAAAAAAGACTCTTTCTTCCAAAAAGACACGGCTTTTATCATCACGCCCATTTCTGAAAAACGCTATAAAATCTCCAATGTAGTGAAAGAGAACGCCAAGGAATTCTCTTTTGGGCAAAAAATAAAAACCAGCATCGGCACATTCGTAGTGTTGAACAATACGGGTAAAATCGAGACAGATATCGACATTACAGTCAAAATCAATTCTGTTGAAGACAAAGCCGCGTCATATATCGGAAGGCTTGGCGTAGAACCGGTAGGCAAGAAAACCAGTATATTGAAATTGTCGCTGACCGATCCGATCCAGGAAAAAGGAATCGACTACCTGAACGCATTGGTCCAGCAATTCAACGACGATGCTGCCGAAGACAAGAATTTAATCGCCCGGAAAACTTCTGATTTCATCCAGACAAGGCTTGCCATCATTACCAAGGAATTGGACAGCGTTGAAAAAGGCGCGGAGGCATTCAAAAAACAAAATAAACTGACCGACCTGACTTCGGATGCGAGCCTGAGTTTATCATCTTCTGCGGAATATGAAAAATCGATGGTGGCCAACGAAACCAACTTAAAGGTGACGGATTATATGCTCGACGTGGTCCGCAAATCGGGGAATGAGGATTTGATTCCGAACAACATCATGCCTTCGGGAAATGCAGGCAATTTGATTGAACAATACAATAGCCTGATCTTAAACAGGAAAAGAATCCTGAAAACGGCCTCGCCAATCAACCCGTCTGTAATTAATATGGATGAGCAGCTTAGCGGTATTAAGGCCAATATTTTAGAAAGTCTTAGAAACACCAAAAGCTCTTTGCAGATTACACATCGGGATTTACAGAGCCAGGAAAATATTTATGGCGGGCAGATTTCTGAGGTACCAACCAACGAACGGAAATACAAAGTCATCGCAAGACAACAGCAAATCAAGGAATCACTGTTTTTATACCTGTTGCAAAAAAGAGAAGAAACCGCGATTTCATTGGCTGTAACATCACCAAAAGCCAAAGTCATTGATGCGGCTTATTCAAATGGATCGGTTTCGCCAAACACACGGCTTATTTTCCTGATCGCGATGTTTATAGGCTTATTGCTGCCAATTGGCATCATCTTTTTGCTCGACATGATGGACAATAAAATTCATTCAAGGCAGGATGTTGAAAAAGGAACCACTATTCCGTATCTCGGCGATATTCCGTTGTCTGATGAAAACAAAGAGCTTATCGCTTCCGACAGCAGGAGCGGAACAGCCGAATCGTTTAGGATTATCCTGACGAATCTTGAATTCATGCTCGCGCAAACCAAGGCGAATCAGGCGAAAACGATTTTCATTACATCCACGCTTCCAAAAGAAGGCAAGACTTTCATCTCTGTCAACCTCGCAAGGACATTGGCTTTATATGGTAAGAAAGTCTTATTGATCGGAATGGATTTAAGACACCCGAAATTTGCCGAATACCTTGATGTCAATGCGAATATTGGAATCAGCAATTATCTGTCAAGTGACAAATACACATTGAAGGATGTCATTTTCAAACAGGAAGGCTTTAAGGATTTCTGGGTCATGCCATCGGGCGTTGTGCCTCCAAATCCTGCGGAATTATTGAACAATGCCAAAGTCGCTGAAATCTTCATGGAATTGAAACAGACTTACGATTACATTATCGTGGATACCGCTCCGGTAAGCCTGGTAACGGATACGCTTTTGTTGAACCGTTTTGCGGATGTGTTCGTGTATGTGGTCAGGGCAAATTACCTAAGGAAAAACTCGTTGATCATTCCGGAATCACTCCACAGGGAAAACAAACTTCCTAACATGTCAATCCTGCTCAACGGCATCAACCAAAATAGAGGTTATGGCTACGGTTATGGCTATGGCTACGGTTATGGCTATGGTTACGGCCAGGATGTCGAGAAAAAGAAAACCTGGTTTGGAAAAATGTTTAAGAAATAATCCGGTTAAAACCGAAAGAACTGGTTGTTCGCGATCGCGTCATTCAATGGTTTGAGGTCTTTTACGACGATTCTTTTGGCGAATGAATTCAGGTGTTTTTCGTGGTGAACATCGGAGCCTGTATAGTCAATCATCCCGTTTTTCAACAGGTATAATGCGGTTTCGGCTACGGCTGTGCCATAATAGCCTACAGTCGAAAGTAAGTTGATCTGGAATTTGCAGCCCGCATTCTTCAATTTTTGGAATTCCCCATAATTGGTATGGTAAAAGGAATATCGTTCAGGATGTGCCAAAACCGGGATATAACCCGCAATCTGTATCTCAAAAATAATATCAAACAATTGGATTGGCGGATTGAGATAAGACATTTCAACCAATATATAATTTTCCTTCAGCGTCAATAGGGATTCCGTTTTCAGTGAATCCATGAAACTGCCGTCAAGCAGGTATTCTGCTGCCGCTTTAAAAGGAACATCAATCCCGTGGCTTTTTAATTCAATCGCCGTTTCCGATAATTTTGCCGAAACATTTGCCGGCGTATTTTCCCATACATTTTTCATGATATGCGGCGTCGTAATGAATTGCTCAAATCCGACTTTGCGAAGCCCGTTCATCAAAAGGATCGTTTCGTCAAGCGTTTGCGCGCCGTCATCAATTCCCGGCAAAAGGTGCGAATGGATGTCGATATGGTGATCAGGAATCAAATCCTGAAGGAATGGCTTTTTTTTGCTGAAGAATAACAAGGAAATATAGGTTTTAGATGATGATTCAGGGTGTAAAATTAGGCAATATTATCCATTTCAGTTTAAATAACGACGCGTTTTGAAAAAGAGAATTTTAAACGCTGTTTTTTATACGATATAAATCACCAACACAGGCGATAAATCCTATGCTACTATTTGTAAATTAGTATATTTGCAGGGCAATGCCAAAAAAAAGGCAGCAATTTCAGGCGCCATTCAACAATGAAAAACATAGGGTTAATAGAAGAAACAGAACAGTCCGATGACTGGGATTTGGTCATAAAAGGGCATACTTCGCTTTTTGACATCAGGTTCGCGGATCTTTGGCATTACAGGGATCTTTTGGGAATGTTTGTCAAGCGGGATTTTGTGAGTTTCTACAAGCAAACGATACTCGGCCCGTTGTGGTTTTTTATCCAGCCAATTTTCACGACTATTGTCTTTACTTTTGTTTTTGGAAACCTCGCTGGCATCAGCACCGACGGTTTGCCACACGCGCTTTTTTATCTTTCGGGGATCACGGCATGGAATTATTTTTCTGATTGCCTGACGAAAACCAGCACCGTTTTCAGGGACAATGCCAATATTTTCGGCAAAGTCTACTTCCCAAGATTAATCATGCCATTGAGTATTGTCGTGAGTAACCTGGTCCGTTTTGGCGTACAGCTTGTATTGCTACTTGCAATGATGGGTTATTTCGGATTTAAAGGTGCCGATTTCCATGTGACTTATGCCATCCTGTTTTTCCCTGTCCTGGTATTGATGATGGCACTTTTGGGACTTGGTTTAGGGCTTATCATTACAGCGGTTACCACAAAATACAAAGACCTGACTTTCTTGGTTACTTTTGGCGTGCAACTGCTGATGTACGGCACAACCGTCATTTATCCGTTGAGCGAAGCGCGCAACAAATTCAAGGAAATGGTTTGGCTGATTGAGCTGAATCCAATGACCGGAATCATCGAGGCTTTCCGTTTTGCCTTCCTCGGCAAAGGTGAATTCACGCTCCAGAGTGTCGGCTACTCGGCGATTGTAACTGTTGTGGTCATGATGTTCGGGATTGTCATTTTTAATAAAACTGAGAAAAATTTCGTAGACACCATATAATGAGCAAACCTGTAATCAAAGTCGAAGATTTATCCAAAGCCTATCAGATTGGGCAAATAGGAACAGGAACTATTTCCAGGGATTTAGAGCGCTTTTGGGCGACAAAAATCCGCGGAAAGGATGACCCGTTTTTGAAAATCGGGGAAACCAACGACAGAAGTGTCAAAGGCGTCAGCGACATCGTCTGGTCATTGAAAGACATCAATTTCGAGATCGGCGAAGGCGAAGCGGTCGGTATAATAGGAAAAAACGGTGCCGGAAAAAGTACACTGCTCAAACTGCTTTCCCGCGTGACAAGCCCGACAACAGGCGAAATAAAAGTCAAAGGCCGCATTGCCAGCCTGCTTGAAGTCGGAACCGGTTTCCATCCCGAACTCAGCGGCAAGGAAAATATTTACCTCAATGGCGCGATTCTCGGCATGCGCAAAAAAGAAATCACACGGAAATTGGATGAAATCATCGATTTTTCCGGTGTCGAAAGGTATATTGATACGCCAGTCAAAAGATACAGCAGCGGAATGTATGTCCGCCTTGCATTTGCCGTAGCAGCGCACCTCGAAAGCGAAATCCTGATTGTCGATGAGGTTTTGGCCGTTGGCGATGCCGAATTCCAAAAGAAATGCCTCGGGAAAATGGGCGATATCAGCAAAGGCGAAGGCAGGACGGTTCTATTCGTCAGCCACAATATGGCAGCGGTAAAAAGCCTGTGTTCGAAAGCGATGGTACTCGAAAATGGCCTGATCAAAAAGATTGACAATGTAGAAAATGCGGTTTCCTATTATCTGAGCGGTGATGCCGAATCGCAAAACAGGAAAATATTCACGTCGCAATATGACAAAAACGAATTCGCGATACATGAGATCAGCCTGAATCCTATTGGAAAAACTTCCGACGACGCATTGGACGAATACCATAAAATAGAAATCAATACGCTTTTTACTTTAAAGGACGCCGACAAACATTTGCATCTGACTTTCGTGCTGAACAATGATTTCGGAGAACCGTTATTTACTTTTTCACATGTCAATGGAAACCTGAAGCTAAAGCCGGGACTGAATAAAATAAAATGTACATTGCCGGAAGGATTCCTGAATATCGGCACATATTATCTGTCGGTGTATATTATTGAAAATGCCAAATCAACGTTGTTCGTTGAAAAAGACATCATGTCGTTCAACATCCAGGAAGGCGAACGCTCCATTGGTTCATGGATGGGAAAAGAGCCGGGATTCATCAAGCCAAAGTTTGATTGGTCAATAACATAACTATGAAAAAAGCAATAAAAAATATACTTTCCTATTTGTTGCATCCAATCGCAAAGTGCATTGGTTATGTAAAAAAAACCGATGCAAATGGCACCGGATTTTCCAAAAACGACCTGCTGCATATTTTCTTCACCAACGTGAAAGCCATGGGCTTTTCGCCAAAGCACATCGTTGATATCGGTGCCAATCACGGCACATGGACACGCGAAACCTTAAAATATTTCCCGGACGCTTTTTATACCTTGGTCGAGCCGCAGGAATGGCTGCAGCCATCTTTCCAGGATTTGTTGGATAATAATCCTAAAATGACTTTCCATCCCGTTGGCGCAGGCTCAAAACCGGGCTCGTTTAAATTCACCATTGTCGATCGCGACGACAGTTGTTCGTTCCGATATACGGAAGAAGAAGCTTTGGAGAAAGGTTACGAACAGGTCGATATCCCAATCGTCACGCTGAATGATTTGGTCAGTTCCAATAATTTGCCAATTCCTGACATCGTAAAAATTGATGCTGAAGGTCTTGACATTGACGTACTCAAAGGCGCCAATAATCTTTTCGGCAAAACGGAAGTGTTTATGGTCGAAGCCGGAATTGTTGCCAAGGAAATAGACAACAGTTTTCTGAATATGATTCGTTTCATGGATGAAAATGGTTACCGATTGTTTGAAATCACCGATATGAACAGGCCGTTTACACCACAAGTGTTATGGCTCGTTGAACTGGCTTTCGTCAAAAAGAACGGCATAATTGATTCTTATAAAATCGTTTGATATGATTAACGTTACCAAGACATTTCTGCCACCGATTGCCGAATACCAAGCGTTTGTAAAACGCGCATGGGACAACCATTGGCTGACCAACCGTGGCGAACTGATTTTGGAACTCGAGGAAAAACTCAAATCGTATCTCGGCATCAAAAATATATTGATTACCAATAATGGTACGATTCCGCTGCAGATTGCGATGAAATTATTCGGCAACGGCGGTGAAATCATCACGACGCCTTTTTCTTATGTCGCAACAACGGCTGCGATTGCCTGGGAAAACTGCAAACCGGTATTTGTCGATATCCATCCGGAATATTTAACGATTGACGAAACCAAAATAGAAGCGGCGATTACGCCAAAGACAACGGCTATTCTCGCGACGCATGTTTTTGGGAATCCCTGTAATGTTGTAGCGATTGAAAATATTGCCAAAAAGCACAACCTGGCCGTCATTTATGATGCGGCGCATTGTTTTGGCGTCAAATATAATGGCGAATCGGTTTTTAATTTCGGCGACGTCAGCACCTGTAGTTTTCATGCAACCAAATTATTCCACACAGCTGAAGGCGGCGCGATTTTCACGAAGGACAATGCCGTGTTGAAGAAAATATTCCACAGCCACAATTTTGGGCATGCGACTCCCGAAACTTTTTCAGGTGTCGGAATCAACGGCAAAATCTCGGAACTGCAGGCGGCTATGGGACTTTCAGTTTTCCCATACATGGACATGATTCTGGCGGAACGCAAAAAGGTTGTCGATTTTTACAACGCCAATCTTGATTTTTCCAAGCTTAAAAAAATAAAAATCAGGGAAAACACGCAGTGGAACTACAGCTATTATCCTGTATTGTTCGAAAATGAAAGCCAATTGCTTCACATACAACAAAAACTCGCTGCACACGACATTATCCCGAGACGCTATTTTTATCCGTCATTGAATACGATTGAATACTGCAAAGGCGAATCGATGCCGGTTTCGGAAGACATTGCGTCACGCGTATTGTGCCTGCCATTGTATGTCGGGTTAAGCGAAGCCGAACTCCAACGGATTGCAACGACCGTTAATGAAAACCTGTGATGAAAACAGCCATCATGCAACCGTATCTTTTTCCATATATCGGCTATTTCCAGCTGATTGATTCGGTAGATACGTTTGTGGTGTATGATGATGTAAATTTTATCAAAAAAGGCTGGATCAACAGGAATAATATTTTGGTCAACGGACAATCGCATATGTTCACTATGCCGTTGAAGGATGCGAGCCAGAACAAACTGATCAGCGAAATTTCCATTTCCGAATCCGATTGGAACAAGGATTTGCTCAAAACCATCGCTTTGGCGTATAAAAAAGCGCCATATTTTCCTGAAGTTTTTGTATTGGTAGAATCGATTCTGATGTCGGGAGAAATCAACCTTGCTAAATTCATTGCAAATTCATTGAGAAGAATTTGCAGTTACCTTGAAATCGATACCAATATTGTCATTTCATCCGAAATCGAAAAGGACAACAGCCTGAAGGCGCAGGACAAAATCATTGAAATCTGCAAAAAACTCGACGCCAAAGCCTATATCAATGCGATTGGCGGCATGGAATTGTATGACGCAACCGCTTTTCAGCAACAAAATATTACCTTGCACTTTCTCAAAACACAGCCGATTATTTATTCGCAGTTTAAAAATGAATTTATACCTTGGTTGTCAATTATTGACGTCATGATGTTTAACCCGGTTTCGGAAATCAAAAACATCCTGGCCAAAAGAGAATTGATCTGATGAAAAAGCCATACGATAAGATTGTCGAACATTACGAAGATTGCCTTGACAAACATGGCGATACCCATCTTGGCGTTGATTGGCCGAAGCTTGAAGACGTTGACAAACGCTACAAGGTCATGCTCGATATCATCAGGGTCAATGAAGATGACGGCCACGTCTCGATTTTGGACTTCGGTTGCGGCACAGCACATTTGCTGGGTTACATCGACAAACATGTGTATCGGAAAATCAATTATTCGGGCCTGGACATTTCACAGAAATTCGTCGATGTCGCCAAAGGCAAATATCCGAAAAACAACTTTTATTGCAGCAATATTCTCGATGTATCGAATGATATCCCAAATTTTGATTACATCATCATGAATGGCGTATTCACTGAAAAAAGGGAACTGTCATTTGACGACATGTGGCAGTATTTTACAAAAATGATAACAGCCGTTTACGAAAAATGCGACAAGGGCTTTGCCTTCAACGTCATGTCGAAAAATGTTGATTGGGAACGCGACGATTTGTTTCATGTGTCTTATGATTTGCTGGCAGGTTTCCTTTGCAAAAACGGAATGCGAAACCATGTCATCCGTAATGATTATGGCCTTTACGAATACACAGTATACGTTTATAAAAAATAAAGCGATGGCAAAAATTATAATTTTCGGAATCCAGGATTTTGCGGAACTCGCCCATTATTACCTCGAAAATGACTCGGAGCATGAAGTTGTAGCGTTCAGTGTCAACGCCGAATATTTGCCGGAAAGCCACACTTTTCGCGGATTGCCTGTTGTCGCATTCGAAAATATTGAAGATAAATATCCGATATCGGAATACCAATTTTTCGCACCGATGGCGCCAAATCGCATGAACCGCCTGCGCGAGGAAGTCTATAATAAAATCAAGGAAAAAGGATACAAACTCATCAGCTACGTCAGCAGCAAAGCCACGCTTTTTGGCAATCCGGTTGGCGATAATTGCTTCATTTTAGAGAATAATACGATTCAGCCTTTTACGACTATTGGCAGCAATGTCGTGCTTTGGAGCGGCAACCATATCGGCCATCACAGCATCATCAAAGATCATGTGATGTTTACGTCGCAGGTTGTCATGTCGGGACATTGCATCATTGAAAGCTACAGCACTTTGGGCGTCAATGCGACCATTCGCGATGGCATTACAATCGCTGAAGGCACATTCGTCGCGATGGCTGCGAGTATCATAAAAAATACTGAACCTTGGGGAATGTATAAAGGAAATCCGGCTGTGAAATCGGAAAAATCAACGAAAGATTTATAATGAATTGGCAAAAGAAGGGATTGGTTTTTAAGGTCGACGATTTCAGGAATGAAGTCCTCCGTTCGCATGCGTCCATTCCGTTTGCCTATCATGTAGAAGACAATCTGTTCAGAATTTATTTCAGTTCGCGGAATGAAAACGGCAAGTCGTTGCCTTATTATATCGAAGCCGAAATCAGTAATGGAAATATTGCCATTCAGGGAAATGTTGTCGGCCCAATCATGGATATCGGAAAACTCGGCACGTTCGACGACAGCGGTATCATGCCTTCGAGTTTGATAAAACACGGGGATAAATTGTATATGTATTACATTGGCTGGAATCCGCAGGTCACAGTGTCATACAGGCTTTCCATCGGATTGGCGGTCAGCGATGACAACGGGCTGACTTTCACCAGATACAGCGAAGGCCCGATTTGCGACCGGAATGCGAATGAACCTTATTTCAATACCGCGCCGTTTGTGATTTTTGAAAACGGCAAATGGAAAATGTGGTACATCTCATGCACGGGTTGGGAAATGATCGATGATTATCCTGAGCCGGCTTATCATATCAAGTATGCCGAATCAAAAGACGGCATCAACTGGGAACGCAATGGCAATATTGCAGTCGATTATGACGAAAAAGCCAGCGCGCTCGGAAGGCCATGCGTTATCAGGGAAAATGATATTTACAAGATGTATTTCTCCTATAGAAAAACCGATGCCTACCGAATTTCAGCAGATCACGGCTATAAAATTGGCCTGGCCGTTTCCAACGATGGCTTGCATTGGGAAAAGAAATATGGCGAAACCGGAATCGCTTTGTCTGATTCGGATTTCGACAATAAAATGATGGAATACTGCCATGTTTTCGAACATCAAGGCATCAAATACATGCTATACAACGGAAATGATTTTGGAAAAGAAGGATTTGGCTATGCAATTGGATAAGACACCTTTCGTCGCAATTTACATGATTACCTATAATCACGGGGCTTTTATTGAAAAAGCAGTCGAATCGGTGATGATGCAGCAAACTAATTTTCCTTACAAACTCTACATTGGCGAAGACCGTTCGACCGACAACACGCGCGAGATTTGCCTATCGCTGAAAGAAAAGTATTCCGATAAGATGGAATTGTTTCTTCATGAAAAAAATGTAGGCGCTGCCGCCAACGCACGACAGATTTTTGAGGCGTGTTTTGCCAGCGGTGCCAAATATATTGCTTTGCTCGAAGGCGATGATTATTGGACCGATGCACAAAAACTCCAAAAGCAAACCGATTTTCTGGAGGACAACAGCGATTATGTCCTGTGCTTTCATAAAGTCGAAATCCTGCAAACAGATGGCAAAATCGTTGATGATTTCCTGACTGTCGTGCCTGAAAACCACGAAACGATCGAAGATTTTGCGCATCTTGGCAATTACATCCATACGCCGTCTGTAGTTTTCCGGAATATCATCACGGCATTGCCATTCGAATTTAAAGAAGCCATTATCGGGGATTTCTTTTTGTATATGATGCTCGCCGAACACGGAAAACTCAAATACATCGAAGAAAACATGGCTGTGTATCGGTACGGCGTCGGTGTCTTTTCAAATAAATCGCTGGTCAAAACCGTCAAATCGACGAACAGGTTATTCTCGTGTTTGCTGTCGTATTTACATGAAGATGCCATCAAGAAAATCATTTTGGAAAGGCAACTCAAGGCGATTGATGTGCTTGAAGAAACTGTCAAAAATGATTATGAGGAAGGTTTTGTGCTGAACAATAAATTTTTCCGCGGATTCAAATACCTGTTGGGCAATATCGGCCAACCGTCGAAAATCGCCAAAAAAATCAGGTCAAAATTCTAAAGCCGATGATAAAAGCCAACAATTTTGATTTCCTGCGGTTTGTCTTTGCATTATTGGTTGTCGTTTCACATTCTTATGTATTGTCGGGAAATGCCATCCAATCCCAATGGATTTACCAACTGACTTCAGGGCAGATCGAATTTTCAAACATCGGACTCAACGGTTTTTTTGTCCTCAGCGGTTACCTGATTTTTAAAAGCCTCGAAAGGAGCAAATCGCTGGCGGAATATTACTGGAAGAGATTGTTGCGACTTTTTCCTGCTTTGTTTGTCGTGCTGTTGGTGACAGTTTTGGCTGCGCCTTTGGTCTATGAAAACGCTGTTCCGTATTTGAAAAATCATAGTGTTTTGACTTATTTGCCGAACAACCTGTCGCTGTATCATTTGCAATTCGGAATCAAAGGGGTTTTTGAAGACAACCCATATCCTTCAGCAATCAACGGTTCACTTTGGACGATTTGTTATGAATTTTCAATGTATGTTTTGCTTTCCGTCTTGTTTTTCGTCAGAAGGAATACAAAGACAATGGCTGTATTAATTTCTGCTGCTTTCCTGGTGTTGTTCATTTGCCATAATTTTTTCATAGGGCAATTGGGCGCACACCGTTTGCTTTCGATGCAGGGCAATCATTTCATCAACCTCGGCGCTTTCTTTGTCGGCGGCAGCGTATTGGCATCGTGGCATCTTGAAAAATTACGCCATAAAAGAATGGTGCTGATGGGTTTCATTATCATCATGATATTGGCGTTTTCGCTGCATTTTTACAGTGAAATCAAACACATTATTTTTCCGGTCATTGTGTTGCTCACCGGTTTGTGCCCAATGCCTTTTTTTAGTTCATTTGGGAAAAAATTCGGCGATATGTCTTATGGTATATACATTTACGGATTCCCAATCCAACAGACGTTGATGCATTTTTTCGGGATGGACACGATGACATTAATGTTGACTTCAGTCATTTTATCCATGATTTTTGGCTACATTTCATGGCACCTGATTGAAAAAAATATACTGAAATATAAAAAGATTCCTTTTTTTGAACGGCAAATTATAAAACCTATTTAATGCTGGCGATTGTCATCCCATATTACCGAATCACATTCCTTGAAGCGACGCTGCAATCTTTGGCGCTGCAGCCAGACAAACGATTCATGGTTTACATCGGTGATGACGCAAGCCCTGATTCGCCAAAGGAAATACTGGCGAAATTTGAAGGCCAAATCAATTTCCAATACCAGAAATTCGAAAACAACCTCGGGTCGCAATCACTCGTGAAACAATGGGAACGCTGCCTTGCGATGACCGGCGACGAAAAATGGGTGATGATTTTGGGCGATGATGATGTTTTGGGCGACAATGCCGTCGCCGCTTTTTACAATCATCAGCAAAAGATTGAAGAACAAGGTATAAACGTCATCCGTTTTGCATCAGTCCTAATTGACGAAAACGGACATGAAACTTCCGCCGTTTACAACCATCCTGAAACGGAAAAATCCACCGATTTTTTATACAAAAAAGAAACGCAGCAAACCCGAAGTTCTCTCGGCGAGTACATTTTTAATAAAGAATGCCTGATCAAAAACGGTTTCCATGACTTTCCTTTGGCTTGGCATTCCGATGATATGGCGATTTTGCAATGTTCGGATTTTGGAAATGTATTTACCATAAACGACGCGATCGCTTACATTCGCGTCAGTAGCCGAAGCATTTCCGGAAGCGAAACCAATGTCCCTATAAAAAAGAAAGCGACATATTTGTTCTATTCCGAATTGGCTTCGCATTGCAGCCGGCATTTCACAACCGAACAAAAGCTGAAAATCGTCGGCAAGGTCGAGCAGTATTTTTTTAAGCATAAAAACGCCAAATTGTTCCTGAAAATTGCTTTTTGGCAACTGCGTCAAAACGGATTGGTACATTTGTTTAAATTTTTGCGCCGGACTTATAAAAATTAATATGCAGCAACCATTGGTATCCGTCATCGTTCCATGCTACAACCAGGGCACATTTTTGCCTGAGGCATTGGATTCGGTATGGCACCAAACGTACGCCAACTGGGAATGCATCATCATCAACGATGGTTCCACTGACAACACTGATGTCGTTGCAGCAAAATGGTCAGAAAAATCCAGCCGTTTTAAATATATCAGCTTAAAAAATGGCGGTGTTTCAAATGCCAGGAATACCGGAATTGCCGCAGCGAACGGGTTTTATATTCTGCCTTTGGACGGCGATGATAAAATCGGCAACGATTATATCGAAAAGCTTGTCGAAGCCATGCAGTCTGATTCCGATCTTAAAATGGCGTACGGTGCGGCGGAAAAATTTGGCACTGTCAATGAAAAATGGGAATTGCAGGATTTTAGTTTCCAATGGCTGCTGTTCCACAATATGATCCATTGCACGGGATTGTTCCGCAAAGCGGATTTCGATACATTGCCCGGCGGATACGATGTCAACATGCACGAAGGCTTGGAGGATTGGGAGTTCTGGATCCATTTCCTAAAAGATCGCGGCAAAGTCAAACGCGTTGATTCGGCGCTTTTCCATTACCGTGTCAAGGAAGAATCGCGGATGACCAAAATTTCACTGCAGAAAAGATACCGTTTGCTGGCTTATCTTTACAATAAATATGGCGATTTGTATGATACTTATATCGACAATCCGTCGATGAAAATCAAGATTGATTATCCATATGCTTTTTACCTGAGCGCCAAAACATATACGCCAAATGATACCGAACGCATTCGAAAACTCAGGAAATCGTTTGAAGAAAAACTGAAAAAGGAAGTGGGTCAGTACAAATTTTTTACAAAAAAACGCTTGCTTTACCATTGGTTTAAGCGCGGAAAGTTAAATTTGTCCCTTTGGGATGTGTTGCTAAAATAAAACTATGCTATCAGTTGTCATCAGGAATAAGAATGAGGAAAACGAACTGGCTTTCTTGCTGAAAAACCTGCGGGAAAGGTATGCCGATGATGTCGATGAAATCATCGTCCTCGACAATTTGTCCAGCGACGGCAGCGAGAAAATCACCAACCAATACAACGCCAGGTTTGTCACGGTAGAAAAATTCAGCTATGGCGAAAGCGCGAACATTGCCGCCCGTGAAGCCTCGCACGACCTTGTGGTGATTTTCAGTGCACATTCGTTTCCCGTCAGCCATGATTTTTTTAAACTGATTGTGGAAAAATTTGCCGGAAGGGAAAACGAACTTGCTGGTTTGCGTTGCCTTCACAATTATTTTGATTACTCGGCCCATATCAATGGGATGGAAAGCGTAAAACAACCGAACAAAGCCGGACTGAATTTTGCCGGATCGGTTTTCAACAAACGCATGTGGCGTGAACATCCTTTCAAAAGTGACGTGCAGACTTTTGAAGACAAGGAATGGACGATTCGGATGCTGAAGCTCGGTTACAAAATCGAATTTGTGCCTTCCATTTTTTGCTACCATAAGAAAAGAAACCGTGCGCAGACTTTTTTCAGGTTCAAAAATGATGTCATCGGCAGTTACCAATTGTTCCATACCAACCCGACTTTTCCAAAAGCCGTGAAAGATTTTCTTATGGGCGGATGGAAGACCACCAGGCATTTCTTCAGCGATATCTGGTATGTTTTCAGGAGATTTTTCTTCATGTTGAAATTCCTTTCCAATAAGCCCAACCGATTTTGAAAAGGTTCGCCATACTCATTTCCACGAAAAACCGCCTTCCGGATTTGATTTTCACACTTGGAACAATGGGAGATATCCTCGAACGGCCCGATGTGGAATGCATCATTTGTGACGACGGCTCAACCGATGGCACGAGCGATTTCATCAAAACCAACTACCCTGAAATCCTGCTTGTTCGACACGAAACCTCAAAGGGCTATATTTTCAGCAGGAATATGTTGTTGCGATTGACGTCGGCGGATTATGCCATTTCACTCGACGATGACGCCCATTTTCTGTCCGATTCGCCGTTGGAAAAGATTGAAATCCATTTTACCGAAAATCCAAAATGCGGCCTGATCGCTTTCCGGTTGTTGTGGAGCAAATCGGTTCCGCCGGATGTTTCATCATCTGCAAATACAGAAATCGTAAAAGGGTTTGTTGGCTGCGGCCATGTTTGGAGAATGAAGGCCTGGCGCGACATTCCCGACTATCCGGAATGGTTTGTCTTTTATGGAGAAGAAGATTTCGCCGCATACCAGCTGTTTAAGAAAGGCTGGCAGGTTCATTATTTGCCGTCGGTTTTGGTGCAGCATCGCGTGGATATGAAAGCCCGAAGAAATGACGTCGATTTCACAATTCGCCTGCGAAGGGCGTTGCGTGCCGGCTGGTACATCTACTTTTTATTTCTTCCGAAAAGGAAAATCCCAAAACAATTCTTATACTCCATATGGCAACAACACAAAACCAAAATTTTCAGGGGCGATTTAAAAGTGCTGAAGTCACTCATTCTTGCGTTTTCTGACTTGGTTATTTCAATCCCAAAAATCATCAGGTACAGCAACCGGCTGACTTTTGAAGAATATCAGCAATACAAGAAATTAGGAGAAACAAAAACATTTTGGAAACCGGAAAAATAACTATTTTTACCGCCTATCAGTCCAAAAATGAAAAACATAGCTATTATTCCTGCACGCGGCGGTTCGAAAAGATTGCCGGGAAAAAATATCCTTCCATTGAATGGATTGCCATTGATAGCCCACAGCATTTTATACGCCCAAAAAAACAGCATTATTGACGCCGTGTATGTTTCTACGGATAATGACGGCATCGCTAAAGTCGCATTGGATTTTGGTGCCAAAGTCATTCACAGGCCTTCAGCCATTTCAGGCGATGAAGAACCGACGGTTTCGGCCTTGAAACACGTATTGGAAAACCTTGATTTTGACGTTGACAATGTCATTTTGCTGCAGCCGACCAATCCGTTGCGCCCTGCAACTTTATTGGCTGAAGCATTTGGAATCTACAAAAACAAAAATTGCGACAGCCTGTTTACCGTGACCAGAAACCACCATAAATTCGGGAAAATTTCAGGTGACAAATTCCTGCCATACAATTATGAACCCGGACAGCGCAGCCAGGATTTGGAACCGCTTTTTTTTGAAAACGGATTGTTGTACATCAGCAAATCAAGCTTGATTATGAACGACAAAATCATCAGCGAAAATGCGTTCCCACTGGAAGTCGGTCACCCTTTTGCAAATGTCGATATCGATACCCAAGCCGATTTTGATTATGCCGCTTATTTAATGAATTTAAAAACAGACCATGAATTATAAGGATTTAGCCATACAGAATTACAAACGCTTTTGCGAAATGGAAGGCAGCGAGTATATTGCCAGCGAATTTGCGATTGAAATCATCCTCAAGCTGATTAAGAAATACGACGTTAAGAATATCCTTGAAATGGGATTGGGCATTGGGTCAATATCCGATTCAGTGTTGAAATTTGCGAAACAGCATAACCGATCCATCAATTATGTCGGGACGGAAGCCAACGAATTCTGCCTCAATGCGCTAAAAACGAATGTTGAAGATTATGGTAAAATCGACTTATATCCGGAATTGGCTGCCGTAAAAGACACTAAATTCGACCTGATCGTTATCGATGGCTACGACAGCAATTTTCAGCAAATCGTCAAATATTGCAAAGGCGACACGATTATTTTTATCGAAGGCGACCGCAAACCGCAAACGAACAACATCCTCGAATTTTTCCCGAATTCGAAGCATGTCAACGTCATTACAATGCAAAAGCGTAAGAATTATGCACATGGTGATACGAGTTCGGAACACTATGTTGGCGGCGGCCAGTTGATTTTTGTCAACCCAACTTTAGGGAGAAAAATATTCTGGTTTATTGAAAAAGCCAAGACCTATATCAAAGTAAGAATCAGAGTTTACAAAGCAAAATGAATCCATTTATCGAAATAGCAGGAAGAAAAATTGGTCCGGATTACCCGCCGTTGGTCATTGCCGAAATCGGAATCAACCACGAAGGCTCAATTGCGGTCGCAAAAGAAATGGTCGATGCTGCCCATCGCGCTGGCGTTGAGGTCGTCAAGCACCAAACACATATTGTCGCCGATGAAATGAGCGGCGCCGCCAAAAAAGTCATTCCCGGAAATGCCGATGTTTCCATTTATGATATCATGGAACGCTGCGCCTTGGATGAAAATGAAGAACTCGAATTGAAAAATTATGTCGAAAGCAAAGGCATGATTTTTATTTCGACGCCGTTTTCCCGCGCTGCCGCTGAACGTTTGAAGAAATTCGACATCCCGGCTTATAAAATCGGTTCGGGCGAATGCAACAATTATCCGCTTTTGGAGCATATTGCATCTTTTGGAAAACCTGTGATTTTAAGCACCGGCATGAATACCATTGAAAGTGTGCGCAAAGCCGTTGCGATTTTCGACAAATACAATATTCCCGTGGCTTTATTGCATACGACAAATTTATATCCGACGCCAATTCACCTCGTTCGTTTTGGCGCGATGACACAATTGCACGAAGCTTTTTCCGATAAGGTTTTCGGACTTAGCGACCATACGTTAAACAACAATGCGTGTTTGGGCGCCGTGGCTCTGGGTGCATCAATTCTCGAACGCCATTTTACCGATACGATGCAGCGCACCGGTCCGGATATCGTATGCAGCATGGACGAAAAAGCCTGTGCTGAACTCATTGTCGGTTCCAACGAAATCTGGCAAATGCGCGGCGGCACAAAAGAACCGGCCAAGGAAGAACAAGTGACGATTGACTTTGCCTTTGCGACAGTCTGCAGCATCGCCAACATTAAAACAGGGGATACTTTTACGAAGGAAAACATCTGGGTCAAACGTCCCGGAACCGGTAAAATCCTTGCGGAAGATTTCAATGCCATCCTCGGAAAAAAAGCTTCCCGCGATATTGCTGACGACGAACAGCTCACTCCGGAAGACATCCGATAATGATTGCAAAAAACAGGCTTCGCGAACTCGATTTTTTAAGGGGAATTGCCATTTTGCTCGTACTTTTCAGGCACCAGTATCTTTTTGGCTTTACCGAGAGAATGGGCTGGATTGGTGTCGACTTGTTTTTTGTGCTGAGCGGATTTCTCGTGTCCGGACTGTTGTTTAAGGAATTCCAGCGATACGGCAGCATCAAGCCTAAATTGTTTTTAATAAGGCGCGGCTTCAAAATTTACCCGATTTACTTTTTGTTTTATGGATTGTATTTATTGCCAATCCTTATAAAAAGGCAATTCAACCTTACCGGCTTTTTATCGGATATGTTTTTTGTACAGAATTACGTTTGGGGCTGGGGTTATGCCTATGCGCCAAGTTGGTCATTGGCAGTCGAGGAACATTTTTATTTCGGTTTTGCGCTGCTGGTGCTTTTTGGGATTCGGTATCGTTTTTTCAGGTTTGAAAAGCACGAAACCAATTCTGACATAAGCAGGTTTGAAATTTTAATTGCCGTTGTAATGGGCATTTGCCTGGTCCTGAGAATCATTTCCAATACAGCTTTCCCCAATGAAATTGCAAGAAATATTACCATGACACATCTCAGGATTGACTCGCTGTTGGCTGGCGTTATGGTTTCTTACTGGTATCATTTCAGGCGGGAAATGTTGATGGGATTTGTCAATGCCAACAAAAAAATGTTGCTGTTATTTGCATTGGCACTGGTTTCTTTTGCACCGTTTATGGATATCAATTCTTCGTTTTTTGTGAAAACGACCGGCTTCACTTTTCTCTACATCGGATTCGGGATTTTACTGGCCTGGTTTCTGGCCGATGAAAAAATAAATGCCCGGCTGACCAAAACCTTTTCCGATCCTGTCGTAAATCTGGTCAGCAAAATAGGCTTTGCATCCTATTCCATCTATATCATTCATACCTTTGTAAACAATGCATTCGCTACAGCTGTTGCCATTTTGCTGAAACAGCAGCTGAATCCCGCGATTTCATTCGTTGTCACTTCCGCCATCAGCATTGCCTGCGGATTGTTGATGACACAATATATTGAAAAATATTTTTTAAGTTTAAGGGATAAATACTATCCGGCAAGGGTAAATTAAAACATATGGCCAAAAAAATACTCTTTCTTACAGGTACGCGCGCAGATTTCGGCAAAATAAAATCATTGATTTCCATTTTGGATCAAAAGGTAGGATTTGAGGTTTTTGTCTTTGTCACGGGCATGCACCTGCAAAAGGAATACGGTTATACGGTGATCGAAATTGAAAGGTGCCAGTTTAAGAACGTACTGACATTTGAAAACCATACCCACGAAACCACGATGGACCTGACTTTGGCAAAAACCATCGAAGGGCTTTCGGGCTATTGCAAACAAATCGACCCTGATATGATTGTTGTCCATGGCGATCGTGTCGAAACGTTGGCTGGTGCGATTGTCGGTTCGCTGAATAATATTCTCGTGTCGCACATCGAAGGCGGCGAATTGTCAGGAACGGTCGACGAACTCATCCGCCACAGCGTCAGCAAACTCAGTCACATCCATTTCGTTTCCAATGACGAAGCCGCAAGAAGGCTGATGCAGATGGGCGAAATAAAATCATCGGTTTTTACGATCGGCTCGCCTGACATCGACATCATGTTTTCGGATGCGCTTCCCGATTTGGAAACCGCAAAAAAATATTACGAAATCACTTTTGAAGATTTTGCAGTTGCGATGTTCCATCCCGTTACGACCGAGTCGAAAGACATGCGACAATATGCGATTGAATTTGTAACAGCATTGGAAAACGACCACCACAACTATGTCGTCATTTTTCCAAACAACGACCTGGGCAGCCAGTTTATCATCGATGCGTACCAAAAATTAAAAGACAATCCGCGGTTCAGGATTTTCCCGTCATTGCGTTTTGAATATTTCCTGACGTTGCTGAAGCATTCCAAATTCATCATTGGCAACAGCAGTGCCGGAATCCGCGAAGCGCCGTATTACGGAATCCCAATCATCAACATCGGCACGCGTCAACAAAATCGGGCATTGCATGCAGACATCATCAATGTCGGCTATAACAACGAAAGCATTTCCGCGGCTTTGAAAAGTATCGACTCGCATGAAGTGGTGACACAGGAATCGGGCTTTGGCCAAGGAAACAGTGCAGAATTGTTCCTGGAATATTTATCCGATGACGCGATTTGGGCGATCAATCACCAGAAAGAATTCCGAAACCTTGACTTTTAACTGATGCAGAAAATCACCAATTTATACCGCTTGGATTTTTCCAACAAAATGGCTGTTCTCAGCTATTTGCTGAAAAGAATTTTCAGGCTCAAAACCACCGAAAGGGAAAGGCAGGTCAATGATTATTATTTTCACCTGATTACTTTGAAAGGGAAATTGGCAATAGAAACCGATACGACTTTCACAGCGAATTATCCGAAATTGAATGTCACCGCCAAAACCAGAAAAAGGCCTTCTAGCGATCTCAATGTGTTCGACCAGATTTTTAAATACCTTGAATATAAGCCGGTTGCTGAAGCGTATATTGAGAATTTCAAAAGCCAAAACGGATTAAAAATCATCGACGCCGGAAGCAATATCGGACTGACTTCAGTGTATTTGTCGCGATTTTTTAAAGATGCCGAATTCGTATGCATCGAACCCGACCAATCGAATTTCGAGGTATTAAGTTTTAACCTTGAAGCCAATAAAGTCGAAATGGCGCACAAAGTCCTCGGCGGTGTTTGGAGCAAAAATACAAATCTCAGGATTGTTCAGGATTTCCGTGACAGGAACGACTGGTCTTTCCGTGTTGAAGAAACGGCTGAGGAAACCGGATTGAAAGCATTTTCGATTCCGTCTATCATTGAAAAATACCAATTCTCCACAGTTGACATCCTAAAAATCGACATCGAAGGTTCAGAAAAGGAAGTCTTTCTTGGCACGAATGCGGATGTTTCTTTTCTCGCGATAACCAAATGTATCGCGATAGAAATACACGATGAGTTTGATTGCCGTGACGCCATTTATAAAGTGTTGGAAAAATATGGCTTTACCTTTTTCAATTCGGGCGAGCTGACCATTGGCATCAATCGGAATTTCCTGGAAAAATAGTTGCCACATTATTGGCATTCCTTTTTTGTTTGCGATAAAATCAGGATATTTGACGCTTATTAAAAATGATGCACAAGAAAATTTTCATATTGCTTCCTGATGGTGTCGGCCTGAGGAATTTCGCGTACACCAATTTTTACGATTTGGCCAAGACTGAGGGATTTGATGTCACCTTTTGGAATGACACGCCTTTTGACCTCAAGAGCCTTGGTTTTAATGAAATCAGGATTGAAAATTCCAAAACGCACCCTGTGACCAATATCCTGAAAAGGGTACGCGTCCAAATCGATTTGTCGCGCAATGTCAAAAAATCGCATGATGCGGTTTACGATACCTATCGGTTTGGTTTTTCCTATAAAAACCTAAAGGAAATACTGAGAACACTGTCGATTAAATCGTCGATCTTTTTACATTCTTCGGAAAAAGGGATTCGCCAGGTCCGCAAAAACATCATCAAGCGCGAAAAAACAACCGATTTTTATAACAGTTGTCTCGAAATTCTGAAAATTGAAAAACCCGATTTGGTTTTTTGCACGAACCAACGTACCGTTTTGGCAATTGCCCCGATTGAAGCGGCTAAAGAATTGGGGATTCCGACTGCGACGTTCATTTTTTCATGGGACAACCTTCCTAAAGCGACGATGGCTTTGGAAACCGATTATTATTTTGTTTGGAGCGATCACATGAAAAACGAATTGCTGTTTTACTATGATTACATTCGCGAAGACCAGGTTTTTGTGACAGGAACGCCACAATTTGAACCGCATACATATAAAAATAATATCGTTTCGCGTGATGTTTTCTTTGCGGAATATGGATTAAAAGCTGAGAGAAAATACATTTGTTATTCGGGCGATGACGTGACGACTTCACCAAACGACGCGCAATATTTGGCTGACACGGCTGAGGCAATCAAACGACTGAATGCAAAAGGCAATGACCTTGGGTTGATTTTCCGCCGTTGCCCGGTTGATTTTTCAGACCGTTATGATACCGTGCTTGAAAAATACAAAGACATTATTGCTGCAATAGATCCAAAATGGGAAAGCAGTGGCGGCGCATGGAATTCGATTTTGCCGACAAAAGCCGACCTCGATTTGCAGATGAATACGATTGGGCATAGCGAAATGGTCATTAATCTTGGCTCTTCGATGGTGTTTGATTTTGTGTCTTTTGGGAAGCCTTGCGCTTATATCAATTATGATGTGAAAAATTCCATCCGGAAAAACTGGAGCGTCAAAAAGATCTATAACTATGTACACTTCCGGTCGATGCCTTCAAAAGATGTTGTCGTCTGGCTCAACAATCCGGAAGAGATTGCCGCAAAAATCGAATCTGCATTATCGCGAAATGGCGAAACCGTTCGTGAGGCACAGCGCTGGTTTGAGAGGATAAACCTGCATCCTGTTGAAAACGCCTCGGTGCGCATTTTACAGGCATTTGGAAAAATAATTGCCCAATCAAAAAAATAGTTACATTTAAAACATGGCAGACAGCGCAAAATATTTGATTGAACAGGATTTGGTCCGTTATGGAAGGATTAAGAAATTCGGGCTGCGTGTGTTCTTCAAATACGTGTTTATCGAAGTCATTCCTGGGATAAAATTCAGCGTTATTTTTAGGCTTTGCCAACATTATCGCTATAAAAACAAACTTATTTTTTACTTCTTTTTTCTTTGGCTCCGCCGTTTGAAATACAAATACGGATTCGATATTTCGTATCGTACGAAAATTGGAAAAGGGCTGTACATAGGGCATTTTGGTGGTATTGTCATCCATGGCGATACTGAAATCGGGGAAAACTGCAACCTGTCGCAAGGCATGACCATTGGGATATTGAACCGTGGAAAATCAGCTGGAACCCCAAAAATAGGTGACCGCGTTTTTATTGGCCCGAGTGCTGTCATTTTAGGCGGAATCACGGTTGGGAATGATGTGCTGATTGGCGCCAATGCCGTAGTCAATTTTGATGTCCCTGACAATGCTGTTGTCGCCGCGCCAATGGCCACGGTGATTTCCGGCAAAGGCTCAGCGGATTATGTCACGGATTTGACTTAAAAACAGCTTATTTCCATGCCAAATTCAACGTGATTTAGCGAAATTTATCCTATACTTGCAGCATCATAAATTGTGAAAAATGAGCTTCAATACATTACTGCCATTAATCGAAAAAACGGGGAGCGCTTTGTCTCCCGCCGACTTCCAGCATACGGTAAATGTGGTTTTCCATGATATTGAGGCCGACCATTATGATGCCATCCACGCCAATATGTGGGACAGCCTTCAGGAGCAGATTAATTTGCTGGTTGACGATGTTTTTGCAAAAGAAGCCATCACGTCCAAAACATTGCGGTTATTGGACATTGGAAGCGGCACCGGATTGAGTACGGAATTGCTGCTGAGTTCCAAATTGGGAAGCCATATCGATCACATCACCTTGCTCGACACATCACCGAATATGCTGAAACAGGCGGAAAGCAAAGTCAAAAAATGGGACAAAAAATATACACTTGTCAATTCTGACGTGAATACATTGACCGAAAAACATGATGTGATTATCATTTCGTCGGTATTGCACCACATTCCGGATTTGAAACAATTTCTTGATAAGATTGACGACATCCAGAATCCGGGCGGCATACTGATTCATCTCCAGGATCCGAACGGCGATTATATGAACGATCCTGAATACCTCGAAAGGTTCAATGGTTATGAGAAGAAACTACAGGAAACCTCAAAAAAAAGCATCAGGGATTTCGTTCCGCAAAGCCTTAAGAATGCCATTAAAAGATTGATCGGAAGAAAGCATTACATCGATTTGGTCAACGACAAATTATTGGAACTGAAAGCCATCAAAAAACGGATGACTGCTGATGAAATCTGGAGTGTAACTGACATTCACGTTGAGAACCTGCCTTTTTCCATTGGTTCGGGAATCTCGATAAAATTTCTAAAAGAAACATTGAAAAATTATTCGCTCATCAACAGCCGTTCCTATGGTTTTTTCGGGTTTTTGAAAAGCGAATTGTTTCCGGAATACCAGCCCAACGAACAGCAACTGATTGCTAAAAACGCCTTAAACGGCAGACACGTTTCGGCTGTCTGGATCAAAAAATAACAAACCAAGCGCAGCAATCACATGAAAATTGCCTTTCTCACGCCTGAATATCCAAATCCCAGAACCGGCATTTCCGGCGGGATCGGCACGAGCATCATGAACCTGTCAGGTGAACTGGTAAAGGAAGGACATGAAGTCGCCATATTGGTTTACGGACAAGACAAGGATGAGCTATTCAATGAAAACGGATTGTCTTTCCACAAAATAAAAAATGTCAAATTCAAAGGGCTTTCGTGGTATTTGACACGGAAAAAAATAGAAAAACTCATCAACAAATTACACGGCGAAAACAAAATTGATCTCGTCGAAGCGCCCGACTGGACTGGCATTACCTCATTTATAAAACCAAAATGTCCTGTTATCATCAGGCTGCACGGCTCGGATACTTATTTTTGCCACCTCGACAAACGGCCGGTGAAATGGCACAATCGCTTCCATGAAAAGCGCGCACTCGAAAATGCCGACCAATTGCTTTCGGTCAGCCAATATACTGCCGATGTGACCAATGAATTGTTTGCCCTGAACCGCGAATTCACGGTCATTCCAAATGGGATTGATGTCCAAAAATTCAATCCGGAAAGCAAGGCGACAAAACCAATCGTACTTTATTTTGGGACATTGATCAGAAAAAAAGGACTTCTGGAATTGCCGCATATTTTTAATATACTGCATGAGAAAAACAACCAAGCGCAGCTTATCCTGGTTGGAAGGGATAATGCCGATGTCGTTTCGGGAAATCCTTCGACCTGGAAAATGATGCAGCCGTTGTTTTCAGAAGCTGCTTTTAAAAATGTGCAATACTTGGGAAGCGTGGGTTATGACGAAATCAAAAGCTACATTCTCGATGCCGCAGTCTGTGTTTTTCCGACATTTGCGGAAGCACTTCCCGTGTCATGGATTGAAGCGATGGCGATGCAAAAGGCTGTGGTCGCATCTGATATTGGTTGGGCGAAAGAAGTGATTGACAATGAAAAAGACGGTTTTCTCGTGCATCCGACCAATCACAAAGTCTTTGCGGAAAGGGTTTTCGAACTTTTGGCAAATGTCGATTTGCGGCAAACTATCGGAAAAAATGCCAGGGAAACGGTTATGGGGAAATTTGACATCGCGGTCGTCGCCAAAAAAAATGCCGATTTTTATAACTCAGCCATCAAACCATGATTGTCATTTACCACCATAACAACAAGCCGACGCAGGTTTGGGATGAAACGGGCCAATGTGCGCTGGAGTTCATGTCCGTGCCTTTGTCGAAATTGTTGTTCGGCCTTGCGCAAACACATCCGGAAAGATTGATGGTTTGGTGTGATGAAACCTATCGAAAAAACCTGAATATTGACCAGTTTTCTATCATTTTCCATCATAAAAAAATGATGGCATCTTTTTGCCAGAATGGGAATTTTTTGCCTGAATCTATTGGATATATTGAAGAAAGCTCATTTATCAAAATCAATAAAAAAGTTACTTTTCCAACGTGGAGAATGAGCAGCGCCGTTGGCGGAATTGACGCGTCGGTTTTGGAAGCACTGCGAACTAAAATAAAACACGATAATGATTTTGACTATTTCCTGAATTCGTTGGGCAAACTCGCGATGCCATCGGGATTGTTCTGTTATTCGGAGCCGCAATTGCTGAAAGGCACAACTGCTGATTATTTGCGTAAAGGTGGAAATAAATCACTGTTTCGATTTGCAAAACAGCATTATAAAACCACATGGTTATTTTTGCTGTTGTTGGATTTGTTGGTTTATGAGAAGAAATTTCCATTGTTTTCAGCATGTTGTGCCCTGTTTTACAAAAGGCGGAATTTGGATGTTGCGACGTTTGACAATGTAAAAATCGGCTCCGTAAAGAAATCGAATAACAATAAGTCAATTGATGTCGTCATTCCAACGATTGGCAGAAAACCTTACCTGCATGATGTTTTAAAAGATTTGGCAAAGCAAACATCACTGCCTTCAACAGTTATTGTCATCGAGCAGAATCCCGAACCCGGAAGCACAACCCAACTCGATTATTTGACGAATGAAAATTGGCCGTTCAAGATTAAGCATGCGTTCATCCATCAATCCGGCGCGTGTAATGCACGCAATTTGGCGCTTTCGGAAGTAGAAAGCGACTGGATTTTTTTGGCCGACGATGACATTCGGCTCAATCCCGTCTTTTTGGAAACGGCTTTCGAAAAAATATCAGAAAACGCCAACCATGTTTTTAACTTTGCGTGCCTGAATGAAGGCCAGCACAATAAATATAAAACGGTGCATCAGACTTCCATCTTTGGTTCGGGCTGTAGCATTATCAGCAAAGAAAGCCTTGGCGACAGCCGTTTTGATATGGCTTTTGAATTTGGTTTTTCGGAAGATCTTGAATTTGCGATGCAATTGATGAATAAAGGTTTTGACACGTATTATTTTCCGCAACCTTCAATTGTGCACTTGAAAGCGCCCGTTGGTGGATTTCGTACGAAACCTCAATTGCCTTGGGCGAATGACACATTTCAGCCAAAACCTTCGCCGACAGTGATGCTGTATAAATTAATGCACCATTCGAAGGAACAGCTTTTGGGCTACAAGACGACTTTATTTTTTAAATTTTACAATGGACAACCGATTAAAAACCCATACCGCTACCTGAAAAATTTCAGGAAAAGATGGAACGACAGTATTTTTTGGGCGAATCATTTAAGAAACCACGCATCATGAAATTTTCGTTAGTCATATGCACCTACATGCGCGCGAAACCATTGTTGCGATTGCTGCAATCGGTTCGGGAGCAATCGCTGTATCCGGGTGAAATCCTGATTATTGACGGTTCGCAGGATATCGAAACCAAATCCATGATTGCTGAAAATTCGTTTAAAAACCTGCAATATTTTCTTGTTGCCGACGAAAATCGCGGCCTGACGAAACAGCGGAATTTTGGAATAAGTAAAGTTGGCAATGATATGGAAATCGTGTGCTTCCTCGATGATGACACGGTTTTGGAAACCCAATATTTCGGGAATATCATTGGCGCTTTCAAAAGGAATCCGGATGCGATTGGCGTTGGCGGTGTTGCGATCAATGAAATCAAATGGCAGCCAAACGCCACTGGCATAAAAAAAAGTGCCCAATATTATGTGTTTGGGGATTATGTCATCAAAGAATCATCACGGAATTACCTCCGGAATATACTCGGTTTGGAAGCCGGTAAATTGCCGAATGTCATGCCGGAATTTTCACACGGACGAACGTATTCGTATCCTTTGACGGGAAAAGATTATCCGGTGGATATGATTGTCGGCATGTCGATGAGCTTTAGGAAAACTGTTTTCGACCACGTCCAATTCTCAACCTATTTTGAAGGTTATGGCCTTTATGAAGATGCCGATTTCTGCCTGAGGGCTTTGCGTTATGGGCAGAATTACATCGCGACTTCCGCACAGCTCAGCCATTACCATGACGAATCCGGCCGCCCGAATAAATACAAATATGGCAAAATGGTCGTACGCAACGGTTGGTATGTCTGGCGCGTCAAAAATCCGAAACCATCATTTCATGCCGTGTTGAAATGGCATGTCATTACTATTTTGCTGGCCATTATCCGGTTTTTCAATATTTTTACGACTCGGGAAAGAAAGGCCGCATTTACGGAAACCCTCGGGCGGATTGCCGGCTGGTGGAGTTTGATTTTCAATACGCCAAAGCCATGAAAACGATATTCCTGTCCTTTAGCATCACGGATTCTTCGGTCACCGATTACTTCCTGGAATTGTCAAACCAATTGGCCGTAAACCATAAGGTCATTGTCATCGCCGATAAGATCGAACCGCACAATTTCACAATTTCCCCAGCGATCGAAATTTTCAAATGGCCTTCAGACCGCCCAAACAACTTTTCGGATTTCTGGTTTCTTTTCCGGAAAACGGTCCGTTACCGGCCGCAAATCATGATTTCGATGTTTGGAAGCGTCAACCTTTTCGTGCTCGTTGGCTTTATGCTGAACATCAGGCATCGGATTGTCTGGAGCCATACGATTTCGACTGCTTCGCCGGCAAAGAAAAGCCTTATGCAACGCAAGGCATTTGTTTATAAATTGGCGAATCGGCTGTTTGCCAATTCCAATGCGACCAAACAGGATTTGGTTGAAAATTTTAATGTCAAACCCGCAAAGATTGATTTGGTTTACAATGCCGTCAGGGAATATAAAACCAACAATAAAACCGTCAATCCGGATAAAATCGTTTATGTCGGAAGCCTGATTCCAATGAAAGGCGTTGACACTTTATTTGAAGCTATGCCGGCGGTTCTGGCGCAATTTCCCAATGTGAAACTCACGATGGTTGGCGGATATATCGGCGGCAATTCAATGAAAACATATATGGAAAAGGCGCAATCTATCGGCATTAGCGACAATGTTGTTTTCCTTGGACGCCAAACCAAGCAATCGGTTTTGGAACAACTGTCGGACGCGTATTTTTCGGTTGCACCGTCATTGGCGGAAGCCTTCGGGTTTAACGTCATTGAAAGCTTTTCGGTGAAAACGCCGGTCATTGGCTCCGACAGTACGGGGATTTCGGAAATCATCACCGACAACAGCGACGGACTTTTATTCAAAACAAAAAACGCCGCAGATTTGTCGGCAAAAATGATTCGCCTGCTTGAAGATGCCGTACTGAGAAATACATTCAGCGGCAATTGCCACGCCCATTTTTTAAGGGAGTTTGAAGTTGGAAGCGCCGTTGACAAAGTCGTCGGTCATCTCGACGGCTTATAAATTCCCCAATTGGAGATTTAATAATATATTTACAGCTATCAACCAAGGATATTCAAGCCATAGCAACTCCATATGAAAGGTTCAAACAACAGGATTTATTTTGCGATTGTCATCATCTCAGCAATATTGGCGATTGTTGTACTGAACCTGCCATTTAAGGCTAAACCTTTGGGTGATGATACTTTTCATAACGAGGCGAAAAGCTTGGCATTGTTTCTAAAAGGCCATTTGCCTGCGGAAAAAGTCGTGATTACCAGGGCGCCCGGACCGGTTTTATTTTACACGCCTGCTTATATGTTGGCGCCTTCGGATGCTTCTGACAATACGTTTTGGACCTATGGTGTCATTTTTTCATCTTTTATGATGCTATTGTCGATGTTGCTGATTTTTAAGACCGCGGCCTCATTTTTTTCCAAGGAAGTCGGCATCCTCAGTGTATTCCTGTTTTTTATTTTTCCGATTCATTGTTATTATTCATTAGGCATCAATGCCGAAGCGCCAGCCTTTTTTTCAATTGCGATAGCATTGTATGGTTGGTCTAAAGCCTGGTTTAGCCCGCAAAAGAAAACCGGGTGGATTTGCCTGATTGTCGGATTCCTGTTTTTGATCCTGAACCGCCCAAACACGATGTTCCTGTTTCCCATCGTTTTTTTACTGCTTGTTTATGCGTGGTTTAAGCGCAAAGAATTCTTTGCGGTTTATGCGAAACCATTGATGATCAGCTTTGCGGTTGTGGCATTGCTGGGCGCCGGAACTTTACAGATCGCCAAGTGCATTACTGCCAGGAATGGCTATGTCGAGCAGAATAACCTGTTGTATTATGTGATATATGAAGGCCGGTTCCAGTTTAGGGATGAACCTTTCGATTTCAGGTTTTGGGATGGCGACAACAGGCCGGACAGCAAGGATTACCAAAATTGGAAGAAAACATATGCGGCTTTGGACGCCAAAATTATACAAACGCACGGCACGTATGAAGCCGTTTACAAGGATTTCATCATCAATGACATCAAAGCACATCCGCTGATTTTCGTACGCCAGTTTTTTGTCAAATGCTTTTATGGCAATATTTACATCATCAATAGCATACGCCCCGAAAACTTTAAGATTGGCCCGCTTAAAGGGCATTTTGGCTATACGGTGTTTATGTTGGCTATCAATATCATCAATATCCTGATTCTTTTTGGGGTTGGCTTGTTTTTATTCAAAGAGAAAAACCAGTTGGCATATTGGCCATTTTGGGGCATTGTGGTGGCATTGTTCGTATTTCACGGGCTGACTTATATGGAGCCGAGATATATGTTCCCTTCAAAAGTGGCGCTCCATATCTTAGGCGCGGCAGGATTGTACCAATTGACATGGGTGAAAAGGGCGGTGAATAAAATCTCGACGCTATTCTTTCCGGTTAAATCGTTTTAATGATGGCATCCAATTTAAGAACGAAAAAGACAGCTATGAAATTCGTAATGATCACACATGTTTCGCATGGCAATGATGGTCGTTATTTTGCCTATGGGCCATTCGTCAGGGAGATGAACATCTGGATGAAATATATCGATAAGGTCGCGATTGTCGCGCCTTTTGATTCCGGATTGAAAAATAATATCGATTTGGATTATGAGCATTCCGATATCGAATTCAAAGTGGTTAGAGGTTTTAATTTTACGAGCGCTGCCAATCTTGTCAAATCGGTGTTTATTATTCCGTCACTCCTTATCACTGTTTTTTCGGCCATGCGCAAAGCCGACCACATCCATTTGCGCTGTCCCGGAAATATGGGCTTGCTTGGTTGCTTTGGCCAGATATTTTTTCCGGAGAAGAAAAAAACTGCGAAGTATGCCGGAAATTGGGACATGAAATCAAGGCAGCCGTTGAGTTACAGGCTACAGAAATGGATACTGAACAACACTTTTTTAACCCGAAACATGACCGTGCTTGTTTATGGAAAATGGGAAGGAAGTTCCAGGAACATCAAGCCGTTTTTTACTGCAACGTATAAAGAAGCAGACAAAACTCCGGTGGTGCCAAGAGTATTGTCGGGCGCGATAAAATTTTTATTTGTCGGCACACTGGCAGCCGGAAAAAGACCTTTGTATGCGATCCAAATGATTGAGAGACTGCGAAAATCAGGAGTTGATGCCACGCTCGACCTGTTTGGCGAAGGCAGCGAAAGGCCGACATTGGAAAAATACATCATTGAAAATAATTTACAGGGAATTATTGCATTGAAAGGCAACCAAAACGAACAAACGGTAAGGCAAGCATATCAAAGCAGCCATTTTATCCTGTTGCCGTCAGAAAGTGAAGGTTGGCCGAAAGTCGTAGCCGAAGCAATGTTTTGGGGCTGTTTTCCAATAGCGTCGGCAGTTTCTTGCGTGCCTTTTATGCTGGACTATGGAAACCGCGGGTTGCTTTTGAATATCCAAATTGAAAAAGACACGCAAAAAATATTGGCTGTACTCAAAGACCAGCCATCCTATAATGCCAAAGTTGCGGAAAGTATTTCCTGGTCAAGGCAATTTACATTAGATTTGTTCGAAACCGAAATAAAAGCACTATTAGGCAAATGAGGATAGTCCAGGTCATAGATTCGCTTGAAACAGGCGGTGCCGAACGCATTGCGGTCAATTATGCGAACGCGCTTTCGCGGAATATTGAATTTTCCGGATTGGTAGCGACCAGGGCAGAAGGCAGTCTCAAGGCGCAAATCGATACATCTGTCGATTATGTTTTTCTGAAAAAGACCAGGACTGTCGATTTTAAGGCCGCTTTCAGGCTGCGGGATTATTGCAAAACCAACCGGATTGATTACATCCACGCGCACAGCACTTCTTATTTTCTCGGACTGATGGTCAGGATGCTTTATCCAAAAGTAAAACTGATCTGGCACGACCACAACGGCATGAGCGAATATCTGGAAACGACCAAAGCCGTCCCGGTAAACATCGCCTCAATTTTTTTTAAAGGCATTATTGTGGTGAACAACCAACTCAAGATATGGGCTGAGCGGAAGCTGCATTGCAATCATGTGATTTATATTCCGAATTTTACCGAGGAAGAAAAGAATATAAAAACGGAAACGATTTTAAAAGGCACTGCGGGAAAACAGATTTTATCACTCGCGAATCTTCGCGAACAGAAGAATCACTTTTTTCTCCTGGATGTCGCCACAATGATGAAAAAGAGCCATCCGGATTGGACATTCCATCTTGTCGGGAAGGATTTTCAGGACGATTATTCCCGAGAAATCCGGGATTTGGTTGTCAATATGAAGTTGGAGGAGACCGTTTTCATTTATGGTTCCAGAAACGATATTGCCGCCATCATCAGCCAGGCAGAAATCGCAATCCTGACATCAAAATCTGAAGGCCTGCCCGTGGCGCTGCTGGAATACGGGCTTTATAAAAAACCGGTTGTCATCACCAGTGTTGGAGAAGTTCCGCTAATAATACAGGATGCGAAAAATGGCTATATCGTGCCCAACGACCGGCAAGAATTGTTTTATGATGCCTTGGTGGGATTGATCGAAAATGAGGATTTGAGGCATTCTTTTGGCGCAGAGATTTATAAAACGATTGCTGAAAATTATTCGGAAGAAGCCGCCATCGGGCGTTATCTTGAATGGATTGAAACTTTAAAAAATGCTTAATAAGGATACCAGATATTTACTGTTGATATTGTTTCACGTTGCCATCGGTGTCGTGGTATTCATCATTCCTCCATTTGCAAAAATCTATGGATATACGATGATCCTGTTGAGTATATATTGGATCATCAACAACAAGAATGCAAACAATGAAGTACTGTATGCCGCGGCTTATCTCGTAGGCGCCGAGGTTTTCCTGCGGATGACAAATGGGAATCCGCTTTATGAATTCACGAAATACGGCATCATGTTCCTGATGATACTGGGCATTTATTTCAGGGGCTTTTCGAAGAATGCCATTCCATATTGGATCTTCCTGGCCTTAATGATTCCGGGTGTTATCATGGCCTGTTACGTGCTGAATTACGATACGAATATGCGGAAGGTCATTTCATTCAACATTTCCGGACCGTTTTGCCTTGGATTGTCGGCTTTATATACCTACAACCGAAGGGTTACACTCAAACAGCTCAACAACATCATATTGTGTATTGGCCTGCCCATTGTCACTTGCACGGCTTATTTGATTTTGTATACGCCAAGCATCCGGGATGTTGTTACAGGTACCGGATCTAATTTTGAAACCTCGGGAGGTTTTGGGCCAAACCAGGTGGCGACAGTATTGGGGTTGGGAATGTTCGTTTTTTTCTCAAGGCTTATTTTCAGCTCCTTTTCCAAGACGCATATCATTATAAACCTCATTATTGCCCTGAATATCAGTTACCGCGGGCTGGTGACATTTTCAAGAGGCGGTATGATTACCGGCATGCTGATGCTGGTCATCCTGGTACTTATCACATATGTGAAAATCAATAGTGGCGGAAAAGTAAAACTGAATTACCTGTTGTTCTTCTTCCTGATCGCCATTGGCGGTATATGGACGTATTCGTCATCGGAAACCGGAGGCCTGATCAACAAACGCTATGCAAACCAGGATGCGGCAGGGCGTGTCAAGGAAAGCCAACTGACAGGAAGGGAAAATATTATTGCGTCCGAAATCAAGTATTTTCTCGACAATCCCGTGATGGGCATTGGGGTCGGGAAAGGGATGGAACTTCGGGAAACCGAAACGGGAACAACCATCCTGTCACACAACGAAATTACGCGGACACTTGCAGAACACGGCTCGTTTGGGATTTTAGCCTTAATGGTGTTGTTTGCGACGCCTTTGTTTTTATACCTCGACAATAAAAACCACATCTATTTACTCTGTTTTCTGCTATTCTGGCTGCTGACGATCAACCATGCGGCCATGCGTATTGCTGCGCCCGCTTTCGTCTATTCATTATCGATCCTGAAAGTGATAAAAGAAGAAGATGTGCCTGTACAACAAGAAGAGAAAGAGCCTGTTCTGCTATAAATTTCCTGAAATTTAATGGGTACAATGCAAAATAAAACAGGTTGAATTTTTAAATTAGATTCGGCCGTTGGTATTTTTGCACTAAATTGCGCTATCATAATTAAAAGCCAGATATTTAATGATTAAGCGGAAAAAAATACATTTCGAGATTTCGGAAAGAAAAATCCTGCTGCGTGTCTTTGATATCCTGAGTGTGCTTCTTGCGCTTTATTTTATCGGCAGGGAATTTAAGTTTGATTATTTTAATATTTCGACCACCAATTTTTATTGGACCATCGTTCTCGGGCTTTACATTTCCGTCATTGGAAGCGTATTCGAAATGTACAACCTTCAAGTCGCCAGCAACCAGTTCCAGGTCATCAAAAGTATCATCCTGACTTCATCTTCGACGGTACTTATTTATTTGCTGACGCCAATCTATACGCCATTGCTGCCATCAAACAGGCTCCAGATTCTCTTCTTTTACCTGGCAGTTCTCGGCTCGCTTTTGATTTGGAGAATACTTTATGTGAAGTTTTTGGCATCCAACAGATTTGTCAAAAAAGTCATCATGATTTGCGACTGGGACCAGTGCGAAGAGTTGGTTTCAGGCCTGGAGAATGTCGATCCGCATTACAAGGTTATGGGCTATATCAATTCCGACAGCAATACGGTCAGCACCAAAAAAGATTATGTGAAAAACATCAACATTGACAAGCTGGAGGAATTCGTCTATAAAAATTCAGTGTCAGAAATTGTCATTGCATCCCAAAAAACCGACGGGATTACGGTCAATTTATACAACCAACTGATCCATTTGCTAGAAAGCGGCTACATTATCCGCGAATACACACAGGTGTACGAAAACATTACCCAACGCATCCCGGTGCAATATGTCGCAAGGGATTTTTACAGGTATTTTCCTTTTAGCCGAAGCAACCAGAATCATTTGTACCTGCTTTTTGTGCGCCTTTTTGAGATCATTATTTCATCGATTGGGATTGCCATCGGAATCGTATTGCTTCCGTTTATTTTAATCGGAAATGCACTCGGCAACCGCGGCAAACTTTTCTACACCCAAAAACGCGTGGGCAAAAACGGAAAAGTGTTTGAAATCCTGAAATTCCGTACCATGGTAAAAAATGCCGAAAAGAACGGCGCCGTTTTTACGACGCTCAATGATTCGCGCATCACGATGTTTGGAAAATTCCTGAGAAAAACACGAATCGACGAATTCCCGCAATTCCTCAACATTCTCAAAGGCGATATGGGCGTTATCGGGCCAAGGCCTGAAAGACCCGTTTTTGTGAGTGAAATTGCCGAAGTCATGCCGTTTTATGAAACGCGCCATGTCATCAAACCAGGATTAACGGGTTGGGCACAGGTCAATTATGCCTATGGGGAAACGATTAATGACAGCCTTATTAAATTGCAATATGACTTGTATTATATCAAGCACCGAAGTCTTTTTCTTGACATCAATATCCTGATCAAAACCTTTAGTACGGTTTTGTTTTACAGGGGACAATAATTATCCGACTTTCAGTTCCTTCTTGCTTTTTCGCGCCATTCTTCCAATCAATATGAGGTTGGTGATGATGATAGGCAATACCATCAGCAAATGGACTTTATTGAGCATGATCGCGAGATAAATGAAAATGCACAAGGTCAGGAAAAGGGAAGTTTTGTATATCCATTTGGCATTGTTCCTGACATAAAAGAATATCAGCAGCAGCAATACCGGATTGAACAGCAGTACGTTGTAATTGTATGTCAGTTCTTCATGCAATGAATAAAGTCCGGCGACACTGAAAAACACACCAATCAACGCGACAACCAGCAGGTAAAAAAGCGTAATGAACTTCTTGTTTGCAATCACAATCACAATCAGCAACAGCAGAAAAGTATAGCCATTATTCCACCATGCGCCCGGAATTTCCTGCGGCTCGAATGCCATGAGTTTCCTGTTTTTGGGTGCCAATGGTTTGCCCAAATACGAGGTCATCGCAAGGCTTTGCTGGAATTCAACCGGAAGGAACAGCAATGTCGCTGTCCTGTCGACTTTTGTCCCGAAAATAATGCTCGTGCCCAATTGCTCGTAAAAGTGCCCATTGAAATAAGGATACAACGTTTCGCGATAACTGACATGGATGTTTTTTCGCTTGTAAACGACTTTGGAACCGAGCGCTTTATTCAGCACATCAACGGCCATATTGGTGCAATTGCGGTCAATGAATTTATAGGTGTAATACCTTTCGTTCGACATCAAAACGGCGTTCAGGCTGTCAAATAGTTTTTGTTTTTGTGCAAACGGAATATCCAATACCTGTTCCCAAAGCGATCGTTTTTCATAATGGTATTGGAAAAGAAAGTCGTTGAATGTACTCGTAGTGACGAAATATTGCAGGTTTCCTTTGGTGAATTTCAAGACGAAATTCTCGGTGGCAAAATCAAATGCGCCGTAATTGTAAACGATGTCGATGCCTTTCTGTGTGTCTTTTATACGGATGGCCGTATGCCCGAAAAGTGAATACATTTCAGGGCCGTTGCCGCAAGTCAGCACGCTCACCTGCGCATTTTCCGAAAGCGGAATCGATTGCCCGAAAGCCACTGTTGTAAAAAAAAGGAAAAGGAGAATTTTTATCCGGTGCATAAGGGTAGATTTCAGCGCAATTTACACAAATCGCGCGGATTATCGGAAGATGCTCAAATCAACTTTCAACGAAAAAATGTTGGAATACAATGCCGCACTTTGGTCGCCCAAATCCGTCAGCGCATAATCGACCTGGATGCCGCGGTATTTGAATCCTAATCCAACATTTGGCTGAAAGCCAACTTTATCCGAGCCGTCAATCTGCTCGATATTCTGGAAATTTCCAACGCCAGCGCGAAGGAAAACCAAATCGGTATAACCCAGCTCAAATCCTAAAGCCGGATCAATGCTGACAAAACTTGTCGAAATAATGTCGTTTGTTTGCTCAAAACGCATATTCAAATTCACTGCAGACAATAAGGTCATGTCGTTGTGGAATTCAAATTTTTTCGCGATTCCCAATTGCGCTTTCGGCAACGTGATTTCAGTGCTTTCCGGCAATTCCTGGTTTTGTCCTTCAACCGCCTGTGCAACTTTGGCATATTCTTCCTCGTCGATATTCCAGATGTTGTAAGTCGTCGTGATGTCGCGAAGCATCAGTCCGAATTTCCAGTCATGGCGTTCAAATTGGAGTCCGGCATCGACGCCAAACCCCCAGGAATTCGCAAACTTCCCGATGACACGTCGGATGACTTTGGCATTGACGCCATATTGCAATCCCTGGACTTTCAATTTTCTTGCGTATGAAAAAGTCACGCCGTAATCGGCAGTCGAGAAAAGGCTTATCCTATTGTAATCAATATTGCCCTCGTCGTCAATCAGCTGTGTAGTATTCAAAATATCGTCAACGCCGAAGCGGATCATCGAAACACCCCAGGCACTTTCACTGTCAATCGGCATCGCAAAACCGGCATAGTCATATTGCGCAATGTTCGCAAAATAACTCGCATGCATCACCGAAACCTGTTTGTCTTCCAGATTCAATAAACCCGCAGGATTCCAATAACCGGAATTGACATCGGCCGTACTGGCAGTAACCGCATTTGCCATTCCCAATGCAGCAGCATCAACCCCAATATTCATGAATTCATTGGAATATTTTCTCACGGCTTGGCTATACCCAAAAGAACACAGGAAAAGTAAAGTCAGTAAAGGAATTTTTTTACTCACAATTTAATATTGTTTTAAGATGTTCGTGAACCTTGTTTTGGTATTTTTTGACATTCAATCCTGAAGTATTTTTAAACACGGTTTCAAAGCAAATTTTTTACAAACCGAAGTTGTTGATTATTTTTCACCAAAAATATAATTTTTAAGCCGATGTGATGCATTTCGTTGCGCGAAATAATCCCGAAAGTTGCAATATCTCCTAAATCTGTATTAAAAAACGCACTTGTCTTTAACTTATTGTACTAAATTTGTGAACGCCCAATAAAACCGAACTATGACTATAAAACGGCACATTCCCAATATCATTACGCTTTTGAACCTTTTTTGCGGTTGCATCGCCTTAATGTTTGTCGCCAGCACCAATTTTGAATTTGCCTTTTATTTTGTCTGCCTTGGGATTTTCCTCGACTTTTTTGACGGGTTTTTTGCACGGCTTTTTAAAGTTGCCAGCCCGCTTGGATTGCAGTTGGATTCGCTTGCCGATATGGTCACCAGCGGCGTCGTTCCGGGTTATGTGATGTTTCAGATGATGTCGAATAATGCACATTTGCCATTTCCATATTTTCAATTTTTGGGTTTCCTGATCACTCTGGGTTCGTGTTACCGATTGGCGAATTTCAATATCGATACGCGCCAGACCGATTCTTTCATCGGTTTGCCAACACCTGCAAATGCCTTGTTTATCCTGAGTTTGCCCTTGGTTTTGCAATACAGCGATTCGCTTGCCGTGCTTGAAATATTGACAAATCCATGGATTTTGCTTGCCATCGCACTTTTCAGCGCTTACATCATGAATGCTGAGATTCCGCTTTTTTCACTGAAAATCAAGAAATTCAGCTTTAAGGAGAACAGCATCCAGATTTTTTACCTGGTCGCTTCGTTGCTTTTGTTGATTTTCCTGCATTATTCCGCGATTCCGCTAGTGATACTTTTGTATATTTTGTTGTCGGTTATTACCAATAAATTCGGCAAAAAATAACTCCGGGAATGGCTAAAGTTTCGGCAAACAAATCTCCTGTAAAATCGCGAGGCAGAAGAAAATCTTCTTTCCTGTCCGGGAAAATATCGCCGTCGCTGATTGTCGTTTTCCTGATTTTTGTAGTTTTTGGAACCGGATATTATTACCGCGAGGCGCTGGCCTATTATTTCAGTTTTAAAAGCGATAAGATTGCAGAAGCCGAAGCGGTGCGCAATTCCCGGATCCTCGACGCACATAAAGACAATGTCATTGGGTTTGACGTGTCGGAATACCAAGGCAAAATCAACTGGGAACAGACCGATTCGATTGAAGGTTTGTATCCGTTGGAGTTTGTCTTTATCCGCGCGACATACGGCAAGGATTGCAAGGATTTGGAATTTGCGAAAAACTGGCAAAGCGCCGGAAAGCAAAAACTCATCCGTGGCGCGTACCATTATTATCGGCCCGATGAAAATTCATTGGAACAGGCGCAGAATTTCATCAACAATGTCACGCTTCGCAAAGGCGATTTTCCGCCGGTACTCGATATTGAAAGGATTCCGGAAGGGCAATCGGTCGATAGCCTTAAATTGGGCTTAAAACGTTGGCTGAAGAAGGTCGAAAACCATTATAAAGTCAAGCCGATTATTTATTGTGGAGAAAACTATTACTACGATTTTCTTGCTTCAGCCTTCAAGGATTATACAGTATGGATTGCCAATTACAATTTTCTTGTTGAAGAAATTGAACCCGGATGGCAGTTCTGGCAGTTCACGCAAAGTGCTTCCGTCCCAGGAATACTCGGTGATGTTGACGTCGATATTTTTAATGGCAAACGCGAAGATTTACAGCGTGTGACGATCAAATAACTAGAATTCGAGTTTTTTCTTCCTGAGCTCAAAGTTTTGGCCAAGGTAAACGCGACGCACCATTTCGTCCTGTACCAATTCTTCCGGTATTCCGGCTTTTAAGATGCCGCCTTCAAACATCAGGTACGTTTTATCAGTAATGGCAAGGGTTTCCTGTACGTTGTGGTCGGTGATTAAGATACCGATATTTTTGTTTTTGAGTTGGGCGACGATTCTTTGGATGTCTTCTACCGCAACCGGGTCGACGCCGGCAAAAGGTTCGTCAAGCAGGATGAATTTTGGGTCTGTTGCGAGGCAACGCGCGATTTCTGTACGCCTTCTTTCACCACCGGAAAGCAAATCGCCGCGATTCGTGCGGATGTGTTGCAGGCTAAATTCGTCTATCAGCGATTCCATTTTCGCTTCCTGTTCCGCTTTCGAAAGTTTCGTCAGTTGCAAAACACTAAGGATATTATCTTCAATACTCAGCTTCCTAAAGACAGAGGCTTCCTGCGCCAGATAGCCAATGCCATACTGCGCGCGTTTGTACATTGGAAAATCGGTGATTTCCATATCGTCAAGCCAGATATTGCCGCTGTTTGGTTTGACCAATCCAACGATCATATAAAAAGAAGTCGTTTTTCCGGCGCCGTTCGGGCCTAATAGCCCAACGATTTCGCCTTGGTTGACTTCGACCGAAATGCCTTTTACAACGCTTCGCCCTTTGTAGGTCTTGACTAAATTATCTGCTCTTAAAATCATATTCAGATGTTCGATTATGGATATTCGATTGTTGCAAAGGAACAAATAAACGAATAACCAATCTACGAATTAACATTTATTTGTTTTCGGCCGCATGTTCTTCCAACGCTTCCCAAAATTCGTAAGCACGTCGCAAATGCGGAACGACAATAGTGCCGCCAACAAGCGTCGCAATGCCCAAGGCTTCCATGACTTCTTCTTTCGTCAAGCCTTCCTTATGGCAGGTTTCGAGATGGTATTTGACGCAATCGTCGCATCTTAAAACGGCCGAAGCGACCAAACCCAGCAATTCTTTCGTCTTTACGTCAAGCGCTCCGGGCGCATACGCATTGGTATCGAGATTGAAAATCCTTTTGATGATCTTGTTGTTGTCGCCCAAAAGCTTCTCATTCATTTTGGAACGATACTCATTGAAATCTTTTACTAAATCAGCCATTTGCTTCGGGTTTTTCTTCTTTTTTACGTTTTCTTACGACCATCGCCGATAGGAATATACTCAGTTCATAAATCAATAACATTGGAATCGCAACAAGAATTTGGCTCACCACATCCGGCGGTGTCACGATTGCGGCAATGATCAGGATGATGACGATGCCGTATTTTCTGTATTTTCTCAGGAAATCAGGGGTTACGAGTCCGAGTTTGGTCAGGAAGTACACGACAATCGGCAATTCAAAATACAATCCGCTGGCGATGACCGAAGTCTTGACCATGCTCATATAAGAATCGACGCTGAACTGATTCTTGACAATTTCACTGACATGGAATGTCGCAAAAAAGTTGACCGACATCGGCACAACGACATAATACCCGAACAATACGCCCAAAAAGAAAAGCAGCGACGATACAAAAATAAACCACTTCGCATTTTTGCGTTCTTTCTCATACAATGCCGGGCTGATAAAATGCCACAGCTGCCATAGGATATATGGAAATGCCAGGATGAATCCGCCGAGGATGCAAATCCAGACAAAAATATTGACCTGTCCTTCCATATCCGTATTCTGGATGATGAATGGCATATCGGTGACACAAATGCTGTCGGCAAAGCCCAATTGGTGCGACAGATCGCAGAAAAACCGGTATGTGACGAAGTTGGCGCTTGTAGGTGCAAATATAATCCGGTCAAAAATAAAATCACTGATGAAATAGGTAGCGGTCGCGCCAATAGTAATTGCAAATGCACTTCTGACCAATAACCACCTTAATTCTTCAAGATGGTCAAGAAATGACATCTCATTGATGCTCTTTTTCACTTTTTTTGCCATTATACGATGCCTTCTTTTAGGATGTCATGTAAGTGTAAAACGCCTTTATATTCCTCGCCGTCAACCACAACAAGCTGTGTGATGGAAAAATCCTCGAGTATGTTAAAAGCATCCACGACCATAGCCGTGGTTTGGATCATCTTTGGGTTTTTGGTCATGATGTCTTTTGCGGACAGGTCGGCAAAAGTATCACGATCGCTGAGCATTCTTCTGATATCGCCGTCGGTTATGATGCCGATGACTTTATTGTTGTCGACCACTGCGGTCACACCAAGGCGTTTTTCGGAAATCTCAAAAATGACCTGCTTGATGCTCGAATCGGGTGAAACGGCCGGTTTATGGGTTTGGTCGAGCATATCGCCAACGCGCAGTAATAATTTTTTGCCCAATGCGCCGCCCGGATGGTATTTTGCAAAATCGCCAGCGGTGAAGTTTCGCATTTCCATCAGGCAAACGGCAATCGCATCGCCCATGACGAGCTGTGCGGTCGTGCTGTTTGTTGGCGCTAAGTTGATTGGATCGCATTCCGATTTGACGGTCGTGTTCAAAATATAGTCGGAACCTTTTGCAAGGAATGAAGTAATGTTTCCGGTCATGCCGATTAAAGTGTTGCCGAATCGTTTCAGGATTGGGACAAGCGCTTTTATTTCAGGACTGTTTCCGCTTTTGGAAATGCAAATGACAACATCGCCAGGCTGTACCATTCCAAGATCGCCGTGAATCGCTTCCGAAGCATGCAAAAACATCGATGGCGTTCCGGTGGAATTCATCGTGGCCACAATCTTCTGTGCGATAATAGCACTTTTGCCAATTCCCGTTACGACAAGCCTTCCTTTGCCGTTGAAAATAATTTTGACTGCTTCGGCAAAATTGGGGTCGATAAAATCGGCAAGCCCTGCAATAGCTTCACTTTCAGAAAGAATTGTCCTTTTTGCGGAAGCTAAAATAGTTGAGTTTGTTACCAATGGAGAAATATTATAAAATTTGTATGTGTAAAAGAAAGTTGTATCTTTATGTGATTGCAAATTTATATAAAATACCATTAGCAAAGAATGAATTCAACCGAAATTGACATACATAAAGAATTAAAAAAGTATTTTGGTTTCAGCCAATTTAAAGGCTTGCAAGAACAGGTAATCGAAAGCATCCTGTCACAAACAAACACATTTGTAATCATGCCGACCGGTGGTGGAAAATCACTTTGTTACCAATTGCCCGCGCTCATACAAAACGGAACAGCCATTGTTGTTTCCCCATTGATTGCCCTGATGAAAAACCAAGTCGATGCCATCAGGAGTTTGTCTTCTGAAAACGGCATTGCGCACGTCCTGAATTCATCACTTACCAAAACAGAAATCACACAAGTCAAAAAGGACATCACTTCCGGACTGACCAAATTATTATATGTTGCCCCGGAATCGCTGACCAAAGAAGAATATGTCCAATTCCTGCAAAACGTGCCGATTTCATTTGTCGCGATTGACGAAGCGCATTGCATCTCGGAATGGGGCCATGATTTTCGCCCGGAATACCGGAATTTACGGCACATCATCAAGCAATTGGGCGATGTCGCGGTCATAGGATTGACGGCAACCGCAACGCCAAAAGTCCAGGAAGATATCCTCAAAAACCTCGACATGTCGGATGCGCGGACTTTCAAGGCCTCTTTCAACCGCCCGAATTTATTTTACGAAGTACGTACCAAAACCAAAAACATAGAATCGGATATCATCCGTTTCATCAAACAGTACAAAGGAAAATCGGGCATCATCTATTGCCTGAGTCGCAAAAAAGTCGAAGAAATCGCACAGGTTTTGCAAGTCAATGGTGTCAGCGCCGTGCCGTATCATGCCGGGCTTGACGCCAAAACGCGCGCGAAACACCAAGACATGTTCCTGATGGAAGATGTCGACGTTGTTGTCGCAACAATCGCCTTCGGAATGGGAATCGACAAACCGGATGTGCGTTTTGTCATCCATCATGACATCCCAAAATCACTTGAAAGCTATTATCAGGAAACCGGACGCGCCGGACGCGATGGCGGCGAAGGCTATTGCATGGCATACTATTCCTATAAAGATGTCGAAAAACTCGAGAAGTTCATGTCGGGAAAACCAGTCGCCGAACAGGAAATCGGGTTTGCATTGCTTCAGGAAGTCGTAGCGTATGCCGAAACTTCAATGTCAAGGCGTAAATTCCTATTGCATTATTTTGGCGAAGAATTCGATTCGGAAACCGGCGAAGGCGCCGATATGGACGACAATGTCCGCAATCCAAAACCAAAATCAGAAGCGAAAGACCAGGTTTTGACATTGCTAAAAACCGTCCGCGATACCAAACATTTATACAAATCCAAAGAAATCATATTTACCCTGATCGGCAAAATAAATGCTGTCATCAAAGCACACCGCACCGATTCACAACAGTATTTCGGCGGTGGAAGCGAATTTGAGGAACGCTACTGGATGGCATTGATCCGCCAGGTATTGGTCGCCGGATTGCTTTCCAAAGACATTGAAACCTATGGCATCCTGAAAATTACGGAAGCCGGGCTCGATTTTATCCAGCATCCCGGGTCGTTCATGATGTCTGAAGACCACGAATACAACGAAATCGAAGACGATGCTATCGTTACGGCCGCAAAATCGTCAGGAACTGCCGATGAAGCGCTGATGTCGATGCTTCGCGATCTGCGCAAGAAAGTCGCGAAGAAACTCGGCGTGCCGCCTTTTGTCGTCTTTCAGGATCCGTCATTGGAAGACATGGCGCTCAAATACCCGATTACGCTCGAAGAACTAGGGAATGTGCATGGCGTAGGCGAGGGCAAAGCCAAAAAATACGGCAAGGATTTCCTCGAACTCATCAGCCGCTACGTTGACGACAATGATGTTGTTCGCCCTGACGATTTGGTAGTAAAATCTACCGGTGCGAATTCGGCCAACAAACTCTACATCATCCAGAACATCGACAGGAAATTATCACTCGACGACATCGCTTCGGCAAAAGGCATGAACATGGACGCGCTGATTAAGGAAATGGAACAAATCGTTTATTCCGGCACGAAACTCAACATCAAATACTGGATTGACGAAATGCTCGATGACGAACAGCAGGAAGAAATCCACGATTATTTCATGGAATCGGAATCCGACAGGATTGAAGACGCACTAAAAGAATTCGAAGGCGATTATGATATTGATGAATTAAGATTGATGCGGATTAAATTCATCAGCGAAGTCGCGAATTAAAATCAAATCGGAATTTCATAAACTTCCCCACGATGCGGTTTCAACGCGTCGCGAACCACAATCATATTTTCATCGGTCACAACCATAAAAGCAATCGCATGCATATCATTGATGACTTGAAAACCCGTAATATGCAACGGCAATTGCTCAATCGCAATATATTCCTTCAGGTGAATTTCGTGGTGTTCGGCGGTTTTTGCCGAAGCCGGACCGCGAAAATCCCAAATCAGTTTGATTTTTCTCATGGCGCAAAGTTAGAAAGTTAGCCACGAATTCACGAATTATTGCCTATCTTTTAAATTCGTGAATTCGTGGTTTTAGTTTTTTGGCGAACGATCGCGCTATTCACTGCAATCTTTTTTCGGTGAAAAACCTCAAAAAGGATTTTCGTTGCTATTGCTGTCGCGCTTTCGTTTCCAATTCAAATTTCTATCTTTGCCTCATGCCAACAGAACTCCTTCTACAAGTTTCCCCGGAAACCGCAGCCAATGAACAGTTGCTCAAAACCGAGCTTGGCAAACACCTTCGCGTGTCCGGAAACCTTATCCAACATGTTACCATCTTAAAACGCTCGATTGACGCGCGCCAAAAAACCATAAAAATGAACCTCAAAGTGTCGGTTTTTATGGTAGGTGAAAAATTCACCGAAGAAAAAATTGCGCTTCCCAATTATAAAAATGTAGAAACCGCACAAGAAGTGATTGTCATTGGCGCTGGCCCGGCTGGTCTTTTCGCGGCATTGCAGCTCATAGAATTCGGGTTGAAACCCATTGTCATCGAACGCGGCAAAGATGTCCGCGGCAGGCGTCGTGATTTAAAAGCCATCAACCTCGAAGGTATTGTCAACGAAGATTCCAACTACTGTTTTGGCGAAGGCGGTGCCGGAACCTATTCCGACGGAAAATTGTACACGCGTTCCAAAAAACGCGGCGACGTCGACAGGATTTTGAAATTGTTCGTGGCTTTTGGCGCATCCGAAGATATTCTCATTGAAGCGCATCCGCATATAGGTACCAATAAATTGCCAAAAATCATCAGTGACATGCGCGATAAAATCATCGAATTTGGTGGCAAAGTCCTGTTTGAAACCCGTGTCACCGACATCATTTTAAAAAATAATGAAGTCCAGGGAATCGTGACCCAAACGGGCGACAAAATCCTATCCAATAAAATCATCCTGGCAACAGGCCATTCCGCGCGTGATATTTTTGAACTCCTCGACCGGAAGAAAATTTATATCGAAGCAAAGTCGTTTGCGCTTGGCGTCCGTGCCGAACATCCGCAGGAATTGATTGATAAAATCCAATACAGTTGCGATTATCGCGGGGAATTTTTACCGCCGGCGCCATACTCTATCGTGAAGCAAGTCAACGGCCGGGGCATATATTCGTTTTGCATGTGTCCGGGCGGTGTCATTGCACCGTGTGCGACAAGCCCCGGAGAAGTCGTTACCAACGGTTGGTCGCCATCCAAACGCGACCAGGCGACGGCCAATTCAGGAATTGTCATCGAATTGGGTGCAGCGGATTTCAAGCCGTTTGCGAAATTCGGTGCGCTTGCAGGAATGGAATTCCAGAAAAGCATTGAGCAAAATGCATGGAATTTAGCAGGCAGAACGCAAAAAGTACCGGCCCAAAGAATGATTGACTTCACACAAAATAAAGTGTCGGCAGATATCCCAAAAACATCCTACGTTCCTGGAACGACTTCGGTCGAAATGGGACAGGTTTTTCCAGGATTTCTGACGCAGGTTTTGCGCGAAGGCTTTCTTGAATTCGGCAAATCCATGAAAGGTTATCTGACGAATGAGGCGATTTTGCACGCACCGGAGTCGCGGACTTCTTCGCCGGTTCGCATTCCACGCGATTCCGAGACACTGGAACACGTCCAAATCAAAGGTTTGTATCCTTGCGGTGAAGGCGCGGGTTATGCAGGCGGAATCATATCTGCGGCAATTGACGGTGAGAAATGCGCGTTGAAAATTGCGGAAGCCTTAAAATAAGAAGCCGGACACGAGCGACAGCGAACTGGCGCAGCAAATCACTTCCCGGTTCTCATCAGCTTTTCTTTTTAAAAACTTTCTCGAATTTCTCCAGTTTCGGCTGAATCACCATTTGGCAATACGGCTGGCTTTGGTTGTTCGTATAATAATTCTGGTGATACGCTTCCGCTTTGTAGAATTTTGTAAACGGTTCCAATTTGGTTACAATCGGCTCGTCATAGGCTTTGGCTTTTGTCAATGCCGCAATGATGCTTTGCGCCGCTTTTTTCTGTTGGTCGTTTTTATAAAAGATCACTGAGCGGTATTGTGTGCCGATATCAGCACCCTGCCTGTTCAAAGTTGTCGGGTCGTGAACCGTGAAAAACACCTTGAAAATCTCATCTAAATTCGTCACCGTCTTGTCATATGTGATTTGCACGGATTCCGCATATCCGGTTTGTCCTGTCGACACTTCTTCATAAGTTGGATTGGCAGTTTTTCCACCTGAAAATCCTGAAACAACAGATTTTACGCCGTTCAATTCTTCATACACCGCTTCAACGCACCAGTAACAGCCGCCGCCGAGCGTAATCGTTTCAAGATTATTATTTACGGATGGTTTCGTTGCCACCGTTTTTTGTCCAAACATATTAATGCTGAAAATCAACACTATTAAAATTAACTTTTTCATATTTATTTGTTATCTGGTATAAAATCCATCGCGATGGAGTTCATGCAATATCTTTTTCCCGTTGGCGGCGGACCGTCGTCAAAAATGTGCCCCAAATGGCCGCCACATCTTGCACAAAGCACTTCAGTGCGTTCCATTCCCAAAGTGTTGTCGGTTTTATAAATCGTACTGTTTTTGTTTTCCTGTTCAAAGAAACTCGGCCAGCCGCAACTGCTTTGGAACTTTTGGTCGGAGCGAAACAGCAAATTTCCACAGGCCACACAGTAATAAGTTCCTTTGGTATCGCTGTCCCAGTATTTTCCGGTAAATGGGCGTTCGGTATCCGCTTCGCGCGACACGGCGTAAACGTCTTCAGGAAGGACCTTTTTCCATTCGGCGTCAGACACATTGAGTTTTGTTTTATCCGTATTCGAATAATATGGATTTCCGGGTTTCGAGATGACATTTCCCATGGCAGTTGGTTTTTTGGTTTGTGTTTCTGTTTTCTTGTTTTGTGCACAAGAACTGAGCACAACAAGCAAGCTAAAAAGCAAAATGATTTTCGATTTCATAATGTGAATTTTCAATTACAAAGTTACAAGCCGATATACGTGAAAAGTACAATTTATGGTTTTGTATAGGCTGATTTGGCGAAAATTTAACGTTCCACCCAACAAATCGCAAGAGAACGTTAATGCCTTCGGGGTTCACCAACTTTTTTCGTATTTTTACTTGCTTTAAAAATGTTATGGAAGAAAACGTAATCCTGGTCAACGAACACGACGAACAAATTGGCGTCATGCCGAAACTCGAAGCGCACGAGAAAGCGCTTTTGCACCGCGCTTTTTCGGTCTTTATCTTAAACGATAAGAACGAGATCATGCTCCAGCAACGCGCGCATCACAAATACCATTCGCCCTTATTGTGGACAAATACGTGCTGCAGCCACCAGCGTGAAGGCGAAACGAGCCTTGAAGCCGGAAGCCGCCGCCTGTTTGAGGAAATGGGCATCAAAACGGAACTCAAAGAACTCTTTCATTTCATCTATAAAGCGCCATTCGACAACGGACTGACCGAGCACGAACTCGATCACGTCCTGATTGGCTATTACAACGGCGAACCCAACATCAATACCGAAGAAGCCGAAAGCTGGAAATGGATGTCCATTGACGATGTGAAAACCGGCATGGCCGCCAATCCCGGGATTTACACCGTTTGGTTTAAAATCATTTTCGACGAATTTTATCATTTTCTTGAAGGCCATAAAGTATGAAACCGAAGGTTCACGAACACCAAAAACAATTATAAACCGTGAGTAAAGTAACCGTAAGCCGCAAAGCCCATTTCAACGCCGCACACCGTTTGTATCGCAAAGATTGGTCTTTTGAGAAGAATGATTCTGTTTTTGGGAAATGCAACAACGAAAATTTCCACGGGCACAATTATGAATTGATTGTCAGCGTGACCGGCGGCATCAATCCCGAAACCGGCTATGTCATCGATATCAAAGAATTGGCAGAAATCATTTTTACCGAAGTCGAAACGCCGTTCGACCATAAAAACCTGAACCTCGACGTGCCTGAATTTTTGGAGCTGAACCCTACCGCCGAAAACATCGCCGTCGTCATCTGGAACAAAATCAGGAATAAAATAAAAAAAGAACTGGAATTGGAAGTGACGCTTTTCGAAACGCCGCGCAATTCCGTCAGCTATAAAGGAGATTAATTTTTAGGAGCTTTTTCCTGCTTTCCGTTGCAATCTTTTATTGTTTTATCACCCTGAGCGCAGTCGAAGGGCTTTTTTCAAAACAATAAAAGGATTTTCACTGCAATCAGGGCTAGGCTGCAAAACTGATAAGAAACCAACCAATGAATCCACAACTATATCCATTGCAATTCCAGCCCATTCTCAAAGAAAGAATCTGGGGCGGAACAAAACTCAAAACGAAACTCCACAAACCAATTACATCCAGCATCACCGGAGAAAGTTGGGAATTGTCAACCGTTGAAAATGATGTCAGCGTGATTTCAAACGGAATATTTTCAGGAATGCCATTGACCGAACTCATCGCAAAACATCCTGATGATATATTGGGAACGGAAGTCCACAAACGATTCGGCAAACAATTTCCGCTGCTGTTCAAATTCCTCGACGCACGCGAAGATTTGTCCATACAAGTTCATCCAAACGACGAACTGGCCAAAAAACGCCACAATTCCTTTGGCAAAACCGAAATGTGGTATGTCATGCAAGCCGATCCAGGTTCCAGGATCATTGTCGGATTTAAGGAAAAATCGAGCCCCGAGCAATACTTGGAAACGCTCAAGGACGACAGCATCGTTTCCATTTTAAATACGGTGAAGGCAAAAAAAGGCGATGTTTTTTTCCTTGAAACCGGAACCGTTCACGCTATTGGTGCCGGAATTTTAATCGCCGAAATCCAGCAGACATCTGATATCACTTATCGCATTTACGATTTCAACAGGAAAGACGCATCGGGAAACACGCGTCAATTGCATGTTGACGAAGCGCTCGAAGCAATCAATTACGATACGACCGATGCGGTAAGGGCATATTCCAAAAACGTGAACGAATCCAATACCATAGCCGACTGTGAATACTTTACGACCAATTTTATCCCGCTCGAATCCAAAACCAACATTACCAAAAATGGCCATTCGTTTACTGTTTACATGTGCGTTGACGGTGGTTTTGAACTCTGGCATGACGGAAATCATTACAAATACCAGAAAGGCGACACCGTGCTGATTCCAGCAGGAATGAAGGCATTTACGATTGATGGAACGGCTTCAATATTAGAAATCTATATTTCATAGTTTTATTGGAAGATAATATGTAATTTTGCACCGGATTTTAAAAATAAGATACAATGGCAAATGTTAAGAATTTAAAGAAAGACATCAATTACGTTTTGGGTGACATCATCGAAGCGGTATATTTATGGGAAATGGCTACAACGGGGAAACCGACTGAAGCTTCCAATGCGCTGATTGACGAAGCAATAGGTGTTTTTGATACCTTGATTGCGAAAGTGAACGCTAAGAATGTCGAAAACAAAAAAGCGCACTTCAAGCAAATACACAATGAACTGGAAGCGTCTGCTACACAATTGGTTGGAAAAATCAATACATTATAATACCATGAATGCCTGTAAAAAGTGGGATTTAATTTTGGAAATTCAAATTTCACTTTTATATTTGCACGCACAACGCCGGTGTAGCTCAGTTGGCTAGAGCAGCTGATTTGTAATCAGCAGGTCGTGGGTTCGAGTCCCTCTATCGGCTCAAAATTAAAAAACCACTCTTTAACGGAGTGGTTTTTTTATATATGAATTTAAAAAATTATTGCTGTTCCAATTTTCTTCTTTCAGCAATGTGTTTTTCAAGCAGTTTCCCATATTTGGATCTGGCGACTTTTGGCGACAGCGATTTCTGTATCGTATCAAGGTATTTCAGGTTTGCATCGTTGATTTCTGAAAGCGCTACATATGGCGCGACTTCATAATCCTTGTGGTTGACCGCAAAATTAATCGCATACAAATATTTACTTTTGAGAATCGCCTCCGACTTTGCCTGGTTTTCTTCTTCAGAATAAGGCAGGCTTTTTTGCATGGCTTTCAATTTGGCTTCTGTCAGTTCCAATTGCTGGCTAACAAAACGCGAGTTGACTTTCTTATATTCTTCGTAGAATTCCTGGTTTTTGGAACCGGTTATTTTCGCATTGGAATAGAAGTAATCCAGGTTGGTGTCGATGTTGATTTTTCCCGGTTCAGCGAAGAACATCAGGTTGTTGTCGAGGCTGTTCGATACACCGCGGTCAATGAATATGTACAGCATTTGAGGCGAATCGATGTCTATGTCGCTTGCAAAATGCGAATCGCCATTTACGATAATACTGTCTAAAGGCACTAAGGTAGTATCTTCGAGCTTTTGGATGTAAATCGTTCCTTTTTTGAATCCTTCGATATTTCCGGTAATCTGCAGGTTTTTGGTTGATTTTTTTTCTTGACAGCCTGCCAATAATAGCAAAGCCGACAGGATAACAACAGGTATCGCAATCTTTAATCTCATGAATTTTTATTTTACATTTCGTCCCGGCAAATAAATGAAAAAATCCCCAATTTGTCATGCAAACGGGGATTTAATACTTCGTGATTTGTGGTTTTATCCTTTCAGCCAGGCATCTTTGAGTTTGCTTTTCGACGCATCAGTGGCGACAAACGCTTCCACTTCCTTGTAATCAGGTTTGACTTTGCCTGCCAGTGTCATTGCTGCACCATCGCGGTTGATCATGACGGAAATGGCATCGCCTTCTTTCCAGTTTTGGCTTCCCATAATCATATCATAAATATTGTCGAGGTTGTAGTCTTTCCCGTTGATGGTCTTGATGACGTCGCCGCCTTTCAACCCAAGCGTTTTCATAAAATCATTCAATTCGATCCCGTTGATAATTACGATATCTTTTGTGCCGGGCTTAATCGTGATATATGGCTTTTGCCCTTTAAGGAAAACACTTTCTGCGATTTTTTTGGTCGATTTGGTTACGCCGACTTTTGCAAGGAATTGCTCATAAGGAATCGGGGTGTTTCCTGCAACATATTTATTGAGGAACTCGCCGACTTCAGGATAAGTCAGCTGGACAATTTTCGGGAATAGCTCTTCATCATTAAACGGTTTGCTGTCACCATATTCGTTGGATAACTTTTGCATCATATCCAAAATACCGCGTTGACCGTCACTTTTTTCACGGATGATAATATCGATGCACATGCCAATCAAAGCACCTTTTTCATAGACGTTGAGGTATTGCGCCTTATAAGGCTCAACCAAAACATTGGCGCTCATTGTTGTAAACGGCATAGTGTCGTTGTATTTTGAGGCATTTGTAATTTTGCCTGCCATTCTGCTGTAAAATTCATCTTCAGAAATCAAACTCTGGTTGATTTGGAAAAGATTCGCGAAATATTCAGTCACGCCTTCATACATCCAAAGGTGCTCTGACATTTTAGGATTCGTAAAATCAAAAAACTGGATTTCTTTTGAATGAATGCTCAACGGCGTTACCGTATGGAAAAACTCGTGTGAAATGACATCGATCAATCCGGAAACCAATTGGTCTTTTGGCATGACTTCAGGAAATACAACGGTTGTGGCAGTATTGTGTTCCAACGCGCCAAAACCTTGTGCATCCGGTTTCTGCATATCTGAAAGGTACAAAAGCACGGTATATTTTTTATTCTTGTTGATCGGACCGAGGAATTTCTTCTGTGCACGCATCATTTTCTCCAATTCCGGACTCAGCATTTGGGCAGTAAAAACGCCTTTTGGGGAATAAATGCTGAAAACGATTTCCATTCCGTCCACCGTAAAAGTCGTGTAATCCGGTTTCGAATACATTACCGGATGATCAACCAATTCGGCATAACGCGAAGTCACGAAAACATCTTTCGTATCCGACGCATCGGCATCAATCATCGAAGTCGCGCCCCAAAGTTTTGCGGGATGCATCACTGTGACATTGTATGGTGTAGCCAACATTTCGGTGAAATAACCCACAAATCCGTGCATGTTCAATACAAAATTCGTGTCGGCCAGTATGTTGGTTCCTGTTGGTGAAAAGACATCGTTCGAAGCTTCCACATCAAATGTATCATTGACGAGATAAGTGATTTTATCGAGGTTTTTGGCATTGGTGATGGCCCACGAATCCTCATCTGCTTTGGCTACCGTCAGTGCGTTCCCTTTTTTGTCAAATGCTTTCACATCTTCAATAAACCTTCCATAATCGTCGGTGGAATAAGTGCCGGGAACCGTTTTCGGAAAATGAAAAACGACTTGATCAGCAGTCATTTTTGGTGGATTTATCGCAACCATGACTTTGTCATCTTTGACATTGTTCAGGTCAATGAGCACTTTGACTTCGTCAGTTTTTTTGGTTTGTGCCGAAACACTGAAATGGAATAGTGAAGTGGCCAATGCCAATGTGAAAAGTGTTTTTTTCATTTTTAGGGTTTTGTTTGCGGATAAGTGCGTAAAAATAAGAATTTGTTACAGCCTAAATCGATTTTATGAATTGATTAACAATGATTGTCAGCTCATTCATGATTGGCAAATCAGGATTATTGTAGGTTGCTTTATTTTCCGCATCGTCGCCTTTGACTTCCTTCAGGACGTGGTTCATGTTGGTGATGATTTCGAGTTTCGCTTCCGGTTTGGCTTTTTTCAGTAATTCCGCATCCGATGACGGCACTTGCAAATCCTTGGTGCCATTGATGAGCAACACTGGAATTTTGAGTTTCCTGATTTCGTCCTGCGGATTGTATTTCAGCCACGAAATCATATATGGCTGTACGCTTTCCCTGAAAACCGAAACGATTGTCGGGTTGCTGCTTTTGAGCTCAAATGTTTCGCCTTTCTTCAGCAGTTCCAAATCGTGTTTTATTTCTTCGGTATGCGATGGCATCATTTTCATAAGCTGTTCGGTTAGCACTTCATCAATCGGCCTTGCAGGACCGGCAATCGAAATAAAGCCATCCGCATTATTATTATTGGCGGCGACCATGCCAATCAACGAGCCTTCGCTGTGGCCCAAAACAATGATTTTAGCATATTGTTTTTGGTTTTTGAAATACGCGATGACGTCTTTAGCATCATTAATGAAATCTTCAAACGACAATTTCTTTTCGTCGAGCGTTCCGGCAATCATCTGTGCAAAAATCCTTTTGTCATAACTGAATGCCGCGATGTCGTTTTTAGCCAATGACTGGGCGAGATATCTGGAACAATTCGTCTGCATGCCAATTTGGTTTCCGCTGCGGTTTGTCGGGCCTGAACCAGCAATCATAATAACGACCTTTGTTTTATTTGTCGGATTTTCAGGTGAAAAAAGCGTGCCTTTGATTAGTGGATTAATCGCAATTTCCGCTTCCGTGATTTTTTTCTCCTGTGAAAAAGCGTTGAATCCAACAGTGAGGAAAAGCAATAAAAAGATATTTTTCATATGGTTAGTTTGTCTGACTTCGTTCAGTTCGGCCTTATGGTCTCGAATTAGCGAAGTTATGGAAATAAAAAAACTCCCGTTACAGGAGTTTATGTTTTTAGTCGATTTTATTTTTCATATAATATTTGCCGTCGAGTTCATCGTCGAAATCATCAATAGCCATCGGTTTCGGCTTGGGTTTGCTGGCGCTGGCTTTTTGTCTCCAAAGCTCGAACCGGTCTTTGGTCAGCCGTTTGCGCATGATCTCAATCACCTCTTTTTCAGGGACGCCGAATTCTTCTTTAATTACCTCGAAAGGTTTTCGCTCTTCCAAAGCCATACTGACAAGCCTTTCTATTTGCTCATTGTCAAGTTCTAAACGATTGCTTTTTTTCATTCCTTGAAAATTAATCCGGATATTTCATTGCACATTTCTAAACCAATATTAGTAAAAAAAATAATTACTTTTTAAAGTGCCTTAATTTTTTTTTTCATCCGATTTGGCAACTTCTATAGGTTTGCGTTTCTGAAAAGGAATTTTCAACAGGTTGCCAATCCGGTTGTGTTCTTCGGGCAGCATATGCGTATCGACACCATAAATGATTTTTTCCTGCGGCAAAACCATGAAAGTCCCGAAAATCCTGTCCCAAATCGAAAAAATATTCCCGTAGTTGCTGTCGGTGTAAGGCATCATATAATGATGATGGACTTTATGCATATCTGGTGAAACGATAAACCAACTCAAAGCCGTGTCGAGTTTTTTCGGTATCGAAATATTCGCATGGTTGAATTGTGAAAACACGACCGACAACGATTGGTATAAAAAAACGAGCCACATCGGCGCACCGATAATCAAAACGCCAAGCGTAGTAAAAATAAACCGGATCACGCTTTCCCCCGGATGATGCCTGTTGGCCGATGTCGTGTCGATCCACGTATCGGTATGGTGAATCAGGTGAAAACGCCACATCCATTTGGTTTTGTGCTGGATCAGATGCACGAGATAAGCGCCAATCAAATCCAAAAGCAAAAGTCCGGCAATCGCATAAAGCCATGTCGGTATTTCCGGAATCCAGTTTAAAATCCCGAAATGATTTTTCGCCGTCCATTCGGCCGCCATCAACAAAATAAAAGCCATGCAAAAATTGACGACAATCGTGGTAACAGTAAAGAAAATATTGATTCCGGCATGGTGCCATTTTTTATAGCCAAAGGAAACCAATGGCTTTACGCTTTCGAGCAGCCAGAAAAAAGCGATTCCGCCCGCGAGGATCAATGCCCTGTGCGAAGACGGAATCGTTGAGAAATAGGCGATAATAGGATCCATCTGAAATGCTTTATTCCAAATGTACTAAATCTGTGTTTATTCTGTATGTGCGATAGGCGGATTCTTGATGGCTTTGTAAACCAATCCACCGGCAATTGCGCCCAAAATCGGGGCTGCAATAAACAGCCACAATTGTTCCAATGCCCAACCTTGTACGAATATCGCCTGGCTGATGCTTCGCGCAGGATTTACCGAAGTGTTCGTTACCGGAATACTGATTAGGTGAATTAATGTCAGCGCCAATCCAATCGCGATTCCCGCAAAAGCCTCACGCGCACGGTCTTCTTCGGTGGCGCCAAAAATGACAATGATGAAGATGAAAGTCATTACAAATTCACATATAAACGATGACATCATGTTGTAACCACCCGGGGAATGTTCACCATAACCGTTGGCGGCAAAGTTCCCGATGTCGCTTCCGTTTCCGGTGGCGATGAGGTATAAAACGCCCGCGCCGGCAATTCCACCCAAGATTTGCGCGCAGACATAAGGTAAGATGACGGATTTGTCAATCCTGCCGCCAGCCCATAACCCAATGGTTACCGCCGGATTTAAATGTGCCCCGGAAATACGGCCCAAACCATAAGCGATCGTCAGGACAGTCAGTCCGAAAGCCAGCGACACGCCTACGAGCCCAATGCCGATAAAAGGCTGTGAAGTGAAATTGGCTGCCAAAACCGCGCTTCCGCAACCGCCAAGCACAAGCCAGAATGTTCCGATAAATTCTGCAATCATTTTTTTCATAATAGTAAGGATTTAGTTATTTAATGAAGGAAGTATATTGGTATGCCCAGATAATCAGGACAATTTGCAGTGGCAAACGAAGCAAGAGCAGCCATTTCGGGAAACCGAGCCGCGCATTTTCATTGGTATACATAAACATATTGGCAGGAAAGACCGCAATCAGCAGCACAATAATGCCCAAAGCAGCATATTCGCTCACGGCAGGAATGCATAAAAGTGTGCCCAATAAAATTTCCGCAAGTCCGCTGACACCATTGATAAGCCTTGGGTTTCGGAAAAAAGCAGGGATGATTTGTAAATATAAACGGGGTTTTCGGAAGTGGTTTCCGCCGGCAAGAATGTAAAGCAAGGCCATCAGATATAAATGCCAGGGTAATGCCATAACGCCGCTTTTTTAGGGAATTGCTATAAGCTAATGTATGACTTAAATTCTGATAAATTGAGGTTTGTGCGGATAAATTTTAAGCTACGACCCTAAATGTCAGGTTGATTCTCGGCCCAATTGGCTTTGCTGTTTTCGGAATTTGGTGCTTCCAGAAATGCTGTGTTTTTCCTTTCATCAGCAACAGGCTGCCATGTTCCAAAGTGATTTTTTGGGTCGGAATGTCAAGCGTATCGTGCTTCAAATGAAACGCCCTTTCCGCACCAAACGTCACCGATGCGATAACCGGATTTGTCCCTAAATAAGGCTCATTGTCTGCATGCCAGCCGTTGCTGTCTTTCCCATCGCGATAATAATTCAGCAGTACGGTGTTGAATTCCGTTTCGCAAACCGTTTTGATTTTGCTTTTGATTTCGAGCAGGGTTTTGTTCCAATGATGCGCATCCATCGTTATCCCGGAATACGAAAGTGTTTTTCCTTCATCGCCAAATAATGCAGTCAGTCGGGGCTGTGCGTGGATTTTGCCAAAAACTTTAATATTGTCCTGCTGCCATGGTGTATTTTGCAACAAGTCAGGAAAGTATTTATCGGCTTCCGATTTCGTAAAAAATCCCGGATAATAAATGACATCCGCATCTGGCAGGTTTAGTAAAAAAGGCTCGGAATTGTCATTGAAAAGCGATTCCATACCATTTAATTTGCGACTGCCTTTGCCTTAAAGGAAACATTCATAATGACGATGGCAAAAATGATCAGCAAAATACCCATCCATTGGATGAAAATCACTTTTTCACCCAATAAGAAAAACGCCATCATGACCGATACAGGAAGTTCCAATGACGAAACGATGCTTCCCAGCCCGATTCCGGTATGCGGAAAACCAGCATTCATCAGCATCGGCGGAATGACCGTCCCGAAAAGTGCCAGCAGAATTCCCCATTTGAAGAAAATGTCATAGTTGAACGGCGTATGCTGCGTTGCCAAGGCAAAAAAGAGCACGATGATTGCGCCGCCCAAAAGCATGTATAACGTCCGTTGTGCCGAAGAAATTTCCGTTGCCACACGATTGGCGCAAAACATGGTTGTCGTAAAGGAAGCGGCAGCCAGAATCCCGAGCGCGATGCCTCTCCAGTCGAGTTGTGTTTCGGTGTTGATGATATTTGTGGCCAATGCGGTTCCGATCAATACGATAAAAACGGCGATGATCTTGATGTTTGAAGGCCGCTTTTTTTCAAGCACCATTTCCAATAAAACGCCCATCCAGACGGTTTGCATCAATAGGACAATTCCAATTGAAACCGGAATGTATTTCACTGCGAGGTAATAAAAAATGCTCGTCAGTCCGGTCGAAGTTCCGGCGAGCATCAATTGGGTAATGTTTCTTTTGGAAGCTTTCAGGATTGGCATTTTTGTCCGTGCTTTCTGGAAAGCATTGATGACCAGGACGGCGATGATGCCTAAGACAAATTGCGCAGAGATGACTTCGGCGGGCGTAAATGGCAATCCTGTAATTCCCGTATCCGAATACGCCATTTTTACAAATGTCGCGAGCATGCCATAACTTGTTGCACCTAAACCGACTAATATAACCCCTTTTAATACGCTGTTTTTTGTCATTTTGAATTTTTAAAAGCGGGCAAAGATAAGGAATAGAATCCTGTACGAACATACTTTTTTAACCTGAATTCAGTTATATAAAAAAATCCCTACATGATCCAGAAAGTTATTTTGATATGCTTGCTGCAATTCGTCAGTTGCAACAAACCTGAAGCCATACCGGCAAAAAAAGATTACAGTGCGTTTCACAAATCTGCGGTAACATTTTGTAAAGCTGAAAATTTCAATACGGATTATTATTTCCTGATAGACCTGAGTTTGCATTCGGGCAAGAACCGTTTTTTTGTCTGTGATTTAAAAACCAACAAAATCCTGAACGAAGGACTTGTCACCCATGGAAGCTGCGATGTTACTGAAGACAATGGGTCCAAATGGGGAAAAGCAAAATTCAACAATGCGAATAACAGCCATTGTTCGGCAAAAGGGAAATATAAAATTGGCAAACGCGATTCGAGTGCGTGGGGAATTAAGGTCAAGTATTGGCTTTACGGATTGGAGAAAACCAACAACAATGCGACAGAAAGGGTAGTGGTATTGCATTCCTGGGACGCAGTGTCAAATGTGGAAGTCTACCCGAAATACAGTCCGTTGAGTTGGGGTTGCCCGGCGGTTTCGGACGAATTCATGACAATGCTCGACGCCAAATTGCAACTAACTGCCAAGCCTGTCTTGCTGTGGATTATAGAATGATTTCGCGCCGTGCAATAATGATGAGGTCGATTGTATTTGTCCCGTCTTTTTCAGGATAGTTTTGGCGCTGCAAATCAATAATGTTGAAATGATTCTCTCCAAGTGCCGTGGACAGGTAATCCGCCTGATGAAAATTCATAAATATTTCATCACCCGTACTTCCTTTTTTATAGCCTGATTTGCTGTAATCGTCTTCCATCGTGCTGATGTAGATTACGCTTCCCGGATTTAATATCTGTGCAGCATCGCGTATTAATTTCACCGCTTCTTCCTTTGACAGGTACGGCAGGCAAAACCCGCACATGATCGCATCGTATTTTTTGTCGATGCTGCCAATTTCGCGGCAATCGAGCAATTGGAATGTAGCTGTTGGGTTGTTCTTTTTGGCAAGCGCAATCATGTTTGGCGCTAAATCGGTGCCAAGGATTTTGAGATCCGGCCGTTTTTTCGATAGGTATTTGGTGATATTCCCCGGGCCGCAGGCGAGTTCCAAAACATCGGCATTTTCCTTTGCGATGCTGTCGCAGAATAGGTCGAATGACCTATGATACAAACCCACATCCATGAATTTGTCCTGGTACAGGTTTGCACATTTATCGAATACGGCAGCGGCAGCTTGGGATTTGTCCATATATGTAAAAGTGAAATTGATTTTACCGCGCCGCATCATTTTCACGCGCAATATCGTCGATGGCTTGTTGTAGCAACTGATTGAGTTTTTGCGGATTTTCGAGCATCGGATAATGACTTGTGCCTTTCATGTGCAATACTTCATAACCGCTTCCGGCATATTTTTTCAGTGGCGCTTCATTGGTCGGGATGTAATCGACATTGATCAGGTGCAATTTATGGTTCAGTTGCGGCAATAACCTTTCTTCCGTTTCATACATTTTGAACACTTCCGGCATCGTTTGTTTTCCCATCGGCGGATAAGCATTGCGGTAGGCAGAAACTATTTTATTGGTGATTTCAGGCGATGTTTCCGGCGTCAGTAAAGCCATTCTCGCATATTGTTCATTGGTATTGGCAAAATCTTTTTTGAGGTTTTCAAGAATCGTTTCCGTTTGCTTTTGATATTGCGCAGGCAATGGTGTCGCCGCATTCTTGAAATTGTCGATGCCTATAAAACCAATGATGTTTTTTGGATGTGAAGTCGCCGCAATCAGGTTGATGTCGGCGCCAAGCGAATGCCCAATAAGAATCACGTTTTTCAAATGGAGTTTTTTGATGACAGCATACACATCGTCTGAAAAACCCTCAACGGTCCAATATGGACGGTCTTTTCCGGATTTTCCATGTCCGGGCAAATCAAAAGTCACGACTTTATAATCGGGGCTGAAATATTTCACCTGTTCATCCCAACAGGTTTGGTCCATGTAAGAACCGTGCACAAACAACAATGTCGCGCCGCCATCGCCTGAAACACGGTAGTTGATTTCGGCACCGTCGCGCTTGATGACGGGCGATTTTCCCGACTCGTTCTGGTTACATGAAACAAGGGCAGAAGCTACGATAAACAATAAGAATTGTCCGGCGGTTTTCATTTTGGAAAGGTTTAATTTTTAGCAAAGGAAATGATTTTTCGCAGTCACTTTTATAGGTTTTTGGCTTAGTTTTGAAAAGAATTATTAACATTCACGATTAAAACCTGAAGTAAAGTTAATATGCTGAAAATGAGAATCGTTACAGGATTGCCAATTCATTTTATAAGATTTGCAGAAAAGACAAATAAATTGAAATTTCATCAGGCGCGCGTTAGGGATTGAAGCAAAGTGCCGCGCACTGCGAAAAGCCCGGCCGAAGGCAACCGCCCAATAAAAAAACCTGCAGCTTTCACTACAGGTTTTTTCAAATTAACCTCTAACTTTAATTATAAGATTTTTTCAAAACTTCTTTTGACAAATGCGGTCAGTTCTTCGCCTTTTAGGAGATTTTGTGACAGTTTCGCGAGGTCGAGCGCATGCTTGACAAGATTTTCCTGTTGCGCTTTGTTTTCGGTATTTAGGATTACTGTGGCCAAATCTGAATTGGTGTTCACGACCAAATTATACATTTCAGGAAAATTCCCCATGCCGAACATACCTCCGCCGCCAGTCTGGCTCATTTCTTTCATCCTTCGCATGAATTCCGGCTGCGTGATGATGAATGGCGATGCGTTGCTGTCGAGCGCTTCAAGCTGCACGGAATAGGTCATTTTTGGGACGATTTCTTCGACGACCGTTTTTAGCTTGCCTTGCTCTTCCTCAGACAATTTCGAAATTGCCGTGTCTTCTTTTTTGATCATATTGTCGATATGGTCTGAATCGACGCGGACGAATGCGAGGTTTTCATTGTCGGATTCCAATTTCTGGATCACGTGTGAAATGATTGGCGAATCGAACAGCAGCACTTCATATCCTTTGGCTTTGGCCGCATCGATATAGGAATGCTGTGCGTCTTTGTTTCCTGCGTATAAAATGACAAGTTTGCCGTCTTTGTCTGTTTGATTTTCCTTCAGATTTTCCTTGAGTTCATCCAAAGTGAAATATTTCCCGTCAACAGTCGGATATAAGAAAAATGCACCTGCCTTTTCATAGAATTTCGGTTCAGACAACATGCCGTATTCAAGCACGATTTTGATGTCGTTCCATTTTTTCTCGAAATCCTCGCGGTTTTCGGTGAATAGGGTTTTGAGTTTATCGGCGACTTTACGCGTGATGTAATTCGATATTTTCTTGACGTTTCCGTCTGATTGCAAATACGAACGCGACACATTCAGCGGAATGTCCGGTGAATCGATGACCCCTTTCAGCATGGTTAAAAACTCAGGTACGATTCCTTCGACATTATCGGTGACATAAACCTGGTTTTGGTACAATTGGATTTTATCCTTTTGGATTTGCAAATCCTGCCCAAGTTTTGGGAAATACAAAATTCCGGTCAGGTTGAACGGATAATCGACATTCAGGTGAATGTTGAACAATGGTTCTTCAAATTGCATCGGATACAATTCGCGATAGAAGTCCTTGTAGTTTTCGTCGGTTAGATCGGCCGGCTGTTTGGTCCACGCCGGATTTGGGTTGTTGATGATGTTGTCGACTTCAACGGTTTTGAATACTTCGTCTTTGTCTTCCGGCGCTACAGATTCGCCTTTTTTCTGTTCGATTTTCTCCGTACGCGTGCCGAATTTAATCGGGATTGGCATAAACTTGTTGTATTTGTTCAGCAATTCGAGGATTTTGCTGTCTTCCAAAAACTCCAATGAATCGTCGGCAATGTGCAGGATGATTTCGGTGCCGCGTGTGGTTTTGTCTGAAGGTTCGAGTGTAAATTCAGGGCTTCCGTCGCAAGTCCAGTGCGCTGCCGGTTCGTCCTTATACGATTTGGTGATGATTTCGACCTTTTCTGCAACCATAAAAGCAGAATAGAATCCGAGGCCGAAATGCCCGATGATTCCTGAATCTTTTGCAGAATCCTTGTATTTGTCGAGGAATTCTTCGGCGCCTGAGAATGCGACCTGGTTGATGTATTTTTCGACTTCTTCAGCGGTCATTCCCAATCCCTGGTCGGTGATGTAAAGTTTCTTGCCTTCTTTGTCGACCTTGATTTCGATGATTGGGTTGCCGTATTCGGTTTTGGCTTCCCCGATGCTCGTCAGGTGTTTGAGTTTAAGGGTTGCGTCGGTAGCATTTGAAACCAATTCGCGCAGGAAGATTTCGTGGTCGCTGTATAGGAATTTTTTGATAAGGGGAAAGATGTTTTCTACTGAAACATTAATTTTTCCTGTTGCCATAGTTTGTTGATTATTAAATTTTACGATTCGCCGCTGTCAAATTAAGTACCAATTCCGGAGAAGTGACAAATTGGCGGATTCTGTTAATCTTTTTTTAATTAAACGGCCAATTTTAACATTTGGCTATTCAGGATTGTATCTTTGTTTGACTAACATAAAACCCCTTAATCATGAAAAAATTAATTTTCTTCCTGGCGGTGGCGGTATCGCTTTTTGGCTGCAAGTCGCCGCAATCCCCAACCAGTACAAAACTCGACAATAAAACCGAAACGATGATCAAAGGCAACTGGACGGTTACCTCGGTGAATTATCCGGGTTCGGATTATATCAAGGTGACGTCTTTCCAGATCGCCGATTCAAAATGCTTTGTGGGCAGCACGTGGAAATTCGTTTCTGTCAGCAATAAAGGCAGTATGGCACTTAATTCAGGAGTTGACTGCGCTGCATACAGTTCTGACATCAAATGGTATATCAATAAGGACGACCAGTTCGTGCTGAAAATTCTGGACGAAACCAAGGCGAAAAAAGTCCGTGACGGTTTTGTCCTGACATTTGCCAACCGTTCCGACAATTCATTCCAGCTGATTGACAAGATTGATGTCGGCGGAAAAATTACGAATGTAGTATACCAATTCCAAAGAAAATAACTAACACTAAAGAATCATATCATGAAAAATTTTGCAATTACTTTAACCGCCGTTTTTATATCGGGTATGCTGCTTACGGGCTGTGAAGCGGTAAAAAACACCAGCAATACACAAAGAGGCGTTGCGATTGGAGCAGCCGGTGGTGCTGTACTTGGCGGCGTACTCGGGAATAATTTAGGAAAAGGCGGGAAAGGTGCATTGGGCGCTGTTCTTGGCGGTGTCATCGGCGGTGTTGCCGGTGGTGTCATTGGAAACAAAATGGACAAACAGGCAAGGGAAATCGACAACGCACTTCCAGGCGCTGATGTTGAAAGGGTTGGCGAAGGCATCAAGCTGACACTGAAAGAAAACGCGGTCCGTTTTAATGTCAACAAATCGACGCTGACTGCAACGGCTCAAGCCAATCTCGACAAATTGGTTCCTGTATTTAAGGAATATGGCGATACGAACATCCAGATTTATGGTTACACTGACAGCGACGGATCGGAATCTTACAACCAAACGCTTTCAGAACAACGTGCAGCTGCTGTTCGCGGTTATCTGACAACTAAAGGAATTTCAAATTCAAGATTTACCACAACGGGTATGGGAGAAGCCGACCCGATTTCGACCAATTCAACTGCAGTCGGGAAAAGCGAAAACCGCCGTGTCGAATTTGCGATTACTGCAAATGAGAAAATGGTTCAGGAAGCTAAAAAGGAAGCCGGAAATTAAAATATCAAACAAATGCATCAAAGCCGTTTCAGTGATGAAGCGGCTTTTTTATTTTCAAAATTTTGGGTGACGTGAAAACCGCATTTGGAGTTTTATCGTAAGTACATTCAGGTTTAGCACTTTAAATACTGCCGCCATTTCGGAATCACCGGTTGCCGTTCTTCAATGGAAGGAAAAACCAGGGGAATCTTGCCATGAAAAAATTTCCGGATGGCGGAAAAGTATACGATATATTATCTGAAGACAGTTTGTTTATTGGTTAGGTTGATAAGAGCGTTCTTCCGCCGTGGAAGGCGCTCTTATTGTTTTTATTTCTTTTCAGGTTTTGCTTCTTCTTCCGCTACCAATTTTTTGTCTGCCGTTCTTGTCGAAACAACCTTGTCTTCTTTGACAGGTTCTTCATTTTTGACTTTTGAAGGATCGGCTTTATAACGATGGAAAATTCCCTTTTCTTCGGGCTGGTTGTATAATTCCGGCATTAAGTATAAGCCTTTGTCATATGATTTTTTCTCCACTTCAACTGCTTTGCTTTCCGGGTTTTTCTGGATGTATAAATCGTTCCTTTCGGCAATCACCTGCCAGGAAATTTTTTGGTTTGGCTGTCCGCCGGCTATTTTAAAATGGTTGTCCTTAATTTCCTCTTTGACATACAAATTCGCAGCAGCGCCAATCGGTGTCAGGTGATAAGAAAAATCAATATCGATGGCACTGAAATAATTTGGCAGTACTACAGTCGCTTCGCCATTGTTATCGAGAATGATGTTGCCGCGATACATATTCAACACTTCCGGAGATTCAATGGAAAAGTGTCGGAGGTATTTGTTTTCCGGATCAAGCGGATGGTCGATCTGGAATGCCTTTACTCCGGTTGCGCCGGTATTGCCAAGAGAATAAAGGCCATAAAAACCGCCTTGCCCGACAACACCGTATCCAAAACCTGCATTGGGTACTGCCTGTCCTAATACGCCAACTACGTCATAATTCCCGGCTGCACCTGAATAAAAGCCTTGCAAGCATGTCGTATTTGCGGATGCACCGGCGCCCGTAAATGCACCACCGCGAATACCTGAACTTTGACCCCATACTGCCGCAGCATTGCCATAAGTTCCTGGTGCAAATCCGGTTGATCCCTGTGAAAAGAAACCTATCATTTGAGTGTTCGTAGTCAGCGCGTTTTGCGCACCAATCACTCTCGCCGGCCCTGCTGTACTGGCAAAAATAGCATTCGACGTGCTGGTTGTGCTCGAATGCTGGATGTTAAGGCCGCGACCCGTACCGTCTTGAAAAATGGCCATTCCGATACCTGTAGTAGCCGTATCCATATACATGTCAATACCTCTTTTGCCTGCTGCACCGTTAATATCCAATTCAATTCCGTCAGCGCCTGCACTGGCGAGATCTGTGCGAATCGCTACAGCTGGTGCAGAGCCTGTTGCATTATAAATGTCGACTGTTGAATTAGCGTTTGAAACACCAGCTGTTGTAAATTGTCCCGCAGAGCCAGCTGTCCCATTGTGATATCCAATGATTGTATTTCCAGTACCGGCGGAACTTAAAAAATATCCTGCACTTCCACTACCTGATGCATATCCGTTTACTGCATAATTGGTGCCTGCCGCATAGGCTGAAAATACATCCCCGGCAAATGGAACCGTGTTGTTTACTACTACAAAACCACCTGCTGTAATCCGTATTCTCTCGGTATTGGTAGTGCGAAATGCCAATGCCTGCCCATCCGTTGTTCCGAGAAAATTGCCGGCAGGATTTGTTCCTGAGTTTCCTGTTGTCAGCCAGGCATAACTGTTGAGCGCCGTGTTCGGATTTTGCCAAGTTACTCCGCCAACGGCATCTGATACCATGACCTGGTTGTTCGTTCCTCTTGATGGCGGCATGGTGTAAATATTTGCCAGGGTTGTTCCGATGGCGAAATTCCCCAGAAAATACCCGGCATAACTGCCCGCTTTTGTAGCACTCGATAAGACGCCATAATGCACGCCGCCTGCCGCGGGGTCAATATAGTTATAAGAGCCATATTTGTTTCCCGAACCCGCCCCGCCCATAGTGGTATAGATCCCATACTGGAATTGCGTGCTTGCCGAAATGATGGTATTGTATGTTCCGAAATTGCTGCCACTTCCGTTGATATCATGATATGACCCATAATGGTTGCCAATACCAGTTCCAGAAAGCGCTGCGTAATTGCCATAATGGTCACCATTTCCGGTGTTGTCGATCAAAGTGTTTGAACCAAACATGTTCCCCAATCCGATCCCACTAATCTGGGTATAAGTACCATATCTGCCACCGCTGCCCGGACTGTATAAATAATTTTTGGTGCCAATATGATTACTCGAACTAGTTGCCGGATAAATCACATTATAAACCCCTGTCATTAGCCCTGTTCCTGCGCTAAGTTCATTTTGGGTACCGTAATGAGGGCCGGTTCCGGAACCACTCATGTTATTGAGGACGCCAAAGTGGGCACTGTTTCCGGAAATTGTGACCGCGTTGTCAATACCCATTGTAAAATCGTCAGAAGTTCCCGACAGATAATTAAAAAAGCCCGCATTTGACCCGCCGGTTGTGATATTCTTGTCAAAGTTGAGATAGATGCCTAAATCTTTATTGGTACTCAGGATGTCAAGCGGGTAATTAGCCGTGTTTTTTCCAATACCGACATTCCCAATGTGATACATGTCGTCATTAATGTCGTCCGGAGCCGTAGTCAGTCCTTCCTCAATCCAGTCCTTGTCTGAGCTTGCAGTCGAAGTAATGCCAATCCAACCCGTTGTCGGATTGTCCCAATAATAAAATCCCGGTGGTTTTAAGGGCGATGCGGCGGTAGTCAGATAGACCAACATGCCTTGTTGTGCAGCAGTGGGGTTCGCAAGCGGAAAGGCATCCACTTTCGGCACCAGCATACCATCATTATTCGCAGGTGTTGCCTGGTTGCTTGAACGCACATCCAATTGGGCATCCGGCACGACTGTTCCGATTCCAACCTGCCCTTTGGCTGAAAACGCAGTTGACAAGACAATAATTAGCAAGGATAATTTTATTTTCATAACCGACATTTTTAAATTCAACTTCATTTATAAAGGGCGTCCAATCTAATATAAATTTCTGAAAAACAGGGTGATAAAAAAAATATGTGGTGATAAATCAGTTAACAATGCGATTAAAAGCAATAAAAACCGACGAAGTGAAATGCGCTATCCGATTGCATCTATTAATGCCAATGTTTTTTTACTTTTGCTCCATGCTTGAAGTCGACAATATCTCTTTTTCATATACTGACAAACGAGTCATAGAAAACGTCAGTTTTTCGTTGTCGAAAGGACAGCACTTATCCATTATCGGCGAAAGCGGCTGCGGAAAAAGTACGCTGCTCAAACTGATTTATGGTTTATATGATCTTGACGAAGGCCGGATTTTTTATAATGATAAGCCCATACTTGGCCCGAAGTTCAACCTCATTCGGGGTGAAGACAATATCAAATACCTCGCACAGGATTTTGGGCTGATGCCTTTTATTACCGTCGCGGAAAACGTGGGGAAATTTCTTTCGAATATTTATAAGGACCAAAAAAAACAGCGCATTTCCGAACTGCTGGAGATGGTAGAGATGACCGAATTTGCCGATACCAAAGCACAATTCCTGAGTGGCGGCCAGCAACAACGTGTGGCTTTGGCGAAATCCCTTGCCCTGGAACCTGAAGTATTGTTGCTCGACGAGCCTTTCAGCCAGGTCGATGTTTTCAGGGCCAACAGGCTGCGGCGCAATCTGTACGCTTATCTAAAGGAAAAAGAAATCATCTGTATTGTCGCAACCCATGACAGCAGCGATGTACTTTCTTTTTCTGACGAAACGATTGTCATGCAACACGGCATTGTGGTTGCGAAAGACGATCCAATCAATTTGTATAAGAATCCAACCAGCAAATATGCAGCGTCGCTTTTTGGCGATGTCAATGAAATTCCCGAACATTTGCTAAAAACGAATGGGAATGCTTCAAAAATGATTTTGGTTTATCCACACCAATTGAAAATCACTGACCGTTCCAGCTTATCCGTGACGGTCCTAAAATCGTATTTCAAAGGGAATGTCTATCTCACGGAAGGCATGTGTGCCAATGGTAAAATTTACTTTGAACATCCATCGCCGTTGCCAAAGCAAACGATGGTGTATCTCAAAGTCGAATAATTAACGGAAAGCCCTAGCCCTGATGGCAGCGGAAATCCTTTTTATGGCGGAACGCAGTGGAAACATAAAAAGATTGCAGCGGACAGCAGGACTCGAGCTCCCAATAAAAAAAATTGGGAGTGAACAGGCGAAGCAAACCGCTCCAAAATCAGAATTTGCCAAAAAAATGGTAACTTGTGCATGGCAATTTACGATTCCTTAGATTTGTCTTATCAATTTTAATAAAAGCGAAATATGTATCATTCCAAAATATCCGGTTTAGGCTATTATGTCCCGGACAATGTGGTCACGAATGCCGATTTGACAAAAATCATTGACACGACAGACGAATGGATCCAGGAAAGAACAGGCATTAAAGAGCGCCGGTATATTGTTAAAGGCGAAGATACGACGACATCGATGGGCGTAAAAGCCGCAAAAATCGCGATTGAGCGTTCGGGTATTTCAAAGGATGAAATCGACTTCATTATTTTTGCGACACTGAGTCCGGATTATTATTTTCCTGGACCGGGCGTTTTGGTCCAGCGGGATTTGGGCATCAAAACCGTTGGTGCACTCGACGTCAGGAACCAATGTTCGGGTTTTGTATATGCTGTTTCGATTGCCGACCAATACATCAAAACCGGCATGTATAAAAATATTCTTGTCATCGGTTCGGAAGTGCATTCGCAGGGATTGGATATGACCACACGCGGACGCGGCGTTTCCGTGATTTTTGGCGATGGCGCCGGCGCTGCAGTTATGAGCCGTGAGGAAGATTTGACCAAGGGGATTTTGTCGACGCATTTGCATTCTGAAGGCATCCATGCCGAGGAACTGATTGTCAAAGCGCCTGGAATGGGCGGTCGTTGGGTCAGCGATATTTTGAAAGACAACGACCCGAATGATGAAAGTTATCTGCCATACATGAATGGGCAATTCGTATTTAAGAATGCGGTGGTTCGCTTCAGTGAAGTGATTATGGAAGGTTTAAAAGCGAATAATCTTGAGGTTTCGGATATTGATCTGCTCATTCCACACCAGGCGAATTTGCGCATCGCACAATTCATCCAGCAGAAATTCAGGTTAACCGACGGCCAGGTCTATAACAATATCGAACGCTATGGAAACACGACAGCAGCTTCCATCCCGATTGCGCTGACCGAAGCTTGGGAGAAAGGAAAAATCAAATCCGGTGATACGGTCGTGCTTGCGGCTTTCGGAAGCGGATTTACCTGGGGAAGCGTGATTATCAAATGGTAATGAAATGCAGAAGGCGATGTTTTGGATTGTAGCCATATTGATTGCGGGGATATTGGTTTACTACTTTTATCCCGAAAAAAAACTTCCGGAAGGAACTGTTGCCGACAGGATTGAGATCTTTAAATCCAAACGCGAAATGCGGGTCTATTCCAATGGCGCGTTGTTGAAATCATATGCCGTTGCATTGGGCGGCAATCCCATCGGCCACAAACAATATGAAGGCGACAAAAAGACGCCAGAAGGCGAATATACCATCAATGCCAAAAACCCGAACAGTGGTTACCATAAAAACCTTGGCGTTTCCTATCCAAACGAAATCGATTTGGCTTTTGCCCAAAAAATGGGCAAACCCGCAGGCGGCGATATCAAGATACACGGGTTGCGGAATGGCGGCGGTTTGGCAGGGAAATTCCACCGTTGGAAAGATTGGACTTTTGGTTGCATTGCTGTAACCAATGATGAAATTGATGAACTTTTTGAAGCCGTTCCCATTGGGACGCCAATCGCGATTTACCCATAATTAAAAACCCCGAAGCACAACTCCGGGGTTTTTCTTTGTAACTCAAATATAATTTAACCAATTAAATTTATGTTTACGGATTAAAACAATCCGCCGCCGCCTTGTTTGGTGTTGTCTTCCCTTTGCTTGCGCTGCAAAGCCTTGTTTTTTCCTGCACCGAATATATAATTGAATCCGATGTAAACCGTACGGCTTTCCCATCCGAACGTTCCGGCTTGCGGATGCGGATATTGGCCGTCAAAGCTAAAGTGCTGCGTATTGAAAATATCATTGACGCGAAGACTTATCGTCGCTTTGTCTTTCAGCAGCGAATAACGCGCGCCGGCATCGATCTTATACATTTCATGTCCGTTGAACTGGACGCCGCTGACAGCGCCACGGTAAAATCCGAACAGCAGGAAACGCAGGTTTTTGGTCGCTTTGAAATTGTTGTTCATACGCGCATTGAAAGCATTGGCATTGACTTCGCGATTCAGGCCGATCAGTTGCGTCGGATTGTCCGGATCTTCGATCGTAACGGTTCCTTTTTGTTTGATGCCCGAGAAATCAATCGAAGGCTGGATGTCCCACCATTTGTTGATTTTATAATTGGCTGATACTTCGAATCCGAATGCGGTGTTGTCATCAAAGTTCTGGAAAGTCATGATTTGCTTGGTTTCCGGATTTTCGGGATCGGGATATACGACCCTGGTAATCTCATCGCTGATGGCGCGTACGAAAACGCCTCCGGTGATTGTTCCGCCTTCGAGCGTACGCGTGTAATTCAACTCGACGGAACTCGTGAACTGCGGATTCAATGCAGGGTTTCCAACTGAAGTCAGGAGCGGCGTACTGAATTCGCGGATCGGTTTTGTCTGCTCTAAACTCGGGCGGTCAACACGTCGGCTGTAACTCAGCTGGAACTGGTTTTTCTCCGTTGGCGAATACACAAATGACGCCGACGGATACAATGTAAAATAATCGTCTTTGTAAGCTGTTTCACTGTCAAGTGTCGCATTGACTTTATAGCTTTCGAAACGCGCGCCCAACTGGTAACTGATTTTTTTGAATTTCTGCCCGAAAGTCGCATACGCCGAATAAATATCCTGATCGTAATCATAAAAAGTGACTAACGCTGGAGTGGTAATGTTTGATGTGTAGAAATTCTCTGTGCGCACATAACGGGCTTCTGCTCCCAATTCAAGCGTGGTTTTGTCATTTAGCGGCTTGACATAATCTACATTGACGGTCGTGTTTTTCCTTTTCTCATCGGTATAATCCTGATAAATGATATCGTCTCTTGAAGGATCGAAGTAATTCGTGTTAAAATCGCCATTTTGAGGCTGTTTGTAGTCGGCATAATTGACTTCGATATCCAAAGTCTCGCCTTCCTTTTTGAACAGGTGCTTGTATGCCATATTATATGCGCCGTCATGGTTGTCGGTCCCGTATTTGGCCTGCTGATAAAAATTATTCGCAAAAACCGGCGAGACGAGCAGCACATTTACATCGCCAATTCCCGAAGAGAAATTCTGATTGGTATATACTGAAAACGTGTTCTTGTCGTCGATGTAATAATCCATCCCGATTTTGAACAGGTGCGAATTGTCGTCATTCACAATGTCGAACCGTTGCAGCGAACTGTCATCAAATCTCCTGATGTGGCCGTCATTGAAATGTTTGCCAAAACTATTGCCATACATGCCAAAAAAGTTGACTTTTCCGATCCTGTAATTCATGTTGACCGAATTGTTGTTTTTTACCGATTCACCAATGGTAATTCCGGAATTAATGCTCGCGTTGAAACCGTCGTTCGCATTTTTATGCAAAACGATATTGATGATTCCCGACATGCCTTCAGGGTTGTATTTCGCACTCGGATTGGTGATGAGCTCGATTTTCTTGATGGATGCCGACGGAATCTGCTTTAGCAATTGTGCCGCATCAATATTCGTCGGACGGCCGTCAACCAATACGCGTACGTTTTCATTGCCGCGCAAAGACAATTTCCCGTCCTGGTCGACGTTGACCGAAGGAATGTTGTTCATGATGTCTGAAGCCGTAGCGCCGGCAGTGGTCAAATCCTTCCCGACATTGATGACCTTTCGGTCGATCTTCTGTTCGATGGTCGAACGCTCGGCGATGACTGTGACATCATTGAGCTGTGTCGCTTCATCCTGTAAGGAAATGGTTCCGAGGGATACGTTTTTTTGGCCGGAAGTGAAATCGGCTGCAGCGACAAAGGTCTTGTAGCCCATATATTGGACTTCAACAGAATAATTCTTTAATGCGAGGTTCTTGATTTCAAAAAGCCCGTTGTCGTCGGTAATGCCGCCGGTAACCACTTTGTTGTCTTCCTTTACTACAATTGATACATAAGAAATAGGAGCGTGGGTAGTTTTGTCTGTTACTTTCCCGTTGATGGTCGCCGTGTTTTGTGCCTGCATGGAAAAAAGGCTTCCCAGCAGGCATAGCAATACTAATTTAAAGTTCATGATTGAGGTTTTGATTGTGATTGAAAAGATTGATTTGATTTTTTCCGCTGCGCTCCAAACAATTGCTTCGCCTGTTCAGCTGAAGCTTCGATTCGGATTCGCCTCGGTGATGATGATTTCAGCTACTAGACTATGAAGCGGTTTGATTGTTACAGAAAATAAATATTTTTTTTTCAATGCATAAAAAAAGGCTTCCGGTTAGGGAAGCCTTGTAGTAGGGAATTTTGTCTTATCGTTTCATCGCAAAATGCGCCTTGAATTCCTTTTTCTGGCCTTCTTTCTCATAATCGACTACAAACCAGTAATCTGTCGATGGCAGGTATTGGCCGTTGTATGTTCCGTCCCAGCCTATTCCTGCCGGCTTGATCTGGGCAATGAATTTCCCGTAACGGTCATAGATGCTGATTTTGGAATTTGCCTCGCCGCTTAAGTCTTTAATATTCCAGGTATCGTGGAAACCGTCACCGTTAGGTGTGAAATAATGCGGATAATTGATGACCAGTGCTTCAGTTGTCGTCAATCCGCAACCGTTTTTATCCCTGACCGTCACCATATGGAGTCCGGATGAAACATTGTCAAACGTCGGGCTGTCCTGAAAAGCGCCGTTGTCCAATTGGTATTCATAAACGCCGCCAACTCCGGTAGCTTGAATTGTCACCGACTGGGTGTCGCCAAAATCTTCAGAAACGGTATAGGCGACAATCGCAGGCTCAGATGGGCTGACTACAACCGGTGTCGGTTCAGACATACAACCGGTGGCATTGCTGCGCGCGGTTACAGTATATGTTCCGGGTAAAATTGCGGTATAAGTGCTTCCGACGCCGACAATAATGCCGTCTTCATTCAGCCATTGGAAAGTATGTGTCGTTGAACTCAGTCCGCTGGAAATCGTGTACGGATTCAGCAAGGTCTGAGTCTCGCTGTCAAAGCAAATGATACCATCAACAGGTGTCGGAACCGGCAGTTTATTGACATGGATGTTTATTGGTTGCACGTCAAAACAGTTTGGTGCCAATGCATTGCTGACCCTGACAAAAACCTGCAGTAAAGTCGTCGATGTGATGGCATTCGTTCCCGAATTGGCATCAGCGATCGATGTATAATAAGCGATGCTGAATTCAGCTGATGTCTGTGTACCCAAAACTGTCGAGGTCAATGATGTCAAATCAAATGATGTCACGCCGTCATTTGTGCCGTCTTCATCACAAACTGTTGTCAGTGATGCCGGTACAGGATGAGCAACTGGCGTATCGATAATGGTAATATTGAAATCGCTTTCGTCCGAACATTCAGGCTCAAAAGGTGATGCCGAATAGATGTGTAATGTTTGGGAAACTGTGATTGTTGTTCCAGCGTTCAATAAAGTTCCAGTACCGTTTGGTCCGGTATAATATTTTCCGTTTGTCAATATCGGAAGGATATAGCTTTCGCAAGTCGTCACATCCGGCAATTCATCAACATTGAAAATCTGTACGGTGAAACTCTCCTCGTCAGAACAAATTGGTGTCGTATTCGTATGCGCATAGACATAAACCGTTTGGTTTGTGGTCAGCACATCGCCTGCATTCAGCATGGTTCCTGTCCCGCCTGTTGCAGTATAATAGTTTCCTATTGTCAGGGCAGGCAAAGTATAGGAGCCGCAAACTTGTTTATTCGCGATCGGCGGCACCACCGGTGATTGATTGATGGTGATGTGCCATACATTTTCATCACTGCAATTGATCCTTTCACCCGATTCGGTATAGATGTACAATGTCGTTGAAGCTGTAATCACATCGCCGGCATGCATCATTCCGGTATTTGTTGTTGGCCCGCCCGAATTGGCATAATAGTTTCCAATAGTTACAGGAGGCAATGTAAAGCTGTCGCAAGCCGTAACATCTGCCGGTGAATCCGCTTCGACGGAGAAAATATAAATGTCAAAGCTGTTTTCAGCGGTACATGGCGGAGTGCTGTTGCTGGTTGCATAAATGTAGATGGTCTGCGAAGCCGAAATCACTGTTCCTGCCGGAAGCATGGTTCCTGTCCCGTTCGGGCCGGTGTAGTAATTTCCCTCTTCAAGTGCTGTCAGGACATAAGAGTTACAGATGTCAATATCAGACCTCGAATTGATAGGCGGTAATGGATTGATGGTCACGGTAAAACTACTTTCATTATTACAGTTTGCACCATTTGTCGAGAAAATGTAAACGGTCTGGTCACTGACGATAGCATCTCCGGCATGGAGCATAGTTCCTGCGCCATTTGTATCGGTGAAATAATCGCCATTCGTAAGCACCGGAAGCGTATAATTGTCACAAACTGTCACATTATTTAAAGTATCCACTGGAGGCTGCGAAATGCTGATATGGAAATTGAGGTCCGTAATACAAGCGCCTGCTGGATCAACAATATGGATGTAAACGGTTTGTATCCCGGTAATTACAGTGCCACCCGGAATAATGTCCCCTGTGGCATTCGGGCCGGTATAATAATTACCGACGGGCAAAACAGGAAGCGTATACGGAAGACACTGGTTGATGTCGGATGGATTGTCAAAACCAATGACGACCTCAAAACTCGCGTCATCAGTACATACTGGTGTGCTGGTATTTTGTGCATGGACATAAATTGTCTGCGTTGATGTAATAACAGTTCCGGCCGGAATTTCTGTTCCGCCGCCGTCAGGCATTGTATAATATTTACCTACCGATATTGGAGGCAAAGTATAGGAGTTACAATTGAAGACATTTTGGAATGTGCCCACTTCAGGCGCATTCAAAATAGTGATGTCCATATCAGTATCGATGACACAAAAAGGCGTAGTCGGCGTGATATAATAAACATAAATAGTCTGTGACGATGTAATTTCAGTACCCGCAGGGATTTCGGTTCCCGTTCCGCCCGCAGCGGTAAAATAGCCGCCATAAGGCAACGTTGGCAATACATAGCTTCCACAATACGAGCCGTTTCCAGGCGATAGCTGGTTTGGGTCGAGTATGGTTATCTTGAACAGACTTCCTGAAGAACAAGCTGTCGGACCGCCAGGTTGGTTGAAGATATAGATGGTTTGCGTATGCGTAATTACATCGCCTGCAAAAAGCGGCGTTCCGGTACCGTTTAGCCCGGTAAAATAATTCCCGTTTGTCAATGGAGGCAAAGTATAGCTGGTACAAATAACCATGTCTTCCATTACATCAACAAGCGGCAGTGGATTGACGATCAGGTTAAAACTGGTGATGTCGAGGCATGTCGGATCGGTGATGTTTTTTACCCTGACATAAATGGTTTGCCCCGATGAGATAAACGCATTGGGATTGGTAATGGCATTGGTGTTGTTTTGCGCATTGGCCAGCGAAGTATAATAAACCACACTGTAAATAAAAGCAGCCTGTCCGCCAAGAACACCTACATTTTGCTGTGACAGGTTAAATGTAGCGTTGTGTTGTGTCAAAGAACGCTCACATTTAATGATATCAGGAACGATATGTGCCACGGCAGCCGGCGTCATTACCAATTGGAACGACTTGACTTTAAAACAATGTGTGTTTGGATTTTGGATCCTGACATATATGGTTTGTCCGCCTGCACTCATGTATAATGTTGGCAATGGGTTGACATTGTTATTGGCATCAGCAGCAGACGCATGGTAAGTAACCGTCGGCGTTGGTGTCAATCCCGCAGTTACTATAGAAGTGTTGACCGCCAAATTAAACTCGTTGGTAGCAGCGCCAGTATTACATTTATAAATGGTGATCGGATTTGGAGTCACGAAATCCGGAAGGTATTCAATAGTGATTGAATCCGTTACGGGCTGACAAACGCTGGTAGTATTAACATAAGTTACGCCATAAACGCCAGGCTGTGTCACATTTATCGATGGACCGGTCGCTCCAGGAATTGGGGTGCCATTTTTTGTCCATACGAAAGTATAATCTGTTGCCGGCAATCCTGTTGTAAGGGTATAAATCGAACCTTGGCAAAGCGCCGTTGAATTCGCGACTGTCAGGTCTAGGCCCAAAACATCTTGTCCGATATTGAAACTGTCGGAAGAAATGAAGATGGCCGAATCAGATTGCTCATCTGTACGGTCAGCAATGACCAGCTTAATGTGGTAAGGTGTATTTGGCACCAAAACTGAAGAAGCATTCAATACAGCCGTCTGTCCATTAAAGTTAATGGCTGATGCCGCAGCACTCGAACCACCGTTAAAGCTTCCGAAATATTGAGCATTTGCGGATGGACACGAAGAATTGTATAAAAAATCCCTGATGGTCACAACGGAAATTGGCGTAGTGGTATTGGGAACCACGGCCAGGTTTGTTGTCACGCCAGTAGTTTCATTGGTAAGCAAAAAGGCGAATGCATCGGAAAACTGGCATTGGAAATTTCCATATTCCTCAGAAGCAAAAACGAAATCGAAGCTGAAATTTGGTGAAATTGGGGTAAAATCAAATTCCAATACAGTTGCATTTGTTGAAGTCATTGGGATTCCGGCTGCTGCCAATGTCGCTTCCAAAGAAGCATCTCCAATCCATGAAGGTGTGCCATCGCCAAGTGGCGTGGTGTTTGGGCCCGGTGCGTTTTGCACGTTTCCGGTACTTAATACGACACCGGATTGCATTGGGAAATTTGGATTGGTGTTTTGGAAATAACCAATTCCGTTTGCAGAACCGAAATTCGTTCCTGTTCTCCATGTCACATTCGTTGCCTGGGCACAGGGCGAATTGATAAGAACATTGTTAACCAATTGGGGGACAGTGTGGCTGGTAGTGCTCACTGTAATCGCCTGCGAAATACTGCGGCCAGAAAACAGCACCAGAGCGATGAGTAATAATTTTTTCATTGTGTGATAGATTTGACGCTCCAAAGATTGTATAAAATATCGTTTAAAAGCAAATAAAATCGATGAAATACAGTTTTAGCTTGATTTATAATGTAAAAGTCTTACAATTTAGCAGCATAAAAACCTTCAAATGTAAGGGTGTTCTCATACAGGGCTTGGACGCAGTTATGTCGGGACAGCATTTTGTTACTAAACCTTTTGGCTTATCTTTGCACCTTAAAATCCGGAAATTCTAATGACACTTACGCAAATCCTTTCTCCTCAAATTGAAAAAGCCATCGGCGCTTTATTTGGCATAAACCTCGAAAAAAGTGAGTTCCAGGCGACTAGAAAAGATTTTGAAGGCGACATCACGATGGTTATTTTCCCACTTTTGAAATTCATCAAAAGCAGCCCTGCCGAAATCGGGACAAAAATCGGGGAATATCTTGTCGAAAATGTTGCTGAAGTGACCCGTTTTAACGTCGTTGCGGGTTTCCTGAACATCGTCATTTCGGATGATTATTACATCAATTTCCTTAACGGCATTAAAAACGATTCCCAATTCGGTTTTATCGCCCCAAAGCCCGGCGACAAAGCGGTCATGGTCGAATATTCTTCACCAAATACGAACAAGCCATTGCATTTGGGGCATGTCCGCAATAATTTATTGGGCTATTCCGTAGCTGAAATAATAAAAGCGTCAGGAAAGAAAGTCTATAAAACACAAATCATCAACGATCGCGGCATCCACATTTGCAAATCGATGCTGGCATGGCAAAAATTCGGCAATGGGGAAACGCCTGAAAGTTCCGGATTGAAAGGCGACAAATTGGTCGGAAATTATTATGTCGCGTTTGACAAAGCCTATAAGGAACAAATCAGTCAGCTAATGGCCGAAGGAAAAACCGAGGAAGAAGCCAAAAAACAAGCGCCAATCATTCTGGAAGCCCAACAAATGCTACTTGATTGGGAAGCCGGGGATTCTGAAGTCATCAAACTCTGGAAAATGATGAACCAATGGGTTTATGACGGATTTAATGCCACCTATAAAAATCTCGGCGTCGATTTCGACAAATATTATTATGAAAGCGACACGTATCTTTTAGGAAAAGATGTCGTTCAAATGGGACTTGAAAAGGGCGTTTTCGAAAAAGACCCCGACGGTTCGGTATGGATTGACCTGACCGATGAAGGCCTTGACCGTAAAATCGTACTTCGTTCCGACGGCACTGCAGTTTATATGACACAGGATATCGGTACTGCAATCCAGCGTGTAAAGGATTTTCCTGATGTTGGCGGCATGGTTTACACCGTTGGCAACGAACAGGATTATCACTTTAAAGTTTTGTTCTTAATCCTGAAAAAACTCGGATTTGACTGGTCGCAAAATCTTTTCCACTTGTCATATGGCATGGTCGATCTGCCTTCGGGCAAAATGAAAAGCCGCGAAGGAACGGTTGTCGATGCCGACGACCTGATGCGCGAAATGACCGAAACGGCCCAACAGATTTCCGAAGAATTGGGAAAACTCGACGACTATTCTGATACGGAAAAAACAAAACGCTACAACACCATTGGTATGGGCGCCTTGAAATATTATATTTTGAAAGTCGACCCAAAAAAGCGCATCCTGTTCAACCCTGAAGAATCGGTCGATTTTGCAGGAAATACCGGCCCGTTTATCCAATATACGTATGCGCGAATCCAGTCGATTTTGCGCAAGGCAAATGATTTGAACCTGGCTTCAGACACATCAGGAATTGTGTTGCATGAAAAGGAAAAGGAACTTTTAAAACAGCTCACTTTATATCCTGAAGTCATCCAGAATGCGGCCGAAAACCACAGCCCTGCGTTGGTGGCCAATTTTACTTACGATTTGGTGAAAGAATACAATTCGTTTTACCAAAGCCTTTCGATCCTTGGAGAAGAAGACGAAGTAAAAAAAAGTTTTCGCGTGCAATTGTCCAAAAAAGTCGCAGATACCATCGCTTCCGCATTCGGGTTGTTGGGCATCAATGTGCCGGAACGGATGTAATTAAAATTTTCTTAAAATTTCCCGCGAACAATACGAATGTAATTTAGGCGTTGTAAATTAGAGACTAACTAATTTTAAAGCCTTATCACTATGAAAAAAGTATTTTATTCCACGCTCGCATTTGCATTCGTATTAACGACAACTTCATGCTCAAACGATGACAGCGGTTCTTCAAACACGACTGTTGCCGAAGTGACCACGACAATTACCGATGGCGAATGGCGCATCACCAATTTCACAGAAGACGGCGATAGCCATACCAGTGATTTTACGGATTATGTTTTTACATTCGAAGACAACAATGTCATTATTGCAGACAACGGAACCACTGAATATTTTGGCAATTGGTTGGTTGCCGAAAGCAGTGACGATAACAGTTCCAACGATGTTGATCTGGATATCGGGTTCAATTCCCCGGCCAATTTTGCCGAATTGACCGAAGACTGGGATGTCATTGAAAGAACAAGCACAAAAGTAAGGCTCAAACACACCAGCGGCGGCGATGGAAGCGTCGATTACCTGACTTTTGAAAAGAACTAAAAAAAGAAACCGGTCGATGCCGGTTTTTTTATGTCAAAAACTGACTTTTAAGCTCACATTTGGCGTGCGTCTAAGCGAATAGGTATTCACGCTTTCAATCGAATTATTTGTCGTATTGACGCGGTAATAACGATTGATTGTGTTCTTTTTGTCAAACAGGTTCAAAATTGAGACCCCGGTTTGCAAAGTCGTTTTTTTGTTGAATTGCCATTTCAAAAATGCCAAAAAGTTGACCTGAAAATAATCGCTCAGTCTCGAATTGTTCGGATTGTTGTATACGATAATTCCCGAGCCCGTATCATTGCTGATTGGCGTTGTGACCGGTTTTCCGGTATACCATTTTGAACCCAATGCGAATTTCAGGTTGTTCTTTTCATAAATGCCGGCCCAGGAAATGCTCTGTACGATTTCAAAATTGCTGTCGAACCGCTTTGGCGTATAATTGTCAAAAGTATATTTGTTGTTGTTGTAACTGTAAGCCAGCCAGGAATAGAAATGCCCGAAATTTTTCTGCACCAGCAATTCCGAACCCCAAACGTTGTAATCACCGCGCATTTCCTCAAATTCCAACTGATTTTGGAAAGATTGGCTCGTACTTGAAATACCGCTGACTTTCTTATAAAAATTGTCCAAAGCCAACAGCCAGTCATTCTTTTTATACGTAAATCCAACGGAAATCTGCCGGCTTTTCTGTATCGGATTTTCACGATTGTCGGCCAATGTCCAGCGCCGTTTTTCCAACCCGAGGAAATCCTGTTGCAAGTCTATAATTTGCGACGCGGTTTGGCTTTTGAATTCGCCCAACACTTCTATTCCAAGCTCATTTGTCAATGCATAATTGAACTGCAACCTCGGCTCAGCCAGAAAAATATTAAACTTGCCGAAGTAATTCAGCCGCAAACCGGTTTTCAAAACCAATTTCTTATTCGGGTTGAATTGCGTCTCCACAATAAAAGCATGCGACCGCAATACATTCTTGATTTTTCTCGAAAATGCCGGATTATTGATGTTGTCGTAATTTGTGATTCCGGTTTCGTTAAACTGATAACCATCGCTTACACTGAAATGTTGATTGATTATATGTTTGTTTTCCAATCGGAATCCAGTGTCAAAAACCGAATTCTGCTGTGCCAGGATTTGGTTGCTTTCCACTGAGCGATTCACGGCGTCAAGATTGAAATGCGAGCCATAAGTATTTATTGAAGTGGTATTTTTGGTATTCCAATTGGTTTTCCAGGACAGGCTTCCGCCATAATTCTGTTGGTCGAGGCTGCTGTTTTTTGACAATACACCATCTGAATCCGTCTTTTTCTGCAGCACATCCAAAGCATTTGAAATCCCTATGAAATCTGCCAAAAGCTCACTTTTTAAACCGATTTTTTGTTGGTATTGCACCGTAAAATCGTAAAAATAGAAGTCTTCAGAATGTGAATAATCCACTGCCTGATTGCTACTCAAATTGGTGATGACCGTATTCTGGAACACGCGGTCTGAATAACTTTTATACGTTGGCGTTTCCGCCAAATCCGTAAACGAGCGCCGTGCTGAAATGACAAATGATGCTTTTTCCGAAGCTTTGATTTTGGCATAAATGTCGAAGCTGATGAGGTTCGTACCAAAACCGAATTCCGATTTTTCAACCGCACCCGATTTTGTCGAAATGTCAACGACACTTGAAACACTTTCACCATAAAAAGCCGGGCTGCCGTTTTTCAGGATCTTGATTTCTTGTGGTAATGAAGGGTTGAATGCTGAAATTTGCCCAAAAAAATGGCCGGTTTGGAACATCCGGATGCCATTCCACACAAACAGGTTTTGGTCGTGTGTGCCGCCGCGGACATTGATGTTGGATACCGTTTCGTCGACGCTCATGATTCCCGGAATCTGCTGCATGGTTTGCAAAACATCGGCTTCGGTCAGGCCCGGCAAAATCCCGAATTTCTTTGGAGAAACGATATATGAACCGTCGGTTTTTTTGGTGATTCCAGTCGTCAGGTAATTCGAAATGACGACTTCCTGAAGCTGTTGCGACAAAACGGTTTCTGCGGCTTCTGGCTTTTTTACTGTAGAAATGCTGATGGAATTGGCATCGGCAAAATCAAAAACGAGTGGCGTGTTCTGCTCGATATAAGCGAGTTTTTCCTGCAATGAAAGTGACTTTTCCGGAGGCTGCATTTCATATTTGGCAATGTCTTCATCAAGGAAATTGAAATGGACCTGATGCTGTTTTTCAATATCCGACAGAATGGCTCTTAACGGAATGGGGAAATGGCTTTTCTGTGCCAACGCGGACTGAAAAGCAATGAAAACCAATAAAATGACCAGCCGTATTTTACTCATTTGGGGAAAGAAGTACTTTATTTTTGGTGATAACGGATTTCAGATTGTATGTTTTTTCCAGGATTTTTATGGCTATTTGCAAATTATCGGAAGGGATGATTCCGGTAAATTGCTTGTTTGCAATGCGTCCATTGCGCTCCATTTTGATATCGTATTGGCGCTCCATTTCGGCGGTGATTTCATTCAATGGTGTCGAATTGAAACGCATTTGTTGCTGCATCCAATACGGTTCGCTTTGGTTTGACGGACTGACAGCGATGATTATTCCGTTTTCGAGCGCAATGATTTCTCCTTTTGAAAGGAATTTTTCCGCTTTTCCAAAACGCACGCGAACAGCGCCTTCAAAACATTCGACTTCAAAACGGTGGTTTCTGGCTTTGACGTTAAATTGCGTCCCGACCACGGTGACTTTCCCCAAATCGGTATTGACATCGAAGATTTTGCCTTTGGCAGCGTGAAAAAAAGCTTCTCCTTTAAGGCTTAATTCGCGGTTGTTTTTCCAATTCCATTTTTTATAATGGATTTCGGATCCTGAATTGAGGACGACTTCTGAATTATCAGGCAATGTAAATGTCGTTTGCTTTCCATTTCCGGCATATTGCGTTTCGGAAATTTGTGGTTTTACAGCGAAGAATAATCCCAACGCAATGACCAATATTGCAGCAATTCTAAAGGCAAATGTCTGATAAAACCGAATGACTTTGGATTCCGGTTTTTGATGTGAAATGACATTGTCGTACATTTTATCGGCATCAAAATCCGGCGTTTCCAATTGCGCAGAATAGCCTGCAATTTTATTGTACATCTCGAATTCCGGGGTTTTTTGAAATGCCTGCAATTCGGCTTCATCCATTTCGCCAGCCAGCCATTTTGCTAAATCGTGTTGCTCTCCCATAATTTTTATTTTAATCAGAAAGAATCTGATGTTTTCAATTCTTTTCGCAATGAAACCAAAGCGCCGCTGATTCTTTTTTCGACGGCTTTGACAGAAATGTCGAGCATTTCGGCAATTTCGTGGTATTTTTTTCCATCAATCCGATGTAGTAAAAAAGCACTGCGCTGTGTTTCAGTCAGGTTTTCAATGGCATTTTGTAATCTTGATTTAAATTCCTGCTCTTCCAAAATAAATTCAGGACTTTCAGAAGTATGTTGGATCGGATTCGCATTTTTCGCATATTCCAAAACGACTTTCTGGTGGGCGATTTGGTTCAGTGAAGAATTGTTTGCGATCGTATACAAATAGGATTTGGCTTTTTCCAACGGCACATCGGCGCAATTTTCCCAAAGCTTGATGAACGCTTCCTGCGACACGTCGTTCGCCTTTTCTTCATTCCCGAATTTATAGTACATGAAATTCCGCAATGCTTTTGCATGGGCTTTAAAAATCCCCGAGAAAACAGGCTCTTCGCAAACGCCTTCAATGGAACAATTGACCATACTTTTTGCCTTAGTTTTTATTGAAACAGTTTAAAAGCGATTTACCCTACATTTATGGTGAAGTTTTTTTCAAAAAAATAAAATTCCAAAAAAAATCATTTCACGGTAGGGTTTTTTGCAGTTCATTTGTTTTACTGCCAAACCATTTAACTTTACAAAGATGAAACATTATTTAAAACTTATCGCCGCGGCAGTTGTTTTTGCAATCGTATTGAATGCCTGCCAGAAAGAAGAAAACCAAACCACGGAGAATCCTGAAACCTTGAGCAAATCTTCCGAGTTGACGACATTGTTACAACGCGCTGCTTCTAATGAAACTGCGATTGATAATGTGATTGACAGTACGAGTTGCTTTAGCATTGACTTTCCGTATCAGGTTGCGACAACTACTACAGGGCCGCTTATTACTATTGATTCGGTAGATGATTATCAGCTTATTGAAGATTTTTACGCATCGAATCCGAATGGCAATGTGCAGATAATCTATCCGGTAAACGTAACCTTTTCAGATTATACGACCGGAACTGCTACAAATGATGCCGAATTTAATATTTTAAGGCAGCATTGCGATTTTCTTCCTGTTGATTATGGCGTGCCTTGTTTTGCTATCAATTATCCGATTACACTTTTCTTGTATGACAGCAACTCGCAATTGGCAGATACTTTTATTATCCATAACGATATGGAATTGTTTACACATTTATTGAACATGACAACAGCATCGCTTTATAGTATTGACTATCCGATTTCTGTTGTCGATGTGAATGGAGAAAATGTTACTATAAATAATAATGCGCAGTTGTTTGCAATTCTTCAGGCTGCCTTTACAGCTTGTGCGCCAATTGACCCGAATTGCCCGAATCCTGAAATCCTGACCGACAGCTTGGTCGTATACATTCCTATCGCGAATGAAATTCAGGACTTGACGGGTTATTCGACGCCAACGATTACAGGAAATTACCATTTCGTTACAGACAGAAGCGGTCATGCCAATGGCGCTTTGTCATTTGATGACGAAGAAGACAATGGGGCGAATATCATCCAGACTTATCAAAGTGTTGCCGGCAATTTAATGCAAGACAATAATTTTACGCTGAGCGTTTGGTTTAACAGGCAGAACACCAATCCTGCTGTCATGAATGAACAATTAATTAATTCTGTTGTTACTGTGTTGTCGCTGGGTAATCTTTCGACTAATGACGGAAATATGGGGCCATGGATGGTCGGTGGCGGAAACGGAGTGCAAGATCAATCTTGGATTACACAAAATTTGCTTGGTGATATTGGACAATGGCATCACGTAGTAGTAACTTATCAAGGCAGCCTGAATCTGATGTCGTTGTATCGCGATGGCGTATTAAGGGGAAGTTATACAACAGTTGATACAATGCCGTCAACAGTAGTGGGAATGAGTTTTGGTAACGCATTTAAAGGTTTTATGGATGATATCCGCGGGTATAAATATGCGCTAAATGCGTCACAAGTGCAGACGCTTTATAATCTCGAAGGCGACGTCAACACCTGTATGCATTAGAATTATCAAGTATTATCATAAAATGAAAAACCAGCCGAAAGGCTGGTTTTTTTTATTTAATAGTTGACTTTATGTGCTGTGGTGGTTTGTGTTTTTCCGTTTCCGTTTGTGGAACCGTTTGTCCCGGTTCGGTCAGAAGATGAGCCTTTGAAACCGGTGGCACAAGACATCATCAATAAAGCCGCAAAAGCCATCAGCAAAAATCTTAAGTTGTATATCGTTTTCATGATTGTTGGTTTTAATATCCTAATTTACGGTAATTTATGGCCGTGAAACGTACATCTTTCCGCTAAATCCTTACACAATTCCAACCCATTTTTAATTGATTTTTTATTGGAATAATCACTGAAACTTCTAAACCAAATCCTTAAATTTGCACTCAATAAAATGAATTCCAAATTATGTTCGATAATTTAAGCGATAAGCTCGATAAAGCCTTTCACATCCTAAAAGGACACGGAAAAATCACCGAAGTCAACGTTGCCGAAACTTTGAAGGAAGTCCGCCGCGCCTTACTTGATGCCGATGTGAATTTCAAGATAGCCAAGGATTTTACGACCAAAGTAAAGGAAAAAGCCATCGGGCAAAACGTACTCACAACATTACAACCCGGACAGTTATTGGTCAAGCTCGTGAAAGACGAACTGACCGAATTAATGGGCGGCGACGTAGCCGGAATTAACCTTTCCGGAAATCCGTCCGTCATTTTGATGTCGGGCCTGCAAGGTTCGGGAAAAACGACTTTCTCGGGGAAACTTGCGAATTTCCTCAAAACCAAAAAGAACAAGAAGCCACTTTTGGTGGCCTGTGATATTTACCGTCCTGCGGCAATCAACCAGTTGCACGTCGTTGGTGACCAAATCGGTGTGGAAGTCTATTCTGAACCGGAAAATAAAAACCCTGTTGAGATTGCACTGAACGCTATCAAGTACGCCAAAGCGAACGGGTTCAATGTCGTCATTGTCGATACTGCCGGACGTTTGGCCGTCGATGAGGAAATGATGGCCGAAATAGCCAATGTCCACAAAGCCATCCAGCCGCAGGAAACCTTGTTTGTCGTAGACGCGATGACTGGACAAGATGCTGTGAATACAGCCAAAGCATTTAACGACCGCCTGAATTTTGACGGTGTTATCCTGACAAAATTAGACGGTGATACCCGTGGCGGTGCTGCGATTTCAATCAAATCTGTTGTCGACAAGCCGATTAAGTTTGTCGGAACCGGCGAGAAAATGGAAGCCATCGACGTGTTTTATCCTGCGCGTATGGCAGAAAGGATTCTCGGAATGGGTGACGTGGTTTCCCTTGTGGAACGCGCACAGGAACAATTCGATGAGGAAGAAGCCAGAAAATTGCAAAAGAAAATCGCGAAGAACGAGTTTGGTTTTGACGATTTCCTGACCCAAATCCAACAAGTGAAGAAAATGGGTAACATGAAGGATTTGGTCGGAATGATTCCCGGCGCTTCAAAAGCCATGAAAGATGTCGAAATTGAGGACGATGCCTTCAAGCATATCGAAGCCATTATCCATTCGATGACACCGACGGAAAGAAGCCGTCCGACAATCATCGACATGAAAAGAAAAAACCGCATCGCAAAAGGATCGGGAACAAAAATAGAACAGGTCAACCAACTGATGAAACAGTTTGACCAAATGAGCAAAATGATGAAAATGATGCAAGGCCCGGGCGGAAAGAACCTGATGAAAATGATGGGTGGCATGAAAGGCATGAGATAAATATCGAGGCGCAAAAGAAATTTTGCGCCTTCTTTTTTAAATATAAAACCATTACAAGATGCAGTTACTGGACGGAAAAAAAATATCCGAGGAAATCAAAAACGAAATTACCGCTGAAGTCAATGCGATGAAAGCCAAAGGCGAAAAAGTGCCGCATCTGGCCGCTGTGATTGTCGGAAACGACGGCGCAAGCTTAACGTATGTCGGAAGCAAAGTCAAAGCCTGTGAGCGCGTCGGTTTTGAATCGACGATGGTGCGCATGCCAAGCACGACTTCGGAAACGGAACTGCTCAAAAAAATCAAGCAGCTGAACGAAGACGACAACATCGACGGCTTTATCGTACAGTTGCCATTGCCCGAACAAATCGATACCCAAAAAGTCCTGATGGCCATCGACCCGAGCAAAGACGTTGACGGTTTCCATCCTGAGAATTTTGGAAAAATGGCGCTCGACATGACAACTTTTATTCCGGCGACGCCTTTCGGAATCCTCGAATTGCTCGAGCGTTATGGCGTCGAAACCAAAGGAAAGCATACCGTTGTCATTGGCCGCAGCCATATCGTTGGAAGACCGATGAGCATTTTGATGGGAAGGAAAGGTTTTCCCGGAAATTCAACGGTGACATTGACGCACAGTTACACTAAAAATATCGCGCAAATTACGACACAGGCTGATATCATCATCACTGCGCTTGGCGTACCGAATTACCTCAAAGCGGAAATGATCAAGGATGACGCTGTTGTCATTGACGTCGGAATCACGCGCGTAGAAGACAAGAATTCCGAAAAAGGATACATCATTACCGGAGATGTCGATTTTGAGAACGTCAGTAAAAAAGCCTCTTATATTACGCCGGTTCCGGGCGGCGTTGGGCCAATGACGATTGCGATGCTGCTCAAAAACACGCTGCTTGCAAGAGAGCAAAAACGCGAAAAGAACAAATGAAAAAAGCCTCAGAAATGAGGCTTTTTTGTTAATCCAGATATTTTAAATATACCCAGAGTTTTCCGGTTTTTGTATTGAGAATCAGTTTGTAGGATTCCCATTTGGTTTGGCCTTCGCGATAGTAAAGCGATTTTGTATCGCTGAATTGTGCTTGGCTTTTTTCAAAAGCAAAATCTGAAATGGGAAGTTTTTCTGCTGCACTGACTTTCCTAAAACGATTCTTTCCGGCGTATTCAACGAGGTTGACATTCTTTTTGTCGAGGGTAAAAATGACTTTTTTCGCTTCTTCGGCTTTGTCGTAATTGCAATTGCAATCGGTTGTGGATGGAATGTCGGTTTGCGTACGCATCTCGATGTTGTCGATGTTCGCCCATTCACAATCGCGGCTGTTCATGACCGATTTCGTAAAACTGCGCAATCCTAAAAATCCGAAACAGACCATCGGGATAACGATGATGGTGGCAATCAATAAGGGTTTTCCTGCTTTCATAAATTGGTTGTTGGTTGGTTTATATCCAACGGGAAACCGCTATGAAAATTGCATGAGATTAATAATCGCCTTTTCTTTTAAAACGCGGGTCGTCTTTTCTGATGAATTCTGCCCTTGGCCGAGGCGGCGCATTTGGATCTTGCCTTCTCGTTCTCGGTTCCTGGCTTTTTTCACGCGGCAGGCTCGCTTCTTCGGTTTTGCTTGACGGTTCGATGAGCTGGTTTAGTTCGGCAATCTCGGCATCGGTCAGGTCGCGGTAACGCCCGACAGGCAAATCAAGAGAAATATTGATGATACGGATTCTTTTCAAAGCTGTAACTTCATAACCCAAATATTCGCACATGCGGCGGATTTGGCGGTTCAATCCTTGTGTCAGTATGATTTTGAAGATGTATTTGCTGATTTGCTCGACCTTGCATTTACGGGTTACGGTATCCAATATCGGCACGCCGTTGCCCATGCGTTCGATAAAACGGTCTGTGATTGGCCGGTTGACCGTAACGGTATATTCTTTTTCATGGTTGTTCCTGGCGCGCAATATTTTGTTGACGATGTCGCCGTCATTGGTCATGAAAATCAATCCTTCGCTGGCTTTGTCGAGTCGGCCGATTGGGAAAATGCGTTTTGGATAATTAATGTAATCGACGATGTTGTCCTGGACTTCGAGATTGGTTGTGCATTCGATACCGACGGGTTTGTTGAACGCGAGGTAAACGGGTTTCTCATTTTTCTCGCGTATGAGTTTGCCGTCAATGCGGACATCGTCATCGTTGGTGACTTTCATGCCCATTTCTGCGGGCTGCCCGTTGACAACGACACGGCCTTCTTCAATGAGCTTGTCGGCTTCACGGCGCGAGCAGAATCCGGTTTCGCCGATGAATTTGTTGAGGCGCTTGAGGTTTTCTTCCATAGGGCAAAGGTAATTATTTCATCCGGTTTGTCAAGCGTCGGAATGACAGACCAGAACTGAAAACGAAGACATCAACAATAGCCCTGATTGTAGTGGAAATCCTTTTTTGAGGAACGAAAAAAAGATTGAAACGAAAAGCAGGACGAATCACGATAAAAGCAATATCACTCTGCTTCAAACAAAAAGTCACTGACTTTTTGATACAATGCATCGTCGTGCATGCTGTGCCCAAGGCCTTTGGTTTCGATGAATGTTGCGGTTTTCCAGGAACCGGCGATTTTTTGGCTTCTTCAAATGAGACGACATCGTCGTGGATGTCGTGGGCAATCATGCCTTTGACGCTCAGCGCCGAGCCGAAAATTTTACCGGAAAAATCGTCGAGCTTAAACTTGAACCTTTCGATGAAATGGTTTTCGAGCATGGTCACGATTTTTGCATTCAGGCTCAAGAGCGCGACATAATTCTGCACCAGCGTTTTCAGGTCTGACGGTGCGCCAAGGATGACCATTTTCTGCAACGACGTGCTTTGGTATTTGTACTGGTAATAAATGCAGGCCGCGCCGCCGATGGAATGCCCGATCAAAATGTTCGGGTTGAATTTCTGTACGGCAAAATCGATATATTCCGCATAAGCCGGAACGTTGAATTCGACACCGCTTGACAATCCGTGGGCCGGGCCGTCGATGGCGATGATCGTGCTTCCTGAGCTTCTCAGATAAGGCAGCATTTTTTCCCAGCGCGAGGCATTGCTTTCCCAGCCGTGGACGAGCAGGATTATATTGTTGTTCCCTTTCCAGATGTATGCCTGTATTTGCTGCCCGTTATGATTGAATGTTTCTGTTTTGGCATGCTGCAAAACAAGCGGCAGGCTTTCTTTGGACAAACGTCCGAGCCTTGGTTCGCTGAAAAAACGATAGGCGAGCTGCCCGGCTTTTTTCGGATGGGCATAACTGAGGAAGTTGATGTACAACCCGATGGATTTGGCGAGCAGTAGATTTTTTAACTTTTCCATATAAAAAAATCCCGAGGGATAAGCTCGGGATTGATGTATTTAGATTGTAGAGAACAATTGTTCCATTTTTTGTCTTTCTTCTTCAGCGAGTGAACTGTCGACCAGGATTCTTCCTGAGTGCTCATCGGTGATGATTTTTTTTCTTGCGGCGATTTCGACTTGTGTTTGTGGCGGAATCGTAAAGAACGAGCCGGCTGATGCGCCTCTTTCGATCGAAACGACAGCCAGGCCATTTCTGACGCTGGTGCGGATTCTGGTGTAAGCCGCCAGCAATCTTTCCTCGATCATTCCTTGGTATTCTGTTGATTTTTCAGAAAGGAATGCTTCTTCTTTAGCCGTTTCCGACATGATCGCATCCAATTCAGATTTTTTATGTTTCAGGTGAGAAGATTTCAATTCCAGTTTTTCTTTAGAATTGGTAATGACTTCTTTCTTGTGTTCGATCGACGCTTTCATCTCCTTGATTTGCTTTTCAGCCAATTGGATTTCAAGTTCCTGGAATTCGACTTCTTTTGTCAAAGAGTTGAATTCGCGGTTGTTGCGAACGGTTTCCTGTTGCTTTGCATATTTTTTGATGGATTCTTTGTGATCATCAATTGCAATTTTCTTTGCTTTGATGTTTTCCTCGATCACTTCAAGATCGCTTTTCAATTTGTCAAGGCGTGTGCTTAAACCTGCCACTTCATCTTCCAGATCTTCTACTTCGAGAGGCAATTCGCCGCGTACATTTCTGATTTCGTCAATCCTGGTATCGATCAACTGTAAATCGTATAACGCTCTTAATTTGTCCTCTACACTCAATTCTTTTGTATTCGCCATGTTTATAAGTACTTAACCGGGTTTGTATTTATTTCGGATAAAATGATGGCAAAATTAGTGATTTTTTTCTGAAGAAAATCAACAATATAATTTTTTGTATAGCGCTCACTTTCATAATGCCCGATATCCGCTAAAAGTATCTTGTTTTCGGCTTCGTAAAAGTTGTGGTATTTTAAGTCGGCCGTAAGAAATGCGTCCGCTCCGGCTGCAATGGCATTGGAAATGGCAAAACTTCCTGAACCGCCAAGCACGGCGACTTTTTTAATATTTTTATTTAGGAATTCAGAGTGGCGTATGTAATCGATTTTCATGTCGTCTTTGACCTTTTGGAAGAAATCGCGTTCGGTCAATGCGGTTGGCAATTCGCCGATCATGCCAAGCCCGATGTTTTGGTGTTTGTTCTGCAAATCGTAAATTTCATAGGCGACTTCTTCATACACATGATTTGCGAAAAGCGCTTTCAGGATTTTGGATTGGAGGTGTTTTTCAAAGGTGACTTCGATTTTTAATTCGGGCGATTCCACAAATTCAAAACGTTCTCCAATTTCGGGATTGCTGTTTTCATTCCCCATAAATGTCCCGATGCCTTGCGAGGTGAAACCGCAATCGTCATAATTCCCGATTTTTCCTGCGCCGGCGTCAAATAAGGCATTGCGCAATTTTCCGGCATTTTCAGGAATCGTGAACGTAATGAGTTTTTGGATGAAATTTTCCTTTGGGATCAATATTTTGGTGTTGACCAAACCCAACGCATCGCTGAAAATCTTGTTTACGCCTTCCATATGATTGTCCAAAGCCGTATGCACCGCATAAACCGCAATATCGTTTCTGATCGCTTTGATGACGGAACGCTCGACGTAATTTTTGCCGTTGAGTTTTTTCAGCCCTGAAAAAATAATCGGGTGGAAGCAGACGACAAGGTTGCATTTTTTGGCAACGGCTTCGTCGATTACGGATTCCAATGCATCATGGCAAACAAGAATTCCGGTGGCTTTGGTTTCTGGATTGCCAACGAGTAAGCCAACATTGTCAAAATCTTCGGCATAAGCCAATGGCGCCATTGTTTCGAGCACCGCAATAATTTCTTTTATCTTCATATTGTTATGTTGACCATGCGTTTAAAAAATCTTTGATCACCCAATTGCCATTGACATTTTCGAGCAGCAATACGCTGCCATTATTGTGTTCGATGCTGCGGTAAAAAACCACCTTGACCAAAACGTGTTTGTTGTCGGAATAGAAAATCGGCTTACTGACAATCATCAATCGCTGGTTATTTAAGTTGAAACGTTTTTGTTTGACCTGATATTCTTCCAAACTCAGGCAGGCATTGATTTTTATTTTGAGGTTCGTTTGGTCGGTCGCGTAAATTTCTTCGAGTTCTTTGGCCCAGTTTTCAGGTGCCAAATCGGTCGTGACGTTGTGGCGGATTTGTTTTGCTACGGCTGGCGGAAGATTCATTCCGTTGATGGTTTCGAAAATCTCCTCGTTGTTGTTGCTTTTTTCACAGTAAAAATAGAGCAATTGGTTCCGGCCTTTATAAATAGCCTTTTCTGTTTTGTAATAATTGGCCAGAATCGCTTTTAAAATCGGTGTATCCGATACTTCCTGCGCAGATGCCATCTGGCAGAATAAGAAAATAAAAGTCAGTTTTAAAAATGCGGTTTTCATTTGGGGCAGCAATATTATTTTCTTCCAAAGATAAAAAATCGCTACTTTCGTAGGATGATTTTGCTGAGAAAATTGCTGTTCCCGTTTGCCATTTTATATGGCATTGTCACTGGCATCAGGAATTTTCTGTATGATAAAGGTATACTGAAATCGGCGACTTTCAACATTCCGGTCATTGCTGTCGGAAACCTTAGCGTTGGCGGCACCGGAAAAACGCCGCAGATCGAATATCTGATCCGGTTGCTTTCTGACAAATATAAGGTTGCGGTGCTTAGCCGCGGTTATAAAAGGAAATCCGAAGGTTTTGTTTTGGCCAATGAAAAGGCAAACGCAGAAACTTTAGGCGATGAGCCGTTCCAGTTTTTTGCCAAATTCCCAAATATATCCGTTGCCGTTGATGCCAATCGCAAAAATGGCATTGAACTACTATTGGCATTGAAAAAGCCAGATGTGATTTTGCTCGACGATGCATTCCAGCACCGAAAAGTTAAAGCCGGTTTATATATTTTACTGACTTCCTATGGCGATTTGTATGCGGATGATTTTATGCTGCCAACGGGAAATCTTCGCGAAAGCGGAAGCGGAGCGAAACGTGCCGATGTTGTCATTGTCACCAAATGTCCAAAATCGCTTCCTGCCGAAGAACAAGTCCGGATCAGGAAAAAACTAAAGCTGTCCGAAAATAAGGAATTGTATTTCACTTTCATCGATTATGACGACAAGGTTTATTCTGAAAACCATTCGATTGATGTCGATGACATTCGCCATTCCGATAAAATACTTGTGGCCGGGATTGCCAAGCCGAAACCATTTTTCGAATATTTGAAAGGGAAAAATGACGTGGTTTTGGAATTTCCAGATCATCATGACTTTACTGAAAATGAGATTGCCGATATCAAAAACAAAACAGCAAATAGAAAAATCATCACTACTGAAAAAGATTATATGCGCTTAAAAAGCGGCGACTTGACTGGTCAATTGTACTATCTGCCGATCAAAAGCGCGTTTATTTCGGGAAGTGAGAATTTCGATAAAACTATTTTAGATTATGTCGGAAAGCAACTGATTTAATAATTATTCAACGCCAGGATATATTTGTCTATATACAACTGCTTTTCTTTGGATTTGTACTGTTGGATATATCGTGGATGCTCAAGCACTTTTAAACGCTCAAATAGTTTCGCTTCCTTATTCAGCTTTTGGATGAAATCGGCGTTTTTCTTTCCCAATACAAAAACTTCCGAAGTGTCCAATCCTAAGCTGATATGTTTTTTCAAGGACGCTATCATGAAATCTTTCACCATTTCAAAAAGAGCGGTATCGTCATAATAATTGGCGTTAAGCCATTTGCCATCTTTTGATTGCCGGATAATGGCTAAAGGAAAGGGCGAATTGATATAGAAATGTTTGTAAAAATCTGCTGCGCCACCGTATTCGGATATCATTTCGTACATAAACACGGAAGATATCTCGTGTGTATGTGCCGATTTCATTTTGATGCCGCAAACGCTTTCCAGTCGTTTAGTATCTGTAAAAGGCACGCCAGTCACTCCGGCTCCGTGCCTGCTGGGATTGATTCCGATAATAAATTTGCGTTGTGCCGAATCGTTGTAATATTTATGGTAAAACTGTTGCATAACATCCATTGTCTCAGGATTGTCGAGATAGGGGTTCATGACCTGAAAACCTTCCGGTAATTGCCCCGAATAGCGTAAATGGCGGTTGAAATCAATCACGTTATCGGCAAAGGTTTTTGACATACAAAGTTGCTTTTTTTGTGGTTTTATCCAATTTGCAGTTAAGGGCAAATACAATCAAAAATACACTTAAATCTCCGGCAATTCAAATTCAGATATCTTTCATATTAATTACTACTTTTGGCAGATATATTTTAAACAACGAATGACTATCTATATGTGGGACAAAGTACAGCAAACCGTTAATTACATTAAAGAAAAAACCAATTTCACTCCGGAATACGGTGTCATTTTAGGCTCCGGGCTTGGCAGTTTTACCGATGATATGAACATCGAATTCACGTTGCCATACAACGAAATCCCGAATTTTCTGGTCTCAACGGTTGAAGGCCATAAAGGTGCATTGGTTTTCGGAACCATTGGCAACAAAAAAGTCGTCGCGATGCAAGGCCGTTTCCATTATTATGAAGGCTACGATATGAAAGAAGTCACATTTCCTGTTCGTGTCATGAAATATTGCGGCGTTGAAAAACTCATTGTTTCGAATGCTTCGGGCGGTGTAAACCCACATTATAAAGTCGGTTCGATTGTCATTATCAAAGACCACATCAATATGCTGCCTGAACATCCGCTGCGCGGGAAAAACGACCCGCGTTTCGGCCCCAGATTCGTGAACATGAGCGAACCATACAGCAAAGCCATGATGCATAAAGCCAAAGAAATTGCCTACGAACTCGAAATTGACGTCAAAGACGGCGTTTATGTCGGCTTGCAAGGGCCAACATTTGAAACGCTTTCGGAATACCGCATGGTCAAAGCGCTTGGCGGCGATTGCGTTGGGATGTCGACAGTTCCTGAAGTGATTGTCGCGCGCCACATGGATTTGGAAACGTTTGGCATTTCGGTCATCACCGATATGGGCGACGAGGAAAGCATCGGCGAAATCACGCACAAAGAAGTGCTTGAAGCGGCAGTTAAAGCGGAACCGTTGGTGCGTAATTTAATCAGGGAGTTGATTTTGAGATATTAGCTCCGGCTCGTGCGTTAGGGATAGAGGCAAGCACCGCGTGCCGCCGAAAGCCCGGCCGAAGGCAACGCCCAAAGCTTTTGCTTAAATATTCTGCGAAATGACCTTGTAGAAATTGTTCGGGTCGAAAGGTTTCGTAATCACGTCATTCATCCCGTAAGACAACAGCATTTCGCGGTTTTCGTTCAAAGAAATCGCCGTCAGTGCAATGATTCGCGTATGCGTGTCGAAGGTACGAATCGTCTGTGTCGCGATTGTCCCGTTGATACCCGGCAAATGCACATCCATCAAAACGAGGTCGTAATAATTGTTCTTGACCGCTTCAATCGCATCTTCGCCATTGTCGATGATTTCGACCAGCATCTGCTTGTTGGTCAGCATTTTTTGGGTAATCATCTGGTTGATTTTGTTGTCCTCAATCAACAGTACTTTTTTGTTGATGAATATTGATTCGTCGTATTCTTTGTTGTCTTCGACGCACAATTCTGAGCCGAGCCTGAATTTCAGGCCAAAGGAGAAAGTCGATCCTCTCCCGACTTTACTTTCCAAACGAATCTGTCCGCCGAGAATCTCAATCAGTTTTTTGACGATGTTCAATCCGAGGCCTGTGCCGCCGTATTTCCGGTTGATTTCAATCGAGCCTTGTGAGAAACTGTCGAAAATCGCTTCCTGTTTGTCTTCAGGAATCCCGATTCCGGTATCGACGATCTTGAAATATATCGCAGTGGTTTCTTCTTCGAGCGACATCAGTTTGGCGATGACTTTCACTTCGCCGTTCTTCGTGAATTTGAGGGCGTTGTTGATCAGGTTGATAAACACCTGCGACAATTTTGTCGGGTCGCCAATGAGGTTATCCGGAATCGTCTCGTCGATTTCAATGATGTAGCGGTTGTTGTTTTTCATCGCCATTTCCTTCATCGAATTCTGGATGTTTTCGAGCAAAAGTTTCAGGTTGAAATTGATTGCTTCGGCAACGACCGTACTCGATTCAATCCTGTTGATCTCGAGGATTTCATTGATGAATGTCAGCAGATAATTCCCTGAAAATTCCAATGACGTCAAATAATTCAACTGTGATTTTTTTGGGTTTTCCTGCAAAAGCAAATGCGTAATCCCGTTAATCGCGTTCAGCGGCGTCCGCAATTCATGGCTTACGGTTGATAAGAATTCAGCGCGCGCTTTCGATGCTTTTTCAGCTTTGTCTTTTGCAAGCTGGAGTTCGTTGTTTTTTTCCTTGAGCAGTAAATTCGACTGATTGCGGATGATGTTGTTTTTGTATAGCGACAAACTCAAAAGCGACAGGATCGAAATCAGCGCAATTGCCAGGATGCTGATGACTTTCGCAAACCGGTTGGCTTCTTTTTGCTGCCTGTTCTCGCGATGCATCTGCTCAATGGTCTTGAGTTTTTCACTTTCCTTGAAATTGTTGTAATCTTCAGCGCCAAGACGTTCTTTGTTGATTGCCGAAATGCTGTCCTTGAGCTCGATGTGTTTTTTGAGGTAAATGAACGAGTTGGGCACATCCGAAATCTCTTCATACACGCCGCTCATCGATTTGTAGATCTTCGATTTCAGGTCGATGTTATTGGTCCTTGAATTGAGCTCCAGCGCGCGTTTCATATAATTGATGGCGAGGTTGCTGCGGCCTTGTTCAGCTTCAATCGTTCCAATCTGGTAAAGCGCTTCGGCTTTTATCTTATACGGGTCATCATTTTTGGCGATAATCGAACTGAATATAGATGACGCGAGCTTGTTTTTGCCTTTTGCCTTGTAGACAATTCCTTTTTGGAGGTTCAGCAACTCTATCGCATCGGGAATTTTAATGGTCTGGTAAATGGTTTCGGTTTTGTTGAAAGTGGCTTCTGCTTTGGTGTAGTTCTCTTTTTCCATATAACACAGACCAAGATAATAATAAGCATAAGCCTGTTCTGCCGAAGGCTTTAAGGAATTGTATAGTGCAATGCTTTTGTTGAAAATCTCAACCGCATCGTCGTATTTTTTCAATTCAAAATAAAGCGTTCCCATGGCTGATGCGGCATTGGCTTCGGCGTGGACGTCATTTTTGCCATGCGCAAAATCGATGGCCTTTTGTGTGTAATCGAGGGAATTTTTGTAATTGTTGATTTTGGAACTGAAGTTTGCCAACTGTATGTAGTAGCTCACGCTGTCTACTTTCTCAGATTTTTTCTGTGAAAATACCAGTGGGCCGATCAATAACAATAATAAAAAGTATGACCTCATGCTCAGGCAGGTTTTTTTGAAAGCGGGTTTAAATATAACTAATTATTTTGTAACTGTTAAATTTATGAGGTCAATAATTCGTGAAGAATACCCGATTTCATTGTCATACCAGCCTACAATCTTGACCATTTTATCGATTACGGAAGTCAGTTGTGAATCAAAAAGGCACGAATTGGTGTTGCCGATAATATCGACCGAAACAATCGGGTCTTCGGTATAAGCCAAAATGCCTTTCAGTTCATTTTCGGCAGCATGCTTAAAGGCCGCATTGATTTCTTCAATCGAAACTGCACGTTTGACATAACACGTGATGTCGGTCAAAGAACCGTCGGGAACAGGAACTCGGATGCCGCTGCCACCGATTTTGCCGTTCATTTCCGGGAAAATATTGTTCAGTGCTTTCGCTGCGCCGGTGGTTGTCGGCACAATCGATTGGGATGCGCCACGCGCACGGCGCAAGTCTTTGTGCGGCTGGTCGTGCAGACTTTGGTCGGTCGTGTAGGAGTGGACCGTTGTGATGTAAGCCTGTTCGATCCCGCACAATTCATTGATGATTTTAATCATCGGAGCGGCATTGTTTGTGGTACAGCTCGCGTTGGATATGATGGTTTCGCTACCGTCAAGGATGTGCTCGTTGACGCCAAGTACGACGGTTTTGATTTGGTCGGTCTCCGACGGCGCAGATAAGATTACCTTTTTGGCGCCCGATAAAATGTGTGCGTTGATCTCGTCAAAGGTTTTGTATTTTCCTGTTGATTCGACGACCGCGTCAATATTAAGCCATTTCCAATCGAGATTGGCGATGTTTTTTTCGTGGAAAAAAGCGTAGGATTTTCCGCCCACAACAATCGAATTTTCATCAAACGAACAATCCAAAGGCAAAATCCCATGAATGCTGTCATACTTGATCAGATGCGCCATCGTCTTGTTGTCGGCGATGTCATTGATGGCGACGACTTCGATTGTAGGATGATTCAGTAATAACCGAAAAAGGTTTCTTCCGATGCGCCCGAATCCGTTGATGGCGATTTTTGTTTTAGTCATAGTTGAATGTCGAAAGTCAAATGTCGAACGAAATGTAGCGGTTAGTTGTGAACTGCGTTAGCGATGGAAGCGAAATCTTTTATTTACCTGTAGCGCAGCGAAAGGAAATAAAAATTAAAGCGGACAGCGCGGGCCGAAGGCAACGCCAAAAATTACAAAATATGCTTTTGAGCCTTATAAGAACTTCTGACCAAAGCGCCGCTTTCCACATGCCTGAAACCCATTTCCAACCCGATTTCTTCGTATTTTTTAAATTGGTCGGGTGTGATGAATTCCTTTACGGGAAGGTGCTTTTTGCTTGGCTGCAAGTATTGTCCGATGGTCACGACATCGACATTCGCATCGCGCAGATCGCGCATGGTCTGGATGACTTCTTCTTCGGTTTCGCCGAGGCCGAGCATGATGCCTGATTTGGTGCGGTTGATGCCTTTTTCCTTCAGGTATTTCAAAACGGCAAGGCTTCTGTCGTATTTGGCCTGGATGCGGACTTCACGTGTTAATCTTCGTACCGTTTCAACGTTGTGTGACACGACTTCAGGATTGGCCTCGACAATGCGGTCAAGATGCCTTTCGATGCCCTGGAAATCCGGAATCAGTGTTTCCAATGTCGTATTTGGGTTCATCCTGCGGATCGCTTTGACGGTTTCAATCCAGATGATCGAGCCCATATCTTTCAAATCGTCGCGATCGACGCTGGTCACAACTGCGTGCTTGATGTTCATGATCTTGATTGAACGCGCGACTTTCTCCGGCTCATCCCAGTCGACCGTTTCGGGCCTTCCGGTTTTTACGCCACAAAATCCGCATGAACGCGTACAGACATTTCCCAATATCATGAACGTCGCCGTGCCTTCGCCCCAGCATTCGCCCATGTTCGGGCAGCTTCCGGAAGTACAGATTGTGTTGAGTTTGTATTTGTCGACCAGCCCGCGCAGTTCGGTATATTTCTGCCCGATCGGCAGTTTTACCTTGAGCCATTTGGGTTTCGCGAGTGGTAAATTATTATCTAGGATGGTTTCCATAGTTGGAATTTTGAACAGCAAAGATAAGGAATGTTTTGTTTTAAAAAGTTAATATGGCGTGAATGGAAATTTGATTTTTTGGGAGCCCGAGTCCTGCTGTTCGCTATATCTTTTGCGCCACTGCGTTCTGCAAAAGGATGCCGCTTCCATCAGGGCTAGGCTATTGATTAAAATTCAAGATTTGGTTCTCATTGGCTTTCTTCTTTTGTTTCAAGAAAAAAGAAAAGAAATCATTCCACAAAATCCAAATCCCTGCCATGCGTTTCTTCAATCGTCAATGTCGAGTAAATCCCCAGCGCAAAGACAATCAACCCGATAATCACTGCAGAATAAATGACGCCAGTGCTCACTTTGAAAAAGTCAAAACCCATTAACATCACCGGAACCAAACCACGCACCATATTCGGTACCGTTGTCGTGGCTGTGCTGCGGACGTTGGTGCCAAACTGTTCGGCGGCAACTGTCACGAACATCGCCCAATAGCCGGTTCCCAATCCGAGCCACGCGCAGTAGAAATAGTACATGTTTTCGGTTTTCGTACCGCCAAAAAGCATCAGTACAATCCCGACGGCCGTGAACAGCATCATATACAGGATGGCTTTTTTCCTGGAACGCAGCGCATGCGAAATGAGTCCGCTGGCAAAATCACCGACAGAAATCCCAACATAAGCCCACATGATCGCTTCCCCGGATTGATGTCGCCGATACCCAATGATTGCGCAAACTGGTTGCCCATCATCGCGAGAATCCCGACGCAAAACCAGGTCGGCAAACCAATGCAGATGCATTTTAGATATTTTGTAAACCGTTCCCAATTCGTGAAAAAGGACAGGAAATTTCCTTTTGAAATCGCGGCTTTCTTTTCGAGTTGTTTGTACAATCCGCTTTCGAATACGCCAACGCGCAACAAAAGCAGCATCAATCCCAAACCGCCGCCGATGAAATAAGCAATCGTCCAGTCGCCTGCGAGTTCTACGGTCAGTTGCGCGACGACAGCGCCGAGCAATCCGAAACCGGCAACCATCGATGTTCCGATGGCCCGCAATTCTTTTGGCAGGCTTTCGGAAACCAAAGTGATTCCGGCACCGAGTTCACCAGCCAAGCCGATTCCGGCGATAAACCGCAAGGCTGCATAAACCGTCGCTTTGTCTGCGAAATCCATTTGCGGTAAAAATCCGCAGGCGATGTTTGCAACAGAATACACCAATATGGAACCAAACAAAACCGACAGCCTTCCTTTTTTGTCGCCGAGAATTCCCCAGAGAATGCCGCCCAAAAGCAATCCGGTCATCTGGAAATTGATGATCATTGTTCCGGCGACATCGGGGTTGATATCCATGCTTTTAAGGCTTGGTACGCGCACAATACCAAATAAAAGTAAATCATAAATATCGACGAAATAGCCCAAAGCGGCTACGATTACGGGAAAACTGAAGAGGATTTTGAGTTTTTGGGAAGTCGTGAATTGCTGCATTTGGTTTTGGTTTTGCCAAATGTATAAAAATCCATGAAATAAAATCATTGCCTAGCCCTGATGGAAGCGGCATCCTTTTATGGAGCGCAGCGCAATAAAAGATATAGCGGACAGCAGGACTCGAGCTTCCAATAAAAAAAAGGGAGTGAACAGGCGAAGCAAACAGCTTCTAAAAACTTTTGTACTTTTGCCGAAACAAAACAAACATGGAAGTCAAAGACAGCAACGGAAATATATTACGGGACGGCGATTCGGTAACGGTCATCAAAGACCTGAAAGTGCGCGGTTCGTCGGATGTGATTAAGCGCGGAACGAAAGTCAGCAATATCAAACTGACCGATGATCCGGCTGAAATTGATTGCCGCGTGAATAAGACCGCGATGGTGCTTAGAACTGAGTTCGTGAAGAAAGCATAAAACAAAAAGCAGCACGTTACGCGCTGCTTTTCTTTTAAAAAAATGCTTCGGTGTTATTCCGTTTTTACCGTAATCGGCAAACTATATGCGGTTCTTACCGGTTGTCCGGCGATCATTCCCGGCGCCCATTTTGTTTTGAGTGATTTCAGTACGCGGATTGCCTCTGTTCCCAACCCGAATCCCGGATCTCTTGGTACGCGAATGTCGGTCATGCTGCCGTCTTTTTCAATGACAAAAGTCACATAAATCTTGATGGTTTTCTCATCGCCGATTTCGGTTTTCCCAAAATTACTGCCGACATAAGAATAGAATCTGTTGATGCCGCCTGGAAATTCAGGAAGCTTGTCTAAAGATGTGGTTTTCTCAATTCCGGTTCCGGTGGTTTTTATTTCGGTTCCTGTTCCGGTATTGACAGGAATGGTGACTGTTGTCCCGGGTGTTCCGGTATCAGGATTGTTGTCGACAGGCTTATTGTCTTTGTTGATTGCAATATTTGGATCTGCGTCAATTGGCTTTACGATTACCGGGTCGACCAATTGTTTGGTATTGGTTTCGGTCACTTTCTTTTTTAATGGAGTGACGGTTTCATGAGGTTTTGGGTTATTGGGCTTGATATCGCTCAGATGAACAATGGTATTGTGTTCGTCAATCATCGGTCCGATAGCTTTTGTGCCAAACGCGCTTAACACAAAAGGAATGCCTATCGCGCCAGCCAAAAGCATCAGGCTGTACAAAAAAGCAAGAATGGTGGTTCTGGAATTCTGCTGGCGCAATTGGTATGCGCCATAGGCTTTGTTTTTGCCTTCAAAGACGAGGTCAATCCAGCTTTTCTCAAAAATATCAACACTGTTCATAATAAAATGGTTTTATGGTTAAGTATCGATGTTACATAAGCGGATATTTATAAGGTGTATTTTAACATATAACTTTACTTATATGCAAAAAATTGTATAAATGTTAAAAAAATTAAAAAGAAATTTTAATGATTCTTGTTGCGGATGATTTCCGTTAACAAATTTTTCGCGCGAAGCAGCTTAATTTTGACGTTATTCAGCGGTTCGCCAAGTTCATCGGCAATTTCCTGGTAGCTCATTTCCTGGAAATAACGCAGCTGGATGACTTCCTGGTAATGCGGTTTCAACTGTTTGATGCATTGCAAAAGGCTCGAGAGGTTTTGCTGTTTGATAAGCTCATCTTCGGCGGAAAGCGCGGAATCGGCAATTTCATAAGCCGGGCTTTCATCATCGTTGTCAATGTCGATGAACAATGCCGACCGCTTTTTACGCAGCATGTCGATGTGGACATTTTTTGCAATCGCAATCAGCCAGGTGTTGAATTGGAACTCGGGATTGTAAGTCGCGATTTTATCAAATGCCTTCGCAAAAGTCTCGATGGTAATGTCTTCGGTGTCGGTATCGTTTTCAGTGCGTTTGAGCATGAAACCGTAGACTTCATTCCAATAGTAATCCAATAGAAAAGTGAAGGCAACCTGGTCGCCGTTCTTTGCTTTTTCTATGTATTCGTTTACTTCCAATGGACAGGTTTTGAGAAAATGTTGGTCAGGAAAATATTGAGTTGCGTGAACACCAATGTGATTTCAATAATCGGGAACCAATACATGACGTCTTTTTCTTTGAGCTTTCCAGCCGACAATCCAAGGACAACCCATGTAAACAGATAACGGAAACCGATAATGCTTAGTACAATAATCCATTGGAATTGAAACGCGAGCAACACGATCGGCAATAACAAAAACAGCAATTGCGATGCATAAAATACGGCAAGCTGCGTCCTGTCTGACGGTTTATAATAGGCCGCTGTCGAAACATGCCTTCTTTTCTGCGCGAACCATTCCTTGAACGTTTTCTTTGGCTCGGAATAGGTAAAGCTTTCAGGCGAATAGCAAACGGCCGTGTTTTTGCCTTTTGCCGCTTCGTTGATGAACAAATCGTCGTCGCCCGAGCGGAGTTTCATGTGTTCTATAAAACCGTTGACGTTAAAGAATTCTTCCCTTTTGTATGCGAGGTTCCTGCCAACGCCCATATATGGACGCCCGGCTTTTGCCCATGAAAAATATTGCACGGCGGTCAGCATCGTTTCAAAACGGATGATTTTATTCATAAAGGAATTCGCGATTTTCTCATACGCGCCATAACCAAGCACGATGGTTTTATTCAAGGTGAACTGCGAACTCATTTCCTTGATCCAATCTTTCGATGCCGGATAGCAATCGGCGTCAGTAAGCAATAGGTATTCATATTTCGCGGCTTTGATTCCGAGTGTCAACGCGAATTTTTTGTTGCCCCAAAAAGCTTCATTGTTTTCGACTTTTACGAGCTTGATATTGGCATACTGTTTTTCAAATGCCTCGAAAAGTTCCAGCGTATTGTCGCTCGACGCATCGTCAATCAATACGATTTCAAAATCGGGATAATCCTGTTCGGCGAGCAGCGGGACGAATTTGGCGACATTGGCTTCCTCATTCTTCGCACAGACGATGACCGAAACCGGAATTTTTTTTGGAGTGCTTTTTTGCCCTTTGGCAAAAGCGAATTTGCCGAAAATGGCCACATAATAAAACAGTTGGATGGCAACGATAACAATAAAAAAGTAAAAAGTAATGGTCAGCATATAAGCGAATTGTCTTTTAAAACCCACGTTTTGGGAGTATGCAAATGTACAAATTTGAATAAGAAAACGGCGAAGATTTGCGATTTAACGGTGAAAATTATCGCGGACATTTTTTCATTTCGCCTGCGACTTTCATTGCGTCAGGATTTCCTGTTTTTCCGAGTTCGGAAATGATATTGTTTAGATTTTTGTCGTCGCGTTGCTGCGACAGTTTTTTCTTGGCGTGGATGTCGGTAATCTCAATTTCAAATCCGATGATGCCGCGCATCTGCATCATTGTTTTTTTGGAGAAATTTTCGACGCTGACCGGATTTTCAGAATTCGCTTCGTACTTGTCGACGAGCTTTTTCAATGATTGTAAAAGTTCATCTTCATTGACAATCCTGATTTTTACATAGATATGAACGGCGATATAATAGTATGGAAACTCATGAGTACCGGCTTTCAATTAGGCAATCTAATATCTCAATACTAATATCTAAATCACATTCACTTCGGCTTCGATCGCAATCCCGAAAGTGTCTAAAATGGTTTTTTGGACGTCTTTCGAAACCGCCAATATTTCAGCGCCGGTCGCATTTCCATAATTGACCAATACAAGCGCCTGGTTTTTATGGATTCCCGCATCCCCAAAACGTTTTCCTTTGAATCCGGCTTTTTCGATAAGCCAGCCCGCAGGCACTTTGACTTCGGTTTCCGACACATCGAAATATTTCATGTCGGGAAATTTCGCGTGGATTTTCTCGAAATCGGATTTTAAAATGATTGGATTTTTAAAGAAGCTGCCGCTGTTTCCGAGTTCTTTTGGATCGGGCAATTTGCTTTGTCGGATGGCGATAACGGCATTGCTGACGTCTTTTAATGTTGGCGTTGTGATATTGTTCTTGGCCAATTCCGCAGTGATATCGCCATAAGAGACATTGATTTTATGGCTGTGTTTCGTCAGTTTAAAAACCACCGAGGTAATAATATATCTGTCTTTTTCTTCATTTTTGAAAATACTTTCACGATACCCAAAACGACATTCGTCTTTGGTAAAAGTCCGCATTTCCAAAGTATTGATATCCATCGCTTCGCACGAAACAAATGTGTCTTTCATTTCTGTGCCATATGCGCCAATGTTTTGTATTGGCGTCGTACCGACATTCCCAGGAATAAGCGACATATTTTCAAGTCCGCCGAAATCCTGGCCAATCGTAAACAATACGAATTCGTGCCAATTTTCGCCAGCCTGCGCTTCCACCCAGACAAGATCTTTGTCTTCCTTGATGATTTTTTTTCCTTTCAGGTCGATGTGGATGACCAAGGCATCGATGTCTTTAGTCAAAAGCATATTGCTTCCGCCGCCAAGGATGAATTTTTTATCTTTTTGGTGCAGCTGCAAAATGGTTTTGAGTTCGTTGACCGAATGCACGGCGACAAATTGCCTGGCTTTGGCGTCAATGCCGAAAGTATTGTAGTTTTTTAAAGAAAACGCGTCGATGATTTCCATAGGTGTCAAAAAGGATTCTGAAATTGATTCCAAATTTACGGCAATATTCCGAAACCGCTAAATAGTTACGCCAAATCTGCCAAAGAAGAAAATTTTTCGACATAATTGTGCAGCCAGATGTGCAGCATAAACAACGGCATGATATACGGAATGGCTTTCGTATCGCCTTTCTGCATATTGGCGACGAGTTTTTTGGCATTTATATTCCCGAAATAATCCATCCGGAACAAATCGCTTTTCGAAAAAGATTCGAGTTCTTCCTTAAAATCCGGGCTTTTCAGCAAGTAATCGCCCCAAGGCACGCTGAGCCCAACTTTCCTGAATTTCAGGATTTCTTCCGGAAGTCTTTTTTCCATGGCCTTTTTCAGGATGTATTTTCCTTTTTTCCCGGTGAATAACCATTTGTCATCAAGCGAACCCAAGCCAGTCAACAATCGTTGGTCAAGGAATGGATTGCGGCATTCTATGGAAGCGCCCATCGTACAGCGGTCGTTGCGGTCGAGGAGTGAACACAAATAGGTATGTTGGTCGAAATAAAGCGCTTGTCTCCGGAGGTTTCCGGGATATAAAGCCGCAGCTTCGGCGTATATTTTTTTACGGTAGTCATTCTTTGGTTCGCCCGGCATGCCGAATGTTTTGGCAATGTCATTCGGGAAAATATTGGAACCGTTATACATGACCATATCGGCGTCACTCTTGATTTGCGAGTACCGCAATAATTTATCGTACCGCGGTTTTTTGGCAAACATATCCAGGTTGGAAAACCCGGAAAGCGAATGCATCAATGTTGGATATTGAAGTGCTTTGTAACGGACGTAACCGCCCATCAATTCGTCTGAACCTTCGCCGGAAAGCAATACTTTCACTGATGGTTTCGCCAATTCGGAAACGGCCAAAAGGTGCGGTTCGCTCAAATGTGTCAGCGGTTCGTCCTGTAAATAAGTCGAGTGCAACAGCTTATCATACAAATCCTTGTTTTCCAATTCGATGGAGTGGAAGCCGTATTTGAATTTGTCGGCCATCAATTTGGCCAAATGCGATTCGTTGTGCTCCTGTTCCTTAAAGCCAACGTTAAATGTCTGGATGTCTTTAAAATCCTGATGGTGCAAAGAAGCCAGGATTGACGAAGAATCGAGTCCGCCGCTCAGTAAAACGCCCACAGGAACATCGCTGACCATGCGAAGCTTGACCGAATCGTCAAAAGTCGATGTGAACCATTCGAGCGGGTTCTTGATTTTTGGCTGGTTTTCGATTTCTGTCTTTAAATCCCACCATTTTTCTTCAGCGACTTTACCGCCTTCATCAATCGTCATGACGTAACCCGGCAATACTTTTTTGACGTTTTCATACAATGTATTCTCACCGGCAACAAATCGGTTGAAAATGTATTCCTCCAAGCCGTTTTGTGCAATTTTCAGCGGAACGCCAGCGGTAAAAAGCGCTTTTTGCTCGGAAGCAAAATAAATCGATTCGTTGTAAAAGGCATAATACAAAGGCTTGACGCCCATTCTGTCGCGAACGAGTGTCAGCTTTTTTTCCTGTTTGTCCCAAAAGGCAAATGCGAACATGCCGTTGAGCTGGTGCAGCATTTTCGTGCCGTGCAATTGGAACAGCATCATCAGCACTTCGGTATCAGAAGATGTTTTGATCTCGAAACCGGCGCTTTTCAGTTCCGGATAAAACTCTTTAAAATTATATACTTCGCCATTGTAAACCATCACAAATCGGCCATCATCTGACAGGAAAGGTTGGTGTCCGGCTTGTGAAACGTCAAGTATGGAAAGCCTTCTGTGGCCAAATCCGATATTGTTTTCAATGAATAAACCTTTATCATCCGGGCCGCGGTGTTCCAGCGCATCACGCATCTTTGTCAGGACGCGTTCGTCGACTTTTCTTTGCGACTGCAGATGTAAGATTCCGTTAATTCCGCACATAATTAATTAGTCTTGTTAATTAATTCATGATAGCGCGCCGCAATATTTTTCATATTGGCGTTGTAATCCGCATGGTCTTCCACAAATTCCCTGTTATTTAAAACCGCCTGATTTCTGTACGCTGCATTTTCATGTGCCCAAATAATTTCGTCGGCAAGGCTGCTAAAATCATCAACTGTGACCAACTGCCCGTTTTCACGATGCCTGATCCAGCTCCTGTTTCCAGGAATATCCGTTACGATCGGGTAACAATGTGTCGCCATCGCCTCAAATAGCGAGGAAGAAACGCCTTCAGTCGTAGGCATGCTGATATAAAAATTGGATTGCTGCAATATTCCCGGTAATTGGGTATTTGCGATTCTTCCGGTAAAATTTACTTTGGAATCTATATGTAATGTTTTGGCTAATGCCTGCAGGTTGTCAAGCTGCGTTCCGCCGCCAACAATCGTCAATGTAAAATCAATTCCTTTTTGGTTCAGGATGTCAAAAGCTTTTAAGATAATGTCATGCCTGTATTCCGGCATCAGTGACCGTGTAACCACCGCATGGATTTTTCCATTATCTGCATTGTTTCCCTTGGTAAAGGTTTTCAGGTCGATGCCTTTTGGCAAAACCATTACTTTAGCCATATCGACATTGGCAGCGTTCATTGAAACGGTCATCGCCGGACCCCAGGCATGGATCAGGGTCGCTTTTTTGAAAGCATAATGCTGGAGGGCTTTTTTCAGTGGAAGCATAATCGAATTTCCCGGCCACAAATCGGTAATTCCCTGTTGGGCGACCGCCATAGGCTTTACGCCCGACAATGCTGCAAGAAAACCATAACTGGTTGTCCTTTCGGCAATAATCATGTCTGGTTTGTGTATTTTGATGAGTTTTCTGACACGCGGAAAACAAAGGATATATTCCCACAGCCGCAGGCAACGGTTTTTGAGACCATTGCTTGGTGTTTTCAATTCCCAGGTAATAATTTCAAAACCGCCGAATTCCTTCAGGCCATTCATCCAAGTTATCGCATCGGCCCTGTAAGTTTCGCCAAGAAAAAGTATCTTCATCTTAAAATCGCAATCGAGCCATTAATCCCCTGAAGCCAAAGCCCTGTTCAGGAACTCGGTCAAAGGACGCAGCAAATGTAGTTTTTTTGCGGTATCATTTACAAAATTCTTATCATTCAATGATTTATCGTCAATTTTTGCGGAAGCCGTAAAACTTTTGAGCTTTAGGAATTCAATCGCGGGATGGTCTTTTTCAAAATTCTTCGGGGATGTTTTCAATGCGTTCGTCCTGTCAAGGTCGCCAAAAACGCTTTTGAAATTTTTATCGGAAACAATCGCCTCAAGGTCGTCGTGGAAAAAATCAATTTCCTTGCGGATTTTCTTCAATTCTGAAGCTTCGGGCGAATAGAAACCGCCAGCCAGAAAACTTTTTCCTTTTTCAAAATGGATGTAATAACCGGGCGCATTTACGCCGCTGGGATTGGTATTCATCCAGATGCCCATATGGGATTTGTATGGCGATTTGTCTTTTGAAAAACGGATATCGCGATTGATGCGGAACGTGCAGTTTTTCACTTCCAGCATTTTTAATGCCGGATCTAATGGTTTCATCGCTTCGAGAAATTCCGAAATCAGTTGGTGGTAATCCTTTTTGTAAGCTTCATAACGGACTTTATTCGCCTGGAACCAGTCGCGGTTGTTGTTCTTTTTTAAATCTTCGAGAAATTGAAGGCTTTCCGGTGAAATCATTGCAGTTGTTTTTTTAGGTCTTCTTCAGAGACAAATCCTTTGTGTTCCCAAACCACTTTCCCATTTTGGTACAGCATCAACGCAGGCAAATCGTCAACTTTGAGTTGGGAAGCGAGCGTTTTGTTTTCGTCGGCGTTGAGGCGCACAATCGTGACTTTATCGGCCATGTCTTTTTGCATTTTCAAGACAAAAGGCGTCATTTTCTTGCACGGCTCACACCAATCGGCGTAGAAATCAACAAGCACTTTTTTGTCTGTTTTGAGCAGTTCGCCAAATTCCTGGTCGCACATCCCGATGATTCGCTCGTCGGGTTTTGCCAATCCTGCTGCGCTCCATTTCATCATGCCGCCTTGCAGGTTGTAGATTTGTGAAAACCCCATTTCCTGGAGTTTTTGTGCGGCTTCAGCGCTGCGTCCGCCGACTTTGCAATAGACAAAAATGGGTTTGGATTTATCATACCTGGATGCCCTGGCGGCAAAATCATCGCTGTTCCAATTGACATTGGCCGCATCGTCAATGTGTTCGCCTGCAAATTCTTCCGGCGTGCGAACGTCGAGCAATTGCGCGTTTGGCGTGGCTTTTAATTTGGCCGCAAAATCCAATGGCGGAATCGTTTGTATATTTTTTGGCGTTTGTCCGTTGCAGTTGAGAAACAGGACAGAAAGTAATAGTAGAGAGAAGATTTTTGTTTTCATTTTTAAAAATTTCAGGCAGCTAATTTACTGAAAATTACAGATTAAATATTTTATAAGTCTGGTGCGTCGATTTGACGATCGCTTCGGTGCGTTCCGGGTGCGTATCGGAAATGAACAATTGCCCGAAATCGTCGTTGTTGACCATTTCGACAATTTTGCCCACGCGCGTTTCGTCGAGCTTGTCGAAAATGTCGTCAAACAAAAGGATTGGTTTCTGGCCACTGCGTTTCTTGACAAAGTCGAATTGCGCGAGTTTCAGCGCAATCAGGAAAGATTTCTGCTGGCCCTGCGAGCCGAATTTCTTGATTGGATGACCATCGATTTCAAAAGACAAATCGTCTTTGTGCACGCCAACACTGGTATATTGCAGTACTTTGTCCTTGTCGAAATTCTCATGCAGCAATTCGAGGTAATCGTTATCGGTCAGGTCGCTTTGGTAAACGACTTGTACTTCCTCGGCCGAATCGGTGATCGCATGATGGTGTTTGTTGAAAATCGGGATAAAATCCGACAGGAATTTCTTGCGCTTCTCAAAAATCGGCTGGCCCAAAGCGTTGAGCTGCTCGTTGTAAATGCCAAGCGTTTCCTTGTCGAATACGCGGTTGATGGCAAAATATTTCAGCAACGCATTGCGCTGTACGATGACTTTCTGGTATTGGATCAGGTGCTGTAAGTAATGCGCGTCGAGTTGCGAAATGACGCTGTCGATGAATTTACGCCGTGTTTCACTGCCTTCGGTGATCAGGTCGCGGTCGGATGGCGAAATGATGACCAGCGGGATAAACCCGACATGCTCGGAAAGCTTTTCGTATTCCTTTCCGTTGCGCTTCAGGATTTTTTTCTGCCCTTTTTTCAGGCTGCACAAAACCTGCTCGTCGCGTGCTGACTTTTCAAATGTGCCGTCAATGACGAAAAAATCTTCGCCATGTTTGATATTCTGCACTGCCAAAGGATTGAAATAGCTCTTTCCATACGACAAATGGTAGATAGCGTCAAGCACATTGGTCTTACCGATGCCGTTTTTTCCGACAAAACAGTTGATTTTGCCATCAAATTCGAAACTGGCTTCCGAAAAATTCTTGTAGTTGAATAAGGAGATTTTCTTGAGGTACATAATTGGTGCGAAATTATTGAAAAAAGTTGGGATTAAAAAGTGGCTGAGTGCCTGAGTAGCTGAGCGGCTGAGAGATTGCCAAAAGTTCCTGTTCGGCGCGTTAGCGATTGAAGCGAAGTGCCGTGCACTGCGGAAAGCGCGGCCGCAGGCAACGCCCAAAAAGCCTGACATTTTAGCATCTAAAGTTCTTAGGCGCTCAGCTACTCAGGCACTCAGCAACTTATTCCTAATAACTTTACAAAAAAAGTTGCGTCAGTATGAATAAATATTTTATTTTTGCGGCTCACAAATTAAAATTAGATGGCAACGTACAATAAAAGAGGTTATAAGGCTCCGAAAGAAAAACTGGATGATAAAGGATTCATTGAAAATGTCAATGTTGATGAAAAAGACAGTACCACTGCAGGCGTTTTCAGTAAACTCGACGAGAGTGCTTCAAGAACGGAAGATTGGGTAGCGAAAAACCAGAAATACATCCTTGGATTTTTAACGGTTGCTGCTTTGATTACTGTCGGATATTTATTATTCCAGAAATTTATTGCAGAACCAAAGCAAACCGAAGCTGCCGACAACATGTTTGTCGCACAGCAAAACTTCCAGAAAGCGGTTGACGGCGATGCAAAAGCGGATTCACTTTTCAAATTGTCTTTGAACGGTTCTGAAGGAAAACAGGGATTTGTACAGATTGCCGATCAATATTCGGGAACTGATGCTGGAAACCTGGCCAACTATTATGCTGGAGTGGCTTACCTGAATACGAAAAAATATACTGAAGCCATCGCTTCATTGGAGAAATTCAAATCTGACGACGCTGTTTTGGCGGCGACGGCTACCGGATTGATCGGTGATGCATATGCACAGCAAAACCAACCGGCAAAAGCATTGGAATACTACCTGAAAGCTTCTGAAACCAACAAAAATGATTTCACGACACCGCGCTTTTTGATGAAAGCAGGACAAACGGAATTGGCGCTTGGAAAAAAAGCGGATGCGTTGAAGCATTTCACTGAAATCAAGGAAAAATACGAAAGTGCAGACGAAGCGAGAAGCATTGATGCCCTGATCGGACTCGCTCAGTAAGGTGTTGAGATATTAGTATTGAGACTCGGGCGAACGCGAACAGGCGAAGTAATTGAGATTCCTTAAATTTCAAATGCTGAATTAAAATGTACATCTCAATTCTCAATACTCACAGCTAATATCTAAAAATGGCAACCGCAAATAAAAATTTATCCAACTACGATAAAAACATAATCCCAAACGCGAAGCAATTTCGGTTTGGGATTGTTGTTTCAGAGTGGAACGACCACATTACAAACGGCCTGTATTCAGGTGCTGAAGCGGCTTTGCTCGACTGCGGCGCGTTAAAGGAAAACATTATCCGTTGGGATGCTCCCGGAAGTTTCGAACTCATTTATGGCGCAAAAAGGATGATCGACACGCAAAATATTGATGTTGTCATCACGATCGGCTGTGTCATCAAAGGCGAAACGATGCACTTTGAATTCGTCTGCGAAGGCGTGACACAAGGCATCAAAGACCTCAATTTGCTTGGCGATGTGCCGGTGATTTTTTGTCTGCTAACCGACAACAACGAACAGCAATCCATCGACCGTAGCGGCGGCATCCACGGCAATAAAGGCACGGAAGCGGCGATTGCTGCGATTAAGATGGCGGAGTTGCGGAGAAGTTCAAAACAGTAAGTTTTGGGCGTTGCCTGCGGCCGGGCTTTTCGCTACAATCTTTTGTTCGTGACCTCACAAAAGGATTTTCACTGCAACCCCTAACGCAGTTTATCCAAAATTGCTACGCACGGAACATTCCAAATCCATTCTTGATTTTTGTACCTGAAGTCCACTGGGCTTCCTCCTTTTAATTTCAAATGTGCAAAACTTTATCATCAAATTAAGACATAAATTCCTAAATTTGATGACATTCAAAAATCCCTAATGCCGAGTATCATCCAATTACTTCCCGACCATGTTGCCAACCAGATTGCGGCAGGTGAAGTCGTCCAGCGACCCGCTTCCGTAGTCAAGGAACTCATGGAAAATGCCGTCGATGCAAAAGCCACCGACATCAAGCTCATCGTTAAGGATGCCGGAAAATCATTGGTCCAGGTCATCGATAATGGCCTCGGGATGAGCGTCACAGATGCGCGCTTGTGCTTTGAAAGGCATGCGACTTCCAAAATCCGCCAGGCCGAGGACTTGTTCTCCTTGTACACCAAAGGATTCCGCGGCGAGGCGTTGGCTTCGATTGCGGCGATTGCGCATGTCGAAATGAAAACCCGCCAGGAAGAAGAAGAACTCGGAAACCATATTGTCATTGAAGGCAGCAAATTCATGTCGCAGGACGTGGCTGTGCTGCCGAAAGGCACGTCATTCTCGATCAAGAACTTATTTTTCAATATTCCGGCGCGACGCAATTTCCTGAAATCGGAAACTGTCGAGCAAAGACACATTGTCGATGAATTCCAGCGCGTCGCATTGGCGCACCCGAACATCCATTTTACAATGTACCACAACGGCAGCGAGATGTTCAATCTGCCGCCGTCGAACAACCGCCAGCGCATCGTCAATATTTTTGCCGGGAAAACCAACGAGAAACTCGTCCCGATCCAGGAAGAAACCGAAATCGTGACGATACGGGGATTTGTCACGAAGCCTGAATTTGCAAAGAAAAATCGTGGGGAACAGTTTTTCTTTGTCAACAACCGGTACATCAAAAGCGGCTATTTGCACCACGCGATCATGTCGGCTTATGAAGGTTTGCTCAAAGACGGCTGCCAACCGGGTTATTTCATTTATTTGAATGTGCCGCCGCATACGATCGACATCAACATCCATCCGACAAAAACCGAAATTAAGTTTGACGACGAGCATGCGTTGTATGCCATTTTACGGTCGGCTGTCAAGCACGCTTTGGGGCAATTCAATGTCACGCCAGTGTTGGATTTTGAGCGCGATCCGAATTTAGATACACCATACCAATACCAAAATAAAGAAGCGGAATACCCAACGATCCAGGTCAATGGCAATTTCAATCCATTTGCAGAAGTGAAGAACGAAAAGACATTTTCAGGTACGTCAAATTATCGGCCTAAGCCAGACTCGAGCTTTAGCGAACAGGCGAAGCAAACGGCAAACTGGGAAAGTTTGTATGTTGGCCTAAAACACGATACCGAAACGATTTCCGAAACCGATGAGATGTCCTTTGAAAATGAGGCCGTGACATCGTCCTTGTTTGATGACAATGAGGAAACGCAACCGGTTCACCGTACGTACCAAATCCATAAGAAATACATCGTCAGTCCAATCAAATCGGGTATGGTCATCATCGACCAGCAGCGTGCACACCAACGCGTGTTGTATGAGGAATTCCTGACCAGCATGACCGTGCATCAGGCGTCAAGCCAACAATTGCTGTTTCCGCTGAACCTGTATTTTTCTACAGGCGAAATGGAGTTGATTTCAGAGCTCAAACTCTCGCTGGCCAACACCGGTTTCGTATTCGAGGAAACTGCCGAAGACCATGTCGTGATATCCGGCGTGCCTGTCAATGTGACCGAAAGTGAGGTTTCGATTGTTTTGGAACAATTATTAAGCGACCTGCACGACGGCATTCCCGAGAGCAGTTTCAGCCAGAACGACAGCATCGCCAAATCGATGGCCAAAAGCCTGGCGGTCAAAACCGGAACCTATTTAACCGAAAAAGAACAAGAAAACCTTGTCAACGGCTTATTTGCCTGCAAGGAACCGAATGTTTCGCCATTCCAAAAACCCACATTCATCACGATGCGCGTGGAAGATTTAGATAAAAAGTTTTCAATATGATGAACATCACGCCGACTGTTAAGCAGTTGCTTATTATCAATATTATTTTTTTCATTGGCTCGCTGGCAGTGCCGCAGGCTAATGATTTGCTGGCACTATACAATTTCCAAAGTGATAAATTCCAGTATTGGCAACCCATCACACATATGTTCATGCACGGAAGCGTCATGCATATCGCTTTTAACATGTTTGCGTTGTATTCTTTCGGTTCGGCGCTGGAACATTTCTGGGGCAGCACAAAATTTCTGTTTTTTTACATATCATGTGGTTTGGGCGCAGCGGCAATGCAAATAGGCATCAATTATTTGGAAATGCAGCACATCCTGAAAGCTGCCGCAGATTTGGGCCTTTCCGATAGCACGCTAAAGCAGGTTTTGAATGTCACTTTTACCGATGGCACTTATTACCGAAGTGATTTGCTCCTGAAAGGAATCAAGCCAATCCTGGAAAATGCAGGTAAGGCCAATCTCCTCAATAATGATAATTTCACGGCATTGTACAATGCTGCGATAAACGTGCAAACCCCAATGGTTGGCGCTTCCGGAGCCATATACGGGCTGTTGGTCGCTTTTGCATTTATGTTCCCAAATGCCGAACTGTTGCTGATGTTCATCCCAATTCCGATAAAGGCGAAATATTTTGTTCCCGGATTACTGTGCGTCGATTTGTTTTTGGGCGTTTCCGGAGATTCTATTTTTGGCGGAGGCGATGGCGTTGCCCATTTCGCGCATGTCGGCGGCGCGCTGGTCGGGTTTGTCATGATGTGGTATTGGAAGAAAAACCAGTTCAACAAAAACCGTTGGAATTAAAAACTTATGAGCCTGATTGACGATTTAAAACTGCAGTTTCGCATGGGCGATGTCACGACCAAATTGATTTTTTGGAATGTGCTGTTTTTTGCGATTCCCGAAGTCGTTTTTGCGTTTTTGCAATTGTCCAACATTCATATCAACTATTTATATTATATCAGCCTTTCGTCGAACCCGTCTGAATTGCTGTGGAAACCCTGGTCTTTGATCAGCTACAATTTCTTCCATGCCGGAATCTGGCATTTGATTTTCAATATGTTGATGCTGAGTTTTGCCGGGCGTTTATTCCTGACTTTTTTCACCCAGAAACAACTGCTTGGGTTGTATTTGACCGGCGGCATTTTTGCAGGCGGCATTTACATTTTGTGCTATATGTTTTTCCCGGCATTGGTCAATATCAATGCATCATTGATTGGCGCTTCGGCAGCGATCATGTGTATTCTATTTGCGACGGTCAGTTATTCGCCCACAATGCCAGTCAGGCTCTTGATATTCGGAAATGTCAAGCTTTGGCATATTGCTTTGGTATTGGTTTTTGTGGATTTGATTTCGCTTCCGGCCAACAATACCGGCGGCCATCTTGCCCATTTGGGTGGTGCATTTTTTGGCTATATTTACATTTGGCAATTGAAATCAGGCCGGGATTTGAGCAAATGGGTTTCGGCAGTTTTGGATCTGTTTGACAGCAGTCAAAAAGCGCCTTTCAAAAAAGTGCACAAAAATTATCGAAAGCCCGAAACCAAAAAAGCATCCAAAATCGTAACAAAAGATAAAGCGCAGCAACAGATTGATGAGATTCTCGACAAAATCAGCCGCTCGGGTTACGACAGCCTGACCAAAGAAGAGAAGGAATTTTTATTCCGCGCAGGAAAACAATAAGCAAATGAAGAAGCTTTCGTGGTTCAACAAAACAATGTTTTTTTTCAATATAGTCTTGGCTGTATTGACTTTCATTGCGTATGTTTTGCCATTTCTTGCTCCGAAATTGTTTCCGATCCTGTCGGTTTTGACGCTTATTCTCCCGTTATTCCTGATATTGAACACGCTGTTTTTTTTCTATTGGGGCATACAGCTCAAAAGGCAGATTATCCTTTCGGGATTGGTGTTGCTGATGGGTATTACCTTCATCAATAAGTTTTACAAATTCTCTTCTGCCGATTTGCCTCAAGCCGATAAGGATTTTACCGTCATGAGCTATAATGTGCGGTTGTTCAACCTTTTTAAATGGCTCCCGAAAACGGATGTCGCAGATCAGATACAGACTTTCATCAATGACAACAATCCTGATATTTTGTGCCTTCAGGAATATTCGTCGTCGGCTGATATCGATCTAAAAGTATATCCGCATAAATTCATCCTGATGCAGGGCGACAAGATCAAAACAGGGCAGGGGATTTTCTCCAAGTTTCCGATTATCGACCAAGGCAGCCTTGATTTCCCGAATTCAAACAACAATGTGATTTATGCCGATATCAGGAAAGGCATCGATACGATTCGCGTCTACAGCATCCATTTGCAATCCATCAAGATCACGCCCGACGTAAACGACATCAACAACGACATCAACGACATTGACCAGCGGAAATCGGGAAGGATTTTCTGGCGCATCAGCAAGGCGTTTCGGGAACAGCAGCTTCAGGCCGAAATTATCATGGAACACAAAAAGAAATGCCATTACCCAATCATCATTTGCGGCGATATGAACAACAGCGCATTTTCATATGTATATCGAAGCATCAAAGGACAGCTCAATGACAGTTTTGAAGAAGGTGGAAATGGTTTTGGGCAGACGTATAATTTCAAGTATTATCCGGCGCGCATCGATTATATTTTTGTCGACCCTAAAATGCAGGTACGCAATTTTAAGAACTTCCCCGAATTCAAAAACTCCGACCATTATCCAATCATGACGCGGCTTTTGATGGAGTAATTACAACTGTTGCCTTTTCAGGTAATCCATCGCATATCTTCCTTCGTTGAAAAGCAAATCCAAAATGCTGAGGTTGTTGATAAAACCGTGCTTGTCGCCGAAAACCTGCGTGTAATTTTCAAAATTGGCGTGGTCTTTCTTTCCGTTTGCCAGAATCCGAAAGTCGGTCAATTGCAGAACGTCGTGGAAATATTCAGACGTTTTTCCTAATTCCATTTTCATGCCAAGGCATTTCGAAACGATAGCCATTGTTTCAAGGTTCAAATCCATCAGGAAGCCGTGCTTTTTTTCAAATACGGGCAAAATGGCATCTTCAAAATATTCGAAGAAAGGCGAGGAGCGATAAGCGGCTTCCAATGATTTGAAATGCTGTTTCTGCCAATCAAAAGCTGTTTCCAGGCGGATGTCTTTTGTTTTTTGGTGTGCGTTTGCCGAATGCTTTATTGGAATATTCAGCAATTGAATCCCGTTTGGACTATAAATGTACATCCTGTTCCGGTTGGTTTGTTTTTGGAAATTGTCTTCCATTTCAAGCGTCACCAAATCGGCATTGGCCATAGCCACAAAATGGCTTATGGATGGAAAATAAGTTGGATGTATTAAGACGTCCATGTTACTCTTTAGCTGCTTTCCTTTTTTTCATAAAGAAATCAAACACGAAATAAGCAAGCAAAGCAATTAAGAAGAACTTCAGGTAAGAAACCGGTTCGCCTTCTCCGCCAACAGTCGTAAACAAACGTTCCCAGCGAATTTTGCTAAACCCTTTTTTATTCGGGTCGATGCTCATCCAGATGAATACGGGTTTACCAACGATATGGTCTTCGGGTACAAATCCCCAAAAACGGCTGTCTTCAGAGTTGTGGCGGTTATCGCCCATCATCCAGTAGTAATTCTGCTTAAACGTATATGACGTCGCCAATTGGCCGTTTATTCTGATTTCATTTCCCGTTGCTTTGAGGTCGTTGTTTTCGTAAACCGAAATAATTCGTTTGTAGAATGGCAAAGTTTCGGCATTCAATGCGACTGTTTTTCCTTGTTGTGGAATGTAAATCGGGCCTAAATTATCGACGGTCCAGTTTTTTGTATACGGGAAAATGGTTGGGTCGGCTTCTTTAAAAACATTCCTGACGACACTTTTCACGACCGGATTTTGCCTCAGCATTGCCGCTGCGGCATCAGTCATGGCGCGGAAAGTAAAAGTATAAGTTCCGGTTTGGCCATAGGCTTCAGTAATGTGGAGCTGGTTTAGGATATAATCGGCATCAAAACCCGAACCGTCGGTAGTGACGGTATAAGAATATTGCGGCCTTGCCCTTTCGGGAAAAATCAGCTTTTTGCCATTGATGAAAACATCACCGTTGACAACGGAAAGGCTGTCGCCCGGGATTCCGACACATCTTTTGACATAATTCGATTTTTTGTCGACAGGTTTGTCGACTTTTACACCGGATCGGTCAAAGAACTTCACGACCGTATCAACCGGCCAGTTGAATACGACGATATCATTATTCTCGATTTTTTCCATTCCCGGAAACCTGAAATAAGGCAGTTGCGGCCAATTGGAATAGGACTTTTTATGTGTAAACGGAATCGTGTCGTGTACCATCGGCGCAGCAACTGCGGTCATTGGCGTTCTTGCACCATAATGGAATTTGCTGACAAAAAGGTAATCGCCAATCAACAGCGATTTTTCCAATGAAGACGTCGGAATTGTAAAAGGCTGCATCACATAAGTATGCACAATCGTAGCGACGACAATGGCAAAAAGCAATGAACTGACTGTGTCGCCGACTTTAGATTTAGGCACCAAGCTTCTGTCGGTGATGTAATTCTGTGGCTGCGTATAATTGACATAATAAATATAAAGCCCAAAAGTAAAAATGCCCAAAAGCGTATCAGTAGTCGAATTTTTCCCAAAACTTCTCAGCGTTTCGACCCAAACGACCGGGAACATAATCAGGTTTACAATCGGAACGAAAAGCAAAATCGTCCACCATGTCGGCCTGTTGATGATTTTCATCAACACAATCGCATTGTAAACCGGAATTGCCGCTTCCCATCTTTTCCTGCCGGCGCTTTCATATAATCTCCATGTTCCTGCAAAATGCACGATTTGTACAACCAGGAAAAAAATAAACCATTGGGTTAATGTCATGATGTCTAATTTTATGTTATTGCGTAAGTCTTTGGCTTACGATGTTGTTACAGTTTTATAATTTCTTTAACGCGTTTACAATCCGAGCACGTCTTTCATTGTAAACACGCCATTCTTATCCAAAATCCATTCTGCTGCCAAAACCGCTCCCAAGGCAAATCCTTCGCGATTGTGCGCTGTATGCTTGATTTCGATGGTGTCAACAGGGGAATGGTAAAAAACGGTATGCGTTCCTGGCACTTTGTCAATGCGTTTGGCCTCGATTAGTATTTCGTCTGGTTTTGCATTTTCCAAAGCCCAACTCGAATAATCGGAATTGTCGATAATGCCTTTTGCCAATGTAATCGCGGTTCCGCTTGGCGCATCGAGCTTTTGTGTGTGATGGATTTCCTCCATGGCGATTTTATACTGCGGGAACTTTCTCATGATTTTCGCGAGGTATTCATTCAGTTCAAAGAAGATATTGACGCCGAGACTGAAATTCGACCCGTAAATGAACGCGCCGTTTTCTTCTTTGCATTGCGCTACGACGATTTCATAATCCTCAAGCCAGCCCGTCGTTCCTGAAACAACAGGGATATTTGCATTCAATGCGGTCGTGATGTTGATGACAGCAGCTGTCGGCACACTGAAATCAATCGCGACATCGGCAGTTTCCAATCCGTCAAAAGTATTGTCTTCAGTCTTTTTCAGGACAATCTCATGGCCGCGCTGCAACGCGATAGCCTCGATAGCCTGTCCCATTTTACCATATCCCAAAAGTGCTATTTTCATCTAGAAAGTATAGTTTAAAGTCAGCCCGACATTGGGTTTGTAATTGATTTCATTCTGGTACACATCCGGCGCCAGCGACAATCTATCATTGACATTAAATTGCTTCAAATGCGCGTCGACATTGGCATCGACGATATTCAGCACATAAAATGCAGCGGTAACCAACATCGAAAGGTCACGGTTACGCTGGTAAAATTTCTGTGCCGCAATCAGTCGCGTGTTGTCAAGGTATTGGTAATTGTCGTCGTTGTATCCGGAAAGCCTGCGTTTGTAAGCATCGCGGACCTGGTGGTATTTGGTATTGTTCAACGAATAGAAATAAAGACTCGTGCCCATCGCGCCGTAAACCAGCGGGATTTTCCAGTATTTTTTGTTGTAAGCCTGTCCAAGTCCGGGAAGGATGGCCGAATAAAAAGCGGCTTTTGCCGGTGCAAGCGGATTGATTTCAGCGCCTTTTATCGTATCGGTAGCCACAAGCACACCGTCATCTTTTCCCTGCGAAAAAACCGTTCCCGAAAGGAATACGAAAAAGACTATGTAAATGAGTTTATTCACTGCCTTTGATCAGGTTGATGATGCGGTTGAAGTCGGCTTCCGATTGGAACGGAATCGTGATTTTCCCCTTTCCGTTCCCGGTGATTTTCACGTCGGCTTTGGTTCCGAGCAATGCGGCCAATTCCTTTTGCTGTGCTTCTGCGCTGAAAGTCGCCGTTTTTGCTTTTCCGGCAGCTTTCGGTTTCAGGCTTTCGTGGTGGTTTTTGACCAGTGCTTCGGTTTCCCTGACGGACAAATTCTTGCTGACGATTTTCTGGTAAATATCAGTCTGCACTTCATGGTCGTCGATGTTGATGATCGCACGGCCGTGGCCCATACTGATAAATCCGTCGCGGATTCCGGTTTGGATAATCGGGTCGAGTTTCAAAAGGCGCAGGTAATTCGCAATCGTCGAACGTTTTTTACCGACGCGCTCACTCATTTGTTCCTGCGTCAACTGGATTTCGTCAATCAATCTCTGGTAAGAAAGCGCAATCTCAATCGGATCCAAATCATGACGTTGGATATTTTCGACCAAAGCCATTGTCAGCGACTCATTGTCATTGGCAATTCGGATATAGGACGGAATTGTAGTCAGTCCCGCGATTTTAGAAGCGCGCAGCCTGCGTTCCCCTGAAATCAGCTGGTATTTATTGAAATCGGATTTGCGTACGGTAATCGGCTGGATTACGCCCAATTCGCGGATCGACGACGCCAGTTCCTGAAGCGAATCTTCATTAAAGTTGCTACGCGGCTGGAATGGGTTGATTTCGATGGCATCAATGTCGAGTTCGACGATACTGCCAACGACTTTGTCTGCATTCTTGTCGTTAACCGACTGGATGTCATTGTCCGGGTCTTTCAACAATGCCGATAATCCTCTTCCCAATGCCTGTTTCTTCACTGCTTTTGCCATAAAATCAATTGCTGTTTTTCTTTATAATTTCCTGTGCCAGGCTCAGGTAATTCGATGCGCCTTTGCTGGTCGCGTCAAAATTGATGATGCTTTCGCCAAAACTTGGCGCTTCGCTGAGCTTGACATTGCGCTGGATGATTGTCTTGAATACCATGTCGTGGAAATGCTTCTGCACTTCTTCGACAACCTGGTTTGATAAACGCAGGCGCGAATCAAACATTGTCAGTAATAAACCTTCAATATCGAGTTCCGGATTGTGGATTTTCTGTACGCTTTTGATCGTGTTCAGCAATTTACCCAAACCTTCCAATGCAAAATACTCACACTGAATCGGAATCACGACAGAATCTGCCGCTGTCAACGCATTCAACGTCAAAAGCCCCAATGATGGCGCGCAGTCAATCAGGATATAATCGTATTTGTCTTTAATATTTGCAAGCGCTTTTTTGAGCATGTATTCGCGTTCTTCCTTGTCGACGAGTTCGATTTCGATGGCGACAAGGTCGATGTGCGCCGGAATCACGTCGACATTCGGGGCTGAACATTTCACGATCGCTTCTTCAGGAAGTGCGCTGTGTTCGAGGATTTGGTAAGTGCCAATTTCAACACTGTCCACGTCAACGCCAAGGCCTGAGCTCGCATTGGCCTGCGGGTCGGCATCGATCAGCAATACTTTTTTTTCCAGAACGCCCAGTGACGCTGCGAGGTTTACCGATGTTGTCGTTTTTCCGACGCCGCCTTTCTGGTTGGCAATAGCAATGATTTTACCCATTAATTCTTTACAATTTTGAGCCGTAAAAATACAATTAATTATGGGTTTTGCAACGGCGAATTGTTAAGAAAGTTGCAAAGTTATGAGCAGTTGCAAAGCATCGGGACGCCAAAGTTTTAACTGTTTCTTAGGAGCTGATTCCTGCTTTCCGCTGCAATCTTTTTTTCGGTGAAAAACCTCAAAAAAGGATTTCCACTTCAATCAGGGCTAGGGCGGGTGTTGATTTTCCTGATTTCGGCTACCTGCAACGGTAACCATGAACATAAATAAACCACAAGACTGCGTTAGGGATTGAAGCGTAAATCTTTTTCTTGCAAAGAAAAAATTGCAGCGGAAAGCCCGGCCGAGGGCAACGCCCAATTATTCATCAAATTAATCCGACTTTTTCGCCTTGATCATCATTTCCAGCATGTCCCACATTTCTTCAGGAATCGCTTCCAAAATGTTGAATTGTCCTGCGCCTTTGAGCCATTCGCCGCCGTCAATCGTGATGACTTCGCCATTGACATATGCCGAGAAATCCGACACCAGATAGGCTGCAAGGTTCGCCAATTCCTGATGGTCGCCAACGCGTTTCAACGGCACTTTTTTCGCCATGTCGAATTTCTCCGCCAAATCGCCGGGCAGTAATCGGTCCCAGGCGCCTTTCGTGGGAAACGGCCCGGGTGCAATCGCATTCGAACGGATGCCGTATTTCGCCCATTCGACAGCCAAACTTCTGGTCATTGCCAAAACGCCGGCTTTTGCAGTCGCGCTTGGCACGACATAAGCCGAACCGGTCCACGCATAAGTCGTCACGATATTCAATATTGTAGATGATTCCTGTTTTGTATCAATCCAGTGTTTTCCAAACGCGAGCGTACAGTTTTTCGAGCCTTTCAGGACAATATCGATAATCGTATCAAAGGCATTCGCCGACAATCTTTCGGTCGGTGAGATGAAGTTTCCGGCTGCATTATTCAATAAAACATCGACTTTTCCAAATGTGTCCAAAACGGTTTTCAGCATGGCTTCAACCTCTTCATAATGGCGGACATCGCATTGAACGGGAAGGCATTTTCCGCCGGTTTCCGTTTGGAGTTCGTCGGCGGTATTTTTTAATTTATCCAGGTCGCGGGAAGTAATCGCGACGTTGGCGCCAAGTTCGAGAAAATATTTCGTCATCGCTTTACCAAGGCCGCTTCCACCGCCGGTCACTACGATTGTTTTTCCTTTGAGCGCGTCGTCGCGGAGCATTTTTTGTTTGAAATCCATGTTGGAATGTTTTGATTAAATTCGATAGCGGTCTGCTTTTACTTTTTCACGATTTTCTGTACGGTTTTCTGCCCGTTTTCAAATTCGATGTTTACGATATAAACATTTGGCGCAAGCCCGGACAAATCGATTTCACCGGTATTTCCGGTCCATACTTTTTGTCCCATCATATTGTTGACGGTAACCTGCCTGACATTTTCGGTATAAGAAACCGTTGCTGTTCCTGTCGTCGGGTTTGGATAAAGGCGGAATTGGTCGCGCTCAAAATTCGCCACCTGCAATTGGCTTTGTCCATCGCCCTGCAAATAAAGCGATAGCGGAAAATTGCCTTGTCCGCCAACAAATTGTGCATCCGGAACCGTGATTTTGAAAGTGTGGTTTCCAGCCGCCAATGTGCCTAATGTCAAAACGCGGATCGGGATTTCATTTCCGGGGCACCAATTGTTCCATTCGGTCCACCATGAGGTAGTTTGCGGGCTGGAACCATAAATGCCATTGCCTTGTGTGTTGTACATCCGGAATGGCTCGCATGAAATGCCGCCTGGCGTATAAGTGATATTCGGCACATTGTCGACAAAAGTGTTGTGTATGCGGCGCACATATTCTTCTCCGCCGTCATTCGAACCGTGATTCGACGTGATGAGGTACATTTTTGCATTTGGCACTGCGTTGACAAGATTGAAGCTGATGGTTTTTGCGGTCGTACCAACGGCATCGGTCGCATTAGGGTTGTAATTGTTGAAATCCGCAATCATCGACAATGGCAATAAAAATGTCGCGGCCGATCCAATCGGCGTACCTGCGGTCACAAAATCAAGAGAGCCAAAAAATACATCGTTTCGTCCGGCACAGCCTGCAATTTGCTCTTGCGCCGCATATGGAACACCAAAAACCTGCAATTCGACCCAAAAATCATAAATCGAATTCAGGTATGGATCTCTGAGGATTTTGGCGACGTTATTGACCGCGAAACTATATGGCACTTGGTCGGGTTGTACATTTTTATTCATGAACGGCGTAATGAAACGGCCGACTTCAATGCGCGAAACATCAGCGGGATTATAGGTTGTGGCGCCTTTTGGAACGAATGCGAGGTTAACATTTCCGATGCGGTCATAATTGTCGCACGACGCTTTAATGGTAATATTCATGGTCAGTGACGCGCCAATCGAAGACAGCACCGTTGCACTGAGTTTGGTCGCATAAAGGTCATTGCGGTGGCGGATGACACCGTCGGGAACCGGAGCTGAAACCGGAGCCGCATAACCATCGTAAAAAAGCACTTCATCAAGGATATTTAATGTGACCTGCGGATTGGCGACTGCAGATTCCTGGGCGTTGCCCTTTGAAATGCAGATAAAAAGGCACAATAGAGAAAATAGTTGTTGTGTAGTTTTTTTCATGAAAGTTGGATTATTTGCACAAAAATACAAAAAACGATGGGGTATTTTTAAATAAAAAACCGTTTGATTTCAGATTCCACAAAGCCTTTCGGCCGCAGCCGCCAATGTCTGATCATCCTTCGCAAAACAAAACCGAACCAGCTTTGAATCTTTCCCATTTTCATAAAATACGGACAACGGAATGGCAGCTACACCAAATTCAGTAACCATCCGTTTTGTAAAATCCAGATCGGTTTCATTGCTGATATTGGCGTAGGACGCAACCTGGAAATAAGAACCTTCACAAGGCAAAAGGTCAAACCTGCTGTCCTTAATCAGGTCGCTGAAGAAATCGCGTTTTTGCTGGTAGAAATTTCCAAGCCCGGACACGTCAACCAAATCGAGATATTCTGAAATCGCAGCCTGCGCAATACTGTTGACACTGAACACAAGAAACTGATGCACTTTTTTGATTTCCTGCATCAAATGCAAAGGCGCTGCAGCATAGCCGATTTTCCAGCCCGTAATATGAAATGATTTCCCGAATGACGAAATCACAATGCTACGGTTTTGCAGTTTTTCGCGCATATGGACGGAAATGTGCTTTTTCTCAAAAGTGATGAATTCGTAGACTTCATCCGACAAAACAATGACATCCGGAAAAAAGGAAAGCAGGTTTTCAAGCGCCTCAAAATCATCCGGAGTCCAGATTTTTCCAGATGGGTTGTGCGGATTGTTGATGACGATCATTCGCGTTTTGGCGTTCATCTTTTCCGAAATGGCATTCCAGTCGGGCAAGAAATCAGCATCCAACGCCACATGTACGGGTTTGGCATTACACAAAAGCACCGGCGCGTCGTAACAATCGTATGCCGGATCAAGAATGATTACTTCTTCATTGGCATGGACCAAAGCCTGGATCACAGTAAAAATGCCTTGTGTCGCTCCGGCGGTAACCAGAATTTCAGAAGCGGCATCCATAGTCCTGTTATAGGATTTTTGAATCAGCTTTTGGATTTTGTCCAATAACGGCGGATAACCCGCGCTTGGCATGTATTGGTGGAAATTTTCGTTTGCGATCCGGGATACGATATCCGTCAGTTTGGTGTCGACGGGAAAATTTGGAAACCCCTGCGACAAATTAATCGCATGGTGTTCATTGGCCATTTTTGACATGGTCGTAAAAATGCTGGTGCCGGTTTTTGGAAGTTTGGACATCAAATATCTTTTAGGAATCCAAAGTACGGAAGATTCAAATATTTTGTATCATTCTTTTCTTTAAATTTGTCTAATACCCAAAAAATGAACGCGTTATGAAATCCTTGAAAATTATTTTATTCAGCTGCCTGGTTTTATTGTTTGCTTCGTGTGAATCTGACGATGGCGGCAGTGGCACAGCAGTTTTTGCTGTTCCGGTGGTGAAATCATTGTCAGCAATCAGGAACAGCGTTTCGATTTTGACTGCAGTGGAAACCGATTCCCAGGGCAAAATATACGTCACCGAAAACAACCTTTTTTACATCGCCAAAGAAACCGGCGTCCATGTTTTCGACAACCAAAATCCGGCTTCGCCACAAAATATCGCATTCATCAACATTGAAGGCGTACACGATATTGCCATAAAAGACCATTACCTGTATGCCGACAATTATGTCGATTTGCTGGTTTTTGACATTGCCGACATCAACAACATTACCTTGGTGCAAACGCTCCAGAATGCCGTGTCTTTTTATCCGGCTTATCCGGAATCGGCCGAATATTATGATTACAGCGTCGATGCCGGCGCGGGTGAAATCATTACGGGATTCAGGCTGGAAAACAGGGAAAGGCCTCAATACAACTCCACCGATGGCGATGTGCTGACTGCCGGTGAAGCGCAAAATGACAATGGCGCAGTTGGAACCGGTGGTTCTTTTGCGAAATTCCAAATCAATAAAAATGCATTGTATACAGTTGACAGTTACCAGCTGAACGTCTTCAATATCACCAATCCGGAAGCTGCCTTTTTTGACAAAGCGGTGTATATGGAAATGTGGTTTGGCGGCGGCCAATTGGAAACATTATTCAAACAAAAGGACTACCTTTTTGTAGGCGCGACAAACGGGATGCAGATTGTAGACGCATCGGATGAATTCAACCCTTATTTTATTTCCGGATTTTCGCACGCGACTGCCTGTGATCCGGTCGTCGTGAATGACAATACGGCTTATATTACGGTTCGCGGCGGCACATCTTGCGGCGCGATCGAAGACCAGGTGAATGTGATTGATGTTTCCGATATTACGAATCCAACATTGGTGTCGACGTATTTATTGGGCCAACCATACGGACTCGGTTTTGAGAATAATATCCTTTATGTATGCTGTGGTACGGATGGGTTGAAAGTTTTTGACGCCTCAAATGCTGCAGGACTGACACTCGAAAATTCGTATGCCGGGAATGTCACCGATGTCATTGCGATGGGTTCGCATTTGATTGCTGTTGGCGACAATAAAATCGTCCAATACAGTTACGGGCCGGATTATACGCTTGTGCCAATTAGCGAGCTAAACTTTTAATTTGGGCAAATCCTTGGCGAAATTTTTCAGGGTAATGAAAAAAGAAGTGCCATTTCCTTCTTCGGAATGGACTTCAATGGTGCCGTGAAGTTTTTCGATGCTTTCCTTTACGATATACAATCCGATGCCGGTGCCGCTGATTTTACCCGATATGCGAAAGAACATGTCGAAAATCTTATGATGGTGTAAATTGGCTATCCCGATGCCATTGTCGCTGACTGTAAGTTGCAGCTTTTCCGCCGTGGATTTTCCGGTTATTTTCAACAGGCTTGGAACACCGCCTTTTTTTTGGAACTTTATTGCATTGGAAATCAGGTTTTCCATGATGGTGTTGAACGTCTGCGGGTCAGAATGAAAAGGCTGCCCTTCATTTATTTCGACTTCAAAATCCAGGCTTTCAGCCTCTTTGATGTTGTGGAACGAATAGATGATTTCTTTTATCGTTTTGTCGAGTGCTATTTTTTTGATATCGATTCCGGTGCGGTTGTTTCTGGAATAGCTGAGAATGTTTTTTATAAATCCGTCCAGGCGGTTGATACCGTTACGGATCATTTTTGCGTGCAAAAGCGTATCTGTTTCGTCGCTTTCCTCTTCAATAAAAGAAACCAACCCGAGAATGGAAGTCAGCGGAGAGCGCAAATCATGTGATACGCTGTAAACAAAACGGTCGAGTTCAAAATTGGTTTTGACAAGTTCTGCATTTTGTTCCTCAAGCTTGAGGTCGGCTTTGATCAGTTCCTCATTCGCCATGGTTAATTCTGTGGCTCTTTTCTCTTTTTCTTCATTTTGGAAGACGAGCTCAAAATTGGCAACGATCAATTCTGCTGCGCGTTTCTCTTTTTCCCCGTTTTGGAACCGGAGTTCTTTATTGGCGACAATCAGCTCGGCAGCGCGTTTTTCTTTTTCTTTATTCTGAAAAGCGAGTTCTTTGTTGGCAATGATGAGTTCGGCGGCGCGTTTTTCTTTTTCCTTGTTTTGGAATGTCAGTTCTGTATTGGCAATGATGAGTTCGGAGGCACGTTTTTCTTTCTCTTTATTCTGAAATGCCAACTCTTTGTTTGCGATGATGAGCTCTGCTGCGCGTTTTTCTTTTTCCGTATTCTGGAAAGTCAGTTCTTTATTGGCAATGATGAGTTCGGCAGCACGTTTTTCTTTTTCTGCGTTCTGGAAGGCGAGCTCTTTGTTTGCAATAACGAATTCTGCTGCCCTTTTTTCTTTCTCCCGATTTTGTACCTGATGGTCTTTATTTGTTTTAATCATGTTCTGGATTGCTTCCTTATCGGCAGTGATATCCAGCGACAAAACACAAATCCCTTCCTCAACAGGCTCGATGCTGAGGTTAAACCAACGGTTTGAGCCATCTTCATACACAAATTCGTTTTCCAAACGCCTTGTTTTCCGGTCATTCATCGTCTCTTGGAGCAATTTAAAAAGTGCCGTCTGCCGAATGCCGGGATAACATTCCATCATGCTCTTTCCAAGCAACAATTGCTTCGGCTTTTTTGCATGTATGGATACAATATCATTCAGGTAAATATAGCGCCATTCAAAATCGATGATCTGGATGCCTTCAAGGAGGGAATCAAACATAGTGTGTTTGATGTCCATTTTATCCATAAATAAGTATTGGCTGTTTTCGAGAAGAAAAGGTTCGGTATTTTTCATGTGATTATTTTATTGCCAAACCAGAAGTGCTGTTTAAACTATTGCGTCATGGTTATTAAATGATTCAGGCAAAGAGTATTAAACACAAGGTAACTATTGGCAATCCAAAAAATAGCTATTTAACTTTTTAATGGGATTATAATCGATGTAATGCATAAAACGTTAAAAAGAATACATAAAATTATGAAAAATCCTATCTTAATATAGAAATTTTAAAAACGTAAAAAAGATTATATGCTAAGAAGGAATTCTTTAGTAATGGGTTTTTCGCGGAAAGCAACCACGTTTTTATCATCATCAGCACGGGCAATGTCATTGTCATCAATTGAAGAAGAAACGACGAAAACCGAACATTGGCCTTTTAAATCGGGCGGGAATTGTGCATAAGCTTCCAGAAACTCAAAACCCGACATGATCGGCATGTAGATGTCGACAAAAATAACCTGCGGTAAAAGCGACAGGTTTCGGCAAACATCCTGCAAATATTCCAATGCTGCTTCAGCAGACGAATATTGCTGGATGTTTGCCGCAAAATGATTATTGACCATTGTGCGCGATGTGATGTACAAGTCTATCTTGTTGTCGTCAATAATCATCACGTTTCCGAATCTTGGTTTATTCGCCGTCATGCCATAAATTTTTTAATTGGATGTCGAAAGCAGTGCCTTTTCCTTCTTCAGAAACCACGCGGATAGAGCCTTGCAGTTTCTCAACGAATACAGGTTGAAGGTTTCCGATAATGCTTTCCCGTACACATCTATAAATCTTCATTATTTACAACGATGGACAGATGTTAAAACAAAGTGATGTTTTTGCTGCTAAAAATGAAAAATAAAATAAGAAAACGTATACGTTACCCATACCTGATTACAAATATTATAAATTAATATTTATCCAATGAATAGATAACAAAATATATATTAAACAATCGCTAAATATTTGGATTTAAATTTTATAATATTCTTATTATCAATAGTTTAATGTTGAAAAATTTGTAATTTTGCTAATAGATGAAAGACAAATAAAGCCGACTAATTGCGTGACTTGGAATTTTAGGGATAAACAGGTGTTTTTTACTTAAAATTCCCCAATAAAATATCCAGTATCTTTATCGCCGCTTCACTGATTTTTGTCCCGGGACCGAAAACTGCAACTGCACCGGCATCAAACAAATATTGGTAATCCTGTGCCGGAATCACACCGCCAACAATCACCATAATATCTTCACGGCCATATTTTTTGAGTTCATCTATAACTTGCGGAACCAACGTTTTATGGCCTGCCGCCAATGAGGAAACGCCCAAGATGTGAACATCATTTTCGACAGCCTGTTTTGCCGCTTCGGCCGGTGTTTGGAACAATGGCCCGATATCGACGTCAAAACCCACGTCGGCATAACCGGTTGCGACTACTTTCGCACCGCGGTCATGGCCGTCCTGGCCCATTTTGGCAATCATGATTCTTGGCCTGCGCCCTTCGAGTTTTGCAAATTCGTCGGCTTTCTGCTTTGCCTGTTCAAAACTCGCATCATCTTTAATTTCTTTGCTGTACACGCCGCTAAAGGATTTAATTTGTGCTTTGTATCGTCCGAAAACAGTTTCCAATGCATCGCTGATTTCGCCCAATGTGGCGCGGTTCCTGGCGGCATCGACTGCAATTTCCAACAGGTTGCCTTCGCCGGTTTTGGCAGCGGCAATCAGTTTCTCCAGGTTTTCCCTGACTTTTTCAGAATTTCTGGAGGCTTTGATCTTATCGAGCTGTTCCAATTGCTGGCGGCGAACCATTTGGTTGTCGACGTCCAGAATGTGCAACGGATCTTCTTTCTGTAACCGGTATTTATTGACGCCAACAATGATATCCTGACCGCTGTCGATTCTGGCCTGCTTTCTCGCTGCAGCTTCTTCGATGCGCAGTTTCGGGATTCCGGCTTCGATGGCTTTGGTCATTCCACCCAATTCTTCGACTTCTTCAATGAGTTTCCAGGCGCTTTGTGCGAGGTCGTTTGTCAGGCTTTCCACATAATAGCTTCCGGCCCAAGGATCGACGGTTTTGGTGATTTTGGTTTCTTCCTGCAAAAACAATTGCGTGTTTCGCGCAATACGTGCGGAGAAATCAGTTGGCAACGCTATCGCTTCATCCAATGCATTTGTGTGTAAGGATTGGGTTCCGCCAAAGGCTGCGGCTGCGGCTTCAATGGTTGTCCGCGCGACATTGTTAAATGGATCTTGCTCGGTCAAGCTCCAGCCCGATGTTTGGCAATGTGTTCTTAAAGCCAAAGATTTTTCATCTTTTGGGTTGAACTGTTTGACCAGTTTCGCCCAAATCATCCTGGCGGAGCGCATCTTCGCGATTTCCATAAAATGGTTCATCCCAATCGCCCAAAAGAACGACAGGCGCGGTGCGAACTCATCGATTTTCATTCCTGCGGCCAATCCGGTCCGGATGTATTCCAGTCCGTCAGCCAATGTATAGGCGAGTTCAATATCCGCTGTAGCGCCGGCTTCCTGCATGTGGTAACCCGAAATTGAAATCGAGTTGAACTTTGGCATTTTCCTGCTCGTGAATTCAAAAATATCCGCAATGATTTTCATCGATGGCGCCGGCGGATAAATGTATGTGTTGCGCACCATGAATTCTTTCAAAATATCATTCTGAATCGTACCCGAAAGCTGTTCTGGTTTGACGCCTTGTTCTTCCGCAGCAACGATATAAAAAGCCATGATTGGCAAAACCGCACCGTTCATGGTCATCGAAACCGACATTTCGTCCAACGGAATCTGGTCAAACAATACTTTCATGTCCTCGACCGTGTCAATTGCAACACCTGCTTTCCCGACATCGCCAACGACGCGCTCATGATCGGAATCGTAACCGCGGTGCGTAGGCAAATCAAAGGCAATCGACAATCCTTTTTGGCCTGCAGCCAAATTTCTTCTGTAGAAGGCATTGCTTTCTTCAGCGGTGGAAAATCCTGCATATTGGCGGATAGTCCAAGGACGACGGACATACATCGTTGCATATGGGCCACGTAAATTGGGTGTAAAGCCGGCGCCGAAATCGAGGTGTTCAAGATTTTCTATGTCGTTTGGAGCATAGATGGGTTTGAGTTCGATGCCTTCGGCTGTTAGGAAATTTCCTGTTGTTTCCGGAACGGATGTTGGCTCAGTTTTGTCCAAAGCAATATGTTGTAAATCTTTCCTCATGTTTATTGCTTTTCTTTTTCCAGTCTTTCCTGCTCATTTTTCTCCGCCAACCGCCTTTCAATAACAGGTGTAATCAAGGTTTTCCGGGGTTTGACTTTTACGAATGGGAACAATTCCAAATCATGCCCCATTTTGTCATTCTTGTTTGGATGCTTGTTTGTACCGAGCAAAATTTCCTTTCCCGAATCGAATAATGCCTGTTCTTTGTCAGCGCTTTCGGAGATTTTTCGCTGGATGGTCGCATCGCCGAGCATTTTCAGGAAACCGCCATTGGCTTCGATATCTTTGAATAACACCAGTGCTTTTTCTGCGAGTTGCTGTGTCAGGTTTTCGATATAATAGCTTCCGTCGCCAGCATTTTCAACCTTGTCAAAATAACTTTCGTGCTTCAAAATCAGCAATTGGTTGCGCGAAATGCGTTCGCCGAACTCATTGCTTTTGTGGTACAATACATCATATGGCAAGTTAGCCACAGTATCGGCGCCGCCCAAAATCGCACTCATGCATTCGGTCGTGCTGCGCAGCATATTGACATTGTAATCGTATAAAGTCTTGTTGCGTTTTGTTGGCGTAACAAACAAAAGGCAATCCGGTTTGTGGTTGTATTCTTTTGCTACGAGGTTGAACAGCAATCGCATCGCACGCAATTTCGCGATTTCAAAAAAGTAATTTGTCCCTACGGCCATATGCAGGACAATCGGCTTGTCAATCGTTGGAATCCGGTTGAAATATTCATTGGCATGCGCCAAAGTATAAGCGATTTGCTGGACCATGTTGGCGCCCGCATTTTGGTACAAATTTCCATTTATCGAAATGACGCCCGTGTTTTTAGCATTTGCCGCAAGATTTTCCAAATCCTCAAAATTGCTTTTGGCTTTTGTAGTGAACCAATTTCCGTCTTTTGCCAAATGCCCGATTGGATCAATGTTTACAAATATCTTCGCATTTTTTTCAACAGCGATTTTGTCGATTTTTATGACGAAATCGATTGAAAGAAAACTTAAATCAATATAAATGGTGATGGTTGAAATTGGAAGTTTCTCCAACAATTTTCCAATATCCGTTTTCTCATCCTCGATAATAAACCGAAGGCTTTCGGCGCCGCGATTGATTGAATCCAAAGCCCTTGCCACCGATTTTTCGACATCAAATACGAATATATCCTGGCAGATTTCAAACGCTTCTTTGGAATTGGCAGAAAAGTCTCCCGAAAATTCGTCTTTGTGGTAAAAAGGCCTGACCTTGATGCCTTCGGGACTTTCCCAAATGAGGGTTTCGTTGTAATCGGCTCCTTTGAGTTCAAACTGGATTTGCTGTTTCCACTGTTTGGAGGAAACCGGTGCGAATTCATCGAATAATTGTGGGTTATTTTCAGTCACGGTATTGGATTGCTATACCTGCAAATATAATCCAAAAACGGTATTGGCGGCAAAAAAGTTAGCCTGGAATGACTTCCATTTTTTCAGGAGCCAGGTTTTTCCGGAATGCGGAAGGCGTGCGTTTTTTTTTCTTCAGGAATATCCTGTTGAAATAAGTCAGGCTTTCAAATCCGGTTTCCATCGCAATTTCACGAATGGCTTTATCGGTCTCCGAAAGCAGGTTACACGCGTTTGCGATGCGTATTTCATTGAGGTAATCGGAAAAATTCATCTTCATCACGCGTTTGAAGAATTTGCAGAATGCGCTTTTAGAAAGGTGAATCATTTCCGAAGCCTGCGCGACAGTAATGTTTTCCGACGAATGGTCCTGGAGAAACTGGCAGATTTTGTTGATGCGGCTTTCGGTTTCCTTGCTGCGATTGGCAGTATAAAACTCCGACGAAAGTGTCATATGGTTGCAATCCGATAATTTCTGCAGGATTTTCAAAAGCGTCGTGATTCTTGTCACGCCTTTTTTCTTTGGCAGTTTGCTGATGGATTTGCTGAGGCTGGACGACATTTCAACGTCAAAATACAATCCGCGGCCTGATTTTGAAAGCAACTGCTGGATGTCATTGCATTCGTTATATTGGACAAAATCACTGATGAATGTTTCAGAAAACTGGACAACTACAGCGCTGACGGTTTCATTTTTTGACGGCTCGCTTGACCAGGTATGCGGCAAACCTGAACCGTTCAACACCAAATCACCTTCCATAAACTGCTCATGGCTGTCGCCGATAATGCGCTTGCCACTGCCTTTTGTGATCAGCGTCAGTTCATATTCCGGATGATAATGCCATTTGAATTCGAAAAACGGCACCGTAAAGGAATATGCCACAAATGACTGGTTTCCTTTTAATGTTTCAACGTTTTCGAATGACGCTTTCATGCAAAAATGGGTTTGTATTGGACAAATAGTGCCTCAAATATAGTCAATATTGTGTTACTATTTTGTTTTTTAGTGCCACTTTTTGCTGTCGATTGCCTGTAAATTTGTAAAAAAATATTGTTATGAATACCGTGCCCCAAAACCTACAGGAAAAACTAAGCCGGCCTTATGAACTGACTGCTGAACAAATCGATTTCTTCCAAAAGAACCGCTATATCAAGCTTAAACATGTTCTGGATAGAGAAACATTGGAGTATTTCAATCAATCAATCACGGCTCAGGTCGCGAAAATGGACACACAATCAGTGCCGCTTGAAAATCGCGATACCTACGGAAAGGCTTTTTTACAGCTGTTCAATTTATGGCGTGAAAGCAACACCATACAAGAATTGATTTTCAGCAAACGCATCGCTAAAATCGCGACTGATCTGATGCAGACAGAAGGCGTAAGGCTTTATCACGACCAGGCACTTTTTAAAGAAGGCGGCGGCGGGATTACGCCATGGCATGCCGACCAGTATTATTGGCCATTGGAGACCGACAAAACCGTAACCGCATGGATTCCGTTACAGGAAACGCCACTGGAAATGGGACCGCTCGAATTCAGTTCCGGAAGCCATGTCATCGTTGAAGGCCGTGAATTGGCGATTGGCGATGAAAGCGAGGAAGTCATCAACCAAAATTTACGCGTCACCGATTTTAAGCATGTCATCGAGCCGTTTGATGCGGGCGAAATCAGTTTTCATTCGGGTTGGGTTTTTCATCGCGCCGGTGCCAATGAAACTGCCGAAGTGCGGAAAGTAATGACCATCATTTATATGGATAAAAATATGATTTTAAAAAGGCCGGAAAATAAAAACCAGGAAAATGACCGCGATACCTGGTGTCCGGGCGCCGTTGTTGGTGAAATCATCAATACACCGATCAACCCGGTTTTATTCCCATAAAATGCAGATAAACTATTGTTGCACCCATTGGGGAAGCGAGCGTCAGCCTCCTTCGGAATTTTTGGAACATTTGGTCAGCGCCGGCTATTCGGGATTGGAAATCAACCTTTCTCCGGGAAATATCAAGGACACGACTTTTTTCGAAAAACTGCAACAATTGCGCAGCGCCGGGAATTTTACATTTATTGCACAACAAGTTTTGGATGGCGCTGATGAAACGCCGTCAACATATATCAAACGTATGGAAGAAAGATTGGAATACCTGATGGATTTCAAGCCTGATTTCATCAACTCGCATACCGGAAAGGATTTTTTTAGTTTTGACGACAACTGCCGCATTATTGATGCTGCGGAAAACATCTCGGCCAAATATGGGATTCCGGTTTTGCATGAAACGCACCGTGGAAGATTTACTTTTCATCTCGCGACATTGCTTCCTTACCTGAAAAAATTCCCGCTTCTTGAGTTGACTGGCGATTTTTCACACTGGTGCAATGTTTCGGAAAGTTTGCTCCAGGATCAAGCCGAAATGTTTGAAGCAATTTTGCCGAACGTCGCACACCTGCATGCACGCGTCGGTTTCGAACAGGCCGCACAGGTCAACAACCCTTTTGCTCCCGAATGGAACGAACATCTGGCTGTTTTTTTAGACTGGTGGAAAGCAATTATAGCTTACCGGATAAAGAAAGGCAGCCGTGTTTTTACCATTACGCCCGAATTTGGCCCGGCGCCATACATGCCGCTGCTGCCGTTTTCACGCGAGCCGGTGGCGAATCAATGGGAAATCAACGTCAAGATGAAAGATTATCTACAAACTAAACTGATATGAGCAATTCCAGAAATTTAAGGTTCATTACCATGAGCGCCGCCATCGGAGGGTTATTATTCGGATATGATACCGCTGTGATTTCTGGCGCCATCGGCAGTTTGACGCATTATTTTTCGCTGTCACCGGCAGAAATTGGCTGGGCCATATCAAGTGCTTTGGTCGGATGCCTGATCGGTGCATTTATTTCTGATGTCATCAGCGACCGTTTCGGAAGGAAGAAAAGCATGTTGCTGGCAGCGCTTTTGTTTTTGGCATGCTCGATTGGAACCGCGTTGCCGGATGCATTCACGACATTTATCCTCTTTAGGATTATTGGCGGTATCGGTGTCGGATTGGCATCGATGGTCGTGCCGATGTATATTGCTGAAATTGCGCCTGCTGACAAACGCGGTGCTTTGGTCGCCTACAACCAACTCGCGATTGTCATTGGGATTGTAGTGGTTTATTTTGTCAATTATTTTATTTCGCTGCAAGGCAATACCGACTGGAACCTCAATGAAGGCTGGCGCTGGATGTTTGCTTCCGAAGCGATTCCATCAATATTATATCTCGTTCTCGTTTTCTTTATTCCCGAAAGTCCGCGTTGGTTGTTGCAGAAAAACCGGGATAATGAAGCGGTTTCCGTACTGCAAAAGTTTAATCCAACAGAGAAAATCTCGGATTTATTGGCAGACATCAGCAATTCCCTTTCCGGTAAAAGCGACAAATCGTGGAGAATTTTACTCGGCCCAAACCTGCGCCGCGTCATGGTTGTCGGAATCGGGCTGTCGATTTTCCAGCAGATTACGGGAATCAACGCGATTTTATATTACGCCCCTGAAATATTCAAAAGTTTTGGCAGCGATGTCAATGCCTCATTGTTGGAAACGAGTATTCTGGGCGTTACAAATTTAATTTTTACCATTATTTCCATTGCTCTGGTTGACAGGATTGGAAGAAAACCATTACTGAATATCGGCAGCCTTGGAATGTTTGTATCTCTTGCGGTTGTGGGTTACGCTGCATACAATCATATTACAGGAATGTGGCTGCTGGTATTTTTAATGCTTTTTATGGGCTCGTTCTCTATTTCCTGGGGACCGGTGGTTTGGGTCCTATTGTCTGAAATTTTCCCGAACCGTGTCCGCGGATTGGCACTTTCCATTGCGGTTTTTATACAATGGGTGGCCAATTTTGTCGTGTCGCAAACCTTTCCGATGCTGACTGAAAATACTTATTTGAAGAATACTTTCAACGGCGCATTTCCCTATTGGCTGTTTGCATTTTTTTGCATCGCAGCTTTCTTCTTCGTATCGAAACTCGTCCCGGAAACCAAGAATAAAACCTTGGAGCAAATGGACGACTTATGGGAAAGTGAAACCAAACCAAAAAACCGGCAATGACCCTCAAATCAAATATTATATCAATCCTATTCTGCATTATGTCGGCGAACACTCTATTGGCACAAAATCCTTATGAAAAGGTTATTCAGATTAAGGAAAAAATGGAAGTTTTACCTTTTGGAAGCGTAAAACCAGAAGGCTGGATCAAAAAGCAAATCCAGGAAAATCTCGACGGATTTACAGGACATCTGGACAGCCTTGCACCAGACCTGATCATCAACGATGACATTTATGTCAAGGACAGGCTTTCCAGAAAGGTCAAAAGCAAAGACGTCGGCGCGCTTGGAAATGAAGGCGATTGGCAGGTCCAGTTTCTATGGTGGAACAGCGAAACGCAAAGCAACTGGCGCGATGGCTACATCCGAAGCGCTATCCTGAACCACGATGAAGACCATCTGAAAAAGATTGATAAATACATCAAACGCATATTGGCTTCGCAGGATGCCGACGGATATCTTGGGATTTACGATCCGGAACTCCGCTACAAATTTGACAATGAAAATGGCGAATTGTGGGCACAAACGACGCTTTTGCGCGGCTTGCTTGCCTGGTATGAATATTCCAACGATTACCGCGTGATGGAGGCCATTCAAAAAGCCGTTGCCAATACCATGAAAGGTTTTCCAATAGACAATTCACATCCGTTTTATTCGGTGAACCCGAATGTTGGCGGACTGTCGCACGGGCTGACTTTTACCGATGTTTTGGAAGAATTATACCGGATGACCAAAGACCAGAAATACCTGGATTATGCACTTTTCCTGTACAAGGATTTTTCGTCGCAGGTATTGAATGAAGATGCGCAATATGCCAAATTGCTGCAAAAAGATTTGATGCTCAAAGGCCATGGCGTACATACATATGAGCATTTGCGGTCACTTGCCGCGGCTGCCTACGCTTCAGGAAATCCCGAATTGCAAAAAGCGCTGAAGGATTTTATGGAAAAAATCACCCTGACGACAACGGCTTCGGGCGGACCGGTTGGCGACGAATGGATTGGCGGCAGAAAAGCCGATGCGACGTCAAGAGGTTATGAATATTGCTCACTCCAGGAATTGATGCACAGCTACGAAAGCCTGTATGCAAAATCGGGTAGTGCGGATCATGGCGACAAGGTGGAAAACCTGTTTTTCAATGCTGCCCAAGGCGCACGAAATCCCGGTGCGAGTTGCATTGCATACCTGAAAAGTGACAATTCCTATGCGATGACCGGCGGATTGAATGGCGATGAATCCGACCCAAAACAAACGCGTTACCACTATTCTCCGGTGCACAAAGAAGCAGCCGTTTGCTGTGTGCCGAATGCAGGAAGGATTGCACCCTATTATGTCAATTATATGTGGATGAAAGATGACAAATCAATCATCGCTTCATTGCTTGGCCCGTCGCAACTGACCACATTGGTCAAAGGCAAAATGGTCAACATCCGCGAAATGACGAAATACCCGTATGAGAATACGATCATTTTTGAAGTCATCGCCAATGTGACTTTCGACCTTAAAATCAGGAAGCCGGAATGGGCAAAAACATTCAAGCTGAATGCCGCCTATAAAGAAGCTGACGGCTACATCATCATCTCGAAAAAATGGAGCGGAAAACAGCAAATCCGCCTTGAGTTTTTTCCTCATGTCACAACCGAACAGGATGTGAACGGCGAGTATTTTTTCCGTTATGGAAGTTTGGTATTGGCACATAAAATCGCCGCCATTCCAACCATCACAAAAACCTATTCACTTTCGGGTTTTACCGATATTGAATACAGCCCGACCGCTTTTACCGTTTATGAATACAACGATGCGCCAATCAAATCGCTTGGAAACGGGACATTTGAAACGGCATTGGTCGACCCGAAATCCGGAAAATCCGAAAAAGTGATTTTGGAGCCAATGGGACAAACGATCTTGCGGCAAACCACTTTTAAAAAACACCAGCCATGAAACTAAAAACCTTTTTTTTCGCTTGCCTTTTGTCCTGCATCGCGGCTTCGGCGCAGGATGAAGTCGTTTACCACGTCTTCCAACGCAGTTTTTTTGACAGCAATAACGACGGAACCGGCGATTTAAAAGGCATCAATCAAAAACTCGATTACCTGCAGGATTTGGGCGTTACGACGATTTTGCTGACACCTTTGTATGCTTCCGATTTTTACCACAACTATTTTGCATACGATTTCGAAAAGATTGATCCGGAATATGGCAACATGTCCGATTATGCCGCGTTGGTCCGGGAAGCCCACAAGCGCAACATGAAGATTTATCAGGATGTCGAAATGCAATATGTTGCGGGCGAACATCCTTGGTTTAAAGATTCGTTTGGGAACCCGAAATCAAAATATTCGAATTACCTGGTTTATCTCGACACTGAAAACAAACAGCCTTGGTGGTTTTGGAATTTTCCTGAATTCACAATGTACACTGGCGAAAAGAGGAAAATCATCACCGTCAATATGGCAGCGCAGGCCGTCAAGGATTATACTTTCAAAGTGCTGAAATTCTGGGTTGATCCTGATAAGAATGGCAAGTTTGACGATGGCGTAGACGGTTTTCGCCTCGATCATATGATGGACAATCTCGACAGCGCAAACCGGCTGACGAATTTGTTTGCCGATTTCTGGACGCCAATGCTTTCGAACCTCAGGAAAATCAATCCCAACCTGAAAATCGTTGCCGAACAAGCCAATTGGGGCAATTTCGGGCACGACTATTTAACCAAAGGAAATGTTGACTATGTGTTTGCCTTCAGGCTGAAATTTGCGATCAATTCATTCGACAAAAAACAGATTGAAAAGGCAGCCGACAGTACGTTTCATTTCAATCCATCCGGAAAAAACCAATTCGTTTTCCTTGAAAACCACGATACCAAACGATTCGCTTCCGAAAAGGACATGACTGTGGAAAAAGAGAAAGCCGCAATTGGAATCCAGCTGTTGATTGGCGGAATCCCGTCGATTTATTACGGGCAGGAAATCGGCATGAAAGGCGAGCAAAAGCAAATGGGCATCACCGACGGCAATGACATTCCGGTGCGTGAGGCATTCGACTGGTATGCGTCTGGCGAAGGAACAGGCATGGCGAATTGGTACAAAAATACCGGCCCGTGGTGGGATCAGCGCAACCAGAAACCAAACGACGGCATTTCATTGGAAGAAGAAACCAAAAACGATCAGTCGCTCTTTCATTTTTATAAGGAATTGCTGGCGTTGCGAAAACATCATCCCGGATTGCAAACAGGAGATTATGCGGCAGCGGCCAATAACAACGACTCGGTTTTCAGTTTCCTGAGAACGAATGGCAATGAAAAGTATTTGGTTTTGGTGAATCTTTCCGCACAATCGCAGAATGCGGCAGTCAATATCGGAAATGAAAAGGCGAAAATCCTGCATTTGTATGGCAACGCAGAATTTAAAGCCAATAAAGGCATAGTCGAAGCGGCTTTATTTCCTTACAGCGTGTTGGTCTTCAAAATCAATTAGGCACGATATTATTCGTTGTGTCTTTGACATCGCCTTCATATTCGATGATGTAAATATCCTCGCTGTCGCGTTTCATGTAGTATTTCTCACGCGCGTATTTCTCGATCTGGTCGGGGTTTTTCAGGGTCTTGATATTCTCCTGATCTTTCCTGATTTCGTCCTGGTAGTATTTTTTATTGTCTTCGAGTTCGTTGATCTGTTTGTCGAGCAAACGGTGGTCGAGGTACGAATAATTGTCAAGAAACAGCATCCAGGTCCCAAAAAACAACAGCACCCAAACATACTTGTTGCTCAGGAATTTAAACCACGTCGCGTCTTTATAGGGATTGGCCATTATTTATTTCTTGCCATAAATATATTAAAAAAATCAGGAAATCCTTTGGTTGATTACGGCACGGACGACGTCAATTGCCACGGTATTGTATTTGTCGTTCGGGATGATGATGTCGGCAAAGGCTTTCGTCGGCTCAATAAACTGCTGGTGCATCGGTTTGAGCGTATTTTGGTAGCGGTTCAGCACTTCTTCCATATCGCGTCCGCGTTCGGCTATATCGCGCTTTAAACGTCGGATCAGGCGTTCATCGGAATCGGCATGCACAAAAATCTTGACATCAAACAAATCGCGCAATTCGGGGTTCGCAAGGATTAAAATCCCTTCGACAATCATGACTTTCCGCGGATGCGTCGACACGGTATCGTCGGTGCGGTTGTGCGTCACAAACGAATACACCGGCTGGTCAACGACATTCCCGGCTTTCAATTGCTTCAAATGTTCAACAAGTAGCTCAAAATCAATCGCGCGCGGATGATCGAAATTGATCAAAGCGCGCTCGTCATACGACAAATGGTTGGTTTGCTTGTAATAATGATCTTGTGAGATGATGCCGACTTCCGTTTCCGGCAGCTCATTCATAATCTGGTGCACCACGGTGGTTTTTCCGCTTCCCGTTCCTCCGGCAATCCCAATAATCAGCATAGGTTGTAGTTAATGTTGCTGCGGCAAAAATAGGAAAATTTATCAACGACAGATATTTTTTTGCTTTCGATTTTATTCTGATCTATAGTTAAGGTTCGAGTTGTATTGGAATTTGAATTGAGTAAATCAAGTTCATCTTCTTTACTAAAAAGCCCAACAAAAGGTTCAAAATTTTTCATCAAAAGACACGGTATTGATGATTTTAAGGAATCGATAATTGGAAACTTACCGGATTGGCATTTTTCATTCAAGACTTCATATTTTCTTTGTTTATCTCGAAGATTTTCAATGCTATTGTTATCAAATGTCAATTCATTTTCTTTTTTCAGGTAAACTTGCCCTTATAAAATTTCAAAACGCCTTCAGACTTATTATTTTCATTCACAAAAATAGTGTCTTTATAACGGGTCAAAAAGATATTTAAAATTGTATAATCATCTTTACTAGGTAATGATTTCTGTGCACTACATGAAAACATGAGTGGCAAAAGAAGAATAAGAATGAATCGTTTTTTATTTAATAACATGGCAAACTTTTAGGGGTAATTAAACCCGCTGCGATTGTATTTAATCCTGCAGTTATATTTTGATCTTCAACCTGATTGATAGCGATTACACGTACACGTTCAGGAGTACCTGGAGGAAATTTGATGTCAAAAGTTCCGGTGTCTACTAATCCGCCCCAAGCCATATCGTTATAATATTCAGGTGACTGTGAAAAGTTGTCCATCTGAGCCAAAGTATTTGCAATTATCGGAATAAAGGAATTAGCGAGTTCCAAATGTTGAAAAGCAGTTGGATCAGTCCCATATCGCTGTCTTAATAAACTCGACCAAAGGGTTGGGTAAAAAGCCATCATCTCTGACGGCTTCACAACTAATTTAAAATTTAATATTTACTACTGTTTCACCAAAATATACTCCCCATATGGCAAGCTGAAATTCTTCAATTCAGGCGTTGGTGGGCTTGAAGCCGATGCAGTTTTGACAAGAGTTGCCTTGATAATTGGAGTTCCGTTTTCGACTCTTCGACTAAGTACAAGACTTGCTTCGGCAGCCCAAGGATATACTCTTGTTGGCTCATGAAACGTCAATACTAATCTTTTTTCACCCGTAGCACAATCTGTGCATGGAGGCTGCATTCCATTAGGAATAGTAGTATTACCGTAGAGATTATATTTGAAAACGCTGCTATGAGCACCTGATATTGTGAATAATGTATTGACGAGAACATTTCCATTATCAACATATTTATATTCACCAACAATCATGTCCGCGTAATATTTCGGCTTTGTTTCTTTAAGATAGACCATTTTCTTTTCTAAAACAATCGTGAAATTGGTATTGCCGTTTGTAAATAACCAAGTTCCAACAAATTGATTTTGATAATTAGATAAATCTTTGTAATAAGCGTTCGTGGTGAATTCGTCATATGAGGAATTCAAATCAAGAACTGGCGTTTGTGCCTTACAGCCCATCAAGACTGCAAATAGTAATACTGTGCTAAATATGTTTTTCATCTTAATTATTAATTACAATCAATTTCTTTTAAAGGATCGTTTGGATCAAGAGGGTTTATTGTGAGTTCTTTCCAGTTCGAATAATCTTCATTTGCTTGGTATAAACCAACTCCCATGTCATTATTTTTAAAGGTGTTAAGTAAAGTCTTTGTGAGTTTTAGCTGATTAAACGGCCCAACTTGAGAATATTTATATTCTAAATCACGCCTAACCTTTTCATACTTCTCTCCGTCATCAGCACCCATAAATTGATAAAATTTCAGTGCATCTTTAATCTTAATTGCATAAGTTATTGCATTACCACCAGAAGCAACTGTTACTGTTAATACAAATATAGAATAATCTTTCGTACCACCATTCGGGTCGAATTTCTGTGAGACGGTATGAAGGAATTTTACATCTTTCATAGGAAACATTGGTATCCATCCGTCATTTGGATCGGGATGATTGTGACCACACCCAATAAAATTCCCTCCTGTATATGCATCCATATCAAGGATAGCCGGATTGTCAGGATCATTGACAACATCTGTCGTAGTATCTGTATTTGAAACTCTCGATATTGCAAATCCATGCTCAGCAGGAGCGTAGACTTGGTCTTCAAGTCCACCGTTTGCCGTGTATTTATTCTTTATCTCTGTGTTATTTGTCATTTTTTTCAATTCCTCGCATGGCCTTCCTTGAAGGCCAGCGGTAGGGACATCGTCAATTGGCATAATTTCAATCAAAGGTGTTGTTTCGCCATTTTCATTTGGCGGATTGTTAACAGTTGTTGCGCCACCTTGGGAACTGCCGCCATTTGTTCCAGGATCACCCGGTAGCGAATCACCATCGTCAGTAAAGCCTCCAATGTAGACATGATCACAGCTTTCAAAATAATCAGTCGAGATACAATTGGCAAAATGCTCTTGACAATTAGCAGTTGGAGTATGCCCTCTGTAATCATTGCAGCCAGCAGTTCCACCATGGCACAACGAAAGGCTGTACATTACGCAGACACTTACGAACCTTCCGCTAATTATTGTTGTATATGCAACATCGCCCTCAAATCCTATTTCTGGATTACTCAATACATCCAATTTGTACTCTTGCGAAGGTGTATATTTAAGATATATGCGCTAAGTTCATCTTCATTATTTATCTTTTCCAGCATTACAACAAGATTTTCAAAGTATTCGGCATGAATAGAATCTCGCCGTATCAAAATGTTATAGTAAGTTTTGTTATCGGTCTGTATTATTTTGACAGGTTTATCCTCGACAATAATAAAGTTATATTCATCTTCAAGTGCTGTACGTGCAGCCACAGACTCTTCTTTCTTCTGAACAATTTTTTGATAGGCTGCATTGAAGCCATTAAGCAGTAGCAAATCATGGAATGATTTCTCTTCTACAAGGTGTTCTTTGTGAATTTGCGCTTTGGTCATATCTTCTTGAATTTCGCAGCTTGAAATCGTCAAAATTGCGAGTAGAAAAAATAAATAGAGTTGCCAACGCTTTAATTTAGGCAGCTTGTTTCGTGTTCTTGGATTCATAAATTGGTTTAGAGATTAATTTTTCATTTTGTTGTAATCAAATAACCGCAATTTTCAAGCTTGCTTGAATTCCCCAAAAACAAAAAATCCCTTCTGTTTCCAGAAAGGATTTTTTTGTCGGGGTGGCAGGATTCGAACCTGCGGCCTCCTGCTCCCAAAGCAGGCGCGATAACCGGGCTACGCTACACCCCGAAAAGTGAGGTGCAAATATAGGATTAAATTTTATTTACACAAAAGATATGTTGAAAATGGTAAATTTTTATTTTCGATGCCGATTTGCCACCGCACAGGGCACGCCCAAATCCAAAAAAAGATATCCACAAATAGTCAAAACTGATGGTTTTTGACTTTCCCTTTTGCAATTAAAAGTTACATTTGCAATCTCAAAAACAAATAAAAATGTCTGATACCATCGAACAAATCAAATGCCTCATTATAGGCTCCGGGCCTGCGGGCTATACCGCTGCCATTTATGCCGCACGTGCCGATATGAAACCTGTTTTATATACCGGGATGGAACCGGGCGGCCAACTCACGACCACTACTGAAGTCGACAATTTTCCTGGTTATCCGGACGGAATCGATGGCCCGACGATGATGGTTCAATTGCAGCAGCAAGCCGAGCGTTTCGGAACGGATGTCCGCATCGGAATGGCAACTGCCGTACAATTCCACCACGAAAATGGCGGCTGGCATAAAGTCATTATTGACGGCGTTAAAGAAGTGCATGCGCATACCGTAATCATTTCAACCGGAGCGACTGCGAAATATTTAGGATTGCCAAGTGAACAAAAATTGCGCGGCGGCGGTGTTTCGGCATGTGCGGTCTGCGACGGATTTTTCTATAAAAACCAGGATGTCGCGATTGTCGGTGCCGGCGATACTGCGGCGGAAGAAGCGACCTACCTGGCCAATATCTGCAAAAGTGTCACGATGCTGGTCCGCAAGGATTTCATGAAAGCGTCGAAAGCGATGCAGCACCGCGTGGACCATACGCCAAACCTGAAAGTGCTTTACAATACCGAAGTCGATGAGGTTTTGGGCGACACGGTCGTCGAAGGCTTGCGGATGATCAACAATGTGACTTGCGAAACCACGGAGATTCCAATTACAGGATTGTTCATCGCGATCGGGCACAAACCGAACACCGATATTTTCAAAGGGCAATTGGACATGGATGAAACCGGTTATCTGATTACACACGGAAAATCGACACATACGAATCTTCCCGGGATTTTTGCCTGCGGCGACGTACAGGATAAGGAATACCGCCAGGCGATAACGGCTGCGGGAACGGGATGTATGGCGGCGTTGGATGCGGAAAGGTATTTGGCGACGTTGGAATAAAACGTGCTGGCATTCGAAATAAAAAAATCCCGACTTAAATCGGGACTTTTTTATTTCAAAGGTCTTTTCCTAAGCAAAGCGCTATCGGTAAATTTCAGGATTTGGATTTTCTGGTCGCCGTAAAGCTCGATTTCCGATTTTCCGGAAAGCTCCATCGTGACATAAGTCGTGACGTTAATACTGGTATTGGCATTGCCTTCACTGATGATTTCGGCATTTTTGGCAGCAAGGTTTTTTCCGGTAAAGTTGGTGTTGTTGTCAACCCGCAATTTCAGGTCAATCACATCGCCTTCAACGGCTGCAAGCGCTTTCTGATACATGTCGAATTTCATTTTCGGGGAAGAAACGAGCGCCTTGAGTTGGGAAGTCTTGTTCATCTCAATCGTCGTGTTTTCGGCAGTCAGGTTGAGTTCGGCTTTCGACTTGTCGTTGGAAATCAGCATGAACACTTTAGCCCTGACGGTTGCGAATATTTTGGAGCTGCCAAAAGTCTTAAACGTAAAATTATCGAGCTTCATGTCGGTTAATGCCGTGACATTCGCGTCATCTTTTGCGAGCAGCATTTTAAAATCGTCGGTATAAGTGATTTTGACGCTGAGTTTTTTATAGCCGTATACATCATTTGCGACCGACAATCTTAATGTTCCGCCATTTTCGCTGATCATAATGGCATCATGAATGTTGTCGTCGGCTTCTATTTCAAGTTCGCATTTATCGCCTTTTGTCAGAAAGATGTCAAGATTGTCTTCGACTTCGAGATTTTCAAACGCACCGATTTCCTTTTGCTCGATGGTGACATTTCTGGAACCTTTCAGCTTTTCTTTTTTTTGCCCAAAAGCAAATGAAGTAAGCATCAGGACCATCAGTAGGAATGAAATTCTTTTCATTGTGTAGGGGTTATTCAGCAAATATAGAAATATCCGGAAATTTATCCCGAAGTTTTTTCAAATATAGGGAAGAGTTTTGCTTTATAATTGTCCATAACAAAAATATATTTGTAGTTTTTTCTCAAGGTTATCAATAACGCGTTGATGAGAAATGGCGGATAGCTTTGGAATTTGTTCAGGTAATAATCATAGACTTTGTTGTTGTAATTCCCAATCAGGAAAGGCACGGTTTTTTTCGAAAATATTTTGTCGATACGGTCCATATCGATGCATCTATAGCCTGAGAAAAAGCGGAATTTCAAAGGTTTTCCGTCGCGCAAGGACCAGAACAATTTGGTGACCGAAAGCGGTATTCCTTCCGCATCCACGAAATAGATGTTTTTGCCGATGTCGATCAGGATCCATTTTTTAAATCTTTTCGAATAAATCTCATTGAAGGTGTGGCCGTATCGCACTTTGTAGAACCGGTCGACTGCACCCCATTCCCTGACGCGCACGTCATTGATGAGGCAAAACACGTTAAATATTTGGGAAAAATCACTGCAAACGCCGCCTTTGCCATCCAGCATGTAGCGCAAAGATTTATCGGAAGAATAGCCCAGTCCGCGTCCGCCCTTGATTTTTTTCCTGAGATGTATGGCGATACTGATTGCTTTCTCGAATTCGTCCATTTGCGGCAGCAACATAATATCATTGTTGACCTCAAAGAATAGCGGATGCACATCTTCTTTCAGGTTGATGTCGTTGAAAGCGGACAAATGAGGATGATTTCCTTTTTTATTTTTGCAAATCAGCGCAAACCGGATATAATAGAGTAGCGGATGCCTTAGGAAAAGCCACTTGATCCTTTTTTTGATAGTAATCCATTTCACAGGACACAGTTTGGTTCATATTGGCGGTTAAGTATTCCAAATATATGAAAAAAACAACATAAAAACCCATATTAGTTTCGCGGCCAGTAATTTAACTTTTTTTTAAAGTTTCCGCAAACAAAAACATCCGGACAAAGCCGGATGTTAATGGTAGGTATTTTTGGTGTTATTTCGCCGAAACGCTGCCGCCGGAGTTTTCTTCTTTCGTAAGGCTTTTTGGCGTACCGACATAATCAATTGATGCGCCGCTGGAGGCTTTCGCTTCGAGTTTTACAATGGCATTGACTTCGATCGAGCTGCCGCTTGAGGCTTGAGCCGTGACTTCGTTGGCCAATAAGCTTCCGGATTCTGTGGTACTTCCGCTTGAAGCCGATGAATCGTAAGTCAACGCTTTTCCGCTTAATTTTATTGTACTGCCACTGCCGGATTCTGAAATGATTTTGTCGGATTCGACATTCATTTCAAGACTGCTTCCGCTGTCGGCTTTGATGCTGATTTCGTCACTTTTGATGACATTCGCGGAATTCAGGCTTGAACCGCCTCCGGTTTCAATGCTTTTAATGATCGGCATTTTAACGGTCACTTTCATACTCTTGACATTCATAAAACTGGATTTGTCGGATGAAATCTTCAGTATGCCGTTTTCGACTTTCGTGATGATGTGTTGCTGGAGATTATCATCGGCTTCGACAACGACCGATTTTGTATCCGATTGCTCAACAACGACATCCATGCCACTGTTGGCTTCAACACCGGTAAATTCACCTTCGACATTGCGTGTTTCGGTGGTTACGTGCCCGCTTCCGGTGATGCCGTCAAACCTGCAGGAAGCGAATGCCAGCATCGCCACTGACAACAGCACTAATTTTGAAAAAGAAATAACGATTTTGTTCATGATTATTTAGTTTTAACGATTATGCCATCTTTGTTGATGTCCAGCGTTCCGACTTTCCCGTTCATCTGTTCCTTGCCGTCTTTCTCGATTTTGATGTGATCGCTATCGATGGTTACGGTTGTTCCGGATGTAGAATCTGATACTGTTTCGCCGTTTATGACATCGCCATATTCATTTTCATTAGCCGGACAATCGAGACATTTCACTTGGTTTTTGTCTACTTTGTACAGGTAACTTCCTGAATAATGAAGGTTAAAGAAATCGTCGTCAGAACGGTCATAATTCTCGATGCTGTTGTCCGGTTTCAATAAAGTTCCTTCTGGTAAATATAAGAAAATTTCCACTTCCTGTCCACGGAATTTATTTGTGGTTTCGGTCAACAGGTAATTGTCGAGAATCAGCGTGCTTCCTTCAATTTTGTAGGCATACTTAATCGCTTCAGCCCTTTTTTTGGCTTCAATCAAAGATTTTCCCTGTGCTTTTTTCTCAATTTGGATGTAGGCGACTTTCTCATCGGTTTTTTGGATGTGGATGCGGACTTCATTGGAATAAATCTGCTCGACATTTTTCTCGTCCTGCGTAAAGATATAATCGTTGCGGTTATCGACGTTCTTCGCATAGTAATCGTTGAACCTGAATTTCACTTTGAGCGTATCGGCCGGTTGCAGGATGATGTTTTCTTTTTGCACCGATTTTCCGTCAAACGCGACTTCGGTTGCCTGTTTGATTCCGAAAGTGATCAGGCAAGCGACTGCAATCAGCCATAAGGCAAGCAGTGTGTATTTTGCGATGTTTCCAATCGATTTCAGGTTGTTTACCAATAACTTCAATCCCAAAATGAACAGGAAGAAAAAAGGAATTCCGATCGCAAGGAAAGTCAACAGCCCAATTACCCATAGCGGAATATTGGTATATACCGCCGCGTCAATATAATTTTGCCATGGCACATCCACAAAGGAAGTCGAACCCAAAGTGAACATTCCAACAAAGAGGCAGACAAGCATCACAGCCGCAAAAACGGTGATGATAGCACCCAATACTTTAGCAAAAATCTTAAACACGGTCGAAAAAACCTCACCGATACTTCCGGCGAATCTTTCAACACCGGTTTTCATTTGGTTTCCCATTTTGTCGTAGTTCGCATTTTTGAATTTTTCGGATACGTTTTCGAATTCCTCACGGACTTTCTTCTCGATATTTGAAATCGTAACAGGCTCGCCGGTCATTTCCAGTTTCTCAGCAGTGGTCACCGCTGCCGGTGTTATGATCCAAAGCACGATGTAGGCAACGATTCCGGTACCGAAAGCCCAGACAAGAAGCACCAGTGCAATTCTAAGCCATACGGTATCAATCCCAAAATAATGGCTCAAACCGCTGCAAACGCCGCCCAGCATTCCTTTTTCAGTGTCGCGGTACAATTTTTTGTTGCGTTTTACGAAGTCGTAAGATGTTGGTCCGGCAGCTGCACCATCGTCCTCAATCCTGTAATCTTCCGGTTGTCCCATGACAGCGATGATTTCATCCACTTCTTTGATGTTGATGACTTGTTTGTCGCTGGTATGTTTTTCGGTGATGAGTTCACCGATGCGCATTTCGATGTCTTTGATGATTTCGTCCTGTCCGCTTGAATTGGACAACGACCGTTTGATGGCATCAAAGTATCGGGTCAGTTTTTGGTATGCGTCTTCGTCAATATGAAAAAACATACCTCCTAAATTTATGTTTACCGTTTTGTTCATGACTATTATTTTTGGTTTGTTATAATGTTTACCGCATCAGACAATTCCGTCCAGGTGCTATTTAATTCAGTTAAAAAAGTTTTTCCAATTTCGGTCAGCCCATAATATTTCCTTGGCGGTCCCGAAGTGGATTCTTCCCAACGATAGTTGAGCAATCCGTCGTTTTTGAGTCTTGTCAGCAGCGGGTAAACTGTCCCTTCCACCACAAGCAATTTCGCGTTTTTCAAAGTGTCCAGAATTTCAGAAGTATATGCATCTTTCTCTTTTAAGACCGATAAGATACAAAACTCCAGGACGCCTTTCCGCATTTGAGCTTTTGTGTTTTCAATATTCATAATTCCGTTTTTTATTTTTTAATAAACTTTCTCTTGATGATCGTGGCAATTTTTATATTTTTTTCGGTTCCTGGTGGTCGTAACTTAACACATTGTACAGTTTCCATTCGCCGTTTTCCAAAAGCCAGGTATGGGTAAATTTTGCCGTTGATGTATGCCGCAATGCTTTTCCGGGTTCCGAGATATAAAATTCATGGATTCCCATCTGGATAGCGCCATACAATTGTCCATTATTCTCCAATGGATAAACCACCAGGCTGCCCGGAACCAATTTCCTGATTGGTTTCGCATTTTGACCGGAACAGATATTTTCCTTTATCGCCTTGAAAAATTCGGTCCGGTGCCGGATGCCGCCTTTGTCGTGAAGGAACAGCAAATCAGGATGGATGATTTTCTCCAGAGCGGCGACATTGCATTTGTTGAAACATTCCTCAAACAACACGCTGTCTGCTTTTTTAAGCGCAACATACAATTCCGAATCGGATGCCGCCTGCGCAAAAATCATTTGGGTGGCAAAAAGGGCAATGACCGCGATCAGTGATTTCAGTTTCATTCTGCTTAATTTTTATTGGTGACAAATGCGGTGGCATCTTCCTGCATCGTGACTTTTTCCGGCGAGCCGAAATAGGTGACTTTTCCGGTTTCGGCTACATGAATGTTCAGATAGCCATTTGCATTGATCATGACTGACGAATAATCGCCAACATTGACCGCGACTTTTCCACTCCTGAAGTTCCTCGCATAACAAAGCGCTGCAGTATTGGTATTGATTTCTGCCATTTCTGAAATTCCCGAAAGGTTCACTTTTGCCTTGCTTTTAAAATTCCCGGTTAAAGTCGCAGAAGTTGCGAAAACATTCATAACAGCACCTGATTTTGCTTTCAGGCTGATATCCTGCGCCTTAATGCTTCCCGAAAAAACCGATCCTGAGGCAAGCGCAATGGAAATGTTTTTTGACTCCAATGTGTTTGCCAATGTGATTGTCGAATGTTTCCTGGCGCTGATTGCCGTAATGCCATGGGCTGAAACATATACTTTTCCCGGTTCATTCATATTGCCTTTGCTGCCAATTTTTAAAACGTTGCCTGTCACTTCAGTCGTGATGCTTGTCAATCCCAAAGCGTCAGAAGCTTCTGCGCTTAAACCAATTTCGTCGCTTTGTGTGAAAACAAGTGCGACGCCGTCGGTGATCTCTATTTTCGAAAAAGGGGTGATTGTCCTCGTTTCCGTTACTTGCGCCTGTGCTAAAAGTCCCAGCAGGAACATGGTTAGCGTTGTGATGATTTTAAACATGATTGATTGATTTTTGATTGATTGATGATTGATTGATGATTGATTGATGATTGATTTTTCTGCTGATTTAAGTTGATTTTGATTTTTTCATAAGCTTGTTTTTGATTAACGTCGTTTTTTGATTGATGATGATTGATTGATGATTTTATTTTGAAGCATGTTCCTGCTGTCCGCTGTATCTTTTTTTTCGTTCCTCAAAAAAAGGATGCCGCTTCCATCAGGGCTAGGCTTCCGTCTGTATTTGCTGCGCCTGTTCGTCCAAAGGGCTCGGGTCAGGTTCCGTCATTTCTGTTGGATATATTTTATCTGCCTTGATGAATTTGATCGTCATCGGATATTCGTATTCTTCACCGTTTGCGGCCTTTACCGAGGCATAAATGACAAGGAAAAATTCGGCGACTTTCATCAGGAAAAAGACCATTACTGCCATCACAGCGACAACTACAATTCCTGTAATATTGCCCGCATTGAAATGGTCAATGAAAAAATCGTCCCCGTTGACCATGGCCCTAAACGGAACATTTTTGAATATGGTAAAAAGCAATACCGGAATGGCAATCAGGCATAAAATCAATGTGTATAAAAAGATACTGAGTTGGAAATTGATGGCCTGTCTTCCGTGTTTGTCCACAAATTCAGAATTCTTTTTTGCCGAACTCCAGATGATGAGCGGCAGAATAAAATTCCCGAATGGGAAAAAATACTGTGAGAACGTACTCAAGTGCGTCAATGTAGCGGTGTTTTTACTGTTTGTTGTTTCCATGATTAAAAGTATATAATAATATCCTATGCAAATATATGTCTAAAAGAAGGTACATTGTTTTGCACAGTACTTAAAATTAACAAAAAATTAACAATTGTGATTTTGGCAAATTGTCATATATTTAGAGAAAATATCGGCAATGGCGAACCTTAGTCCACGCAAAATAAACCTGTTCCTACTCATGAAACTGCCGTCGGCTTTTCTTTGTGGCGTTCGCGTCAAGGAATTGACAGAAGCCAGATGTGTCGTTTCGGTCAAACACCGCTGGATCAACCAGAATCCTTTCCGCTCGATGTATTTTGCAGTCCAGGCCATGGCAGCTGAGCTCACGACCGGCGCATTGGTCATGTCGGAAATCAGGAAAAGCGGCGGGAATATTTCGATGCTGGTTGGTTCAAACCGTGCTGACTTTTCCAAAAAAGCGACCGGCAGGATCACGTTTACTTGTAACGACGGCCATTTGGTTTCGCAAGCCGTCACACAATCCATTGCCACGGGCGAAGGCCAGGCAATTTCATTGAAATCAATCGGGACAGATGAAAACGGCGCCGTGGTTTCGGAAATGGAATTTGAGTGGAATGTAAAAGTCAAATAAGAAAAATCCTTCGTTAAACCTGCCTTAATTAACATTTAATTTTACCGAAGCGAACGTAATTTTGAAAGAACGGGACAAAATCCTGAAACACACAAAACATGAGAATCTTAATTACGGGCGCAACAGGTTTGATTGGAAGCGAATTGGTTTCACTGTTACTGCAAAATGGTGAAAGCGTCCATTATCTCACGACTTCAAAAAAGAAAATCAGCAACGAATCCCATTACAAAGGTTTTTTCTGGAATCCCCAACAGGGAATGATTGATGAAAATGCACTCATCGGCGTCGATGCCATTATCCACTTGGCTGGCGCATCGGTTTCCAAAAGATGGACAAACGCATACAAACAAGAGATTGTCGAAAGCCGCGTGCTGTCGGCAAACCTGCTTTTTAAAACCCTGAAAAACAATCCACACCAAGTCAAACAAGTCGTTTCGGCATCGGCAATTGGTATTTATCCTGACAGCCTGACTACATTGTATACCGAAGATTCTAAAGAAACTGACCCTGGTTTTCTAGGGAAAGTGGTCGTAAAATGGGAGGAAAGCGTTGATATTTTTAAGTTGCTCGACGTTAAAGTCTGTAAACTGCGCACAGGTTTGGTGCTTTCCCAAAAAGGCGGCGCACTGCCACAAATGGAGAAACCCATAAAATTGGGAATCGGTTCGCCATTCGGAAGCGGAAAACAAATGCAATCCTGGATTCACATTGATGATCTTGCAGCGCTGTATTATTTTGCCGTAAAAAATAACCTTGAAGGCGTTTTTAATGCGGTGGCGCCAAATCCGGTCAGTAATGAGACATTGACAAAAGCCATTGCCGATAAGTTGCACAAACCGTTATTCATGCCAAACGTCCCGCGTTTTGTAATGAAATTGATGTTGGGCGAAATGCATGAACTCCTATTCTCAAGCCAGAATGTGAGTTCACAAAAAATCCGCGACAATGGTTTTACATTTAAATTCCAGAGAATCGATAAGGCACTCGACGATTTGCCTGCATAAAAAAAGCTCCGTTTTACGACGGAGCTTTTTTTAATATAAGTGGGTGAATTAATAATGGATTGTAATATTTGGATTGGTTTCAAAAACCATCTTGTATCTAACAAACATATTAAATACAAATCGAAATTGTCTTAAAATTATATTAATTTTTATGCGCCTGAACAAAACATAGCTGGCAATCGGACATTAAAATCAACAAAACGTGTGACAATTTGGCATTTTCCCATAAATGGCAGTAAGTTTGCAATCGCGGAAAACCGAAATGAAATTTAAAAATATATTTAAAAATACTGCCACGATGACTACTGAAAATAGGGAAAACGATCAGGAATTGGACGACGCTACACTTGAAAACAATGCCAACGGCGAACAACTGATTGTTGAGGAACTGCCAATAGAGGAAAAATTGTCACAAGATCTCGAAAAGGAAAAAGACAAATTCTTGCGTCTTTTTGCCGAATTTGAAAACTACAAACGCCGTACTGCAAAAGAACGACTTGACTTATTCAAGACTGCCAATCAGGAAGTGTTGTTGGCGATGCTGCCAGTTATGGACGATTTTGACCGCGCACTGATCGAAATCAGGAAGTCGGAAGATGAACTGCTCCTTAAAGGCGTTGAACTGATCCACGAAAAACTCAAAAACACATTGCTTTCAAAAGGGCTTGAAGTTGTTGATGTTCGTGCCGGAGATACTTTCAACGCTGATTTCGCCGAAGCCATCACGCAAATTCCTGCACCTTCAGACAACCTGAAAGGCAAAATTGTGGATGTTCTTGAAAAAGGCTACAAACTCGGCGATAAAATTATCCGCTTTCCAAAAGTCGTAATCGGACAATAATCCGCTTAATCCCTATAAAATGAAGAAAGATTTTTACGAAATATTAGGCATCAGCAAAAACGCCACTCCCGAGGAAATCAAGAAAGCCTATAGGAAAAAGGCTATTGAATTTCACCCCGACAAAAATCCGGGAAACAAAGAAGCGGAAGAAAACTTCAAAACTGCAGCCGAAGCTTATGAAGTATTGAGCGACGCGGATAAAAAAGCCAAATACGACCAATATGGACATCAGGCGTTTGAAGCCGGAGGTTATGGCGGCGGACATCACATGAACATGGATGATATTTTCAGCCAGTTCGGGGATATTTTTGGAAGTGCTTTTGGCGGAGGATTCGGAGGATTTGGCGGCCAGCAGCAACAACGCAGGATGAAAGGCGGCAATCTTCGCATCAAAGTCAAATTGACATTGGAGGAAATCGCGAACGGTGTCGAAAAGAAAATCAAAGTCAAAAGAAAAATCCAGGCCAAAGGCGTCAAATATAAAACCTGTCCAACCTGTAACGGGCAAGGGCAAGTCATGCGAGTGACCAATACGATTTTAGGAAGGATGCAATCGGCGTCGACTTGTCCGAATTGCAGCGGTTCCGGACAAATCATTGAAAGCAAACCGAAAGAAGCCGATGCACAAGGAATGATTTTGGAAGATGAAACCATCTCCGTGAAAATTCCGGCAGGCGTTGTCGACGGTATGCAACTGAAAGTATCCAACAAAGGAAATGACGCGCCAGGCAACGGAATTCCAGGTGATTTGATTGTGGCGATTGAAGAAGTCGAGCACGCGTTCCTGAAACGCGAAGGCGAGAATTTACACCTCGATTTATACATCAGCATCAGCGAAGCCGTACTTGGGATTTCGAAAGATATCGAAGCCGTAAACGGGAAAGTCAGGATTAAACTCGAAGAAGGCATCCAGTCCGGAAAAATTTTAAGGCTGAAAGGCAAAGGCGTACCAAGCATCAACGGTTATGGAAATGGCGATTTGCTCGTACACATCAATGTCTGGACACCGAAAAATTTAAGCAAAGAGCAAAAAGAATTTTTTGAGAAAAATCTTGCAAACGAGAACTTCGCACCAAATCCTGAAAAGTCGGACAAATCTTTTTTTGAAAAAGTTAAAGATATGTTTTCATAATTTAAAAAATTATTTTATATTTGGGATGTTACTAGTAGGTAACTAGTAATTTCTTTTTCATAGCAATTTTTCCCATCCTTGTGCAAATAAGGGTGGGTTTTTTTTGGAAAACCAATTCATTCTCCTGCGAATGATTTACTTTTACGCACAAACAAATTTTCATAATGGCCAACATACTTGAAGTCGATAAAGTCGTCAAGCAATACGGAGATTACACTGCCCTGAATGAAGTGTCATTGTCTGTTCCAAAAGGAAGCATCTACGGACTTTTAGGCCCTAACGGCGCCGGAAAAACATCACTGATCCGGATCATCAACCAAATCACCATGCCCGACAGCGGCACCATTTATCTCGACGGTGAAAAACTCCAGCCCAAACATGTGCAATACATCGGCTATCTTCCCGAAGAGCGCGGATTGTACAAAACCATGAAAGTCGGGGAACAATGTTTATACCTCGCCCAAATGAAAGGCCTGTCAAAAGCCGAAGCGAAAATCCAACTCGACTATTGGTTTGAACGCCTCGACATCAAAGGCTGGTGGAACAAGAAAATCCAGGAATTGTCAAAAGGCATGGCGCAGAAAATCCAATTCGTCGTCACCGTGTTGCACAAACCGAAACTGCTCATTTTCGATGAGCCGTTTTCAGGATTCGATCCTGTAAATGCGAATCTCATCAAAGACGAAATCCTCGCATTAAAGGAAAATGGCGCGACGATCATTTTTTCAACGCACCGCATGGAAAGCGTCGAGGAACTTTGCGACGATATCGCTTTGATCCACAAATCCAATAAGCTCATCGAAGGCAAGCTCGACGATGTCAAACGACAGTTCCGCTCCAATACTTTTGAAGTCGGTATTTTAACTGCAAATGTCGAAGGGCTGATGTACGACCTGACCCAAAAATTCACTTTGTCGCAAACACATTTCAAATCGCTGAACGACGAACTCAAACTCGACATCCAACTCGGAAATGCGTCGCCAAACGAATTATTGAACCTATTGACGCAACGCGGACAAGTCACGCATTTTGTAGAGAAAATCCCGAGCGTCAACGACATTTTCATCCAAACGGTAAAAGACAAATAACATGAGCATCTTAACCTTAATCATCAAACGGGAATTCGTCGCTAAAGTCCGCAACAAATCCTTTATCGTCATGACGTTTTTGAGTCCGCTGCTGTTTGTCGGAATCGCCGCATTCGTGGGTTACCTAAGCCAGATGAAAGCCGATGTCAAGAAAATAGCTGTCCATGACGAAACCGGAATGTTCGTCGGCAACTTCAAAAGCGACGAAGAATACAAATACGTCGACCTGTCGTCCGTCAATATGGAAATCCTAAAAGACAGCGTCACGGCAGAACATTACGAAGGCGTTTTGTTCATCCCGAAAGTCACCGAAAACAAAGACCTCGAAAAGAAAATCCAATACATTTCCAACGACAGCCCAAGCATGATGTTCATCGCCGGGCTCGAAGATAACATCGCGACAAAACTGACCAAGGACAATTTTGAAAAGGCAAAACTCGACACACTCGCCATCAAAAATGCCGAAGCTAAAATCAACATCAGCCTCGCCAAGTCGTCAGGTGAACAAAGCCTCAAAGGCCTCAATGAAATCAAGATCGCGATCGGCGGCATCTTTGGTTACCTGATCATGATGTTCATTATCATCTACGGAAACATGGTCATGCGCAGCGTCATCGAGGAAAAAACAAACCGCATTGTCGAAATCATCATTTCGTCAGTCAAGCCATTCCAATTGATGATGGGCAAAATCATCGGCACATCGCTCGCCGGAATTCTGCAATTCCTGATTTGGGCGATTATCGGATTCACATTGTTGTTCGCAGCTTCGGCTTTCTTCGGTGTCAACATTGGTCCGTCGCACAGCGTATCGCCGGAAATGGTCAACGCAGCGCAACAGGAAATGGGCAGCATGCAATTATACATCAAAGAATTATGGAACCTGCCAATCGCAACAATCCTGATCGCTTTCATCATTTATTTCATCGGAGGGTATTTCCTGTACAGCTCATTTTACGCAGCCATCGGTGCCGCAGTCGACAATGAAACCGATTCGCAGCAATTCCTTTTGCCGATCATCATGCCGTTGATTCTTGGCGTCTATATCGGGTTTTTCACTGTCATGAACGATCCGCATGGAACAGTCGCGACCGTATTTTCGATGGTGCCGCTCACGTCGCCAATCGTGATGCTGATGCGAATCCCATTTGGCGTGCCATGGTGGCAATTGCTGCTGTCCATCGCGATATTGTTCGGGACATTCTTTTTCACAGTCTGGTTTGCCGCCAAAATCTACCGCGTCGGGATATTGATGTATGGCAAAAAACCAACGTATAAGGAATTGTTCAAATGGCTCAGGTATTAATGATTCCGAATCCGTAAGAAACTTTTGTTAATTATTTGAAGCTATTCCCGCTATCCGTTTCAATCTTTTTATTTTTAAAGAAAAAATAAAAAGGATTTCCACTTTTATCGGGGCTAGGGCATCCAACACCAAATTGGCTCAACGTTAAACAGGGAATCCAAATAACCAATTTATAAATTACCGCATGCCCAAAATATTAATAATAGAAGACGAAGCCGCAATCCGCCGCGTACTCGGGAAAATCCTGTCAGAAGAAAGCGATACTTATGAAGTTGAGGAAGCCGAAGACGGCATTTCCGGACTCGAAAAAATAAAAAACACCGATTACGACCTTGTGTTGTGTGACATCAAAATGCCCAAAATGGATGGTGTCGACGTACTCGAAGCGGTCAAAAAAATAAAACCCGAAATCCCGATGGTCATGATTTCCGGACACGGCGATATGGAAACCGCGATTCACACGATGAAACTCGGCGCGTTCGACTACATCTCAAAACCGCCGGATTTAAACCGTTTGCTCAATACCGTGCGCAATGCATTGGACAAAAAACAGCTCGTCGTTGAGAATAAAATCCTGAAGAAAAAAGTCAGCAAGAATTACGATATGATTGGGGAAAGCGATGCCATCAACCATATCAAAGACATGATTGAGAAAGTCGCACAAACCGATGCGCGCGTTTTGATTACCGGACCAAACGGAACCGGAAAAGAACTTGTCGCACACCAATTGCACGAAAAAAGCGAACGTGCCAATGCGCCACTGATTGAAGTCAATTGTGCCGCAATACCGAGTGAGCTTATCGAAAGTGAATTGTTTGGGCATGTCAAAGGTGCGTTTACATCTGCCGTCAGGGATCGCGCGGGGAAATTTGAAGCTGCTGACAAAGGCACGATTTTCCTAGATGAAATCGGCGATATGAGTCTTTCTGCACAAGCCAAAGTACTGCGTGTATTACAGGAAAACATGATCCAGCGTGTCGGAGCGGAAAAAGATATTAAGGTCGATGTGCGCGTCGTTGCGGCAACCAACAAAGACCTGAAAAAAGAAATCGAAGCCGGGAATTTCCGCGAGGATTTATACCACAGACTTGCGGTCATATTGATAAAAGTGCCGGCGCTGAACGAACGCCGCGACGACATCCCGCTGTTGGTTGAGCATTTCACCGAAAAAATCGCATCCGAACACGGCAATACGCCAAAGCAATTTTCACCGGCGGCCATTAACCTTTTAAAAGCATACGACTGGACAGGAAACATCCGCGAATTGAGAAATGTTGTGGAAAGATTAATCATCCTTGGCGGCGCTGAAATTTCGGAAAATGACGTGAAGCTCTTTGCGAGTAAATAAACACAAATGAACCTAAAAAAAATAAACCCGAACCTTCAAAAAGGTCTAATCGAAAACGGCCTGACTGAAGCCAATGAATTGCAGCAGCAAACTTTTTCCACGATAAAAAGTGGTGCCGACTGCATCATCATTTCACCAGAAAAATCAGGAAAAACGACAACGATTGTATTAAACGTCATCCAGCAATTGGTAACTGAAGGCGAGGAATCGCCACGCGCCTTAATCTTTGTCGAGAATAAGGAAAAGATGTTGGCCATGGAAGAACTGTTTGAAACACTCGGAAAATACAATCCTTTGCATGTTTACGGCGTGCACGACAAAAGTGATATCGAATTCGACAAGAACTATATTTCCACAGGAATTGACGTATTGATCGGAACACCGACACGCCTCAACGATATGTTCACCACCGCAGGCTACAATGTCAACCGCCTGAAAATGGTCATCGTTGACGATGCGGAAACCTTGTTGAAAGCACGCCATGAAACCAAAATCATGCGTATTTCCAACAGCATTGCCAAAACGCAGCGCATCATTTTCTCGGATGTGCTGACAGAGAAAGTCGATATTTTTGCAGAGAAATTTATGATAGAACCCTATTTCTTCGACATGGAAAACAATGAAGAAGAAGAAATTAATTAAAACACGATTATTATGGGAATGATGAAAATATTTTCGGGAAGTGAAATTTTGGCCACCAACCTGAAAGCGAAAATAGAAGCTGTCGGCATTGATGTCATGGTCAAAGATAATATCCAGTCGGCGCGAATGGGCGGATTTGGCAACGCTGATTTGGCGGTGGAATTGTTCATCGACGAATCGCAATATGGCAAAGTATATCCTGTTTTGGAAGAATTCCGCATGAGTATTTAATATGAAAACGGCCTTTGAAAGCGAACGTTTGCTATTCCGGGAATTGCTTCCGTCGCATGCTGCTGCAATGTTTGAGCTCGATTCCGACCCCGAAGTCTGCAAATATTTGGGCTTTAAATCCTTCATATCAATTGAAGAATCCAGGAATGTAATAGAGAATATCAGGCAGCAATATCTTGACAACGGCATCGGTCGCTGGGCAGCAATTCTGAAGGACACCGGAGAATTCATCGGTTGGGCGGGATTGAAATTCATCAAAAGGCTGAACGACCGCGACGACAATTACGATTTGGGTTATCGTTTTATCCAAAGACATTGGGGAAAAGGATATGGCACCGAATCAGCGAAAGCCTTTATCGATTTCGGGTTTAACGAAATGAAACTCGGGAAAATCAGCGCTTATGTCGACGTCAATAACATCGCATCACAGAAAATTCTTGAAAAGTGCGGCTTTAAATTCACCAATAATTTCATCGATGAAGGCGATTTGTGCGGCTGGTATGAATTGGAAAATCCCAACCCAAAAATCCAATAATCCGACTTATCTTTGCCGCTTTTAAAAGCGATTAATCCACAAACATGATTACAGTTAACGATATCTCCGTCCAGTTTGGCGGAACAACACTTTTCAGCGACGTTTCGTTCGCCATCAATGAGAATGACAAAATTGCCCTTATGGGTAAGAATGGCGCGGGAAAATCGACACTTCTCAAAATTATTGCGGGCCAAAGCAAACCTTCGACGGGAAACATTTCTGCGCCGAAAGATGCCGTAATTGCTTATTTGCCGCAGCATTTGCTGACCAAAGACAATGCGACCGTATTTGAGGAAACTTCGAAAGCATTCGCCGAAATCTTTACGATGAAAAAAGAAATTGACGATTTGAATGAACAACTGACCGTCCGCACCGATTACGAAAGTGACGATTATATGAAACTCATTGAAAGGGTTTCCGACCTGAGCGAGAAATTCTATGCGATTGAAGAAATCAATTATGAAGCGGAAGTCGAAAAAATATTGATTGGTCTGGGATTTGTCCGTGAAGATTTCACACGCCCGACATCGGAATTTTCCGGCGGTTGGAGAATGCGCATCGAACTCGCGAAAATCCTGTTGCTGAAACCGGATTTGATTTTGTTGGATGAGCCAACAAATCACATGGACATTGAAAGCATCCAATGGCTGGAGGATTTCCTGATTAATTCGGCGAAAGCTGTAGTCGTGATTTCGCATGACCGCGCGTTTGTCGACAATATTACAAACCGCACTATTGAAGTTACCATGGGCAGGATTTATGACTATAAAGCGAAATATTCGCATTATCTGGAATTGAGAAAAGACCGAAGAATCCACCAGCAGAAAGCCTACGACGAGCAGCAAAAAATGATCGCGGAAAACCAGGAATTTATTGACCGTTTTAAAGGCACATTCTCAAAAACATTGTCGGTGCAATCGCGCGTAAAAATGCTCGAAAAAATCGTCCCTGTTGAGATTGATGAAATCGACACATCGGCATTAAAACTGAAATTCCCGCCGGCAGTCCGTTCGGGGCAATATCCTGTCGTTGTAAAGGATCTGGAAAAATCATACGGTGATCATTTGATTTTTAAGGATGCGAATATTGTCATTGAACGCGGCGATAAAGTCGCCTTTGTCGGGAAAAACGGCGAAGGGAAATCGACCATGATCAAGGCCATTATGAAAGAAATCGAAATCAATGGCGGCGCTGTGGAAATCGGACACAATGCACAAATTGGTTATTTTGCCCAAAATCAGGCATCGCTTTTAGACGAAAATGCCACGATATTCGAAACTATTGATGACATTGCCGTGGGTGAAATCCGTACGAAAATCAAAGATTTATTAGGCGCTTTTATGTTTCATGGCGATGATGTCACGAAGAGAGTCAAAGTCCTTTCGGGCGGTGAAAAAACCCGATTGGCGATGATCAAATTGTTGCTCGAGCCCGTGAACTTATTGATTCTCGATGAACCTTCGAATCACCTCGATATGAAAACCAAGGACATCATCAAGGATGCATTGCGCGATTTTGACGGTACTTTAATTTTGGTTTCGCACGACAGGGATTTCCTTGATGGATTGGCAACCAAGGTTTTCGAATTCGGGAACAAACGCGTCAAGGAACATTTTGAGGACATTGCCGGGTTTTTGGCGCATAAGAAAATGGAACATTTGCGCGAAATTGAAAAATAGGCAGTGTCATATGAAAGCGGTATATTGTAAAATGATTTAATTGATTGCGATGGAAAATGATGATTTGAATATCTCGAGAGGCGATTTGCAAAAAGTTGCCGATTTCCTGCCTTACCCATTTATCATAGCCGAAGTTTTTGACGGAAAGCACCAGAATACCTACCTGAACGAAAAGTTCAAGGAAGAAATCAGTTATACGCTCGATGAAATCCCAACCATCGAAACCTGGTATGAGCATGCATATCCGGATCATATTTACCGGGCTAAAGTCATTGAAAATTGGGACCAGGAAGAAATAAATTCCCGCAAAGCAGGAAAGGTTTTTGTAAAAATGAAATCCCAGGTCACCTGTAAAAATGGCGGCAAACGCTGGTATGAAGTGAAAGCGACGGTAATCAATACGATTCACATTGTTGCCTTTGTCGACCTGGATAAAGAAATCACTTTGCAGGATGAACTCAAAAACATCAATAGCAATAACGACAGGATGTTGTCTATTTTAGGACATGATTTGCGCAGCCCGATAGCCAATCTGATGACAATATCTTCGATGGCTGTCAATACGGAAATTTCCAACAACGAATTTAAGGAACTGATCCATATGGTTAATGGGCAATCTTCACAGGTATTGGAATTGTTGGAGAACACACTGAACTGGGCAAAATTGAATTTTAACGCAATCGAACTGACTCCTGTTGATATTGATTTTGAGGCGCTTGTCGCCAATATTTTGGCCATTTACAAACCAGCCTGTGAAAGCAAGAATATTACTGTCATCATCGATAAGACAAACATGACAATGATACACACCGATTTGGAAATACTGACCGTAATCATTAGGAATTTATTGTCGAACGCGATTAAGTTTACACCCCAAAATGGGACGATTGTCATAAAGCCTCACGGCAACGAACTGGTGATAAAAGACAATGGGATTGGCATGTCCAAAAAAATGGTCAATGCAATTTTAAACCATAATTATTCTTCGAGGAAAGGCACTAACGACGAACACGGAACAGGCCTGGGATTGCAATTGGTCGTCAACCTGGCCGAAAAAATCAACTGTAAACTGGTCATAGAAAGTGAAGAGCAAAAAGGGACGGAAATGCGGTTGATTTTTTGATTTTCTTGTTGGTTTTGAAAAATTAGAAAGGCATAAGTTGAATTCTTATGCCTTTCTAATTTATTGAAAATTAAACTTCTATATTTGGATGACAAATTTTCCGACATGAAAAAAACTTTACTCTCATTATTGGTTTTGCTTTCTTTTTTCAACCTCGTCGCACAAGTCCAGATGCAAGCGCCATTTTCAGAAATCTGCGGAAGCGATGCAATGGCAAGGCAACTGTTGCAGAATCCGGTTTACCAAGCCAAAATGGATGCTTTTGAAGCCCATTTAAACAACGATGCCAACCGTTCTGCTGCATCGGCTGCTACTTATATTATTCCTGTTGTGGTTCATGTCATGCATAAAGGCGAAGCGGTTGGGAACGGCACAAATATTTCCGACGAAGCCATTTATGCCAAGATAAAATCCATTAATGACGAATACCGCAAAATTTCCGGAACTTTTGGCGATGGAACCGGCGTTGACACCGGAATCGAGTTTGCCCTTGCGGTAAAAGATCCGGCGGGGAATTGTACCAATGGGATTGACCGTGTCAATATGACTTCGTATGCCGCTTATATGTCGAATGGCGTCAGGCTGAAGCTTAAGCGGCATGACCGATACGCAATTGAAAGCGGTCGCATTTTGGGACTCCAATAGTTATTACAACATCTGGGTCATTTCGTGCTTTGACAATATCACTAATGGAACCGGGACGCTTGGTTACGCACAATTGGCTGCTGCTCATGGAACCGCAATTGACGGCGCCGTATTGGTGAGCCATTCCTTTCGCGATACCGGCTCAAAAAGCGAATCGCACGAACTCGGCCATGCGCTGAATTTATACCACACATTTGAAGGCGACGGCAGCGGAAATACTTGTCCTGTCGGCAACGGCTGCGGAAGTGGAAGCGGTGATTGCTGTGCCGATACGCCGCCGCATAAAAGAAGCGTAAATCCGTGCAATACTTCAGGCACGAATTCTTGTGATGGCAATTCCTCAAACCTGCTGTTTGCCAAAAATTACATGGATTATTCCTCCAATGAATGCAGGAATATGTTTACTGCCAACCAGAAAACGAGAATGGTTTCGGCATTGACGACCACGCGGAGTTCTTATTTGTCGGCCAATGGCAATGACAAACTGGTACCAACGGTTGCGCCAACTGCGGGATTTTTACAGGATGTGCAATCGGTTTGTGTGGGCGGCATTGTGACTTTTTCAGATAGATCAGCATGTATCCCGAATACATTCCAGAATGACGATTCGTGGCCTGGAATTTCGTTTAGCTGGACTCTGGCCAATGGCGCTACAGTATTGACATCAACGCTGCAGAATCCGTCATTTACGCTTACCGTACCGGGTTTTTATGATTTGGCTTATACGGTGACCAATTCATTTGGTTCCAATACGGTTAATGTACTGAACGCTGTCGTCGCCGGAACTTCGGTTGTTGCGGCCTGTTCGCCAACCTCACAATATGAAGGTTTTTACGGATCGTCATTGAGCGAAGTCGCTTTCAACAACATCCACAATTATACAGCCGTCATGACCAATGTGCCGTACCATGATTATTGCTGTACGAAAAATACGATTGTGACAGCCGGACAGACTTATCCACTTAAAATTTCCTTCAAGTCGGGAAATACTTATACCCAGGCCATGGAAGCGTATATTGATTTTAACAACAATGGCCTTTTTGATACTACAGAATTGGTTCAGAGTGGCAATATTAATCCGGGCGTATTTTCATATTCTACCGGTGATGTCACTATTCCGGATACTGCGGTAAAAAATACGTTGCTGCGAATGCGCATCATTAGCGAAGCAGCCGGAATTTCTGATGCGGAAAGGACTTGCAGCTCACAATATTTCACTTCCGATGTCGAAGATTATGGCGTTTACATCACGGATGCGCTTGGCATAGCAGATTTCGATAACCAACAATTGCATTATTATCCGAACCCGGTAAACGATGTATTGAATATCGCTTCGGTTGAAGTTGTCGAAAAAATTGCCGTATATAATTTGCTCGGCCAATTGGTCTTGGAAATACATGCCAATATTGCGAATCCCACTGTCAATTTCTCTGGATTTACAAATGGCGTATACTTGGTGACGATTTTTGGAAAAGACCAAAAAACGACCTTTAAAGTCATCAAACAATAGTTAAAAGCATAAGTTGACTTATGCCTTTTTGTTTATTTCGCCTCATATGTTTTCATCGTTTCCACTGCAAGATTGAGCTGCTTGCGGTTGACACCACGGAATTGAAAAATGACGTTACCAGACAACGCATCGTTATCCATGAGATGCAATTTTAAATTGGTAATGTGGTTTTTCCTGGAATATTCGATAGTATAAAAAATGGTTTTTGCGAGATCAATGCTGGTCTTTTCCCCATCAATGTAAAACATCAAAACCTTATCTTTTACCTCAATTTTCCGCTCGATATTCTGGTTCAGGAAATCTTCCAGTTCTTTTTCGGTGAACAATTCGGCATCTTGTTTTGTCGTTTTTGACAGTTCGCTTCCCTTTACTTTTTGTATGGATTTGGCATTTCTTTTTATACCATAATCAGCAGTGACTACAACTTCGTCCAACTGTGCGTTTTCTGCAAGCTTTCCATCAATTCTTGAGTTATTCCCAACCACGGCAACAGCTTGTTCCATACCAACAAAACTAAAAACCAATTCTTCGCCTTCTTTTGCCTCGATCGTATATTTCCCATCCAAATCGGTTTGTGTGGCAATGGCAGTGCCTTTAACGGAAACGGATGCGCCGGGAATCGGGCCGGTAGCATCGGAAATTATACCGCTGATGGTTTTTTTGAAATCTATATCGTTTGGACTATTTGTAATTTCTTTTTTGTCTTTGTCATACATTTTGTCGGCTTCCGTCTCCTGCTTCATGTCCGATCTGACATATTCGCGTGTGGCGGATTGCTTCGCCAATCCGCTAAAGCTCGGATCGGTTTTCGGACTGGTATACAAATCGTCATTTGCCGATATGTTTGAAGTTTTAGCAGTTTTCAACTGGTCAGAAATGGTATTGGCTTTTTCATTTGCAACTACATTTTCCTGTTGTTTTGATACTTGCTTTTCCAGGATTTTATCGGCGTCAGTCTTGATGATCGATTGCGGATGTTCAGCATTAACAACCGCATTTTCATTTTGTGGTTTTTGGATTTTATCTTTAACCGAATCTTTTATGACAATATCTTTTTCCGGATTGGACGAAGGCGTTACCACAACACTACTCATTTTGAAAAACTGGTAACCCAACGAAAAGAACAGCAGCAATGAAGCGGCAACGGCCAGTTTTTTCCACAATGCAATTTCTTTTTTGTCTTCTTTTTTGTCGAGCTTGTCTTCAACACGGTTCCAGACTTTATCCATTGCGGGAAAATCTTTCGATTCCGCTTTTTGGGCAGCGTCCTTAAACTGTTCGTATATTTTATCTTTATTTTCCATGGCTATTCCGCTTTTTGGTAATACAGGTTATTGACTAATTCTTTCAGCTTGGTCTTGGCGACATTCAATTGTGATTTGGATGTTCCTTCTGAGATGGAAAGCATGTCGGCTATTTCCTTGTGACCGTAACCTTCGATCGCAAAGAGGTTAAAAATAGTGCGGCATCCTTCCGGAATCAATTGTAGTAATTTAAGCAGGTCTTCTTCCTCCAGGTCAGTGGCATGCTCGGTAACAGGCTGTGACAGGGTTTTCACATCTTCGAGATACATGTTGAAGTTCACATTTTTCCTGATGCTCAACAGGCATTGGTTGACCGTAATTTTTCGTGCCCACGCTTCAAAGACCTTGGCCTCTTTGAGTTGGTGGATTTTCGTGAAGATCGTATAAAAAGCATCGGCCAAGGCTTCTTCTATATCTTCTTCTTTTTTCAGGTACCGTTTGCAGGTGCGATACAGTTTTGGCGCCATGAGCGTATACACTTCACGCTGGGCGTGTCGGTGCATTTTTCTGCAGTCGGAAATTAAGTTTTCGTTTATCACAATTGATGTCTTTAAGCTAAAGAGCATTTAAAAGCGGAAAAGGTTGGGAGCCGGAGAAAATATTTTTATAAACATAAAAACTTACCGGGAAGGTAAGCTTTCATGGTATAAAGTGAATCGTTTTTTAGTTTTTGATGAACCTGATCTTTTGGTTGTCATTGATTCCGAGAAAATAAACACCCGATGTCAGGTTGCTGACATCAATTGTCGACTCGCCCGAGAGTTTTTCCCTGGAAACGATTCTTCCCGTCGTATCCAAAATCGTAATGTCCGCTCCGGATACCAATCCTGAAACCGCAATTTGATCGGAAGCGGGATTTGGATACACCTGTATGGCATTTTGCCCAAAATGAGAAACGTCCAAAATATTGCTGCCCCAATTCGATGCCTGGCCATTCAAACCAAAATTCGCCAATGTGCCATTTGTCAAACCCATTGCATCGGTCAAAGTTGTCAACCCGGTATTGTTTCCATAAGCCACGCCCTGGTTAAACTTGTAATAGGCTTTCAGGTTTGTTTCGCCTCCCGGATTTATAATTTCGCCGTTGTTGGCCACAATATTGCTGATGTCCGTTGGTGACAATGCCTTATTCCACAAACTGGCTTCATCGATATAACCGCTGTGGTACCAATTGAATGCCTGGTATTGCACGAGACCGATTTTTAAACTGCCGCTGCTGCTTGCCGGAGCGGAACCAGAAGCCGCTACCGAACCGACTTCAGCCGTGCCGTTGTATAATTTTAATGTACTTCCATTATACACCAGGAAAAACTGTGTCCATTGGTTCAAAACCAAACCGGTATATGTAATAGTATAAGCTTCTCCAGCAGCATTGCGGAATCTGGCTTCAACATCAGTGCTCGACAATTGGATCAGGTAAAAATCAAAATTGGATTCATTTCTGTAGCCCATAATCCCATTGAAATCAGGAAACCCGAAACTCACACGCTTCGGATAAACTTTGCACGACATCGAAATGGCAGTCGCATTGGCAACAAGATTGTCTGAATTGGGCACATTGACATTGTCGTCAAGCCCGTCAAAATCGAGGTAATTGTTTTGGGAATAACTGTTGAAAGTAATTACAAATAATAATAAGAGTAGTTTTTTAATCATGGTTTTAGGTTTTTGTGTAGTTAAACCCAAATCTAATGAAATCCAAAGAATTAAAAAAATTACTTCGTCAAAACTAATTTGTAAATATCCGATTCCAGGCTTTCCGTATCATTGTCTTCGCAAAGCAGGAACGTGATGTCTTTATCGCTTTGCTGGAACAAGGCAATGCCTTCAAATTTTTGTTTCCCTGTGATTTTCTCGATGAATGCAACTTTCATGGTTTCGATATCCATTTTGCCGATGACGCTTCCAAGCACTTCGCCATCTTCATAAACGGAATTGGAATCTTCGGCAGCAGCCAGAAAATAAATGTCATTTCCGACCAAAACCGCGTCGGTGAATGTCGCGCGGACGCCATCGATTTTAGGCAGTTTGACTTCGTTGTATAAAATCGAAAAGTCATCCCCAAGGTTGTTTCCCGAAACCGTAAAAATGCCATTTCCCCCTTTTTTTCCGTTGCCACGCTGGAAGAAATACCATTTTTCGCCGGTATAAACGACGCCTTCAATATTGAAATCTTCTGGTTTGATTTGGCCAAAACCCTGCATGGCCGAATATAAAAATGCCAAATCAGTAGTGGAAATAACCGCTTTTGAATGCCTGTCAATAGTGACCATTTTGTTCCTGTTTTCCGTCGAACCCGACCCAAAAACATACAGCTTATCACCATGTACGGCCAACGCTTCAAAATCGGGCTTTAGCTTTTTGGGAATGTTTTCAGTGCCATTTTCGATAATGGCTGTCTTTTCAAATGCTGCGGTTTGGGTCTTGTATTCATACAGATAGCCGCCATTGTCGGAAATGATGAAAATGGAACCGTTGTCATAAAACAGCCCTGAAGCCGAACCGATACCGATGAGGTGGAATAAAATCTCGAGGTGGAATTTTTGCATGTGTAAAGATAGTCGCAGAGTTGGAAAGTTGCAAAGTTTTTTGGCGTTGCCTGCGGCCGGGCTTTCGGCTTTATCTTTTTCATTCCTCAACTTAAAAGGATATCGCCTCAAATGCAAAGCATTCACCGAACTCGCATTGCAAATAGAATTAAGTGAGGTAATCCCTAACGCGAACCCTAGCCCTGATAGTAGCGGAAATCCTTTTTTGAGGTTTTTTACCGAAAAAAAGATTGCAGCGGATAGCAGGAAATAGCTTCCAAAAACATTAAATTTGGTTATCACTCTAAAAAACCGCTATGGAATCGATCAATCCAGATGATTTTAAAATCACCAAACCCATAAAACTCTCCGCATTCCCGACACTGCTGGAAATCGGCGCAGAAAAAGACGAAAAGGAAGAAATGTTGCAGGAAATCCGTGAGAAACTCAGCAAAATCCAGGACAAAATGTACGCTTACAACCGTTACAGCGTTTTGATTTGCCTGCAAGGAATGGATACATCGGGAAAAGACAGCCTGATTCGCGAAGTGTTTAAGGAAATCAATCCGCGTGGCGTGGTCATCAATAGTTTCAAAACGCCAAATTCGACCGAATTGGAGCACGATTATCTGTGGCGGCATTATATTGCGCTGCCGGAAAAAGGCCGGATTGGGGTTTTCAACCGCACGCATTATGAGAATGTGTTAGTGACGCGCGTACATCCTGAATACATCCTGAATGAGAACCTTCCGGGCATCGAAAAGATTGAAGATATTCCCACGGATTTCTGGACAAACCGCATGGAACAAATGAATAATTTTGAAAATCACCTGGCGCAAAACGGAACCATTATCCTGAAATTTTACCTGCATTTGAGTAAAGAGGAGCAAAGACAACGGTTGCTGCGCCGACTGGAAAAGGAAAAGCACAACTGGAAGTTTTCTGTGGGCGACCTGAAGGAACGCGCACGCTGGGCCGATTATATGGCGTGTTATGAAGAAGCGATCAACAACACTTCCAAGGAAAAGGCGCCATGGTATGTCGTTCCTGCTGACGACAAGGAAATGGCGCGGTGTATTGTTGGGAAAATCATCCTCGAAGAATTGGAGAAATATACCGATATCGTTTTTCCGGAACTCGACGACAAGGTCAAGGCGAATATTTCCCTTTATAAGGAAGCGCTTGAAAATGAATCATAAAAAAAACGCTCCTGTTGAGGAGCGTTTTTCATATTGTTGTACTTGGAATTATAATTTGAACCCGTAAGCCAATCTTAAGGCAAGCTGTCCGGTTCCTTTGTCTCCATCGGCAGTCGGGAATTCGGTGTAGTGCTCATAACGCAAACTGAAGTCGATGTATTTGGTCGCATATCCTAAAGACGGACTCAAAATCACGGTGTTGTCTACGACGTCGCTGTAATCATTGGTTACTGGGAATCCCATACCGATTTCGGCACCAGCATAAAACTCATCTTCCCAGAAGAACACTTTGAATCCCGCTTTTACGGGAATGAAACCCAAATCGTCAAGATCGTCGCCGATAAACAGGTTTGTAAAACCGGATGTCAACGATATCGAAGTCCTTTTTGAAAAGTCGTATTGTAACCTGACGTCACCACCTAAACTTGCATCATATGGATTGTCAAACATATAACCGCCGCTCAAACCAAATCCCAATTTAAATCCTTGGTCGTAATTTTCCGGGCTTGGAGAAGCAGTTCCCGGATCCTGTGCATTTACATTAGCAGTAAAAAAAATTGATAACGCTAATAATAGTAATCCTTTAATCTTCACTGTTGTCTTCATAATACTTTTTTTAATTAAACATGAATTGTTGGTTTATGGGGTAAAAATAGTATGCATGCATTGAATGGCTATTACATAATTCCATGCTAAATTCTTTCATCTGCTCCGAGATTACATAAAAGCATCTGTAAATTCCTGTTAATGTGAGGTTTTAAAGCATGGAGAAAATTCGCTCAAAATAATTTGTATGTTATTTTTTAAGAATATTTTATGAATTTCGTTAACATATAATTTGGTTTATATTGGGAATTGGCATTGCTTAAATGCCGTCGTATGTTACCTTTGGGACAAAAATTTTAAAGTGGATTTTACACGTTATACAAAAGAATTTTCATACAACCTGAAATTGGCTTATCCCGTAATTCTCGGCATGCTGGGCCATACGCTCATTGGCGTAGTCGACAATATCATGGTCGGGAAACTGGGTAGCACCGAACTCGCCGCAGTCTCGCTCGGCAACAGTATGATTTTTATCGCGATGTCAATCGGAATCGGATTTTCCACTGCCATTACGCCGATCGTCGCCGAGGCCGATGCTGAAAATGATGCCAAAAAAATCCGCTCGGCATTTCACCACGGATTATTTTTATGCACCATTCTCGGTTTTTCGCTTTTCACTATAGTAGTGCTCTCCAAACCGTTGATGGTATTTTTGCACCAGCCCAAAGAAGTAATGGATTTGGCTTTGCCTTATTTGGATTGGGTCGCTTTTTCATTGATTCCACTGATTATTTACCAAGGTTACAAACAGTTTGCGGACGGGCTTTCGCATACCAAATATTCAATGTATGCCATCATCATGGCCAATGTTGTGCACATCGGGCTGAATTATGTCTTGATTTACGGTATGTGGATTTTTCCAAAACTCGGCATCCAGGGCGCAGCATTGGGTACCGTTATTTCCCGCATCCTGATGGTGCTTTTCATGCACCTGATCTTGCGTTATCATAAAGAACTTCGGGTTTATTTTAGCGATTTCCAATTCAACCAGATACGCAAAACGATCCTGAAAAAAATCATCAACCTCGGATTTCCTTCAGCGATGCAAATGCTTTTTGAAGTGACGCTTTTTACAGCCGGAATCTGGCTTTGCGGAAATATCGGGAAAACGAGCCAGGCGGCCAATCAGATTGCGCTGACTTTGGCGACAATCACTTTTATGTTTGCTATGGGATTGAGTGTTACGGCAATGATTCGAGTGAGTAACCAGAAAGGGCTTTTGGATTTTAAGCAATTGGTTGTCGTGGCAAGATCGATTTTTTTACTGGCGGTCATCATTGAAACTGTATTCGCACTTTTATTCATCGTATTGCACAATTACTTGCCACACTTGTTCCTGGATATGGGAAATGCATCCCAGGCTGTAGCCAATGAAGATGTGATTGCCATTGCTTCAAAACTGTTGATTGTCGCGGCGATTTTTCAAATTTCGGATGGCATTCAGGTCGTTGTACTTGGCGCATTGCGGGGTTTGCAGGATGTCAAAATCCCAATGTATATTACTTTCATCGCCTATTGGGTGATCGGTTTTCCGATATCGTTTGTATTGGGCGAATTCACTGAATTGAAAGCCGTCGGTGTATGGATTGGGCTTTTGGCAGGGCTCGCATCAGCCGCATTATTTTTGTATATTCGCTTTGAAAAATTAACCAGGAAACTCATTCGCGAAAACGCCGGAAACTAAACCATTTATTTATGTCCATTTTCTTAATTATTATCGGAATTATCCTTTTTGTCATTGGCGTGACATTAAAAAACAATGTGACACCACTGTCAAAATTTTCAGGATTGTTTCGCATTCTTGGTGTGATCATTATAGCTTTGGCGTTGCTGGGCTCAATGTTCCGCCAGATTGATGCCGGAGAAGTCGGCGTAAAATCGCTATACGGAAGTGTCGAACCGGACATTTTGGAAAGCGGACTTCATATTGTGAACCCATTGGTTGATGTCACCAATTTTGATATACAGACACAAAACTATACGATGTCAGCGATCCATACCGAAGGCGCACAGGAAGGCGATGATGCGATTCGGGTGTTGTCAAACGACGGATTGGAAGTCGTCATTGATTTGACCGTTTTATACCGTGTGATTCCTGCAGATGCGCCAAACATATTCAAGCACATTGGGGTCAATTATAACGATAAGATTGTGCGTCCAATAACCCGGACGCGTATTCGCGACAACGCTGTTTATTATGATGCGGTGGCTTTGTATTCTACGAAAAGGAATGAATTCCAACAGCGCATTTACATGACCATTGAAGCCGATTTCAAGAAACGCGGGCTTGTATTGGAGCAATTGCTGATAAGGAACATCAATCTTCCCGAATCCGTAAAAACGACCATCGAATCAAAAATCAACGCCGAGCAGGAAGCACAAAAAATGCAATTCGTACTCCAGAAAGAGCGCCAGGAAGCCGAAAGGAAAAGGGTAGAAGCACAGGGAATCGCCGATTACCAAAAAATTCTTTCGACCGGTTTGTCTGACAAACAATTGCAATACGAACAAATCAAGGCGCAAAAAGAACTCGCTGCCTCACCAAACACTAAAATTATTTTTATGAATGGAAGGAATACGCCTGTAATCCTTTCAGACAAATAACAAAATCATCAATATGGAATTACCAAAATTTTTATTGGGCGACAATACAGATTTTCCGGAAGATATTTTCATCATCCATCTCGATTATCCAAGGTTTATCATCAATCTCAAAGACGACGAGGTCGAATTTATGGAAGATGACGAAGACCTCGACGAAGCCGAGCTCAATGCCGAAATGGAAGGCCTGATCGTATTGGCAAACGAATTTTACGATCGGGAAATCCAACGATACGAAGAATAATTTTTTCGAATCTATTTTTTAAAATACTTTCCCAACAATAACTGAGCGGCTGCAAACGGTGACATTTCGTCATTCTGCACCGCTTTTTTATTTTCTTCCAATAATTTCTGGATGTCGGCATTGTTGTAAAAACTGTTCTTCAACTGCTCGTTAATGGTTTCCATCATCCAATATTGGTTTTGCTCTTTGCGTTTTTCGAAAAAATAATTATTTGTTTTTGTCTGTTCAAGGAATTCGGAAATGATATTCCAAACGCCATCGATTCCGGTTTTTTCAATCGCACTGCATGTCGTGACTTTCGGCGTCCAGCCCGATTTTTTCGCAGGAAACAAATGCAGCGCACGGCCAAATTCCGTTTTCGCCAATCCCGCTTTCCGAATATTATCGCCATCGGCTTTATTGATGACAATCGCATCGGCCATTTCCATAATTCCGCGCTTGATGCCTTGCAGTTCGTCGCCTGCGCCTGAAATTTTCAAAAGCAAAAAGAAATCGACCATGCTGTGGACCGCGGTTTCGCTTTGTCCAACGCCAACAGTCTCGATCACAATCGTATCAAATCCTGCAGCTTCGCAAAGCGTAATCGTCTCGCGCGTTTTCCGGGCCACGCCGCCCAAAGTTTCACCCGATGCCGATGGCCGGATAAACGCATTTTTGTCTTTGACCAATTCTTCCATCCGCGTTTTGTCGCCCAAAATGCTGCCATGCGAAATCGTACTGCTCGGATCGACCGCAAGCACCGCGACCTTTTTTCCAAGGCTGGTCAAATGCGTTCCAAACGCTTCAATAAAAGTGCTTTTTCCAACACCAGGAACGCCGGTAATTCCAATGCGCACTGATTTGTTGGCATGCGGCAAACACGCATTTACAACCTCATTGGCTTTCGCCAAATGCATGACATTGGTACTTTCAACCAAAGTGATTGCGCGGCTCAAAGCCGTGATGTCGCCAGCCAGAATGCCTTTGACCAATTCATTGGCCGCCGGCGTTTTACCACGCAGCGAAATGATGTTTTCGGCGGCTATTTTGCTTACGGATTGCTGCGCCGGTTCGCTCAAAGCGGATTTACTTGGTTTCTTCACAACCCAAAAATAAGCAAAACAATTGATTTTTTTAGGAGCTGTTTCCCGCTGTACGCTATATCTTTTTCTCGTGCCTCGAAAAAGGATGCCGCTGCCATCGGGGCTAGGGGTTTTCGTTTCTTTTGAAGTGTGAAACTGTCTATACAGTATGGCGCCGCAACCGAATAAATAGTATTTTTGTAAAGCATCATGTGGTGCGTTTACAAATACGCTATGGAATTTACAGCTTTAAATACGGAACTGATCGACCAATTGAAACTGATTGTTGGCGAATCCTTTCTTTTTCTGGACGTAGAAACGCGCAATCATTACGGCCACGATGAAACCGAAGATTATGTTTTTCCGCCAGCCGTGGTTTTAAAACCCGCCACACCGGAAGAGATTGCATCCATTTTAAAATTGGCCAACCAACATCATATTCCCGTCACCGCCATTGGCGGACGAACTGGATTGAGCGGCGGCGCATTGAGCGTGCACCAAGGCATTGGGTTGTCGATGGAACGGTTCAATAAAATCATCCATATAGATGAGCAAAATCTGCAGGTTTTGGTTGAGCCGGCTGTCATTACGCAGGTTTTGCGCGAAGCGGTTTTTGAAAAAGGGCTTTTCTATCCTCCGGATCCAAGCAGCCAGGGCAGTTGTTTCATTGGCGGAAACGTCGCTGAAAATGCCGGTGGTGCACGCGCCTTGAAATACGGCGTGACCAAAGATTATGTGCTGAACCTCGAAGTCGTTTTGCCCAATGGCGAAATCATCTGGACTGGCGCGAATACACTCAAAAATTCCACAGGTTACAATATCACACAATTGATGGTTGGAAGCGAAGGTACTTTGGGAATCATCACCAAAATTGTCATGAAACTGCTGCCGAAAAATTCGCACAATATTTTAATGCTTGTGCCTTTTTTTGATTCGGGGCAAGCGTGTGAAGCAGTCGCGAAAATCTTCAACGCCGGAATCGTACCGAGCGCATTGGAGTTCATGGAACGCGATGCAATCGACTGGACGCTGCGTTTTGTTGACGGCGTAAACCTGAACATCAAGGATCAAGTGAAAGCGCACCTTTTGATTGAAGTCGATGGCAATTACCCCGAAGTCCTTTTTGCCGAAGCCGAAAAAATCACCGAAGTGCTCGAACACTTCGACATCGACGAAATCCTTTTTGCCGATACCGAAGACCAGAAAAATGCACTTTGGAAATTGCGCCGTGCCGTTGGCGAAGCGGTAAAATCAAATTCCATTTACAAAGAAGAAGACACGGTGGTGCCAAGATATGAATTGCCAAGATTATTGGAAGGCATCAAATCCATCGGCGACAAATACGGATTCAAATCGGTTTGTTATGGCCATGCCGGAGATGGAAACCTGCACGTGAACATTGTCAAAGGCGATATGTCGGATGCGAACTGGAAAACAGAAACCCCAAAAGGCATCCGTGAAATCTTTGAACTGACGGTGTCATTAAAGGGAACACTATCGGGTGAGCACGGTATTGGTTATGTCCAGAAAAATTATATGGATATTGCCTTTAACCAAACCCAGCTGCTTCTGATGAAAGGCATCAAGGATACTTTCGATCCGAAAGGCATCCTGAATCCCGGCAAAATCTTCCCCGACAATTTTTAAAAATACGACATTATACGTATTTCGAAAAGCCAAATTCCCGACTATTTTTACACAAGTGTTATAGTGTAAACATTGCCTTTTTTGATACTGGCAGTGCAAATAACGCATGTTAAATCCGCAGTTTTTATTACGGACTTTAATTTGTCTTAGTTTTTTTGGGAAAGAAAAACCCACCGGAATCCGGTGGGTTTTTTGATTAATCCCTTTTAGGGTTGTTTTTCTTTTCGCGCTTTTCCTGCTTCTTTTCCTTAGCGGTCTTCAGCGGTTCTTTCTTTTCGGTTTTTTTTGCATCTTGACTCTTTGCCATAATAATATATTTTAGGTATTGTTCTTCAATTGTAAAGTAAATATAGCAATATCCTGAAAAAGAAAAAACTTAATTTAGCCCTAATTCTTTTCGGGTATTGTCGTCTGAAAGACAACCTTGGAAGATTTCGGTGGGAAGCGTATTGTCATTAAACACAAATCTCCATTGCGCATTTGCTTCGCCGGTTCGGCCTCCGGCCTCGGATCCGGTTTCGGCAATAGCAATAAGCTTGGCTGTATAGATAATCATGAAGCTGTTCCTGGCTTTTTCATAAGCTACGGATTGCGCACTGAATTTTGCCTTCAAGGATTGTTGCGTTTCATCTACATTAATCGGTTTGAAATAAGTAATCCGAATGACATTCCTGAAACTGATGCTGCAATACGACTTGCCATCAATGACTTTTACAGGCGAATAATTGAATTTGGCATTCGTAAACACAAACCGAAACTTCTGCCCGTCATCCTGGAAAACCGCATCGAGCTTGTCGTAATCGGCTTTATTTCCATTGGCGCAAAGCATATTCGTAAGACCTTCGATATCGATGTTGTCAAAGGAATCGTAGAGTTTTTTGGTATCAGTTTTTAAAGATTCCGCTGTTTGTGAAAAGGAGAAAGTGCAGCAAAATAAAATTAGGAATGCGCTTATTTTTGATTTCATGGGTTTTGTATTGGTGGTTGCCTTTTAAGCAATTGGCGTATGGAAACGAGATGTCCGAATAAAACAATCGGGACAATGAATGTCGGAAGCCAACTGAAAGGAAAATTCAGGATGGCGATGTCAGGTTGGTCAAAAGCAAATTGCTGGAACGGAAACGGCACCGATAAAATGGCATTGGCGACAATATTTACCAATAATCCGAGGCATGAAATATTCCAGATTAAAAGGAGTTGTTTGCTTAATTGTCGTTTTGTAAAACCGAAGTAAGCCATTATTGGTGCGGTCAAGCCAGCTAAAATATCAAAATTCCGTCCGGCGAAAGTCATCAACTCAGGAACGGCTTTGCTCAGGAACAGCCAATATAAAACGAGCTCAACCGGAATCCGGACAATGTTGATGTAAGTTATGTTTGCCAATGGCAGGCTATCGGCAAAATCCCGCCCTGTTTTGGTTATAAAAATAGCGGCCAGCAGAATGATATTGGGTAAAAATCCGAAAAGGAATAATTTGGGCGGAAAGGCATTCGTGTTGGTATTGTAGACATTTTGGAAAGTCAATACCATTTGCAACACCAGCCAAAAGATAAGGCAAAGCGTAATTTTGACTGCCGTTACCCGCGTTGTTTCCGATTTGGAGCGCTTGATGGCAAGATAAAACAAACCCAATGTCAGCAAGGTTGCCAGTCCGAAGACGACGGAAATGTGAGATGGCAGGTTTTCTATCATCGGGGTAATGTTTACCTTCCAAATATAAAAAAATCCCCGGCTACTTCAGCGGCCGGGGATTATATTTAACTGTAAATCATGTTATTCGTGTACGACAACCCATTCTCCGGAATTCAAAAGACTTTCGGCTTTTTTGTACTTCATGGATTCGGTTTTTCCACTGATGACATGCTTAATCGTCACGGTATCATTGCGGTTGATTTTCGGCATTTCCCTTACGATGGTTTCAGTCACTTGGCGCTGCTGAGTTTGTCCGGCTTCGCGGTTTTGCGCTGCTGCCTCATCAGAATTCGGGATTTCATCTTTAGAGGTTTTGTAGTTTTCTTTGACTTTCACTTCGCGTGCTTCCTGGATGTTTTGCTGCTGCTGTTGTGGCAAATCGCCTTTAAAAAGGAATGAAACCACTTCTTTGTTTACACCGTCGAGCATGCCGCGGAATAAATTGAAAGCCTCAAATTTATAAATCAGCAATGGGTCTTTTTGTTCGTGGACCGCCAATTGTACCGATTGTTTCAACTCGTCCATTTTGCGCAGGTGTTTTTTCCACGCTTCATCGACAATCGCCAAAGTGATGTTCTTTTCGAAATCGGCAACCAAGGTTTTCCCTTCAGTTTCATATGCTTTTTTCAGGTCAGTAACGACATTCAGCGTTTTTACACCATCGGTAAATGGCACAACGATGCGCTCGAACTGGTTGTTTTTTTCCTCAAATACATTCCTGATGATCGGGAAAGCTTCGCGGGCGCTGCGTTCCGTTTTCTCGGTATAATATTGCAATGCGGCTTTGTAGACTTTTCCGGTCAGTTCCATTTCGTTGATGCTGCCAAATTCACTTTCGGAAACCGGCGATGTAATGGAGAAATAACGGATCAGTTCGAATTCGAAATTCTTAAAATCGTTCGCTGTTTTGTTCTGTGTCGTAATCAGTTCGCAGGTATCGTAAAGCATGTTGGCGATATCGACTTTCAAACGTTCCCCGTGCAAGGCATGGCGGCGGCGTTTGTATACCACTTCACGCTGTGCATTCATGACGTCATCATATTCCAGCAAACGCTTACGGACACCGAAGTTATTTTCCTCGACTTTTTTCTGTGCGCGCTCGATTGATTTTGTCATCATCGAATGCTGGATGACTTCGCCTTCTTTCAATCCCATCCTGTCCATGACTTTCGCGACACGCTCAGAACCGAACAAACGCATTAAATTATCTTCAAGGGAAACATAAAATTGTGAACTTCCCGGATCACCCTGACGTCCGGCACGGCCTCGCAACTGGCGGTCGACACGACGTGAATCGTGGCGTTCTGTACCAACGATGGCCAAACCACCGGCGGCTTTCACTTCAGGTGTCAATTTGATATCCGTTCCACGACCGGCCATGTTTGTCGCAATCGTTACGACTCCGGCTTTTCCTGCTTCCTCAACGATTTGTGCTTCCTGCTTGTGCATTTTCGCATTCAGAACGTTGTGTGGAATATTTCTCATTTTCAGCATTCGGCTCAATAATTCTGAGATTTCGACTGATGTTGTTCCGATAAGAACCGGTCTTCCGGCATTTGACAATTCGGTAACATCTTCAATCACGGCGTTGAATTTCTCACGCGTCGTTTTGTAGATCAAATCTTCTTTGTCTTTTCTTGCCATCGGGCGGTTGGTTGGGATTTCTACTACGTCAAGTTTGTAGATTTCCCAAAGCTCGCCTGCTTCTGTAACGGCTGTTCCGGTCATACCAGCGAGCTTGTTGTACATCCTGAAATAATTCTGCAATGTAATCGTCGCAAATGTTTGTGTTGCCGCTTCGATTTTTACGTTTTCTTTCGCTTCAATGGCCTGGTGCAATCCGTCAGAATAACGACGACCGTCCATAATACGTCCGGTTTGTTCATCGACAATCATGATTTTGTTGTCCATGATGACGTATTCGACGTCTTTTTCAAATAATGTATAGGCTTTCAGCAATTGTGTCAGCGTGTGGATCCTTTCACTTTTGACGGAGAAATCCTGGAACAATTTTTCTTTTTCTTCCGCTTCTGCATCTTTGTCGAGTTTTTGGGCTTCGATACGTGCGATTTCAGTTCCGATGTCCGGAAGGACGAAGAAATTGCCATCGGTATCTGAAGATAAGTATTTGATTCCGTTATCAGAAAGTTCTACCTGGTTGTTTTTTTCTTCGATGACGAAATATAAAGGTTCATCCGCAATTGGCATGTCGCGGTTGTTGTCCTGCATGTATTGGTTTTCCGTTTTTTGGAGGAGTTGCTTGACGCCTTCCTCACTGAGGAATTTAATCAAAGCCTTATTTTTCGGAAGTGCACGGAAAGCCCTTAACAGGTTCAATCCGGCTTCTTTGGAATTCCCTTCCTTAAGCAGTCTTTTGGCATCAGATAAAAAACCGTTTGCCAATTGCCTTTGCAGGCTGACGAGGTTTTCGATTTTTGGTTTGAGTTCGTTGAACTCGTGGCGGTCGCCTTGCGGAACCGGGCCTGAAATGATCAATGGCGTTCTGGCGTCGTCAATCAAAACCGAATCGACCTCATCGACAATGGCATAATTGTGTTTGCGTTGTACCAGATCGTTTGGCGCATGAGCCATATTATCCCTTAAGTAATCAAAACCGAATTCATTATTGGTTCCGTAAGTAATGTCGGCTTCGTATGCTTTTCTTCTCGCATCGGTGTTTGGCTGGTGGTTGTCGATACAGTCGACTGTGATACCGTGGAATTCGAACAATGGCGCTTTCCATGAGCTGTCACGTTTTGCGAGGTAATCATTGACGGTTACCAAGTGGACGCCGTTTCCGGTCAATGCATTTAAATAGAGCGGAAGCGTGGCGACCAATGTTTTTCCTTCACCCGTTTGCATCTCGGCAATTTTACCTTCGTGCAAAACCATACCGCCAATGAGCTGTACGTCGTAATGGATCATGTCCCAGGTGATTTCTTTTCCGGCCGCGTTCCATGAATTCGCCCAAACTGACGAATCGCCGTCTAAAGTGATGTATGTTTTTGTAGCTGAAAGTTCGCGGTCTTTTGGAGTGGCAGTGACTTTGATTTCGGTATTTTCCTTAAAACGCCTTGCAGTTTCCTTGATTACAGCAAAAGCTTCAGGGAGAAGTTCGTTTAATGTTTTTTCGGAAATTTCATAAGCTTCTTTTTCGAGCGCATCAATGGCAAGATAAATGTCTTCTCTTTTGTCGATGTCCTCGATGGTTTCGACTTCCGATTTCAGGGAAGCGATTTTGGCATCTTTTTCAGCGCGTGCTTCTTTGATTTTATTTTTGAAGTAATCCGTTTTGGCTCTCAGCTCGTCATGTGACAACGCCTGAAGGCTGCTTTCAAAACTTTTTACTTTTGTCACGTTCGACTGTAAAGCCTTTACATCCTTCTCGGATTTATTCCCAACAAAAGCATTGAGTATACTGTTTATGAAGCTCATAATAATATGTAATTTCTATTTATAAAAGTGTGCAAATTTACGCAAAAAAAAAGCCTCTGATGAGACTTTTAAGATTGTTTTATTTTTTTAATATTCATCCTCGTTCCAAAGATAATCCTCGTCGGTTGGATAATCGGGCCAAATTTCTTCCATTGATTCATATATCTCACCTTCATCTTCTATTGATTGCAGGTTTTCGACCACTTCAAGCGGCGCTCCTGCACGTATAGCGTAGTCAATAAGTTCGTCTTTGGTTGCAGGCCATGGCGCATCGCTTAAATACGATGCCAGTTCTAATGTCCAATACATCTTCTATCGATTTTAGTTTATGCAAAAATAAATTTAATACTGAAAAAGTCAAGTAAAATTTCATTTATTTTAAAAAAAGTTAAGAACGTGGATTTAAGTCGCTGTAATACAGTTTCTTAAAATTTATTTTTAGCCCTGATAGAAGTGGAAATCCTTTTTAAGATTACCATGGAGCACAGCGCAAGGGAAATATTGAAAAGATTGCAACGTATAGCAGGACCCGAGCTTCAAAAAAGCGAACGGGCAAAGCAAATTGCTTCTAAAAAAATCAATCCTTTTGTGGGATCCATTTCACTTCGTCGGCATGCAGGTCGGCCGACAACTTCCGTGCCAGCACGAAAAGGTAGTCAGAAAGTCGGTTCAGGTACTTGATTACGAACGGATCGATGGCTTCAATGGCATCCAAATGGACCGATAAGCGCTCTGCACGGCGGCAAACACAACGTGCAATGTGACAATATGACACGGTTGTGTGTCCGCCCGGTAGAACAAAGTGCGTCATTGGTGGAAGACTATTTTCCATGTTATCAATTTCATTTTCAAGCAATTGAATGTCGCCTTCAACGATTTTAGGTATGTTTAATCTTGGCTTTCCATTTTTCAGGATTTCTTTTTCAGGCGGTGTTGCCAAAATGGCACCGACAGTAAACAACCTGTCCTGAATCCTGATGAGTATTTCCTTATAATGGGTATTGATTTCCTGGTCTCGGATGAGTCCGATGTGGGAATTCAGCTCGTCAACCGTACCATAACTCTCGATCCTGATATGGTCTTTTGGCACACGGTCGCCACCAAAAAGCGCTGTCGTTCCTTTATCGCCGGTTTTGGTATATACTTTCATCTCATTAAATGCTATTTGTTATTGGTATTCGATGTAACTGCTTTGCCAATTCGCTGTCGCTCGGGTCGCTAAAAGCTCATTTCATTTGCTGGGTTGTGAGCGTTATCTCGGGCTTGGATTCGGGTTGTCACTTTCAATGATGCCATCGCGCAGGCGAATGACACGGTGCGCATATTCTGCAATTTCTTCCTCGTGCGTGACAAGAATGACCGTGTTGCCATTTTTGTGTATTTCGCCAAAAAGGTTCATGATTTCAATGGATGTCTTGCTGTCGAGATTTCCAGTCGGTTCATCGGCAAGGATGATGGAAGGCCTGTTGACCAAAGCCCTTGCAATGGCGACACGTTGTCTTTGCCCGCCCGAAAGCTGGTTTGGCTGGTGGTCCATCCTGTCGGCGAGGTTGACTTGCGCAAGTACTTCTGTTGCCCTTTCGCGCCTTTCGGATTTCGAATATCCTGCATATACCATTGGCAAAGCGACATTGTCGAGCGCCGTCGTTCGTGGCAAAAGGTTGAAAGTCTGGAATACAAACCCGATTTCCTTATTTCGGATTTCGGCGAGTTCGTCGTCGTGCATTTCGCTGACATTCTTTCCATTTAAGATATAGGTTCCTGATGTTGGCGTGTCGAGACAGCCAAGCAGGTTCATCAGCGTTGATTTTCCTGAGCCCGAAGGTCCCATTAATGCGACATATTCCCCTTTTTTTATTTCGAGGTCGATGCCTTTGAGTACATAAACGATTTCATTTCCAAGGACAAAATCCCTTTTGATATCCGTAATTTTAATAAGTAAGTCGGCCATGTTAAAAATTTGGAGATAAAAGTAGGCAATTTTACCTTAAATAATATCCAAAATTTATCACAAAAATGTTACACAATTTCAACTTATTTTTATATAATTATTATATTATTATTTATTTTAATGAATAAATATTAAAGTATTCATAAAATTTTAAGTTAAATATTGATTATTATTCCATAAACTATAAATTTACAATTATTAAAACTAATCAAAACTAAATAAGTTTATTATGAAAACAAGAAGTGTATTATTAGGAATGGCTGTTGTAGCCTTAAGTTTCACAAGCTGTAAAAGCGATGAAGAAAAGCAGGCAGAAAAAACAGTTGACACATATACGGTATATGTGGATTCAGTAAGTAATGTAGCCGAGGCCGATGCCAAAGCAAATTGGGAAGCCATCGAGGCAGAATATGCCCAGAGAACCAGCGACGCAGAAGCTGCATTGGCCAACATGAAAGACAAAGCCAAAGCTGAGGAAAAAGTCAATGCCAGCAAAGCCAAATACGAGGAAATGAAAGCCAAATACCAAGCTGCATTAGAAGAAGACATGCAAGCGAATGCTGCTGCGTCAGATCCTAAAGCAAAATTGAGAGATGCTTTGTTTGGAGCAGGAAAATTGGGCGATGACATGAATTTTGACTGGGTTAACAAGGATAACATCCTGACAGTCTACAATGATTTTAACAATGCATATGATAAAAACCACGGCGATTATACCCGTGAGGATTATGATGAAGTTAAAGCGATGTATGAAGCATTGGATGCGCGTAAAAATACAGTTGAAAAAGAAGGGCTTTCTTCAGCAGACAATGCTAAAATTGCAGAGTTAAAACTGAAATTTGCTCCTAAATTCAAATTGGACAGGATCAGTGCGAAAAGCGCAGAAAACCAGCATGCCAAAAAAGATGCGGAATAACACAATAATTTTTCACTTACTTGAAAAAGGAAAGATGACAGTCGAAAGGCTGTCATTTTTTTTTGGAATCATGTAAAACACTTTAACACATTGATGATTAAATTTATAGTTCAATTTAAATCATCGAATTATGCCAGGTAAAAGTCCGGGTCCGCAGATAAAAGATAAGGACCAATATGAAGCTTTGCGGGACAAAGGGTACAGCAAAGAAAAATCTGCAAGAATTTCAAACAGCAAAGGCGCCGAACACCGTGGCGGAAAAGCAAAGTCATATGAAAACCAGACCAAAAAGGAAATCTATGACGAAGCCAGGAAAGTCGGTATTGAAGGCCGTTCCAAAATGACTAAAAAAGAACTGATGCACGCACTTCGCACCAACTAAGCGCGAATCACAAAATGTTCTTTTTCCTGTTCTTTTCGGAAGAAAACAAAACCCCATTGGAATGTGTCGATCGTGACCGTGACTCTGGGGTTTGCTTTGATGGTTTTCCAAGCCTGTTCCATATCGCGTGACCAATGGATGTCGTCAAAAATCCAGATACTATCGTTTGTGATTGTCGGAAGAAGCAAATCGAAATATTGCAATGTTGCGGCTTTTTGGTGGTTGCCGTCGAAGTAAATTAATTGATAATTGATAGTTGATAATTGATAATTATCGAGATGACTTTCAAATTCCGTAACAACCGAATCAATATTCTTCAATCCAAATTTGTCGAATTGCTGTTTCGCGATTTTCGAAGTTTCCGGACAACCTTCAAGCGTAGTGATTTTTCCATTTTGGTTCCCCAATGAAAGCGCGGCAGTCGCCAATCCCAATGAAGTGCCGATTTCCAAAACGTTTGCCGGTTTGAAATAATTCGAAATCCTGAAAAGCAATTCCGCGCGTTTTGAAGTAATTCCCGCAGTTTTTGCAATTTGTGAAATCTGTCGGGTATTGGATTTGAACACTTTTGAACCCGCGCCAAAATCGGCAACTTCAATCGTATTTTGGTTTTCCAAAAGTGAATTCCGATACTCTTTCAATGTCGAATATTCCGGATATTTTGTTTTATCATAAAAACATTTCGTCACCAAATCAAACACAAACGGCGAATGCAACCCGTGTTCGTTTTGGGATTTCCAGAGGAATTTGACATATGATTTTATGGTGTGGATCATTCAAAGTCGATTTTATCCTTCCATTTTGGCACTCAATTCAAACCAGCGTTCTTCTTTCGATTCTATTTTCTTAATCACCGTTTGCAATTCCAAAGCCTTGCTTTCAATATCGGCATCCAAAACTTTTCTTTCTGAAAACAATTCCTCGATTTTCGATTTTTCCCATTCCAGGTCCTTGATTTCCTTTTCGAGTTTCTTGAATTCCTTTTCTTCGTTGAAAGTCAAATTTCCGGTCGGATTGCTTTGTTTCCAGGCTTTTTTTTCGGTTTTGTTGTCTTCCTTTTGCTGCACGTCGGCCGAATCTTCATACGCACGGAAATCAGAATAATTCCCCGGAAAATCCTCAATCTCGCCTTCGCCACGGAATACAAACAAGTGGTCGACGATCTTGTCCATAAAATACCTGTCGTGCGAAACGACCAATAAACATCCCGGATAATCCAAAAGGAAACTTTCCAAAACGTTCAATGTCACAATGTCCAAATCGTTTGTCGGCTCATCCAAAATCAAAAAGTTCGGGTTCTGTATCAAAACCGTGCACAAATACAAACGCTTCAGTTCACCGCCGCTGAGTTTTTCTACAAAGTCATGCTGCTTTTTCCTGTCGAATAAAAACCGCTCGAGCAATTGCCCGGCAGAAATGATTTTTCCTTTCGTCAGCGGAATATACTCGCCGTATTCCTTAATGATATCAATGACTTTCTGTCCCGGTTTCGGATTGATGCCACTTTGCGTATAATAACCGATTTTAATCGTATCGCCGACAATGACCTTTCCGGCATCAGGCGGAATCGTACCGGTAATCAAATTCAAAAATGTCGATTTTCCTGTCCCGTTTTTCCCGATAATCCCGATGCGTTCGCCACGTTGGAAATCAAAATTGAAATTCTCCAATATCACGCGATCCTTGAATTTCTTATACAATTTGTGCAGTTCGATGATTTTGCTGCCCATGCGTTCCATATTGATTTCAAGCTCGACCTGGTTTTCCTTCCTGCGGCTTTCGGCTTTTTCCTTGATGACGTAAAAATCATCCTGGCGCGATTTCGATTTGGTCGTACGCGCTTTCGGTTGGCGGCGCATCCACGCGAGTTCTTTTACAAAAAGGTTTTGTGCCTTATCAATGCTCGCATTTTCCGACAGGATGCGTTGCTCTTTCTTCTCTAAATAATAGGAATAATTGCCTTTGTATTGGTACAACTTTCCATTGTCCAACTCGATGATTTCATTGCAAACGCGCTCCAAAAAGAAACGATCGTGCGTGACCATAAATAAGGTGATGTTTTCCTTGGCAAAATAACTTTCGAGCCATTCAATCATTTCCAAATCCAAATGATTCGTCGGCTCATCCAAAATCAATAAATCGGGACGATTAATTAAAATGATTGCCAATGACAAACGTTTCTTTTGTCCGCCCGACATATTTTTGACTTTCATCTTAAAATCTTCCAACTTCAATTTGAACAAAATCTGCTTAAACTGCGTCTCAAAATCCCAGGCATTGTGCTGGTCCATTTTGTCGAACGCCTTTTGGTATGCTTCTTCATCTTCCGGATGTTCCAAAGCCTTTTCGTATTCTTCAATGACTTTCAAAATCTCATTATCCGATGCGAAAATACTTTCTTCAATCGTCAGTTCTTCCTGTAAATTCGGCACCTGCGACAAAAATGCCATCTTAATGTCCTTGCGGATTACGACTTTGCCCGTATCGGCTTCGTCCTCGCCATTGATGATGTTCATAATCGTCGTTTTCCCGGTTCCGTTCTTCGCAATAAATGCGATTTTCTGGTCCTTGTTGATGCCAAACGAAATGTTCTCAAACAACGTGCGCTCGCCAAACGACTTCGATATATTCTCTACTGATAAGTAATTCACAGGATAATTTTTTGCAAAAATAGGTTATTTTTCAGGAGCAATTTGCTTCGCCCGTTCGCTTTTTTGAAGCTCGGGTCCCGCTATTCGTTGCAATCTTTTTAAACCTTGCAGGTTTTAAAAAGGATTTCCACTTTTATCGGGGCTAGGCATTTTCCAAATATTCAGATATATTTGTCTTATGAAGCTTTCCGTCATCATCCTCAACTACAACGTCCGCTACTTTCTCGAGCAATGCGTTTCGAGCGTCCAAAAGGCCATCCAAAACCTTGATGCCGAAATCATTGTCATCGACAACAATTCGCCCGACGACAGCTGTGACATGATGAAACGCGTTTTTCCAAACGTCAGATTAATTGAGAATAAAGAAAATTCCGGTTTCCCAAAAGGCAATAATATCGGCGTCGCCGAAGCCAAAGGCGACTATATCTGTATCCTGAATCCCGATACGGTTGTTGCCGAAGACACTTTTGAACGAGTCATCTTTTTCGCTGAGAAGCAAAAGAATCTCGGTATCGTCGGCGTCAAATTAATCGACGGCAAAGGCAATTTCCTTCCTGAATCCAAACGCGGCATTCCAACGCCTTTCGTGGCTTTCACCAAAATCGCAGGGTTGTATAGATTGTCGAAATTATTTGGGAAATATTACGCCCGGCATTTATCGGAAAACCAAACCGGGAAAGTCCAGATCCTCGTCGGCGCCTTCATGTTTATGAAACGCGAAACCTATCTCGAAGTCGGCGGTTTCGACGAAAACTGCTTTATGTATTCTGACGATATCGATTTGTCGTACATGGTTTTGAAAACCGGAAAATCCAATTACTATTTTCACGAAACGACAGTCATCCATTACAAAGGCGAAAGCACCGTCAAGGACGAAACATATATGAAACGCTTTCAGGAAGCGATGAATTTCTTTTATAAAAAACATTTTCGGGTTTCCAGATTATTCGATTTGTTTATGAAAATGGGCGCTTATTTTTTCACTTTGGCCAAGAAAAACAAAACGGTTTCAGAAAACGAACCCGATGAATATGTAATAATTTCCTATGACATCGATTTACAGTCACGAGTGGAAAACCTGACGCACAAAAAAGCACCACTGACCGGCGATGCCGGAAGCATGCTGATGTCATCCAAACGACATACGGAATTTATTTTCGATACGGAATTTATTGATTATAAAGCGATTATGTCAGTCATGGAACAATTGAAAAAAACCGAAGCCACATTCAAGATCGCACACAAAAAATCCGGTTTCATCATTGGGAGCAATTCGAGTAATGACAGGGGGAAAGTCCTGAAATTGGCAGATAATCGGTAACCAAACGCAGATGGTCTAAAATCTGAACTCCAACGATTGAAACCGAATTATTTTTAGTAATTTCGCAAACAGAATTTAACGACCTTAGGTTTACAGTATGGCAAGATTTGAATTAAAGTTACCAAAGATGGGCGAAAGCGTTGCCGAGGCGACGATTACAAACTGGTTAAAAGAAGTCGGCGACCATATTGCTGCCGATGAAGCGGTTCTCGAGATTGCCACAGACAAAGTTGACAGTGAAGTGCCTTCGGAAGTTTCCGGTATTCTCGTGGAAAAACTATTCCAGAAAGACGACCTGGTTCAGGTTGGCCAAACCATCGGTATTATTGAAGTCGAAGGCGGTGTTGTTGTTGATGCACCATCTGTAGCTGCAAGTGCACCGATTGAAACCCACACCCATGTTGCAGAAGCAGCATCAAAAACTGTTGAAACTGCAAAGGAATATGTTGCCGCGCCAGTGCCAACCGGCAAAGCCGCAACAAGAGAAGATTTTCACAATTCAGATAAATTCTTTTCGCCATTAGTCAGGAATATTGCCCGCGAGGAAAATGTTTCGATCGGTGAATTGGAAAACATACAAGGTTCCGGTGCCGAAGGGCGCGTGACCAAAAATGACATATTGGATTATGTTGCCAACAGAGGAAACCAGCCAGTTTCACAACCTGCTGCAACTCCTGTAGTACAAGTTTCCGCTCCGGCAGAAGCTGCGCCACAAGCTCCGGTTGAAACGGTTAAACCTGTTGAAGCACCACAAACTGCAACGCCACAACCGGCACAAAGCCAACCGGCTCAAAAAGCGGCCCCTGTTTCCGTCAATGGGCAGGATGAAATCGTCGAAATGGACCGCATGAGGAAACTCATTTCAGGTTACATGACCGCTTCGCTGCAAACATCCGCACACGTACAGTCGTTTATTGAAGTCGATGTCACGGCGATTTGGGATTGGAGGGAAAAAAATAAAAATGCATTTGAGAAGAGAGAAGGCGAGAAGCTGACTTTCACACCGATATTTATGGAAATCGTCGCCAAAGCGCTTAAAGATTTCCCGATGATGAACATCGCCGTTGACGGTGATTTCATCATCAAAAAGAAAAACATCAACCTTGGAATGGCGGCAGCTTTGCCAAATGGAAACCTGATTGTCCCGGTCATTAAAAACGCCGACCAATTGAATCTCTTGGGAATGGCGAAAGCAGTAAACGATTTGGGCAACCGTGCGAAAGCAGGCAAACTCAAACCAGACGATACGCAAGGCGGAACTTATACCGTAACAAACGTCGGGACTTTCGGAAGTGTTTTTGGCACGCCGATCATCAACCAGCCACAAGTTGGAATCCTCGCACTTGGCGCAATCCGCAAAGTACCTGCAGTCATTGAAACCCCTGAAGGCGATTTCATCGGCATCCGCAAGAAAATGTTCCTCTCGCACAGTTATGACCATAGGGTTGTAGATGGCGCATTGGGCGGAAGTTTCGTAAAACGCGTCGCAGATTATATGGAAGCGTTTGATGAGAACAAGAGTTTTTAGTCAATGGAAAATTGATAATTAATAATGGAAGCCTTTTCGGAAACGAGAGGCTTTTTCTTTGTGGAGTTGTCCATTATCAATTATCCATTGTCATCCGAGCATTTTTGCGAACAGGCAAAGCAATTATTAATTAACTTTGTCGTCTCAAAAATCAATATGGAACTCAAACTAAATAAACCCATCTGTTTTTTCGATCTCGAAACGACCGGAATGGACATCTGCAAAGACCGCATCGTCGAAATTTCGATATTCAAAGTATTCCCAAATGGGAACAAGGAAAGCAAAACATGGCTTGTCAATCCCGAAATGCCGATTCCAGCCGTGACGACAGCCGTACACGGAATCACGAATGAAAAGGTCGCAAACGAACCGACATTCAGGGATTTATCGCACCAGATTTACAACATGATCAAGGATTCGGATTTGGCTGGATTCAATTCCGACCGTTTTGATATTCCGCTACTGGCCGAAGAATTATTGCGCGTGGGATTGGATTTTGACATGAAAAGCCGCGTATCGGTCGATGTGCAGACCATTTTTCACAAAAAGGAAGAAAGAACGCTGAGCGCCGCTTACAAATTCTATTGCGCCCAAACATTGGAAAATGCGCACAGTGCCGAAGCCGATACGATGGCGACCTATGAAATATTGAAATCACAACTCGAAAGATATCCGGATCTCGAAAATGACATGAAATCCTTGTCGGAATATACGACACGAAAAAAATCAGTTGATTTTGCCGGCTTTATTATTTTAGACAAAGACAACGAGGAATGTTTTTCCTTCGGCAAGCACAAAGGCGCGAAAGTCGAGAAAGTATTGGAAACGGAACCAGGTTATTTCGGCTGGATCCAGAATGCTGATTTCCCACTTTACACGAAGAAAGTATTAACAGCGATTAAGTTAAGAAAGTTAAACAACAAACTTAGCTAAAAAGCCTAGCCCGGATGGCAGTGGAAATCCTTTTTGGATTACCCGTAGCGCAGCGAAGAGAAATCTTCAACGAAACGCAGTGGAGTTGCAAAAAGATTGTAACGGACAGCCGGAAATTGCTACTAAGAAAAAAAGCTTTGCAACCCTGCAACTTCTCAAAGAATGAAAATCATCTGCATCGGCCGCAATTATGCCAAACACATCGAAGAACTGCAAAATGAACGGCCAACTGAGCCGGTCATTTTCATCAAGCCCGATACAGCGGTTTTGGCAAAAGACCATCCGTTTGTGATTCCCGAATTCTCGCAGGACATTCACCATGAAATTGAGATTATTGTCAAAATCTGCAAGGTTGGCAAGCACATAGACCGCAAATTTGCGCACAAATACTATGACGAAATCAGTGTTGGCATCGATTTTACCGCGCGCGATTTGCAACAAACCCTAAAAGAAAAGGGGTTGCCGTGGGAAAAAGCAAAGGGTTTTGACGGTTCAGCGGTTATTGGCACCTTTTCATCGAAAAATATTTTTAGTTCGCTGGAAAGTGTTAAATTTGAACTCACAAATAACAAAAAAACTGTACAAATAGGAAATTCCAGCCACATGTTGTGGAAAATTGACGAAATCATTTCATACGTTTCCCAGTTTTTTACGCTTAAAATCGGAGATATTATTTTTACAGGAACGCCAGAAGGTGTCGCAGCGGTCAAACCCGGAGACGTTTTGGAAGGATTTTTAGAGAATAAACAACTATTCAGAATACAAGTAAAATAATGGCCTTAAACTATAATTTAGCGAAAGTGTACGCACTTTCCGACAACGATCCGGAATTCGTAATGCAAATCATTTCGCTATTCGTCACCGAAGTACCACTGGATTTGACACAAATCAAGCTGGGAATCAAAACCAAAGACCACAAACTGGCCTATGCGTATGCCCATAAAATCAAGCCTACGCTGGATTTATTGGGAATGAACGTTGCCTTTGAGGAAATACTGCAAGTCGAAGCGTGGACCAAACGCGAAGGCAAACGCAAGGAAATCAACGATACATTCGACAGCATCGAATCGCAGATCGAAAAAGCGGTCAAGGAAATCAAAAAGGATTTTAACCTTTAATTCCCAACAGATATAAATTCCGGGCTTTTGTCCCGGTTTTTTTTAGAGTATTTCCTGCTGTCCGTTGCAAATACGCAACATTCACCGAACACTTTAACAAATATAAAAGAAGTGAGGTAATCTTGCCATTGCGAACGCGGCGCGGCAATCTGCTGGCTAACGAGATCGCAATGTCAAGGATTTCCGCTTCCATCAGGGCCAGGCTTCCCGTTTTTTAAGAAACATTTCGCACATCCGAAGTGCTTTTAAACTTTGCTACTTTGTAACTTTGCTATTCTCTAACTCATCAAGATGAAAGCAACCATAGTCACTATCGGCGACGAAATCCTGATCGGGCAAATCACCGATACCAATTCGGGATTCATCGCCAAATCGCTCGACAAAATCGGAATCCAAACCATCGAAATACTGTCCATCGGCGACGAAAAGCAGCAGATTTTGGATACTCTTTCCAAACTCCAGAACCAATCTGATTTGGTCATCATCACCGGCGGACTCGGCCCAACCAAAGATGACATCACCAAAAAAACCTTTTGCGAATATTTTGACGACTACCTGGTCATCAACGACAATGTCCTCGCGCACATCACCGATATGTATGAAAGCATTTTCAAGATGCCGATCTCGCAGGTCAATAAAGACCAGGCTTTGGTGCCGTCAAAAGCGACAGTGTTGGCAAACAAATTTGGTTCGGCGCCCGGAATGTGGATACAAAAGGAAAATACGATTTTCATTTCGCTGCCAGGCGTTCCGTATGAAATGAAAGGCATCGTTGAAAATGAGATTGTCCCGAAACTCGTCCGCGAATACGACAGGCCATACATCATCCACAAAACGATTTTAACTTATGGGCAAGGCGAAAGCACCATTGCCGAACGCATCGAAGATTGGGAAAACGACTTGCCCACATTCATCAAACTGGCATATTTGCCAAGTCCTGGACGTGTGCGTTTAAGGCTTTCCGCAAGAGGAAAAGACATGGAGCTGCTGCAAAAAGCGGTCGACGAAAATGTCAAGTCACTGACAGAAATCATCGACGACGTCATCGTCGGGTTTGAAGATGAGGAAACGCTTGAAGTCGTTCTCGGCAAACTCCTGACCGAAAGAAAACAAACCATTTCGACAGCCGAAAGCTGTACCGGCGGAAAAATTGCGCAAGTGATTACGTCGATTCCCGGTTCGTCTAAATATTTCAATGGAAGCATCGTTTGTTATCAGGAGGAAATCAAGGTTTCGGTGCTTGGCGTCAAACAAGAAACAATCGACAAATATTCCGTAGTCAGTGCCGAAGTCGCAAAGGAAATGGCGATCGGCGTACAAAAAATAATGCAAACCGATTATGCGATCGGCGTAACCGGAAATGCCGGCCCGACAACCGACAAAACCGATAAATCCGTCGGTGTCGTTTTCATAGCGTTGGCAACGCCTGATAATGTGTTGGTTGCCGAATTCAACTTCGGGCAGCCGCGTGAAAAAGTCATCGACCGCGCCGTCAATAAATCACTCGAAATGCTGCGGAAAGAAATTTTGCAAATGCCCTTAACCTGATTTGAATAATAATCATTTTGCTAAAATAAAGGCATTCGATCTTCCATTAAAAAGCAAATAAAAAAAAAGGATAAAAAAGGGCAATAAATTTTTTGCTTCATCCATTTATTTTTCTTTTCTTTGCACCCTGATTTTGAATAACGATAAAAGATAAGCATAATGTCAAGAGTTTGCGACCTTACAGGTAAAAGAGCGATGGTAGGAAATAACGTTTCCCACGCGATGAACAAAACTAAGAGAAAGTTTTCTGTAAACTTAGTGAAAAAACGTTTCTACCTTCCTGAAGAAGACAGGTGGATTACGCTTCGTGTAGCTGCTTCTACAATTAAAACAATTAACAAAAACGGAATCGCCGCAGTTTTGAAAAAAGCACAGGCTAACGGTTTTATCAAATAATACTCCCGAACCTTCGGGGCTAAAAACTATACAGCAAGATGGCAAAGAAAGGCAACAGAATCCAGGTGATTTTAGAATGTACCGAGCATAAGACAAGTGGTCAGCCGGGTACGTCAAGATACATTACGACAAAAAACAAAAAAAATACTCCGGACCGTTTGGAAATTAAAAAATTCAACCCGATCCTGAAACGTGTAACCGTTCACAAAGAAATTAAATAATTATTAGTCATGGCAAAGAAAACCGTAGCATCGTTACAGACATCTTCAAAGAGATTATCAAAAGCCATCAAAATGGTGAAATCTCCTAAAACCGGCGCCTATACTTTCGTTGAAAGCATCATGGCTCCTGAAATGGTTGACGAATTCCTGAAAAAGAAATAATCAACATCAGAACATATAACTAAGCTACTTTCTTTCGGAAGTAGCTTTTTTATTTTCTATATTTGCCGTGTTTTTTAGGAGCTATTTCCTGCTGTCCGCTGTATCTTTTGTCCGCTAAAAGGCGGAACAAAAGGATGCCGCTTCCATCAGGGCTAGGTTTTATAAATTACCGGAACTTTGATTTTAGGAATCTAACAATCTAATCAATCCGCTTCATGAGTTTTTTCAAAAAAATATTCTCCAAAAAAGAGCCAACCTTCACCGAAGAAGTCAAAGAAACCCTCGACAAAGGACTCGAACAAACCAAGACCAGTTTCTTTTCCAAACTGACCAAAGCCGTCGCAGGAAAATCCAAAGTCGACGATGAGGTTTTGGACAATCTCGAAGAAGTACTCGTTTCTTCCGACGTTGGCGTGGAAACGACCCTTAAAATCATCACACGCATCGAAAAGCGTGTCGCTGAAGACAAATACCTCGGAACAGACGAACTCAACCAAATCCTTCGCGACGAAATCGCAGGCTTGCTTTCCGAAACCAATTCGGGTGAAGCTTCCGAATTCACGATTCCGCAAAACACAAAACCATATGTAATTATGGTTGTCGGTGTCAATGGCGTCGGAAAAACCACAACCATCGGGAAATTGGCCAACCAGTTTAAAAAAGCAGGTTATTCGGTTGTCCTCGGTGCTGCCGATACATTCCGCGCCGCGGCCATCGACCAGTTGCAAATCTGGGCGGACCGCGTAGGCGTTCCAATCGTCAGGCAGCAAATGGGCAGCGATCCGGCTTCCGTCGCATTTGACACTTTACAATCTGCCGTGTCACAAAATGCCGATATCGTGATTATCGATACCGCAGGCCGTTTGCACAATAAAATCAACCTCATGACCGAACTGACCAAAATAAAACGCGTCATGCAAAAAGTCGTAGAAGATGCGCCACATGATGTACTATTAGTATTAGATGGCTCAACAGGACAGAATGCTTTCGAGCAAGCGAAGCAATTTACCGCAGCGACTGAAGTTTCGGCTTTAGCAGTGACCAAACTTGACGGTACGGCAAAAGGCGGCGTTGTAATCGGCATTTCGGACCAGTTCCAGATTCCGGTCAAATACATTGGAGTAGGCGAAGGGATTGACGATTTGCAGGTGTTTAATAAGCATGAATTCGTCGACTCATTTTTTAAGTAAAATTCCATGGGAAAGCTCAAACCGATTCATTTGTATCTCATCGCTGTAGCGTGTTTTTTGATTTCCAGGATATTTGAACACAAAATCCAGTTCGTGTACTACTTATTGGCGGTAATCGGTTTCGCCTTTTTCTTTTTCGCAATCAGGAAATATTTCAGGAAGTAATTATTGGTACAACGCATCAATCTTTTCCCACAATTCATTATCAAACCCCGATAACGCAAGATTCACATCATCTGCGGCATCGCCCATGCGGATGACCACCATATTTTTACTCGGGACTACATAGATTTTCTGGTCGTTTTTCCCCAATGCCATAAACATGTCACTTGGCCCTGCTGGAATGATGCTTCCTGTAAACTGAAATTGAGTCTGCGGCATGTGGTAACTCGATTTGCCGTTCAGCCACCATAAATAACCATAAGACTGGTTGATGTTCTGCGAGGTCGCAGTCGCCGCATTAAAGTACGCTTCATTCACAATCTGGTCCGACTCCCATTTTCCTTTATTGAGCATCAACAAACCAAAACGCGCCATACTTCGTGTCGTGCTGTAATAAACAATATTGTCATCTGAAGTGAGCCAAACGCCATTCATTCCAATTTTATCCCTTAGTTTCGCATTGAAATAATCCGGAAACGATTGGCCGACAGCTGCGGCAACTACATCCTGCAACTTCACATAGACATTAGAATATGCCCAACGCGTTCCGGCGTCAGCGGTATATTGCAGGTTTGCAGGTGATACATCATCGCCTAAAGAATCGTCCAGCCCGGATGTCATCGTCAGTAAATGTTTATTGGTAATCAAGTTTTCTTTTGCCAAAGGCGCGCTCGTCCAGCCCGTTCCCAGATAATCGGAAACCTTGTCATTAATATCCAAAAACCCTTCCTGTTGCGCAATTCCGGTTACGGTCGATGTCAGTGTTTTTCCTGCACTTGCCCAATACCAATTGGCGGTTGCTGAATGCCCGTTGAAATAGTTTTCCATGACAATTTTTCCATCAATGAGAATAATAAAGGATTTGGAGTGCTTGACTTCCAGGTAATCCAACAATGGCTGGATTGCGGTTTCATCCCAACCCAAAGATACCGGGGATTTGGTTTCCCATGTGTCACTTCCGATTGGTGGAAAGTATAAAGTTTCCTGAGACGTAGTCGTATTGTCATCAGAGCTACAGCCAAAAAACAGCAATAAAACCAGCAAAGGGAAATAGGAGTTTTTCATGGAAATTTTTTCTTTCAGACCTTAAAATTAAGAAATAGTTTAGTCGGGATTTTGTTTATTTTTTATTTCTTTGGAATTATAAAAGTTAACTTTGTAAAAAAGGCGCTCATGAAAAGGATTCTCGTTATTGTATGTTTAATGCTCATCGCGACAGGTTGCCATCAGGAAATAAAGCCTTCGGATATTTCCAGAATCAATGGCTATTGGGAAATCGAAAAGGTCGTCCTGCCCGACGGGGAAAAGAAGGAATACAAAATCAATGAAACGATTGATTATTTCGAATTCAAGGACAACAAAGGTTTTCGCGCCAAAGTCACACCGCAGTTTGATGGGAAATACCTCCAAAACGGCCATATCGAAAGAATCGAAGTCACATTCGAAGACGGAAAAACGTTCCTGAATTATGCTACTGAATACACCCAATGGAAAGAAGAACTTATCGAACTCAACGATAAAAACCTGGTGCTGAAAAACGAGAACAAACTCGAATACCATTATAAAAAACCAACGCCTTTCACGGTCAAATAGCATGGCAAAAAGACTCAGCAACGAAAGCCCAATCGGCGACATCCTGAAGGAAATCATCCAGGCCAACAAACTACAGCCCGGAATGGACCAGATTTCTGTAAAAGATGCATGGAAAAACCTGATGGGCAATGGCGTCAACAGCTATACGAGAAATGTAGTTTTAAAAGGCAGCACGCTTTACGTTGAACTCACATCAGCCGTATTGCGTGAAGAGCTCAGCTATGGCAAAGATAAAATCATTAAGATGATCAATGAGGAATTGCGGCGGGATGTCGTGAAGGAAGTGGTTTTGAGGTAGGTTTCTGAGACACGCTGCGCTTTTAGATTTTTAGACGCGCTTCGCTTTTAGTATAAAAAAATCCCGCTTCAATTCGAAACGGGATTTTAAATCATTCTGATAATCCAAAGCGCAGCGCGTCTGAAAATCTAAGCCGAAGGCGTCTAAAAGCACAGCGCGTCTAACTAAAACTGCTCTCTTCCTGCAAAATGAAATGCACCTTCAATCGCTGCATTCTCATCGCTGTCAGATCCGTGAACGGCATTTTCGCCAATCGATTTCGCATATTTCTTACGGATTGTTCCTTCAGCAGCGTCTGCAGGGTTTGTCGCCCCAATCAAAGTCCTGAATTCCTCAATCGCATTCTCTTTCTCAAGGATTGCAGCCACAATCGGGCCTCTTGACATAAATTCAACCAACTCTCCGTAAAACGGACGGGCAGCGTGAACTGCATAAAATGCTTTCGCATCAGCCTCAGTCAATTGTGTCAATTTTAGGGAAACGATTTTAAAACCGCCTTCCGCAATCATATTTAAAATTCCCCCGATATGCCCAGCTTCAACCGCATCAGGCTTAATCATTGTAAAAGTTCTGTTCGTAGCCATTTTGTTTTTTTTAATTCCGTGCAAAAGTAAGGCGAAGAAACCGAATATAAAAGTGAATTCTTTCCCAATTTTTAGAAGCACAACTTTGTCGCTCATAGCGAGTTTCGTCCCGCTTTCTGTTGCAATCTTTTTAGGATTTGCCTTGCGCCCGCTTCAGGCGAATCCTAAAAAGGATTTTCACGTCAATCGGGGCTAAACCTCATTTCATCGTTTTCTTTCAACAAAAAAATCCCCTGCTGAAAAGCAGGGGAAATCTTCCTCAAAATTTATACAAACTAACTAAACTGCTTTAATCAATTTTATGGTTTAACCACAGATTATTAGAATTACCAACGAATGTAATAGAAAAATTGGTTCTGAGAATTTTATATCAGAAAATAAGGTTACTAAAACGTTTTCGTGTTGAAAACTTTATGAGAAGTGAAATGTTTTAGATAAAAAAATGGAAAATTCTTATCTATTGAACGACAATATTGAATTTATCTTCGAGTGGTTTTAATTCTTCAAGCAATTTTTCAATCAAGCCATTTCCGCTCTGGAGATAAAATTCCGAGAAATTGGCAAACCGTTCCTGAAGGCTGTGGTTTGGAAACAATTCTTCCTGAAGATCGGCAACGCGCTGCAAAGCATCGGCATATTTTTTCTTTTCGGCCTTGAGCAATCTTTTCTCAAGATTTTCAAGTCCTTTAATTTGCTTGGCTTCCTGTGCTTTTACAGCGCCTGAAAAGGAACTGTCGGTTTTGGCCGCCATATCGTTCAGTTGGTCAAACTGTTGTTTCAAAAATGTCTTTTGCGAAGAGAAATCCAATTCGAATTCAGAATATGCCTTGATTTTTTTATTGGCCAATTCCTGCGGCTTTAAGAATAAGTCGCTCCAGCTGAGTTTGAGTTTGTCTGCTTTTTTTGCCTGTTTTTCTGTAGCCAAAAGCACTGAATTCCGAAGCAGTAAAATTGGGAACGCAACGCCTACAGCATCAAAATAAGATTTGAGTTCCAGCCAATAGGCGATTTCGCCGCCGCCGCCGATATAACTGAGATTCGGCAAAATCACTTCCTGGTATAACGGCCGCATAATGACATTCGGGCTGAATTTCGCAGGATGCTGTTCCAATTCCGACAGCATTTCATGTTCCGAAAATTGCTGTTGCGTATTGTTTACCACATATTTCCCATCCTGCAGGATAATGCGCTCCCGCAAATTGTCGTCCATATAAAACAGGTTGATTTCCCTAGGATTGACCTGGATGTTATAATCGGCCAGCTTTTCGATGCTTTCCTGAACTTTTTTATGAGAAGTCTGTTGCAGCAATTCTTCTTTTACAAACGGAATAAACTGCCGCTTCAAATCGGCATTGTCGGCATCCAGAATCACCAATCCATATCTGCCGAACAATTCGTTGGCTAAAAAACGCGTCGCATCGGTTAAATTGTCATGCGATAAATAGGCTTGGCGGAACATCCTTCTTATTTCATCCGCGTTGATTCCCGAGCCCAATTCCAGGCTTAAAATGCTAAAGAATTCTTCCAATCCATCAGTAGACAATCTTCCAACCGGCCCGGCGCTTTCCTTGTGCCACCTGAATTTTTTGCCTTTGAAATTGAAATAATTGATTTCTTCAAAATCATGGTCTTCGGTTGCCATCCAATAAACAGGGACGAAATTGTAGTTTGGATATTTGGTTTTCAATTCTTTCGCCAAATTGATAGCCGAAATGATTTTATACAGGAAATACAACGGTCCGGTAAACAAATTGAGCTGATGCCCTGTGGTAACCGTAAAAGTGTTTGGATTTTGCAGCGCTTCAATATGCTGTTTGGTCAGATTTGAAGCCCTGATGTTGGAGTATTGTTTTTTCAGTACAGAAACCAATATATTTCTGTCGCCTTTGAAATTGTCTTTCTTTTCGGCAATTTGGGCTTCAAAATTTTCCAATGTAGGGAAACGGTTGTATAGCGGCTGAAGCTCCGTTTTCCGGTTTAAATAATCATTGATTATCGGGGTAAAATATCCGGAATCGGTATAGCTGATACAGTCGTTTGGCATGTTTGGAGTGGTCTGAAAATTTCAGTAAAATTAACGAAAATAAAGTTACGTTCCGCCTTTTAGCGGATGCAGCTCATACGGATTTTCAATAGTATCGGAAGTTGTGCCAATAAGCCTTATTTTTGCAGAAATCAATTTCTGTTGGGCACAAAACTTTTCCTCATTACGCCGCCGTTCACGCAACTGAATACACCGTATCCGGCAACAGCTTATATCAAAGGTTTTCTGAATACGAAAGGCATCGATTCTGTTCAGGCGGATTTGGGTATTGAAGTGATTCTCGAATTATTTTCCAAAAAAGGACTGACGGATTTATTTTGCCACATTGAAAACAAAAACGCTGTATTGTCGCCGAATTCACAAAGAATTATCGCACTCCGGGATGATTACATCAGGACGATTGATCCGGTCATCTTATTCCTCCAAGGCAAAAATCCAACATTGGCACTGCAAATCTGCCAGGAAGATTTCCTTCCTGAAGCCTCGCGTTTTGCACAATTGGAAGAAATCGACTGGGCTTTCGGCAGTATGGGCACGCAGGACAAGGCGAAACATTTGGCAACATTATACCTCGAAGACATTTCCGACCTGATTGTCGAAGCCGTTGACGAGAATTTTGGCTTTAGCCGATATGCCGAACGTTTGGGCAGAAGCGCCAACTCGTTTGATGAACTTTATGACATGCTGCAAAAGGAATTGACTTATATTGACGAAATCCTCGTTCGCATCCTAAAAGAAAGAATTGAAAACATACAACCGGATTTATTCCTGATTTCCGTGCCGTTTCCGGGGAATTTATACGCCGCTTTTCGCTCGGCACAATGGGTTAAAAAGCATTATCCGACTATTAAAATCACCATGGGCGGCGGTTTTGCCAATACCGAATTGCGTTCGCTTTCCGACAAACGCGTCTTTGAGTTCTTCGATTTCATTACGCTCGACGACGGTGAAATGCCGATTGAAAACCTCGTTGAACATATTGAAGGCAAACGCAACCTCGCCGACCTAAAAAGGACATTTGCGCTCGTTGGAAACGAAGTCAGATATATTGACAATTCGACTTGCAAAGATTACAGGCAAAGTGAAGTTGGTACTCCGGATTATTCCGATTTGCTGCTCGACAAGTACATTTCCGTCATCGAAATCATCAACCCGATGCACCGCATGTGGAGCGACGGAAGATGGAACAAACTCACCATGGCACACGGCTGTTATTGGGGAAAATGCACTTTTTGCGACATTTCGCTTGATTATATCAAAGTCTACGAACCGGTTGCAGCGAACTTGCTTTGCGACCGCATTGAAGAACTGATTGCCCAAACCGGACAGAACGGATTCCATTTTGTCGATGAAGCCGCGCCGCCGGCATTGATGCGCGCGTTATCATTGGAAATCATCAGAAGGAAACTGGCTGTAACATGGTGGACAAACATCCGGTTTGAGAAAAGCTTTTCGAAAGATTTGTGTTTGCTACTGAAAGCGTCCGGTTGCATTGCAGTTTCAGGCGGATTGGAAGTCGCTTCCGACCGTTTATTGGAACTCATTGACAAAGGCGTTACGGTTGAACAGGTCGCAAAAGTTACCCGCAATTTTACCGAATCCGGAATAATGGTCCACGCTTATTTGATGTACGGTTATCCGACGCAGACCATCCAGGAAACGATCGACAGCCTCGAAATGGTGCGCCAATTGTTTGAAGCCGGCGTTCTGCAATCGGGATTCTGGCACCAATTTGCAATGACAGCGCACAGTCCTGTTGGCATGTATCCTGAAAAATTCAATGTTGTAAAGGAAACTGAAGCCATCGGAAGTTTTGCGAACAACGACATTAATTATATTGATGAAACCGGCATCGATCACGACCAATTCAGTTTTGGACTGAAGAAATCGCTGTTCAATTTTATGCATGGGATTTGTTTTGAATATCCGCTGCAGGACTGGTTTGATTTTAAAATCCCGAGAACATCGATTCCTGATGATTTTATTTATAATGCTTTGGAAGAAAATTCCGGTTTGACGATCAAGCCTTCAGCGAAAATCGTTTGGCTCGGCGGAAAGCCAACAGTTGAAACGTTTACCAAATCCAAAAAAGGAAATTCATGGGAAATGCTTTCAATGACTTTCCACGACAGGAAGGAAAGTTTTACAATCCAGGCGAATCGGCGGGAAGGCGAGTGGCTGGTCGCAATGATGCAGAAGCTTTCCGTTTCAAATGCTAAAACGCATACTTTTGGGGAAGTGAAAGCCGATTTTGAAAATCATGGTTTTGAAAACTTTGAGCTTTTCTGGCAATCGAAACCGATACAGATATTGCGCAGTTATGGGCTGTTGATTTTATAAAATCTCCTCAAACTTCTAAGCGAATTTTAAGCAGATATTAAGCCGTATCCAAACACTTAACGAATCAATTCTCATAACTTTGAATAACCATTTTGCTGATAAATTCCAGTTGGTTATTTGCTTGTTTTGTTATAGAACTTCAGGTTATGTTTTAACCTGAAGTTTTATGTTTTAGCGTTCGATAAACCGAAATCCAATCCCATGCTGGTTTTCAATGGTGATTCCGGTTTCATTTGCCAGGATTTTCCGCAGCCGCGAAATAAAAACGTCAAGGCTTCTTCCCATAAAATAATCGTCGTCGCCCCAAAGCGTCTTTAAAATTTCCTCGCGTTTCAGTACGGCATTCTTATTGTCAAGGAATAATTTCAGCAATTCCGATTCGCGTTGCGTGATGCTGATTTTTTCGGTGTCGCTGATCAATGTATAATTGTTGGCATCAAAACTGAATTTACCAAGGGTATAAATCGTTTTTTCGATGTGCTTTTTTTGCGTCCGTTTCAGGAAAATTTCGATTTTTAAAATGAGCTCCTCAATGCTGAAAGGCTTTATGAGATAATCATCGGCACCAAGCCTCAGTCCTTTAATCCGGTCTTCTTTCAGCGTTTTTGCAGAGAGAAAAATAATCGGGATATCAGCATTGGCTGCGCGAATTTCTGTTGCCAGTTCAAATCCGTCTTTTTTTGGAAGCATGATATCGAGTACACAAACGTCAAAATGATGTTGCGAAAAAGTCTCGGCACAGATATTCCCATCGGCGCAATGGAACACTTCATAACCCTGCTGTTCGAGGTTGTCCTTTGTCAGGAATGCCAGCGTTTCATCATCTTCGGCATAGAGGATTTTGAATTTGCTCATGGTTTTCTGGGAATTAAGATTGTGATAGTGATTCCTTTTTCCGGATTGTTTGCCGCCTTGATTTTCCAATGGTGCAGGTTGCAGATTTTCCTGACATAATACAAGCCAAGGCCAAACCCGTTGACTTCATTGCTTTTCGGACTCGGAATCCGGTAAAATTTATCGAAAATATCCGCAATGTTTTTGTTTGGGATACCGATGCCGTTGTCCGTGAATTCGAGTTTCACAATATGGTTTTCTTCTGAAAGGCGAATCGTGATTTCCGGTGCCCGTTCGCAATATTTAATGGAATTATCGATGAGATTGTAGACGAGATTCGTAAAATGGAATTCATCCGCTTCGATGACATATTCTTTGTCAGCTTCAATGTGTACTGTAATGTTTCCATACTTCAACCGAATGTTTTCAATGACGTCTTTCAATAGCGGAATGACGGGAATCGCTGTCTTGTCAAGGCTCAGCGGCGCATTATCGGATTTCGCGATATTGAGGATTTTCTCGATATGGCTGTTGAGCTTGTTGCTTTGGGTGATGATAATGTCGGTGTATTTCCCGAGTTTTTCATCGTCCTTGATTTTGTCCTGTTTCATCAGATAATTTGACGCCAGCAGTATTGAAGACAATGGCGTCTTGAATTCATGCGTCATGTTATTGATGAAATCGCGTTGCAATTCCGAATACTTTTTCTGTTGCAAAATGGTCACAATCGAATATACATAAACCAGCAAAATCACAATCAGCGCGAAGGAAAGCACAAACCAGAATTTGAGCGAACTAAACAAATAAGAGCTTTCGTTCGGAAACCGGATGGCAAAATAATACACAAGATTTTTGTGTTTCGGGAAATAGACCGAACTCTGTTTTTTGGCCTTGTCTGAAAATGAAATGTAATTGCCATACACCATTTCGTCGCTTTGGCAGTTGTACATCGCGTATTCAAAATCGGTGCTGATGTTGGCTTTCTCAAATTCCGATTTGAGGTAAAACTCCAGGATTTCAGGCTCAAAGTCATTATCGATATTGACGATATAATAATCATTGGAAATTTTCTGCACCGGATTTTCTGCAGGCAGCTCGTGGTTTGTGCCTTCGTACAGTTTTTTTGCGACTTCCAATAACGCAATGTGCGCTTTCTGGCTGAATTTTTTCTCCTCAATATTATAGGCTTGTTTGGTCCAAAGCAACTGCGCGACCAGGATTCCGATGATCGCAATGAGTCCGAGGATAATGATGCCGTTGAGTTTATTCAGTTTCAAGTGAAAATATTTAGAGGTGTAATATTAGTCAAAAAACAGTTTCAATTTTACCGTTAACAACTCGTTAACAAACATTTGAAACCGCTTAACAATGGGCATTGCTTTTCTCATCTACTTTTGACTTGTTGAAAAGCAAACCAAATATTAATTTAAAACTATTTATTATGAAATCTATGATTTATGAAGACCGAAAAAAAACAATTGTTAACTTGAGTAAAACGCTAAAAATTTCTTTGATTGTTGCTGTTTTGGGATTGATGTCGTTCACTGTATTGCCAGGCGCTGCCATTGTATGGAAAAGTGATGTGGTTGAAGTGGGTGAAATTCCGCAAAGCATACCAAAAAGCATCGAATTCGAATTCAGGAACACTGGTGACACGACGGTTTTGATTACGAACGTACAGCCAACATGCGGTTGCACCGTTGCTGAATACACCAAAACACCAATCAAGCCAGGTGAAAAAGCTACCGTGAAAGCGACATTTAACGCTGCAAATAAAGGCGCATTCACCAAAACAATTAAAGTGACCACAACCGTTGAAGAGACGCAAAAAGCACTGACTTTCAAAGGTACTGTGATCTAGTAAAAATATAAGGTTGTTAAGGTAAAAACTCCGGGGCATTTTTGTTCCGGAGTTTTTTATTTTAAAAAGGGCAAAGACAGTAAGAAATACCATATGTTTTGGCTAACTTTCTGAAAGCGGATGAATTAAACTTTCGTGAAATTAAATTTGTACACATTAAATCAGTATTTTCGCCCAGATTTTTTATTGCCCCATAAAAATGAAAATTAAAAAAACCTACCCAAAAATATTGCTGTTGATATTTTCCTCCAGCATATTTTTCATCTTCCTATATATAGCGCTTTACAATTACACCACGAAAGTGGAAAAGCAGGTCTATGAAACTTCAAAAGAACAATTCAACAATGAAGTCAATAAACTGCTGGTTTTGGATTCAAAGCCAATCTCCGTTGCCGTCAACAATGACACCAATTGGGATGAGTTTGTCGACTTTACCAATACCAGGGATTCAAAATGGTACAATGAAACCATCGGAAATGAATTGGACATCTACAAAGCCGATTATCTCGGTACATACGGCACAGACCATCATTTTATCATCCGTACGGCTTCTCCAAAAATAAAAACCGCCGACTTTATTCCGAAATCGGCGATGCAGCGACTGGATAAAACCGGTTTGGCCCGATTCTATGTCAGGCTTCCGGAAGGAGTCGCTGAAGTCATTGGTGCTACAATCCATCCGTCGGACGATCCATTGAAGAAAACCAAATCACATGGCTACTTTTTTGCGGCAAGATTGATGGACAAATCGTTTTTGCACGACCTCGAAAAATTGACGAATTCCGAAATCAGGTTTGCAGGAGCAGCAGAAAACGATACGATCGGAAAGCATAGAATATTTGCACGCGTATATTTAAAGGACAGTCAGGGAAATACAGTCGCAAAGCTGGTTTTTAAAAGAAACTTTGAAGTCTATTTTGACAATATGATAGACATCCTGTATGTGATCATGGCCTTGTTTTTCGTCAACCTGATCCTCAATTTTATCTTCACAAGAAAATGGGTCTATTATCCTTTAGACCTGATTACACAGGTTCTTGAAACGGGAAGCAGGAGTTCGATAAAAAAACTGAAAGAATCAACGGGTGAATTCCGTTCCATCGGAAACCTTTTTGAGGAAAACAGGCAACAAAAAACCGAACTGATCAAAGCCAAACTCAAAGCCGAAGAAGGGGAACGCCTCAAAGCATCCTTTTTGGCAAATTTGTCGCATGAGATCAGGACGCCGATGAACGCCATCAATGGATTCACCGATTTGCTGCTCAACACAAAGCCTGATGGCGGCGAGCGGCTTGAATATTTGAAAATCATCGATAAAAGCGGACAAAACCTTGTTTCTATTATTGACGATCTCATTGAAATGTCGAAGATTGATTCAAACCAAATCGCCCCGAATTACGCGAAAGTCAATTTGGAATCGTGTATCAAGGAATTGTATGAAAGCATACGGGTTACCATTCCAAAATCCAAAAACATTGATTTTCATATCATTGAGAATCCACTTGTCGCCAAATACCCAATCATTACCGACGAAGTAAAACTGAAGCAGGTCATTACCAACCTCATTACCAACGCGGTCAAATTTACCGAAAAAGGATATGTTGCCTTTGGTTATGCCATTGATGAAAAAAAATCAAGGATTGTCTTTACAATAAAAGATACAGGCATTGGAATCGATAAAGACAACCAGGAAGATGTGTTTGACCGATTTAAGCGAGTGGAAAGCGATGCATCTATCAAAGCGGGCGGCTTGGGGCTTGGCTTAGCCATTTCAAAAGCTTATGTTGAAATGCTAGGCGGAAAAATGACGTTGGAATCTGCAATTAATAAAGGTTCTGTTTTTTCATTTTCGATTCCGTTAGATTATGATACGGTACAGACAATTGTGGTCCAGCCGATAAACGATACAGTGTTGCCGCACGATGAGCAAGGCCTGACGGTATTGGTTGCCGAAGACGACAATATCAACTTTATGTTGTTCAAAAAAATAATGGAGATCAGCAAATACACCATCATAAGAGCGGTAAATGGCTTCGAAGCGGTCAATATCTGCATTATGAATCCAAACATAGATATTGTGCTGATGGACATCAAAATGCCGCTGATGGATGGTTTTGAGGCATTGGAAAAAATTAAGGAAATCAGGCCCGAACTGCACATTATCGCACAAACCGCTTATGCGTCAAGTGAAGACCGTGATCGCATTATAAAGGCAGGATTTTCAGGTTACGTGACCAAGCCTATCAACAGGGAAGAATTAATGGCTACCATCCGGGAAGTTTTACAGAAATAATTGCGCATGAAGAAACTTTTATTTTTGGTATTATTATTTTCGGCTTTCGCATCTTTGGCGCAGGAAACAAATATTCCTGTTGACAGTACAAAAATTGAAAAAAAATGGGATGTTACTGTTGATTTTGCCAGCCGGTATATTTGGCGCGGGCAGGCGTGGGGCGGAAATTACATTGTCGCACAACCATCATTTAACTACACATATGGCAATTGGGTTTTCGGTGTTTGGGGAACTGCCAATTTCCAAAAAGATTTATATGCGGATGGCACGCCAAATAAAGGCTACTACGAAATTGATTTGAGTGTTGCTTATGGTTTTAATGACTTTTTGAGTTTTCAGGTTGCTGATTATTATTGGCCGACATTAGAGAAAATGGAGGGCGTTGACAGCGGCTATTTTAATTACGGTAGTGATGGCGTAAAAACTGTGGATGCGATGCTGGCCTTTGATTTTTCTGATCCAGAGTCAGGTTATAAATATCCTTTTAAGGCGTTCATCAGTACATTTCTAGCCGGCAATGATTATCGCTATGACGGCAATGGTGAAAATCCAAAGCAAAATTTCACGACCTATCTTGAAGCCGGTTATGTCTTTAAAAATGTTTTGGGAAAAATGTCGAAAAAGACATTCGAGGATATCGACATCAATCCTTCGGTTGGCGCCGTTTTGAATAATCAGGCCGAATATTATACTTCGGGTGATTATCATGGTGTTTCTTTTGTAAATCTGTCGATAAAAGCAAGCCGCGAATTTGAGTTTGCCAATGGCGTTACGATGCCAATCTCATTGAATTACATCCACAATGCAGCGAAAAGCAATACAGAAATTGCAGGAAATAATTTTTTTACGCTCGGTGTTTCTTTTTATTATGAAAAGAAAATCAATTAGCGATCATTTCAACGCCAACAGCTTCGCCGTATAAGTCGAATTCCGTCGCTTCGATAATCCTGATATTGACGAATTCCCCGGTTTTCAGGTATTGTTTTGACGCATCGATCAGCACTTCATTGTCAACATCCGGGCTGTCAAATTCGGTCCTGCCCACAAAATGGCTTCCTTCTTTGCGGTCGATGATGCATTTAAAAACCTGCCCGATCTTTTCCTGGTTCAATTCCCATGAGATTTGGGATTGGATTTCCATGATTTCATTGGCGCGTTGTTGCTTGACTTCGGCCGGAACATCGTCTTCCAATAGATAGGCATGTGTATTTTCTTCGTGTGAATAAGCAAAACAGCCCAATCTTTCGAAACGCATTTCCGTTACCCAATCTTTCAGGATTTGGAAATCTGTTTCGGTTTCACCTGGATAACCAACGATCAATGTCGTGCGGATTGTCATTCCCGGAACCGCTTCCCGGAATTCATTCAGCAATTTGGTGGTTTTCGCCTGTGTTGTTCCGCGTCGCATCGATTTTAAAATCGAATCGGAAATGTGTTGCAACGGAATGTCAAGGTAATTGCAGATTTTAGGTTCGCGTTTCATCAGGTCCAAAACATCCATTGGAAAACCTGTCGGAAAGGCGTAATGCAGGCGAATCCATTCGATGCCTTCGACTTTTACCAAAGCTTCGAGCAATTCGGCAAGGTTGCGTTTTTTATATAAATCAAGACCATAATAAGTCAGATCCTGGGCAATTAAAATCAGTTCTTTGACACCGTTTTTCGCCAAACCTTCAGCTTCCTTTACGAGTTTTTCAATGGATTGCGACACGTGTTTGCCACGCATCAGCGGAATCGCACAGAAACTGCACGGTCGGTCGCAGCCTTCGGCAATTTTTAAGTATGCGTAATTTTTCGGGGTTGTCGTCAGGCGTTCGCCGAGGAGTTCGTGTTTGTAGTCTGCGCCAAGCGCTTTCAGTAATAATGGCAATTCGGTAGTGCCGAAATATTGATCCACATTGGGAATTTCTTTTTCCAAATCCGGGCGATAACGTTCAGACAAGCATCCGGTCACAAACACTTTATCCACAAGGCCTTTGTCTTTTTTGTCGGCATATTCCAGAATCATATTGACTGATTCCGCTTTTGCATTGTCAATGAATCCGCAGGTATTGATGACGATGATATTTCCTTCTTCGGCAGCCGGAGCTTCGTGTGTGACGTCTTTTCCGCTCGCGCGCAACTGGCCCATCAGCACTTCGCTATCATAGACATTTTTTGAACACCCTAAAGTGATGACATTGATTTTATTCTTTTTTAAAGACTTGGTTCTCATGGAATTGTCCTCCTGATTATTTGGGAGCGTGCAAAATTACGCTTTTTATGCAAAGCATTATCATTGTTGAGGAAATTTTAGGAGCTATTCCCGCTTTTCATTGCAATCTTTTTTCGGTGAAAAAACCTCAAAAAGGATTCTCATTGCAATCGGGGCTAGTGCATTATCGTTCCATTGATATTTGGAAACAAAAAATCCGTTCCAATCATGAAACGGATTCTCAATTATTTTATAAATAAAAAAATACCTGAGGCCCACTGGGCTTCTTCCTTAATTTCAAATGTTCCAATCATGAAACGGATTTTAAATAATTGCTCAGAAGCTTATTCCAGTTCAAACAATAAAGTCACTGAAACGTTATTGTTTACGGCCTTGGTGATATCATTTACCGCATTTTCATAATCTCTTTGTGCATAAGTATAGGCAAGGTCTAATTTGACATTACCAAAATTATATCCCAATCCGCCGGAAAAACTCGTCAGGTCGCCAATAGTTTTTCCATTTTTATACGGACTTTCTTCCATCCTGTAACCGCCTCTCAAGCTCCATTGCTTGATTCTTTTCTCGGCACCGATCCGCAATTCACCGGCTTGTGTCAATTCGCTGGACATTTGGTCGTTTGCATTAGTAAACTCATTGTCAGGACGGAATTGGGTGTTGCCATAATCTTTTATGGAATAGTCAATGCTGATTAGGCCTTCCTTTCCAAAAACATAGGCTGCACTGGCCGTAAATTTTCCTGGAGTCTGTAATTTGTACGTATCGTAAAGCATGGTAATGTTTGGATCGACGACAGCCGTCAGTGTTTCATCCGTATCCGGGTCAACCCTAACGCTGACAAGATTTTGGGAAAGTTCATCGTTCAATCTGTACCATGTTGGCGATTCATAAGCCAGTCCGAGACGGAGTTCGTTTGTAACTTTTGCAATTGCTCCCAACTGGAATGAAAACCCGGTCCCATAAGTGTAAAGATTGTTGTTAAAGCGCAGCCTTTGGACACCGCCGGCAGTATTATTGTCGTTTTCCTCATAGAAACTCGTCGATTGCCTGTAATCGGTGAAATGAGAATTCAGATTGAGTCCGAGATATAATTTGTCTTTATAGCTTGTCGCAACATTAAAATTCACTTTTCCATTATAGCCAGTAGAAACAAATGATTTTTCCTGGTAATAATCGCCAACGGGAATGTTACTGACATATTGCGTATTGTTTGGAGTATCCGCAACCGGATTGATGATATATGCCTGGTATCCTAAGAAAGCCTGTGCGTCATCATAATTTAGGTCTTCGTAATAAGAATTTTGTAATGTATTTAATGGCACACCGCCATTCTGATTGGCATAGTTCAAGAAATAATTTCCAATCGAATTTGTTGGATTCGTACCTGCAGAGAATAAAGTATTGTCAAAATTATTGATATTCTCATAGTTCAGTGCCAGTGTGAATTTTTTCCAACCGCTGTTTTCATCATCGTTTGGGATAATATAAACGCCACCCGCTTGATTCAGGTCGAAAGTATAATCGTTTTCAGTAGTGTTTGTCCCGAAATATTTCGATTTGTTATTCGTATTATAACTGGTTAATGACAACCCGACAACATTTGCAGTAAAAATGGCCGAACCTGCAGGATTGACATTTATAGCCGACAGATCACCACCCAATGCGCCCATTGCGCCGCCCATTGCGCGAAAGCGGGCGGTACCGTTAAAATTGTCCTGGGCATAACGCAAAGCATCAGAAACTCCCTGAGACTGTGCGGCAGTATAAGATAATACTGCTATGATAAATAAATATTTTTTCATGTTGATTTTTTTATGGTTCAAAAAAATACCTATGAAATTAACGATTAGGTCAAAACATAGGTAATTATTTATTTGTTATGATTTATCTTCTTCCACCACCACCACCACCACGACTTCCGCCGCTATAGCCACCACCGCTGTAACCACCGGAAGAAGTTCTTCCACCGCTGCTGCTTGGCGTATATGATCTTGTAGGAGATGATGAACTGGAAGGCCTTACAGTACTATTGTTATTGGGCTGAGAATAGGTCCTTGTCCCTGGATTTGTATTAGTTCGTGTGCCTGAAGTATAAGTCCTTGTTCCTGAAGAGTTATAAGTTCTTGTTCCGCTGTTATTTCTCGTTCCAGAGAATGAAGAATTTCGTCTTGTACCATTATACTGGGTATAGCTTCTTGTACCATTCGAATAATTATTTGTCGAACGCCCTGAACGGATTCCATTTGCATATGAATCGCCTCTTCTTCCGCCGTGATACCCGTATGCATAATGGTTTCCGTAATATCCGTTTCCATAATATGGATAATATCCGCCATAGTAAGGGCCATAATAATTGCCCCATCCAAATCCAAAACCAGGGCCATACCAAGAGTTCCAACCGAAGCCCCAACTTGGTCCGTACCAAGAATTCCATCCTGGTCCATACCAGTAATCATTCCAATATCCGTAACCCCAATAAGGATTACTATAAACATTCACAGTCACATTGTCGGCACTATTTCCCCAACCGGAATAACCATTGCTGTATTCTTGTGGCTGATTATTATTTTGAATGGTGTCTACCGCGGTATTATAGTTATCAACATCAGTAAAAATGGCTGTCTGGTCGTCATTTTTTAATGAGCCGAAATATTCTTTATAACCGTTGTTTTGGGAATCATTATTGGCTGAAGTGTTTTGGTTTTTTTCATTGTCGGAAGTTCCATAAATGCCATCGCTGTCATAAGTTGAACTGCTTTGGTAAGAACCACATGAAATGGCTGCAAACGCCAAAAATCCAAGTGTAGAACAAATGGATAATTTAAGTCCGGAAAAATAATTAGTTTTCATATCAATAGCATTTTTTATTGTTGGACATCACAAAAATAGTTAGTTTTGCCGAACTATTTAGTTAAAAAAACTAAAACAATTTTTGTGCCAAAGTATTCAATATGAGTAAGAATTTAACTACGCGATCGGAAGATTATTCAAAATGGTATAATGAGCTTGTTGTCAAAGCTGATCTTGCCGAAAATTCAGGAGTTCGAGGCTGTATGGTCATCAAACCTTATGGCTATGCAATTTGGGAAAAGATGCAACGCGAACTGGACAGGATGTTTAAGGAAACAGGACATGAGAATGCTTATTTCCCGCTTTTTGTCCCGAAAAGTATGTTTGAGGCTGAAGAGAAAAATGCTGAAGGCTTTGCAAAAGAATGTGCTATTGTTACGCATTACAGGTTAAAAAATGATCCGGACAGACCAGGAAAATTAATGGTTGACCCAAACGCAAAACTTGAGGAGGAACTTATTGTTCGTCCAACCAGTGAGGCCATTATTTGGAGTACATATAAAAACTGGGTGCAATCTTATAGGGATTTGCCGTTGTTGATTAACCAATGGGCAAATGTCGTAAGGTGGGAAATGAGAACCAGGTTGTTTTTACGTACAGCCGAATTCTTATGGCAGGAAGGACATACCGCACACGCCACTAAAGCCGAAGCAATCGAAGAGTCTGAAAAAATGATGAATGTATATGCTGAATTTGCAGAAAACTTTATGGCAATTCCTGTCATTAAAGGAATCAAGACTGAGACTGAGCGCTTTGCAGGTGCAGAAGAGACTTATTGTATCGAAGCGTTAATGCAAGACGGAAAAGCGCTTCAGGCCGGAACGTCACACTTTTTAGGGCAAAATTTCGCCAAGGCTTTTGATGTCAAATTTGCCAATGCAGAAGGAAAGCAAGAACACGTCTGGGGTACTTCATGGGGCGTTTCGACGCGTTTAATGGGCGCTTTGGTCATGACTCATTCTGACGATAAAGGTTTGGTATTGCCGCCAAATTTAGCACCGATACAAGTCGTTATTGTGCCAATACATAAAACGGACGAGCAATTAAATGCAATTGATACAGAAGTAAATGAATTGGTAGCACAATTGAAAAAATTGAATATTTCCGTTAAATACGACAATAGGACGACATTAAAGCCCGGTTTTAAATTCAATGAATATGAGTTGAAAGGTATGCCAATCCGTATTGCAATAGGCCCAAATGATCTTGAAAACGGCACTTTTGAAGTGGCCAGACGTGATACTTTGACCAAAGAAACAGTTGCAAAAGACGGAATAGTAAATTACATCAGCGATTTATTGAAACAAATCCAAAAAGATTTATTCGGTAAGGCGCTAAATTACAGAAACACGCATATTACTGAAGTCAACAGCTTTGAAGAATTTAAAGAGGTTCTCGAAAATAAAGGTGGATTTGTGTCTGCGCATTGGGACGGAACGGCGGAAACGGAGGAAAAAATCAAGGATTTGACCAAAGCAACCATCCGTTGTATCGCCTTAGACAGGAAAGAAGAAACTGGAAAATGTGTTTTTACAGGTGCAAACTCCAGTGGTAGAGTGCTTTTCGCAAAGGCATATTAAAAAAAAGAAAAAAATATTCTGTTGCTATTGTACGAATAAAAAATAGTTGTATTTTTGCATCCGCGTTACAGCAGTTGGCCCGTTCGTCTATCGGTTAGGACGCCAGGTTTTCATCCTGGTAAGGGGGGTTCGATTCCCCCACGGGCTACAAGTTCAGTTTTTATTGAAGTTAACCAACCTTAGAAGAATAATGGTCCGTTCGTCTAGGGGTTAGGACGCCAGGTTTTCATCCTGGTAACAGGGGTTCGATTCCCCTACGGACTACACAATATATTTAAAAATTATTTAAGAAAATGGCAAATCATAAGTCGGCTCTAAAAAGAATCAGAAGTAACGAGAAGAGAAGAGTATTAAACAGATACCAGCATAAAACTACGCGTAATGCCATTAAAGCATTAAGATTGGCTACAGATAAATCAGATGCATCATCTAAATTATCTTCAGTAATCTCAATGATTGACAAATTAGCCAAAAAGAATATTATCCACGATAATAAAGCTTCTAACTTGAAATCTAAATTGACTAAGCACGTTACAAAATTGTAATTAGCCAATTTCAATATATAAAAAAGCCCTCAACATTGAGGGCTTTTTTTATGGCTAGATTTCACTACTTCCCAAAAACCAACTTCAGTTTTTCCAGCATTTCCTTCGTAATTGGCTTCGACATGAAATCGATAACCATTGGATATGTTTTTGATTTCTCCACATCTTGCGGGTCAATCGTAGAGGAAAGCACTATAACCTTCGTATTGCTAAAGAAATTAGCGTATGTATCACGCGAAAAATTGTCAAGAAATTCCCATCCGCCCATAACCGGCATATTCAAATCCAACAAAATCAACTCCGGAAAATGATCGTCATTCTCCATAATGAGCTTGTCAAAATAATGAAGTGCATCTTCACCGTTTTGCGCGGAATCCATGATTTTCGCAAACTCTGATTTCTGAATCACCTTTCGGCACAGCATTACTGTTATAGGATCGTCATCAATACATAAAATTCTGTCCAGCACTTTATTTGTTTTTAAAGGTTAAGGTAAATGTAGTTCCTTTATTTACTTCACTTTGTACAGTGATTGTTCCGCCCATGGTTTCGACCTGCGATTTTACCAGATACAACCCAAGCCCTTTACTGTCGGGATAATTGTGGAATCGTTGGTAAAGTCCAAAAATCTTGTCAGCATTGCGATTCAGGTCTATCCCGATTCCGTTATCCTTGAATACGAGCGTAATATTATTGCCCGCTTCCTTCGAAGATACAAATATCTTCAACTGCCTTGTCGGTGATCTGTATTTGATGGCATTGGTCAGCAAATTCAGTAAAATGCTTTCCAGATAAGCCTTATTGATATTTAAAATCGAAACTTTGGCCAACTCAATTTTGATAATTGGCTTGTGCAAACTTATTAAAAAACTCAATTGGTTGAATACGTTTTCAAACACGTCCTGAATCAGCACTTCCTCTTTTTGGATCGATGGGTTGTCCTTTATGATCACAACCTTAACCAAATCATTAATCGTTTCATTCAAAAGGTGCGTCGATTTTGAAAAACCGTTCAGGATTTCCTTCAACTCTTCATTCTCAACAGGAATATCTTCCATGAGATTCAGCAGGCCGGTAAGGTTTGATAGCGGTGCCCGAAGATTATGCGACGTGATATAAGAGAATTGCTTTAAATCCTTATTGTTTTGTGTCAGCTCGCGGATAAGTTGCTCTTTTTCCTTTTCCTGTTTCTTTTCTTCGGTGATATCCCGTTGTATGGAAATCCAGTGCGAATGCTCGCCTTCTTTATTGGTGATTGGAATCATCGAGAAATTGACCCAATATTCTTCACCGTTTTTCCTGTTGTTCAGAGTCTCAAATTTGAACTCCTTCTTATTTTTTAACGCCTCCGATAATTTGGTGATTTCACTGGCAACAGATTTTTTGCCCATAAAAATCGACGGTGATTTGCCTACAACATCATTGGCTTTATAACCGGTCATTTGTGTAAATGCCGGATTGACGAACACAATTTTTGGGATGCTGTTGCTTGATTTTTCCGCCTCTGTAATGATGACGGAATCTTTCGTTTGCGTAATCACCGTTTCGAGAAGTTTCAGCCTTTGCTCTTCCTCCTTCTGTTTGGTCACATCCTGCATGGCGCCAATCATCCTGATCGGTTTCCCGTCTTTATCCTTGACCAGAAATCCCCGGTCATAGACATATTTATAAGTGCCGTCGGCGCAGGCAAAACGGTATTCATCCTGCCATTTCTCGACTTTTTCCTCAAGGAAATTATATAGTTTTACCGAAACCCTGATGCTGTCTTCTGGATGCACACGGTCAAACCACCATTTGGAAGTTTTCCCAACATCTTCTTTCTTGTACCCAAAAACCCCTTGGATTCCTTTGTTCCATAAAAAGTCATCTTCCTGGATTTTCCAGTCCCAAATAGTGTCACTCGTCGCTTTCGCTACAATATCATAGCGTTCCTTCGCACTTTCGGTTTCTTCAAAGGCGTTCCTGTTTTCGATCAGTACGCCAATGAGGTTCGTCGCCCTTTCAATCAGGTTGATTTCTTCCTTTTTAGGCAAACGGTTGTCCTTAAAATACACGGCAAACGTCGCAATGATTTTCCCTGTTCGTTTTTTGACAGGTACAGACCAACAGGATTTAAATCCATATGGCTGCACAATCGGGAGAAATGGTTGCCATAAAGGATCGTTATCGATGTCACCGACAAAAACGCTTTTTCCCGTATACATTGCCGTACCGCATGAACCCGAAACCGGACCGATTTCCATTCCGTCAATCGCCTTCATGTAGTTGCTGTCAATGGTTCGCCCGGCAATATGTTTTACCGTTTGTTCCTCGCTCAACGTCAGGATGGTGCAATACGAATTCGGAATCAGCATTTCGATATTGGTCACCAATTTATCGATCACATAATCAAATGTGACTTTCGGATTGGCATTCAACTCATAAATTTCTTTTTCAAAAGCCAGGATGGTTTCCTGGAATTTCCGTGTGGATATATCCTGCATCGCGCCGACTTTCTTCACGGGAACGCCATTGCTCCAGATGATGTTGAAACGGTCAAGGATATCCGCATAAGTGCCGTCGCTTTTCAGGAACCGGTATTCCATTTCAAAATTCGTGACATCCGGATTTTGGATGGTCTTATTCAGGAAGTCAAAAACCGTTTGTTTGTCGTCGTCATGGATGCACGATTTGAAGAAATCAATGTCTGTAATCTGGTTTTCAAAAATATACCCAAACATGGTATGGTAATTCGACCCCGCAATATAAATCTCACGGCTGTTGAAATCATAGTCGTAAATCGCGTCACTGGTCGCCTTTGCAATCGCTTCAAAACGTTCATTGGTTTCCTTGATTTTCTTCTGGCTTTCAACCCTGGCGGTGACATCGCGCGAATTGATGACAAAGCCATTGATCGCATCATCGTCAAGGGCATTGCTTCCAATGGATTCAATCCACAGCCAATTGCCATTTATATCCTTAAAACGGAATGGCAGCGAGTAAATGCGTTTCTTTTCGATCAACTCTTTATACAAGCTGATGGTTCTTTGGTAATCATCGGGATGGATATAGTCTGCGATGTTTTTCCCGGCAATGTCGGCAGTTTTATATCCAAAAACGGTTTCGTGGTTTGGACTGACATACTTGAATACACCTTCAGGGGAAAGTATCGTAATCAGGTCGCCGCCTTCCTGGATCAATGACTTGAATCTTTTTTCACTTGCCTTGAGCGCCTTTTCAAAAAGCAGCCTTTCGGTGATGTCAATGCTCAGGACGAGCCGCGCTTTTCTCCCGTCAAAATCTATTTCGTTGCTTTCAATCTGCACATCGATGATGTCGCCGTTCTTTTTGATATGCCTGAAACTGCCTTTTTTAAAGCTGTTTTTTTCCTGTGCCTGGCTTAAGATATTTTTTAGTATTGGAATATCTTCTTTAGGCCTGATATCCAATATCGTCATGTTTAGAAATTCTTCCCTGGAATAACCGTAATGCCTGATAGCGGCGTCATTTACGCTCAGGAATTTGTAGGTGTTGAGGTCGTAAATCCATTTTGGAAGCGGTGTAACCTGAAAAAGGCTTTTGTATTTTTCTTCAGATTCCCTGAGTTTTTTCAGGTTCTTTTCCCTTTCAATGCTATAAGTGATGCTTTTGAAAAGCTGCGACGTCGTCAGTTCGTCTTTGATGAGATAATCGGAAACGCCGAATGACAATGACTTAAACCCAAATTCTTCATTTTCAGATCCCGTAAGGATGATAATGGGCGTTTGTCCGGATAATGTATGGATGTCGTTGATTAGTTTTTCACTGTTCAAATCCGGAGCCGGCAAATCAAGCAATATCACATCTATTTTAGGGTCAGATTTCAGGTATTTCTGGCCCAATGCAAATGTTTTGGCATGGACAATTCCGGGCGACTTGAACCCCTTGGAAAGATAATCTTCAATTAGTGCATAATCTCCAAAATTATCCTCAATCACCAACACATTAAAACCAGAATCAGTCGCAATCATTTATTTCAGTAGATATGAGTTCCAAATATAGGGAAACTATTTTTAGCTAAGAAATATAAATAGGTCATTTCGACCAACGGTTATCAACAAATATATCAACCAAGATTCTCCAAGTAAATTCTGGAAATACGTGGCTTTAAGGGCAATTCCGACAAATAAAAGAAGGCCAATATTTTACTGCCGACTTAACTTAAATTTAATGACAAAATATCAAAAAATAAAGCATACATTTGCACCCATAAAAATTTGAGATGGAATCTATCAGAAATATTGCGATTATTGCACACGTTGACCACGGTAAAACCACTTTGGTTGACAAAATCATGTACCATTGCCAGCTTTTTCGTGACAACGAAAATACAGGCGACCTCATTCTTGACAACAACGACCTGGAGCGCGAACGTGGAATTACCATTACTTCCAAAAACGTTTCCGTTGTTTATAAAGGCACAAAAATCAACATTATCGACACACCTGGTCACGCCGATTTTGGTGGTGAAGTAGAGCGTGTACTCAACATGGCCGATGGCGTTTGCCTTTTGGTCGATGCTTTTGAAGGCCCAATGCCACAAACACGCTTCGTATTGCAAAAAGCACTTGACTTAGGCCTGAAACCATGCGTTGTGATTAACAAAGTGGACAAGGAAAACTGTACGCCGGAAGAAGTGCATGAAAAAGTTTTCGATCTGATGTTCGAACTCGGCGCTACCGAAGAACAATTGGATTTTCCAACAGTTTACGGTTCAGCCAAAAACAACTGGATGTCTGACGATTTCAGGAACCAGACCGAAAATATCGAACCATTATTGGATATGGTCATCAAAAATGTCCCGCCGCCAAATGTTGGCGAAGGAACACCGCAAATGCTGATCACTTCATTGGACTTTTCTTCATTCACCGGGCGTATTGCCATCGGTCGCTTGGAAAGAGGTGTTTTGAAAGAAGGGATGCCAATTTCCCTTGTAAAAAGAGACGGCAAAATCTTCAAGACAAGAATTAAGGAACTCCATACTTTTGAAGGCCTTGGCCGTAAAAAAGTTGCGGAAGTAATTGCCGGTGATATCTGTGCGATTGTAGGGATTGAAGGTTTTGAAATTGGCGATACCGTTGCCGATTTTGAAAATCCTGAAGCGCTGCAAACCATCGCCATCGACGAACCAACGATGAGTATGTTGTTTACCATAAACGATTCGCCATTTTTTGGCAAGGAAGGTAAATTTGTTACCTCGCGTCACATCCGTGACCGTTTGACAAAAGAATTGGAGAAAAACTTAGCGATGAAATTAGGTGAAACTGATTCAGCGGATAAGTTCATGGTTTTTGGACGTGGCGTATTGCACTTGTCGGTCCTTATTGAAACCATGAGAAGAGAAGGATATGAAATGCAAATCGGCCAGCCGCAAGTAATCATCAAAGAAATTGACGGTAAAAAATCGGAGCCAATAGAAGAATTGACCATCGATTTGCCGGAAAGCCTTTCAGGACGTGCCGTAGAATTCGTGACCATCCGCAAAGGAGAAATGCTTTCTATGGAAGCCAAAGGCGAACGTATGATAGTGAAGTTCAATATTCCATCACGCGGAATTATCGGATTGCGTAACCAATTGCTGACAGCTACTGCCGGTGAAGCGATCATGTCACACCGTTACATCGGATACGAACCTTTCAAAGGTGCTATTCCAGGGAGAAACAATGGGTCGCTGATTTCTATGGAAAACGGAAAAGCCATTCCTTATTCTATCGATAAATTGCAGGATCGCGGTAAATTCTTCGTTAATCCTAACGACGAAATTTACGAAGGCCAGGTCATCGGAGAAAATTCCCGTAGCGATGATATGAGTGTCAACGTGACTAAAATGAAAAAACAGTCTAACGTTCGTTCATCAGGGAATGATGAAAAAGCAAGGATTATTCCTCCAATTATTTTTTCTCTTGAGGAAGCTTTGGAGTATATCCAAAAAGACGAATACGTCGAGGTTACACCAAAATCCATCCGTTTGAGAAAGATTTATCTGACTGAAACAGACAGAAAAAGATTCAAATTATAAATTTGACCTTATCATAAAAAGAAAGCCATTCGAAAGAGTGGCTTTTTTATTTGAAGCTATTTCCTTTTCCCCTGCAATCTTTTTTCGGTAAAAACCTCAAAAAGGATTTTCGCTGCAAATGCGCAGCATTCACCGAACTCCAATTCAAATAAAAGTTAAGTGAGGTAATCAGGGCCAGGGCATCCGTTATTTCCTCAGCAAAAACAGAAACGGCACATCCAGCCTTTTCGACCACGATTTTTCCGAATGGTCATCGCCCGGAAAGAATTTTGTTTCCCAGTTTTTTGATGTATAACCTTTGGATTTCATGATTTCGTCGGCCTGTAATTGGTACGGTTTGTACAGCGCATCCAAAGTCTGGTCGCCATAATCAAAGTAAATCTTATGGTCTTTTGGAGAAGGCAAATGCGCTTTTAAATAATTAAGGAAAGCTTTCGGAATCGGATTTTTGTCAACAGCAAAAGTGCCTGGCCAATGCGTCGACATACAAGCTGCACTACCAAAAACATTCGGGTATTCACAAATCGCATACATCGAAATCAGCCCGCCCATACTCGAACCGGCAACAAACGTATTCGCTTGGTCAGTCTTCACAGAAAAGTTTTTGTCAATGAAAGGCTTCAGCTCTTTCACGATAAATTTCAGGTAATTGTCCGAGTTGATTTTCGCGCCGAACAAAGGCTGGTTTTTGTCTTTTCCCAATTCATTTAGTGAATCCTGCGATTTTTGCGTCAGCGATTCAAAAGGCTTTTGCGGAAACAAATCACTGTGCCTGATTTTCGCAATGCTTGCAATTCCTACAACAATAAAAGGTTCGGTTTTTCCTTGCGCAATCAATCTTCCGGCAACTTCGTCAACGGTCCATTCCTGTTTGTTCCAGGTTGTATTCGCGTCAAAAAGCATTTGTCCGTCATGCATGTAAAGCACCGCATATTTCTTTGTATCGGAGTAACCGTCAGGAAGCCAGACATCAACATTGCGTGGTTCAATGTAGTCCGATTTGAAATTTTCATAATGCTTTAACGTTCCGGTCGAAACTTTCATTTCCTGTGCATCGGCAGAGGCGAATCCTAAAAAAGCCAGAAATAACAGTACAGTTTTCATATTGGAGAATTATCTTTTCAATGCAAAGTGGCCTTTGATGGTTTTGCCATTTTCAAATTTCACGACAAACCAATAGTCATCAGAAAGCATCGGATGGCCGTTATATGTTCCGTCCCAGCCATTTCCGGCTGCGCCAATCTGTTTCAGGAGTTTGCCATAACGGTCAAAAATATGGATGATCGTTCCCGGGCCAAACCTGCTGCTGATGCCTTTCACATTCCACGTATCATTAAATCCATCGGCGTTTGGCGTAAAGTACGGCGGAATTCCCAGTACCGAAATTTCCTGGCTTGCGATAGGGCAACCGTTGGTATCTTTGACATAAACCGTGTGGATTCCGGCCTCGACATTCACAAACACATTCGAAGTCTGGAAAGCATTCTGGTAATCGAGGCTGTACACATAATCGCCATAACTGTTGGAGGCCAAAGTAACGACAATCGTATTGTAATCGCTCAAATCTGCCACCGCAATGTCCTGGATGATCGCCGAACTCGAAGCCACAACCGGAATCGTCCTGATTTTACTACAGCCATTATCATCAGTGACTTCAACGGTATAAGTACCTTCGGTATTGACTGTCAATGTCGAAGCATGTGCGCCGGGAACCGGAACGCCTTCAAAAGCCCAGTTGTAAGTATAATCTGAAGTCGAACTGCCGTCAAGTATTCCAGCATCAAGGATTGTAGTGAATGTTGGCGTATTGACACAAACCAGATGCGTTTCAAGATCGGTATTGGTATCAATCTGCGGAAGCGGATTTACCTTGATATTGATGTGGTAAAGCCGTGAGCAATTATTCCCGCTTTCAATCCTCGCATACAGCGTTTGCAACGTATATGGCACAAGGTTTTGATAATGCTGCGGATCGGCAATCTGGTTTTGTTCCAGCAAAGCATCCGTTTCATTGACATAATACCTGATATTTTGCGTACCGCTGACAGGAATGCCCGCAGTCGTCAGGTCAAAAATCAGGAAACCGTCTTCGTGATCTATCGTTTCACATTGTTCAGGTAGATTGATGGTCTGGTTTGCCAATAAGTTGACGGACAGGTTCAGCGTACTGTAGCTGAAACATCCGGTCGTGTTATTGGTGATGCGCACCGTTATCGGTTGTGGATTTGAAAGATTCGTATAATCGTTTTCGAGTTCGTTCACGTTGTTTTGTGCATCCGATAAATTTGCAAAAAAATCAATTGATAAATTCGGATCGTTATTCGTCAGGCTGGTATTGGCTTCGGCCAAATTGAACAAAGTGATGCCGTCGGGATTCGTACCGGTATCGCATTGTACCAATGTTCTCGTTACGACGGCCGGCAGCGCATTGATGTTCAGGGTTACAGCATCTGAAATCAACCCGCAAACATTCCCGACTTTGCTTAAAATTACACGGAATTTATTATTGTTCATTGCCGGCGTCACATTATTGACCGTCAGTGCTGGAGTCGTGGTTCCTGAATAAACAAGTCCATCCGAAATATTAAAATAATTGATGTCGTTTGTCGTGACCTGCCATTGATAAGTTACACCCGCATTGGTTTCAATGGTAAAAGTCGCATCCTGATTTTCGCAGGTTGATCCACCTCCGCTGGTATTTTGCGGTTGGGAAGTGATGGTAATCGGTGTTGCCATCAGGTAATTCGGGTCCGGCGAGGTGTAACCGTTGACACTACTCGTGACAATGCCATTTGCATTGACTGTCGGCGGTGCTGCACTTCCAAGAATTCCGTCGTTGTCAGGGTCTGAAAATCCTGCCTCACGCACATCGTTGCACAAGTCATTGTCGTTGTCCTGCTCGATATAATTGTGGATTCCGTCTCCATCGGTATCGGTCAGCGTATAAGACAATATGCCGCTGTCGGCTGCTGTTTCCACTGTATTCGATAATCCGTTGGTGCCGAATGATGGCGGATTTCCATCAATGACTCCGTTGTTATTGGCATCAATGGCATTGCTTCCGGATTCTGTCAAATCGTAAATACCGTCATTGTCACTGTCAAGGTCGAGATAGTCGAACACCGCATCCGTATCCGTATCTGCCGGAATAATGCCAGTGCCATAAGCATCATCCATTCCATCCAGATCCGTATCGTTATTTGTTGCAGCCACAAAATTGGCGCCCTGAGATTCGTATACATCTAAAATGCCGTCATTGTCACTGTCGAGATCCAATTGGTCGGGCGTTCCATCGCCATCGGAATCTTTTGGCACACAAGAAGCCAAAATCCTGAATGTGGATTTGGCGTTGCCCGTATCTATAAGATTTTTATGGGTAAACGTAAATGAATTGACCAGATAAGACAGAAACTTAAACGTACCGATGCCAGCAGGCAGCGGCGTTGACCGGTTCAGTCGGAAGCGTATTTCAAAAGAAGAAAATTCGGTGACACCGCTTTCATAAATCCCGTCATAATTGGTATCAATCAGCAGTTGGTTTGTCGGATTTAAAACGGTGATGGTTTTATTTACGGGAACGTTGACTACAAACTCTGAATTCGAGTTGATGAGATCTGTCGCATTTGCAGTCAATACATATTCCATCGAAATGCTTACCGGCTGTCCATAAACCATTTTGTAAATGACAGAATTGCCTTTGCCGGCAGTGGTTTCAGTGACAAAACTTCCGTCGGCTGCACCGGTAAGTGGTACTGCTGCCGGTATTCCTGTTGCCGGAGGAAAACTTCCTGTAAAAGTATTTGAATAAGTACCGACACTTACAGATCCCGCAAGCGGATTGGAAAGATTAAAAGGCGCCGAACCATATGATTCCGTGCAGTTTGTTATGCCGTCATTGTCATTGTCAATATCCACATTGTCGTTTGCTTGGTCATTGTCAAGATTGCTTGCGCAGGAACTGACCGGGATTTTATCTGAAATCAACGTTGTTCCGCAAGCACCGATTGTAGCTGATACATGGTAATATCCGGGCAATGTAGGCGCATAGCTACTGGCAGTGGCGCCGGGAATCGCGACATCATTGAAATACCATTGGAAAATATCAAAAGCCGTCAGCGGACTTACCGATAAGGAAATATTCGGAATGCAATATTCGGCAGTTATATCCAGCCTGTCAAATGCAACTTCGGGCTTGAAGGTAAAACCGGAATAAAATCCACCAAAAGTTGCCGCACCGTTTGAACCATACGAGGCCAGGTAAAGTTGGCCAGTGGAAAATACTGAGACGTTTCCTGATAAGCCAGTAATGTTATAAGTGACATAACCTGGATTTCCAACGACACTTGTTGGCCCCGCAATGTCGACGCCAGGCGGCAGGTCTAAAACTGTATATGGATTGCCATCAATAGTAAAGTTTAAGCTTGAACCTGTTTGTGTAATAATGGTCACACGCCCGGTGAAAGTCCGGTTCCCAATTTTATCAAGTGCCGGGATATTATCAATGACATGGGGCGTTTCACAACTCAATGGCGGGACGAAAAACAACTCCTGGTTTGCTTGGTCAGCCCTGCTGTTGTCACCAATACTCTGGTAAGCAAAGACATTTTTAGAAGTCCTGACATATAGATTTCCGCTCGCATTATAAATGCTGCCCAACATGGCAATATAGTTGCCGGCATTCATTGTAAAGGTTGGTGTTGCATCTCCGTTCAAGAAGACTTCAGTGTTGTCTTCATGGGCAACGAGAAGTATTCTTTCGACTTCATCCTGACCGGTACTTCTAATAAAAATATAATCTTTTCCGGTACGCTCAGCCGAGACAATCTGGTCAAAACCAAGGTCGAGATTGCTCATTTGGCCATTTGATCCACCAAAAGATCCGCAATTCACGGCTATCGGTTTGTCTGAAGTAATCAATGAACCGATGAGTCCGTCACGATTGGCATTGTTCGGCCCTTCTACACCCATGACAAAACTCTGTCCGCTGTTGAGTGTAATGCTTGATGGCGTATTTCCGGCTGAAGTATTATTGATAAGCGTCACACCCGATTTAATATCGCTGAAATTGACAACAGTATTGTTTTCCGTCGCCAGGATAGAAACAAAAGTATATTGTATCGAACTGTAATTTGGCACAATCGTATTGACAAAAGCGCCAATCCGAAATTGGGTTCCTAAAGCCGCGAGTCCTTTTGATACCAATTCGCCTGCCTGGTTTCCATCGCCTGCGAGTACGCGTGCCGTGACATAAATAAGGTCATCTGCTTCTACAATATAGCCCTTATTTGACAATATGGAATTGACCTGATTTCTTGCAACGTTGAGTTGTGTACCTGATCCGGTACCGATAGAATAAATATAGGGCACATCCCTTGAAACCGTTCCTTCAACTACAGTACTGCCGAGTTTTATGATTCTAAAATTGACAGGTGTAAGGCTTGGTGTTGAAATATAAAGAAATTGTTCTTCGGGCACAACATCCTGTGAAGCCGATAATGGCGGGATATAGTGGGTTTTGCTGAATTGCGCGAAACAATTGACACAGCAAAAGAGGAATAACAATAAGGTATTCTTTTTCATGTTATAAAAATAGCAAATAAAAGATTATCTTTTTAGCGAGAAATGACTTTTTACTGTCCTGCCGTTTTGCAGTGTTAGTGTAAACCAATAATCGGTTGACGGCAAATCGGCGGCATTGAGTTTTCCGTCCCAGCCGGTTCCATTGCCTTTAAAGCTGTAGACCAATTTTCCGTAGCGGTCAAAAATGTTGACTGTTGCATCCGGCTGGCTGTTGAGGTTCTTAATTTCCCAAATGTCGTGAAAACCATCGCCGTTCGGGGTAAAATAATGCGGATAATCCATGACATAAATCTGCACCGGATCGGATGGTCCGCAACCGTTTTTGTCTTTTACATAAACGACATATTCCCCGGCAGCAACATTGGTAAACAGCGGGCTGTCCTGGTAATTGGCTCCGTCAAGCGAAAAGGCATAAACGCCGTCTCCGGTAAAAATTACCTGCACTGTATTCCCGTTTCCGGAAAAATCATGGATGCTGACCGAAGTGATTGTCGCAATTCCCGAAGCGAAGACATGGAAAGTTTTGATTGCATTACAACCATCGGCATTCGTAACAGTAACGGTATAAGTTCCCGGCGCGTCGGCTACAGTACTGGAATCCATATCGCCATTGCTCCATAAATATCCTGAAAAACCTGATCCGACGGTTAAAGTTTCAGGCGTTCCGTCGCATAGAAATACATTCTCATCCTGGAAATTTGCCGGATTGAATGCATTGATGACCAAAGTCACCGGGACGATGCCGTAACAATCCGGGCCGTTGACAATCCGGACATAGATGATTTGTTGGTTTGCAACAGTATTTGTAAAACTATTCGGAAGCGGATTGGTCTGCAATACGGCTTCATTCGCCGAAGCGTAATATTCCACTGCCAAACCTGCAGGCAATCCTGTTAAAACTTGGGGTGTGACTTGTGCGGCCAAATCAAATACGGTAATTCCATCCTGGTCTGAATCCAAATCGCAGGTTGTTATCGGGCTTTGATTGGCAATGGCATTGTTGGCAATCTGCAGGTTTACCGTCGCATAATTGGAGCAACCATAAGCGTTCATGACCTTTGCAATGATTTGGTTTGTATTGGTATTCTGGTATGCGGTCGGATTCGCGATTTGATTGACGCCGTTTTGTGCATCAGGCAGGTTTTCATAATAAGCAGGCTGGCTTAATGCCGTATCTCCCATTGTGATGAGATTGTCGATCCTTGTCAGGTCAAATGTTGAAATGCCGTCATTGTTGTCGTCACATTGCACCAATGCAACTGGTGAAGCCAAAATGGGTAAAACCGAATATTCAATTGTCACTTCGCCGGGAACGATACATCCTGTCCCGCCGAGATCGACTTCCACAGAATATACGCCAGGGGCAGAAACCGTATAAGTCGGATTGGTTTGCCCTAAAATAGGATTGCCGTCTTTCAACCATTTGTAGGTATTGCTTCCCGGTTCTGTGGCGTCAAGCGTATAAGTTTCTCCATAACAAACCGGATTGTTGGTGGCAAAAAGCCTGTCGCCACCTAAATCGGTTCCGACTTTAAAACTTCCGGCGCCAAGAAAGATGGCCGAATCATAGCGGATGTTTTCCTCATCGGCAATAGCCAGCTTAATATGATAAGTAGTGCCTGGAATCACTGTGGCTTTTGCTGTCAGCACAACAGTCTGGCCGCCAAAATTAATCGGATATTCCGATGGATTATAACCTGCAAAATACGCTTCATTTTCAGCGCCACAGCTTGAGCCAATTTGTGGATGGACAGTAGTGACCAGAACCGGAATATTTGTATTTGGGATGACCGCGAGATTTTGATAAGCTGCAGCACTACCTACAGGCTTGAGCAGAAAGGCAAACCCATCGGAATATTGGCATGGTGCAGTTCCGGAATATTCTTCGGATGCGAAAATATAATCAAAGCTGATTTGGCTGGTCAAAGGCGTGAAATCAAACTCGAGTGCCGTAGCATTAAAAGTACCATTGATTCCTAAAGCCTGCTCAACATCGGCATCGCCTTGCCAATTTACAGAACCTTCATCAATCAGGTTGTCATTGGGTCCTTCGGTACGAATTGCCCTTGAAGTGCTGAGTACGATGCCTTCTGAAAATGGAAAATTGGGGGAATTGTTGCTGAAATAGCCGTAACTCTGCTGGCCGTTGCTGAAAGTATCACCGCTGACGGTAAAATTTGAAACGCCAGCGCACGGGTTGTTGTGTATCAAAACATCCTCAACGAGTTGTTGGGCGGTATGGGTATCGTCAACTTGGATATACTGCGCGGAAAGCGTACCTGAAAGGCACACCAATCCCCAAAAGAAAGTATTTTTTACAACCCCCATAAGCATCCGCAAAGATACTATAAATCGCGTCTTTTTAGCAGTTTATACGACATTAACACAAAGATAACAGTCCATGCCACAACAATCAGGATTTCGGTAAAATGAACGCCGTAATCCTTAATATTTCCCGTTCCGCCAATGGTGTTTTCAATATTTTTGACGACTGACAAACGCGTAAAAGGTTCCTTAATCAGGTTTGACATCGATTCAAGTGGTAAAAATTGCGTGAAATTGCGGTCATAATCGTCATTTGGAAAGACCTTGAAGTTCAGGATACCAATGATAATCCCTTCCAAAATGTACCAAACAAACAAAAAGCCGATGGCAAATGCGGAACGCTTGACGAATATCCCAAGGAAAAGGCAGAATGAAAAGAATGCTGTCAGCTTGACAAAATAGGCGAGCAGGTATTCCAAATCAGAAAAAACAATACCTATTTCTGTATATGAGGAAAAGCAATAACCCAAAATCAGCGACATGATAAAAACAAAAACCGTCGATGCAAAGGCAAATAAAACAACGGTCAGGAACTTAGACTGGATGAATTCCTGTTTGCTCATCCCGTCAATCAAATTTTGTTTCAGTGTTCCATAACTGTATTCGTTTGCCATCATCGAAACGATCACAATGGCAAGGAAAAATTTAAGGATTGCCGCAATGTAAGTGTTGAAATGCCAGATGTAAGGAAAGTTGAAAATGCCCTGTTCGGCAATGTGAAGCTGGAAATTCCCAATATTAAACTTGATGGAAGCAATCAGTGCGATAAACGAAAGTATAACGAAATAACTGATGGTCAAAACCCTGCTGGCCCTGTTTTTCCAGATTTTCTGGAGTTCTATAGAGAGTAATCTTTTCATTTTAGTGTTTGTTGTTAGTCAGTTCCAGGAATTGTTCTTCAAGACTGTTTTTGCGTTTGACGAGGTGTTTCAGTGAAATATTTTTCTCGAAAAGGAAACGGTTCAGTGCCGAAGCCTCAAGCGGGCTTTTCAGGTAAACCAATATTTTTCCATCTTCTTCTGAAACTTTATCGATGGCAGGATGTTGTGACAAAGCAAATTGCAGTTCCGCTTTATCATCGGATTCCAACTCGAAAAAACCTTCGTTGGAAGTCATTCCGTCCACTTTTCCCGAATAAAGGATATGACCATGCCGGAGCACCAAAACATGCGAGCATACTTTTTCGACTTCGTCCAATAAATGCGACGCCAGTAAAATGGTCGTGCCTTGTGAAGCGATTTGTTTGATGATGTCGCGGATTTGGTGAATTCCCTGCGGATCGAGACCGTTTGTAGGTTCGTCGAGAATCAGGATTTCCGGATCGTTCAATAGGGCAGAAGCAATGGCGAGCCGCTGTTTCATCCCGAGCGAAAAAGTCCTGAATTTGCTGTCTTTCCTGTCAATCAGGCCAACGATTTCAAGTTTTTCCTCAACTTTGGCGTAATTGATTCCTTTGATTTTACAAACCAGCTGGAGGTTTTCCTTTGCGGTCATGTAAGGATAAAAGTTCGGCCTTTCGATAATGGCGCCGACTTTTTTCAAGGCTTCATGGGTTTGCATTTTGCCGCCGAACCAGCTGTATTCGCCGGAAGTCTTGTTGACAACATTCAGTACAATGCCAAGCGTAGTGGATTTTCCGCTGCCGTTCGGGCCGAGGATTCCGTAAACATTGCCTTTGTAAATTTCGAGGGAAACGTTATTGACGGCGTGTACTTTGCCATAACGTTTATGAAGGTTTTTAATGGAGAGAATGGTTTCCAAATTGGCCGGTTTTAGATTAGTCTGATTAGGACGACCAAGATAAGAATTTGTTACCGGTTATTTTTTTTGAAAAAAGAAATTCGGATTAAATATGCGAATGTCTTCTCTGGTGGAGATTGACCAATGCATCGTTGATTTCGCGATGTTCCTGCGTAAGTGATATTTTACGGCCCAATACATCATTGGTAACCTGGACATGGCATACGGAACATTCGAATTCCTTGAAATGGTCGGTGATGTATTTGGTGGTTGTGAATTTATGCCCGAAAAGCGCACACAACAATCTGCCTTTGATGGAATTTTCCTTGTAAGTAATTGATTTCATGTTCTGTAGATTAGGGACGATAAACCTACACAACTTGATTTACGCAGCAAAATAAACTCGATGAATTGCAAAGAAAATCTTTTAATTGCAAGCAAAAACTTACAAAATGCAGTTCGTCGATAAAAAAATCCCCAATCTTAAATTGAGGATTATATGAATGGCAAATTTGGTTACGATTTCTGTTCCTTATTGAAATACACCAGATAATAATACATCTGTTTTTCCTCGTCCCAGCCTTTTTCGACATATTTCTCGGCGCTTTCGGGGTTGATGAAATCCATCTTGATTTGGATATGCGTATCAAGGTTGATGACATTCTTGATTGATTTTCGCGCATCAGAAACCGCAGAATTCGCAATCGGGAAAGTCGTAATGTCTTCAATGCTGTATTTTTCGCCTTTGTCGACCTTGTAGTTTTTGAATTCCGGAATCAAATCGGGATTGTCCAAAACCTCATTCAGGAAATTGGTTTCCTCAAACTGGTCGTTTTTGGCAAAATAATTCACCGAACGGTTCATGAACATGACTTCTTCCTTTTTGTCTTCAGCCGGAAAAACGACATCTTTCGCAAATCCCTGGCAGAATTTCAGGTATTTCTTGGTGATGAAATTCTCATCCTCAAACGCATCGACCGAAAGGAAATGCTCGAGCCAGTAACGTGCGTCATAACGGTTGCTGTCGACCGTCAGGATTTTGTAGCCTTCTTCTTTTTTATGGTTGAAAATCAGGCAGCCTTTGTCCAACTTGTTGAGATTGATGCCGTGCTGCAAAATCATCTCAAGATCGGTTCCTTTCTCATTGAACTGCAGAAAATCGGATTGGAGTTCGCTTTTGAAAACCCCAACCGCATCCACAACGGTATTGTCAATGTTTAGATTGGTCAGGTAAGCGACATACACTTCACCATTTTTAATATGCGGATGATTCGACTGCTCAAAAAGGTGCTGCGTGATTTTTTTGGAAACATCGTGAAGATTGTCCGGATTTTCAAAGATTTCTGTCGCCAGTTTGAACATGTCGTTGTATTCCAAATCTACTTCGTGGGCAAACTGGTAGTAGTTTTCTTCTTTTTCGCGGAACGGTTTAAGAAAATATTCCTTCATCAGCGGAACGATTTCGTCATTCAGTGAAAATGGCTGTCCTGATAAAAATGTCCCTTCGTTGCGGCTTTTGTTTCCAACACGGTGGATGGAAAGCGTTTGGATGTGCGTATTGTATAAGTTGATCATAGTTTTTGGTAAAAGAGCCAAGAGACAAGGACAAGATTTGAAAACGTCTTGACTCTTGTCTCTTTTTTCTATTTTATAATAATTAATTCCAGTTTTCTTCGAACCCGAAATCCTCAAAGTTCTCGCCGCCTTCGTCGAGCATGTCGAGGTCATCTTCGTCATAATCGTCCTCGTCGTAATCGAAAGCGTTCTCAGCCGAATCGGAGAAATCCTTTTCGGGCGCATCAGCCGGCATTTCGCCATGAGAAAAAAGTGTGTTCGGGTAAATCATGCCGACTTCCGCTTCTTCCATCGCCGCAAGTTCGACAAAGAATGTCCACATGTTCAGGAAATCATACACATAAATAATCTTTGTGTTTTCCTTATCGAGGATTTCCGACAATGGATAATCGCTCATTTTTTTTTGTTCACCAACGACATCGCCGGTATCAAAAAGCGAAATCTCCTCTTCCTGGTTCCATTGGTCGTCACAAGTGTAGAATGAGGCAATTTCCATCCCGTCAAACCCGAAGGCATTGACAATGGCATTGTGCAGATCTTCTAAGCTGTCATCTGATTGTATCGCAATATCCCTGAAAACATCTTCTTCAGAATCAAGGATAACCCTAAATTTATAAACCATAACCTTATTTTTTATAGAGAGCGCAAAGGTAAAATATATATTGGCTTGTGGAAGAAAAAGTAATTAACAATAATACTGAATTTTATAGAAAAGGACTTTTAAATTATTGCTTAACGAACCGTTTCCGGATGGTTTTTCTTATCGCGTGAAATTGCCTGCTTGCCGGATAAACCCTTTTTGAAGTCATGTTGTTAAAGATCAAAGCGGTAACCAGCAAAATAAATGCGCCACTCAAAACGGGCGAAACCACATACCAGTAGCCAAGATTCTTAATCGCTGCCGAACCCGTAACCGCAATCAAAGCTGTTGCGCCACCGGGCGGATGAAGCGTTTTGGTGACCTGCATCAGCACAATCGAAAGTGACACCGCCAAAGGTGCAGTTATCCAAAGAATGTCGGGTGCAAATTTTTGTACCGTAACGCCAACAATTGCCGAAACCAAATGGCCGCCAATCAGGTTTCTCGGCTGGGCCAACGGACTTTGAATCACGCCGTAGACCAATACGCTTGACGCCCCAAAAGAGCCAATCATCCAAACCACATCTGAGTCCGGCAAAGTTTGCGACTGCAGGTAAGCAATAATCCCGATTCCGACAAATGAACCCAAAAAGGCCCAAAAATGCTCCCTGAAATCGACCAGCGTTTCCTTATAAAGGACGTATTTCGTTTTCCGGTAAGTGCGTTTGATTTTTTTTATCGGCATGCGCGTTTATTTTGTAGCGGGAAAAGTATACACTGTAAACGGATAAATGGTTTTTGCCGTGTATTTTGAAATCAGGCAGACAACCAAAATCGGAAAGAACAAAGTATAATCATTGATCAGTCCGCAAACCAAAAACAAAGCGGTAAACGGCGCATGAATGCTGGCGCTCAAAACGGCTGCCATTCCAATGACCATGAAATTGACAGGAATGACATTGGCGTTAAAAAAAGTATTGAGTATCGTTGCTGCAAGCAAACCCAAGAAAGCCCCGACAAAAAGGCTTGGCGCAAAAACGCCGCCGTCGCCGCCCGAAGCCAAAGTTGCGGAAGTCGCGACCGGTTTTAAGATTAAAATCCCGATTAAGGTCAGCGCCAACGGAAGCGTCATAACCAAATCCGGATTGTTGAAAACGGTTTTTAAGGCATGATAACCGTCGCCATACAATTGCGGTAAAACAATCAGCAAAAGGCTCAAAATGACTGCGCCTAATATAATCCTGTGGTAGTGCGCCTGTATTTTTGAAAATTGGCTTTTAAAAAACAGCACGCATCTGGTCAGGTAAACCGAATTGATTCCGGCTAGAATGCCCAACACGATAAAATACGGAATCGCTTTATAATGCCAGGTTGTAATGGCAATTGACAATAGCGGCGCTTCATCCATGACATAAATCAATCCGAATGCAACTGAAACCGCGATGATTGTTGTCAATAGGAAAGTCTTGCCGATTTTTTTTGAAATGACTTCCAATGCAAAAAAAATCCCGGCAACCGGGCTGCTGAACAAAGCGGTGATTCCCGCTGCAACGCCCGCGCAGATCAGTTCTGTTTTGTATTCCCGGAAAAAGTTTGCCTTTTGTTGCGCCACCGAACCAATCGTTGCCGAAGCCACGACCGTTGATACTTCAATTCCTGTCGATCCGCCGAAAGCCACAGTCAGCAACCCGTTGAAAAAATGCGATGGGATTTTATAGACCGGAAGGTTTTTGCTTTTGGAATTGGTGCTTTCGAAAATTTCGGTAATGCCTTTGTTTGGTTTTTTCTTAAACAAGTATTCCCTTAAAAAATAAATGACCGACAACCCGATGATCGGAAAAATAAGCAGGTAAAAAAGCGAAGTATCAGTCTTGTGCATGAAAATGGCTTCATAATATTCTGTAATCCTTTTTAGCGCCAGCGCCAGGAAAGCCGAAAGAAAGCCAATTAATATGGAAACAATAATCAATTTCCGGAGTTTGATCCGGTTGAGGTTTTTTCTAATCGCGGTATGATTCATTGGAAAATGCTTTGAATTACAAAATTAGCCAATGGAATCCATAACCTTTCGCAATTGTTCCTATTTTATGATTGTTTTATAATTTGGGAAAGGTTTGAAAAATTAAATTTTTTGGGCGTTGCCTTCGGCCGGGCTTTCCGCAGTGCGCGGCACTTTGTTTCAATCCCTAACGCGGGCGGCAACTAATTTTTAAACCAATCTCATTCAAGATTAAAAAAATGAACATGAAAAAACCCGGAGAACCGGGCTTCTGATTATTTTTTTTCTTCCTTCGAGCACAGCCCGACAATTTCATGAAAGATGTCATGCGCTTCAGACAAGGCTTTCGTAATGTCTGCATCCGAAGCTTTTGAAGCGACCAATTTGCTCACTTCAGCAGTTTTGGCCTGCAGGTTTAATACTGAAGCCTGGATTGCTTTCGTATGAAACGCTGCAGGAACGTCATTGGCCTGGGTCAGTTTTTGTGCCGCGTCCGTCAATTCCTGCGAACGGGTTTTGATCGGCTCTAATTTTCCTTCTTCTGCCGGATGGAAAGTAGCCGACATGACTTCGTGGAATGCTTTTAATGAAGGCCAGTCTTTTAAGGATTGCGCCGACAAATTGTTTACCGCAAAAAATAATGCGATGGCTGCAAATGTTTTAATGTATTTCATATGATAGTTATTTGATTCCAAATATAGTATTTATTCTTTTTCGCCGAGCGCAATCCACCAATGGTTTCCCGACGGATCTTCAAAACCTGCGGTGTAGCCATATTCCTGTTTGCTTGGTGGCATCAGGGAAGTAGCACCATTTTCGATGGCCCTGGCATAGACATCGTCAACATTTTCAACGTGGATATACATTCCGGCGGGTTTGACGCCCCAGTTTTCATTGGCCTCGCCAAACATGATTACCGCATCGTAGATTTTTATTTCGCCATGTTGGATTTTGTTGTTGTCATCCGCATAATAATGGATCATTTGCTCTTTGGCATTGAAAACTTTTTTCGTGAATGCCAGGAATGCCTGTGCGTCTTTCATGACAAGATAGGGCATTACAGGAAGATATTGTGGAGGTATTTTCATGGTTGTTAATTTTAATAAAAGTACAAATTTTTTCCACTTTGAAAACCAATTTCTCATTTCATCCCCAAAATTCGACAGTTCGGTCAGGAAACTTTTCATAGGTTTGTCTGCTGAACCATATTTGCCGTATCAAAACCAATAGTATGAAACCACAAGTTCACGAACACCAAAAAAACAATAACAAAAGCGTGAGTAAATCAATTTTTACTTTTTTTATTTCAATTTTGTCAATAACGGCCTTTTCACAATCGGTTATTTCCGGAAAAGTCACCGACATGAAAGGCAGTCCGATTCCAGGTGCCAACGTTTTTATTGAAGGCACTTATGACGGCACATCAACCGATGAAACCGGAAATTTTAAATTCACCACAACCGAAACAGGAAGCCACATACTTGTGGTCAGCTACCTGATTTACGAAACTTCGAAAATTGCGATTGACGTTGCCAATTTCAAAGACCAAACGGTCAGGCTCAGGGAAAACGTCAACACGCTTGATGCAGTGATTGTGACTGCCGGAACTTTCGAAGCCGGAGACAAAGCCAGGGTTTCGGTATTGAAACCTTTGGACATTGTGACCACTGCCGGTGCTGCCGGCGATATTGTTGCGGCTTTGCAGACTTTGCCGGGCACACAAACCGTTGGCGAAGATGGCAGATTGTATGTTCGCGGTGGCGAAGCAGATGAAACGCAAACTTTCGTCGACGGCATCCGTGTCGCACAACCTTATAATGCGAGTACGAATGAATTGCCAACGCGCGGTCGGTTTTCTCCTTTTTTGTTTAGCGGAATTTCATTTTCCACCGGTGGTTATTCTGCTGAATACGGCGAAGCGCTTTCGAGTGTGCTGTTGCTGAACACGCAGGATGAACCGGACCAGAATAAAACCGATATTGCCCTGATGACTGTCGGACTTGGATTGGGGCATACCCAAAAATGGAAAAAAAGCTCGCTGAGTTTCAATACATCTTATGTCGATTTGGCACCATATCAGGCTGCATTTCCTGATGCTGCCGATTGGAACAGGCCATATCAATCCTTGTCTGGGGAAACAGTTTACCGCTATCATTTTGTAAATGGGATTTTCAAACTGTATGCAGCTTTTGACGCATCGCGTTTCGATATCAACCAGAAAACCATCAACGCGCCTTTTACAAACAGGATTGACCTGCACAACAATAACTTTTACCTGAACTCTTCATACAAAGGCAGTCTGGCCAACAACTGGCAAATGACAACCGGTTTGGGTTATGGCTACAACCAGAACAAAACAGGAGTTAATCTTGACGATTTGAAGAATACGGAATACAGTTCGCACCTGAAACTAAAATTCAAAAAGAGCTTTTCCGACCGTTTCAAACTCTCATTCGGTGCGGATTATTTCATCACGCAGTTTGACGAAACCTATCATGTCAACGAAGGCTCGACTTTTCCAACCGGCTATAATGCGAATATTGGGGCGGTTTATACCGAAGCGGATATTTTCTTTTCGAAAAAACTCGCTGCGAAAATCGGCGTCAGGGCCACAAACAACGATTTGCTGAACGAAACCAGCGTTTCGCCAAGGATTTCGATTGCATATAAAGTCAGCAGAAAAGGGCAGTTTTCATTTGCTTATGGCGATTTTACGCAGTCGCCAAAACAGGAATATTTGAAGTATTCCGACTTTCACCAATTTGAGAGTGAAAAAGCATCACATTACATCCTGAATTACCAATACAGCAGGGAAAAACAGACGTTCAGGGCCGAAGCATACTTTAAGGAATACCGCGATCTTGTCAAATATAGCGGCACATTTCTATCGCCGACGAATTTGAATAATGACGGCCACGGCTATGCCAAAGGCTTGGATTTATTCTGGAGAGATGGCAAGTCGATCAAGAATATGGAGTATTGGATTTCCTATTCTTACATTGACACGAAACGGAATTACAGGGATTTCCCGACATCGGTGACACCGGGTTTTGTGGCCGACCAGAGTTTGTCGGTGGTGACCAAATACTGGATCAACGACTGGCGCTCGCAGGTTGGATTCACGAACAGTTTCAGCACCGGTAGGCCATACAACAATCCAAATGACTCGCCGCATTATATGAATGGCAAGACCAGAGGTTATAACAGCCTGAGTTTTAACTGGGCTTACCTGTTGAGCGCGCAAAAGATTTTGTATTTTTCAGTGTCGAATGTTTTGGGGAATAAGAATATTTACGGGTATGAATATTCGGATACGGCGGACGTGAATGGCAATTTCAACAGAAGGGCAATTGTGCCAACAGCCGACAGGTTCTTTTTTGTTGGATTCTTTTGGACGATCAGCGATGATAAGAAGAGCAACCAGTTGGATAATTTGTAACAATCATCAACTGAATTCAAAAGCCTAGCCCGGATTGAAGCGGCATCCTCGCGACGCAGGAGCGAGATATAGCGGACAGCCGGAAGTTGCTCCTAAAAACAAATAACAATTCATCCCTAAAAATCGACAGTTCAGTCACACAGTTTTTTATTACGCAGAAAACAGGAAGATATTTGTACCGGAAATTAAAACAGTTTCAATCATCAATAACAATAATCTAAAATCTAAAAACAAGAAATCATGGTTAAAGCAATTACAGCATTCGCATTATTTATCTGCAGTATCGTATCTGCACAGGGAAAATTTGAAGAAGGAATGGGAAAAGCGTTCCAACTTTGGGGAGAAGGAAAAAACGAGGAAGCATCGGCAATGTTCGAAAGAATCGCTTCGGCGGAAAAAGGCAGCTGGCTCCCGAATTATTATGTCGCATTGGTCAACACGACAACGGCATTCGGCACGACAGACAAAACCAAAGTCGGTGCTTTGCTGACAAAAGCACAGGACGCATTGGATATTGAAATGGCAAAGGATGACAAAAATCCTGAGCTTTTAGTGATGCAGGCATTGCTTTATACGGCTTATGTCGCTTCCGATCCGATGACGAACGCGATGAAATATTCGTCGAAAATTATGGAACTTTACACGAAAGCACAAATCATTGCGCCTGAAAACCCAAGGGTGGTTTTTGGGAAAGCGGAATATGAAATGGGCGGTGCGAAGTATTTTGGCAGCGACATCAAACCGATGTGTGCGGAAGTCGACCGCTCGATTGAACTTTTTGCGAAATTTAAACCTGAGACACCTTTTCACCCAAAATGGGGATTGGATCGCGCTTTGGCCACGCAAAAAGAATGTAAAAAGTAATATTTCAACTACATTAAAATCAGCTAATTATGCAATTTACTGTAAAATATTTATTTAAGGTTTTTATCAAAGGCCTAATCATCAGTATGATTATCGCATGTGTGCTGATTTCCGTTGAAATGATGTCCGGTGGCAGGGCGCTGCTTCTGAATAAAGCGTTCTTTATAGAGATTGGCTATTACTGCCTTTACGGTGTCACACTGACGCTTTTGAACGGGGTGTTTTTTGATTACATGTACCACAAGATAAGCTGGGGCAACTACGGCAAATACAAGATACTTCTTGGCGCCACAGGCAGTGTCATCCTGACAATGGTCGGTATATTTTTCATCAGGATGTTCATCAATGTCATTCTTGAAAAAGAATCGCTGCTTAGTTTCATGAATAATGAAAAGCCGCAGTATTACTTTGTTTCGTTCCTGATTACAATGGTAGTTTCGCTTTTTTTCCACGCATTATATTTTTACAAAAAGTTGCAGGAGAATAAAGTCAAGGAACAGAAGATCATTGCCGGTACGGCTTCCGCCAAATTTGAAAGCCTGAAGAACCAGATCGATCCGCATTTCCTGTTCAACAGCTTAAATGTTTTGAGCTCGTTGATTGAAGAAAATCCGGAGAATGCGCAAAAGTTTACAACTTCATTATCAAAAATTTACCGGTATGTTCTTGAACAAAAAGATAAAGAAATGGTTTCAGTTGAGGAAGAGTTGTCGTTTGCCAAAACGTATATGAATCTTTTAAAAATGCGCTTTGAAAACAGCCTGTTTTATGAGTTGCCGGAAAGCATCCCGAATCCGGAAGCCAAGGTCGTTCCATTGTCATTGCAACTGCTGTTGGAGAATACAGTCAAGCACAATGTAGCCAGTGAAGGCAAGCCATTGCATATCCGGATTTACATCGAAGGCGATTACCTGTGCATCCAAAACGACTACCGGAAAAAAGAAGTCCTGCAGGACAGGCAAGGCGTAGGGTTGCAGAACATCATCAATCGCTATCACATCATCACGAAGAGAAAAGTGCAGATTGAGGAAAATGAAGAAACTTTTACAGTAAAAATACCAATATTAACAAAACAAGTCGCAGCTATGGAAACAGATACTGACTTTGATTACAATGAAAATACGGCCTATTACAGGGCTAAGAAGCGCATAGAGGAACTCAAGGGGTTTTATGTCAATTTGATTGCCTACTGCTGCATTATTCCGTTCCTGATATACATTAACCTGACTTTTTCACCGGAATTCCATTGGTTCTGGTTTTCTGCCGGAGGCTGGGGATTTGGGTTGCTGATGCACGCATTTAAGGTTTTTGGCTACAGCTCGAATTGGGAAGAAAGAAAAATCCAGGAGATTTTAAGAAAAGAGGAGAACAAACAAAACTGGAAATAATGGAAAACAAGTATGAAAACGAAGACCGTTATATGAAAGCGGTCAAAAGGGTAGAAGAAATCAAAGGTTTTTATGGAAATTTGGCAGCTTACATCATTGTCAATATCGGATTGATGATCATTAATCTCGCAACTTCACCAGAGTATTTATGGTTTTTCTGGCCAATGTTGGGCTGGGGAATCGGCGTAGTATTCCACGGATTAAAAGTGTTCAATTACATGCCTTTCCTCGGAAGGGAATGGGAAGAAAAGAAGATGAAGGAATTCATCGAAGAGGAAAAAAGAAAAAAAGACCAGTGGCAATAATTAAATTATAGAAAAAATGGGAAGATTCAGAAGAAGACTCGAAAGTTACCAGGAAACAAACAATCCTGATCCACGGTACAACATTGCTTATCGGAAGGTGAAAAGAATCAAAGGGTTTTACAACCACTTGCTCGCATACCTGATATTCAATACGATCATCATCATCACAAATTTTGGGCAATATTTCGGTACGCCGGATTTCTGGAAATTCAATACTTTCTCCATCGCATTCTTTTGGGGAATTGGCCTTGTGGCTCATGGCGTTTCCGTCTTTGGAGCTAATTTGTTTTTTAGCAAAGACTGGGAAGAAAGAAAGCTCAAGCAGCTGATGGACAGGGATAAGAAGCAAAACTGGGAATAAAGTTTTACCTTTAAGCAAATAGCCAATCCTTGAAAAAATACCTGCCAATCATCGCAATCCTTTCGCTTGTAAAGCTTTGCATCCATCTGATAGGAAACCGCAATTACGGATTCCATCGCGATGAACTGCTGCATCTTTCCGTCAGCCTCCATCTCGATTGGGGTTATATGGAATTCCCGCCGTTCATTGCGTGGATTGGCAAACTGGCCTATGTTATTTTTGGTTATTCTTTGTCGGGTGTGCGGATTTTCCCAACATTGGCGGGCATTACGATTCTCGTGCTGTGCTGCCTGATGGCGAAAGAATTGGGCGGGAAAAGCAAATCGGTAATGCTGGCAGGTGTTTCAGTATTGATGTTCTTGCCTTATTTCAGGAATCATTGCCTGTTCCAGCCGGTTGCTTTCGACCAGCTGTTTTGGACGATGGGTTTTTATTTCCTGTTGCGATATGTCAATACGCAAAACAATAAATACCTGGTTTTTTTAGGTATTACTGCAGGTTTCGGGCTGATGAACAAATACACGTTCCTGATCTGGGGTATCGGCATTGTCGCCGGATTGCTGTTTTACGAAAAGGGAAAACTTTTCAGAAACAAATGGCTTTACGTTTCAGGATTGGTTGCTTTCCTGATTTTTGTGCCGAATATCATCTGGCAGGTCAACCATCATTTCCCGATTTTAATGCATCTGGAGGCTTTAAAGAAAAGCCAGCTCGATGAAATTGGGCCGTATGATTTCCTGTTGGACCAATTGTCATTGCCGCTGACTTTTGTGTTGGCTCTCATTGGACTTTTGGCGTTTTTCTTTGACCAGAACCTGAAAAAACACAAAAGCTTTGGTGTGGCAGTCCTCGTGATTTTTGCAGTAATGTGGATCACGCAGTCAAAAAGCTATTATTTCTTTGCTGCATATCCGATATTGTTTGCTGCGGGCGCAGTGAAAATTGAAAAGTTTTTCCAAAACAAACCCAATTGGAATTACGCCGTCATGGCGGTTTTGATCCTTCCTAAAGTATATTATATCCCAAAATTGATTCCGGTGCTTCCTATCGAAGATTTCGTGCGTTATGAGCATTTGCGGCCGGACAATTCAGGACACATAGAATTGACGGGCGATTATGCCGATATGTTTGGCTGGAACGAACAAGTTAAATTGGTTGACAGCATTTACAAATCACTGCCCACAAAAGACAAAGCCAATTGTATCATATTTGCCGGCAATTACGGCGAAGCCGGTGCGATTGAGATTTTGGGAAAACCATACAATCTTCCTGATCCGGTTTGTGCCAACGGCAGCTTCTGGCTTTGGGGAACCGGGAATACCAATGGCGAAACCTGCATTACCATCGGAGTGGAAAAGGGAGTTGTCGAACATCTTTTTGAAGAATGCCGGCTCGTGAAAATCATCACCCACAAATATGCCATCGATGAAGAAAACAATATTCCTGTCTATATTTGCCATATGCCAAAAGTCGATATCAGGAAAATCTGGCCTACATTAGAAAAACGCGTATTTGAATAAATTTTTACCAATGACAACAATCATCATCGAAGACGAAAAGCCCGCGGCAAGACTGTTGCAGCGCAAACTCGAAAAACTCAACGTCAGGGCGGAAGTCATGCTGCATTCTGTCGAGGAATCACTGGAATGGTTTTCCAAAAACGAACATCCGGACTTGATTTTCCTCGACATCCAGCTTTCCGACGGGCTGTCTTTTGAGATTTTTGAAAAAGCAGATATCAAAAGCGCCGTCATTTTTACGACAGCATATGATGAATATGCGTTGAAAGCATTTAAGCTCAACAGCATCGATTACCTTTTGAAACCAATTGACGAAGATGACCTTGAAGTCGCGATCAACAAATTTAAGGCACGCGCACCAAAACAGGAAAACATGCAGTTCGATTTTGAACAGATCAAGAGAATGCTCGGAAACCCGTTTGAGAAAAATTACAAAAAGCGTTTTACGGTCAAAATCGGGCAGCATTTGAAAGTCGTTACGACCGACGAAATCGAATGCCTCTTTAGCGAAAATAAAGGCACATACATCCATACCACCGACAACCGGAATTATCTCATCGAATCGACATTGGAAGTTTTGGAACAGGAATTGGATCCGGTGGATTTCTTTCGCGTGAGCCGGAAATTCATCATCCCGATGAAAGCGATTAAGGAAATTGTGCTCTACAGCAATTCGCGTTTAAAGGTGATTTTGCCAACCTACAAAGAAGACGAAGTCATCGTCAGCAGGGAAAAAGTATCCGATTTTAAAGCGTGGCTTGGGTAATATATCGATCTGAATTTTTGTTTACGTAATGTGTATTAAATATTTCGTAAACAAAGGATTAACTGTTCAATATAGAATTTGTCTATGACGATTTTTGACTGTCTTTCGCTTCTAGTACAAGATAAAACTGAACCCCAAAAAGCAAAGACGCAATCACCAAATGTGTCGCCTGCGATCCGAACGGAAAGTCAAAATAATACATTGCCAACCCAGACAAAATTTCGATTCCAATCAGGAACATGACCCAGTTTATTTTATCAAAACCCAACTGCAATTTCCGGTTCCGCAAAAACAAAAATAGGTTCAATCCAAAAATCACAACCGAAAAAGAACGGTGGATGTAAAAATTCACAATCGGGTTTTCCAACACCGAATGCATTTGGTCATAACCAAAAATAGTCACCTGCTCATCTACAAATTGCCTGACTTGCGTTCCCAAAACCACCTGGACTAAAGTCAGGATTAATGCCCCGAAAAGCACAACTCGGAATTTGGAATCGTTCTTAAAATGCGACACTTTCCAACTCGCTTTCCTGATGATATATAAAATCACGGCGACAATCAAAAGCGCCACAACCATGTGAAGCGTAATCTTAAACGGGTTCAAAACCGAATAAACGACCGTAGCGCCAAGCCAACCTTGCAAGCCCATCATAAAAACAGCCAGCCACGAAAGCAGCGTAATCCGTTTCTTCTCACGCCAGAAACCCAATGAAAAAATCGCCATCGCAAATGTCGCAAACCCCGCCAAAGCCCCTGCCAAACGGTTCACATATTCAATCCACGTATGCGTTGGGTTAAAAATCGCGTAATCGTGTTTGGTATACGGCCGCCAATGGCTTGCGTCAAAAGTGTTTCCGGTTGTAAAATCGTCATTCGCTACGAGCAAAGCTTCGTCTTTAATGATGACTTGCCCCGACTCAAATTCGCGGTTCGGCGCCCAAGTCAGCTCTTTAATGTCTGAAGGCGGAATGTAATATCCAAAACATTTCGGCCAGTCCGGGCAACCCATTCCCGAGCCGGTCATGCGCACCAAAGCACCGGCAACAATGACTAAATAGACTAAGATTAATGTGGTTTTGGCGGAGGTTAGAAAGTATTTTTTCATTAGAAGCTGATGTTTTGTTTTTATGCAACATTCGTCCTGCTTTTCGCTGCAATCTTTTTATTAATTTCCCTTTCGCTATCGCTTCAGGGTAATCCTAAAAAAAGGATTTTCGCTGCAATCAGGGCTATTCCGGAAGCATATTCTTTTATTCTTGCTTAGCTGGTGTCAATCCTAATTTCGCCGCGCGTTTCATCATAAAAGCATATGCCGCATCATATTCATTCGGAATTTCACCTTCGAGAATCGCTTCCTTAATGGCTTCTTTCAAAATCCCAATTTCTCTTGACGGTTTCAAATTGAAGATTTCCATGATTTCCTCTCCGGTAACCGGCGGTTGGAAATTGCGCACATGGTCGCGTTCTTCGACTTCGACGATCTTGTCGCGCACGACCTTGAAATTGTCGTGGTATTTCTTGAATTTATTCGGGTTCTTCGTTGTGATGTCGGCTTCACACAAAGTCATCAGGTTTTCGACATCTTCGCCGGCATCAAAAACCAACCGTCGCACCGCCGAATCGGTCACTGTATCCTGCGACAAAACAATCGGGCGCGAACTCATCATGACCATTTTCTGTACGAATTTCATTTTCTGGTTCAATGGCATATGCAAACGCTCAAACAGTTTCTTGACCATTTTCCCACCCAAAAATTCATGTCCGTGGAAAGTCCATCCCAGCTTTTTGTCGAAACGCTTGGTCGGGGCTTTTCCGATATCATGTAATAATGCCGCCCAGCGCAGCCATACATCGTCCGTATTCGGGCAAATGTTGTCGACGACCTCGAGTGTATGATAGAAATTATTCTTGTGTGTATGGCCTTCAATTTCCTCGACTTGGTTTAAAGCTGTCAGTTCCGGCAAAATGATATTGAGCAATCCTGTTTTATACAACAGCAAAAATCCCATTGAAGGCTTGTCGGTCATAAGGATTTTGTTCAGTTCCTCAACAATGCGTTCTCCGGAAATGATTTTAATCCTGTCTTTGTTCTTTTCAATGGATTGCAGTGAATTTTCTTCAATCGTAAAACCCAATTGCGATGCGAAACGCACGGCGCGCAACATCCGCAACGGATCGTCGGAATAGGTGATATCCGGATCGAGCGGCGTTTTGATGATTTTGTTTCCCAAATCGGCCAAGCCATTGAACGGATCGAGCAAATCGCCAAAATCATTCGGGTTTAAGGAAAGCGCCAGCGCATTGATCGTAAAATCACGCCGGTTTTGGTCGTCTCCCAAAGTGCCGATCTCGACATTCGGGTTGCGGCTTTCAAATTCATAGGATTCTTTTCGGGCGCCGACAAACTCGATATCGGTATCCTCAAAACGCAACATCGCTGTGCCGTAGTTTTTAAAAACCTGGACTTTCGGCTTTTTTGGCAGCAATTCGGAAACTTTTAAGGCAAGCTCAATGCCGCTGCCGACGGCTACAATATCAATGTCTTTCTTGAAATCGCGTTTCAACAGCAAATCCCGCACAAACCCGCCAATGACATAACTGTCAACATCAAGTTCTGCTGAAGCATTTGAGATGACTTCGAATATTTTATGGTGTAATGCTTGTTTGTAGTTTGCCACGCCTGTTATTTTCTAATGACTTTGACCTGTGAATCGCTGGTCAGTTTTATAATAGTTGACGGTTTTCCAGCCAATCGGTCCTGGTTTAAATTCACGACATAATCCACGCCCTTGACAATTTCCTGCGAAATGTCCTTGAATGCAATTGGTGTTTGTTCGCCGGAAATATTCGCGGAAGTCGACACCAACGGTTTTTTCATACGCTCCATCAGCTTGAAGCAAAACGGCTCTTTGACCAAACGGACGCCGAGGGTTTTGTCGGAAGCAATGATATTTGCAGCGACATTTCTCGGATTGTCCAGAATCAATGTCGTAGGTTTTTCGGACAGATCCAGGATTTGCCAGGCGACTTCGGGAATTTCCTTAAAAACGTTGTACATCATTTTCTCGCCGTTCATCAATACAATCATCGATTTTGATTCTTCGCGTTTTTTCAGGGCGTATATCTTGGCAACCGCTTCCACATTGGTCGCATCACAGCCGATTCCCCAAACGGTATCCGTCGGATAAAGGATGATGCCGCCATTTTTGATGACTTCAAACGCATTGTGTACTTCCTGATTGATATCGCCCATGAATTTCTTTTTTGCGTTGCAAAGGTATTCAAAGTAAAGCAATATCATTCAGGAAATTTGTCACGAAAACGATGTTTATGAAGATAAACTCATATGAATTTATATATTTGTCAAAATCAAAATTGCAATGAGATTAATACAGGTTACGGCTTCCAAAGGTTGGCGTGGACACGAACAAAAAATCATTTACCTATACGAAGCGTTCCAGGAATACGGCTATGTCGAAGACCAATGGATTGTCTGCATCAAGGATTCAGATATTTACAATGTCGCGAAAAGCAAGAACATGCAGGTCATCGGACTTGATTTCAAATCGGAATACGACCTGAAATTCGCGAAGTCACTAAAGCAGATTTCAGACGAAAAGAAAGCCGACCTGATTTTCATCCACAACAGCGATTCGCATACGATAAGCGTTTTGTCTTCCTTGTTTTACGGATTGAAAACGCCGTTGGTGCTTTGCCGTACGTTAATCAAACGCGTCGATACGAATTTTTTCCGCAAGTGGAAATACAATTACAAAGGCATCAAAAAAATCATCTGCGTATCGCATCCTGTTGTTGATGTGCTGAAATATGCGGTCAAAGACCACAGCCGATTGGTTGTCGTTGGCAGCGTGACAGACATCAACAAATTCAAAAAACAGGAAAAAACCGGCATGCTGCATAAGGAATTCAACATTCCTGACGATTATAAGATCATTGGCAATATTGCGGCCTTCACAGGTTTCAAGGACCATTTTACATGGATCAATACGGTCGAAGAATTGTACAAACGCAAAGTCAGGGCGAAATACATCCTTATCGGCGATGGCCCATTGGAAAAGGAAATCCGTCAGATGGTCAAAGACAAAGGGCTCGAAAACGAAGTCATCTTTGCAGGTTTCCGAAAAGACATTCCCGAAGTGCTGCCTGAATTCGATTTATTCCTCTTTACATCCAATAATGAGCCTACCGGCGGCGTTCTCTTAGAATCATATGCCTGCAAAGTGCCGATTGTCGCAGCCAACGCCGGCGGAATTCCCGAAGTCATCGTCGATAAGGAAACCGGATTGCTGGCGGAAGTCGGCAACCCAATTGACTTTGCCGATAAAGTCGAATTGCTGCTGAATGACGAGGCAATGCAGGATAAATTCAGGAAAAATGGCTACCAATTCCTAAAGGACAATTTCACAAAGGAAGTCATCGCAAAGAAAATGATTGACGAACTCAATGAAGTGGTTGCCGCTTCTAGATCGGTTACAAACTAAAAAAACGCGTAATGAATTTTTTCAAACGAAAATTTTACCAGATATACCTCAAACTGCTCAATTTATTTGGTGCTGACGATGTCTATTACTCGAAAGTGAAATTTTATTACAAGAACAATAAGAAACTGGATTTGGATACGCCGTCGGAATTCATGGAGAAAATCCAATGGCTCAAATTGTTCCATTATACGGAAGATTACGGGCATTATGTCGACAAATACGCCGTTCGTGATTATGTTAAGGAAGCAGTTGGCGAAAAATACCTGGTTGGGATTTTTGACGTTTATGAAGATGTCGATAAAATCGATTTTGATGCCTTGCCAAACCAATTCGTCATGAAAGGCACGCATGGTTCGGGTTACAATATCATTGTAAAAGACAAGTCAAAACTCGACATTGAAAAAGCGAAAAAAACGCTGAAGAAATTCCTGGGAATGAATTACTACGATTCTGAAAAGGAAAAAATCTACCGAACGGTCAAACCGCGGATTTTGGTCGAAAAATATTTATCCGAACTCGATAATGACAATGACATCGTGGATTACAAATTCTTTTGTTTTCACGGCGAACCAAGATACATCTGGGTCAAGACTTTCGACGATGGCAAATACAGGAACAGTTATTACGACCTGGATTGGAATCAGGTTGGTTCCGATTCGAATACCAAATGCTTCTTGTACAAAGCCATGAATAAGCCCGGAAACCTTGATGAAATGATAGGCGTCGCCCGAAAATTAGCACACCCGTTTATATTTGTGCGAGTAGATTTGTATTCGATTCACGACAAGACTTATTTCGGCGAATTGACATTCTTTCCCTGGGCAGGCAAAAGCAGGCTGACAGTGGAGTGTTTTAACAAGGAATTCGGCGAGCAAATTTACCTGCCTACTTAAGCTTATAAATGCCTAATGATTTTTTAAGCATTTTACTGAACAGCACCATTTTGACATACAAGCGGTTTTTGATGCTGAGGTAAAGCCAGTCTTTGTGCGGAATCAAATCTTTTTTTATCGTTTCGTCCATGACATCGGAAACGATGAAATCATTGCGGATTGATTGCCATTCGACATTGTCGTAACCGTCGAATTCATTGACTTTATTCTTCTCGTGGATGATCGACATCCAAAGGCGCTTGTCTTTGATTTGCGTGATCCGCGTTTCTTTTTTCCACATGTTGTGGTCGCTGAACCAAACGGTTTTTGGCGAATCGTTCTTCTCAATCAGGCTGATGAATGGATTGAAGATGTGTTCTTTTTTGCCCAGCATCACCGTCGGCTTAATCTGCAACGAATAGCCTTTAATCACATCAATCGCTTGGTAATCCTGGGATTTGAATTGCTTTTGGACTTCATCGATAAAATTTTTATGGATGCAGTCGTCGTTGTCGATGCGCGATGTAATTAAATAGGGTTTGTCTTTGGTTTCACTTTCAATCAGCTTTTGGATTTCAGGATAAAAAGCGGGCATTCCGTCAATAAAAAACGTGCGGATGTTGGTCTGGCCTCCTGTCATTTTCGCAATTTGCTGCTTAAAACGCTCAGGCGTCGTATTGTCGAAATAAATCAGCCACGTGAAATCCTTGTTGGTTTGCGCCGCAACAGAAGGAAAGCAAAAATTCCCGAACAATCCCATGCGGTGTTCCATCCATTCGTCGGTCAGAAGCGTTTCATTGTTTTTGGTGACATCCCATTTCGGGTTGCGAAGGTTGAATCTCGTAATCAGGTAATGCTGGAACATCATTATGCCAATAGTTTTTGGTAAATTTAAATCAAATATTTTAAAAAGGTTACTTTTGCATCCAAATCTGAAATTGATGAACTTTAAAATCCATCCGCAATTCGCCCAACTGACGGAAAAGATTGCCGCACTTGTTGGCAATTTTGCAACTGAAGGCGAAATGCTCGGCGAAGCGGTCCGCAACAGCATCAAGATTTTTGACCTTGATGGGAAAAAAGTCAACATCAAGTCGTTTAAAGTGCCATCCTTTTTAAACAGCATCATTTACAAATATTTCAGAAAATCAAAAGCCAGAAGGTCATTTGAATATGCCAATAAATTACTGGAAAATGACATCGGAACGCCACAGCCGATCGCGTATTTCGAGAATTTTAATGTTGGCGGACTCAAAGACAGCTATTATATCAGCGAACAACTGAATGCCGATTTGATGTACCGCGAATTGACGACGAATCCCAATTATCCAAACCGAGAGGAAATCCTGCGCCAGTTTATTCAATTCCAATTCAACCTGCATGAAAAGGGTATTGAGTTCATCGACAATACTTCGGGCAATACGCTGATAAAGAAAGTGAATGGCAACAAATATGATTTCTTTTTGGTTGATTTGAACAGGATGAATTTCCATCAGTCGATACCTTTCGGCAAACGCATGAGCAATCTGGCAAAACTCACAAACATGGAAGATGTGCTGATGATCATGAGCGACGAATATGCGAAATTATCGGGAAGAAAGTACGACGAAGTGTTGAAGCTTTTGCAAAAGGAAGCCAATAAGTTCCAGGATAATTTCAACCGCCGTAGGAGAATGAAGAAGAAATTTAAATTCTGGAAGAAATAACCCGCTGTTATTTTGCTTATGTTTGTAAATATGAAAGCATCGATAATAATGAGCACTTACAATGCTGAGGAATGGCTCGAAAAAGTCCTTTGGGGTTTTAGTGTCCAGACCGAAAAGGACTTTGAAATCATTATTGCCGATGACGGTTCACTGCCAAAAACCGCCGAACTGATCGAGGCATTGGGCAAGCAAATCCAAATCCCGATTATCCATGTCTGGCATGAAGACAACGGCTTCCAAAAAACGCAGATTTTGAACAAGGCAATCGTCGCTTCCAATACCGATTACCTGATTTTCACCGACGGCGATTGTATTCCAAGGAAAGATTTCGTAGCCAAGCATTTGCAGTTAAGGGAAAAAGGGCATTTCCTGTCAGGCGGTTATTTTAAACTGCCGATGGACATATCCAAAACCATATCCAAAGAAGATGTTTTAAGCCAGAATTGTTTCAATATCGATTGGCTGAAAGGCAAAGGACTAAAGAACAGTTTCAAGAATTCGAAGTTTATCGTTTCGGGTTTCTGGGCGAATTTCCTCAATTTCATCACGACCACAAAACCGTCATGGAATGGGCACAATGCATCGGGTTGGAAAAAGGATATTGTTGCTGTCAACGGTTTCAACCAGGATATGCAATATGGCGGCGAAGACCGTGAATTTGGCGAACGGCTGAATAATTTCGGGATCAAGTCGAAACAAATCCGCTACAGCGCCATTTGCGTGCATCTCGAACACGAGCGCGGCTATGCAAATGAGGAAAGCAAAATCAAAAATTTAAGTATCAGGCAATACAACAAAAAGCACCATATAACCGCTGTGAAAAACGGCATCAACGTCTTGTTCCAGAATGCGGTTGTCGCTGAAAGTGAGAAAGTTGCCGTTTGATATTTAGTATAATTCATTACATTTGGTTTCGATAAACATCGGGACAGAAAGCATAAAAAACATGAAAATAACCGTAGTTGTCAGTACCTATAACGCTGAGGAATGGCTCGAGAAAGTGCTCATTGGCTACAGCAACCAGACCTACAAAGATTTTGAGCTGATCGTCGCCGATGACGGTTCAAGGCCTTCAACAAAAGAATTGATCGATCGTTATGCGGCGAATTACCCGATCCCGGTGCGCCATTTATGGCACGAGGATTTGGGTTACCGACGCCAGGAAATCCTGAACGTCGCAATTACGGAAGCGGCAAACGAATACATCATCATGACCGACGGCGATTGTATTCCAAGGGAAGACTTTGTCGAAGTGCATGCGAAATTTGCCGAAAAAGGAAAATTCCTGTCCGGCGGTTATTGCAAACTGCCGATGAAAACCAGCAAGGCGATTACCAAAGAAGATATTCTCGCACAACGCTGTTTCGACGTGAAATGGCTCAAAAGTATTGGTAAATTAGGTTTTTCACAGACATTAAAACTGACAAGCGGCCCGGTTTTAGGAACCGTGCTCGACATTATAACACCGACAACTCCATCGTTCAATAACTGTAATTCTTCCGCATTTAGGAAAGATTTAATTGCAATAAACGGCTATGACGAACGCATGAAATATGGCGGACCGGACAGGGAAATAGGGGAAAGGCTCGAAAATTTCGGGGTAATGGGAAAACAAATCCGCCACAAAGCGATTTGCCTGCATCTCGATCACAGCCGTGGTTATAAAACACCGGAATCACTGGCGGCAAACCTTGCCATCAGGAAAGAAGTAAAGGAAAAGAAAATTGTGTGGACACCATACGGAATCAAAAAAGCATCATGAGAGTATTAGTCACCGGTGCTGCCGGATTTATCGGTTCACACCTTTGCGAAAAACTCGCGTCGCAAGGCCATGACGTGACTGGGCTTGATAATTTCAACGATTATTACGACCCAAAGCTGAAAGAGATGAACGCATCGGATTTGGCCCAAAGTGGCATTTCGATTTTACGGAATGAACTGAACTCAGATTTGGCATCCGTCTTTTCAAGGCCATACGATTACATTTATCATTTGGCTGCGCAACCCGGAATTTCATCGGATACTTCGCTCGAAGAATATGTGACGAACAACATTTACGCGACGCAAAACCTGCTCGAAGCGGTCATGAAATACAACCCGGGCCTGAAAATGTTTGTCAATATTGCGACATCCTCAGTCTACGGAAAAGAAGCTACTATTGGTGAGGAAGTGCCGCCAAAACCTGTTTCCTTTTATGGAATCACGAAATGGGCTGCGGAGCAATTGGTTTTGGGCATGCAAAGGGAAAACAAGATCAACGCTTGTTCCATTCGCTTGTATTCCGTTTATGGGCCAAGAGAAAGACCGGAAAAATTGTATACGAAACTCATCGAGAATTTATATTATGACAGGCCGTTTCCTTTGTTTGAAGGCAGCATTTACCACGAGAGAAGCTTTACTTATGTCGGCGATATCGTCGATGGTTTGTCGTCGATTATTGGGCGTGAGAATAATGTCAATGGTGAAATCATCAACCTTGGAACCGATTTGGTCAATACAACCCAGGAAGGCATCGACTTTGTCCAGGAAATCATGGATAAGAAATTGATCATCGACCACAAGCCGCCGAGAAAAGGCGACCAATTGAAAACGGCTGCGATTATAGGGAAAGCCAGGAAATTATTGGATTATAGCCCGAAAGTAACTTTGAGACAAGGTCTGGAAGAACAAGTGGACTGGTATCTCGAAAAATTTACGAAATAATTTTTGTAACGAATTTTTGCAATTGGCTTCTGAACAACTCGGGAGCCAATTTTTTATACAATTCATTTGCCTGGTTCTTGAATTTCTTCGCATGTTCGTTTCCGTAAATTTCGGGAAAATAATCCTGCAGGTGAACGGCAATGTGCCTTTCATCATCATTGAGCATGTTCCAGGAAGATTTGTTGATCCACGGGGAAAAAATCGTGAATGTCGGGATATTTAACGCTTTTGCCATATTCACCGCGCCGCCTTCATTGCCGATTAATGCATCGCATTGCGACAACACAGCGAGAAATTCTCGCAGGCTTTTGGTGTAAAAGTCAAACATGATTTTATCCTGTGTTTCCTTTTTGCACAAATCAAAAATCGCTTTCGCCTCATTTTCCTGGTTGGGCATAAAATTGAAAAGCAATTGTATACTTCCGGATTGTGCAATGATGTCCAGCGTTTCTGCCATTTGGTTTGGAAGCAAACTTTTGCCTTCGCCACTGCCCAAAACACTGATCATGATGATTGGTACATTGGTATCCAGCCCTTCAGAAATCTTGTTTTTTGCCGATGTGATTTCGCTTTCGCTGAGGTAAATCTTTGGAAAATCAATTGAGGCCATCTTTCCAGTCAAGGCTTCCGCCAATTGCAAACGATGGAAAATGGCGGAACCGGCGATGTTTTTTTTCGGAACAACCGTTTTGGTATAAAGCAAACTGGTGTACCATTTTTTGTTCCCGATGCGGATTTTGGCTCCTGAGAAATAGGCGGGCAAAATGCTTTCCCATTTCCCATAAGCGTCGACCACGGCATCATATTTATTTTTTTTCAGTTCCTTTCCAAAGGCGACCAATGCCGAAAAGCCTTTGGTTTTCTTTGGGTCTAAAATGATGATCCGATCAATAAATGGGTTGTTTTCAACGACAGCCAGCGTATTCGGATGAATCATATAATGCACTTCGCAGTCCGGAATCTCAGACTTGATTGCCTGGCAAATTACGGTGCTGGCCAAAACATCGCCAATCATTTTTTGCTGTATGACCAATACTTTTTTCAATGGAAAATGAAAAATCGAAAATGGATGATTTGGTTCATATGAAGTTTATTTAAACGGATATCATTATCAATTAAACCGCTACGTCATATTCCCTGAGCGCATCGTTCAGTGAAGTTTTTAAATCGGTTGAAGGTTTGCGTTTGCCGATAATCAAGGCACACGGCACCTGGAATTCACCTGCAGGGAATTGTTTGGTATAACTTCCGGGAATCACGACGGAACGCGCCGGAACGACACCTTTCATTTCAATTGGCGCATCACCAGTAACGTCAATGATTTTCGTCGAAGCGGTCAAACACACATTGGCGCCAAGAACAGCCTCGGTTTCGACGCGAACGCCTTCCACGACAATACATCTCGATCCGATGAAAGCGCCATCTTCAATAATGACAGGTGCAGCTTGTAAAGGTTCGAGTACGCCGCCAATGCCAACACCTCCGCTCAAATGCACATTTTTTCCAATTTGCGCGCAGCTTCCGACTGTTGCCCAGGTATCGACCATAGTGCCTTCGTCGACATAAGCGCCGATATTCACATAACTGGGCATCAGAATGACACCTTTTGAAATAAAAGCGCCATGACGTGCGACGGCATGCGGGACAACGCGGATTCCTTTGGCTGCATAACCGCGCTTCAACGGAATTTTATCGTGGTATTCGAAAATGCCGACCTCGAAAGTCTCCATTTTCTGGATGGGGAAATACATGACTACGCCTTTTTTGACCCATTCGTTAATTTGCCAACCGTCAAGTGTTGGCTCGGCGACGCGCAAAATACCTTCGTCGAGTAAATCAATGACTTTTCTAATGGCCGTAATGGTTTCAGGTTGGGCAAGCAGCGCACGGTCTTCCCATGCTTTTTCTATAGTATCGCGTAAATGGTTCATCTGAAAAGTTTTTACAAATATAAACCCATTTTCGGAACTATATAATGGCCGAAATTATAATAAGGAGAAATGCGTGGAATTTAATCTACGTCGGCAAATGCATTGTTTTCAGAATGCATGGCGATAGGATGGTTGAAATTAATCAGGAAACGCTTGGTATCATTGTAAAGATACATTTTGTCATCATTGATGAGCATGACGGTCACTTTGTTCTGTTTTTCGTCACAACACAGGTAAATGGCACCTTTGTCTGGCAGAAATGTAGTCGTAAGAATTTTCAACTCATAATTTTTATCGAGTACGATATCAATCTTTTCAGCAGAAAAATGAACTTTCCTTTCAGTAATGCTTTGGCATTTATCCCATTGCTGCTTGTTGTTCCTGGATTGGATTTCGCTAAACGAAAATACTTTGTTTTGGGACAAAGCATTCATTGCAAAAAAAGCCGCACAAAGTGTAAGTAGGGATTTACAATTCATTTATAATAGATTATGGTTGCGAATATAACGAAAGTTCGTCGGGAATATTTGCATTTCGTCGATAAAAATTTTTAATTTTTTCATACAAACGTTTTCGTAATTTTGAAAGGCATATAATTTTTTTTACCCATTGAAAGACAATTTCTCAATACAGGCCTTGGATTATTCCAAATTCCGACCACATTATCCACCGGAAATGGTTGGCTATCTCCTTGATTTTGTTGATGTAAGACATTTCGCACTTGACGTAGCGACTGGTAATGGCCAGGTAGCATTTGCCTTGTCAAAACATTTCAAAACGGTGTATGCGATTGATATCAGTGACAAACAGCTGGATAATGCAGCGAAAGCCGAAAATATCATTTACAAAAAGGAAGCGGCCGAGCAAACGGGTTTCGATGGCGGCCAGTTTGATTTGATCACTGTGGCACAAGCCGTTCATTGGTTTGATTTTGATAAATTTTATAAAGAGGTTTACAGGATCTTGAAACCCGAAGGTATTTTTGCTGTTATGGGTTACGGACTTTTTTCAACCAATCCCGATTCCGACAAAATCCTGTCCCATTTTTACCACAATATTGTTGGGCCATATTGGGACAAGGAGCGAAAATACATAGACGAGGAATACGAAACGATTCCTTTTCCATTTGATGAGATTCAGCCCGAGAAATTCAGCAATCACTTTACATGGACATTCGAGCAATTGCTGGGCTACCTGAACACTTGGTCGGCGACACAGCATTATAAGGACAAGAACAATCGCAACCCAATAGATTTAATATCTGAATCGCTTCGTGAATCTTGGGAAAACAGTAATAAGCAAGTCGTTTTTCCGTTGTTATTGAGAATAGGGAAATTAAAAAAGAATCCATGACAAACCAATATATTTTTCAGATGAAACATATCATTTTAGCATTGGCCTTAGGGCTTTCGCTCTGCAACTGCAACAAAAACAAGAAAGTCAAACATCCGGTCCCGGCGCCAACAGAAATCGTTTCGGATACTGTTACTGCCAATAAGGTGCAAACATCGAGGAATTCGCTCGATTATCTCGGTGTTTATAAAGGGAAACTGCCTTGCGCCGATTGTACCGGTATTGAAACTTCGCTTGAATTGTCGGAAGATTTCACCTATTTGATGACCAGCAAATACCTGGGCAAAAAAGTGAAAACATTGGAGCAGAAAGGCACATTTTCATGGAATGAAGCCGAAAACGCCATTGTTCTGGACAATAAAGGGCACGAACCTGTCCAATACCTTGTTGGCAACAATACGCTGACACAACTCGACATGTCAGGCAAAAAGATCACAGGAAAACTCGCCCCAAATTTCATCCTCAAAAAAATCCCGGAAGCCGAAGCGGCAAAAATTGATGCCACGCCACAAAAAGTTGCCCTTGTCGACATTACGAACATCCATTGGAAACTGGCCGAACTCAACGGAAAGCCGGTTAAAAATGATGGGGAAAAACCTTATTTCATCGAGTTCAAAGCCAATAATAATTTTTCGGCATTCGCAGGCTGCAACGGTATGTCCGGCCATTATGAATACAGCGCGAGCCGCATCCGATTCATGCGCGTCATGGCTACGATGAAGGCATGTGCCGATATGCAGGTTGAAGACCAATTCAAGATAGCGTTGGAAACAGCCGATAATTTTGTCAGCAATCAGAAAGTATTGCAGCTGCGCAAAGGCGAAACCACGGTGGCAAAATTTGAGGCAGCATCCAAATAATGATTGCTGATATTGCAAATACAAGGCTTTATACCCAACATTTGGCTGCTCCGGAATTCAAAACCGCTAAGGAAGTCGTCTCTTATTTCGGGGCGATGCAGGCGCAGGATTATCCGATGGCAAAATGGGCTATCGGTGTGCGAACGTCAAAAGCAACCGACGAATTGGTTGAACAAGCAATTGACAAAGGCGATATTTTCCGCACGCATCTCATGCGCCCAACGTGGCATTTTGTCGCTGCCGAAGACATTCACTGGATGCTTGAACTGACGGGAAAAAATGTCATGCGGCAAATGGGAAGTTCCAACCGCCTTTTGGAACTCGACGAAAAAACATTCAACAAGAGCAATGACAAAATCCGCGAAGCGCTCGAAGGTAACAAACACCTGACACGAGAAGAATTGATGGAAGTTTTGCAACATTCCGGAATCAATACGCACAGCTACCGAAACTTACATTTGATGCTTCATGCCGAATTGTCGGGAATCGTTTGCAGTGGAAAACGCCGTGGAAAAAACCATACATACGCCTTGCTTGACGAACGTGTGAAAAAGACCAGGCATTATACAAAAGATGCCGCTTTGGCAGAACTGGCAAAACGCTATTTCTCCAGCCATGGCCCGGCGACTTTAAAGGATCTTATTTGGTGGTCAGGATTGTCGGTAGCCGATGCAAAAGAAGCGATTGCATTGAATGAAAAGCATTTTATAAAAGAGGAATCCGAGTCGCAGATTTATTGGATTTCCGATTCTCACAAAGGCAAAATTTCGAATCAGAAAACGGTGCTTTTGCTTCCTTCATTTGACGAATTCCTGATTGCCTATAAAGACCGCAGTGCTTCAATTCATAAAGACTTTTCCAACCATGCGTTTACCAATAATGGGATTTTCAAACCGATTATTGTCGTGAACGGCCAAGTCATAGGAACATGGAAACGCACCATTAAAAAAGACACCATTTTCATCGAAACGAAATTCATACAAAAAACGGACAAAGCCATCCATAAAGAAATTACAGTTCAAGCCAGGCGCTACGGCGATTTTATGGAGAAAAAGATAGAACTGGTATTTTAACCTAACTTTGCACTTTGCAACTGAAAAAATATGCCAAGAATCCTAGCCATAGATTACGGACAAAAACGCACCGGATTAGCCGTTACCGACGAGTTGCAGATCATCGCATCGGGATTGACAACGATTCCGTCGGAAACGGCGATTGCTTTCCTAAAGGATTATTTTGCCAAGGAAAATGTGAACAAAGTCCTTATCGGCGAACCCAAACAAATGAACAATGAACCTTCGGAAAGTGCTGCAATCATTGAAGAATTTGTGGCAAAATTCACCAAAGCTTTTCCAGATATGAACGTCGTTCGCGTAGACGAAAGGTTTACTTCCAAAATGGCTTTCCAGTCGATGATTGACAGCGGACTCAAAAAGAAGCAACGGCAGAACAAGGCATTGATCGACGAAATTTCCGCGACAATTATGCTCCAGGATTATTTATTGCGTAAAATGATTTAGCATTTCATATGCCTGGTTTCCACCAAATTTTAATAAAACCCTAACACATTTCCGAAGTATCTTTGCAGTATAAATTACTGCTATGGCTGTTACACTTCGCTCCGAAACTGATGTGGTTCTCATTGGCGCCGGAATCATGAGCGCCACACTTGGTGTCATGTTGAAAGAACTCAATCCCAATATCAAAATAGACATTTACGAAAGGCTCGACCATGCCGCTGCCGAAAGCTCCGATGCATGGAATAATGCCGGAACCGGGCATTCTGCTTTTTGTGAACTCAATTATACGCCTGAATTGGACAATGGCACAATCGATACGTCAAAAGCGGTCAAGATTGCCGAATCATTTGAAATTTCAAGGCAATTCTGGTCTTATCTCGTCAAGAAAAAACTAGTCGAATCGCCTGAAAATTTCATTCGCAGCATTCCGCATATGAGTTTTGTCTGGGGTGCTGAAAATGCAAGATACCTGCAAAAAAGGCATGCTGCGCTTAAAAAAGAGCACCTTTTTGAAAGGATGGAATTCAGCAATGATTACAAACAGTTGCGCAAATGGATGCCGTTGGTCATGGAAGGCCGGAATTTGTCCGAACCAGTTGCGGCGACTTTCATGCCTATCGGTACAGACGTCAATTTTGGAGAATTGACACGCAGTATGTTTGGGCATTTGATGGCACTCGACGGTGTGAAAATCCATTTCAACCATGAAGTGCGCCGACTGAAACAAAAAAGCGATGGACGTTGGCGCGTTGTCGTCAAAGACCTGACCGATGACATCAAGAATAAAGTATATGCGCCATTTGTATTCATCGGCGCTGGCGGCGGTTCGTTGCATTTGCTTGAAAAAGCGCATATTCCTGAAGGCGATGGCTATGGCGGTTTTCCCGTCAGTGGGCAATGGCTGAAATGCACCAACCCGAAAATCATCGAAAAACATTTTGCCAAAGTCTATGGATTGGCTTCTGTTGGTGCGCCGCCAATGTCGGTGCCGCATATCGATTCGCGCATGATCAAAGGTGAAAAGGCATTGCTGTTTGGACCTTACGCCGGATTTTCGACCAAGTTTTTAAAGAACGGCTCATATCTCGATTTGCCTTCTTCGATACAATTGAACAATGTCATCCCAATGCTTTCGGCGGGTTTCCACAATATTCCATTGACGAAATACCTGATTGACCAGGTTCGGCAATCGCCAGAAGACCGACTGGAAACGCTACGCGAGTATGTGCCAAATGCCAAAAGCGAAGACTGGGAACTGGAAGTTGCAGGACAACGTGTCCAAGTCATCAAAAAAGGAGAAGATGGCGGCGGCGTTTTGGAGTTTGGGACCGAAGTCGTGACCAAAGAAGACGGAAGCCTTGCTGTTTTATTGGGTGCATCTCCGGGTGCGTCGACTTCAGCATCGATTATGCTGGGATTGATCGAGAAGTGCTTTAAGGAAGCGAAATCGCCGGAATGGCAAAGTAAGTTGAAGGAAATGATTCCGTCTTATGGACAGACTTTAAATGACAAACCGGAATTGTCGGATAAGATTAGAAAAGAAACTGCTGAGACTTTGAAATTGGTGAATTAATCGCAGAGACAGCGTTAAGGATTGAAGCGAAAATCCTTTTTATTGCGAAGATTCCTCTTTCGTCGGAATGACAAGCATCACTGGCAATAAAAAAATTGCAGCGGAAAGCCCGGCCGAAGGCAACGCCCTAAGAAATCTCAATATCGGATTTGACCTGTTTGACGGCTTTCAAAATGTTTTCGGTCAGGCTTGTCAGCCAAATCAACTGCTCGATGACCAATTGTGCCTCCTGCATTTTGTCACGGAACGAATCGGCGTTGATGTTTTTGCTTTCCGACAACTCTTTTGCACGCATGTTTTTGAGTTCGGTAAACCGCACGGACAGATCTTCTTTCTCCCTGATTTCGACGACATTTCCCTGCAAAATATTGACCGCGTCTTCGAGATTCCGGATTGCGGTGTCGACGACGACATTAAATCCTGCCGACGCCTTTGAGGTTTTGTGCGACTGGATGTACGTTCCCAAAGAAGCCAACGACGACAGCAAAGTATGGTTGATTACAGCGAGTTTATATACTTGAGGCAGTTGTTTTTGCTTTGATTTCGGTTCCTGGACCATGCGCTGGAATGAGGCCATGAGGTTTCCGATTTCGATGAATGCTGCCTTTCTGGCGAGCCTGTATGATACCGGAACATCTCCTTTTTTATTGTACATAACAGAAATTTCCTTGAGGTAATTGCGATTGGCCTTGATGGCTTTTTCGAGGTAAACAGGAATGCTCATAAATTCCCATGACGGCCACAAAAAGTAATTCGCGGCAAAGGCCAAAACAGCGCCGACAAGCGTATCGAGAATCCGGTATTGCACGACATCCTGGATATTTGGCGTCAGCATGCCATAAAGGAAAACGACATACATAGTCACGAATGTCGCGCCAACCTTGTAATTGATGCTTGAAAATGAAAACCCCAGAATCATCGAAATGATCGCGAAACTGCTGATGAGGTAAGAATTGTGTACGACCGAAATAATCCCGAAAGCGATTAATCCGCCGAGTATCGTCCCGAAAATCCTGTGGAAGGAACGTTCTTTGGTCAGGCCGTAACCGGGTCGCATGATGACGACAATGGTCAGTAAAATCCAATAGACATTCTGGAACGGCAGGATTTTGCCAATGACAAAACCAACGAGAATCGTAACTGTCAATCGCAGGGAATGCCTGAAAATCGCAGACGAAAAACTTAAATTCCCCAATAAGATGCTCAAAGGATAATATTGCGGCGTCAGGAATTTCTCCAAATCCCTGTCCTTGTCGCGGAAGTCGGGTTTGAAAACCGCCAAAGTAAAAGCACGCTCGACAATATTGATTTTTTCGACTTGTTTTTCGGCATAATGCAGCATCGTCGTCAGCATGTAAACGCCTTCGGATGCGGCTTCTGCGCCCAATGCGGTTTCATATTCAGCAATGGCATGTTCCAAAGCGTGTAAATCGTCAAACAAGTTGTGTTTCGATACATATTTGTCTCGACTTTCGAGGCTTTTAGACAGTCTTTTGAGTGTGGCGCCAAGATTATAAGCGAGGTTTTGGTAAGTATCGATGACTTTCTTATGGTCGCTGAATTTCCGGTGCAGTTTGTCGTGGTCGAAAGATGTCGACAATGCGAGTTCGAGGATTTCCAGCAATGAAATGAATACGATCAGCATTTTCCTGTTCTGGCTCGACGGCCCGGAATTCGAGCGTGTGTTGATTAAGGCTTCACGGATATTTTCATGGATGGCATTCAGTTCCACCTGGAGATGCAATTGTTTTTCGATGATTTTTTCGCGGTCGGCATCGATGGTCCATAAATCGCCTCGAAGTTTCAGGTATTTTGAGGTCAGCCGCATACAATCTGCGAGTTGCACTTCGGCGTAACGGTGCGGACGCAGGTAATAGAAAACCAATGAAACCAGTAAATAAAACAACGCGCCGGCCAGCATCAACCCGCAATGGATGACCAAATCCATGCCTTGGTGCACCGTGCTGAATACGAGTGAAATGGAAAGCAATCCTGAAAAAGACACCGCAGTTGCCCGGCTTCCATAAACGGAAATCATCGATAATAAAAAGACAAGGATTGTCAGTAACGGATAAAAAAGCCAGTTGTAAGGATAAGCAATGCTGATTAAAAAAGCACTTCCGCTGACAATCAATGCGGCTGCAAGAATGCCGTTTACTTTATGTTTCAGGTTACTGGAAATATCGCTTGGGAAAATGAGGAAAGCGCCAATGGCAATGGTAAAACCGAGCTTGAAATTGTCTAGAAATGCAAACAGGATGACTGGAATCACTGAAGCGATCGTGACTTTGACCGCATTGGCAAAATTCATGCTTTCGGCAAATTTCCTGAGTTGGTATACCATAATTCCCGTTTCTTGACAAAGGTAACGATTGTATCATTTTTAACGTTTGCAATCCCATTGTTTTATATCAATTTTATAAAAAAAAGCTAATTGTTATTTCACCGCAGGGCAATGTGTATTTTTTCACTATTTTTGCCAACGTTTTGGCATTTGCTGCGACAGCCAATAAATTTTACAAAATGATATTACCTATTATTGGATATGGCGATCCGGTTTTGAGGAAAATCGGAATCGATGTCACACCCGATTATCCGCACCTCAAACAAATCATAGCCGACATGTATGAAACCATGTACAATGCTTACGGTGTTGGGCTTGCCGCGCCGCAGATTGGACTGGCGATACGCATTTTTGTCATTGATACGAGCCCTTTCGGGGAAGATGAAGATTTGCCGACTGAAGAGCAATTGCAGTTGAAAAACTTCAAAAAGACTTTCATCAACGCCAAAATGCTGACCGAAGAAGGCGAGGAATGGGGTTTCAATGAAGGCTGCCTGAGCATTCCTGAAGTTCGCGAAGATGTGTACAGGAATGAAAAAATCACGATTGAATATTTCGACGAGGATTTCAATAAAAAAACTGAAACTTACGACGGACTGATTGCCAGGGTCATACAACACGAATACGACCATATTGAAGGAATCCTGTTTACCGATAAAATATCATCACTCAAAAAGCGTTTAATCCAGAAGAAGCTCATGAACATCATGGAAGGCAAGACGCGCCCGGACTACAAAATGAAATTTGTCGCCAAAAAAGGAAGATAAACAACCAAATAACCAATTATCCCCATAAAAAACATATAGATGAATCTAGAGAAAATACTCGCCATTTCAGGCAAACCGGGTTTATATGCCCTAAAAGTACAAACCCGTTCAGGCTTCGTGGCCGAATCATTGCTCGATGGTAAAAAAATTACAGTAGGATTGAGAAGCAATGTCAGTTTATTGTCTGAAATTTCGATGTATACGCACAGCGAGGAAAAACCGCTTGCTGAAGTCATGAGAAATATTGCAATAAAGGAAAATGAAGGCCCGGCGATTTCGCATAAAGAAGACAACGGCAAACTGATCGCTTATTTTAAAGAGGTTTTGCCGGATTATGATGAAGACCGTGTGTATCCATCAGACATCAAAAAAGTATTGAACTGGTACAATATGCTCCAGGCAAAAGGGTTGGTTTCCAAAGAAGTTCCGGTAAAAAGCGAGGAAGTTGCAGATGAAGCCATAACTGAAGCAGCACCAAAAGAAGAAAAGTCCAAAGCGCCCAAAGCGAAGGCTAAAAAATAGTTAACATCTTTTCATAAAATTGAATCCTGTTTCCAGTCATTGGCGACAGGATTTTTTATTTTTATCAGTAAAATCACAGACGATGAATTCCAGACAACAACAGCTTGCAGGTTTTGAAAGATTGCTCGATATCATGGACAATTTGCGGGAGAAATGCCCGTGGGACAAAAAGCAGACCTTGCAGACTTTACGCCACCTGACGATTGAGGAAACGTATGAACTCGGCGATGCGATTTTGGACAACGACCTGAATGAAGTCAAAAAGGAACTCGGTGATTTGTTGCTGCACATCGTTTTCTACGCCAAAATCGGTAGCGAAACCGGCGATTTTGATATGGCCGATATCTGCAATGAGATTTGCGACAAACTCATTCACCGCCATCCGCATATTTATGGCGATGTCGTTGTCCGGGACGAAGAAGAAGTCAAGCAAAACTGGGAAAAACTCAAACTCAAAGAAGGCAAGAAATCCGTTTTGGAAGGTGTTCCGAAAAGCCTGCCTGCACTGGTCAAGGCATCAAGAATACAGGACAAAGTCAAAGGCGTCGGCTTCGATTGGGAAGAACCACACCAGGTTTGGGATAAAGTCCAGGAAGAATTGCAGGAGTTGCAGGAAGAAGTACATTCAGGAAACCAGGATAAAATCGAAGGCGAATTCGGCGATGTAATGTTCTCAATGATCAATTACGCCCGTTTTTTAAATGTCAATCCCGAAGACGCATTGGAACGCACCAATAAAAAGTTTATTAAACGTTTCCAGTATTTGGAAAGCAAAGCCGGGGAATTGGGCAAGCCGTTATCCGATATGACTTTGGCGGAAATGGATGTTTTTTGGAATGAGGCGAAGAAACTATAGGATATAAAAAAGCCGCTGATTCACAGATTAAAAAAGCAAAATAGTCTTTTTTTAATCTGTGAATCAGTGGCTATCAAAAAATTATTCCGTTTTAATACTCCGAATCTGCTTCAGTTTCGCTTTCAGCATATCAAGTTCTTCTTTGTGTTTTTCGATGTTTTTACGGACTTCAGTCACCATCGGGCTTTCTTTCTTCGCATTTTTGCTTGTAAAGAACTGGATGTTGTTTTCCAATTGGAAAATCTCGCTTTGGACTTCATCAATCTTACGCATCAGGAAAATCTTCTCGCCTTCAAGTTTTCGGGTGTCATTGCTCTCCGACATGTTTTCAACGCGATTTGAGAAACGCATCATTTCCGTATCTTTTTTGCTCAGGCTGAGTTTTTCGAACAAAGCATCGAGGATTTTGTTGAATTTCCCTTCGATGTGGCGCCTGTTTTGCGGTACGCGCCCAAAAGCTTTCCAATTCTCGATATGTGCCTTGATTGCATCCAGATCGGTTTTGTGGTCACCGACAAGCTGGAATTCCTTCAATGTGTCCAAATAGGCTTTCTTCTTGTCAAATGCTTCAATTTCTTCAGCATTCTCTTCTGTTTTCTGCTCTTTTAATTTTTCGAAATAATGGTTGCAGGCGGTGCGGAATTCCTTCCACAGCTTATCCGAAAATTTTCTTGGGACATGGCCAACCTGTTTCCACTCTTCCTGGATTTGCTTCATGATTGGCGTAGCTGCCGCAAAATCGGTGCTTTCCTGCAATTCCTGTGCTTTCGCAACCAGCGCCTGTTTTTTACTGAGGTTGTCGTTTTGGTCTTTTTTGATGTCTTTATAAAAAGAGTTTTTCAGTGCGTTGAAATTTCTGACGCCGGTTTTAAAAGCGGCCCATGTTTCCTCATTCACTTCCGACGGTACTTTTCCGGCGGAGAAGAATTCATTGCGCAAGGCTTCGACTTTCTCGATCTGACCGAGCCATGCGGCATGCGAGCCGACTTTCTCCTGCGCCAAAACCTCAATTTTCGCAATGATGTCTTTTTTCTTCTGGAGGTTTTCGGTTTCCGTTCCGCGTTGTTTTTCAAACAAGACTTCGCGTTTGTCATGCATTTGCTTGGTCAGTTCACTGAACCTATTCCAGATTTCCTCACGGTGTTCACGCGAAACCGGGCCGATGTCTTCTTTCCATATTTTGTGCAGATCCTGCAATTCGCGGAATGCTTTGTTGATGTCCGATTCGTTGACCAGTTCCTCTACGCGTGCAATGATTTTTTGCTTCTGCTCGAGATTGTGCTTGAAATCTTGGTCGCGTGCTTCACGGTCTAAGTGAAGGTAATCATAGAAATTCTCGACATGGAAATGATAATTGTTCCAAACGTGGTTGTATTTATCTTTCGGAATTGGGCCTGCATTTTTCCAGCGCTCACGCAATTCATTGAAGTGTTTTAAAGTGTCTTTGATGTTTTCCTGTGGATTGATCAGGTTTTTGAGTTCCTCTACAATCGCGAGCCTGTTTTCAAGATTGGCCTTCAAATCCGATTGCAGGCTTTTAAAATGTACATTTTTCCGGTCGCGGTATTGCGAATACAGTTGGTCGAATTTGACTTTCAACGGTAAAGTATAATGAAAATCTTCAGCCGTGTCAGGGTTTTCAGCGTGGAATTCCTCTTTTTTCTCCTCAATGAAATGGTGGTATTTTGACAAAAAGGATTTCTTGATTTCCTCGACATGGTCTTTCACCGACATGACTTTCTCGTTTAAAACCAGTGATTCGAGTTCACCGACAAGCGCATCCATCGACAACGTTTCATAATCCTGCATCGGAATGTCATGGCGCGCGGCCAGCGTTTCATCTTCGCTTTCTGCGGCATTCGTATCGGCTATGGCAGCCATTGCATCCTGGTTCCCGACAGTTTCGTTTGCGAGTTCTGCATCGGAAATTTCGACAGTCACCATTTCTGCTGCATCTTCAATATGATCGGTTTCTGCCGCAACGGTTTCTGCAACAGCAGCAATCTCTTCATTAACAGGCTCTAATTTTTCTGAGCTTCCCAAAATCGGTGCTGAATCATCCGTCAGCAAATCTTCAGGAACATCGTCATTCTCTTTGCCTTCAGCGGCTAAAGTCACGTCAATTGGTTCTATGGTTTCTTCTGTTGGTTCATCGACAATTAAATCGTTATTTTCAATTTCAGCTTGAGTTTCTTCAGCTATAGTTGGAATTTCTTCAGCCAATTCCGGCTCACTAACAGTTTCGTCAGTTTCCGTATTTTCTTCGTTCGTCAGCAAATCTTCCAGCACATCATCATTTTCCTTTCCTTCATTTGCCAAAGTCACATCAATCGGTTCCACAACATCTTCAACTGGCGCATCAACGACCAATTCGTCGTCAGGCACATTCAAAGCATCTGAAACATCTTGGCTCAATCCCGCTTCTGAAGTCGCATCTGCGCCAACGATTTCAGCGGTTTGCTCCGTTTTATTCGGGTCATTCAAATCTCCATCTGCGTCCTGCAGGTTATCATTCTTTTCTTCTAACATCTTTGCAATGTTTAAGGTTCATAAAAATTTTGAAGGCGAAAGATAGTAAAGGTGCGCCAAAATTCAAAGGAAAACAGGCATTAAAGCAAAATCGGTTTTTGGTTTAGAAGCATTTTCCTGCTATTCGCTACAATCTTTTTTTCGGTGAAAAACCTCAAAAAAGGATTTACACTGCAATCAGGGCTAGGCTTTTGAGTTTAAAAGGAGTGAATTATTTTGTCCAGATTTTCCATGCCTTTTCCGCTTGGAACACCAGCATTTCATGGCCATTTTTTGTTTTGGCGCCGTGGCGTTTCGCCTTTTTCAGGAACAAGGTTTCCTCGGGATTGTAAATCAGGTCGAACGCGATGTGTTTTGAGGTAAACAGTTCATACGGGATGTCCGGACAATCGTTCACATTCGGGCTCGTGCCAACCGGTGTACAATTGATGAGGATGTGGTATTTGTTGAAAATTTCCTTATTCAGCATGGCGTAATCAATCATATCGCCCAATGGATTCCGCGACACAAAAACATAGGAAATTTCCAGTTCCTGCAACGCAAAAGCGACCGCTTTCGAAGCACCGCCAGTGCCTAAAATCAGCGCTTTTTTGTGATGCGACTTCAATAATGGTTTCAGTGATTTCTTAAATCCGTAACAATCGGTGTTGTAGCCTTTGAGTTTGCCTTTTTTGGTGAACCGGATGGTATTTACCGCCGCAATTTCGACTGCTTTTTTCGACAATTTATCCAAAAGCGGAATGATACTTTCCTTATACGGAATCGTCACGTTCAACCCTTTGAGGTTTGGGTTGGCTTCAATCAACGCGGGAAATTCATTGATGTTTTCAAGGTCAAAATTGTCATAACTGCAATCGGCAAGATCCATATCGCTGAATTTTTTGGCAAAATAGCCTTTCGAAAAAGAATAGGAAATGTTTTTTCCTATCAGCCCGTATTGATTGCGTTTTTTCATAACCTAAAAGCAAAAAAAATCCGGCAACCCGCCGGATTTTATATAAACAAAACACCTTATTTTTTATACTTCGCGATGCAGCCCTGAACTGTTCTTTTGTCCCAAATCGTTGGAAACAATTCCTGCAAGATTGTATGATTTGCAAAGTTTAATCTCAAACCATTGCTTAAGTGAAATACGCCTTTTTCAGTTTCATGCAGGATGAAATATAATCCCGCCAAACGGTATTCGACTTCATATTCTTCAGGAAAATATTCGGATGCCTGCAATAAAGTTTGTGAAGCAAATTCAAATTCGCCTAAAAATTGCAGGATGTCAACCCAATATAACCACGTATCCAGTTGGTAATCGCCATATTCAACGGCTTTCCGGTAACCGACTTCCGCTTCCTCGAAAAAGTTCATCGCTTTATTGATGGTCGCATAACGTTTCCAATACAGGCGGTTTTCATTGTCGATGGCCAAAGCTTTATTGACATAAAACAACGCTTTCTGGAAGTTTTTCTGGCGTACGTAAAAATCGGTGATTGCAATCCAGCCTTTGTCCAATAACGGATCTTCGTGTACGGTTTTGTTGAAAAATTTCAGTGCCAAAACTTTGTTGCCGAGTTTTTCATAACATTTCCCGATGCGCAATAAGGCATATGACGTCGGATCGTCGAGCTCAATTGTGCGGCTGTAGCTTTCAATGGCTTCCTCATAGCGTTTCAGCCTTTCGAGCGCTTTTCCTTTTTCCATAAACGCACCGATGAATTCATCATCGACATAAGTCGCAAATTCAAAAGCACGGATCGCATTCTCATAATCCTTGACGCCATAATACAAACGGCCGGACTGGTGCCAGGCGATTTCGCTGTATGGATTTTTGTCGATATATTTTTTCAGGTATTCAATGGCTTCAAGGTTTTGGTCAAGAAACTCAAAACAATAGACCACATTATAAAGTGCAGCTTGGTCTTCAGTGTCTTCTTCAAGGCATTTGATGAAGTTTTCTTTTGCTAGTTCTAAATTATCCATGAACAAATATTCCATTCCGATCAAATTATACACATCGGCATAATCATCGGTATATTCGAGCGCGGTTTTTAAAAGTTCGACCGCTTTCTCGTGGTTGTCACGTTTGGAATAAATATTGGCTTTCTGGATGTAGATTTCCTCGTTGTGAGGTTCGATGGCGTACAATTCGTTCAGGAGCTTTTCGGCTTGGTCGAGTTTGTCGTCATACACCAGCATTTCCACCTGGACTAATTTTAATCCGGTCGATTTAGGGTGTTGTTCGAGTGCTAATTTTAAGGCTTTTTTCGCAAGAGAGGCCTTGCCCATGTCGAGGTAATGTAGGATGATTTCCTCGAATTCCTCGGAGTCAAAAAAGAGTACTTTGTTGGTTTTCAGCATCGACTCGAATTTCGACAGGGATAAATTATATTCTTCTTCTTCGTTGCTTAATTGCATACTGATTTTCTTTAAAATTATCCATACTAAAAGTAAGGAGTATAAGTCTTTTTGTGCCGAAAAGAAGTGTTTGTTGTGAACAATTTAATTAACAATGATTTAAGAACGAAAGCAGGCCAGCGTTGGTATTATGGTAATTTATATTGAAGAACAATTTTAATTTTCTGCTGAAATTTCATCCATCACACTAAGGATTATGGCACATCCTTTTTCAATTTCACCATCTGAGATCGTCAGCGGCGGCGTAATTCTTATCGCACAGCCTTCAAATAATAACCAGAAAAGAATCAATCCTTTTTCCTGGCATTTTAAAATCACTTTGTCGGCAATCTCGGATTTCTCAGTCATTATGGCTAACATCAGCCCTTTTCCGCGCACCTCGCTTATCAAATTATGTACCAAAAGCGACCTGAATAATTTTTCTTTGGATAATGCGTCAGGCATCAGGTTTGTTTCAGTGATTTCCTTCAAAGTAGCCAGACAGGCTGCCGCAATGACAGGGTGTCCGCCAAAAGTGGTGATATGTCCAAGTTTAGGATCGTGGCTCAGCAAATCCATCATTTTCGATGAAGCTGTAAATGCGCCAACCGGCATGCCGCCGCCCATTCCTTTGCCTAATATAATTACGTCGGGAACGATATCGTAGTTTTCAAAACCGAACAATTTTCCGGTACGCCCAAAACCCGGTTGGATTTCGTCAATGATCATTAAGGCGCCGACTTCCGTGCATCTTTCCCTGACCTTCTTCAGGAAATTGTTTTTTGGCTCTATAAATCCTGCGCCGCCCTGGATGCTTTCCAATATGATTCCGGCAGTTTTGGCGGTTATTTTTTGTAAATCTTCTTCGTTGTTGAAGGTGATGAAATCCACATCCGGAATCAAAGGCCTGAAAGGTTGTTTGCGTTCCTCAAATCCCATGACGCTCATCGAACCCATCGTATTGCCATGATAGGCATTGTAGCAGGAAATCAATTGGCTTCTTCCCGTTACGCGTCGCGCGAGCTTCAATGCGCCTTCAGTGGCTTCCGTTCCTGAATTGACGAGATAGGTTTTGTCTAAAGGCTTTGGCAGGAGTGAAGCCAGCAGTTTGCAGTATTCGACCGCCGGACTTTGCGAATATTCGCCGTAAACCATGACATGTGAATATTTGTCAAGCTGCTCCTTAATTGCATTATTGACTTTTTCGTTTCTATGGCCGAGTGCAACAGCGGAAACACCAGCCACAAAATCAAGGTATTTTTTATTGTTGGTATCATAAATATAGCAACCGTCTGCGTGCGACACTTCCATTCCCAATGGATAGGGTGACGTTTGCGCCTGGTATTTTAAAAAATCTGGATTCATGTTATTTCGTTTCCGGGGCTTTTTCCGGCTCTTTAGGCTTGGGCTTTGGGTTGTTCTTGTCGTAATCCAATGTTTCCTTGCGGATTTCCATCGGTTTGTTTTCTTTCGCCATCTCGGCTTCACTGGCTTTGATGATCTTCTCGTTCATCTCATTTTCTTCTGGCGGAAAAATATCGTCCTTGCTTTTGATGCGTTCGTCGCCGCGCCACACAAAACCCCGAAGTTTCCGTGCATTTTCCGGCAAATCCTTATCGGGATAAATATCACCGTCGACGGTTTTGAAGAAAGTGATCGTCTCAATCCTGTTTTTGTCGAGCGTCAGGTTGATTTTACTACTGACATTTTTGTTGATTCCAATGAGTTCCTGCTGGTCGTTCCGCATATAAAAAATGACTTCGGCATTCTTGACAATATCAACATCGTAAAGCCGGTTCTCCCGGAATTTACCATATAAATTCTGGCCTTTAACCTGATTATATCCGGTACCGACTGTGTCTTTTGAAATCAGGAACGCATTGTTCAATACCTTGAGCGAATCGAGCTTTTCCGTTTCCTTATTGCTGATGAGATACATGACATCGCCGGTCATCTGGTTTTCGAAATTCCACAAAATGGGTTTGCCGATCATTTTCGTCAGTCCGGTTTTTTGGTCAGAATGGATCGAATCACATTTGCCGCTCATATCCGTTTTAAAAAAACGCACATTATTGTAAGCACGGATAATCCTGTTTTCAGGCTTTCCGGTTACCAATAATTTTTTCCCATGGATATAAATCGAGTCGTTATCAACAAGGTTTATCGCAACGGCGCGTCTGGTGACATACATCGAATCCTTATTCTTATAAACCTCTGCATAATGGCCTTTTACAATGCCCTTATTGATCGAATCGGTGATTTTGACATTATTCGTCGCAGAGGCAAATTCCCGTGTTCGATCATAATACAAACTGTCGCCTTCAATCAATCGGTCTTTGTATTTGATATATGATTTTCGCAGGAAATGCGCGAGGTTTTTCTTGGTGTCGTAAAACCCTTTTTCGGTATAAATGTAGTTGGCCTCACTGGTAATCGTTGACGGCCCGAAAAGATACGAATGCCCTGAATTGGTATAATAATCCAAATGATTGGACTTAATCACATACTTCGGATTCGTAATTGTCACGGCAGTCAGGAACTGGTATTTTTTCTCTTTGACGAAATACCTTCCGGACTTGCTTTTAAGCGTATTGTCCTTATTTGTTATTGTCCCATAGGTATTGTAGTAAGCCTGTTGGATATTGCGATCAAAATTGATGGTATCGGTCACTAATCGCATATCAGGTGAGCGCATGTCGACATTTCCTGTTGCAAATGCCTGTTTGGCCCCGCCATTGTATTCGGCATATTTGCTGTCCATAAAAAGCGTGTCGCCCTGCACCATATGCACGTCACCAAAAGCCTTGATGTAATTTTCCTTTTGGAAAAAATAAGCCTTGTTGCAAGTAATGATCATTCCGTCATGCCTGACACGTACATTTCCTGTTAAAAGCGCGGCATCGGGCATCTCAATTTGGTTGATGTCAAAATGATCGGCATGTTCCACATTGATTTTGCTGGACTTTTTTTGTGCCTGAATGGTATTGGAATTCAGTCCGGCCAAACACAAAAGGATGAAAAACAGGAGCTTTCTCAAGTGATTTATTTTTTGGCAAATTTAAGTAAAATGACTTCAGGAAATTCTTTATTAAGAATAAATTAGTAACAGCCCAAACCTATGCCCAAATTTTTATATTTGTAACCTAAGAATTAAAAATGGCATGATGAAAAAAATGATGATTGCATTCTGTATTGGCTTTGCATTGTCTGCACAGGCCCAGAGTTTAACAAGCACCAATATGGCAGGAAAAGACGAGCTTCTGAAGACGAAAGCAGTGGTTTATCAAGTGTTCACACGACTATACGGAAATAAAAATACAACCAACAAACCTTGGGGAACGATTGCCGAAAACGGCGTCGGAAAATTCAATGATTTTACCGATAAGGCTTTGCAGGAAATCAGGGATTTGGGCGTGACACACATTTGGTTTACCGGTGTGCCGCATCATGCACTGGTCAATGATTACACTTCCATCGGAATTTCCAATGACGATCCGGATGTCGTGAAAGGCCGCGCCGGCTCGCCATATGCCGTAAAAGATTATTACAATGTAAACCCCGATCTCGCTATCAATCCTGCCAAACGCCTTGAGGAATTTGAGGCATTGATTGCGCGGACACATGCCAACAAACTCGAAGTCATCATCGACATTGTGCCGAACCACATCGCACGTAAATATGAAGGAAAATCCAATCCGCCGGGCGTCAGGGATTTTGGCGCCGATGATGACACCTCGGTGGAATACAAACGCAACAACAATTTCTATTATATTCCGGGACACGCATTTGAGGTGCCAACTTCCGACAGTTACAAGCCATTAAATGGAGAAAAAGCGCCGTTATTGGACGGAAAATTTAAAGAAAACCCAGCAAAATGGACAGGCAACGGCTCGCGGATGGCAAAACCCGACATCAACGACTGGTATGAAACGGTCAAAATTAATTACGGCATCCGCCCTGACGGCTCGAAAGATTTCCCTGAGCTTCCTGCAGGTTATGAAAATAAATCATACAAAGAGCATTACGAATTCTGGAAAGACAAAGACGTGCCGGATTCCTGGAAGAAATTCCGTGATATCGCTTTGTATTGGACGGCAAAAGGCGTCGATGGCTTCCGGTATGACATGGCTGAAATGGTTCCTGTAGAATTCTGGAGTTATATGAATTCTGCCATCAAAATGAAAAATCCACATGCTTTTTTATTGGCGGAAGTCTACAATCCCAAAGAATACCGGAATTACATCAAATTGGGGAAAATGGATTACTTGTATGATAAAGTCGAATTATACGACAAACTCAAAGACGTCATCCATGGAAAGAGTTCGCCTGATGGGATTTCCGGTATCCAGGAAGGGCTTTCGGATATTGAGGGCCATATGTTGCATTTTCTTGACAATCATGACGAGCAAAGACTTGCAAGTCCTGAATTTGTCGGAAGTGGTGAAAACGGAAAACCTTTGATGGTGATTTCTGCAACCATCAGTTCTTCACCGGCTATGGTTTATTTCGGGCAGGAATTGGGCGAAGCCGGAAATGAAAACGCTGGTTTTGGTACGCATTCACGGACCAGCATTTTTGATTATATAGGTGTTCCAAACCACCAGCGCTGGATGAATGGCGGCAAATTTGACGGCGGCCGATCCTCAAAAGAAGAACTTGCGCTTCGTGATTTCTACAAAAGGCTACTAAACGCTACACTGAAAAACCCTGCAATTATGGGTGACTTCCAGGAAATCCAATCCGCAAACCGTTTTGGGACACAAGGTTATGGCAAAGACGTGTATTCTTTTGTACGCTGGTCAGCAAATGAAAAACTGGTAGTCGTATCCAATATATCGAAGTCGGAAGGAAGTCATTTTGATTTGAAAATCCCTTCAGATGTCATCAGGAAATGGCAATTGAAAGATGGAAGCTATACAATCAAAGACCTGCTTTATGAAAAAGAAAACAGGCTTGATGTCGCCAATGGGGAAGGGAAAATTAAAATTGCCCTCGAACCGTCGGAATCGTTTATTTATAAACTGCAATAAGGACACATAAATAAAATGCCATATGCACGGTATTTTCATGCCTTCAAAGTCCGTTTCAATAGGACAAATCCAATAATCCCCGCCAGTAATGAAGCCAGTAATATGGCAATTTTTGAACTGTTGATATGAATCGAATCATCATACGCCAACAGCGTAATGAATATCGACATCGTAAACCCGATGCCACCTAAAAAACCAACGCCGACGAGACTTTTCCACGATACATCAGATGGCAAAACACAAAGCCTGGATTTTGCTGCTACAAATGAGAAAAGCCATATTCCAAAAGGTTTCCCGATGACCAATCCGAGAATGATGCCAATGCTTCCGACTTCCAACAGCCCATTTTGCCAACCGTTTGGAATCGCAATGCAAGTGTTCGCCAACGCAAACAATGGCAGAATAAAAAAGGCCACAGGCTTGTGCAAAATGTGTTGCATTATATAAGAAGAAGATTTTTCGTCACCATTTCCGAAAGGAATTGCGAATGCCAGTAAAACGCCCGTAATCGTTGCATGAATTCCCGAATGGAGCATAAAATACCACATCGCGATTCCGCCGATTGTGTAGGGAATGAGGTTGCGGACTTTCAGGCGGTTCAATACCAATAACGCGACAAAAATACCGAGCGCTATCGCAAGATTGGCAAATGCGATTGTTTTGGTGTAAAAGATCGCAATGACCAAAATGGCGCCTAAATCGTCAATGACGGCCAGCGCAGTCAGGAATATCTTGAGCGATGCCGGAACACGATTTCCCAAAAGCGACAAAATCCCAATCGCAAAAGCGATATCCGTAGCCATCGGGATTCCGGCACCGGATTGCGTTGGCGTACCAAAATTCAGCAGCAGGAAAATCCCCGCAGGAACAATCATGCCGCCCAATGCGCCAAAAACCGGAAGTGATGCTTTTTTCAGGCTCGAGAGTTCACCGCTGTAAATTTCCCGCTCGAGTTCCAATCCAATCAACAGGAAGAAAATTGCCATCAGCCCGTCGTTGATCCAATGCACAACATCGTGCGCGGCAAATTGGAAATGCCATATTGCCGTATATTCCGCCTGCAAACCAGAATTGGCGAGCACAAGTGAAACCAAAGTCACAAACACAAGGATTAACCCGCCTGCTTTTTCGCTTTCGAAGAATTCGGAAAATAGTTTAGTTAATTTCATAGTGAAAAAAACGCCCTGATTTCTCAAGGCGTCTTTATATTATTTCATAATAGTCTGTTTCCTGTCCGGTCCAACCGAAACGATTTTTATCGGAACTTCGACTTCCTTTTCAATAAAGGCGATGTATTCCTTCAATTCGGAAGGCAATTCGTCGTACGTAGTCATTCCGGTCAAATCGGCTTTCCAGCCTTTGTATTCCTTGTAAATTGGCGTGACATTCTCCGGTTCGATATTGTATGGAAAATGGGAAATTTCTTTGCCTTTGTAATTGTAAGCCGTACAGACTTTCAGCGTGTCAAATCCTGACAACACATCGCCTTTCATCATCATCAGTTGTGTCACGCCATTGATTTGTATCGCATATTTCAATGCGACCAAATCCAGCCAGCCGCAACGCCTTTGCCTTCCGGTAACGGAGCCAAATTCATTTCCGACACGTGCCATCGTTGCGCCGTCTTCGTCAAAAAGTTCCGTAGGGAATGGCCCGCTTCCGACGCGTGTCGTATAAGCCTTGAAAATCCCGTAGACCTCTTTGATTTTATTCGGTGCGATACCCAAACCGGTACAAGCGCCAGCCGCAGTCGTATTCGATGAAGTCACAAATGGATACGTTCCAAAATCAACATCCAATAACGAACCCTGAGCGCCTTCACAAAGGATTGATTTTCCTTCTTTTTGCGCCTGGTGCAAATATTCCTCACTGTCAATGAAAGTCAGTTTTTTCAATTCGGCAATGGCTTCAAAGAATTCTTTTTCGAGTTCGGCCAAATTGTATTGGATCGCAACATCATAAAATTTGATGATCGCTTCATGCTTGTCGGCCAAAGTGCGGTATCTTTCCTTAAAATCAGCAAGTTCAATATCGCCGACGCGAATGCCGTTCCTGCCGGTTTTATCCATATAAGTCGGCCCGATTCCTTTCAAAGTCGACCCGATTTTTGCTTTGCCTTTCGACGTTTCAGAAGCTGCATCAAGCAAACGGTGCGTTGGCAAGATCAAATGCGCTTTTCTCGAAATGATCAGTTTTGACTTGATATCGAGGTTGAATGTTGAAAGACCTTCAATCTCTTTCTGGAAAACCACGGGATCGATCACGACACCATTCCCGATGATGTTGATTGAATTCTTATGGAAAATCCCGGACGGAATCGTCCTTAAAACGTGCTTGATGCCATCAAATTCCAATGTATGCCCTGCGTTTGGTCCGCCCTGAAAACGGGCTATAATATCATATTTTGAAGTCAGCACGTCAACAATTTTTCCTTTGCCTTCGTCGCCCCATTGCAATCCGAGTAATAAATCTACGGCCATGTTTTAATTGATAATTAATAATTGAAAATTGATAATAGCAAACTGCCGATTATTGTTCTCAATTTGTTTAGTAGTTAGTTATGTTCTAGTGTGTTTTCAATTGGTTCTGTCGGAACGGTTTTCTTATGCCCATACAAATACAAAGAATGGTTGTGGATTTCAATATCGAAAATCTCCTCGATTGTTTTTTTGATGATTTGGATACGCGGGTCGCAAAACTCAATCACTTCGCCCGTATCAGTCATGATGATGTGGTCGTGCTGCTTGTCAAAATAAGATTTTTCATAATGCGACTGGTTTTGCCCAAACTGGTGTTTGCGGACCAAAGCGCAGTCCAAAAGCAGCTCAATCGTGTTGTAAAGCGTCGCACGGCTCACGCGGTAATTCTTGTTTTTCATCTTGATGTAGAGGTTTTCTATATCAAAATGCTCCTCGCTGTCATAAATTTCCTGAAGAATGGCATAGCGCTCAGGCGTTTTGCGATGGCCCTTGTTTTCCAGGTATTTCGTAAAAACATTTTTTACAATCTCCTGATTTTTACTGTTATCTACGGATATTAGTGTCATGTCGCAAAGGTAAGTTTATTTGAGGAAGTGGCAAAGTCCCAAAGTCGCAAAGTTTTGAAGTTTTGAAGAAGTTATTAAAAAGTTTCAGCAGCTGTTTGCTTCGCGTGTTCGTTCTTTTGGAGCTCGAGTCCTGCTTTTCGCTGCAATCTTGTCATTGCAAGCGCAGCGTGGCAATCTGCTACGGCTGGCTAGTCGCAATGTCAAGGATTTCCACTGCAATCAGGGCTATGGTTTTCCGCTCGAAACGGCACTTTCCAATTTCTCCATCGTCTTCACAATCCGGTCAATTTTTTCGTCTTCTGTCTTCACCGAGAAAATCCAATCCGTCATGGCTTGTTTTTCCTTTTCGGGCAATTTCCCAAAATAGGCAAACAGCTTGGATTCTTCGCGCAGGCAAACCAGGAAATCTTCGGGAATCACAGTTTGTGGCTCATCGAGATACAAAACAACTTTCACGGTATCGCCGGCTTCTTTCTTGATTTTTTTCCTGATTTCGGCTTTGACGGCGATAAAATTGCCTTGCTTCATCGCCCACATGTGCATGTCCTTCAATTCATAATCGTCTATGAAGCCTTTAATTTTGACGGTATTGTTGCGTTTTTTCGGAAGATTGGCGATCGTGGGCATTTTCACAAATGTCCATCCGCCTTTCCCGGAATATTTTTCCATGACGCAATTGTCGCTAAAAAAAGGTTGTTCCATGATAATGAATTATTCTATAATTTGCGCAGGCCGCGTTAGGGATTACCTCATTGATAATATTTTTTATAGGAATTCGTTGAATGCTGCGCATTTGAGGCAGGCACCCCCTGCAGCCGAAAGCCCGGCCGAAGACAACGCCAAATATTAATTATAAATCAATTCTTATAAACCCGCGTGACTTTATCAACGCCGTCAATCTTCTTGATGTTCTCGATCAATTTCTTGAGAATCGTATTATTCTGTACAATCACCGCAACCTGGCCGTTAAAAATGCCGGCTTCACCGCTCAGCGAAATGCTCTGGATGTTGACGTGCATATTGTTCGAGATGACTTTCGTCAATTGGTTCGTCAATCCCAGAGTATCCATTCCGGTGATTTTGAGTGTCGCCTTGAATTCCTGTTGCGACGAATCGATCCATTTCGCCTGCATAATCCGGTAAGCGTAATTCGATTGGAGCGCAATGGCGTTCGGGCAATCCTTTTTATGGACTTTTATCCCTTCATTGACCGTCACAAAACCAAAAACCTCGTCGCCGGGAATCGGGTTGCAGCAGGCCGACAACGTATAATCGAGCTTGTCCTGTTCCGGCCCGAAAACGAGCATGTCATAATTCGTGCTGAGGTGTGGCTTGTGGATGTCTTCATCGGCAGTATTTGGCGAACGCCGCATTTTTGTCTTGAAGAAATTGATGAACGTATTGTTTTTTTGCGCTGCAAAATCCTTCAATTGCTGATTCTCAATCGCGCCAATTCCAACCCTGTAGAATAAATCGAGACTGGTTTTGAGCTTGAAGAAATTCACCAACTCATTCACCACCGATTCGCTCATCGTGATTTTCAGGTGGCGCAATTTTCTGGTCAGCAGTTCTTTTCCTTCTTCCGCAGTTTTTTTGGTGTCTTCGTTCAGGACATTCCGGATCTTATTTTTTGCGCGTGAAGTCGTGACATAATCGAGCCAGTTGATCGTAGGCTTTTGGTTTGGCGAGGTAATGATCTCAATCTGGTCGCCGCTTTTGAGTTCGTGGTTTAATTGTACGAGTTTGCCATTGACTTTCGTTCCGCGGGTCCGAATCCCGATTTCCGAGTGGATGCTAAACGCAAAGTCCAATGAAGTCGCGCCTTTCGGCAAAGACTTGATTTCCCCTTTTGGCGTAAAGACAAAAATTTCCTTTGCATAAAGGTTCATTTTAAAGTCCTCGACAAAGTCCACCGCGTTGGTTTCCGAACTTTCAAGCGCTTCTTTCAAAAGGTTCAGCCAGACGTCCAATCCGCTTTCTTCGGTTGCGCCTTGTTTGTATTTGTAATGCGCCGCATAACCTTTTTCGGCAATCTCGTCCATGCGTTCGCTTCGGACCTGGATTTCGACCCAGCGGCCTTTTGGTCCCATAACCGTAATATGCAATGCTTCATAACCCGTCGATTTCGGTGAGGAAATCCAGTCGCGCAAACGGCTTGGGCTCGGGCGGTAATGGTCGGTGACAATGGAATAGATTTTCCAGGCGATGAATTTTTCGTCATGCAGATTGGATTTATAGACAATCCGCAACGCAAATTTGTCATACACTTCATCAAAGCTGACATTCTGTGCGCGCATTTTCCGGCGTATCGAATAAATGGATTTCGGGCGGCCTTTGATGATATAATCGATGCCTTCCGCGTTAAGCGATTCTTTCAGCACATTCGAAATGTCCGTAATATAAGCGTCCTGTTCTTCTTTGGTTTCCTTGATTTTGCTGACAATATCCTTGTAAACATCGGGTTCGGTATATTTCAATCCCAAATCCTCCAACTTATTTTTGATGTTGTACAAACCCAAACGGTGCGCGAGTGGCGCATAAATGTAAAGTGTTTCCGAAGCTATTTTGATCTGCTTTTGGTTCGGCATTGAATCCATTGTCTGCATGTTGTGCAAACGGTCGGCGATTTTGATCAGGATCACACGCACATCGTCATTCAGCGTCAGCAGCATTTTCCGGAAGTTTTCCGCCTGCATCGAAATGTTCATGTCTTTTTTGACCTGCGCGATTTTCGTCAGGCCTTCAACAATCTGGGCGACTTTCGGATTGAACATTTTTTCAATCTGCTCGATGGTGACATCCGTGTCTTCAACAACATCATGCAATAAGGCAGCAGCAATGGAAGTCGCGCCAAGCCCGATTTCAGAAGCGACGATTTTAGCCACGGCAATAGGATGGAAAATATAGGCTTCGCCGGATTTCCTGCGCTGTTCCTTGTGTGATTCCACGGCAAAGTCGAATGCCTTACGGATCAGTTTCTTGTCGGCATCAGTCAAAGTCTGGTAACTGATGCGCAACAATTCCTTGTATTCCTGTGCAATCGCCTTGTTTTCTTTCTCTATATCGATCTCAACCATAGCAATGTTGTTCAATTTACTTCGTCAGTTCGGCTTTGCTTCGCCAATTCGCTTTCGTTCGGGTCAGCCGAGCCTTAAAAATAGGCAGAAGTATTGAATTGTGCAAGGCGAAAAGTTTTATTTTAACGTGTCGGATAAGCCCTGGAAAAATCGAGATCCTGGAAGTCGTAACTGAAATCCGTCAGTGGGGAAATGGGTTTCATCGTAAAGTGGTTTGTAATCCCTTTTTCGTCAAGATCAAAGAAAATATGGGCGTCGGCACCAAAACTGCGGATGTTCCATTTCACGATATAATTCTGGTCTTTGTAAAATAAAATTTCGCCGGAAAGCCTTGGTGAACGTTTTGACGCGAAGTACAATTTTCCTTTCTTTTCAGAAATGACGACTTCGCCGAACCAGTTGTCCTTGAAAGTGCCGACATATTTTCGGGCGTCAATCCTGAGTTTACTCTTAAGGTTTTTGTTGACAGCCGCCCAGACTTCATCGGTGATTTTGTCGGCATCTGCTTCTTTTCCCTTGCGGTCTGCGCCTAATGCTGTGACATGGTCGGGATTTGAAATGCCAAGATAACTGTCTTTTATCGTATTGGAAATCGCCGTAAATGCTGCACCCGATTGCTGGTTGGTCAAAACGATGATGCCGAGTTGCACATCGGGAATCATAATGACTTGTGTCACGATTCCGTCAAGTCCGCCGGTGTGGGAAACCTGTAAATGCCCGTTGATGTCGGTCAGCTGCCAACCCAAACCGTAGCTTTTGAACAATGATTTATATGGCTTGAAGTTTTTCAATGGCAAAATCGTCTGCGCCGTCCACATTTCATTATGCTGCGCTTCGCTGAACAATTGTTGGCCGTTGCCATATTTCCCGTTCTGGAGTTGCATGATAACCCATTTACTGAGGTCGTTGACACTCGAATAAATTCCGGCGGCGGCATCAAAAATATGGTTTTTATACCTTGGGATGATTTGCAGTTTTCCATCGGTCGGAACATGTGGAACGATGGTATTTGTCGTGTCTTTCAGCATCGTCCATGTTGGCGCACTATGGTCCATTTGTAAAGGCTTCAGGATGCTTTCCGCGATAAAATCATCCCAGGTTTTCCCGCTTACACGATGGATGATTTCGCCGGCAATGACATACAAAAGGTTGTCGTAATCGTATTTGCTCCTGAATGCGGAAACGGGTTTTAAATATTGGATATTTTTGATGATGTCTTCGGGCGTGAAATTATGTCCGTCAGGCCAGATCATCAAATCGCCGGCGCCAAGTCCGAGTCCGCTGCGATGCGTCAGCAAATCGCGAATCGTGAATTCAGCAGTGACATATTCATTGTACATCTTGAATTCCGGAATGTATTTGATGACTTTATCATCCCAGTTGATTTTTCCTTCATCGACAAGCATCGCCAAAGCGGCAGTTGTAAATGCCTTGCTGTTGGAAGCAATCCCGAAAAGCGTGTTTGCATCGGTTTTTTGTTGCGTTTTGATGTTGGTTACGCCATAACCTTTTGCCAGAACGACTTTCCCGTCTTTTATAATTCCAACGGCAATTCCCGGAACATTAAAGGTTTTCATGGTTCTTTGCACGACATCGTCGACCTCTGTTTCAGAAATTTGCGCTAAAGCCGCAGTAGAAAGGAATAAGCTCAGTAATCCAATAATTTTTTTCATACAATTTAAATCTAATAGTCTAAAGCGCAGCGCGTCTAAAATCCCCTTTGTCTTTTTGCCTCAAAAATTAAAATGGCTGCGGCAACCGAAACATTCATAGAGTCAATTTCGCCCTGCATTGGAATGATGATGTTTTGTGTGGATGCATTTCGCCATGCTGACGTCAATCCTGTCGACTCAGTGCCAACGACCAATGCGGTCGGCTTGGTATAATCCTGTAAATGATATCCGGTAGCATCCTGCAATGCCGCACAGTAAAACGCAATGTTTTTTGCTTGTAAAAAAGTGATAATTTCTTCGGTTGTTCCTGTTGCAATTTGGTTGGTGAATAAACAGCCGACACTCGAGCGAACTATATTCGGGTTGTATAAATCGCTTTTTGGATTGGCAATGATAACGGCGTCGAGGTTTGCCGCATCGGCAGTTCGCAATAATGCACCGATATTCCCAGGTTTTTCCGGCGCTTCAGCAATTAAAATTAATGGATTTTCGCCCAATTTCAATGCTGATAATTCATGCTCCTTGCTTTTTGCTACTGAAATAATCCCTTCAGTCGTGTCGCGATACGCGAGTTTTTGGTACACTTCGCGGCTGATTTCGATAATGTCCACCGGATAATCGAATGATTGGACTATCGCGTTTTCCGAAACGAAATCCGGCAGGAACAACACCGTTTCAATTTCATAACCGCCTTTTATTGCAAGATCGAGTTCGCGTTGGCCTTCGATCAGAAAAGTGCCCGATTGCTTCCTGGCTTTTGCTTTTTCCTGTAATTGGAGCAGTGATTTGATGAACGGGTTTTGTATGCTTGTGATTTGTTTCAAGTGCAAATATTTTGGTAAAGATACAAAGTTAGTCGAAAGTCGAAAGTGATGCGTACTTTTACAACATGTTTCACATCATTGAAATTTTAGGGACAATCGCTTTTGCCATTTCCGGTTCGCTGACTGCGATGAACAAAAAACTCGATCCGTTCGGGGTTTTTATCATTGCATTTGTAACTGCGGTCGGTGGCGGAACGTTGCGCGACATCATGATTGGCAGAACTCCTGTGGCCTGGATGCTGCAATTGGATTATGTTTACCTGATTGTGTCGGGTTATTTATTGGCCATCATTTTCAGGAAAAAAATCGACCGCCTGAGGATTTCCCTGTTTCTTTTTGATACGATCGGGTTGAGTGTTTTCACGCTGATTGGTTTGCAAAAAGGGTTGGAAACAGGCCTGCATCCCGTAATTTGTATTGCACTTGGAACGATGACCGCTTGTTTTGGCGGTGTCATCCGCGACATTTTGTGCAATGAAATCCCGGTCATTTTCCGTCGGGAGATTTATGCGACGATTTGTATGGCTGGCGGTATTTTGTTCTTCGTATTAAAAGCGCTCAATTTACACCATGACATCGTCTATCTTTTGACTTCCGCGGTCATGATTGTCCTGCGTTTGCTGGCAGTCAGATACAAATGGACTTTGCAGCCTTTGGAAAAAAAGTGATTACCTGTTGAGGTATAAGAATCCAGTCATTGGGCTGGTATAATCGGGGTCATTCAGTTCGAGCACATAAAAATAAGTCCCATCAGGAACGTCATTTCCGCCAATCCGCAGTCCTTTTGTCGCGGTTCCTGTCCAGTTTTCGGAATTGTTGTTTCCTTTCCAGATCAAAACGCCCCAGCGGTTGTATATCGCAAGTTGGAAATTCAGGAAAATATCCCGCAAGCCGTCAATAAAAAAGAAATCGTTCAGTCCGTCATTGTTGGCTGAAACATAATTGTAAACCGTTGGCGGACAATTCCGCACCATTAAATTAAAGGCGCCAATGCTGTAGCATGATTGTGGATCTTCAATCCTGACAAAAATGGGTTTTGGGGTTGTTGATGTAAAATAATTGGACGTATTCCCAATCGCATTGCTTTCATTCATCGCATCATTTTCACTTTCATAAAAAGTCACGACATCATCGGGGTCGATTCTTATCGTATCGGCTTGATTGGAAAAGTTGAATGTGCCGCTTCCCAAACCCTGGTTGCAGGAAATCACATCCTGAGGCTGGTTGAATTCAGGCGAAAGCAAAAAGGAAACCGATACCGTAAAAGTATTATTGGTTTCAATCAATTCTGTCACAGTTCCAAGACCGCTGCCGAGCTTATCGTCTACCACAAAAAGAAGGTCAAAAGTATCCGGAATGCCATCGGGAATCAAAATCGACATTTGCAGGGCTTCGCTTCCGCCGATTGGAAGCTCAACGGATGTCTGTCCATTGCCAACATACACGCCATTGGCATAAACCGAAACCGGTGTCAATGCCGGCAGCGGATCGGTGCTGTTGGTATTAAAAACCGTATAATCGACATTGATTTTCCGCGAATTGCATTCCAATGCCACATTGTCAACGACTACCGTCGCGTCGGGCAATTGGCTGTTGAGCTTCGTGACAATGGTGTTGATCATGACAAAATCCTGTCCCGAAGTCAACTGGATTAAAGCACTCGTATCGCCAATATCGATGTTGTTCTGTATGCCGTAAACATCCAAATCCATGTTGTATAAAGTCGTCGAGCCCGTGAAACTGTTGGTTCCGTTGAACGCATTGTCAACAGGATTCAGTGGCGGATTGGAAATGGGATTGCCGTTGATGCTCAGCGTTTCGCCGACTGCAATAAAACGGTCGCCTTCCCAAGCCACAAAACCGATTTTTGCATCGTCATTGTCGATGACATTCAGGTTGTCGAGCGTGATGTTTATTTCATCCGGAACGGCCTGCAATCCGTCATAAATATTGAGTTGGTTGATTGGCAATGCTGGATTTTCATAAACAATGACAAGCGCCCATCCGCCAAAATTTCCACCATTCGGACAATAGATCCCGGGATTGATGAATGATGTCAGGTCAAGTTCGGAAACCGTATAAGTCGTATTTCCAATTGCCTGCACTTGCGAGGTGACATCGGTAAACGCGCTAAAAAAAGGATTTCCTGTCGATGCCTGTATCAGCGCAAAAGTCCGCTCTGCCGTAATCGCCTGGCCATTGAGCTTGATGTCAAAATCGCCCGTTCCGGAACCGGCCCAATATAAATAAGCATGCAGGATAATATCGTTGGAGTCAAGAGTCAAATCGGCGGCAGAACTCGTGTTGATCAGGCATGGATCATCGGCGACATTTTCGTCGAGGTTTAGGGTATTGCCCACAAAAACAAAATCATACCGGCCGTTGAATTGTTGGTAAAGGGAGATATCCTGCGCACATAAACGGCATGAGAAAAATACAATCGGAATGAACCAGAATAGCAATTTTGTTTTCACTGAGGGCGATTGAAAAATGAGTTTAAAGATAGTAATTATTTTTAAAAGCCTTTCCCAAAATTTCGGAACCTACAACGCGCAGTTACCAAATAATTGATTAATTTTCCGATGTTTTAAAAGACAGCAGTGAAGAACTACACCATCAGGCCATACAAACCGACAGATTACGCCAATTGGAATGCTTTTGTTGGCAAGGCCAAAAATGCGACTTTCCTGTTCCACCGGGATTTTATGGATTACCATTCCGACCGGTTCAGCGATTATTCACTGATTGTCCTGGACGGCGAAAAATGGATCACCATTTTGCCTGCGCATCTTAATGGGAATCATGTGTATTCGCATTTTGGGCTTACATATGGCGGATTGGTATATGATGAAAAAATGAAATTGTCGATTGCCATTGATGCTTTCAGGTGCATTTTGCAGTTTCTGGAAAAAGCCGGAATGGCAAAACTGCACATCAAAATGATTCCGTTCATCTACCATATCAAACCTGCTGAAGAACTGCATTATGCCTTATTCCTTGCCAATGCGGCTTTAGTACGAAGGGATTCGTTGTCGGTTATTGATTTATCCAGGCCGAATCCAGCCACAAAAACCCGAAGGGAAAGCATCCGAAAGGGAATAAAAAACGCCTTGGTGATTAAGGAAGAAACCAATTTCAGGTTGTTCTGGAATAAAATCCTGGAACCCAATCTGAACCACAAACACAGCGTTAAACCTGTGCATACGATTGAAGAAATTGAAAACCTTCACCGTTCTTTTCCCGAAAACATCAGGCATTTTAATGTCTACCACAATGATGAGATCGTCGCCGGAACCACTATTTTTGTTTCAGAAAATGTGGCCCATGCGCAATATGTTTCCGGACAGGAAAATAAAAATGAACTGGGCTCGCTGGATTATTTATACGATTATTTGATTCGCGAGGTGTTTCATGACAAGCGATTTTTTGACTTTGGCATTTCCAATGAAGACAATGGAAGGAAAGTCAATGAAGGCTTAATCTTTTGGAAAGAAAGCTTTGGCGCGGGTACATTAACCCAGGATTTTTATGAAGTCGAAACGGCCAACCACAAACTGCTTGAAAATGTGCTGATATGATAAAATTCCTCGATTTATACCGAATAAACCTGCCGTATGAACCGGCTTTTCAACACAAAATGAAAAGTATCGTCGACAAAAGCTGGTTTATCCTTGGCGATGAAGTCAGGCTGTTTGAGAAAAACTTCGCAGATTATTGCGGGACGAAACATTGCATCGGTGTCGGCAACGGACTTGATGCGCTGACGCTGATATTCAAAGCTTACATCCAATTGGGCAAACTGCAAAAGGGCGATGAAGTCATCGTTCCGGCAAATACCTATATCGCCAGCATTTTGGCAGTGCTGCAGGCAGATTTGGTTCCGGTTCTGGTCGAGCCGAAACTGGAAACGTTCAACATCGACCCGGATTTGATCAAGCAGAAAATCACGTCAAAAACCAAGGCTATTTTAGCGGTCCATCTGTATGGGCAATTGTCGGATATGCATGCGATTTCGGCTATTGCCAATGAGCATAACCTGCTCGTCATTGAAGATGCAGCCCAAGCCCATGGCGCTGAAAACACCGAAAACAATAAAGCCGGAAATTTGGGCGATGCTGCCGGATTCAGTTTTTACCCCGGCAAAAACCTCGGCGCTTTGGGCGATGCCGGCGCAGTGACAACCAATGATGATGCACTTGCAAAAATGGTATTCTCACTCCATAATTACGGCTCGGAAACCAAATACCACAACGATTTTATTGGTGTGAACAGCCGTCTTGATGAATTGCAGGCCGGATTCCTGAATGTGAAGCTGCCCAATCTTGACAGCGAGAATGCGCAGCGAAAAATCATCGCAAATTATTATTTAGAAAATATCAGCAACCCAAAAATTTCATTGCCGGAATATGATGGCGGAAATCACCATGTTTTTCATTTGTTTGTCATACGCACAGAAGACAGAAGTGATTTGCAGCAATATCTGAAAGGAAAAGGCATCGAAACGCTCATCCATTATCCGATTCCGCCGCACCGGCAGAAAGCGCTTTCGGGCTGGAACAATTTATCGTTTCCGATTACTGAAAAAATACATCGTGAAGTCCTCAGTTTGCCCATCAGCCCTGTAATGACTGCGGAAGAAACGGCCGCCGTAATCGATGCCCTAAACAGCTACCATTGAATCTTTTAAAAGCCATAGCCCAAAAGGAATTGTTTAAGGTCGCTTCGTTAAACAGTGTCAGTGTGATGGTGAAAATCGCCATTGGGTTTGTGACATCCAAAATCATTGCCGTATTTGTGGGGCCTAACGGCATGGCGCTTATCGGGAATCTTCGCAATTTCCTGACTTCTGTCGAAGGTGTTGCTACGCTTGGTTTCCAGAACGGCATCGTAAAATATGTCGCCGAAAAGGAAAACGACGAGAAAGAGCTGCACCATTTTTTATCATCGGTATTGTTTTGCCTGCTTCCGGTGACGATCTTGCTGAGCATTTTTATTTATTATGGTTCAGGATTTCTGAATGTCGAAATTTTCGGGGTTAAAAATCATTACCAATCTGTTTTCAGGGCATTTGGGATTGGGCTGCCATGGTATATTGCGTCGCTTTTCCTGATGTCGGTTTTAAATGGCCTGGGAAAATTCAAAAAAGTCATTTACATCAATATTTTAGGGAACGTGGCCGGTTTTCTGGCCAGTGCCATTTTGATTTACTACCTTCGGACATATGGTGCGCTGCTTGCTGTCGTGCTTTCACCTTCGTTGTTGTTTTTGGTAACTGTTTTTTTTGTGGGCCGCCAAATCAATTTTTCATTGCTTTCACTTAACTTTTTTCGCTTTTCAAATTTGAAACCGCTATCGGAATATTCACTGATGGCTTTGGTATCGTTGGTGATTGGGCCGTTGGTTTTTTTGGCTATCAGGAAAAATGTGATTGTGCAACTCGGACTTGATCAGGCTGGCTTTTGGGAAGCGATGAACAGGATTTCGTCTTATTATCTGCTTTTCCTGACCAGTGTGATCACTGTTTATTTTTTTCCGAAATTATCCAAAGCGGCTAACAAAACAGAAACCCGCAAGATATTCCACAATTATTACAAATGGATTGTGCCTGTTTTTTTGCTGGCGTTGATTGTGCTTTATTTTCTCAGGGATTTTGTCATCCATATTTTGTTTACCAAAGCTTTCCTGCCGGTTTCCGGGTTGTTTTTCTGGCAGCTTCTGGGTGATTTTTTTAAGGCGTGCTCGCTAATCCTGGGCTATCAGTTTTTTGCCAAAAAGTTGACCGCTGCCTTTATCATCACAGAACTATTTTCTTTATCCGTGATGTGGATTTCGAGCAAATGCCTGGTTCCGATATTTAATATCGAGGGCATTGTGATGGCGCATGCACTGACCTATTTTGTTTACCTGATTGTGCTTTGTGTGTATTTCAGGAAAAGCATTTGGGAATAATTATTCGTATTTTAAGTTAAATACTACGCATTTCCCACTTCCCATATTTCAAGATATTTCTCCGCGATCTTCATATAATCGTGCTCCTTTTCAATAAAGGCCCGCGCTCTTTTTCCGATGGTTGGGATTTCCTGCGGATTTTCAATCAGCAATGACAATTCTTTTGCAATCGCATCTGCATCCGGAAGTGCATTGATGGCAACGCGTTCTGTCAAATGGTAATAATCCATGAACTCCTTTTCAGCGCCGGTAAAAACGACTTTTCCCTTGGCCATCGCTTCAAGCGCATTGTAACCTTGGTCATAAGCATACACCTGGTCAAGCAAAATGTGCGCTTCATTATACAATTTGATGTATTCGTTATATGGAAGTGTATCGGCTGTAATGATCCTGACTTTTTCCGGATAGTTCTTAGCGATGATTTCAAGTGCTTTTTCGAAAAATACGCTGCCCTTCTTGTGGTAATTCCATCGGTTGATGCCATGAAAAATGACAATTTTGTCAGAAATGTCCATAGCCTTAAAATGATTGGTTTCCGTATTTATCGGGTTCGGGATCATGCCAAGGTATTTTTGCCTGCCTTCCATTGCAATGGCATAATCGATATCGGTCGCAATGATTCCTTTGATAAGATCGCGAAGTTTATCATGGTGTTTTTGGTAATTTGTATTCGACTGATTTAGGAAATAACGGTATTCGTCAATAAGGGATTTGTCTTTAAGGTATGGGTCAAAAAGGGAATAACGGTATTTTTTTTCACTGACCGCCTGCACAAAAGAACTGTCGGTGCCAGAGCAGATGAGAAAAAGCGCCTTGTTCTGGTCATGGATTTTTTTCAGCAGGAAATATTCAAACCTGACACCGGTTTGTATTGGGATTTCACTGATGAGCTGTACAACATCGTAATTTTTAAGCTTTGGCAACAGCATCCAAAAACGGATACCATATTCCAGCATCGCAAAATCATATTTAAAAACCTTGTAGACAGCCTGCCTGAAGAGATTTGGGATGAAGGATTTGCTAAATTTGGCGTCAATATTAAAATCGACCGGGTAATTTTTAAAGCCATCGCCATTGCCAACGATTGTCACTTCGTGGCCCAACTGAACCAGGGCTTCTTTCAGGGAATTGTGAAGCCTGCTGTATTCCCCGATGAATAAAATCCTCATTAATGCGTATATTTCTTTCTGATTGCGTATTTTGCCTTAAGGAAAAGGAACCATCAATAAAATGGCTATTTTTGCGAAGATAAAGATAAAAGTTAATTTTATTGAGGTTTGCCTCCGAAAATAGGCATTAAAGCCATGTCTAAAAAAGAAAAGTATAAAATTTGCCTTGTCGGAGAATGCTTGTCACTTGGCGGTGCCGAAAAGACGATGGCTTTACTTTCGCGCTTTTTTGCAGCAAATGGCATCGCTGTCCATACGGTCATAGTCGTAGACAGCGTGGCTTATTCCTATTCCGGTGAATTGCTGAACCTTGGTAAATTAAAAAATAAGTCCAATGGGATTTTCAACAAGCTCAGGCGTTTCGTTGTCCTGAAAAAATACCTCCGCGACAACCGTTTTGATTATATCATAGATTTCAGGATACGGACTTCCTTTTTGCAGGAATACCTGATTTCAAAATGGCTCTACCAATTGCCCACAGTTTATACAGTGCACAGCGCAATGACCGATTTATATTTTCCAGGATCCGCGTGGCAGGCGAGAGCGATTTATAAAAATGCATATGGGCTCGTTGCGGTTTCAGACGCGATTGAAGCCATTATCAAAACCAAGTACGATTTATCCAATACCAAGACCATCCACAACCCGGTTGCGATTGATGAAATCAGCAATTCCCACGACACTTTTTTACCCCGAGATTACCAATACATCATGGCCGCCGGCAGGATGAAAATTGATGTCAAGCAGTTTGACCGGCTTATCGAGGCATACGCACAATCGGAATTGCCGCAAAAAGGAATCAGACTGGTCATTTTAGGCGACGGCGAAAAGCGCAGCGGACTTGAAAAATTGGCTGCTGATCTTGGATTGCAGCAGATGGTTGTATTTGAAGGCCACGTTGAAAACCCGTATTCCCATATGAAAAATGCGTTATTCTTTGTTCTTTCAAGCAAAAAAGAAGGCTTTCCGCTGGTCATTTTGGAAACCTTGGCATGCGGCATCCCAGTGGTTTCATTTGATTGCATTTCCGGGCCGTCGGAAATGATTGTGGATCGACAAAACGGGCTTTTGATTGCCGACCAGGATTTTGGCAAATTGATCGAAGCGATGAATCTTTTCATAGCGGACGAAGCGCTTTACCGACATTGCAGGCAAAATGCGAAAGAAAGTGCCCGGCAATTCTCACTCGAAAATATCGGTCGCCAATGGCTGGCGTTTTTAAAAATAAATGTAAGTTAGCTTTATGGATATACAAATTATAGAGATCCCAAAAATTGAAGATTACCGCGGGAATATTGCCGTTGTCGAAAATGGCGCGATTCCGTTCGAAATGAAAAGGGTATATTATTTATATGATGTGCCCAGTTCCGCGCAAAGAGGCGGCCATGCACATAAAGCCTTATGGCAGTTGCTCATTCCGCTTTCGGGGAGCTTTGACGTATTGCTGAAAGATGGAAGAACAGCGGAAACAGTCACGTTAAACAAACCCGATAAAGGATTGTTGATTAAAAACAACATCTGGAGGGAATTGGAAAACTTTTCTTCCGGCGCTGTGTGTCTTGTGATCGCTTCTGCGATGTTTGAAGAGGAAGATTACATTCGCGATTTTGACGAATTTGTGAAATATGTTTCCAAAATCAACCCTTAAATGTCGTCAGGCGGATGCCTTTTTTAAGGAACAATGCCTTGGTTTTCTTGACCAACTTCACAATCATTACCGGCGATTTCAATAGGAATTTCTGGCTTGGCGTCAGGTTTTGTTTGTCAATTGCTGAAACCAGTTCGTCGCATTTCGAGTTATTTCCGGCCATTTTATAATGCATCGCCAACATATACCTGTTCACATCCATATACAATTTCAACGATGGCTTTTCGGTTGTAAAAGGTTCGTATTTATTGAAATCCGTAATGGTATTTTTTCCAATTCCCGAATTGGTGATCTGGTTTTCAGAAAAAATGACATAATGCGCGCAAGCCCGATTATAGTATGCCAAATCGTATTTTAAATGCACGCGGATATTGAAATCGATGTCTTCGCCCAATGAAATGCCTTCGTCAAAATAACCTGCGGTTTCAAAGACTTCCTTTTTAAAAACGACGGTACTGTAACAATAAATCGGCTGGTTGGAACTTGCCGTAAAAAAATCGGGGACGATTTTCATTTCGCCTGCTGCAAAGCCTTTGAGGTTTTTACGGACTTCCAAAGCGAGATTCCCAGGGTAATATTCTTCATATCCGGCGCCAAAAATCCCGGCATCGGGAAAAAGCCCAATCATGGCATGCATTTTTTCGAGAAAAAACGGTTTCCAAACGTCGTCGGCATCGAGGAAAGTCACGAAATCGCTTTTCGCATTCCGGATTCCTGTATTCCGTGACGCGGAAAGCCCTTTATTGGTATCATGTGAAACAATTCTTATTTTATCGCTTTCGAATTTCTTGGCAATTGCGAGGCTGCTGTCTTTCGAGCAATCATCCACAACAACGACTTCAAAATCAGTAAATGTCTGTGCCAAAATGCTTTCCAGCGTTTGTGCGACATAATTTTCTTTGTTGTAAAGTGGAACGATTACGGTGAAAAAGGCCATACTATTCGTTTTTGTCATTAATGGTAAACAAATAGCCCAAACGGTACAGGTCAAAAATAAAAAGTGACGGATTTTCACCCGACAGGTTTTTCGTAAACAGCGGCTTTGTCAGTTTGTGGAATGCAGCAAAAAGCGGCGACATTTTCAGGCTTTTTATCGTCGTATAATAACGCGCAATCCTGACATAATCAGCTGAAAGCAAATCGTGCTTCAGCAAATATTTCAAGGCGACCAACGATTCGTTTTCCTTGCGCATCGCACATTCAAATGCATCGAGACCCAAGTGATATACGGGATTGTCGATGTGTTCGACCTTGACATTCGCTTTCATCAGGTCGAAGGAAAACAGCGTGTCTTCATGCCTCAAATTTGGGATGGTTTCATTAAATGTGACTTTGTCGAAAACCATTTTATGGATCAAAAAATTCAGTGTCAGGAACGACAGGTATGGATTCGTTTCGCGCTGCATTTTTGACAGCGCTTCTCTTTTTGAGCCATAAACCCAGCGAAAAATCCGGTTCTTTTCCGGCTTTTGTTCCTGGTATAACAATCCGCCGTTGATGACTTTTTCGACACTGCAAATGTGGCTCAGGTATTCTGAAATGAAGTCCCTGCTTTTTGGAAATACATCGGCATCAAGAAAAAGCAGCCAGTCGTATTTAGCTTTTTTTGCCAATAAATTCCGGATACTGCTGCGCCCGATATTGGCCGGAAGGATTTCATACCTGCAGTTATCTAAAGCATTAATCTCATTATTCTCGGAATGGAATAGGGAAGAAGCGTCATCGAGGGCAATGATTTCATAATTGATATCCGCTGCCATACATTGCGAGTGGAGTTCCGAAACAAGCGGAAAAACCTTGTAATTATATGTAGGGATCAGGATTGAAAACATTTGGCACATTTGAATTACAAAAATAGCAACAAAATTCGCCCTGCCGTTTTTTTATTTAAGTTTGTTGAAATTTATATGGAATGAAAGAAACGTCCGCAACATACAAATGGCAGATTTACCTCGCTATTGCAGGCCTGTTGTTTTTGTCTGCGACCTGTTTCGTACTTCAGCTGGCGCAACAGCATTTCATTTTCCCCGATAGCAATACTTATGTCACCGCCGCCCAGAAATGGTATGGTTCTTTTTCCGCCGATGAAACGCGTCCGCTGCTTATTTCGATGATTGAAGGGTTTCCGCTTCTGTTCGGATTTTCGGTCAGGGCGATTTTTATATGGAGTGTTTTCGTAAATGCCTTTTGTTGGATTTTGACCATGATAATGTTATTCGAAATCCTCAAGACCTTTTTGTTGCCAAAACACGCTTTCCTGTTTGCCCTTGCATTTATGTTTTGTATGGGAAGCACAATCATCGTTTTCCACTTGCTGGCCGAAACGGTATTCACTTTTTTCTTATTCCTGGTGGTTTTTTTGACTGGAAAATACATTCGTTCACAGCAATTTTGGTATTTGGCGTTGGCTTTATCGATGTTGGTTCTAAGCGTATTGGTGAAACCCGCGAGCACCATATTGCTGGTGGTCTATTTCTTGTATTTTTCGTGGGTATTATTTAAAAACCGGAAAAAGAAGTCGATGCTTTTAGTGTATGCAAGCCTGTTCTTTTTGCTGTTACAAATGGGATTGATGTACAAGCAATACGGCAATTTCACGGTCAGTTACATCGATTCATTTACATATTACAATTATCTCGGGACGCGCGCCGACGGATTGAAAAGCCGAGCCGAATTCAAGCAGCTTGACAACGAAAGGGCAACCTATTTGAACAGCTTGTCGCTTCCGGAACAAAAGCATGAAGCCGCAAAAGATTTCATAAACCAATTCAGCCACAACACGCTGAATCTTGTAAAAGCATATGGCATCAACGTCTGGCATAATTCCGTTAAAGGCAGCACTTCGATTTCAGAATGTAAAAATTACAATCATACGCCTTATTTCGAAACATTCAGGCTGCTGTTTAAGGTATTGGCAAAAATCCAGGTCTTGTTTTTCAGTATTTGCGGGACGTTGCTGGCGTTGTATTATTTGGTTAAATCATACAGGAAGGATATTTTTTTTACCTTCGTCTCCGTCGTAATCCTTTATATTGTTGGTATTTCGGGAATTTCTTCTGAACAGGGCGACCGTTTTCACATTGTGGTTTATTCTTTTATCATCATTCTTTTGGCAAAATTCCTCAGCGAAAAGACAAAAACATTCCGTCCAGATGCATCCATTCATTAACCGATACAAATACCATTTGCTATTGGTCTTTATCGGCCTGGCATGGATTCATATTTTTGATTTCCTGACGCAAATGAGCAGTCAGGGCATTATTTATCCCGATTCGAGAAGTTATTGTGAAGCGGCAAGAAACCTATACGTTTTTCACCGCGGACATAATTACCGGCCGATGTTGCTGGCGCTGATCAATGGAATTCCGTATGCATTTGGAGGTTCTGACGCAAGTGTATATGGATTCAGTTATTTTGTGAATTTGTTTTGCTGGCTGGCTTTTCCGTTGGTTTTATTTGAAATTGTAAAACAATTCCTGAAACCAGAAGCGGCTTTTTTTATTTCGGCAGTTTCTCTTTTTTTTATTGGAAATACGGTTTTTGTTTTTCATTTGTTCTCGGAGAATATCTATATGTTTTTTATCATATCCGGATTTTATTTCCTGTCGGAATATTTTAAGAAAAAGAAATTCCGCGATTTATCTGCCGCGCTGGCGATTTTCATTCTCGCAATATTGATTAAACCAGGATCGATGTTTCTTGCCATCATTTTCGGACTGTTTTTCATTAAGGACATCATTCGCCATTATCGGACAAAATCTGCATGGTTCATTTACGGAAGCGTGATGCTGATTTTCATACAATGTGCCGGCGTGAAATACCAGTTCGGGAATTTTACGGTCAGTTATATTGATGCGACGACTTTTTATGGTTATCTCGGCGAACGCGCAACAGCATTGGATGAAGGCGCATCATACAAGCCACGGAAAACCATCTACAGTTTTCCATGCCCTGTTCAAAAGGAAATGGCAGCGGCAGATATGAAACGGCAATTGCTGTCCAATACGAAAAACCTGTTCAAGGCATACGGATTGGATCTTATCGAAAATGCAACCACGGGCAGCATTTGCCTTAAAGATTGTAAAAATATCAGGGATCGGGAAAGTTTCCCATTTTGGAAGTCATTCATTTTCAAGCTTTCAGAGTGGCAAAACAGGCTGTTTTCGATTATCGCCATTTTGTTGTCTGGATGGTTTCTTTTCAAAAGTTACAGGAAGGACAAATTCTTCGCTTTGGTCGCGTTCTTCATCGGGTACAATATATTTTTATCGGGAATATCTTTTGCAGAAGGCGACCGGTTTAATGTCATCACATTCCCGTTTGCCTTGATATTATTGGCAAAACTATTGAAAGACAGGACTAAAATTTTAGCTTAAACCGTACGTTGCACGACTTCAAAGATCGTCGCATTCTCGCATTTCAGGGTTTTGGAAGGGAATTTCATGATCAGCGCATAATCGTGTGTCGCCATAATGATCGTTTTTCCCAACGCGTTGATTTTGCGCAGTGTTTCCATGATTTCGACACTGGTTTGCGGATCGAGGTTTCCGGTCGGCTCATCGGCAAGAATCAATTCAGGATCGTTGAGCAACGCACGGGCAATCGCAACACGCTGTTGTTCGCCGCCTGAAAGTTGGTGCGGCATTTTTTTGGCAAACGCCTTCAAATCGACTTTCTCCAAAACCTCGTCGATTTTGCCTTCCATTTCACGGTTGTCGGTCCAGCCGGTCGCTTTCAACACAAACAGCATATTTTCATGCACGCTTCTGTCCGGCAGTAATTTAAAATCCTGGAATACGATTCCGATTTTTCGTCTCAGGTACGGAATTTCGCTTTCCTTTAATTTCGCCAAATCGTATTCGACAATATTTCCCTGGCCTTCCGTCAGCGCCAAATCTGCGTAAAGCGTTTTCATCAGGCTGCTTTTTCCAGAGCCTGTTTTTCCGATGATATAAATAAATTCACCATGGTTCACCTCAAGATTGACATTGTTCAAAATGGTTCTGTTATCCTGAAAGATAGTGGCATTTCTCAAATAAAGTACGGGCTGTGACATGTGTGGAATTGTTTATTCGGTAAAAGTAATAAAGTTCATCAGCTTTATCAAAATTTAATATCAAAAAGGGTGAAGATATGTTTTGCAATGTCAAATGTTAAAAAAAATGTTCATAATAAAAGCCGCAATCGGTTCGTTATAGACTGCATGAAGGTAACTTTGAATTTCTAAAAACCAATCAAAATGCGTAAACTCCAAGCACTGATTTTATTGATTTTTTTCACGGGAATATTTACTGTTTCCGCGCAAAAATCAGCCATATATGCCAACGATTCAGAAGATTACAACCGCGCGCTTGACCTGTACAACAACAAGCAGTACCAATCGGCACAAATCATTTTCGACAAAGTAAAATCGGAAACCAAAAGCCCTGACATCGAAGCCGATTGCGCCTATTACAGTGCGAATTGTGCGATTCGTCTTGACCAGGCCAACGCCGATGTCGAAATGGAAAATTTCGTAAACGACTATCCGACAAGCACCAAGCAAAACCAGGCTTATGCCGAAGTCGCCCAATATTATTTCGAACAGGGAAAATACCCGCAGGCTTTGCAATGGTTTGACAAAGTCGATGAAAGCGCACTGACCGCAAAGGAAATGGACAAATTCAACTTCCAGAAAGGCTACAGTTTTTTCACTGCCAAAAAGAAAAAGGAAGCGACAGGTTATTTCAACAAAGTCATCAATTCGCCTGAATACGGTTCGCAAGCCAAATATTACCTGGGCTTTATGGCGTATGAATCCGATGATTATAAAGAAGCGACCAAACAATTCGACCAGGTTTCGGGCGAGGAAAAATACAAGGAAAAGCTGTCTTATTTCCAGGCCGACATGAATTTCAAGCTCGGCAAATTCGATAAAGCCATTGAATTGGGACAAGCTGCGATGGCCAAATCAAGCGCTTTGGAAAAATCGGAACTCAACAAAATCATCGGGGAAAGTTATTTCAACCTGAAGCAATACGATAAGGCAATTCCATACCTGACGCAATACAAAGGCAAAAAAGGAAAATGGAACAACACCGATTATTACCAACTCGGTTATGCCTATTACATGCAGAAAGATTACGAAAATGCCATTGCGCAATTCAATAAAATCATCGGCGGAAATGACTTCGTCGCACAGAATGCGTATTATCATTTGGGCGAAAGCTACCTGAAAACCGACAGGAAACAACAGGCTTTAAACGCATTCAAAAACGCATCTGAAATGGAATTCGACCTGAAACTCCAGGAAGATGCGACATTGAATTATGCGAAGTTAAGCTACGAAATCGGCAACTCTTATCAGGCTGTTCCGGATGTTTTGGCGGCGTTCATTGACAAATACCCAAATTCGCCAAGCCGCGCGGAGGTCGAAGGCCTTTTGATCGATTCTTATATCACTTCAAAAAACTACAAAGGCGCGTTGGATTTACTTGAGAAAAACAAAACCGCCAACCGGGAAGCGTACCAAAAAGTCGCTTTTTACCGCGGATTGGAATTGTATACCGACGGCGATTACCAAGGCGCGATGTCGATGTTCAAAAAGTCGATTGCCGAACCGCGGAACGCGAAATTCTCAGCACGTGCGACTTTCTGGAAAGGCGAAACCGAATATGTGTTGGACGATTTCAACGAATCCTTATTGAGCTTTAAACAATTCATCGGTTTTCCCGAAGCGAAAAGCACGCCCGAATACAAAAACATCAATTACAATATCGCTTATGCGTATTTCAAATTGAAGGAATATGACCAGGCCGGGAATTATTTTCAGTCTTTCATAGATGCCGTCAAAGACGACAAAGTGCGTTTGAACGATGCCTATTTAAGATTGGCTGACAGCCGTTTCGTATCGGCAAAATACTGGCCGGCTATGGATGCGTACAATAAAGTCATCGAACTGCGAAGCATCGATGCCGATTATGCGGCGTACCAAAAAGCGATCAGCTACGGATTCGTTCAGAAAAATGACAAAAAGATTGACGATTTCAACAAATTCCTGCAGCAATACCCAAAATCATCGTACCGCGATGACGCGTTATTTGAACTTGGAAACACTTATGTAACTGAAAATAAAACCGATTTGGCGATCAGGACTTATGACCAGTTGATCAGTGAATTCAAAAACGGTTCGTATGGTTCAAAAGCGATTTTACGCGAAGGGCTGATTTATTACAACAGCGAACGCGACCAGTTGGCATTGGCGAAATTCAAGAAAGTCGCAGCCGATTATCCAAGAACGCCCGAAGCGCTTGAAGCGGTTTCGACAGCGCGTTTGATTTATGTCGACAATGGAAAGGTCGATGAATATGCGTCTTGGGTCAGAACGCTTGATTTTGTTGAAGTTTCTGATGCCGATTTGGATAATGATACTTACGAAGCTGCTGAGAAACAATATCTGCAGAACAATACCAAACAGGCGATTTCAACCTTATCGGGTTATGTTTCGAAATTCCCGAATGGAATCCATGCCCTGAAAGCCAATTTCTACCTCGCGCAGTCTTATTTTGCCGACAACCAGGAAAACAATGCGGTTGCAGGATATGAATATGTGATTTCGAAACCGCGCAACGAATTTACCGAACAGTCTTTGGCGCGATTGGCGTCGATTTATATGAAGAAAGACGACGACGCCAAAACGATGGCAATCTTAAAACGATTGGAAACCGAAGCGGATTTTCCACAAAACGTGACTTTCGCGCAGGCGAATCTGATGAAAACCTATTACGAGCAAAAGAATTATGCGAATGCCGTTGTGTATGCTGATAAAGTTTTGGCCAACCCAAAAATGGACGACAAAGTCAAATCTGATGCGCAGATTATCGTAGCGCGTTCTGCCATTAAAACCAATGACGAAACCAAAGCGCGTGCGGCTTATGCGAAATTGCTGACGATTGCGACCGGAGAATTGGCGGCCGAAGCATTGTATTATGATGCGTATTTTAAAAACCAGGACGGCAAATTTGAAGCGTCGAATGCGACTGTACAAAAACTGACCAAGAATTATTCGGGTTATAAATATTTCGGTGCTAAAGGACTGATCGTCATGGCGAAAAACTTTTACGGGCTTAAAGACAGTTTCCAGGCGACATATATTCTTGAGAGCGTCATCAAGAATTTCACCGCTTACCCTGACGTTGTCGAAGAAGCGCAAAAAGAACTGGCCATCATCAAAGGCGAAGAATCGAAAACGAATTCATCCATCCAAAATTAAATTTTACCGCGCTTTGGCGTAGATAAAACCATTTACCTATGAAATTGAAATCCCAATATACCATCGTTTTCCTATTCGCCATCGCCTTTGCTGCAAACGCACAGAAGAAGGATGAAAACATCGGAACCGAAGTTGTCAACGTTGTAAAACCGTATACACCGACCATTTCCGACGCGTTTAAAGTCAAGGAAACGCCTGCTTTGGAAGACGAAGACAACACGAAGAAAGAAGACATCAAGTACAATATTTTCTCTTTCCCGGTCGCGTCGACTTTTACGCCTTCAAAAGGCCGCGCCGCGAATGTCGACAAAACCGCGCAGGAAAGGCTGTTCAAGAATTTCGCGACTTTGGGGCTTGGGGATTACGGCACGGTCAACGCCGAACTTTTTATCACTGAAAACATCACCGACAATTCATATGTCGGCGGTATGTTTCGCCATCTGTCATCCAGCGGCGGCATCAAGGAAGCCGAATTGGAAGACGGTTTCAACGATTCTTCGATCGACCTGACTTATGGCAATAAAACCCAGGCGTTGTCATGGAATGTCGATTTGGGTTACCAAAACCAAGGCTACAACTGGTATGGCCTTCCGGCAGATTTTGGCGATGAGCTGACGCCTGAAGACCGCCAAACCGTCATCAATGGCATCAATCCCGACCATACGTTCCATAATTTTTATGTCGGTTCCAAACTCGCGTTTAACGAAAGCATCTTTGACGAACTCAGCGTGAAATACAACCGTTTCTGGGATTCTTACGATTCGCAGGAAAATCGTTTTTATGCGAAGCCAAAGTTCAGTTTTGAAATCAACAGCACGAAAATCAAGACTGATGTTATCGTTGATTACCTCGGCGGCACGTTTAAAAAAGGGTTTGATTTTGACGAAATTACTTATGGTTTTACCAATATCGGAATCCATCCAAGCTTTACCGTCAATCGCGACGATTGGTCGATCAACCTTGGCGCAGCTGCATTTTACAGCATCGACAATGAGCACAGCGACAGCAAATTCTTCATTTATCCGCAAGTCGAGGCTTCGTATAAAGTAGTTGGTGACCTGATGATTTTCTATGCCGGTGCCGAAGGTTCGCTCGAGCAGAATTCCTACCGCGATTTGACGAATGAAAACCCATTTGTTTCGCCAAACCTCGCCATTGCGCCAACTGATAAACAGTACGATATTTTTGCCGGACTGAAAGGGAAATTGGCCAACAGCGTCAGCTACAATGTCCGCGGTTCCTATGTCAACGAACGCGGCAAAGCACTTTTCAAAGCCAACGATTATGCAGATGCGACTTCAGAAAATTACGAATACGGAAACTCTTTTGGCGTCGTTTACGATGATGTCAGAACTGTGAGTTTCTTCGGCGAATTAAAAGCCGATTTTACCAAAAATATCTCTTTTGGCGTCAATGGAACTTTCAGCGCTTACAACACCGATTTGCAAGCCGAAGCGTGGAATTTGCCTTCAATGAAAATCGGTTCGTCACTCGACGTCAACATCACTGAAAAATGGTATGCCGGCGCCGATGTGTTTTATATCGGCGAAAGAAAGGATTTGCAAATCAATATCGACGATGTCATTCCGGCTGGCGTGACCACTTTAGACGGTTATTTCGACGCCAATGCGCACATCGGCTACAAGCACAACGAGCGTTTGACCGGTTTCCTGAAATTCAACAACATCGCCAACCAGAATTACGAAAAATGGCTCAATTATCCGGTGCAGGGTTTTCAGGTGATTTTGGGCGTGAGCTATAAGTTTGATTTTTAAAGAGAAACTGAGCGCCTGAGATTTGGGCGTTGCGCTTCGTGCCTCGCGCCGGGCTTTTCACTGCAATCTTTTGGAAATTTCCTTCACTGTGTTTCGTTAATTCCCAAAAGGATTTACGTTGCAATCCCTAACGCGGCTGTCTACTAAAATTAAACCATGACTTTCAAACAACAAATCCACCAAAAATATTCCCAACTCGTCCAGGACCGAATCGATGTCTTCCGCGACATGATTTCGGCACTGACCGAAGATTCGAAAAACGACGCAAAAGGCTCGGCTGGCGACAAGCACGAAACGGCCCTGTCGATGATGCACATCGAACAGGAAAAGCTCAACCACAAACTCACCGAAGCCATTGACCAGAAAGCCATTTTGGACAAAATAGGCAACACATCAAACACTTCGGAAAAAATCGCGCTTGGGAGTTTGGTGAAAGCCAATGACATTCATCTATACCTTTGTGCTGCACTTCCTAAAGTTACGATTGACAACATCAATGTTATTGCTTTATCGCCGCAATCGCCGCTTGGCGCCAAATTGATGGGAAAGGAAATTGATTATTCCTTTGAAATCAACGGAACAAACTACGTGATTCAGGCAATAGACTAGCTTTCTTTTTTACAATTTATAATCCTTAAACCGCAATTTTCATCATTCTGCTTTCATATTATTGATTTAATTTAATTTTTTGTTTTAAATTATAATCAATAATAAACTTTCTGTTTTGTAATCATAACCAATCCTGCATCTTTGCTTTATCAAATAAACCAAAAAGTAAAGAATTAGGAGTATGTGCGGAATATTAGCCATTATCGGAAAAGGAAAAGACGAACAGCTTGTCAAACAACTTTCAAAAAGGATGTCGCACCGCGGTCCGGACGAAAGCGATATGCATGTCACCGAAAATGGACATATCTTAAGTCACGAACGCCTTTCCATTATCGACCTGCATTCGGGAAAGCAACCGATAAAAGGCTGTAAAATGGCTTATATGGTACACAATGGCGAAATCTACAACCATCAGGAATTGCGCGACACGGTTTTGAAACACCATACATTCCGCAGCAAATCAGATTCCGAAGTGATTGTACATCTTTACGAAGAATTCGGTTACGATTTCTGCAACCTGCTCGACGGTGATTTTGCTTTCGTCGTGATTGACGGCGACGATTTTATCGCAGGCCGCGACCCAATGGGTGTCAAGCCTTTGTATTACGGATTGGACGAACGCGGCAGGATTTATTTCTCTTCTGAGATGAAGCCGATTGCCGACCAGTGCAAGACTTTTTCAACATTTCCTCCGGGACATTTCTACACACCAAAAACCGGTTTTGTAAAATACTACAAGCCGCTTTATGAAGACCATACAAAAGCAACCGCTGAACTCGATTTGTCCCTGATCAGGGAAACATTGACCGAGGCGACAAGAAAAAGGTTGATGAGCGATGTGCCGATTGGCGTATTGCTTTCAGGCGGACTCGATTCGTCGTTGACTTCCTCCATTGCGGCACGTTTACTGGCAGAAGACGGAAAGAAATTGCATTCATTTTCGATTGGGTTAAATGATGAATCTCCAGATGCAAAAGCAGCCCGTAAAGTTGCCGCATTTTTAGGAACCGAGCACCACGAAATCCATTTTGGAATCGAGCAGGGAATTGAAATACTCGACAAACTGATCTGGCATCTCGAAACGTATGACGTGACTTCTGTCCGCGCAAGTACGCCAATGTATTTCCTGTCAAAAGCGATTACCGATATGGGAATCAAAGTCGTATTGTCCGGCGAAGGCGCAGATGAGATTTTCGGGGGCTATTTGTATTTCAGGAATGCACCGTCAACAGAGGAATTCCAAAAGGAAACCATCGAGCGCGTCCAGAAATTATTCACCGCTGATTTGCTCAGGGCTGACAAATCCACAATGGCACACGGACTCGAAGCACGCGTCCCGTTTTTGGACAAAGCATTTTTAGACATGTCGATGTTGATTAAAGGCGGAGAAAAACAGCCGGTCACATATGACGGTGTTGAAAAATACATATTGAGAAAAGCATTCGATACGCCAGAAAAACCATACCTGCCACAAGAAATTCTGTGGCGCCAGAAAGAACAATTTTCTGATGGTGTCGGGTATAACTGGATTGACGAATTGATCGAATATTGCGAGGCACAGGTCACCGATGAGCAGTTGGAAACAGCGGCCGAAAGGTTTCCTTACAATACGCCTGCAACAAAAGAAGCGTATTTCTACAGGAATATTTTCCACAAACATTACCCACAGAAAAGCGCCGCGCAGACTGTCAGGAAGTGGATTCCGAAATGGCAGGAGAACCAAGATCCGAGCGGCCGCGCCAATGCAGCGCACGTACATGCCGCCGGATTAATGCAAGAAAACATTTCAGTTTAAAAATAAGGTTATTGTTTAGTTTGTTTGTATTTTTGAGAGCGTTGGGGTAGTTACCCAACGCTTTTTTTTATGGCTCTATCCCTTACATTTAAAATCCACGAATTGCCGCTGAAACATCCGTTTACGATTTCGCGGTACACGGTCAATATCCAAAAAACGATGGTCGCCTGCGTTTCCGACGGGCAAACTTCCGGTTACGGCGAAGCGACGGTCAATCCGTATTACCATTCTACGGTTGAAAGATTGTCTGGAAGTGTTGCCAAAATCCAACCGTTGATGGCCAATGTTTCCGATTGGCATCCAACAAAATTCTGGAGCTACATCGAACCCTGCCTCAAAGACGATTATTTTGCCTTGTGCGCGATTGATATTGCGTATTGGGATTTCTACGCGCGGAAGAATAAAAAGACGCTCAGGAGCTTCTGGTCGGCACCAGGTGACAATACGCCGCTGACTTCCTATACCATCGGGATTGATTCACTCGAAGTGATGAAACAAAAAATCCTCGAAATGCCGTGGCCGATTTATAAAATCAAGCTCGGCACGGAACACGATCTGGAGATTGTCAGCAAACTCCGGAAAATCACGAATGCGGTTTTTCGTGTCGATGCAAATGCCGCGTGGACTTCAGAAGCTGCGATTTCCAATTCCAAAACCCTCAAAGATTTCAATGTCGAATTTATTGAGCAACCGCTTGCCGCAGAAAATGTTGAAGGCATGAAAAAAGTCAGGACTGAATCCTTTCTCCCAACCATTGCCGACGAAAGCTGCCAGCGACCGGAAGACGTAATGAAATGTGTCGGGCAATTCCACGGCATTAATATTAAACTCACCAAATGCGGCGGCATTACCGCGGCTTTGGAAATGATCAAAACTGCGCGTGAAAACGGTTTGCTGGTCATGGCCGGCTGCATGACCGAATCAACGGTCGGGATTTCCGCATTGGTACAAATAGCGCCGCTTTTGGACTATCTTGATGCTGACGGTGCGCTACTTTTGGCTGAAGATATTGCCAAAGGCGTTGCGTTCGATTTCGGTAAAATTATCTATTCCGACGGCTTCGGAACGGGTGTCGAAATTTATCGGTAAAAAATCAACAGAATGTTAATAACTTCACGCCCAAAACGCCCGTTTTAACTAGTTTATCATTCCTGTTTTTATATATTTGCGTGTTAGGTAAAAATTACATTTTAGAGAACAATTTTATATGAGCGACGAAGGCAAAAAACAGAGTTATTCAGCAGACAGTATTCAGGCGTTAGAAGGAATGGAGCATGTAAGAATGCGCCCTTCCATGTACATTGGGGATGTAGGTGTTCGCGGATTGCACCATTTGGTTTATGAGGTTGTCGACAACTCGATTGACGAGGCGATGGGCGGCCATTGCGACACCATTTCCGTAGCGATTAATGAAGACAATTCGGTTACAGTAGAAGATAACGGCCGTGGAATTCCGGTCGACATGCATAAAAAAGAAGGCGTTTCCGCACTTGAAGTCGTGATGACAAAAATCGGTGCCGGAGGTAAATTCGACAAAGATTCGTATAAAGTTTCCGGAGGTTTGCACGGTGTCGGGGTTTCGGTCGTGAATGCACTTTCGAAACACATGAGGTCTACTGTTTTCCGTGACGGCAAAATCTACGAACAGGAATATGAAAGGGGAAAAGCGCTTTATCCTGTAAAACAGATTGGTGAAAGCGACAAGCGCGGAACGATGCAAACGTTCTATCCGGACGATACAATTTTTACACAAACCGTTGAGTTTTCATACGACACACTTGCTGCCCGTATGCGTGAATTGTCATACCTGAACAAAGGCGTAACGATTAAATTTACCGACAAACGCGAACTGGACAAAGACGGGAATTTTGTTTCTGAAACATTCTTTTCGACTGAAGGTTTGAAAGAATATATCCGTTACCTCGATGGAAATCGTGAGCCGATCATTTCGCATGTCATCAGCATGGACCATGAAAAAGGAGAAATTCCTGTGGAAGTGGCGCTGATTTACAACACAAGCTACACGGAGAATATTTTCTCTTATGTCAACAATATCAATACGCATGAAGGCGGAACGCATTTACAGGGTTTCAGAAGCGGACTGACAAGAACGCTGAAGAAATATGCCGATGCTTCGGGATTGCTTGACAAATTAAAGTTCGAGATTACCGGTGATGACTTCCGTGAAGGACTGACCGCGATCATTTCGGTGAAAGTACAGGAACCGCAGTTTGAAGGCCAGACGAAAACCAAATTGGGAAATAGGGAAGTAGTTTCCCCGGTTTCACAGGCGGTTGGAGAAATGCTCGAGAATTACCTCGAGGAAAACCCGAACGATGCAAGAATCATCGTGCAGAAAGTTGTTTTGGCGGCACAAGCGCGTCACGCGGCGAAGAAAGCGCGTGAAATGGTGCAAAGAAAAACTGTTATGGGCGGCGGCGGATTGCCAGGAAAGTTGTCTGATTGTTCAGAACAGGATCCGGCAAAATGCGAAGTCTATCTTGTCGAGGGAGATTCGGCGGGCGGAACGGCGAAACAAGGCCGTGACCGTGCATTCCAGGCGATTTTACCTTTAAGGGGTAAGATTTTGAATGTCGAAAAAGCCATGCATCACAAGGTTTTTGAGAATGAGGAAATCAGGAATATCTTTACGGCTTTGGGTGTAACAGTCGGAACGGTTGACGATACGAAAGCATTGAACCTTGAAAAACTGCGTTACCATAAAGTCATCATCATGTGTGATGCCGATGTTGACGGCAGCCATATTTCTACCTTAATATTAACGTTCTTCTTCCGTTTCATGAAAGAGCTGATCGAGGAAGGCCACGTTTATATTGCTGCGCCACCTTTATACTTGGTGAAAAAAGGAAACAAAAAAGAATATGCATGGAATGATGTGCAACGCGACCAGGCCAACGAAAGAATGGGCGGAAGCGCAGCCATCCAGCGCTATAAAGGTCTTGGTGAGATGAATGCGGAGCAGTTGTGGGAAACGACAATGGATCCGAGTTTCAGGACTTTGAGACAGGTCAATATCGATTCTTTAGCTGAGGCTGACAGGGTTTTCTCAATGCTGATGGGCGATGAGGTTCCGCCGAGAAGGGAATTCATCGAGAAAAATGCGGTATACGCGAATATTGATGCATAATGGCAGACGTGAAGAAGAATAATGGATTGGTTTTTACCATTTTGGGATGTTGCTTTCTTCCGATTGCATTGACCTCAGAAAATCCCGCAATTAAATATTCTTTTTTGTCACTATCGGTGGTTTTTAATATCATCGGACTTACCCGGTCAATAAAAAATAACAAACAACCAAAACAATAATAAAATGAAAGTTACCATTGTCGGCGCCGGAAATGTAGGCGCAACTTGTGCAGACGTGATTGCTTACAGAGGCATAGCCAGTGAAGTAGTTTTGCTCGATATTAAAGAAGGTTTTGCAGAAGGGAAAGCCATGGACATTTCACAATGTACCGCAAATACAGGTTTCAACACACGTGTGTCGGGAGTGACCAATGATTATTCGAAAACTGCCAACAGCGATGTAGTCGTAATCACATCCGGAATTCCGAGAAAACCAGGTATGACACGTGAAGAACTGATTGGCATCAACGCCGGAATCGTGAAAACGGTTGTTGAAAATGTCTTGAAACATTCGCCTGATACAATTGTCATAGTGGTTTCAAACCCAATGGACACGATGACTTACCTCGCATTAAAAGCGACAGGTTTGCCAAAAAACCGCATCATTGGAATGGGCGGCGCATTGGACAGTTCGCGTTTTAAATATTACTTATCAAAAGCTTTGGACAAACCAATCAATGATGTTTCGGCGATGGTGATTGGCGGCCATGGCGATACGACAATGATTCCGTTGACAAGATTGGCTTCGTATAACGGGATTCCGGTTTCGGAATTTTTATCTGCTGAACAATTGGAAAAAGTAGCAGCTGACACGATGGTCGGCGGTGCGACTTTAACAGGATTGTTGGGTACATCAGCTTGGTATGCGCCGGGCGCTTCAGTAGCCTATCTGGTGGACAGTATTTTGAACGACCAAAAGAAAATGATTGCGTGTTCTGTCATGCTTGATGGTGAATACGGACAAACCGATATTTGCCTTGGCGTTCCGTGTATTATCGGTAAAAATGGCATCGAGGAAATCCTGACCATTAATTTAAATGACATCGAAAAAGCGTTATTGGCGAAAAGTGCCGATGCCGTGAGAAACATGAATGCGGACCTGAAATCGGTTTTAGCATAAGGGTTTGTATAAATTATAGAGAAGACTGCAATTTCGCAGTCTTTTTTTTGAGATTAATGGATAAATAAATTGGTTAATCATATCCATAATTATATATTTGCACGTTTCAAAAAAAATGGTGAAATCCGCTTAGTTGTAATTTGACGGCTAATCGTTTCATCTTAAGAATTTTAGACCAGAACAAGAACCAAAAAATAATTAATTTTTAGTAGTAATGCAGAATAGAGGACTAGTTAAATTTTTCGCGATTTTATTTGCGGCGGTGTGTATTTACCAACTTTCATTCACTTTAGTTTCCCATAATATTGAAAGCGATGCGAAAGCATACGCCAAAGGAAACTCTGAGAAAGAATTGAAATATCTCGATTCTATCGGAAAAGTGAAAGTGTTCAGCCTTGGCTTTACGGATTTTACCTATAATGAGGTAAGAGACAAAAAAATCAACAAAGGGCTTGACCTTGAAGGTGGAATCAACGTCCAGCTCCAGATTTCGGTTCGCGACATCCTGAAAGGATTGGCCAATAAGTCGAAAAACCCGATTTTCAACCAGGCTTTGGACAATGCGACCAAAAACCACCACGGAAACGAGGATTATATCGATGCTTTCTTCAATGAATTTGACCAGGCGTCAAACGGAAAAGTCAAATTGTCTTCCCCTGAAATTTTCTCAAACAAGATTCTGGGCGACGAGATGAATTTCAAGATGTCTGATGCCGATGCTAAAAAAGTCATCCGCAAAAAAGTTGACGAATCGATTACCAGTGCTTTCGAAGTATTGAGAAAACGTATCGATAAATTCGGTGTCGCTTCCCCAAACATCCAGAAAATTGGCGAATCAGGAAAAATCCTTGTCGAACTTCCAGGTGCGAAAGATGTCGACCGTATCAAAAAATTATTGCAAAGTACAGCCCAACTGGAATTTTGGGAAACTTATAAAATCGATGAATTGGGCAACTTCCTTATGGCTGCCAATGAATCCTTGAAAAATTCTGTAAAAGCGGATGCCGCAGTGGAAGTCAAAAAAGACTCTACAGCGAAACCAGCTTCTAAAGTTGAGGAATTGCTGACAGACAAATCAAAAGATTCAACAGCTGCTAAAAAAGGAAATAACCCGCTTGCTGACAAATTCATTTCACAAGGCGGCGGACCAATCCTCGCGATCGTAGCACCAAAAGATACTGCTGTCATCAACGGGTATTTGAAAAGACCTGAAATCAAAAATTTGTTGCCTTCAGATAAGCGTTATGCAAAATTCGTTTGGGGCAAGCCAACAACAACGAAAGACGATAAAGGCAAAGAAGTTGAAGCAGTTGAATTATACGCTTTAAAAGGAAACCGTGACAACCAGGCTGCGATGAGCGGTGGCGTTGTAACCGATGCAAAAGATTCATTTGACCAATTGGGCAAACCATCGGTATCCATGCAAATGAGCGGTGCCGGTGCGAAAGCATGGGAAGAGCTGACCGGAAAAGCATTCAATGAAAAAGGCTATATCGCAATCGTATTGGATAACATCGTTTATTCTGCGCCAGGCGTTTCGAGCGGACCGATTTCTGGCGGAAGATCAGAGATTTCAGGAAATTTTGAGATTTCAGAAACAAAAGATTTAGCGAATGTATTGAGGGCCGGTAAATTGCCTGCTTCTGCCGAAATCATACAATCAGAAGTCGTCGGACCATCTTTGGGCCAGTTAGCGATTGAAAACGGAACGAACTCTGCCATCATCGGTCTGTTGATCGTTGCATTGTGGATGATCGTTTATTACGGAAAATCAGGCTGGTATGCGAACATCGCTTTAATCATCAACTTATTGTTCCTTTTCGGATTCCTTGCCAGCATTGGCGCTGTTCTTACGTTGCCTGGTATCGCCGGTATCGTATTGACGATGGGAACCGCGGTCGATGCGAACATCATCATCTATGAACGGGCGAAGGAAGAACTGCGATTGGGCAAGACCATTGAAGACGCGATTAAAGCTTCTTTCAGCTGGAAAGGCGCGATGCGTTCGATTGTCGATGCCAACGTCACGCACGTTTTGACCGGAGCGGTATTGTTCATTTTCGGAACAGGGCCAATCCAGGGATTTGCAACGACTTTGTTAATCGGTATCATTACCTCTTTGTTTACATCGATTTTCATCACCAGGATTTTGCTGGACTGGAGCGTAAGCAGAGGAAACAAACTGACTTTCTCTACAGGATTCTCGAAAAACTTCTTTACGAATTTCCATTTCGATTTCCTTGGGATTAAAAAATACACATACATCTTCTCAGGATTGGTGGTTATCGTGAGCATCATTTCGTTGTCGACACATGGTTTGAACCAAGGTGTGGATTTCGTTGGAGGAAGAACATTCCAGGTTCGTTTTGAACAACCTGTTTCAGCAGAAACCGTAAGGGCTGAATTGTTGAAAGTATTTGACGGAAGCGCTGAAGCCAAAGTTTTCGGTACCGACAACCAATTGAAAATCACAACAAAATATCGCGTTGCCGAGCACGGAACCGATGTTGACCAGGCTGTAAACAAAATCTTGTATGACAACCTGAAGAAACATTACTCGGCCAGCATGACTTACGATAAATTCATCAACGTTTATGACGGGAAGAAAATCGGAGTGCTTCAGGCTTCTAAAGTCGGCCCAACAGTTGCCGATGACATCAAAACCAACGCTTACTGGGCGGTTTTAGGTGCAATGGGAATCGTATTCCTTTACCTGATGATATCGTTCCGCAAATGGCAGTATTCGCTTGGTGCGATTGCCGCGGTGGCGCATGACGTGATTTTCGTATTGGGAATCTACTCGTTGCTTTGGAAATACATGCCATTCGGTATGGAAATCGACCAGCATTTCATCGCGGCAATCCTGACCGTAATCGGTTACTCGATGAATGATACCGTAATCGTATTTGACAGGGTTCGTGAATACCTTGGCGGAAAAACCAAAGGTAGCTTCAACGACATCGTAAACAAATCGATCAACTCGACCATGTCAAGAACCATCAATACATCCTTGACGATGATTCTTGTATTATTGATCATGTTCATCTTCGGTGGCGAATCCATCCGTGGTTTCATCTTCGCGATGCTGGTTGGTATCGTAGTCGGAACCTACTCTTCGTTGTTCATCGCAACACCGGTATTGTGTGATACCATTTCAGAGGCAGAACACAAAAGAATTGAAGAATTGCACAACAGGGCAGAGTAATCAGTTTCTATATAAGAATAAAAAATACCCGATTCGTCGGGTATTTTTTTTGTCTTTTATTTTGGCGTTGCCTGCGGCCGCGCTTTCTGCTTTATCTTTTTCGTGCCTCAAAAGGATACCGCCTCAATCGCTAACGCGCACTTGAGGTCATTTCAAAAGCCTAGCCCCGATTGCAGAGGAAATCCTTTTTATGAAACGCAGTGGAGTAAAAAGATTGAAACGGAAAGCGGGAACATGCTCTCAATAAGAAATCCCGACTAAAAGCCGGGATTTCTTAATATCTGAAAGCGCAGCGCGTCCAGAGCCGCAGGCGTGTCTAACAATCTACACTTTAATATGTCCCCAATTCTCACCGGTCTTAATCCGGTGCAACTGCATTTCACTGACGCCAAATTGCTTGGCGATAATCCGCATCCGCGTTTTGCGGTTCGGGTCGAGCAGCATTTTCTTGAGGCGCATGACTTGGGTCGCAGTGAGTTTTTGGCCATCGGTCTTTTCGCGGATCTTATTGCGCGCCTGAATCACATGCGGGCTTTTTCTGCTGTGCTCGAGTTTTTCTTCCCTTGTGGCCCATTTTAGGTTGCTTGGGTTGTCATTCGATCTATTGTAGTCTAAATGCAACACGTGCTGCTGCTCATCAGAAGTTTTCGGGATGAAATAGTCGGCAAACAGTTTATAGATATAAATATGTTTTCTTACGTTCTTGCCATCAACGTCTGTCTTATAAAAGATGACGCGATAGCCACTGACCAGGCATCCTTCATAAAGGTCGCCGTCGAGAAAGGTTTCTGTAAAGCGGATCATCCTGCCGCGGCTGGATAAGGCGTAACGAAATGATTGTGTGGTATCAAGAGGAATTTCCTTGAATTCTTCTGATGGGTAAGGTCGGAACATTATATTGGGTTTTTTTGGGGTTTTGGTTCACAAATTTAATAAGGAAAAGAAAAACATCGACGAATTACATCAAATAATTAACTTTTCCGATTGTAAAAAACGACTATCTGCACTATGCCAAAAGAAAAGCCACCGTTTTACGCGATGGCTTTTTACAGTTATTTAGACTTCTATCGGTTTTTCAGAATTGAAAATCAAGTAAAGGCCTATCAGTATAAACGGAATGCTGAGCCATTGCCCTGTCGAAAACAATCCTAAGCTGCTTTCAAAACCGCCCTGGCTTTCCTTTACGAATTCGACTACAAAACGCACCGACCAAAGCAAGACCAGAAATACCCCGAACAGGTATCCAAGCCTTTCTCGTACGTTGGTTTTCCAATACAGGAAAAACAAAATCGCAAATACGAAAACATACCCGATGGCTTCATACAATTGTGCCGGATGTTTTACCGGAACCTGCTGCAGCAAATTATAAAACTGCGGATTGTCGGCAATGGCTTTGAATGCCGCTTCTTTATTTGGGATGTGCGTTTGCTGCATGGCTTCTTTTGCGGTATAATGGTCACGGATGAATTTCATCCCAAATGACGATGTCGTTTCTTTCCCAACAATTTCTGAGTTGAAGAAGTTTCCGATTCGGACAAAAATGGCACCACTTGAAACCGGAATGACAACCCTGTCCAAAACCCATAGCAAAGGTCTTTTCATAATCCTTTTGCTGAAGAAATACATCGCGATGATAATGGCAATGGCTGCGCCGTGGCTTGCCAATCCCTGGAATCCGGTGAATTGGAATTCGGGGTCAAATTTAAAAGGCAGCAATATCTCTGAAAGGTGGTTGCGGAAATATTCCCAGTCATAAAAGAACACATGTCCAAGGCGTGCGCCAAGCAAAGTGGACAAAACGGTCCATATGAATAGGGAATCCAGTTTTTCTATCGATTCGTTTTCACGGTCGAATATCTTTTTCATGATGTACCAGCCCAATCCGAAAGCCACAACAAACATCAGGCTGTAATAACGGATTACAAAAAAACCCAAATCAATTCCTTCTGAAGGATTCCAAACAATGTTTAAAGCGTGTGTCATTTTATTTGTGGTTAAGTGGTGTAAAAATAAAAAAAATACTACAAAGCAGTTGCGAATTAATTAATCTTTGTGAGAACACCTTTTTGCAGGCACCGGATCATAACCGCTTTTCCCCCACGGATGGCAGCTCAGGATTCGCTTGATGCCGAGAAATCCGCCATAAAACAGCCCGTGTGTTTGCAAAGCCTCAATCATATAATGTGAACACGTTGGCTGGAATCGGCAGGCGGCCGGCAGGATAGGGGAAATGACCACCTGATAAAACCTGACCAGTATGATAAAAGGAAATATGAGTACTTTTTTGAGGCTCATGTCAGTTTAAAAAGAAAAGGTGGTGCCTTCTTTTCCGTCTTTCAGCTCAATGCCCATAGCGCTGAGTTGCATGCGGATCTGGTCTGACAAGGCAAAATCCTTATTGGCGCGTGCCTGGTTCCGCATCCCGATCAGCATATTGACGACGCCTTCGAGCTTTTCGTCATTTTTGCCTGCTTCCTGTAGGTTTTCCAGTCCAAGGATATCATATACAAAAACGGCAACCGCGTCGGCAAACGTTTTTAGATCTGCCGCAGAAAGCGTTTCCTTATTTTCTTTTAATAAGTTGATAAAACGAACGCCTTCAAACAATTGCGCAATTAGTATTGGCGTATTGAAATCGTCGTTCATCGCTTCATAACAAGCGTTTTTCCAGCTTTCAATATCGAGTGTTGACGAATTGGAGGCTTCAATTGTTGCGAGTCCGTCAACGGCTTCCATCAGTCGGTTAAACCCTTTTTCAGAAGCGACAATCGCGTCGTCGGAAAAATCAAGAATACTTCTGTAATGCGCCTGCATCATAAAGAAACGTGCGACAGGAGCAGAGAAAGGCTTGCTTAAAAATTCATTGTCACCTGTAAAAATTTCACCAGGAAGGATATTATTCCCGGTCGATTTCGCCATTTTCTTCCCATTCAGCGTCAGCATATTCGCGTGCATCCAATAATTGACAGGCGTTTTTCCGGTTGCGGCTTCATTCTGTGCAATCTCACATTCGTGGTGCGGGAATTTTAAATCCATACCGCCGCCGTGGATGTCGAAATGCTTGCCCAAATATTTCGTGCTCATTGCTGTGCATTCCAAATGCCATCCCGGAAATCCGTCGCTCCACGGCGAAGGCCATCGCATGATATGTTGTGGTTCGGCTTTTTTCCAAAGTGCGAAATCCTGAGCATTTTTTTTGTCCGATTGTCCGTCCAAATCACGTGAATTGGCCAGCATATCTTCAATATTACGGCCACTTAATACGCCGTAATGGTGTTTTTCGTTGAATTTGACGACATCAAAATACACCGAGCCATTCGATTCATAAGCAAAACCATTGTCGATGATTTCCTTTACGATTTCAATCTGCTCTATGATATGTCCGGTCGCAGTCGGCTCAATGCTCGGCGACAAAAAATTGAATTTATTCAGGATGTCATGAAAGTCAACGGTGTAACGCTGCACGATTTCCATCGGTTCAACCTGTTCCAACCGCGCTTTTTTCGCAATCTTGTCTTCACCCTCATCAATATCATCGACAATATGCCCGACATCGGTAATGTTGCGCACATAACGCACTTTATAATCCAGATGCTTTAAATACCTGAAAATCATGTCAAAAGACATGAAAGTCCTGACATTGCCAAGGTGCACATTGCTGTAAACCGTTGGGCCGCAAACATACATCCCGACATTTCCTTCGTGGATTGGCTTAAAAACTTCTTTTTCCCCCGAAAGGGAATTGTAGATTTTGACGGTATGTTTTTTATATAAAGACATTTTTTTGTTTTTTGTTGAAGCTATTTCCTGCTTTACACTGCAATCTTTTGTTCGTTCCTCTCAAAAGGATTTCCGTTGCAATCAGGGCTAGGCTAAAGTAATAAATTTGAAATTTAGAACTTGGTGTCAAGTTTAATATAATCAAGAAACTCACGTTTGGTCTGCAATTCCTTGAATTTTCCACCAAATTCCGAAGTGACGGTGCTGCTTTCAATATCCTTGATGCCACGGGAATTCACGCAAAGGTGTTTGGCGTCAATGACGCAGGCAACATCTTGCGTGCCAAGCGTCGTTTGCAATTCCTGTACGATTTGCATGGTCAGGCGTTCCTGTACCTGCGGTCTTTTGGCAAAATATTCTACGATGCGGTTCATTTTTGAAAGCCCGATGACTTTCCCATTTGAGATATAAGCGACATGTGCCCTTCCGATAATAGGGAGCAAATGGTGTTCGCAGGTCGAATATAAGGTGATGTTTTTTTCGACCAGCATTTCGCCGTATTTGTAGTTGTTGTCAAATGTTGACGACTTTGGCTTTCTGGTTGGATTCAGCCCGCCGAAAATTTCTTTTACAAACATCTTCGCCACGCGGTTGGGAGTGCCTTTTATGCTGTCGTCTGTCAAATCCATACCAAGGGTGCGCAGGATATTTTCAACATCTTTTTTTATGAGGTCAATTTTTTGTTCATCTGAAATATCGAAAGCATCATTTCTTACAGGGTTTGTGGCGTTAGTAAAGATATGATCATCTCCGATTTCATCCGGAAAATCCTTATTGTCTATCATTAAATTTAATATTATTTCTGGCAGTATTTTTAACTGTGACAAAGATAAATAATAAAAAGGTAACAATTTCCATAGGTGTTAATATTTAAATTTTTTGAAATTTTAGATGATTGTTTTCTTAATTTTATGTAAATTTCGCTCCTTCAAAACATATACAAATGAAAAAACACCTACTGTTATTCCTACTATGCTTAACGGGTTATATCACTTACGGTCAAGGAAGTACCGTAGATCAGGCTACTGCATTTTGTGCATCAGGATCTTCACTGACTTACCCAAATGAATGTTCTGGCACGGCTCCTCAGCCAGGAATTAATTACGGCTGTCTTGGTACTCAGCCAAATGGCGGCTGGTTTTATGTGCAGATTGATGCACCTGGAACCTTAAATTTCCAAATCTCACAGGTAACCAATGGCGGCGTCCCGATTGACGTCGATTATATTGCTTGGGGACCATTTACACTGAATGGTATACCGCCTACAATGCCTACGCCCGGACAATTGAATTCGGCTGGAGTTCCCGGATGCAGCTATTCTACGGCTGCGACGGAAACACTTACGATCAATAACAATATTGGCAACCAATTTTATGTCATCCTGATTACCAATTTCAATGGGCAATGCGGACAAATTACGCTGACTCAAACCAATGCAGGCCAGCCAGGTGCCGGAACAACCAATTGTGATATTGTATGTCCTACAACAATGAGTGGAGATGCAACTATTTGCCCGAATTCAGTTTCTGTAATTTCAATTTCCACGACGGCTTCCGCTCCTGTCTATCAATGGTCTGATGGTAGCGGTCCTATCGCGGGCGCTACAGGTCCGGCATATGCCGCAACGCAACCTGGTACCTATTGTGTCCACATGACCAGTGTCGGTTGTGTGCCACAGGATAAATGCGTGACCCTAACCGCGCCTGTACCTGCGCCAATATCACAGCCGCCGGCAACTTTGACGGAATGTGGGCCAGGACCTGTGAATTTCGATCTTACCGAAAATGATTTACCTTACTTAGGGTTGCCGTCAACTTATACTATTGATTATTTTGAAAGCCAGACAGATGCTCAGGATGCAAGCAATCCAATATCCAATCCGGGTGCATATGCCGGAGCTGATGGTCAGGTAGTCTGGATCAGTGTATTTGGGCCTAATGACGAATGTTTTTCTACTTTTCCATTTTCATTAGTAATTGAAGATTGTGGTACTCCGATTCCACCTGTTCCTCAAGAAGTGTGTGATGATTTGACCAATGGAGTAGGAGTTGAAAATTTTGATTTGGCTTCACTTATCCCAGGTATACTTGGGACAAATGCGGCTGCAGATTACAATATTACTTTCCATACTTCTCAGGCGGACGCTGATAATGATGCCAATCCAATATTAAATACCAGTGCGTATCCTAATACATCAAGTCCTCAGATTATTTATATTAGGATGGAGCCTATCACTAATCCTGCAAATTTCCAGACGGATACCTTCCAATTGATTGTTCATGCGCCACCGGTTACCCCGAATCCATCAGACGTGACGGCTTGCGATAGCTATACGCTTCCGGCACTTCCTGCGGGGAGCACCTACCACAGCGCCCCAGGCGGGGCTGTTGCCACCCAGATTACGGGCAGCATCGCCACGAGCCAGACGGTCTATGTCTTTGCAGAAACCGGCACAACACCTAACTGCACCGCCGAAGGTGATTTCATAGTGACGATCAACAATACGCCTGCCACGCCAAACCCATCCGATGTCACGGTGTGCGACAGCTATACGCTTCCTGCACTTCCTGCTGGCTTGACATACCACAGCGCCCCTGGCGGCGCCCCCGCAACGGTTATTCCCGTTGGCACGGTGCTTACCACCAGCCAAACTGTCTATGTCTTTGCCGAGACCGGCACGACCCCTAACTGCACTGCCGAGGGTGATTTCATAGTGACGATCAACAATACCCCAGCCACGCCGAACCCATCCGATGTCACGGTGTGCGACAGCTATACCCTTGCTGCACTTGCTGCGGGGAGCACCTACCACAGCGCGCCTGGCGGCGCCCCCGCAACGGTTATTCCCGTTGGCACGGTGCTCACCACCAGCCAGACGGTCTATGTCTTTGCCGAGACCGGCACAACACCCAACTGCACTGCCGAAGGTGATTTCATAGTGACGATCAACGCGACCCCAGCCACGCCGAACCCTTCGGATGTCACGGTGTGCGACAGCTATACCCTTGCTGCGCTTGCTGCGGGGAGCACCTACCACAGCGCCCCTGGCGGAGCCCCCGCAACGGTCATTCCCGTTGGCACGGTGCTCACCACGAGCCAGACGGTCTATGTGTTTGCCGAGACGGGCACAACACCCAATTGCACCGCCGAGGGTGATTTGATAGTGACGATCAACGCGACCCCAGCCACGCCGAACCCTTCCGATGTCACGGTGTGCGACAGCTATACCCTTGCTGCACTTGCTGCGGGGAGCACCTACCACAGCGCGCCTGGCGGAGCCCCCGCAACGGTTATTCCCGTTGGCACGGTGCTCACCACCAGCCAGACGGTCTATGTGTTTGCCGAGACCGGCACAACACCCAACTGCACCGCCGAGGGCGATTTCATAGTGACGATCAACGCGACCCCAGCCACTCCGAACCCTTCGGATGTCACGGTGTGCGACAGCTATACCCTTGCTGCGCTTGCTGCGGGGAGCACCTACCACAGCGCGTCTGGCGGCGCCCCCGCAACGGTTATTCCCGTTGGCACGGTGCTCACCACGAGCCAGACGGTCTATGTCTTTGCCGAGACCGGCACAACACCCAACTGCACTGCCGAGGGTGATTTCATAGTGACGATCAATAATACCCCAGCCACGCCGAACCCTTCGGATGTCACGGTGTGCGACAGCTATACGCTTCCTGCACTTGCTGCGGGGAGCACTTACCACAGCGCGCCTGGGGGAGCTTCGGCGACCCAGATCACGGGCAGCATCACTACGAGCCAGACGGTCTATGTGTTTGCCGAGACGGGCACGACCCCCAACTGCACTGCCGAGGGCGATTTTGTTGTGACGGTGAACCATACGCCCGTTCCTGACGCCCCTGTGAATGTGGTGGCCTGCGACAGTTATGCGCTTCCTGCGCTTTCAGTTGGGAACTATTTTGACGGGCCGAACGGTACGGGCAATGCCTATGCCACCGGCGCGGTGATTACATCAAGCATGACCATGTATGTATATGCCCAGACGGGCACGAGCCCGAACTGCAGCGCCCAGAACAGCTTCACCATCGGGATATTCAATTCCCCTGTCATTGTGGCCCCGACACCCCTGGATGTCTGTGACGACAACAATGACGGTTTCTCATGCCTTCTGGATTTGACTACCAAGACCAACGGCATCACCGCAGGCCAAGCCCTTACGGTGACTTACCATGAGACCCCGGCCGATGCGCAGAGCGGTGCCAACCCGATTCCTTCACCCGCGGCTTACTGCAACATCGTTCCCGGCCTTCAGACCGTATATGTGCGTGTTTCCGACCCGGCTGCTCCCCAGTGCGCTGCCTTCACGACCCTGGTACTTCATGTGAACCGCGTACCTGTGGCCTCGACGACAATCGGGGACTACCACATGTGCGATCTTAACAACCCGGGTGACCTGGTTGAGGGCTTCGACCTTCCTACCATGGATTCTGAGGTAATCCAGGCGGGGCAGAGCGGCATCACGGTGACCTATTATCTGACCTCTGGGGATGCCCAGGCAGGTACCAACCCAATCGACACCACATCGCCATATTATAATATATCGACACCACAGCCGATATGGGTGCGTCTGCAGGATGCAGCCACCGGTTGCTTCACCACGGCTTCCTTCAATCTTGTGGTCGACCCATTGCCGGCCATCACGCCTTTGGCGGACATGAATGCCTGCAGCATCGGCACGACCAATACCGCATCATTTGACCTGACCACCAACGACGTGCTTGTCTCAGGAGGCGTTCCCGGCATGACGGTGAGCTATCACCTGACCCCGGGCGATGCGCAGAACGGGGTGAACCCGCTTGTGAGCCCATACACGAACATCAGCAATCCCCAGACGATATATGTCCGCGTGCAGAATATTTCCACAGGATGCCCGAATACCACGACCCTGACACTGAACGTGACCCAGGGCCCGCCTGTTTTTGCTCCGGATCCCCTTGAGGCCTGCGACGACAACAATGACGGTTTTGCCCAGTTCGACCTTGAGAGCGCCAATACCCAGGTTGCCGGCGGACCGGTGCCTGCAGGGGTCTCGATCACTTACCATGAAACCCCGGCCGATGCCCAGAATGGCGCCAATCCATGGCCGAGCCCTTATACGAACATCTCCCCGGGAGGCCAGTTGATGTATGTGAGGATATTCTACGCTGCCACGGGCTGTGCCAACTACACCCAACTGCAGCTTATCGTGCACAATACCCCGGTGGCCCACGAGCCTGTTTCCCTTGTCCAGTGTGATACCAACGGCGACGGGATAGGCAGTTTCGATCTGACCGGCGCAACCCCGCAGGTATTGGGTGATGACCTCGACCCTGGATTCCATACGGTGAGCTATTACGTGCTCCAGGCAGATGCCCAGTCGGGAACCAACGCGATCACCAATGTGCTGGGCTTTGTCAATACCACGCCAAATCTTCAGACGATCTGGGTAAGGGTGGAGTACAATGCCACGCATTGTTTTGACGTTGTGCCTCTGGACCTTATCGTATACCCTGCGCCCCTTACCCCGGCTGCGGGCTTCGTTTCCCCATACAGCCTTTGCGACAACGACAATCCTGGCGACCAGGTGGAGGTCTTCGATTTGACCACCAAGATACCGGTGGACATATTGAACGGGCAGACCGGAATGGAGGTCACCTTCTACGTCCTTGCGGGCGATGCCCAGTCAGGGACCAATGCGATAACCAATCCGGATTCCTATACCAACATATCGAATGCGCAGACCCTTTACGTAAGGATTGAGAATACCGTTACCGGATGTTTCTCCCTGACCACGATGGACCTTCGCGTAGAGCCGCTTCCGGCGCCGATACCGCAGGATCCCCTGGTGGAGTGCGACCCGGACGGGGACGGCTTTACGGTCTTTGACCTTGACGCCTTTGTGGCCGGCCTTGTACAGGGCGACCCGAACATGACCATCACTTTCCACCCGACGCAGCAGGATGCCGAAAACAATGTGAATGCCATTGCCCCGGCCGATACGGCAGCCTACCATAACATCGTCCCTTATTTTGACCATGTCTATGTCAGGGCCGAAGATGCCCTCACCCACTGCCACAGTGTACTGGCCATCGAGCTTGACGCCATAGCCTCGCCGCAGATGCCGGCCTTGGCCGACCTTACTGCCTGTGACGATGATGCCAACACCCAGAACGGCTTCACGGCCTTTGACCTCACCGACCAGGACGACGCGATTCTCTCGGCCCAGAGCGGTGCGGCCTCGGATTATACGATATCCTATTACCTGTCTGAGGCGGATGCCACAGCGGGTAACTCGCCGATCATACCACCCACCAATTATGTGAACATCATGAATCCCCAGACGATCTGGGTGGTTGTGAGTGATGTGAATGGGGAGTGCCGTGACATCGGTTCCTTCAGGCTTGTCGTGAGCACGCCCCTTGCGTTGCCTGTGGCCACCCAGTTGAGCATATGTGACGACGGCCCGACAAGTGCAACCCCTACCGCGGCCTTTGACCTGACCCTGGAGGATGCCTATTATACCGGCGGTGCATCGGGTTATACGGTCCAGTATTATGTGAGCTCGGCCGATGCCCATGCCAATACCAATGCGATCGCGAACCCGACATCCTATACCAATACGGCCAATGCACAGACCATCTATGTGGCCGTGACGGGCCCGGGCCCGTCTACATGCAGGAGCTACAGCACACTGACCCTTCGCGTGCTGCCGTTGCCTGTGCCGCTTTCGATCGGCCCTGACCGCTACCTGGTGGCTTGCGATGATGTGAATTCGCCAGACGGCACCGAACTTTTCGACCTTACCGTCAATGAGGCCTACATCAGTAACGGGGCGAGCTTCACTTTTGAATACTATACATCGCCGGCTGACGCCGATGCCCAGACCAACCCGATCGCCACCCCGACCGCCTATGAGGTGGGCACCGGCAGCATCTGGATCCGTGTGATGAACAGCCAGGCGAATTTCTTCGGTGACTTCTGTTATGTGGTGGTGGAGCAGCATATTTTCGTGAACCCGCTGCCTACGGTGGCGGTGAGCCCTGTGGTGGTCCAGCAGTGTGACGGCAATACGGACGGCTTTGAGCAGTTCGATTTGCTTGACCAGCAGTATGTGGACATCATCCTTGGCACGACGCAGTCTGCTGCGGATTTCACCCTGAGCTATTACCCGACCCAGGCCGATGCCCAGGCCGGTACCAATGCCCTTGGGGCCACCTATACCAACATCACCAATCCGCAGGACATCTATGTCAGGATCGTGAACAATACCACGGGATGCGTGAACGCAACCGGGGTTGTCACCCTGACCGTTGCCGCGGGCGCGACATCCGCCACACCGGGAGCCGTGTTCCTGTGTGATGCCGATACCGACGGGGTGGCCCAGGACTACGACCTTACCCAGTTCAACACTGTGGTGCTGGGTACGCAGGACCCGACGCTCTTCACGGTGACCTATTACCCGAGCCTGGCCGACGCCCAGGGCGGCACCAATGCGATAACCAACCCGGCAGCCTATGACACCCCGACTGCGGACCTGTATGCGGTGGTGACCAACAACGCGACTTTCTGCCCTTCGCCGCCGGTGCTTGTGTCGATCACCGTGGAGGCGCTGGCCGATCCGGCCATCGGGGGCAACCCGGCCATATGCGTGGAGTATCCTTCGGGTAACCTGCTCAGCAGCACGACACTCACCATCACCAATGCCGACACTGACCATACCTATGAATGGTTCCTTAACGGCGATCTGACACCGATCGCCACCGGCACAAGCTATACGGCCACGGCCGCGGGAAGCTATACCGTTGTGGCCACGAGCAACAACGGCTGCCCATCGGCGCCATCGACGCCGTTCGTGGTGATCCAGTCCGGACCGCCGGTGGCTGTAGGGGACGGTTACGTCGTGACCGATGCCTTCAGCGACAACCAGACCATCGAGGTCCATGTCCAGGGCAACGGGCATTATGTGTATTCACTTGACAATGGGCCCTTCCTTGACAATGGCGGTGTGTTCCATAACGTGAGTGGCCTGATCCAGGAGCATTACGTGAAGGTCATCGATATCGACAGCGCCTGCGGGGACATCACCATAGGGCCGATCATCATCATCGATTACCCGCCTTATTTCACCCCTAACGGCGATGGTGTGCACGATACGTGGAATATTTGGAGCCTGCGCGACCAACCAAGCACAAAAATTTATATATTTGACCGCTATGGGAAATTCCTGAAACAAATCAGTCCAGAGGGACTTGGATGGGATGGAACATTCAACGGAAAACCACTGCCGTCAACGGATTACTGGTTCACCGTGTATTACCCTGAAACGGGAAAAACGACAGAATTTAAAGCGCACTTCTCATTAAAACGATAATGCGAAAATGATAAAAACAAAAAGGCTTCTCAGAAACGAGAAGCCTTTTTTATTTTTAAAGCTGGATTTTAGTACAATAGCCCTAGCCCCGATAGCAGTGGAAATCCTTTTTGGGTTACTCGCAGCGCAGCGAAGAGAAATCTTCAACGAAGCGGCAGCGGAGTTGCAAAAAGATTGCAGCGTATAGCGGGAAACAGCTTCCCTAAATTATTTTGCATTGTATGCTTTTAATGCTTCTTTTAAAATCTGGACCGAACGGATTAAGTCTTCTTTTTTAAGGACGTAAGCAATCCGCACTTGGTTGAGGCCAACGCCTGGAGTGGAATAAAACCCGGCGGCTGGAGCGACCATCACGGTTTCCCCGTTGAGATCGTAAGATTCCAGAAGCCACTGTGCAAAATTATCGGCATTGTCGATTGGAAGTTCGGCGATGCAATAAAAAGCGCCTTTTGGTTTCGCGACTTTTACGCCTTCAATCTTATTCAGTTCTGCAACCAGCGTATCTCTTCGTTCACGGTATTCAGTAATGACTTCGTCAAAATAGCTTTGAGGCGTATCTAAAGCCGCTTCACTGGCGATTTGCGCAAATGTTGGCGGACTTAATCTTGCCTGCGCAAATTTCATCGCGGTTGCCATGACTTCCTTGTTTTTCGAAACAATACAGCCAATTCTTGCGCCACACATGCTGTAGCGTTTGGAAACAGAATCGATCATGATGGCATGCTCTTCAAGTCCGGGTACGCTCATGACGGAATAATGCACATCGCCGTCGTAAGTGAATTCGCGGTAAACTTCGTCGGCAATCAGGAACAAATCGTGTTTTTTTACAATTTCGGCCAGTTGCAGGATTTCTTCTTTTGAATACAGGTAGCCGGTTGGGTTTCCGGGATTGCAAATCAGGATGGCTTTGGTTTTAGGCGTGATCAGTTTTTCAAAAGCCGCAATTGGAGGCAATGCAAATCCATCGTCGATGGTTGAAATGACCGGCACGACTTTTACCCCAGACGCAGTTGAAAATCCATTGTAATTCGCATAAAACGGTTCGGGAATAATAATCTCATCGCCTTGATCCATTGTAGTTCCCATCGCAAAAAGCAACGCTTCGGAGCCACCGGTTGTGATGATGATATCAGCGATGTCAATCGGCAACCCATCGTGGGCTTTGTAATATTGGGAGAGTTTTGTTCTGTAACTTTCAAAACCTGCGGAATGGCTGTATTCCAAAACCTTGATATGAAGATTCTTAATGGAATTCATCGCAACTTCAGGCGTTTTGATATCGGGCTGACCGATGTTTAAATGGTAGACTTTATTTCCTTTTTTCTTAGCGATATCAGCATATGGCACCAATTTACGTATCGGTGATTCGGGCATTTGTTTTCCCTTGTTTGAAACTTTTGGCATGATCGATTATTTTGAAATGCAAATTTGCGATTTTTTTTTCAGAATTAATGATATGTTTCAATACTCCTTCACGAATATCATTTTTTAAGTTTTTTTAATTAATTTTATCAAAATCATTTTCATGAAAAAAGGCACGATCCTGTTCTTTTTATTGGCTTTTACATTAGGTACCTTCGCACAGGACGGATTTCGGTTTGAACCGGCAAGCAAAAGTAAAGTCGTCATTCCCTTCAAATTAATCAACAACCTCATTTTTATCCCGATAAAGGTGAATGGCGTTGAACTGACTTTTCTTTTGGATTCAGGCGTAGACCAAACGCTTTTATTCAGCCTCGATGATAAAGGTGATGTGAATTTTTTTGACATCCAGAAAATCAAGCTCAAAGGATTGGGCAGTGCAGATGCCATTGAAGGACTGAAATCGTCCGGAAATAATTTGTCTTTCCCCGGATTGTCGGATAAAAAGCATGACATTTATATCATACTCGACCAGGATTTCAACTTTTCTTCCAATATAGGAATTCCCGTAAATGGCATTATTGGCTATAATTTTTTCAAGGATTATCTGGTCGAAATCAATTATGACCACCGGAAAATAACCATCTACAATGAAAACCCTAAAATTAGGAAGAGAATAAATAGCAGGTTTAAAGCGGTCGACATTTCAGTTGAAAACAACAAACCCTATACTGCTGCGGGTATTTCGATGAAAAAAGATAACATTCCGGTTAAACTGTTGATTGATTTGGGAAACAGCGATGCCATTTGGCTTTTCCCGGACAAATCGGATTCGATTAAAGTGCCTCAAAAGAATTTTGATGATTTCCTCGGGCGCGGATTTAGCGGGGATATTCACGGAAAAAGAGGCCGGATTCCGCAATTTGACTTCCACAACTATAAATTTGAAAATCCGATTGCCGCGTTTCCCGATTCCTCCTCGATAAGAAACATCACCATGGTTGAAAATAGGGTTGGCTCTATCGGTGGCGAAATCCTGAAACGTTTCACCATCGTCCTTGATTATAAAAACAACAAGATGTTTTTGCGCACCGGCAGGGATTACAATGCCGCATTTAATTATAATATGAGCGGGATTGAAATTCACCATTCCGGGCTCAAATGGGTGCCGGAAAAAGAAGAGATACATTCTGTGGATCAAGGTGTGACTTTTGACGCCAATGGGGAAAAAATCCCCAATACGTTTAAGTACAAATTCGAGTTGAAACCGATTTATGCCATTATGAATGTCAGGAAAGATTCACCTGCCGATTTGTGCGGATTGCAAAAAGGAGACATTATTATTTCGATTAATCGAACGCCGTGTGAACGTTATACTTTGCAAGAGATTAATAACATGTTCAAATCGGAAGAAGGCAGATTGATTGAGTTGGAAGTCGAACGAAATGGCAAGGCCATGAAATTTAAGTTCCGCCTCAAAAGCATATTATAAAAAAGCCTCCGGATAAAAGAGGCTTTTTAATTTTATTGGTCGAGAATCGATTTTTTCTTTTCGAGGAGATTGATTTCCTGTTTGACGATGACTTCACCTTTTATTGACAGCGGGATTCTTCCGCCTTCATAGTTCACCGCATTGCATTCGACAGTGATTGTTTTTCTGATTGGCCCCGGATTCATATTGTATTTGACATCGATTTTTCCTGTTTTTCCGGGCATAATTGGCTCAGTAGGTTTTGACGGAACCGTACATCCGCAAGTGGATTGGACATTGGTGATGATTAATGGCGCGTCGCCTGTATTTTTGAATTCAAATGATCGCATACCGTCATCGGTGTCTTTTGAGACCTTTCCATAATCGATTGTGGTGCCGCTTTTCAGGAATTCGATTTTAGGTCCTGATTGTGCAAAGACCGCCGTGTTTGCTATGACTAGTGCGAATAAAAATAGTATTTTTTTCATTCCGTTTTTTTTAATTTGGATGTGTAAATTTACTTTCTTTTAGAATACGTGCAAATAATTAATTCTTAATTTTTTATACTGCACTTATTATTTAATTTTGCGGTGCGCATTTAACAAGAATCAGACCAAAGTAGTTTGGACAAATATACAGCCTTATGACAATCCCTTCTCAATTCGACGCCAAAACCATAGAGGACAAATGGTATGCCTACTGGATGGAACACAATTATTTCCACTCTGAGCCTGACCACAGAACGCCATATACTATTGTCATTCCGCCACCAAACGTGACCGGAGTGCTGCACATGGGACATATGCTGAACAATACCATCCAGGATGTATTGATTCGCCGTGCGCGCCTGAAAGGGTTTAATGCCTGCTGGGTTCCGGGAACCGATCACGCCTCGATCGCTACTGAAGCTAAAGTTGTGGCCAAGCTTAAAGCGGAAGGCATCAACAAAAATGATTTGTCTCGTGAGGAATTTTTGAAACATGCCTGGGAATGGACCGACAAATATGGCGGTGTCATTTTGGAGCAACTGAAAAAATTGGGCGCTTCGTGCGACTGGCAGCGGACAAAATTCACAATGGATCCGGATATGTCAGCTTCCGTAATCCGTTCATTTGTCGATTTGTACAACAAAGGATTGATTTATCGCGGCTATCGCATGGTCAATTGGGATCCGGAAGCAAAGACGACTTTGTCTGACGAGGAAGTGATTTATGAAGAACAACAAGGCAAATTATATTTCATCAAATACCAGATTGAAGGCAGCAACGATTTCCTTACGGTAGCGACCACGCGTCCGGAAACGATTCTTGGCGATACTGCCATCTGCATCAATCCGAATGACGAACGTTTTACGCACCTGAAAGGCAAAAGGGCTATTGTCCCGATTGCAGGCAGAAGCATCCCTATTATTGAAGATGACTATGTCGATATGGAATTTGGAACCGGCTGTCTGAAAGTCACTCCGGCGCATGATATGAATGACAAGACATTAGGTGAAAAACACAATTTGGAAATCATTGATATTTTTAATGACGATGCGACTTTGAATTCCTTCGGGTTGCATTACCAGGGCAAAGACCGTTTCGTAGTCCGTGCCGAAATTTCGAAAGAGTTGGAAAGCAATGGAAGTTTGGTGAAAACCGAAATCCATCCGAATAAAGTCGGCACTTCCGAAAGGACAAAAGCCATCATCGAACCAAGATTATCCGACCAGTGGTTTTTAAAAATGGAAGATTTGGTAAAACCGGCCATCAAAGCAGTTTTGCAAGACGAAGAAATAAAGTTATATCCAAAACGATTTGACAACACGTATCGCCATTGGCTGGAAAACATCCGCGACTGGAATATTTCGCGCCAACTTTGGTGGGGACAGCAAATTCCGGCGTACTATTTTGGTGATGGAAAGAAAGATTTTGTAGTTGCTGAAACGCCAGCCGAAGCATTGGTATTGGCTCAAAAAAGGACAGGAAATAGCAATTTGCAACTGTCAGATTTGACACAAGATGTCGACGCGCTCGATACCTGGTTTTCGTCGTGGCTGTGGCCAATGGCGGTCTTCGGCGGTATTATGGAACCTGATAGTGAGGATTTCAAATACTATTATCCGACAAACGATTTGGTTACAGGCCCGGATATTTTGTTTTTCTGGGTGGCGCGAATGATTATCGCCGGCTATGAATACACAGGAAAAAAACCTTTCAACAACGTATATTTAACCGGATTGGTTCGCGACAAGCAAAGAAGGAAGATGTCCAAATCACTTGGAAATTCTCCTGATCCGTTGGATCTGATTGACAAATTCGGCGCTGATGGCGTTCGTGTGGGATTGCTTTTGAGCGCTTCTGCCGGAAACGATATCATGTTTGACGAGGAATTGTGCAACCAAGGGAAAGCCTTCACACACAAAATCTGGAATGCGTTCCGATTGATACAAGGCTGGGAAGTAAGCCATACGATTCCACAACCGGAATCTTCTAAAGTCGCAATTGAATGGTTTGATGCCAAACTCCAGCAAACGCTTGCCGAGATTGAAGACCATTTTGAGAAGTATCGGATTTCCGACGCCTTGATGGCGATTTATAAATTGGTTTGGGACGATTTCTGTTCGTGGTTTTTAGAAATGATCAAACCCGCATACCAACAGCCGATTGACAAAACGACTTTCGACAAAGCGATTGAAATGCTTGAAAACAACCTGAAATTATTACATCCGTTCATGCCGTTCCTGACAGAAGAAATATGGCACCATATTGTTGACAGGAAGCCAGAAGATGCCTTGATTGTATCGACTTGGCCAAAGCCAAAATCTTTTGACACCAAACTGATCACCGATTTTGAAACTGCTATGGAAGTGATTTCCGGAATTAGGACCATCCGTAAGGAAAAGAACATCGCTTTTAAGGATACGATTGAACTCAAGGCTTTCAACAACGACAAATCATCAGCTTATTTTGATGCTGTAATCACCAAACTTGGCAACATTAGCCATTTTGAATATGTCAATGAAAAAGTCGACGGCGCTTTGTCTTTCCGTGTGAAATCAAATGAGTATTTCATTCCGATTACAGGTTCGGTCAATGTGGAAGATGAAATCGCAAAACTGACCGAAGAATTAAATTATACCAAAGGTTTTCTGAAATCGGTGCAGGCAAAACTGTCCAATGAGCGTTTTGTAGCCGGCGCACCTGAAAAAGTGCTTGATATCGAAAGAAAAAAAGAATCCGACGCACTTTCAAAGATTGCCACGATTGAGCAAAGTTTGGCAAGCCTTAAATAAAAAAAATCCCGGTTTATGCCGGGATTTTCATTTATGAATATTTCTTCGCGATGGCTTCTTCATATTTCTCGCCAACCTTTTTCCAGTTGATGACATTGAAAAATGCGTCGATGTATTTTTTGCGTTTGTATTGGTAATTCAGGTAATAAGCGTGCTCCCAGACATCAAGTGCCAATATCGGTTTTCCTGGAACAGTTGCCTGTGGCATCAGCGGGTTGTCCTGATTTGGCGTACTCGTGACCTGTAATTTCCCCGAACGGTCAACGACAAGCCAAACCCAGCCAGAGCCAAATTGTTTTTCAGCTGCGTCTTCAAAAGCCGTCTTGAAATTGGCATAAGAGCCAAAATCCCTGGCAATAGCTGTTGCCAAAGTATCTTTAGGTTCGCCGCCGGCTTTTGGTCCCATACTTTCCCAAAAAACATTGTGGTTGTAAAATCCACCGGCATTGTTGCGCAAAACGGTATTGCTCATGTCGAGCTTTTTCAGGATTTCCTCAATTGGAAGTGCTTCCTGTTCTGTTCCGGCAATGACACGGTTCAAGTTGTTGGTATACGTCAGGTAATGTTTGGAGTAATGGATTTCCATGGTTCGGGCATCAATGTGCGGAGAAAGTGCATCATAGGCGTAGGGAAGTGGCAGCATCTCAAAAGTGCCCGGGTCGGCCTTGACGTCATCTGGAACGCCGAGTGCGACTTTTTGTTCGGCTGTCGGAAGTGGCACTTCCACGACCTCAGTCAGTTTTTTGTTATCGCACGATGTAAATGAACCGGCACAGCAAAGCAAACCGATAAATAACATTGCGATTTTACCTGTCTTTTTAAGTTCCGATTTCATAATCTATTTTTTATGTAATGAATTGATGGCGTCGATATAAAGCTCTTTTGCCTCGTCTGGTGACAAATGGCTGATTTGCATCCAGGCATTCGTTTTGAAAGCATTTCGTAAATCGAAATTATCGTTGTAGTTTGTTGATGGCGTACCTGAAGTCGCCTGCTTATAATAAGCATACAGCCGCAATTGCACATCCTGCGGCAAGTCCGCCTGTGACATCTGGGAAGCGATTTCGACAGCTTCCTGGAAACGGATATCGAGATCTTTTTCGCTCATTTATGATTTGGTGGCGATAATGGTTTTTCCACCGATGGCTTTCTGGTTTAACTTCACATTGATTTCGGTGCCCAAAGGCAAAAACAAATCAACCCTGGAACCGAATTTTATAAATCCTGCATCTTCACCCTGGACGACTTGTGTGCCTTCTACGGCATAGTTTACAATCCGTTTGGCAAGCGCGCCGGCAATCTGGCGATACAATATTTCACCAAAGACGTCATTTTTGACAACGACTGTTGTGCGTTCGTTTTCGGTGCTTGATTTTGGATGCCATGCGACGAGAAATTTCCCCGGATGGTATTTGCTGAAAGTTACCTTTCCGTTGACAGGATAGCGTGTGACGTGGACATTGATCGGCGACATAAATACGGAAACCTGAAGCCTCATGTCTTTGAAATATTCCCCTTCGTAGACTTCCTCGATGACGACGACTTTTCCGTCAACTGGTGAAATGATGTGATTGTCATTGATGTCTACGATTCTTTTCGGATTCCTGAAAAACTGTAAAACGATAATCAGCATCACCAATGCGGCAATCTGAATGGTCATTTCAAGCCATTTCATATCCGCTGGAATCAGATAACGGGTCAGCAATAATATGATAACGAGCAGTGTCGTGGAAATTAAAATAATTTTGGCTCCTTCTTTATGAAACATAATTTAAAATTTGATAAAACAAAAATACGAAAGGCGCGGCAAATATCACACTGTCCAGCCGGTCAAGAATGCCGCCATGTCCGGGCATAATCGTTCCGCTGTCTTTGACTTGTGCCACACGCTTGAATTTGGATTCGACAAGATCGCCGGTCGTTCCGAAAACCCCTACAATCAGCGCAATGATAATCCAGATGTAAATGGATTGTGAAATGCAATACATCGCAAGCTGGATGCCCGCAAAAACCGCAAATACAAGTCCGCCGACAAAACCTTCAATTGTCTTTTTTGGTGAAATCCGCTCAAAAAGCTTGTGCTTTCCAATGGATTTTCCAACGATGAACGCAAAGGTATCATTTGTCCAGATTAATATAAATATACTGAAAATAATTTTTGGCTGGTAGACATTTCCCTGAAAAGGGATTTTGGAAAGCAGGATAAACGGCAATATGATGTAACCGGTTAAGTACACATATTTTGATGTAATGTCAGATTTTTGCCTTCCCTTGTCGAAAATAAAAAGGATGCATTTTATCGAAACAAACAGGGTAGCGGTAAGCAACAGCAGATTCGTGGTTTCGGTCAATCTAAAATAGGCGAACAGTGAATAACCGGCTAAAGCAAGGGCAATCGGCAGCGGTTTTTTCAGGGATACCAAATCGCAGAACTCGGCGACGGCAATGACTAAGAATATTCCGAATAAAAGCAGAAAACTGTTTGGCGAACAAAATATCGCAGCCGTCAGTAAAACAACATATACGATTCCTGACAGTGATCTCGTTAAGGTTTCACGCATCTTAAAGGTCTTCTAAAAGCAACAGGTATAAATTCTTCGGCGCACTTCCGTACTGCAGAAAATCTTCTTCCTTGGCTTTTTCGAAATATTTTATGGTGGTAATATTGGTAGGATAATCTTTGTCGTACTTCTTTTTGATGACGCGAAGTCCGTCGCTTTTGCTTTCTAGGATTTGGCTGGTTGTAGCCAATATCACAATGTTTGCAGGAAGTTCATTGGGTTTGTTCTGCCTGATCTGGTTTGAGGAAAAAAGGACCGAACCTTCGTCGGCTATCAGGTTCTCGCAGGAAGCAAGCAGGAATTTGGGATTTGCAGGCTTGTCATAGACAATTTTGTTCTCGTCGAGCATGCTGTATAATTTGGGCTCAAAACAAACCGCTTCACTTTCAAACCAGTCATTCTCTTCCAGGATGTTCTCGAATTGCTCTTTGACTTCGTCGAGATTTTCACAATATAAAAACTTGCCGCCGTTTTTCTTGAAATTGAAAGTGAATTTCTCGTCTGCCGGAGCAGAATTGGCAGCATGCGAATTGTTATATTCATTTTGGCTTTCCTCGCCGGAAGTATCATTACCTGAACCAAAAATTTTTCTGAAAAGACTCATACGTGTCAGATGCTAGTTGTTGACTGAAATCCCTCAAAGATAAAAAAATCTTAATTCAAACATATCTTTGAATTAAGATTTTTCTAAAAAGAAATCATTATTTAGGGATTACAGTGAAGTTTCTTCCTGCAGGTTTTTATCAAATGGCCTTTTGCCGAAAATGGCTTCCAGGTCGTCCTTGAATATCACTTCCTTATCAATCAGTATATCAGCCAATTGATTCAATTTATCTTTGTTTTCTTCCAATATTTGAATGGCCCTTTGGTATTGGCTTTCAATCAGGATTGAGATTTCTTCGTCGATGACTTTTGCGGTTTCTTCGGAATAGGGTTTCGAGAAGTTGTATTCGCTTTGGCCAGATGAATCATAATACGTGACATTCCCGATTTTGTCATTCAGTCCGTAAATAGTAATCATAGCACGCGCTTGTTTTGAAACTTTTTCCAAATCGCTCAATGCGCCGGTTGAAATCCTGTTGAACGTGACTTTTTCAGCCGCACGTCCGCCCATTGTCGCGCACATTTCGTCGAGCATCTGGTCCGGGCGTACAATCAGTCTTTCTTCTGGCAAATACCATGCAGCACCTAAACTTTGTCCACGGGGAACGATCGTGACTTTTACCAACGGCGCAGCATGTTCGAGCATCCAGCTGACAGTCGCATGGCCGGCTTCGTGTATGGCGATGGCTTTTTTCTCTTCGGGGGTAACGATTTTGTTTTTCTTTTCGAGTCCGCCAACAATCCTGTCGACAGCATCAAGGAAATCCTGTTTGTCAACCGCTTTTTTATCCTGTCTTGCAGCAATCAAAGCCGCTTCATTACAAACATTCGCAATATCAGCACCTGAAAATCCTGGAGTTTGTTTGGCGAGGAAATCGGTATCGAGGTTTTCAACTTTTTTCAATGGCGCCAAATGCACTTCGAAGATTTCTTTACGTTCGCGGATGTCCGGAAGATCGACAAAAATCTGCCTGTCAAAACGACCTGCACGCATCAATGCTTTGTCCAAGACATCAGCGCGGTTGGTTGCCGCCAAAACGATGACATTGGAATTCGTTCCAAAACCGTCCATTTCCGTAAGCAACTGGTTGAGCGTGTTTTCGCGTTCGTCATTTGAACCCGACATATTGTTTTTTCCACGTGCACGACCCACGGCGTCAATCTCGTCAATGAAGATGATCGCAGGTGATTTTTCTTTGGCCTGTTTGAAAAGATCTCGGACACGGGAAGCGCCAACACCAACAAACATCTCGACAAAATCAGATCCTGACAATGAGAAGAATGGCACTTTGGCTTCACCGGCTACGGCTTTGGCCAACAATGTTTTTCCGGTTCCCGGCGGCCCAACCAGCAAAGCGCCTTTTGGGATTTTTCCACCAAGATTCGTATATTTTTCGGGGTTTTTCAGGAATTCGACGATTTCCTGTATTTCTTCTTTTGCGCCTTCAAGTCCGGCAACATCTTTAAAAGTCGTCTTGATATCGGTTTTTTCATCAAAGAGTTTCGCTTTTGATTTCCCGATATTGAAAATCTGTCCGCCACCGCCACCGGCTCCGCCGCCTGACATCCTGCGCATGATGAAGATCCATACGGCAATGATGACAATGATTGGCAGCAATGTTCCGAGGATTTCAAACCAGTTTCCTTTTTGGAGGAAGTTGTAATCGCGCAATTTTTTTTCGGCTACCGCTTTCTCAAGTTTGTTTTGGAAAATCTCATCATTCCCAATATCGAGTGTATAATGCGGGCCTTTGTTTTCCCTGTTCAACAGGTCTTTCGCAACGGCCTGGTATTCTTTTTTCTTCAGGGCAGCCTTTGTCAGGTAGACTTCAGCTTCCGATTTGTTGTATACGATGACTTTGTCAACATCACCTTTTTCAAGAAAAATATTGAATTTTGAAGAAGACGTTTTTGCAGGTTCCTGAAAAGTCGAACCGCCGGTAACAAAGCTTATGAAAAGAAAAATGAGTATGATTCCGCCATAAACAAGCCACGGACTGATCTTTAATTTATTCGGATTTGGATTATTATCTTTAGCCATTAAATTGTCGTTCTTTAGTATTTGTTTTCGATGGTAGTGATTTTTGCATCGCCCCAAAGGCTTTCGATATTGTAGTATTCACGGATGTGTTTTTGGAAAACATGCACGACGATGTTGACATAGTCCATCAGTACCCATTCGGCATTATCACTGCCTTCCACGTGCCATGGCTTGTCTTTTAATTCTTTTGAAACTGTTTTTTGAACCGAGTTAACGATGGCGCTAACCTGTGTATTTGAATTTCCGTTGCAGATGATGAAATAGTCGCAAACCGCAGTATCGATTGCCCTTAAATCAAGAATGTCAATATCATTTCCTTTTACCTCTTCTATTCCCTTGATGATGTTCGCTAAAAGGACATCATTGTTTATTGCTTTTTTCGTCATTTAAAAATTTTCTGTATTTGGCAAAGTTACCATTTTTTGTCTTTATTTTTGAACCTTAACATAAGATTAAATGCGATTCCCAAAAATATTCCGATGCGACTAGTCAAACTCGATGCCACTTCTTCCACCAACGATTTCCTAAAGGAACTGGCAGCAAGCCAAATGCTCGAAAACTTCACGACTGTCACTGCAGAAAGCCAAACCAAAGGCCGTGGACAGATGGGCGCCCAATGGCACTCTGAAAAAGGCAAAAATCTGATTGTGAGTATTTTAGTTAGAGAAGCGCTGTCGGATATCAACCAGATTTATCATTTGAATGTTGCCGTGGCGCTCGCTGTTATTTCGGCGTTGGAAAGGTATGAAATGCCGCAACTGAGCATCAAATGGCCAAACGACATTATGTCAGGCAATAAGAAAATTGGCGGAATCCTGATCGAAAATACCATCAAAACCAACGGCGAAATCATTTCAATCGCCGGAATCGGGCTTAATGTCAACCAAACTGACTTTTCGCAATTGCCAAAAGCGTCTTCGCTGGCAGTGATTATGGATGCTGTTTTTGACAAGGATGAACTGCTGGTTGAAATCGTAAACAGGCTGGAAACGAATGTAGAAGCGTTGCAGAACAATCAATCGGAAGGGCTTTGGTCGGCCTACATTTCAAAACTCTTCAAAAAAGGAATTCCGATGCCGTTTGAGTATAAAACCGGACTGAAATTTATGGGCATCGTCCAAAACGTCACCCCAAACGGAAAGCTCGAATTGCTGCTCGAAGATGATTCCGTACAGATTTTTGAAATCAAGGAAATCCAAATGCTTTATTGATTATTTGGATGGCACAACCTTAATCCCAAGCCCAAGCACATTCGGCAAAAAGTCATTGGGGAATTCATTTGTCAGGGATATTTTATAATGTCCGGCTTCCAGTTTTTTACCTGTAAACACTGCCTGTTCCAAATCGCAAAAGTCGCCCGAACAATCTGAGAGCGGATTGCCTTGTTCATCGGCCAACAGCAGCGAAACGGTATTGATATCGGTATTGTTGTTCGGATATTCAATGGCAATTTTGATGGGAATGCTCGCAAACGGCGAACCGTAAACATGACTGAAATCAACCAGAAAATCATAATTTCCGGCTTTGTCAATCGTAAAATCATAATTCCTGACATCGGTTTTAATCCATCGGTTATCCGTAAAATCCTTGTCGAATTTTTTGTAAACGCTATTGTCGTTACAGGAAATGAAAGCCGTTGCAAAAATAAACACCAGCAGCATTCTTTTTAAGTATATCATGTCGTATTAGTTTTCGGCAATAAATTTTTGCAGTCCGTTCAGGATTTTATCCCAGCCTTTCTGTGATCGTTTGAATCTTTTTTCGGCGCCTTCGCCCTGACCGACATCGTCAGTAATTTCGAGTGTTGTTTTGCCGTTTTCAAAAACCAGTTTATCAGTCACGCGCGAAAAAGTTTCCGTGCCGCCGCTTTCGTTTTTCAATGTATACTGCAAAAATTTCCCCGGTTCGATTTCCTCAATTGTGCCGTGCAATTCAATCTTGAAAATCCAGAACATTTTGCCTTTAAAAACAATTGGGCTGCCTTTCTTCCAATCTGAAAAAACCTTGCAGTGAAAGAAATATTTTTTTGTTTTTTCCGGGTTGGTCAACGCATCCCAGACTTCCGACGGCCGCGCATCCAATACGATTTTCTTGTGTACGATATATTCCATGTTTTTCAGGATTTTGTACTCAAAAATAACAATTGCCAGGCTATTTTTTGGTAATTATATCACAAAACAAATGCCTCGCCGGAATAAAACCTGATCAATGCATTGTTGAACAGTAATTCGTATTTGGACTGGATCAGCTCTGCCTGCGCTGAATTGTAATTGATTTTGGTCGTATTGAGTTCATTGATGTTGATTTTTCCCAATTGGAATTTCAGCAAATCGGCATCATAGCTTTTCTGCGTAAAATCGAAGGCAATCGTTGAAGCTTCTTTCTTTTTTACAGAAGTCCGCACATCATATACCGCCTTAAGCACATTTTTCGAAAGTTTGTTTTCTTCAATCTGCGTTTCAATTTTTGTTTGGCGGTAACGCAATTTGCCTGCACGGGCTTTAGCTTGCGCCTGGAAACCATTAAAGATTGGGATATTCACATAAAACCGCATTTGCTTTGACGTGGTTTCATTCAGTTGTGTGTCGAACGCATAAAAATCCTGGAGGTTTGGGTCGTAATAAGTCCGGTACATAAACCGAAGTGTCACTGTTGGCAGCATTTCGCCGCGGGCTAATGCCCATTCTGTCCTGGCTTTCTTTTGCTCGAGTACGCTCAACTTGTATGAAGGTTGCAACTCGACCGCTTTTTTAATCAATTCAGATTCATTGTCGGTGGAAGCCAGCAATTCGTTGAGTTCGAGATTTGGCTGAATCAATGTAATTTCGGTTTCCAACGGCATATTCATTAACTGTTTCAAGCTGACCAAGTTATCCGAAAGCTTGTTCTGGTTGTTGAGCAACGTCAGTTCTTCCAAAGCTTTTTGCGATTTGACTTTAAAAACCTCGCTTTCCGAAATCACGCCCGAATTGAATTTCAATTCTGCGATTTCCAATTGCTTGCCGCTTGATTTGATTTGTTCATCATTCGCATTGATAATATCCTGTAGGTATAAAACCGTGATAAACCGTTGTGCCAAGTCAATCGTAATCTCGTTTTTTTGCCTTTCGATGCGCGTTCTTACGATTTCTTCCTGCTGTCGCGCGGCAATTATCGAATTGAATGTTTTGAAGCCAGAGAACAAATTGAAATCGGCTGATACCGTACCGCGGTCTTCTTTGTAATCATTTGGTAAATAAACGTGCGAAGGATGGTCGTCAATCTCAAAACCTTTAACATCCTCTGTCCGCAGTTCGCCGTATACGTTCGGCAGCAGTTTACCATAACTCGCCAAGTGTTTGGTCACGGCAATCTTTTCTTCATAAGCGGCGCTTTTCAGGTCAAGGTTGTTGTCCATCGCTTTTTCGAGGCAATCGGCAAATGTCATTGCCTGCTGTGCGTGGGAGATGGTTGTCAGTAGGAGGAAAAAAAATAGGGACAGACTTTTTTTCATCAGTTTACGGTATTGTCAATCTTATTGAATAGTTTTTTCATGATGTATTGGTAAAGCACCATTTTTTCAATGATGACTTCACCTTTGAGTTTGTAACCCGCTTTCAGGTTGATGTTCGGGTTGTATTTGCTGATTCCGGCAAGGCAATAAAACGTCTTGTCGACATCGGATGGCGAAACATAAGAGATTTTCCCTTTAATCGCGCCATAACGGTAATAATTATAGGCATCGAGCTTTAGGTTAATGTCTTGTCCATTTTTGACATAAGCCAAATCTTTTTCATTCAAAATTACCTTTGCATAGAATTTTTCCGAACTCGGTGCGATGATGGCGAGCAAATCGCCTTTACTGATGACTTCCTGGTTTTGCCTGACGTTGAAAAGATTCGAAACCGTACCATTGAACGGCGAAGTCACGACCATTTTGCTAAGTTCGTCACCGATGTAATTCAAATTTGATTTGCCATCCTTAATCTGCGTTTGCAATTCAAGGATTTCTTTTTGGTAATTCTCGATATCATTATCTTCGTCGATGATGCTGCGGCGCAAATCGTTTTTTGTACGCTTTAGGTTGTTAGCCAAATTCTGATAATCGTAATTCTTGACGCTGTAACTCGATTTGATGTCAACTTCCCCCTTTTTGTCACTAAGGTTTTGGTTTTTCGTGTCGCTCATTTCGTAACGTGAAATCGCTCCTTTGGCATATAAAAGCGAATCGGTTTTAAATTTATCCGTCAAAATGGACGATTGCTGCGAAGCAAGGTTAATTTTGTTATTCAGCGCGCTAATCTCGTACGCGGCTTTTTTCCGGTCGGTTTTGTAAATATTGGACTGGATTCTTAGCAATTGCTGAAGCGAACTTTTACGGCTTTGCGTATTTTCAATCAGCTTATTGATGATGATGATTTTGTTTTCCATAGCTGCAACATCGGACACCAAAACATCGTGTTCAGAACGCGTTTTTTTGTTTTCCAATAAGAAAAGCGTATCGCCTTTTTTTACCGCTTGTCCTTCTTTTACGAGGATTTTCAGAACCCTGACCTCATTCGGCGCATTGATTTTCAATTGCGGCGTATCCGAAAAAATCTGCCCTTCCTTGAAATCAACAGAATCATTGATGTTCAGAGCGAAAATCAGGATCGTGACAATCAATACGAAAGCAATCAGGATCTTGTTGAGAATCTTGATGAAATTGATGGATTTCGTGTTATAATATATTGAGTTCTCCATTGGTGATTTTGTATTTTTTGGAAAAATTGATGTTGTTTATCGGCTCATGTGAAATGATGATGTATGTTTTTGAATTGTCGGCATTGACCATTGTTTCGACTTTATTGCGCGATTCAATGTCCATTCCCGACAAGACTTCGTCAAGAATGACAATTTCGGTTTCGGCAAACAAAGCGCGGAGCAAAAGGATTTTTTTGCGCTGCCCGGTCGAAAGGTTCTTGCCGTTTTCATTGATGATAAACTCCAGTCCGTCATCTTTTGAAGCAATGAAATCATAGAAATTAATAGCCTTCGCCATATCGAGAATATCAGAAATAGCGAGGTTTTTTCCCAAAGCGATGTTGTTGAAAATCGTATCGTTAAACAAAATGTCCTCGTTGGTCACCAACAGGATTTTCTCGCGCATTCTTTCCGCATTGTAGAATTTCTTGTCGCGGTCGTTTACCTGGATAGAACCTGAATTCGGGACGTAAAGTGTCGTCAGGATTTTACTGAAAGTCGATTTTCCCGAGCCGTTTTGTCCTTCAATTTTTATTTTTTCGCCCTTTTTGATCGTCAGGCTGATGTCTTTCAAAACCGGTTCATGCGGCAAATAGCCATAAAAGAGGTTTTTGAATTCGATTTTTTCAATGCTGAAATCACGGATTCCTTTTTTAGAAGGCGCTTTGGTATGTTCGTCAAAATCAAGGTATCTTTTCAAAATCACCTCATTTTCCTGCAATGTCATGTTGTCATCCAAAATGCCTTTCAGCGATGAAAAGATTTTTGAAGACAATGCAATGAAAGTCACGATTTGTCCCAAAGTGATGATTTGTGTCTCAATAGCCGACTGCGTCAGGAAAACCATAATGAATATCGACGACACGACCACGATAGTCGCCACGACAATTTTATTGATTAAATCCACATAGCCATTGCGCAATTGGATTTTGAGGTATTCATTGATGCTCGAAAAGATTTTATTGGAGTGGAAACTCTCGATCCTAAAGCTTTTGATGACTTGCACGCCTTCGACTTTTTCCATCATTTTGGAAAGGAAGTCCGCTTTCCGGATGTACCTCAGGCGCTCATTCTGTTTCAGGTATGGCGTGATGAACTTAAACCACAGGAAGAATAATACCATCACCGCAAGGACTATCAGCGTCAGTTTTGAATCAATAAAGAACAGGATCAGCAACGAATAAAGCGATACGGTCACATCGACAAGAATTCCGGTAAAGAATTTCATAAAGAAACTTTTCAGCTTCAGCGAATCGCTTACGCGTTCCATCAAATCGCCTTTTTTATAGGAATGGATGTAGGCCAAAGACGATCTGTTGATTTTCTCATCAAACGAAAACAGGAAATACCGGTCGAGCACATTGCCCAAATGAATCGAAACAAAATTTTTATAGACTGTAGTAAATATGTCGAAAAGCTTATAAATCCCAAGCCCGATGGCAAACAGGACCAAAGTGCTCATGTTATAGGTCGGCAGTACATTGTCAATCAATATCTGGTTTGTAAAGACCGCAATCTGAGCCGTTGTTGCCGAAAACAAAGCCGCAAAAATATAGATGTACCAGAGCTTTTTATATTCGCCAAGCTGCCTGAACAATTGCCAGTACAGGTTTTTCCTGCTTTCTTCAGGGTAAGCCGGTTCTGCTTCATCTTCAGGGTTTTGCTTTACGGTCAGGATCAATGGCGACGAGTTTCTTATTTTTCCCTTTTCGAGCTCGAGCGTCTTGAAATTATTTGGCACATTGGAAATATCCTGGTTTTTCAAAAGGTCATTTAAAAACGCCTTTTCCGCCAGTGTGTCCTTAAACCCAAAATTTCCTTTGAGGTATTTGAAATAAGTCAGCTTGTTGAAAAGTACGGCATGCCCATTATCGGCCAGTGCATTGTCCAGGCTGATGTTATATTCCGCCAAATCTTCCGAACACAGCACCCGGATTTTGGTTTCCGTATCAGTCATATCCCAATCGTTCTTATTGGAATGCGATTTCTTTTTCAGTTCTTGGATTGACAGGTAATATTGGCTGCCTTTGCTTGGGTCGTAAATCTTTAGCTGCTTGCCTTTTAGTTCGTTGGCCACGACATAATGCAGCCCGTTTTTATGCTTTATCGAAAGAATGAACGGCATCATGTCCTCAATTTGTGAGACATTGCCATTGACATAATTGATGTCGAGAAGTTCATATTTGGTATTGAACCCGTGTGAATTCAGGAAATCGCCCAGATCAGACATTCTGGAGCCTTTTTCCTCAAGCGAGATGTGCTGTTCAATATATTTGCGCGAGATGTTTTTCCCGTGAATATTAAACACGGTTTTTACGGCACTGATGCCGCAATCATTGCTTTTTAATTGTGGGTCGGTCTTAGGCATTGTTTGGGGTCTTTCGTTTAATTTTGCGTCAATCCATTGTAAATCAATAGTTAATTTGGCAATCCAAATGCAATACTACTTAATTTCGGCAAACAATAATTAACATTTCCATAACAAACCTAAAAACTCGATAAAATACCCAAATCATAAAAAAAGCCCTTCAGTTATGAAAGGCTTTATAGTGTATTTTTTGGACGTTGCCTTCGGCCGGGCTTTCCGCTGCAAGTCCTCGCTCGTCTCTCGCTGTGGGCTTTCCGCTGCAATCCCTAACGCGGGCTTCTGCTACAATTTATGCATGTTCGCAGCCAAAGTCTCTAAAAATTTGCTGATTGGCCCTTTGATCATCATCGCCATCATCGCATTGAATTCGCCCTCAAAAGCCAGTTGCACATCCGAAGAATTTTCAGAAACCGAATCAATATTGGCAGTCAGCGTAAACGGAAGTTTGTCGCTTGCCGCGCCCAAAACCACTTTGTTCGGCGCTGTTTTTTCTTTCATTTTCAATTTGATTTCCGGCATGCCTTTCAGCCCGAAGATAAACGAATCTTCACCGGTGACTTCAAACTTTGCAATGCTCTCCGGCATCAGTTTCTCAAAATTCGGGACATCGGTCAGCTTGTCAAAAATATATTGTGCAGATTTTTCTACGGTAACTTTTGGGCTTTCTAAATTCATTTTTATAGATTGTTAGATTATTAGATTTTAGGAATTGGCTTCTGTTTTAGGATGGACATACGGTAACGAAACAATCCAGAAATCTAAAGCCGCAGGCGTGTCTAAAGCGAAGCGTGTCCGGCCGCAGGCGTCTGTCCCCAAGTCGACGGACTTCGATTCCATTCCTGCAACGTTTCCTGTTCTTCTTCTGTGATGTATTTTTTGGCGACCGCGAGGTTCAGCAGGTTGTCATAATTGCTCAGCGTGTACAGGTCAAGTCCGGCATTTTTGAAATTCTCCGTCGCGTTCTCAAATCCGTAAGTGAAAATCGCAACCATGCCTTTGACGTTCGCGCCGGCTTCACGCAACGCTTCCACTGCAAGCAGGCTGCTGTTTCCGGTACTGATCAGGTCTTCCACAACAACGACATTCTGTCCTTTTTGTAAAAAACCTTCCACCTGGTTCAGGCGTCCGTGCTTTTTGGGCTCAGGCCTGACGTAGACAAACGGCAATCCCATATATTCGGCAACGAGTATTCCAATACCAATGGCGCCTGTGGCGACGCCGGCAATGACATCGGGTTTGCCAAACTTGCTTTCGATGGTTTTTGAAAATTCCTCGCGGATATAATTTCTTATCGGTGGAAATGAGAGTGTAAGCCTGTTGTCGCAATAAATCGGCGATTTCCAACCCGAAGCCCATGTAAAAGGATTTTTCGGATTCAATTTAATTGCATTTATTTGCAAAAGCAACTCGGCAGTTTTTTCGGCTGTATCTTTATTAAAAATCATACTACAAATGTATAAAGTTTTTGTGAACGATAAACCACTTTTCCTGACAAATGAAATCCAAAAAGAAACGGATTTTCAACTGTTCCTACTCGAGAGCGTCGATATCAGGGAGCTTGTCAAGAAGATCTACAAAAACAAAGTCGAAAAAGCGTATCTCTATCATCCCGATGAAAAGGAAATCCTGAGAACACTCAAGTCGAAAATGCCTGTAAACAAAGCCGGCGGCGGATTGGTCTACAACCCAAAAGGCGAAGTGTTGTTTATCTTTCGCAACGGGAAATGGGATTTGCCGAAAGGCGGTGTCGAAAAATACGAGGAAAATGATGCTGCGGCTTTGCGTGAAGTCGAAGAGGAAACAGGTGTTGATAAACTATTGATTACCAGAAAACTGCAAAAAACATATCACATTTTCAAACGCAACGACCGTTACAAGCTCAAAATCACACACTGGTATGAAATGAGCACTAGTTTTGACGGAACGCTTGTCCCGCAGCAAGATGAAGGCATTGAAAAAGCAGAATGGCTCAATCCCGAACAAATAAAGGTAGCACTCAAGAATTCCTACGAAAACATCAAATTGTTATTTGAAGAAGAAAAGCTGCTGAAATAGGGCTGTTATTTCATGATGCGATACACCGGATATTGCAAATGCGCTTTCTCATAATAAATAGATTGCTTATAAATCCAGTCCAGCTGCGCCTCAGGATTGCCTGCAAAAACCTTGTCGGTTTTGATTTTTTCGTCCAGCTTTGCCTTGGTTTCCGGATTTTCTTTCAGGATTTGTGTGGCCAGGTCTTCAAAAACGTAATCCGAATAACCTTCTTTCTGTTGTAGCGTCGTGTCGAAAAAATTCCAGTTGAAAAACGAATCAATGCCTTCAGGTTCGAGCGTTTCCAATAAATATTTGACACCTTTCTGCTGTGTCGAAAACAGGCAATCGCCTTTGGCAAAAGCCACTTTCACCTTTTGCGAAGTGACTCTGGTATTTTTATGCAGGTAATGGCCTTCGTAAGCATTTGGCGTCGTTTTATAATCCGCGATTTTATAGCTTTCGACATCGATGACCGTATCTTTTTTAAATTGCGTATATTGGATGTTGTTGCTTTTTAGCAGGTCAATGACATCCCAAAACCCTTTCGGGATGACATAGGCGGAAGGAATTGTCACTTCTTTCACGGCTTTGTATTCCTTATAAAATGGGATGTTTTTATTATACGGTTTCGTGCGGTCATAGAATAATCTTTGCCCTGTAGTCGCATCACTTTTCTTATAAATGCCTTCAAAACCTAAGAACGGAAGGGTTTCGACTTTCGACGAATCAACCTGCCATTGAATGGCGTATTGGTTTCCGGGCCGGTAATTCCGCTCGTTCAAAAGGCGTATGTCTTTTATCTTCTTATAATTGGCATCGGTATAATTCATCATTTCCAGCATAAAATCATAAGTCGCTTTGACACGTGCCGGATATTTTTTCAACATATGCGTTTCGACAACAAACCCAATGGTGTTGAACAGCGAAGTGTAACCCGTAGTATACCTCGGGCTGTCAACAAACTGCGCAAATCCTTTGTCTGGCGTTGCGCCCCAGGCATTGACATATGGCGTCGATTCGATTTTCTTTTTCTTGAGATTGGCAACCAATGTCGGTGTCATTTCCTTATTCATATAATCGCCCAAATCCGGGCCGAGCTTGTTGTGCTCGGTCATGATATAAGTCAATACATATTGGTAGTCCGCGCCATCGCTGACGTGGTTGTCAATAAAAACTTCGGGATTTGCCAAATGATAAATCGCGACAAAACTTTTGGTATTTTTCGTATCCGATTTAATGCAATCGCGGTTCAGGTCGTAATTCCGCGCATTTCCACGGAAACCATATTCCTCTGGCCCATCCTGGTTGACGCGCGAAGTTGAATTTCTGTTCAGTGCACCGCCAATATTATACACCGGAATCGCAACCAAAACCGTATGCTGAGGCGCTTTTATTTTTCCGAGGGCCAAATCGCGAAAAAACATCATCGTCGCATCAATGCCGTCAGGTTCGCCGGGATGGATGCCGTTATTGATCAACAAAACCGATTTGGTCTTGTGGATCTCGTCGAAATCAAAGTTTTTATCCGGATTGAAAATCACGATATGAATCGGTTCACCCGAATCGTCCATGCCCATTTCCTCGATTTTTATCGTCGGAAAATTATTGGCTAAAGCCTTATAATAATCAATCGTTTGCTGGTAAGTCGCACTTTGGTTGCCATTTCCCTTTTCGAAAACAGTCAGGTATTTATTGTCTTTTTGCGCCGACATTGAAACACAAATCAGCAACAGGAAGTAAAGTTGTTTCATAATTTTTATTTCACCTTTACGGAATCTGGTACCAAAAGCCCGTATTCGCCGCCATTCCGGATGACATCACGCACAATACTCGAGCTGATATAGGAAGTGTTGGAAGCCGTCAAAAGAAAAACCGTCTCGATTTTCGAAAGCTTCCTATTGGTATGCGCAATGGCTTTCTCAAATTCAAAATCGGCTGGATTGCGAAGGCCGCGCACGATAAATTGGGCTTTCAGCTTTTTGCACAAATCAATCGTCAGTCCTTCATAAGTGACGACCGAAACCGTCGGCATGTCCTTAAAACTTTCTTCAATGAACCTTTTCCGTTCCTCGAGCGAAAACATGTATTTTTTATCGGCATTGATGCCAATGGCCACTACGATTTTATCAAACAGTGGAATACTGCGCTTGATGATGTCATAATGCCCGAGCGTAATCGGGTCGAACGAACCGGGAAATACGGCTATCTTTTCCATAATAATTTTCTTTTTAGTGCCAGTTCGATTTCATTGTCAAGCAAATCCGAAAATTCGAGTTTGGCATATTGCGCCTGTTGCGGGAAAATACTTTGTGGTGACAAACCCGGATTGGTGTTGATTTCTATAAAATGCGGAGTGCCGTCCATGATGATGAAATCGGCTCTTGAAAATCCGGTCATGCCAAGGGCTTCATAGACTTTGGCTGCGGTATCAATGACTTTCTTCTCGACTTCGGCAGCAACTCTCGCTGGCGTAATTTCTTCGGATTTGCCCAGGTATTTGGCCTCATAATCAAAGAAGTCATTTTGCGAAACGATTTCCGTCAGTCCCAAGACTTTGGTTTTTCCTTTATAATTGATGACGCCAACAGAAACTTCGGTGCCTTTTAAATACGATTCGATTAAAATGTCATTGTCTTCCGCAAATGCGAATTCCAACGCTTTATCCAATTCTGAAAGGTCATTGACTTTTGAAACGCCAAGGCTGCTTCCGGATTGGTTTGGCTTGACAAAAAACGGCAGGCCTAAGATGTGAACGATATCTTCGCCTGAAATTTCATCGCCTTTTGACAGGTAAATCGATTTGGCTTTCGGGATGTTGAATTTGGACAATACAGACAACGTATCGCGCTTATTGAATGTCAATGCCGACTGGTAAAAATTGCAGCCGGTATATGGAATTTCGAGCAATTCCCAATAAGCCTGCAAATGGCCGTCTTCGCCCGGTGTGCCGTGAATCGTATTGATGATGACATTGAAGGTGATTTTTTCACTCTCCATTTCAAACGAAAAATCGGCCCTGTTGATGGGATATTTTTCGCCGTCCACAATCGTGCTCCAGCCTTCGGGAAGAATGTGGATTTCAAAGATTTTATATTTTGATGCGTCCAGATTTTTCAGGATCAGTTGCCCGCTGCGAAGCGAAATGACCGATTCATCTGAATATCCACCCATTACTACGGCTATGTTCATATTGTTGGTTCCATTTATACAGACAAAAATATCATTAATTTTTCAATCCAAATAGCTTGCGGGATTTTTATATCTTTGCGATAAATAAAAACCATATGACTTTACGGGAATATCTCACCAGCCGGACTTTTGTAATACAGGTCGTGATTGCTTTATGCATTATTTTTGGCATCATCCTTATTTTTATGTATTGGCTTGATTTTACGACCAACCACGGACAGGAAATCACGGTTCCGAACCTGAGCAAACTCAGCGAAGAGCAGGTTGATGACAAACTCGACGACCTAAACCTGGATTATGTCATTCTGGACAGTGTCGATTTTAGGAAAGACTATCCGAAATTCAGCGTGGTTGAGCAAGATCCGCTTGCCGGCGCCAAAGTAAAAGAAGGCAGGAAAATATATATCAAGATCAATTCGTCCGGATTTACATCGGTAAAAATTCCGGACCTGATTGAAAAAACATACCGCCAGGCTGAGCCAACGCTTAAAGCGCTCGGACTCGAAATCGGCACAATCGAATATGTTCCATATCTCGGAAAAGACATGGTGTTGGAAATGAAAATGAACGGGAAGAAACTAAGAATTGGCGAAAAAGTATTGAAAAACTCAAAAATTGACTTGGTTCTCGGCGACGGGAAAGTCGGTTTTGACGATTCGCAACTCGACAGCCTTGATGTAAACACGCCACAAGCTCCAGATGGACAATAATATTGAATTTACTGATTTAGAAGACGAATTGTTCGAGCATTTCAGGTTTGAAGTCACGCAAGGCCAGCAACTTTTGAGGATTGATAAATTCCTGATGAACCTGATCCCGAATGCGACGCGCAACAAAATCCAGAATGCCGCTTCCAATGGCGACATTTATGTGAATGATGTGCAAGTCAAATCCAACTACAAAGTCAAGCCGTTTGATGTGATCCGCATTATGCTGTCGCATCCGCCGTTTGAAAATCGTGTCGATCCCGAAGACATTCCGCTTGACATCGTTTATGAAGACGACGTTTTGCTGGTCATCAACAAACCTGCAGGATTGGTGGTCCATCCAGGCCATGGAAATTACACAGGCACTTTGGTCAATGCTTTGGCATTCCATTTTGAAAACCTGCCAATGAACAGCAGCGACCGTCCGGGATTGGTGCACCGAATCGATAAAAATACGTCAGGACTTTTGGTGATTGCCAAAACTGAAGCCGCGATGACATTCCTTGCCAAGCAATTTGAAGCCAAGACTTCGGAACGCGAATACATTGCGCTCGTTTGGGGAAATGTCAAAGAAGACGAAGGCACAATTGAAGGCAATATTTCGCGCCACGTCAAAGACCGCATGCAGATGATGGTTTTTGAAGACCCGGAAATCGGGAAACCGGCCGTTACACATTATAAAGTTTTGGAGCGTTTCGGTTATGTGACGTTGGTTTCCTGCAAATTGGAAACGGGCAGAACGCACCAGATTCGCGTACATATGAAATACATCGGGCATACTTTGTTCAATGACGAGCGCTATGGCGGCGATAAAATCCTTAAAGGAACGACGTTTACAAAATACAAACAGTTTGTTGAAAACTGCTTCAAAATCCTTCCAAGACAAGCGCTACATGCAAAAACACTCGGTTTTGTCCATCCTACGACCGGTGAAATGATGCGTTTTGATACGCCAATTCCAGCTGACATGGTCGAATGCATCGAAAAATGGCGTGGTTATTCGAATGCGAAAGAAATGGAAGAAGAAGAGGAATAGTTTTTTTAGAAGCTGTTTCCTGCTGTTCGCTATATCTTTTGCGCCACTGCGTTCTGCAAAAGGATGCCGCTGCCATCAGGGCTAGGGCAATTCGGTAAAATTGACTTTTTAATTCGCCACAACACAACAATCTTTTTCCACTTCAATTTCGTATTTTTGGAACACTAAAATTTCCAAATGAAAATCGTTATTTCCCCGGCAAAAACCCTCGATTACGAAACCACATTACCGACTTCTGAGCATACCATTCCGCCATTTTTAAGAGAAGCGAAGCAAGTCCACAGAATTTTAAAAACCAAAAAACCAAAGGATTTGTCCGCACTCATGGACATTTCTCCGAATCTTGCCGATTTAAACTGGAAGCGCAACCAAGCCAAAGGTTTTGGAGGCAAAGTAATTGGCGAAAATACGCGCCAGGCAGTTTATGCGTTTAAAGGCGATGTTTACATTGGACTCGATTCGTATTCAATTCCAACGGATAAAATCGACCAACTTCAAGACAAACTTCGGATTCTTTCAGGATTGTACGGTTTGCTGAAACCTCTTGATGTCATCCAGCCGTATCGTTTGGAAATGGGCACTTCACTACCGATTGGCGAAAGCAAGAATCTGTACGAATTCTGGAAACCCGTTGTAACAAAAGCGCTCAACAAACAACTAAAGAAAGGCGAACTGTTTGTCAATCTCGCGAGCAACGAGTATTTTTCTGCTGTAGATGCGAAAACGCTGAAAGTGCCGGTCATTACACCGGAATTCAAGGATTACAAAGACGGCCAACTGAAAATGATTTCTTTTTTTGCGAAGAAGGCGAGAGGCATGATGGTGCGTTTTATCATTGATACGAATGCGGAAACCATCGACGACCTCAAAGGTTTCAATTATGAAGGTTATGCTTTCGACGGCAATTTGTCAAAAGGCAACAAGCTGGTTTTTACGCGATAGTAATGTTTTGTTAAATAAAAATGGCGTTTGTGCCAAATGATTAAATTTATCCACTTTAAAAAAATGATATGATGAAAAGAAGTTTAATACTTGCCGCACTTTTTTGCTCCCTGAGCATTTTCGCCCAGGATGAGCTTGTGAAAAAAGTAATCAACAATGCTTCCATAGCGCCAAAATTCCGCTTTAAGGAAGTAGTCGATCTAGAAAATACGTCCGTGAAAAACCAAGGTGCTGGCGGAACCTGCTGGAGCTATTCGGGCAATTCCTTTTTGGAATCGGAAATGATCCGCATGGGAAAACAACCGGTCGATCTAGCCGAAGCATATACTGCCAGACAGGTATATCTTTCAAAAGCGCGCAATTATATCCTTTTGAATGGGAATATGGGATTGGGCGACGGCGGAGAAACGCATGACGTGATTAATATGTTGCGTAAATTCGGCTCGATGCCACAATCGGCTTACACTTATGAAGATTATGGAAAAGGCGCATTGAAACCTGCCGATTTCCAAAAAGGCTACAAAGAAATCCTTGATGCGTATATCAAAAATGAAGACCCGAACAAAGGCGCTTCATGGGTAAAGGACATCAACAATTACCTGGATGAAAAGCTCGGCAAAATGCCGGAAACATTTCAATACGCCGGAAAAACATACAATCCAAAAAGCTTTACCAAAGAAGTGATCGGAATCAATCCCGATGATTATGTCGAATTGTCGTCTTATGAAGACAGCCCGTATTATGAGAAAATGGTTTTCCCGGTTTCCGACAACTGGAGTTATGACAGGGTTTACAATGTGCCGATGACGGAACTGACCGACATCATTGACAATGCATTGACAAAAGGATATACGATTGCCTGGTCATCCGATGTTTCTGAGCCATATTTCAGTTGGAGAAACGGCGTGGCGCAGGTGCCGGATTTGGACCTGAACAACATCACCGACGAAGAAAAGAAACACATTTTTGACGGCCCGATCAAGGAGAAAAACGTGACTGAAGATTTAAGGCTCGAAGGGCTTTACACCTTGACCACGACTGACGATCATGCGATGCAAATCGTTGGGATTGCCAAAGACCAGAATGGCAAGGAGTATTACAAAGTGAAAAACTCATGGGGCGAAACCAATGATTACAAAGGATATTTGTATGTAACGAAAGCGTTCGTACAGTTGAAATCAACCGGCATACTACTCCACAAAGACGGACTGCCAAAAGGTCTGGTCAAAAAGCTGAAAGCATAAATAAAAAAATCCCGTTAGCGATAACGGGATTTTTTTTGGTTGGTATATAGATGTTATTCAAATTCTTCATATTCCCTGAGATTCTCAGCGGTGATTTTTCTTTGGTTGTATGACAATTCCCATAATGCTTCAACGCCATTGCGGGCATTTCTGTTGACTTTAGCAAGACGTTTGGAAAACTCTTCGAGCTTCTGTGCGTCTTTGTTGTCGAGCTTGACTTTGAGTACGTTGACGAATTCCAGGTATTCCGGAATCACAGAACTATTTTCCTCATAATCGGATTTTAAATCCTCGAGCTGTTCCTTAATATCCTTCCCGAGATCATTGAAATAATACTCACTTTTTGCTTTGAATTGCTGAATGAGCCGCTTCGTATTGTTCCTGAAAAATCCCATAACACATTGTCTAAGTGGTTGATAACTGGTTGCAGTCAATCAAATATAACCAAAAAATAATATAATGGTTACATTTCAATATTATTTTTAGATTAAATTTCACGCCCCTCAATTAATGCATGGCATCGGCAGGATTGATCTTGTTTTTTCCTCTTTTGATCAGTAAAATAATTGGAATACAACACAAGAATAGGATTCCGAGATACAGGAAAATATCCATATAAGACATCACGGTGCTTTGTTTCATGACGCCATAATCCAATACCTGGTAGGCTTTATTCAACGATTCATTTGCAGAAAATCCTTTCGACATAAATCCGTGCTGCAATTGTGACACGCGTTGCTGCACTTCGAGTTTTGAGCTATCGAGATTGCGCAGTAAGTTTACCCGATGCTCCTGCGTTAACCGCGTAATAAATGTCGTAATGATCGCAATACCAAACGAACCGCCCAACTGCCGCATCATTCCCGTAAACGCTGCGCCTTCGCCAATGTTTTTCCCTTTTAGGGTTGACAGTGCCAATGTCGTAATCGGCACGAATAACAATCCGAGTCCAACACCACGCAAAATCAACGGCCAGAACATATGTTCGATTCCCGTATCAGGTGTCATGACATTGTGCATCCAGAATGTAAAACAGAAAAAGATGATAAATCCAACCGCAACCATATAGCCCTGCGGCACGCCTTTCTGGATTAGGTTTCCAATAATCGGCATCATGAACGCGGTGGTAATCGAACCCGGAATCAAAAGCATACCTGCATCCGTCGCGGTCCATCCTAAAATCTGCTGGGTATAAATCGGGATAATCAATGTCGAGCCATAAAGCCCGAATCCCATAATAAAACACATGACCGTTCCAATACGCAAGTTTCCATCCTTGAGCACTTTCAGGTTGACAATAGGATGTTTATAAGTCATCTCACGCCAGATAAAAGCCAGTAATCCGACGACCGTAACTACGCTTAAAGTAGTTATCAGCCCATCATTGAACCAATCGTCCTGCTGGCCGTGTTCCAAAACGAATTGCAATGAACCAATAAACGATGCAAGGAACACGATGCCCCACCAATCGACCTGGTGTGCTTTTAGTTTTTCAGAGTATTTCGGACTTTTAACGTAAGTCAATGTCAGGAATGTTGCGATGATTCCCAATGGAATGTTGATGTAAAAAATATAAGGCCACGAAAAATGGTCAACAAGGTAACCACCAAGCGGCGGCCCTAATGTTGGTCCAACAATCACGCCCATACCATAAATCGCCTGCGCCATGCCACGTTTTGCGACCGGATAACTTTCGGTGATGATGGTTTGTGCGGTGACCAATAACGCGCCGCCGCCCAATCCCTGGATGAAACGGAATGCGACCAGTTCCCAAATGTTATCGGCATTCCCGCAAAGGAAAGACGACACCGTAAAGATGATAATCGAAACCGCAAAATAATTTTTTCTTCCGAACTGCTGGGAAAGCCAGCTCGTCATCGGGATTACAATCACATTCGCGATGGCATAAGCGGTAATGACCCAGGCGACATCGGTCAGGGTCGCGCCCAAACTGCCGCGCATGTCGGTCAATGCCACATTGACAATGGTGGTGTCGACGATTTCGAGCAAGGCACACATGACCGCCGTAATCGTAATGATGACGCGCCTGAAGCCGTATTCGACTAAGTCGTCATGTCCTGCTGTTGCAACTGCTGCCATATTTTAATGGATAATTGATGGTTGATAATGGATAATTTGGGCGTTGCCTGCGGCCGCGCTTTTCGTTTCAAGTCCTCGCTCATTCTTCGCTGCGGGCTTTACACTACAATCGCTAACGCGGGTATCCGTTTCTTATTTGTCATTCCGACAAAGGAGGAATCTCCTAGAAAATCAAGAAAAGAGATTCCTCGTTCCTCGGAATGACAGACATGAGTAATTTCGTAAGCCATAGCCCTGATGGAAGCGGCATCCTTTTTTTGCAAAAAAAAGATATAGCGAAAAGCAGGAAACAGCTCCTAATAAAATTACTTAATGTGAATATCCACATCGGCATTCATTCCCGGTCTCAACAATGCAATTTTATTTGCATCGCTGTTGCTGTCAAACGTGATTTTTACCGGAAGCCTTTGAATCGTTTTCACGAAATTTCCTGTCGCGTTATCCGGTGGCAATAATGAAAACCTTGATCCTGTTGCTGGCGAAAATGACGTGATCGTGCCTTCAAAATCGGTATCAGGATAGGCATCGACCTTAATCGTCGCTTTTTGCCCGATGACCATTTTGTTGAGCTGTGTTTCCTTGAAATTCGCGATTACCCAAGCTTCCGCATTGTTGATGATATAAAACAACGACTGGCCTGGCTGTAAATATTGTCCAGGCTGGATGTTGATTTTTGATACCTGCCCGTCAATCGACGCAGTGACAACAGTATAGGACAGGTTTAAATTTGCTGCGTCCAATTGTGCCTGTGATTTTTTAATGTTTGCGGCAGCGACTTCCGACTGCTTCCCGCTAATTCCGGTTCTCGAAGAAGCCACGTTTTTCTGTGCGGCGCTGGCGCGTTCCTGTTGCTGCAAAATACGGAGCTGCGACTGCGCTTCGAGTTTTGTCGCTTCAGCCTGCTCGTATTGCTGTGCCGTAATCGAATGGTTTTTATACAGGTTGCTGTAGCGCTCAAAATCGCTTGTCGCACGTTTCAGGTGGATTCTTGCGGTTTCGATGTTTCCGGCCGCCGACTGGATGTTGGCTTCCGAAACCGAAACGCCGGCTTCAGCGCTTCCGATGTCTTCTTTTGCTGCGGCGTAACTGCCTTCAGAAGCGGCCAGTGCGGCTTTCGCTTCCTCGACTTTTACGATGTAATCCTTGTCGTCGATCGTGAAAAGTGTGTCGCCTTTTTTGACGAAATCATTGTCTTTGACATAAACTTTGACTACATAACCCGCAACCCGCGGAATGATTGGGCTCATGTTTTTCTCGATTTGCGCATCATCGGTGCCTTCGTGGGAAAGCGAGTGGACATATTTGTAGATGCCGTAAGTGCCGCCGAGTAAAATCAGCGTACCGAATATGAATATGAATTTTTTGTTTGTTTTCTTTTTGTCTTCCATGGTAAAAGATTTAGTTTTTTGTAAGATTGAATGATTGGGTCAGTTGTCCGGATGCTTCAAGCAATTCGTAATATTTCAAAATCACATTTGCTTTGGCATAAGCCTGGTTTATCTTGGCGCTGAGGTCGTCGACATCGGCTTCTAAAAGGTCATTGGTGTCGGATAATCCGTTGTCGTATTTGTCTTTGACGATGCGGTAATTTTCCGTGGCCTGCGCTACCGCTTCGCCATAAACCTGGTCTTGCTTGACAGACAGTTCATAGTTTTCACGCGCCTGGACGATCTCAGTCTTGATTTTATCGGTCAGCATCGCTTCTTCCTGTTCCAGTTCGGCTGCGCGGCTTTTGGCTACTTTGACATCCTTGGCATTCTTGAAAATCGAACTGAGGTTATAAGAAAGACCGACACCAACATTCATCGCATTTTGCACATTCACGACATTTTGCAAATCGAGCGCGACATAACCGCCAGTTAGTGATAATGAAGGATAATAGGCGGCTTTGGCGACTTTGACATTTGATTCGGTTGCCTTTTTCTCAAAGCGCAACGCTTCAAGGTCTTTGCGGCTTCCGAGTGCGTTTTCTTCCGATTGAACCGGTTTAGAGAACAAGTCTTTGTCGATGTTGTCGGGATTGACTTCAATTTGTGTTTCCGCAGGCATTTTCAATAAAGTCACCAGATAATAATTGATCAGCCTGACGTTTTTCTCGGCTTCCGCCAATGACAATTCGATTTTCGAAACCTGCAATTGCGATTTCAACAAGTCGTTGCGCGCGATAATCCCATTTTGTTCCATTGCGGTAAAATCGGTGACACGCTGCTGGCTGCTTTTGAGGCTTTCCTTAAAAAGCTCGACCGAACGCTGCGCCTTGTACAAATCGCCGTAATATTCGACGACTTTCAAAACCGTGCCTTCTTTGGTGTATTCGGCGTTTGCCTTTTCGGCGTTGTATAAATTCTCGGAAGCGGCAATGCTGTTTTTCAGTTTGAAACCCGAAAAAATCGGCAGGTTAACTGCCGCCTGCCCTAAAGCCAGTTGGTTGACTTTTGGCGACGATTGCGGTTCGGCATTCGGGTCGGTTGAGGATTCGTTTGAAGATTTCAGCTTGACATCCGCATTGGTCAACCGCAGGTATTGGCCGGACACTTTTACATCCGGATAGCGGTTGTTCTTCATGGAACCGAGTTCGTAGTTTTTGGTGTCGACTTTAGTCTTGGCAAGAATCACTTCATTGCTTTGCGATAATGCCATCGACACGGCATCGTTGAGTGACATGTTTGTTTTTTGCTGTGCTTTTGCGGATGTGATTCCAATCAGGAAAACCGACAGCAATAGAAGAATGTTATTTCTCATTGGTCAAAAGGGCTTTTATGGTTTGTTGAATGTGTGCGGTGAGTTCGGTCGTGAGATAATTATCAAAAGCTTCATCTGTTTTGAGTCCCAATAAATCCTGGTAGAAAAACTTGTTGGTTTGTACGTGGAAAAAAGTGCCTAGAATCGTGGGCGGAATCAGAGGAATATTGATGTTTTTTTGGAACATGCCCATTTCCTGTCCTTCGTGGATGATCTGTTCGAGCGATTCGAGATTCCTTTTTTTGACTTCGTTAAAAGCCTTGATGTCGATGGCGCGTTTTACGGAAGACAACTCAAAGTGCACAATCCTGTAAATGCATCGGTTCTTATTGATGCGCGTAATATAAAGGCTGATGAGCTTGTTGATTTTCTCCATCGGCGAAAGGTCTTCCTTTAACAGGTTGTCCAATTGTATTTTAAGATCGGAAGTCCTGAAATAAATCAGCGCTTCCAACATCCTTTCCTTAGAACCAAAGTAATAGGAAACCATGGCGATGTTGATTTTCGCCTCTTTTGAAATGTCGCGAATCGAAGTCCCGTCAAAGCCTTTTTCTGCAAAGAGCCTTTCGGCTACCAGCAGGATTTGGATTTGTTTGTCATTTAAATCTAATGTCATAATCGATTTTTTGAAACCGTTGGCAAAATTAAACAAACGTTTAAATTAAACAAGCGTTTAATTTTCGTTTAACATAAAGTTAACAGCAATCGTTTCGCAAAAGAGCATTATTGGGAAAGCCAGTTGCTGAGGATTTGTTTTCCATTTGGTGTCAGCACGCTTTCGGGGTGGAATTGCAAACCGCGGACATCGAGTGTTTTATGGCGCAGCGACATGATTTCGCCATTGTCGTCCAATGATGTGGCTTCAAGCATTTCGGGAAGGTTTTTGGCGACAGACCACGAATGGTATCGGCCAACGCGGAACGTTTTTCCGAGATTGGCAAACAGCGGTTCGTCATCTGCAATAATTGTAATATTCGCATCGACACCATGATAGACTTTTTCAAGATTGACGAGGCTTCCGCCAAAGACCTCGGCGATCGCCTGCTGCCCAAGGCAAATGCCGAGGATGCTTCTGGTTGGTGCATATTTTTTGATGACGTCTTTTAACAAACCGGCTTCACTTGGAATGCCCGGCCCCGGAGAAAGCAGGATTTTATCGAATGCGTTGATTTCGTCCAGGTCGAATTCGTCGTTGCGAAAAACCGTCACAACACAGTCGAGCGCTTCGAGGTAATGCACGAGGTTATAAGTAAAACTGTCGTAATTGTCGATGACCAATACTTTCTTCATGTTGCGAAATTAAAACAAAAAACCCGAAGACAATGCTCCGGGTTTCGGTATAAAATCTTTTTGTGAATTAGAAAACCAGGTTTACGCTGACTTCAAATTCGTCATAGATTGCTTTGTCGCCAAGATCTTTAAAGAAGTTTCCAGAATTGATCGTGATGTCATATTTCGTACGGTCGATGTTGAATTTTGTAGAAGCGCTGTTGGCACCAACGGTCAAGTCGAAAGTCACTGGTTTCGTGATTCCTTTTATGGTCAGGTCGGCTGTTACAGTATATACATTTGCTTTTGCGGCGATGGTTTTGAAAACCAATGTTGCCGTTGGGTTTTTGTCAGTCCCGAAGAAGTCGGCAGCCTTCAAATGACCTTCCAGTTTTTCTTTTCCTTGTCCGGCTTTCAAATCGGTCACTTCAATCGAAGTCATATCTACGGTAAAAGATCCGCCAGTCAATTTTTTTCCTTTGAATACCAATGCACCATCTTGAAGTTTCACGGTTCCTTCGTGCTGTCCGGTTACTTTTTTTGCCAACCATGTGATTTTGCTTTTGGTAACGTCGACTTTCTTGGTTTGGGCTTCAACATTCATTGTTCCGAATGCCACTAATAATGCGATTGCAATTGTCTTTAAGTTTTTCATTGTAAGTAATTTAGTTATTGATTATAAATTTATAAATAATTCTTCGTTGGGTTTGCGCACTTTTATATAATGCTGCGTCGCGTCTTCAGCATGTCGGTATCCGATGGCGGCAATCACCGCTGCGTTAAGTCCTTTTTCTTTTAGCCCGAGGATTTCATTGAATCCTTCGACATCGAAACCTTCCATTGGGGAAACGTCTATTTTGAGTTCGGCAGCCGCACTGATTAAATTGGCCAATGCCAGATAGGTTTGTTTGGATGCCCAGATGTTTTTGTTTTCCACTTCCATGCCGGCGAAATTTGTTTTCATGGCATTGCTGAATCCGGCCAGGTTTTCTGCCGGGATGTTGCGCGTTTTGCTGATATTATTGATATAGGAATCGACATGCGTATCGCCCAAATGGGTTTCATTGGCAAAAACAATCAGTTGTGAAGCTTCGACAACCTGTGGGTTGTATGGCGCTGCCAATTTTAGTTTTTCACGCAGTTCCGGGTTTTCGATGATCAGGACTCTATAAGGTTGCAATCCGAAACCCGATGGGCTGTAACGGATGGCTTCTTTTAAAAATTCCAAATCTTCAACAGATACTTTACGCGACGTATCGTATTTTTTGATCGCGTACCGCCAGTTTTGGTTTTCAAGAAATGTATTCATTTGATTAGGTAAGTTATTGTTTCCTGTATTTTTCCAGCAACAGGTTGAGCTGTTTCAATTCTTCTTCGGTCATGTTTGCAGCGTAGGAATTGTCGTGCGCTTCGACTTTCGGGTCGAGTGATGCCAGCAGTTCGAGGCCTTTATCGGTAATGCCGATTTCCATTTTGCGGCGGTTTTGCGGACAAACATCACGAGTAACCAACCCTTTTAAAAGCAATTTGTCTACCAATCGCGTCGTGTTGCTTGTTTTGGCCAGCATGCGTTCCTGGATCGAAAACATGTTGGTTGGACAGCCTTTCTGCCCGCGAAGGATGCGAAGGACATTAAACTGTTCGCCCGACAAATCATAAGGTTTCAGCACTTCACTGAATTTATCCGATATCATATTTTGCGTGTACAAAATATTCAACACGGTCCGTTTGGAAAGTGAGAGCGGAGAAGTGGCTTTAATAACGTCCTCGATTTTCATATTTGTAATTACAAAATTTGTAGGTACAAATGTACTGTCTAATTTCATTTGTATGTACAAGTGTTTGTTATTTTTTTGTTAAATCAAAAAACCGCCCAATAGAATGCCTAATTTTAACTGCTGTAATTTTTGATTTATGAAAAGAGTATTCCTGTTGCTATTGTTGATGAATTTTGCTTGTTTCGCACAGGAAATCGGGAATGTGAAAGTGCATACCAAAGATGGCATTACGGTATCATCATATGACTTCAACAGTTTTCGGCATCTTCTTGAAAAAAAGAACGACACGGTTTATGTCGTGAATTTCTGGGCAACCTGGTGTGCGCCATGCGTAAAGGAATTGCCGTTTTTTGAGAAAATCAATTCAGCATACAAGAATAAGAAAGTCAAAGTGCTGCTCGTAAGCCTTGACATGAACAAACAGGTCGAAACCGGCCTGCTGCCGTTCATCAAAAAAAGAAACCTGCAGTCGGAAGTCGTTCACCTGCACGATCCGGATGCCGATTCGTGGATTGCCAAAGTCGATCCGTCATGGACTGGCGCGCTTCCGGCGACCGTCATCTACAGCAAGGACGAAAGGAAATTCTTCGAACAAAGTTTTACATATGAAGGTTTAGAAAATGAAGTCAAACAATTTATCAATTAATATTATGGGAAAATTCAGAATTTTAGCCGCAGCAGTTGTTGCCATTGTCATTTCTGCTTTTACGGCGCCAGTAAACGGATACAAAGTCGGCGACATCGCAACCGATTTCAGCCTCAAAAACATTGACGGCAAAGTGGTATCGCTCAAAGATTACAAAGATGCCAAAGGGTTTATCGTCATCTTCACGTGCAACCACTGCCCATTTGCCAAGGCTTATGAAGACAGGATTATTGCATTGGACAAAAAATACAGCAAAGCAGGTTATCCGGTAATCGCCATCAACCCGAACAATCCGGCCTTGGAAAAAGCCGATAGTTATGAGCTGATGAAAGTGCGCGCCAAAGAAAAAGGATTTACTTTTCCATACTTATTTGACGACGGACAGAAAATCTTCCCGCAATATGGCGCCACGAAAACGCCGCATGTATATCTGCTGCAAAAGACTGCCAAAGGGAATGAAGTGAAATACATTGGCGCCATCGATGACAATTATGAAGATGCAGCTGCCGTCAAACAAAAATATGTCGAGAATGCCGTTGACGCTTTATTGAATAATAAAGAAGTTCCTGTAAAGGAAACCAAAGCCATTGGTTGTGGCATCAAAGCCTAATTTAAACAAACAAAGATGAACCTGACACAGGAAGAGTGGGCTGCACAATTGCAGCAGGACGATAAAGCGGTAATCCTTGACGTAAGGACTGAAGACGAATGGGAGGAAGGCATTATTCCAAACGCGATCATGATCGACATTTATAAAGGACCCGAATTCATCGCAAAGGTGGAATCGTTGGACAAGTCCAAAAATTATTATGTGTATTGCAAAGCGGGCGGCAGGAGCCAGCAGGCTTGCCATATCATGAACCAGATGGGATTTGCGGAAACATACAATCTTCTGGGCGGCATGATGCAATGGCAGGGCGATGTGGAATTGCCTTAACGTCTGAATTTTAAATATTTGTAAAACGCCGTGTCCATTGATGCGGCGTTTTTGTTTTATAGGAATAATATAATACTAAATGGAAATCATATAAAGAATGTTATTTGCAGTTGTTGGAAATTTGTGATGTGCATATATAATCGTAAAATTTTTACTTATGGAAAGCAACCAGTTCAATAGTGGCTACGGATCCGAAAACGCGGATAGTTTCAGCCCCGATAATGGGATTCCGGTATGGAATGAAATTAATGACCCGAACATAGCTTTTCTCCATGCAAACTTTTTAGATTATAACGATGATTTCCCATATGAAAATTTTGAGCGAATCACCGGGATGACATACCACAAATACCTGCATTCACAGGATGATATGATTTAATGTCATTCATAACAGGGATGCAGGTTTTTTATCAACTTAAAATAATAAGTTATGAAAAGGATTATAATAACGCTGGCTGTATTTTTCACCATTGGATATGCATCAGCCCAGACCGATCCGAAAACAACACCACCAGGCAACAAGCAGCCGGACACGACAGCCACCAATACGCAACTGAAAAAAGAAACCGACCTCAAAACAATGGATGCGGTGAAAACGCAGGACCATGAAAAAATCACACCTAAGCCTAAAGGCACCACAAAAGACACGGTTAAAACCCGTAAACGCACGCGTCCTGCGAATTCAACGAACAGGCCGTAATTTGAATTTTTGTTCTCACTTCGTGATTTTTGAGTAGAAAGGCTTTTATTTTTTTAAGAGCCTTTCTTTTTCAATAACCTTAAAATAATACTAAACCATGAAAAATAAAACCAACGGAAATGACGGTGAAAGCCAATTCGATGCAGCTATGGATGCGACATTCGAGCCGCATAAAATAGATTATAAAAATTCGGATGCAGAGGCCTTTGACCTGACTGCGGATGCTGAGAAAGATCGCGGAATTACATATGAGCCTAATGGCACTACCGGAAGTGGCTACAGCGAAGCAGAACGCCGGGTTCAGGACGGCATTAATTCACCTGACGAAAAGAATGGAAGCAAATACCTGGTCGACAAATACAACATCAACGACAAGGCTTATTCCGACAGCAGCCTGAAAGATTTCACCAAAACGACTTCAGCCTTCCATCACAATGATGAAGACAATCCCGAATAAGATTTTCAATATATAAAATAAGAAAGCGGCCATTGGCCGCTTTCTCTATATAACCGGGTATGAGTTTTTATACTTTATGCCCGGCAACCAACAACTTATTTCATTGTGGGAATTATTTTCCGGTACTACTGCCTTGGCTCGCATTTGTTCCCGTTCCTGTGCCTGCATTTTTACTTCTCGTATTTCCCCTGCCGCTTCCTGGCGTTCCGGATGGGCCTAATTTATCAGCCGGTGTCATAATGGTGTCTTTGGTCATGTCAACGGTACCATCATTTTTACTTTTATTGGATGTGCTTTGAGCGGAATGGGAAGTGCTGTTCTTTTTGCCGGTTCTATTACTGTTGGAAGATGATGTAGATATGCCACTTCCGGAAACGCTGTTTGAATCAGCATTCATATCCGATACACCGATCGTATCTATTACCGGCGTTTCATAAGGTGCTGTAAGTTGTGTTTCGGTTTCTTTTTTGCAGGAAAACAAACCGGTGAATAATACGAAGAAAACAATAAGATATTTTGTGGTTTTCATGATTTCTGATTATTTATAATATTATAAAAATACCACCGGTAACCCATATTTACCTTACAGTATTACTGATGATTATTACAATATTACAACCAGCGAAATTTCCTTAAAATAAAAAGGCTACCCCGAAGGATAACCTTTTTAAAAAAAATGATTCTATAATTTATCTCTTAATCACACGCAGTGTTTTCACCTCATCGCCCTGGCTTACAATCACGTTGTAAACCCCTGACGGGTAACGGTCTCCTATCTGCAATGTCTTCACTTCGGATATCTCGGTATCCAGCACTTCCAATAACCTTCCGGTCATGTCGTATACCTTCACATTTACTTTTTCGGCACTTGCAGTTTTCACATCGATACTGACGTTATCTGCAAACGGGTTAGGGTAAGCCGTTGCAGCGAATACATTTTTCGTTATTGATGATTCTTCCCTTGCCGAGCCAGGTGTCGTGATGCTGCATGTTTTTCCGAATGGGCCTTCAGGATCGGCGTTGTTGAAAACCAGTCTCACCCTGACGTTGTATGTCGTATTCGGTGCCAGTTGTCCCGCAAAGTCATTCAGGGAGAACGCGCGAAGCTGTTTGGTCACCGTGATGCCTGCCGGTGGCAATGTGCCGCCCTTGAGCTGGAACACATAACCGATGGCTCCGGAATACGAAGTCGCATAGATAGGTGTTGAATTGCCCGGAACGACATAGGCGTCACACTGTGAATCCTGCAATCCCACTGTCGGGAACAATGGCGTAACCAGGTTACATCCGTTCACCGGGTAAGGCAGGTAAGTGCCATCCGTATTTTTGATCGAAACCTTCACCGTGTAAAGGTGGTTGTAAACCACTTGGAAATTGGTGACCTGGGCCATCCTGAACTCACGTGTGGCACGCAGCAATTCCTGGGTGTTCGATGGGTTGCTTGGGTCAGTGACAAGGAACCTGTAGCCTGCCGCGAAAGGCACGTTGTTGGCATAGACCGCATCAGACATCAACACCAGGGTAGCATTTCCTGAGCATGAGGTCAGCTGTGTCGGTGTCGCAGGTGTGCTTACAGTACAGGTTGAAGGCGTATACGGCTGGAGGAAACCTCCAAAATATACAGCCAGTTCCACTTTATAGGTTGTGTTAAAGGCATATGTTGACAATTGGCTCAGCTTCATGACGCGCAATGGGGTGTCAAGGGTTTGGATCGTATTGTTGGTCATGTTGGTGATCTTCCATTGATATCCTTGTGCGCCAGCAACTAGATCGGCAACAAGCTGGGTGTCGAGCGCCGTCAATGTCGTATTGCACATCGCGGCCTCGAGGACAGTGCCTATCTGGGGGAAGCCTTCATCTATCGAGCCATCGCAATCGTCGTCGATCAGGTTGTAACCGATTTCAGTGGCGCCCGGATGTACTGCGGTTTTTGTATCGTCGCAGTCTGCATTATTTGTTACATAACCTGTTTGAACTGAGCATGCTTGAATGGCTGCATTGTTATCGCCATAACCATCAGCATCTACATCAGCATAATAAGTTATCCCCCCGATAAGTGAAGGATCCTCACCATCGGTCAGCCCGTCGCAGTCGTCATCAATACCATTACAGATTTCCTGTGCACCCGGGTTGATCGTAAAATCTAAGTCGTTACAATCGGTATTGTCCAATACGAAACCCTGCTGGGCCTCACATAATTGTACCGGGTTGTTGATGTCTCCGTAACTGTCGAGGTCAAGATCCTGGTAATAGGCAGTGCTGGCGGTTACATCCAGGACTACGGTATTATTTGTCGTAATCGGTTCAATAGTAGAAGGCACATCGGTGCGCTCGACTGATGTCACGGTCAATGTCTGCCCGTCATTGACAAGGCTCACGATCGCTTCCATGTTTGCATTACCTGAAGCATCGACAAACACATCCGTTGCGGTTTGTGTCGGTCCTCCGTCTATATTGTAAGTAATATTGTAAGTGCTCATTGGCGAGAGCCCGGTGAGATTGAATATCGCGTTGGTATCTTGACAGGTGATGCCCGGCGCCTGGACAATCGAACCGAATGTAGACACTGCCAGAGTGCGCACGTGGATCGTAGGCGTAGAATTTACCGAAGTGCCATCGGAACCCACGGCCCTTACCCTGTAATAATAATCTGTATTTTCAGTCAAACCTGAAACTACTTGTGACGTGCCGTTGACTGTTAAATCCTCATAGCCCGGTGTAAATGAAGGAGCAAAGTCGGTCATGGTATGCATTCCGATGTCTGCTATATCATTCATCGGATAAGCATCCCAATCATTTATCGAATAAGACATCGTTGGTCCGGTTACCGAGGATTTCCGCTTCAGGGTCATGTCGGCACCCCATGCGGCCGCTTGGTCTATCACGCCCACGACATCTATGTCCACCCCATTCTTCCTCAGTATTATGGCATCGTTACCATCGAAATCCAAAGGTCCTCCATTTACAATAGAGGTCAGGTTTGCAACGGCCGCGATACCAGCCGCGGGTCCCGTAAAAGTTGCAACCCAGGTCGCACCATTAGGTATAACTCCAGCCATAAGTGCTTGGTCATATACTCCCGGAACTCCGTCTTGCTGTTTCCTCAAACGATAACCACCTGTGCCTAAATTAATATCTGCACCGGTGCCGTTGTATATTTCAACTGCCTTATAACCGGGGCCTCCTTCTACATACTCCGATATAAATAAATCGGTTGCCAATATTGGATTGCCAAATGTGGGCGATGTGCTTACATCAAGCCTGTAGCTCGTCGCGGCGGGAACGGGTTCCCAGTTTGCGATGAATGAATCTGTTGTGATTGCCGTTCCTGCAAGCGGTGTTGGTGGGTCGGTAATCTGGGCTTGCAAAGTCACCGAAAACAAAACCAGGAAAGCCATCATGGCTTTAAACACTGGCAGTCGTAAAGTTGTTGTCATGTTGTATGATTTGTAGGTTAATTCCCCAAATTTAATAAATGTCTTTTGCCGTTAAACGATGAATTTTTAAAATCGATGAACTACACCTAAAAACTTATTAGCAACCAGATCATTAGCACTTTATCGATTAAATATTATTGGGTTTTCCAAACCAAAAAAAACCTCCGTTTCCGAAGGCAATAAAAAAGCCTCCCATTGCTGAGAGGCTTTTTTATATTTTTAAAGCGAATTATCGTTTGATCACACGCAGTGTTTTCACCTCATCGCCCTGGCTTACAATCACGTTGTAAACCCCTGACGGATAACGATCGCCCACCTGCAGTGTCTTCACTTCG